>Ga0334882_1000003_pt1 | contig 621496 bp, 644 predicted proteins | sample GraSluR1_MG_5_FD_207226 | JGI IMG/M metagenome (GOLD analysis project Ga0334882, IMG submission 207226) | Sludge microbial communities from methane-producing bioreactor in Wageningen University, Netherlands - Granular Sludge_15_04-R1 | ecosystem: Engineered > Bioreactor > Anaerobic >...
GAGTGGGATAGGAGAGAAAAAGGAGGAAGTACACCATTGCGGTACATCTTCAAAAGTTAAGCAGACCTCTTCTTATATGAGATTGCAGGTCTGCTTATCTGTTTGCATAAATTTGAAATTTGCTTATAATAAACTATATCGTTATCATCATATTTCGCAAATAAATTTTTATCTATTTAATTTACTAATTTACATTTTTATCTAAACAATATAGAATATAAAGGCAACATATCTTAAATTACGAGGAAATTAAATGAAATTTTTAAATAAATTAAATAAAAAATTTGGTAAATATGCTATAAAGAATCTGATGCTCCACATCACTATACTAAATGCGATTATTTATGTAGTTGCATATGTTTTAAATAGAACTGAAATACTTTCATACTTTATTTTAGATCCCGCCCTAGTTTTCAAAGGCCAGATTTGGCGAGTAATAACTTTTATTTTTGTTCCTCCGGCATCAGGTATCTTCTTTACTATTATAGCTTTATATTTTTATTATTTTATCGGCACTTCACTTGAACGCACATGGGGAAGTTTTAAATTTAATATTTATTATTTTTTGGGCGTTGTATTAACTGTTATAGCATCTTTAATATCTCAAATTCCTGTTACGGGGACATTTTTGAATCTTTCTTTATTCTTTGCTTTTGCAATGCTCTACCCAAATATGGAAATATTATTATTTTTTATTTTACCCGTTAAAATTAAATATTTGGCTTATGCCAATGCCGTCTTATATTTATATGAAATTATAATAGGAAGCGGCTCTATTCGAATTGCTATCATTGGTTCATTGCTTAATTTCTTTTTATTTTTCGGTAAAGATTTCTATAAACAACTTTTACTTAGAATAAAAACAATGAAAAACAGGAACAGATTTAAATAGTTAAATTATGAAAAATACGGTAATATCTCATATGTTTTCAAACAATGAGCCTCAAACGCAGCAAATTGGTTTTAATTTAGCCAAAAATTTTCACGAAGGCGACATCATTCTCTTATATGGTGAGATGGGAGCGGGTAAAACATCATTTGTAAAAGGAGTGGCAAGACAAAAGCATATTATACAAAATGTTACAAGTCCGACTTTTACAATTATAAATGAATATAACGGTGATAATGATATATATCATATGGATCTATACAGACTAAAAAATCAAGAAGAACTATTTGAAATTGGTTTTGAAGAATATTTACATTCAACTGGTATTGTCGTCATTGAATGGCCGGATATCGCAATCCCCATTTTAGAGAATTTTAATTATAAGCAAATAACGATCAAGAAAACGACTCCGTTTGCGAGAGAAATAAAATATGAAATAATATATAATCTTAACGGTGACTAAATGAAAATACTTGCCATTGATACGTCAACAATCGCCGCATCCGCCGCAATTGTTGACGAATATAAACTTCATGGAGAAATTTTTACAGACTATAAATTAAAGCATTCCGAAAAACTGCTCATTATAATTGATTCGCTACTAAAAAATCTTAGGATGGATATCCATGATATTGATTATTTTGCGGTCTCCCAAGGCCCCGGTTCATTTACGGGACTGCGTATTGCTTTAGCAACAATCAAGGGTTTCGCTATTGTTGAAAATAAACCAATTATCACAGTGTCAACCTTGGATACTTTAGCATATTCTGTTATGTATTTTAACGGTATTATTTGTCCCATTCTCGATGCACAGCGAAGTCAGTTATATTCCGCTTTATATAAATTTCAAGATAATAAATTGGAAAACTTGCAAAAAGAAAATGTTTTTTTGTTTTCTGATCTTATCAATATTTTAAATACGCAAAACGGTAATGTATTATTTTTAGGTGATGCCTGCATAAAGTATTATAATCAATTTAAAGATAAAATGAAAAGCAAGGCTCATATTGCCAACACAAATGTTTTAATGCCCAGAGCTTCATATGCAGCATTGGCAGCTTTAGAAAAATTAAAGGCAGGAGACCTGCAGAATCATTATACTGCTATGCCAAATTATTTGAGAGTTGCACAAGCGGAAGAAAACTTATCGAACAAAAGGCACCGAGAATGAAAGTCACATTCAGAAAAATGAAATACAAAGATATAGATTCCGTATTCGAATTAGAAAGCGAAGCTTTTACATCTCCCTGGCCCAGACAAGCTTTTGAGGAAGAAATGCAAAATAAGCTCGCTTGTTATATTGTTGGGATGCTAGGTCGAGAAATAGTCGCATATGGCGGTATGTGGTTGGTTATTGACGAAGCACATATAACAAATATAGCCGTAAAGCAAATTTACAGAAATTTAGGTATTGGACAAAGTTTAATAGATCATATGATAAAAATCGCCAAAACCAGAGATATTCATTATATGTATTTAGAAGTAAGGCAGAGCAATAAAATTGCATATGATTTATATAGGAAAAAAGGATTTATAGAAAACGGTATGCGGCATAATTATTATCCCGATAATAAAGAAAACGCAATATTAATGTTAAAAGTAATTTTATAGAAGGGCTACCATGAAGAAAAAAATCATATTAGGGCTTCTGATTGTGGTCATATTGTTAAGCAGTACAGTATCGGCTTCCACACAGTCAGACACAGCTTCTGATTTACAGAATAACGATATCAATATCCAAGAGGGGCAAACATACTCCTATGACTTGTTTGGTTTTTATAATACCATTAATATCGACGGAGAATTAACTGCCAATCTTGCAGCTATTTCGGCAAAAGAAGCTACAATAAGCGGAAAAATTTATGGTTTAACGATTATTGGTACCGATGCAGTTCATGTAGACGGAGGAAATTTCAATAAAGATATTATTTTAATCAATGCACTGTCTACTATAACAAATTCGGTCATCAAAGACGACATGATCGCTGTTTCTTTATATTCTTTTGAGTCTGATCAATCAACTGTCTTTGAAGATGATGTCTACATCTATTCCACAGGCAGTGTAATCTTACGAGGACAGGTGAAAGGTGATTTATATATTAAAGCTGACAATGTTACACTTGATGCGCAGATAAATAAAAATGCAACTATCTATTCTGATAATATTGAAATAAGCGGCAATTCGATATTATCCGGTAATTTAAATTATTATTCCAATCTTAATGCATCTATCGATAGCCAATCACAAATTTCAGGAGAGATTAATCATCATAACGCTATAACCAGTGAATTTTCTCTTCAAAACCAAAGTAATTTCTTAACTATAGGCATATCTTTTTTTAAGATATTATTATTGGTTTTTTTGACATGGCTTTTATTTTTACTTTGTCCAAATTTCGTTAATGATAGTGTCTATACACTGAAAAGAAATCCTTTTATTTCATTATTAATAGGTATAGGCATTCTTTTTAGTACGGTAATATTATCTATTCTAATGATTCTTTCAGGTATTTTAGTAGCTCCGGGTATATTTTTATTAGGAGTGTATTCTTTCCTGATATTGATATCCATTGTTCCGTTTGTCAGTTTAATAAAAAACAAATTAGCAAAATATAAATTGTATAAATTTGATATTTTGATTATTATTTGTATATTATTTGCTATCAGTTATATCCCGGTTATCGGATCTATTTTTATATTATTGCTCTATGGTTTTGGCTCGGGCAGTATATACATTGCTTTTGTTAACAAATTAAAACAAAAAATGAAATTGAGAAAACAGTGAAAAGAAAAATGAAAAAAATAAAAATTCTTGCTATTGAAACATCTTGTGATGAAACATCAGCATCAATTGTTGAAAACGGAAGAGATCTGCTCTCAGAAGTAACGTCGACGCAAATAGATATTCATCGACGTTACGGCGGAGTTGTGCCTGAGATTGCATCAAGAAACCATTTGCAAATGTTGCCTTATATTACCCGAGGAGCATTAGACGATGCAAACATCAATTTTAATGATCTTGATGCAATTGCGGTCACCTACGGCCCCGGCCTTGTCGGTGCTTTGTTGGTGGGGCTATCATATGCAAAATCTATGGCATATGCAGCAAACAAACCACTTATTGGTATCCATCACATTAAAGGACATATCGCTGCAAATTATCTTGAATACAAAGATTTGCATCCTCCGTTTGTGAGTTTAGTTATATCCGGCGGTCATACCAATATTTTACTTGTCGAAGACTACTGCAAAATTACTACACTTGGAAAAACTTTGGATGACGCGGCCGGTGAAGCATTTGATAAAATTGCACGTTGTTTGGGTTTTAATTATCCAGGGGGCCCCGAAATCGATAAATATGCAAAAAAGGGGGACAAGGAATCAATCTCTTTTCCCAGAGTCATGCTTTCCAACACAAGTTTTGATTTTAGTTTCAGTGGATTAAAATCAGCCGTTCTCAACTATTTAAATACAATGAAAATGAAAAACCTTGAAATCAATCCTTATGATATAAGCGCTTCTTTTCAAGAAGCCGTTGTGGATATATTATGCAAAAAAATAGATATGGCAGCACAATTCACAAAGCAAAATACGATTTGCCTGTCTGGCGGAGTGGCCGCAAACAGTAGATTAAAAGAAAGAATGATACAGCTCTCCGAGGAAAAAGGCTATAAACTGTTTATACCGAGCCCAAAATACTGTACTGATAATGCGGCTATGATCGCTTCATGCGCTTACTATGAATATTTAAATAACAATATAAGCGATATATTTCTAAACGCAGATCCATCACTCAGCCTGTAAATAAAAAATCTTAATATTATATGACAAATCCACCATTTGGGCTTATAATTTGCCCTGTAATAAAATTTGATTGTTCACCGGCTAAAAATAATGCTGTATGTGCAATATCTTCACCAGAGCCTATTTTACCCAGAGGGGTTTGATCTTTCAATGAATCTAATGTAATATTATCTAATTCTTTATTCATGTCTGTATCAATAATACCGGGTGCAATACAATTTACTTGTATATTGGAAGGCCCTAATTCTTTGGCAAGCGCTTTCGTAAAACCAATAACAGCTGCCTTTGATGCGGAGTAGGCTACTTCACAAGAGGCACCGCATATTCCCCAAATGGAAGAAATATTGATTATTTTTCCGCTTTTTCTGCAAATCATGTCTTCAACGACTGCCTGCGTACAATTAAACATTCCTTTTATATTCACATCAAATATTCGATCCCATTGCTGAACTGTCATATCGGTAAATAGTACTTGTTCGGCAACGCCTGCATTATTGATTAGTATGTCAATATATCTAAAAGATTGCTTAATCTCTTTTAGCATAGTATCAACTTCATCTCTTTTTGATACATCAGCTTTAAATGCAAGTGATATGCTTTTCATTTCACACAACTCTTTTAACAGTTCTTGTGCCAATACATCGTTTTTAAAATAATTAATAATGACATTGTAATTATTTAAAGCAAATGTTTTTGCTATGCATTTTCCTATACCCCTTGTTGCTCCGGTAACTAATACAGTTTTTTTCATAAATTTAGTCCTTCTTTTACTATTTATTGTTATGATAAATCATTTCAAATAAAATTTAATAAATAGTATATCACATTTATTGCTGCTGCCTAATTTATTATAATATGAATATATTTTAGGAGTAGTTTATGATTAGAAGAGAAGGATATAAATTATGCTTTAATGATGTTACAGATCAGGCAGTTCAAGAAAACAATACAATGGATGAATTTAAAATGTATAAAGAGAGTCATTCGATTGAATTGGCATGGTCAATTATTTCCACATTAAGTGTACTATGTTATGCCGCTGCTTATGGATTAGATAGTTTTTTTAATCAATAAAATAATAATTTTTATAATTAAATTGACAATATTATCTGTCCCTATTGTCAATTTAATTATTTCATGCTATAATCATTTCGAGGGGTGCATATGGCAAGACAAGCTAGAAATTATCACAATTCGAAAATATATCATACAATAGTTAGAGGAAATAGTTCAGAAAATATTTTCCTTGAATATGAAGATAAAAAGAAGGTTATTGAAATAATTCGCAATAAATCTTTAAATAAAAACTACGATGTATGTGCATATTGTATTTTAGATGATCACGCTCATTTTTTAATAAAAGAAAATTTATTAAATATAGCAGAAATCATGAAGAGGGTAAATATTAGCTATGCGGCCTACTATAATAGAAAAAATTCCAGATACGGTCATGTGTTTTATAGCCGATATTTAAGTGAGGCTATTTATGATGAAGATAGATTTTTACAAGTAATAAGATATTTCATAAATCATGCGACATCGAATCAGAATAATTATAAAAGAATTTTATCTGTTAATGCAAAAGATATATATTATGAATATTATGATTATATACAGCAATGCTCTTGTATGAATCAAAACCCTCGAACATATACTTATTTTTTAGAGTTCATCAATGAAGATTGCAATGATTGTATCTTGGATTTAAATAATAACACTAATGAACTGATAGATGCTAAGGCTTTGATAAAAGAATATTTTAACATTACGGATATATTACTAAGTAATCTACACAAAAAAGAATACATCGAAAAAAGAATACAAATAGTTCTATTTTTGAAAAATAATACAAATTTATCAATAAGAAAAATAGCTGAAGTCCTCAATTTAAATCGGGGAGTCGTATATAAAATCATATGTGATCATAACGATGATTAAAGGAGTATAATTATGTTATGTAATAAATGTAACAAAAAAGAAGCCGTTGTTTTTTTTACAATGGTTGATAACGGTCAAAAGACCGAATTGTATTTATGTGAAGACTGCGCAAAAGAAAGCGTATTAAACAGTTATATGTTTGATAATTTTATCAGTGCGCTATTAAATATAGAAAATGAACAAAACGAAGAAGAGAATAATGCTACATCAACCTTAAAATGCGGTAAGTGTAATTTAAGTTATGAAGAACTGATGAAATACGGCAAAATTGGATGCGACGCTTGCTATGATAATTTTTCTTCAGTTATACAACCAATTATCAAGCGCATCCATGGAAAAGAACAGCATATGGGTAAAATAATTAAAAGTAAACAGCATGATATTAAAAAGCAACAGGAAATAACGATTTTACAAGCCAAATTAGAAGAAGCAGTTCGCAATGAAAATTATGAAAAAGCCGCAGAATACAGAGATTTAATAAAAGCATATAATGAATAATATAAGAAAGAGGCGATTGTTTTGACTTGGAAAGCAAATGAGAACACCTCTGATATTGCTGTTAGTACAAGAGTCAGAATAGCGAGAAATTTAAAAAACACTATTTTCCCGCATAAAGCATCTTCAGATGTACTTGAAAAAGTATGTGCAGAAGTATGTACGGCAATCTTGGATTCAAATAGTTATATATCGAAGGAATTTAATTATATTTCTATTGAAAATATCAAAGAAGATGAAAAAGAGACACTTATTGAAAAGCATCTGATAAGCCCTAATTTAGCATTGAAAAAAAACGGTGCAGGTGCATTAATCAATAAAGATGAAAAAATCAGCATTATGATTAATGAAGAAGATCATATAAGAATACAATGTATACTTCCCGGTCTGTCGCTAGAAAATGCATATGATATGGCAAATAAAATTGACGATTTACTGGAAGAGAAAATTGAATATGCCTTTGACGATCGCTATGGATATCTAACCTCATGTCCGACAAACTTAGGTACCGGTATAAGAATGTCTGTTATGCTTCATTTGCCTGCATTAACACTCACTCATAATATAAACGGGATTTTGAAAACCGTAAGCCGATACGGCCTTACAATAAGAGGAATTTACGGCGAAGGCACAGAAAGCATTGGTGACTTATTTCAGATTTCAAATCAAAATTCTTTGGGCATGACTGAAAATGAAATATTATTAAATGTTAAAGCCGTTACAAAAGGCGTTATTAAACGTGAACGAGCACTTAGAAATATGTTATTTGAAAAAGATAACTGCGCTATTAAAGACAAGATAATGCGTTCATATGGCATCCTTACTTATGCACAGACGATTGATTTAAAAGAAGCAATGCAATTATTATCAATTATACGCTTGGGGGTGGATATGGGTATCATAACCACTATTACCATTGATCAAATTAATGAAATCATTAAAAATATCCATCCGGCAATATTAAAAGGTCTTATAGAAATCGATGAAAATAAAGAATGCATAAATCAGAAACGCGCTGAATATATAAGAAATTTATTAAGATAGGAGATAAAAATTATGTCAATATTTGGTAAGTTTACACAAAAAGCACAGCAAGCACTAATTTTCGCCAGAGATGAAGCTTTATCTTTAGGCCATAATTATATCGGCACAGAACATTTGCTTTTGGGTATTTTAATGCAAAATGATACGGTTGCGTATGAAGTACTGGAAAGCATGGGCATAGACGAAGAAAATATCAGATTTAATATAATCAACATAGTAGGAGAGGGGAAAGCCGGTCAAGACTTATTGGGATATACTCCTCGCATGAAAAAAGTGCTCGAGGAAAGCATTGTCGTTGCCAATGAATTAAATCAAGGATTTGTTGGAAGCGAGCATTTACTACTGGGTCTGCTCAAAGAAGGCAACGGTGTTGCCGCAAATATTTTATCGAGCGCAGGTATAGATTTTGAAAAGGTCAGAAAAGAAATTACTTCAATACTGTCCGATGCACCAAATAAACAACACACACAAGCAAGTATGACTGATACTAAAAATCAAAATTTAGAAAAATACGGTACCGATTTAACCAAGCTTGCGGAAGAAGGAAGGCTCGATCCTGTCATCGGCAGAGAAAAAGAAATTAATAGGGTTATTCAAATATTATCTCGCAGAACAAAAAACAATCCTTGTTTAATCGGTGAACCTGGAGTAGGAAAAACTGCCGTCGTAGAAGGACTGGCTCAAAAGATGATAGAAGGCAATATTCCTGAAACATTAAAAAATAAACGGTTAATTACTTTAGATCTGCCTTCTATGATAGCAGGTGCGAAATACAGAGGTGAATTTGAAGAGCGTTTAAAAAATGTTATTCATGAAATTAAAGAGAGCGGCAACATTGTTCTATTTATCGATGAAATTCATACAATTATAGGCGCAGGAGCGGCAGAGGGTGCCGTTGATGCCGCCAATATTTTAAAACCTGCTTTGGCTCGAGGAGAAATGCAGACCATCGGTGCCACGACCATTGATGAATACAGAAAATACATTGAAAAAGATGCTGCCTTCGAAAGAAGATTCCAGACCGTGGAAGTAGGGGAGCCGAGCGTTGAAGAAGCAATATTAATTTTATTTGGCTTGAGAGACAAATATGAAGCTCATCATAAAATAAAAATCACAGATGACGCAGTACGTGCAGCAGTTAATTTATCTCACCGATATATTAATGATAGATACTTGCCTGATAAAGCCATTGATGTAATGGACGAGGCAGCATCAAAAGTCAAAATGAGCCTGCTCACAGCGCCGCCTCAAATAAGCAAACTTGAAAAAGAAATGGAAAAATTAAACAAGGAAAAAGAAGAAGCGGTAGCCATTCAAGACTACGAAAAAGCAGCTAAAGTCAGAGACGAAATCAAAGAAATTAAAGACAAGCTATCCGACATTAAAAAGAAATGGTCCGACACAAATACCGCAAGTATTTATTCAAGTGTCGAAATAAAAGATATAGAAAAAGTTATATCGGAATGGACAAATATTCCTATAGAAAAAATAGCTAAAGAAGAAACTGAAAGACTTTTAAATATGGAAGCAATATTGCATAAACGCGTCGTTGGTCAAAACGAAGCAATCAATGCACTCTCCCGCGCCATAAGAAGGTCTCGCGTAGGTTTGAAAGATCCAAAACGTCCTATAGGTTCCTTTATATTTTTGGGTCCAACGGGTGTGGGCAAAACAGAACTATGCAAGGCATTGGCGGAAGTGATGTTTGGCGATGAAAATTCGGTTATACGAATAGATATGAGCGAATACATGGAAAAACATGCTGTGAGCCGGTTGATAGGCTCTCCTCCGGGATATGTGGGCTATGATGAAGGCGGTCAATTGACCGAACGCATCAGAAGGAAACCATATAGCGTTGTCTTACTGGACGAAATTGAAAAAGCACATCCCGACGTACTCAATATTCTTCTGCAAATTATGGAAGACGGCAGATTGACTGACGGAAAAGGAAAGACCGTAGATTTTAGAAATACCATTATCGTTATGACTTCGAACATAGGAGCACATACAATAAAAAAATCATCTATTCTCGGTTTCACCAGCAGCAAAGATGAAAATGCTGATGAATACGAAAAAATGAAAGAAAGTGTTTTAGACGAACTGCGCAGGGGATTAAAACCAGAGTTTTTGAACAGATTAGATGAAATCATCGTATTCCACAAATTGAATAATAATGATATTAAGCAAATCATTGATATCATGTTAAATCAACTTACAGCCAGAATGCATGACATGGATTTGAACATAGAATTTACAGAAAATGTAAAAACATTAATTGCTTCAAAAGGAACAAATTTAGAATACGGTGCACGACCTTTGCGCCGCACAATACAAAGCTTGATCGAAGATAGATTAAGTGAAGCGATTCTTCAAAGCGAAATTAATAAAGAAAATAAAATTCTCGTAGATGCTCAGGACGATCAAGTCATATTCAAGCAAGACGTAAAAATAAGCCATACTTAAAGTATGGCTTATTTTTATTCAAAATTATATGAATCTTCCTTAGCATTAATCATTTTGACCATTAAGTCATTATAGGGAGTTGCGATTCCATATTTTTTCCCTATGCTTGAAACCGCACCATTAATTCTTTCAACTTCGGTCTTTCTTTTCTTATCAACATCTTGTAACATAGAACATCTATTATGGCCGACGATTTTTGCTCCTTGTATGTAGTATTTTTCACATATTTCTGCCGCGCTCAAATTATATCCTTCGGCTTTTGCCACCGCAACCCCTTCTTTTACAAGTTCATATGCAACATCGTACGCCGCTTTGCTTTCTGCTAAAAATCCATTGCGTGTACCAAGTAATGCACTGATGGCATTAATCCCTACATTTACCATTAGTTTGGTCCAAATAGCTTCCAAAACATTGTCAGCTTTATATGTTTCTATACCGCTTTCATTGAATAAATCCACAATATTTTGTGCTTTATCCAAACATCCGTCTTTACGCACACCAATATTTGTAGGTCCGATACCTGCTTGAAATATGTAGCCAGGTCCAAGAACTGTTGCACCCGAAGCCGTTGCACCAATTAACAAGTTTTCTTTTTTCACATAAGGCAAAATATCTTCATCATTGCCATATCCATTCTGCAGTGTTAAAGCCATTGTTTTTTCTCCAAACAAGGAGTTGCTTTTTGATAAGGCTTCTGCTGTATTTACTGATTTAACAAAGATCATGACCAGATCTGCTATGCCCACATCGTCCGCGCTCATAACTGCTTTTGGACGATAGATCTTATCTTCATTTTTGATTTTTATTTTCAATCCTTTGGAATTAATAGTATCTATATGCTCTTTCCATACATCGATTAAATAGACATCATTTTTCTGTGAAAGAGGTCCACCATATAAACTGCCCATTGCTCCAGCACCCAAAATAGCTATTTTCATTTTTATTACCTCAATTTTTATTTTTTTCAAATGAACTAAAAAATTTACATGCTCAGTCTACTTCAAAACCTTCAACTTTAACATTGTAGCATTGTTCACGTGCAGGATATGTTTTATTATTTACATCATCTCTAAATTCATTAAGCCCTTGCACAAATGCTTCCCGATATTCTCCATAATGTTTTACAAATTTTGGAGCTCTGCCGAAAAATCCGAACATATCATAAAAGTTTTGGCCATGACCTGTTCCATAAGGACCGGAACCTCCTGAAAACATGGGTATACTGACCGCCTCACTCATTGCTTTGCCTACTCCTACAGGAACGCATTCCACTAAACAACAAAATGCGCCCGCTTCTTCGATAGCTTTAATCTCATCAATTAGTTTTTGTGCTGTTTCAGGTGTCTTGCCTTGAACTCTCATGCCGCCAGAGCTTGCAGCAGTTTGCGGAGTCAGCCCAATATGCCCCATTACGGGAGTGCCCGATTTAACAATAGCTTCAATTTTAGCTGCCATTTCAATGCCACCCTCGAGTTTCACACAATCACAGCCGCCTTCTTTCATGAGACGGTTTGCAGATTCTATAGCCTGTTCACAACTTACATTATATGTTCCAAAAGGCAAATCTCCTACGATAAAAGTATTCGGAGCTCCTTTAACGACCGCCTTGGCTGCAAGCACCATCATGTCGAGTGTTACCGGCGTCGTACTTTCAAAGCCATATACTATGTTACCGATAGAATCGCCGACTAGAATAGCCTCTACATTGCTCTCATCGACAATTTTAGCAGTTGTGTAATCGTACACTGTCAGCATTGTAAAACGTTTGTTTTCCTGCTTATAAATTTTAAATTCTGGAATTGTTATTTTTTTTGCCATTTGAGTTCCTCCTAAATATTTTTTAACACACCTTTTGTCATTTTATTAATATTATAAATCTAAATCATATGAAGTCAATTTTATTTATGTTATTTTTATGATGAATATATTAATATACTTAAATAAAAATTTAATAAATTTTGTATTTTTTATCATTAGAATGTTATAATGAACAATAGAATTTAAATTGGAGGCATTATGTTTAACAGAATCAGTAAGCTTGCAAAAAATTTAGTAAATTACTCCTGTGAAATAAAATCAGGTGAAAAAGTATTAATCAGTATTGAAGGTGAAAGTACGATTTGTCTTGCACAGCAAATTATAAAAGAAGTCTATGCCGCAGGCGGATATCCTTACATTGAATTATCCAATTCAAGACTCACAAGACAAATTCTCTTAGGTTCCACAAACGATCAGATAGAATTATTAAACGATATATCTTTATATAAAATGAAAAAAATGGACACATATATCGCTGTAAGAGGAAATGATAACACCGCGGAATTATCTGACGTGCCAAAGGATAAAATGCGCCAATATTCTAAAATTATGAAACCTACTTTAGATCAGAGAGTCAACAAAACAAAATGGGTTGTGTTGAGATATCCTAATAACTCAATGGCCCAGAAAGCGAATATGAGCTTGGAAGCCTTTGAAGATTATTATTTTGACGTATGTAATTTAGATTATTCCAAAATGGATAAAGCTTTAAACGCATTAAAAACCTTGATGGATAAAACAGACAACGTTCGCATTACCGGTCCCAATACAGATCTGAGTTTCTCTATTAAAGATATTCCAAGCGTTAAATGCTCCGGAAAAATGAATATTCCTGACGGCGAAATATTTACCGCCCCCGTAAAAAATAGTGTAAATGGCACTTTGATGTATAATACTCCTTCTGAATATCATGGGTTTATATTTGACAATATATGTTTTGAATTTAAAGACGGTAGAATTATTAGCGCAAAATGTAATGATGACGAAAGAATAAATCATGTATTAGATACCGATGAAGGTGCACGATATATAGGTGAATTTTCTTTAGGTATTAATCCGTATATTTTAAAACCGATGATGGATACTTTATTTGATGAAAAAATTGCTGGTTCTTTCCATTTCACTCCAGGATCGGCATATATAGGAGAAGCCGATAACGGCAATCGTTCTGCTGTACATTGGGATTTAGTTTGTATACAAAGAACTGAATACGGGGGAGGACAAATTTATTTTGATGATACATTAATAAGAGATAATGGTATTTTTGTAATCGATGAGCTTCAATGTTTAAATCCGGAAAATTTAAAATAGCCGTAAAAATATTTAAATATTAAACTGCTCGTTAGGGCAGTTTTTGTATTATAATTTATTATATATTTTTATACATATTCGCTGCAATAAATATATGGGTATTACTATGAAAATAATTGAAATCACTCCAAAAACTTTAAGCGCAAATATTCACATACCACCTTCAAAAAGCTATACGCATTTGGCGATACTTTGTGCATCGTTGGCTTGCGGAACTAGCACTGTACATAATGTCATGCTATCGGATGATGTAATAGCAACAATCAAAGCCGTAGAATCATTTGGTTGCGATATATTATATCTTCAAGAAGATCGCCCGGATTTTTTTACATTAAAAATTACCGGACGTTTTCCTTTACATATTAAAAACAACACCATTGATTGCAGGCAAAGCGTCAGCACACTGCGTTATATCATTCCTTTGGCTCTCACTACAAACAAACAAATTGTATTTACATCAACATATTCTCTGCTCAAGAAATCCTTTCAAGATTTTTATAATATGTTTTTTGAAAAAGAAATAATGTTTGAAGATTATAATGGCAATCTTCCTTTAATGATACAGGGTTTGTTACACCCCGGACTGTATAGAGTTGAATTACCACAAACAATTTCTTCTCTTTTATTGATATTACCATTGCTAAAACAAGACTCCACGATTCGGCTTAGTACGCCATCTAACAACACAGATAATATTCTTATAACGATTGATATGCTGCAAAAAGCCGGAATTACTATAAAATGCAGCCAAGATTTGCACGAATTTTTTATTAGCGGAAACCAACGTTATAATGCTTTTGATTATACAATTGAAGCAGATTATTCTTTTGCCTCTTTATGGCTGTGTGCTTCTGCATTAGGCTGTAATATAACTTCGCAAGGCTTGGATATAAAATCAAAGCAACCGGAAAAATCTTTTTTAAAATATATTTCCAATACCGGTGCAAAAATAATACGAAAAGGGAACGGTATTAAAGTCAAAACAGAAGATATCCTTAACGGTATTAAACTAAATATTGAAACAATGCCTGATATATTACCAATCATAGCGGTTTTATCATCCTCCATTCAGGGTATTACGCAAATCACAGGAATAAGAAAACTTAAGCAGTTACAACCGGAAAGAGTAAAGCTTACTATAAATATGATTTTATCCCTTGGCGGAGATATTATAGAAATATCAGACGGCATTATAATAAATGGAAAAGGCAGACTGCAGGGCGGCACAGTCAATACGGCTCATGATCATCGTATCGCTATGGCTTCCGCAATTGCATCAGTTATCTGCGAAGATAATGTTACCGTCACTTATGCTGATTGTGTGAATAAATCATATCCATTGTTTTGGACTGATTTCCGAAATGCCGGCGGCATATTTGAAGAATATTTTATGCATGAATACTAATCTATATATACAATATTGTAAATTGAATATCGGTAAATGATAATGTTTTATGAAAATATTTCTGTAAAAAAATTAGTTGAATTTATGTTCAGCAGCGGTGATATCGATCACCGTTCAACAACTACTCATCTTTCTGCAAAAGAAGGTATTTTAGCTCATCAATATATTCAAAAACAATACGTACCAACTGCACAAACAGAAGTACCCATATCATATCAAAATCAATTTGACGAAATCACTCTAAATATTTCGGGCAGAATTGACGGATTGTTTGCTGATGATCACGGAAACACAGTAATCAATGAGATTAAAAGTACCGCGAAACCACTTGACGAAATATCTCAGCCTCTGGAAACTCATATGATACAAGCTAAACTTTATGGTTTTATGTATTTAAAGAAAAATGATTTAAAACATATTATAATTCAGATCACTTATATTAATATTTATACGATGAAAACCAAAGATTTTGTATACGCTATGGATAGCGAAGAGATAAATAATGAAATGATGAAGATATTTCATTCTTATTTATATTATCTGAAAAAATTAATTCATATAAAGCAACAAAGAAACGATAGTATCTCCTCTTTACAATTTCCATATAATTATCGCAAAGGCCAGCGTAATATTATAAAAAATATATATAAATGTCTGCATGAAGAAAAAAACCTTTTTCTTCATGCCCCCACCGGAAGTGGAAAAACATTGTCTGCTTTATTTCCCAGCTTGAAATATATCATATTTAACGATGAGAAAATTTTTTATCTCGTCAGTAAAGGCACGCAAAAAAAAGTTGTGCTGGAAACTTTAGAATTTTTGAAAAATCATGGCCTTTTTATTAAAGCCGTTATGATTGATGCAAAAGAAAAAGTATGCTGCAATGAAAATAATATCGCAAATTGCAATCCTCAAAAATGTAAATTTGCAATAGGTTATTATAACAAAATAAAAGAGATACTGTTTGAAATACTCCATCATGAAAATGTCATTACAAAAGATGTTATACAAAAATATTCATTGAAATACACAGTGTGTCCGTTTGAACTAAGTCTGGATATCAGCTATTTTTGTGACATGATTATTTGTGATTATAATTATGTTTTTGATCCATTTTCTTCTTTAAAAAGATTTTTAGAAGAAAATAATAAGTATATTTTCTTAATAGATGAAGCACATAATTTAAGCGATCGCGGAAGACAAATGTACTCAGCAGAAATAAGCAAAGATGAATTGTTAACCGTTAAAAAAACAAATAAACAATATAAAAGCTTTTATAATTCATTAACAAAATTAAATACTTATTTGAATAAAATTAATAAATCTTCCGAAACAGATATTGTTGAACTTTCTGTAGATGACCCTGTCTTCTTACAAATCAATAATTTTTTAATAAAAGCAGACAAATATATACATCTAAACGGCGAGCTTCCGGAAAGTATTCAAGACTTTTATTTAACATTATTTAAATTTAATAAATTATTTCAAATAGCTTCTTCTTCTCACATTTTTTATTATGATAAGGTGGAAAAGCAATTAAAATTATTTTGTTTGGATGCTTCCAAATATTTATTGGATACTATATCAAAAAGCTCATCGTCTATATTTTTTTCAGCAACTCTTACGCCAATTGATTATTTTATGCGTATTTCAGGCGGAAGCCCCACCGATTATACTATGATTTCTAAAAGTCCGTTCATATCAGAAAAATTAAAAGTAACAGCTATATGTCATATTGACCTCACCTATAAAAAAAGAAATAAAAATATTGACGAGATCATCCAATATATTAATACAATATTAAACTACAACAAAGGTAATTATATGATCTTTTTTCCTTCCTTCGAATTCATGAATCTTGTTTATGAAAATTATAAACAAAAATACGGAGATGAAAAAATTCTGCTGCAAAAAGTAAATATGAGCGAAACAGACAGAGATGAATTTATCTCCTATTTTGATAACAAAGAAAACAATATATCCGCATTTGTCGTCCTTGGCGGAAGTTTTTCCGAAAGTATTGATTTGGTAGGGGATAGACTAATCGGTTGCGTTATTGTTAGTGTTGGTCTTCCGAAAATCTGCTATGAAAGAGAAAAATTGAAACAATATTATGAAAAAGAGCGAAACGGATTTGAGTTTGCCTATTTATATGAAGGAATGAATAAAATAATGCAAGCCGGAGGCAGAGTCATACGCTCCGAAAATGATACCGGTTTTATATATCTTATCGACAAGCGTTTTAATTATACTCAATATAAATCAATATTATCACAAACATGGGAAAATATCGAATACGTCTTTAATTATGATGATTTTAAAAATGAATTAACCTAGATACCCCACTTACTTGAGTAGCACCTCAGACATACTTTCAGTAAGCAGATAAGTATTTTTTGGAAACGGGGATAATGAATTATTTTTTATTTCCTGCGCATTTTCAAATCGTTTATTTGTATCATACTCGCTCAAGGGAAAATGTGTGGCAAGTAAATATCTGGGATTGATCGAAGAAATTACTTCAACCCCGGATTCTGTTATTAAAAAAATAAAAGGCACTATTAAACAAGTTACATCTTTATTAATTAACTCTGATTCTCTAAAAATCGAAATATCAGGCAAGCTGTCTCCGACATGTAGTATTCTATGCTCACCTAAATATATTAAGAATGCAATATTTTGCACATGTTTATATTTGCTCTGATCATCATGCATTAACCTTGTAATAATCATTTTTATATTCTTGATGCTCAGATCAATTGATTTATTATCATCTAAATCAATTGAAATCAGTTGTGTGATGAAACGTTTTTTAAAATATTTACTTTTCCTCATTTCTGCGATGACAGCTTTAGGTGCTATTAAAGTTGCTTCTAGACATGCGCTTAATATTTGGCATACCAAATCGGGCTGAAAATGCTCTTTATGTTCATGAGTAATTAATATAAGATCAATACTTTCAAAAGGTGTGTTTTTCTGTACCATATTCATTAAAATATCTTTATTGACTGTTGGATACGGAAGAATATTGGGCGAGATGATAGAATCAATTAGAATATTTTTATTATTAAAATTAATGAGTGTTCCCATACATGAGGTATGAATAATTTTATACATTTCTTTTGCCATTACTTCACCATTATTTAAACTATCTATTTATACATTTTTATCTTTATTATTATAATATTTTTAAAAAGCAATTTCAAATATATTTTCATTTTATATGAATGAATTAAGAATATTTTTGTTAATTCGATTTATTTAATTGAAATCATTTACTTAATTTGATATATTATAAAATGATTTCAATATTCCCGAGGTGTATAAATTGAAAAAATTTATTATAGATAATGAAAAGTGCACAGGCTGCAAAATATGCCAAGTAGCATGTTCGACCACATATTTCAGAGACGAATCAAGCCAAATGGCACGACTGAAAATTAATAAAAATAAAGACGAGAAATATAATATCATAACGTGTAGCCAATGTAATATTTGTATAGATATCTGTCCCGTGAATGCACTTTATAAAGATAAAGATGATGTGGTAATGCTAAATAAAGAATTATGTGTAAATTGTCTTATGTGTGTTGGCTTTTGTCCGAATGAAGTAATGATATACAGCGATAAAAGCAATACGCCTTTCAAATGTGTTATGTGTGGAATTTGCGCAAAAAATTGCCCTACCGGGGCATTAAGCCTTAAGACCAAATAAGGAGAAAACTCATGTTAAGACAAAAATCTATTGCAGAATTCAACTATCTTCCAGCCAAATTAGAATATGGCTACGCTAATAAATTGCTTTCTATAGACCTAGATAACTTCCAAATACTTGAAAAACAAATCCCTGAAAAAATCAAACAGACTTTTATAGGCGGCAAAGGATACGGATTGAAGTATTTGTGGGATTCTGTTAATGAAAATACAAGTTGGGATGCCCCTGAAAATGAAATAATAATAACAACCGGTCCTTTGACCGGCCTTACGCAATATCCAGGCGCAGGCAGAGTCATTGTAACAACTCTTTCTCCGCTTACAAAACTCCCTGTCGATGTAAATACAGGCGGATATTTTGGTCCTTATTTAAAGTTTTCAGGCTGGGATGCCCTAGAAATCAGAGGTAAATCAGAACGTGATGTCATTATTTTCATAGATGGTAATTCGGGTATGGTAAGAATTATAGAGGCCACACTTGTAAAAGAGCGGGACACACATATATTGGCACCTTATTTAATTAGTAAATTTGCCTTAGACGATGCCGACAAAAAAAATATTGCTGTATTATCTTCCGGTCGCGGTGCAGAACACTCAAATATTGGTACTATAAATTTTTCATTTTATGATGCTAAACGGAACAAAGTAAGACTAAGACAAACAGGCAGGGGAGGAATGGGCACTGTTCTTCGAGAAAAACATATCTTGGCTATCGTTGTCAAATATACGGGTGTAAACGCATCTCTAAATCATCCCTTTGATCTTTCGACTATCAATAAATTAGCAATTAACATGCATAAGGAAATTGCTTCTCTAAACTACCAAGACGAAAACTATCTGCGAACCTGCGGAACAGCAAATTTTATTGACTTAATGAATGAATATGAACTACTGCCTGTGAAAAATATGCAATATGGATCTCATAAAGATGTAAAAAATATTGATTCTGCAATTTTATTTAAAAAATATTTGAAACAAAATGCTATGGAAGGATGCTGGTATGGCTGTTCTATCGCATGTCGAAAAGTCATAGATGATTTTAAATTGCGAACAGGCCCTTATAAGGGGAAAAAAGTTACTATTGATGGCCCTGAATATGAAGTATTGGCATCACTTGGTGCAAATTGCGGTGTTTTTAATTTAGAAGCCATTCTGGAATTAAAATTTTATTGTGATACGTATGGCATCGATGCCGTATCCTATGCATCTATCATGGCATTTCTTATGGAATGCTATGAACGAGGAATTTTGAATGACGAATTTACCGGGGGACATAAGTTAACTTTCGGCAACTATAGAGTACTACTTAATGTGTTACACGAAATGGCCGAAGGCCGTGGTCTCGGCATTGTTGCTGCTATTGGTATTGAAGGAATCAAAGAATTGCTTGTAGAAGAATACGACGAAGATATCGATTTTTTAAATGACATAGGCATGGTGCAAAACGGTCTTGAGTTTGGGGAATATATGTCTAAGGAATCGCTCGCTCAGCAGGGCAGTTATGGCATAACCAATAAAGGTCCGCAACAAGATCAATGCTGGATGATTTCAATGGATATTATAAAAAATAAAATGCCGACACTTGACGATAAAGCACAGGCTCTGACAGTATTTCCAACATTTCGTACGATGTTTGGAATATTTGGATTATGCAGATTGCCGTGGAACAATATTATTCCATGGCACAGTAATGATCCTGATATTTCCGAAAGTGAAAAAATAACTGAGCACGCAAAAGATTATTGTAAATTATACGAAGCTGTCACCGGAAAAAATCTTACTTTTTCTGAAATGATGCTAATTTCAGATAGAATCTCCACTTTTCAACGCTTATTTAATAAACGTATGGGCAAAGGAATCCGTGAATATGATATCATCCCATATAGAGCAATGGGCCCGGTGACGGCTAAAGAATATTTATCTAAACAAGAGTATTATGATGCACAATTAAGAAACGAAATCAATATTGCTCCGGATAATTTAAGTATAGAAGATAAAATTGATTTGTTGCGAAAATATCGCAGCAACTTGTATCAAGAACTCATTGACAAAGCATACGAAGTTAGAAATTGGGATGCCAACGGTGTGCCAACAAAAGAAAAGCTACAAAGTGTAGGTTTAAATGAAACAGAATTTCTGGATTTAATTAATAATTAATGTTTGGCGGAGAATAATTGATGAAAATTGTTATTGCTATTGATTCTTATAAAGGTACATTATCCTCCTTCAAGGCTGCCAACATTATTAAGCAAGCAATACATGCTTATACAAATAATACACATGAAATACAAATATTCCCCATGGCAGATGGCGGAGAAGGCACATTACAAGCTGTCATGGCTTTTGATCCAAATGCTGTTTTGCATAAAACAATTGTCAAGGATGTATTATTTCGAGATATAGAAGCTCCTTTTTTAATCAATGATAAAAACAAAAGCGCTGTTATAGAAATGGCCAGCATTGCCGGACTTCCTATGCTCAAACCCCACGAGCGAAATGTCCTCACAGCAACAACATATGGCATAGGACAAGTAATCAGAAAAACATTGGATATGAATGTGTCAACTGTTTATCTGGGTATAGGAGGATCTGCTACTAACGATGCCGGAATCGGTATGCTTCAGGCTTTGGGTGCAAAATTCTTAGATGCAAATAACAACGATGTCAGATGTGGCGCGCATGATATTGGGAAAATTATCAACATTGACCTGACAAATTTTGATAGCAGACTTAAAAATACTGACTTCATTTCCATATGCGATGTTGCAAACCCTTTTTATGGACCTAATGGCGCTACATATGTTTATGGCCCGCAAAAAGGCGCATCTGAAGAACAAGTACGTATAATAGATACTTATTTTAAAAATTTCAGCCTCGTGCTTAATCATATTATGAATATTGATATACAAAATATTCAAGGTTCGGGAGCAGGCGGAGGAATTGGCGGAGGGGCCGCCGTATTTTTAAATGCTAAAATAAAAACAGGTGCAGATTGGCTAATAGAATTTTCAAGGATAGAAGAAAATCTTATAGATGCTGACTTAATCATAACGGGCGAAGGAAAAACAGATATGCAGACTTATAATGATAAACTACCTATAAGGATAGGTTTGCTTTCTCAAAAATATAACAAAAAAACCATTATTATCAGCGGTGATACATCAATTCATAAAGATGACATGAAAAAATTCGGAATTGATAACATATATGCATTGACAGATTATTTTTCATTAGAGCAATCCATGAAAGACCCAGAAAAAACACTCTATGAAACAATGCTGCTTATTTGTGATGAAATATTTTAATTTAAGAGGCATAACATGTTTTTAATGTACGATTTGATAGAAAAGAAAAAGCATAGCTACCCTCTAACAGATGAAGAAATCAGGTATATAATAAAAAATTATACAAATTCAAAAATACCTGATTACCAGATGTCTGCATTTTTAATGGCCATTTGGTTTAATAAGCTTACAAATAAAGAGGTGTACGCACTCACTGATGCTATGGTATCTTCGGGGAATATTCTTGATTTAAGCAATATAAGCGGTATAACAGCCGATAAGCATTCTACCGGTGGGGTCGGTGATAAAATCTCCTTGATTCTACTGCCTATTATGGCATCACTTGGTATTAAAATGGCTAAAATGTCAGGGCATGGATTAGGTCATACAGGCGGCACTATTGATAAATTAGAATCTATTCATGGCTTCAATACACAAATCGATAATAACACCTTCCTTAAAAACTTGGAAAATATCGGCATGGTGATTGCCTCACAAAGCTTTAACTTGGCACCGGCAGATAAAAAGATATATGCGCTAAGAGATGTTACGGCCACAGTAGACGATATTCCTTTAATCGCCTCAAGTATTATGAGCAAAAAAATTGCTTCAGGAGCGGATAATATTATCTTAGATGTAAAATGCGGAAATGGAGGTTTTATGAAAGATTACAGTTCCGCTGTTCAGCTTGCCAAATTGATGGTTGATATAGGGAAAAATGCAGGTAAAAACACTTTGGCTGTAATTACGGATATGAATGTACCCCTAGGCAAAGCAATCGGGAATGCTCTTGAAATTTTGGAAGCAGTGTCTTGTTTGAAAGGGAATATGCCTCATGATATCAAACAAGTTGTTTTTACTCTAGGTGCACAAATTTTAATTTTAGCAAAATTTGCGGCCAATGAAAGTATTGCTTGTAAAATGATGGAAAAGGCAATAATAAGTGAAAATGCATATAATAAATTTTTAAATTTCATTGATGCACAAGATGGTGATATTACGCAGATAAAAGATGTTACATTGCTTCCTAAAGCTGGTATTGTCAAAAATGTATATGCTCCAAGTAACGGATATATTGCATCCTATGACTGCACACTGGTTGGTATTGCATCCTTAACAGCCGGTGCCGGCAGACAGAAAAAAGAAGACAATATTGATTACGGAGCCGGAATTTATTTAAATAAATCTTACGGGGAGTATACTAACCGAAATGATATCATTGCCAAGGTGTATTCATCTGATGTTTTCAAAGCCCAAGAAGCTGCCTTCATGATGCAAAATGCTGTTTTTATTTCCGAACAAAAACCACCAGATAGAAATATGATAAAAGGAATAATCAATTGAACGACGAAATCTATAAAAAAGCGTTAAAATATATCACCATGCAAGATAGAACGCGCAGGCAAATGAAAATATATTTACAAAAAAAAGGTTACAATGAAAATGAAATTAATGAATGTATACGCAAATTGGTAGATTATAACTATCTTAATGATAGGCGATATGCACTTCATATCATGGTAAAAAAAATCAAACACAAACACTATTCTTTAGCAATGGCAGAACAGTATTTGCGCTCAGAACTGCTGGACGAATCAGTTATTTACGAGGCAATCAATTCATTAGGCGAAGAATATGAACAGTATGCTCTATCACATTTTTTAACAAAAGAATTGCAAAATAAAACTTTTGAGAGTGAATTTATAAATAAACTAAAGAATAAGGCATTACGCAAAGGATTTAAATATTATCATATACAAGAAGGCATAGACAATATTTTATCAAGAATGAAAGGAGAATGACTCAATGAATATAACTGTATTAGGCTGCGGCCGCTGGGGGAGTTTTATCGCATCCTATTGCTCAGATATTGGTCATAATGTAGTTTTATGGGGACGTGAAGGCTCGGAAAATATGAGCAGGTTAAAAAAAGATAGAAAAAATGAGTATATGCAAATTCCCAATGCAATCGTGTTATCTCAAGATCTTGAATATGCAGTTAACCAAGCAGATCATATTATTATTTCTGTAAGCTCTCAACAGCTTAGAAATCTTTTGGAAAGTATCAAATCATTTAAGTTTTCAAATAAAACAATCATTTTATGTATGAAGGGACTTGAACAAAATACAGGAAAGCGGCTCAGTACAATAGTCGCCGAATATGTGCCAAATACACCTGCGGCGGTTTGGGTCGGTCCCGGCCATGTACAAAATTATGTCTATAAGATACCGAATTGTATGATAATCGACTCGATGAATAAAGAAATTATTCCTATAATTGTTGATGTATTTAATAGTAAACTCATGCGCTTATATATCGGCAATGATATTATCGGCACCGAAATAGGCGCCGCCGCAAAAAATGTTGTCGGTATCGCTGCCGGAATGCTGGACGGCATGGGATATACAAGTTTAAAAGGAGCTTTGATGGCACGAGGTGCCCGGGAAGTGTCTCGCTTAATAAAAGCATTAGGCGGTAATGAAATTACTGCTTACGGGCTTTCACATCTCGGAGATTATGAAGCCACATTATTCTCACCATTTAGTAACAATAGAAGGTATGGGGAGCTTTTTATTAACGGTCAAAGATTTAATAAATTAGCCGAAGGTGTATATACGGCAAAAGCTATGCTGTTACTGGCGAAAAAATATAATGTTGATCTACCTATAACGAAAGGTGTAGATGATATCCTATCATATAAACAAGAACCTCAGGATATTATGTCAGAACTGTTTATACGATCTGTAAAAGGAGAATTTATCGATTAACAACGCATATTATTTCTGTGTTAATTGATTCATGACTTCTAATTTTTTTTGAATTATTTTATTATTATAGATATACATTTCATTTTCGCTCTTTGTAGTCAGAAGTGAAATATGACGTTTTAATGCCGCTTCTGCTACTTCTTTATTTTTTAATTTAATAGAATTATATATAAAATGATGTTCTTGCCCCAAAAAATCATATAAGCTACTATCAGCTGTGATATAGACACGATATCTTTTCATTTTAGGATGAATATTCTCATATGCTTCAATTAAATATTTGTTTTTACTACAGAGAATAATATATTCGTGAAAATCATTTTCAGCTTTGGAAAACTCTTTAAACTCACCGGATTGATAAGCTGATTCTATCTTAACTGTAAGCTTATACAATTGGTTTAGTTCTTCATCTGTGATTCTCATGGCTGCATAGCCAGCGGCCAACGGTTCCAAAACAAACCTAAAATTATTTAGATCAAAATAATCATTGGCATCAAAAGGTGCCACGATATTACACTTCCCGTTGAGTTTTTGAACAAATCCTTCTTTTTCCAAAAGATTGATTGCTTCTCTTACCGGAGTTCTGCTAACACCTAATGATAGCGCTATTTTTGTTTCTACAATTTTAGTTTCGGGTAAAAAATTAAAATTTATAATTTCATTTAAAAGTATTTCATACACAATATCTACCAATGGCTTAAATGGATTTTCGTTTAATTTTTGTATTATTAATTGTTTATTCATTACATCGTTCCCTTTTTAATAAATTCGTTCGTATACTATTTTAAATTAATACAATAAAATGTAAATCATTTAATGTATTAATTTTAATACATAAAAAGAAAAATCCAGTCATAAAATTAAATTTCCTCGGTGAATTGTACGAATTTTGACACCTTTTTTACATCTCTTTATTATTTTTATTATAAAGGAGGTGCTTTTAATGGCAAAGGTAATAATTGACCCTAATTTTTGCAAAGGGTGCGGATTATGTTTTAGCGTATGTCCAAAAAATTTATTAAAAGCCGGAGATAACATCAATGCAAAAGGATACAACTATGCCGTTCAAGAAAATGCAGAACAATGTACTGCCTGCAAACTTTGCGCTGTCATGTGTCCCGATGCAGCAATTTCAGTTTACAAATAAATATAACGAGGTGAAAAAATTATGAGTGAAAAAGTGGTAAAAAAAGGAAACGAAGCCGTTTGCGAAGCAGCTTTACGTGCAGGTTGCCGTTTTTTTGCAGGATACCCTATAACACCACAAACAACGGCAACGGAATACTTATCTTGGAGAATGAAAGAAGTCGGAGGCGTATTTGTACAGGCGGAAAGCGAGCTGGCCGCAATCAATATGATCGTAGGAAGTGCTTTTTCCGGCACTCGCAGTATGACAGCTACATCCGGCCCGGGTCTATCTTTAATGACTGAAACATTGAGTGTAATAGCCGGAACAAGACTCCCAACCGTAATCATAGATATCCAAAGAGCAGGTGCCGGCATAGGAACAATACAAGGCTCACAAGGTGATTTTTACATGATTACGAAAACTTTAGGTCATGGTGGTCTTAAAGGTCTGGTATATGCTCCTGAGTCAATACAAGAGTCTGTGGATCTAATCTATGAAGCATGGGATAAAGCAGAACAATACCGGGTTCCTGTGATTATTATGACTGATGGTACAATGGGTCAAATGATGGAAGCCGTTGAAATTCCCGATTTCAAAGAAGCGCCCGATCTTTCTGATCAACCGTATGTTGCAGGTAAACGAAAAAACGGAAGAAAAAAAAGAATGATTACAGATACCCCTTGGTTCGGTCCTTGTGCATCACAGAATGATAATGTGGAGTATCATTACATCGAGTACGAGAAGATGTACGACGAATGGAATGCTACCGAAGTACGGTTTGAAGAATACATGATGGAAGATGCCGAATATCTTATTATCGCATGGGGAACAAGTGCACGAGTCGCCAAGACCGCCATTAAACGTATGCGAAAAGAAGGATTGAAGGTAGGTTTGTTTAGACCTATAACATTAGTGCCTTTTCCGAAAGACCAAATAATGAAATTAAATAAAAATAAAATCAACGCTATCTTGACGGTAGAGATGACAATACCTTCACAATTTCATCATGAAGTAGTGCAATATCTTGATAGAGACATTAAAGTTGAGACTTATCGACGCGGTGGTGGAAATATGGTTTTAGATGAAGAAATTGAAGAAGCTTTAAAAAAATTAATTTAGGAGATAAAAAATGGATTGTGTATATCAAAGAAGTAATGCCCTGTCAAATGTATCAACATCGTTTTGTCCTGGATGTATGCATAGTACGGCATTGAAAATACTTTGTGAAGTATCGGAAGAACTTGGTATTAAAGATGATTTGGTATTATTAACCCCGATCGGTTGCGCTGTATTCGCAGGAGCCTTCGTTGAATTTGACTCTTTTGGTGCTCCCCATGGAAGACCGGGCGCAACAGGCACGGGATTTAAAAGAAGTAACCCTGAAATCCCATTGGTACTTTACCAAGGAGATGGCGACTGTGCTTCAATCGGAATTGCCGAAACATTACACGCGGCAAACAGAGGTGAAGGCTTCACAGTCATTATGGTCAATAACCAAGTTTACGGCATGACCGGTGGCCAAGCGGCGCCCACAACTCTGCCAGGTCAAAAAACTACAACATCCCAATATGGAAAAAGTGTCGAAGAAATGGGAGACCCTATAAAATTAGCAGAGATGATTGCCGCTTTAAAAGCCCCGAAATATGTAACAAGGCAAGCTCTACATACACCTAAAAATATTCTCGCAGCAAAAAAAGCCATTAAAAAAGCACTGGAAATTCAACTTCATGAAGGCGCATATTCCTTTATAGAGCTCATGTCAGCATGCCCTACAAACTGGAAAATGGACCCAAAAGATACGCCGAAATACATGAACGAAATCGTATTAAAAGAATATCCCATCGGCGATTTAAAAGGATGAAAGGGGAGAATATAGCATGGAAAACAGTTATTTATTAGCAGGTTTCGGTGGTCAAGGAGTTCAAACATTAGGTCAGTTGTTGACCTATGCAGCGACTGATGCAAAAAAATATGCTACTTATTTACCTGCTTATGGCGGCGAAATGCGTGGCGGCACATCAAATTGTACGGTAAAAATTAGCGATGAAGAGATTGGTTCTCCTGCAGCCAGAAGTTATAATTATGTTGTTGTTTTAAATGTACCCTCTTATAATGCATTTAAAAATAAAGTAAAACCAGAAGGCACGCTCTTTGTCAACTCTAATTTAATATTAGACGCACAACCACCTGAAGGCACACAATTAGTAAACGTGCCCTTAACAGATTTGGCAAATGAAGCTGGTTCACAAGTTGTATCAAACGTCCTTATGTTTGGACTTTTATGTGCATATACCGGTGATATAGATTTAAATACAGCTAAAGAAACGATGCTTAAAAAAATGGCATATAAAGAACAATTTATACCAATCAATACAAAAGCTTTCGAGTTAGGCGTTAAAAAAGGCACTGCATTAAAATAAAATTATAATTTAATTATGAAAAGGAGATTCACTATGAAAATTGCAATCTTAGGCGCAGGTGCTATGGGCGCTTTAATTGGTAGCGGATTTCAAAAAGGTGGAGCAGACGTGTGGCTTGTAGACCCATTTAAAGAGCATATGGAAAAAATTAAAAACGAAGGATTGAAGATTCATTTAAATGGCGGCGAAAAAGAAGAATATGTAAAGATGAATACAGCAATCGATCCTTCACAAGTAGGCATATGTGATGTTGTTGTTGTGCTTGTTAAAGGTATGTACACAAGATCCGCTGTCGAAAATGCAAATGCATTATTTGATAATAATACTTTTGTTATTACGCTACAAAACGGCGTCGGCAATGCAGATATTTTAGCTGAAATTTTTGATGCTAAACGTGTTGGATACGGCGTTTTAAATTTAGCCAGTGTGTTAGTTTCGCCGGGCGAAATAAACGCAAATTACATAAATAATATTGAAAATGTTTTTAACATTTATTTCAATAGCATATCAAATGAACGTTTGGAAATATGCAATCAATTGGTTAATATTCTAACTGCAGGCGGATTCAAGACAATATATTCAACAGAAGCAGATATTTTTATATGGCAAAAATTAATTGTTAATTGCTGTGTTAATTTAACATGCGCAATGACAAGGCTGACAATGGGGCAGATATTTGATCAACTGGACGGCAGAGAACTACAACGCAAAATAGTCAAAGAACTCGTCGAAGTTGCCAATGCTAAAGGAATCCCGTTTGATTATGAAAACGAATGGTATCACTGGGAACATGAAGCTCTGCCTATGGGAAGACCTCATTATCCTTCCGCTGCTCAGGACATGTTTAATTTCAGGAAAACCGAAGTTGATTTTTTAAATGGCGCTGTATGCAGGGAAGGAGATAAGCATGGTATTGAAACTCCGGTTAATGATACTATAGTAATGCTCTCTCATATTATAGAAAATACATATGATATTCAGTATCCCAGAAAGTAAACTAGATTAGATGTTTATTATTTTTTAAAATGATAAAATATTTTCATAAGTACAGTATAATATACTGTACTTTAATTTAATAAAGAATACTTTAAATATTTTCTTTAATTTTTTTTCTTGACATTAGTATACTAAATCTGTACAATATCTTATGTTGTCGTTATCATTATTTAAATGATAGATTTTGATATCTATTATTTATAAAAAATTTATTAACTGTAAATTTAAACGGAGGTTATTATGCAAAAAGTTAATAAAGGAAAATATTTTAACTCTATAAGCATCGGTGTTGCTGCTGTTTGGTTTTCTTCGCATTGCGGAGCCGGATTTGCATCAGGAACACAAGAAGTCGCTTATTTCGTAAGACACGGTTTCTTAGCACCTTTTATGCCTATTTGGGCTATGTTTATCGTTGGCATGCTTATGTATGTTACTTTGGAAACAGGTCGTCTGAATGGCGTATCAACTTATTCGGAAATTGTTGGCAAAGCATATGTTCCGATTCAAGCAGTTTTAGGAAGAACATATGATATCATCCAAACAATTTCCATGCTGCTTGCTCCGGCTGCGTGCTTAGCCGCAGGCGCTGCATTGTTTAATCAATACTTTGGACTGCCGACATTCTTCGGTACAGTTATAATGCTAGTACTTACTGTTCTAGTTTGTTTGTTTGGCGCCAAAGTTGTAAGGACTTTCGGAACTATTCTTACCGTTGGTATGATTATTATTGTAGCCATCATCGCCGCAATCGGTATTCATGCAAACGCATCTAATATCGCCAAGATTGTTTCTAACCATGAAATCTATACTTCTGTAGGCCAATCATTATGGTGGGGCACACTTTACGGCTTATTCCAAAGCGGTATCTGGGCAGCGGGCTGTGCAGCAGCTGCAGGTATGAGATATCGTAATGAAGCCAAAGGTGCTGCAATTATGGGTATCGTATTAAACTCACTTATGCTTGCATTTGTAGTAACCATGATCATGGGCGGTATGCCTACAGTTGCAACTGATGAACAAGCAAAACTTTTACCGACATTGTTTGTTGTGCAAACATTGAATATTCCTGCATTTAACATTATTTATCCATTGCTTCTCTTCATGGCTCTGATCACAACATCTGTCGGTTTTGTATTTGCGGTTCAAGGCAGATTAGGACTTATATTCTTTAAAAAGATGGAAAATCAAAAACTGAAAAACGCAATTATTTCAACTGGTTGGCTGGTTGTTATCTGGTTAGTTGCTCAGTTGGGTCTTCTTACTATTGTTCAAAAAGGGTATGCGTCACTCGGCTATATTTACATCTTTATTCTTATCATTCCTATGTTTACATTGGGTGTTAAAAACATCAAAAAATATCGCAGACTTGAAGAAGCCGGCGAATTACCACCTGGTGTTGATAACAGAATAACTGTAACAGAATAATATAGGTTAATACTTTAATACCAATAAATATTGTCTGGTCATTTAAATTTTATAATTTTAGATATAAAATGCATAACATTCGTTTGTTATGCATTTTCATTCATATATATAAAATAATATTAAAATAAGATTTGAAATATCAGTATATTAGTTGATTATAAAGAAATTTATGATAAACTAATTATAAATATAAACAAGAACCATTCAAATATCCTAAGTTAATAAATATACTGGAATGATATTATGAATAATATCAATACCCAGTATGCTTTTTTTGAAATAAACTTTACAGATCTATTAATTATTGCTAAATACTCATATCTTATAAATATATTAAGGAGATCTATATTTATGCTGAAAAATTCCTGCATCAATCCTGAAATTATAAGTACCCTTAGTTTTTGTGGTCACGGGGATAAAATTCTAATCGTGGATGGCAATTACCCTCTTGCCTCTAAAAGCGGAAATGCAAAAAAAGTATATTTGGGTGTTTCCAAAGGTTTACCTACTATAACAGATGTGTTAAAAGCATTAACAGGATCCGTAAATTTTGAGGCAGCTGAAGTCATGATGCCCGAAGATGGCAGCACAACGGAAATTATGGAAGAAGTCAAAACCCTTCTTCCTAAAGTAAAAATCAGCAGTTGCAGTCGTCTGAAATTTTACGAAAATGCGTGTGATGACAGTATACGTTTAGCAATATCTACCGGTGAGCAACGATTTTACGGCTGCATTATTTTAACTGTTTTTGTAGCATAATTTATTCTGAGATTATATATCAACTTTCATTGCTGTATACTGCTATTATAAAACAAACATAGAAAACAAAAATTTAATTTTCTAAAACAAAGGTGATACATATGTCTAAATTTGATAAGCATTTTAAATTAACTGAACAAGATATTATTGAATACGCAAAAGAGAAACTTGCTTTCTTTTCCACAACTGCACAACTTAACTGTAAAGAAATAGGGGACGGGAATATTAATTTTGTCTTTCGTGTCATCGATGAAAAAAGCGGGCAATCTGTAATTATTAAACATTCAGATATCCAGGTGCGTTCTTCAAAACGTGATATAGGTTTGGATCATAATCGCATTGAGGCAGAAGTGCTACAGCTCCAGCAAAAATTAGCGCCGGGTCTTGTACCAGAAGTATATTTATATGATCCTATCATGTGCTGTATATGTATGGAAGATTTAAAGGACTATGAGAATATGCGCTACGCAATGATCGCACATAAAATTTTTCCGGGTTTTTCAGAACAAATTACCACTTTTTTAGCGAATACGCTGATTAGGACTACAGATAGCATTATCAGACCCCAGGAAAAAAAAGAAATGGTAAAGAAATTTATTAATCCGGAATTATGCGAGATAACCGAGCGATTAGTATATACAGAGCCTTATTTGAATACCTTGGGTCTCAACAAAGAATTCGAGCCGAATAAAAAATTCCTAAAAAAGGAACTTTACGACGACAAAGAATTGCATTTAGAAATAGCAAAGCTAAAAGAAGCGTTTAAATCCAACACACAAGCTCTTATTCACGGTGATTTACATACAGGATCTATTATGATAAAACCCGGCTCCACAAAAGTATTAGATCCTGAATTTGCTTGCTATGCACCCAGCGGATATGATATTGGCAACCTTCTTGCAAATTTAATTTTTGCATGGGTCAATGCAGAAGTTACTATGCAGGAAGGCAAAGAAAAAAATACTTTTGTATTATGGGTTGAAGAAAGCATTATTCAAATAGTCGACCTGTTTAAAGAAAAAGCAATAAAAATATTAAAAGAAGAGACCACCGATGCCATCGCCAAGACCTCCGGATTCATAGAGTGGTATGTAAAAAGCTTACTTGCAGATAGTGCAGGTGTGGCAGGTTGTGAACTTAATCGACGTGTAATCGGAACAGCAAAGGTGAAAGATATTGCAGGAATAGAAGATGAAAGTAAGCGCATTCTGGCTGAACGTATCTGTGTTTTAACAGCAAAAGAATGTATCAAGAATAGATTCAAAGCATATCATAATGGCGCAGATTATGTCACAACCATCCGATTAGCCGCAAAGAAAGCAAAAAAACTTTGATAAGGAGAGAAAATAAGCATGGATGATTATATACAAAAAAAACAAGAATTATTAACTTATGCCAAGCAATCTTTTGATGAAGCTTTGTTTGCCGGTACAAGCGGGAATTTAAGTACCTATGATCCACAGAGCGGAATCATAGTCATTACACCAAGTTCTGTTTCTTATGCTACAATGAGTATCAAAGATATAATGGTACTCAAACTGGATGGAACAATTTTACAAGGAGATCGCCGTCCATCTTCAGAATGGCGAATGCATGCCGAAATCTATAATGCCAAACCAGAAATTCGCGCTATTGTTCATACACATTCTCCTTATGCGACATCTTTTGCCGTAAGCAACGAAACAATCCCCGTTATTTTAATTGAAATGGTTCCTTTTCTTGGAGGAGATATTCAGGTGGCTGAGTTTGCTCTTCCCGGCACTTCTGATGTTGGAACGCAAGCCATAAAAAAGCTTACAGATCGAAATTCATGCTTACTTGCCAATCACGGAGCAGTAGCCGTTGGCTCAAATTTGTCTCAGGCACATATCCGAGCCGTTTATGTAGAAGATGCAGCTAAAATATATGCCTTAGCCAAAGGACATGGAAACGTTACAGTGATACCAACAAAATATATAAAAATGATGCTGAATCGCAATAAATAAAAATTAAAAGAGGAGTATTATAATTATTATGCGTATTTATACATGTTATCCTCCAAAGAGCATACAAGGAGGCAATACTATATGATCAGATATGATGAAGGAATGGCATTTATGCTGCGTTATGAAAATGTAGCATGGTATGAGAACGGCAAGGTACGTATCCTTGATCGTCGTATATATCCTATGGAAACAAAATATGTAACTTGTACTACACATGAAGAGGTAGCACAAGCTATAGCCGATATGGTTACTCAAAGCGCCGGACCTTACACAGCAGCAGCTATGGGTATGGCTCTTGCCGCTTACGAAGCAATGCAAAAGGACGAAAAAGATATTCTTCACTTTATGGAAAAAGCTTCATACACATTATCCCACGCTCGCCCTACTACCGTTGAAAAAATGAAACGGGTAGTAGAAGGTGCGATGAAAATAGTGAGAGGAAAACTGGAGACAGGGGAAACTGGTCAAAAATTAGTAGATGCTGTATTTGATTATGCCTTCAATTTTATCAATAATAATTATAAAAAGCATCATGTTATAGCTAAATACTTAGCTGATCATGTGCCTTGCAACGGCACTGTTATGACACAATGTTTTGGCGAAACAATCATCGGTACATTACTGCATGAATGTCGAGAAAGAGGAAACTCGATTAAGATGATTTGTCCTGAAACACGCCCATATTACCAAGGAGCACGCCTTACAGCCAGTGTCGCCTGCGATATGGGCTTTGATGTTACTGTGATTACAGATAATATGCCTGGCTATGTGATGCATGAAAAAAAAGTGGATTTATTTACCTCGGCTGCCGATGTGATCACTATGGATGGTTATGTTGTAAATAAAGTCGGTACATTCCAGATTGCATTGGCAGCCAGTTATTGGGGCATTCCATATTTGGTAACGGGAATCCCAAATCCGGCACATCCCAATATCAATTCCGTCAAGATCGAACTGCGTGATCCTTCGCTGACAATGGATACATTAGGCACAAAAACAACTATGGACGGCGTTCAAGGTTTTTATCCGGCATTTGATATTACGCCACCAAAGCTTTGCGATGGAATTGTTACCGATAGAGGTATATTTGCACCTATTAATTTAAAAACATACTTTAATAAAAAATAATATAGAATATTAATTTTAATAACAGAGCCGTTAGGCTCTCTTTAATTTCCAAATAAATAAAAGTAATAAAAAATCCTCATAAAAAAAGATATTTAAGAGGATACTTTTTTTCTGGTACTCCTTCAGGGACTCGAACCCTGGACACCCTGATTAAGAGTCAGGTGCTCTAGCCAACTGAGCTAAAGGAGCATAAATGGCAGGGGCAGAAGGACTTGAACCCTCGGCACGTGGTTTTGGAGACCACTGCTCTACCAACTGAGCTATACCCCTAAACTTTTTCTATTATACTTGAAAGTAGTATATTCGTCAATATTTTTTATTTATAAAATTATGCTTTGAATTAGTTCACATTATTACTTATGACTTACTTATTATTTTAACACAACAGGGGAATAAATTAATCTTTGCGCAGATCCATAATGTAAGTTAATTGCCAAACATAATTGATAAAAATATAAATATTTTTATGTCAGCTTTAAAATATATACTTTATAATTAGACAGTATAGATCATATATCAGCGATACTATTTTAATTTTTAAAGAGAAGAAGAACAAAATGTAACAAAAAGCTTAAATAACTTTCCACTAAATACAGGTTTTATGTAAAATATATTGACAAAAATTAATTATTTTTATAAAATGTATATATGATAATAAAATTGGGAGTTTTTATGAATACTTATTCTAAAGATTTATCTGCTACTTTAAATGTTAAATTACAAGAAATATTAGATGAGCTTCCGGAATTTATTAAAACTTTTTTTACTGGTATAGATTCTTCTACAGCTATTCGGACACGTGTTGCATACGCAATTGATATTAGAGTTTTTTTTGTTTATCTCCTATCAGAATCTATTTTAAAAGAGAAACAATCTTTGAAGGATATTACGCTGCATGATATCGACGGCTTAGACAGTATATGCATTGAAAAATACTTATCGTATCTATCGTATTATAAAAAAGATGATATCGTCTATACAAATTCAAATTCTGCAAAAGCGCGTAAATTAAGCAGCATCAGAAGTATGTATAAATATTTTTATAAAAAAGGCATGATTTTAAATAATCCTTCTATTTTAGTTGATATGCCAAATAAAAAAGAAAAACCAATCATCCGCATGGAAGCAGATGAAAGTGCTAATTTACTTGATAATATCGAAATAGGCTCAAATATGACTAAATTTCAAAAAAAATATCATGTAAAAACCCATGAACGCGATTTAGCGATTACAACATTATTTTTAGGAACAGGTATTCGCGTAAGTGAATGCGTAGGTCTCGATATAAACGATATAGACTTTTCAAATAACTGTTTTAAAGTCACACGCAAAGGCGGAAATGATGAAATATTATATTTTAACGAAGAAGTCAGACATGCTTTGTTAAAATATTGCGATATCAGAAAAAAAATAATACCGTTACCTGGCCATGAAAAAGCATTCTTTTTATCTTTACAAAAAAAACGAATGCAAGTAAGCTCTGTTCAAAAAATGTTAAAAAAATATATAAAAATATCTGTACCTTTGAAAAATATTTCACCTCATAAATTAAGAAGTACCTTTGGAACAAATCTATACAGAGAAACGGGTGATATTTATTTGGTTGCAGAAGTTCTTGGCCATAAAGATGTTAATACAACTAAAAAATATTATGCGGCTTCCAGTGAAGAAATGCGAAAACTAGCTGCCAAACAAATAAAATTACGTTGAAATTTAGTATGTTTTACAGCTGTGTTGCGTCCATTTGATATGGTATGATCAGCTTTTGCCCCGGATAAATATATTCGTTTGATGCTATATCATTGCTTAATCTTATAGTTCTTATAATTTGACGAATATCTTCATTGCTTCGTGCTAAAGCAGCAATATCCCAAAGCCGATCACCATCTTTCACAGTGTAAATTGTAGTGACTTGAATACTTTCAGATGATATTGTTTGCGTTCCAATAAAGATGCTCATTATAAGAATTATAAACAGACCGAAAACACACATTATAAAATAAAATCTAAATTTATTTACAATTATATATTTTGACCTCATCATTTTTTATCACTTCCCTCTTTATAAGAACATATGTTCTGTGTTTATTATATCAAACACATGTTCGATGTCAAGTGTTTTTTTTTGCAAAACAGAACAAATGTTTGACTTTCAAAGTATCATATATTATACTTTGAAAGAGGTGCATATGATATGTATGATGATTTAACAAAAAAACAGCTGGAAATATTGGAGTTTATGAAAACAGAGCTAAAACAAAAGGGCTATCCCCCTTCCGTCCGAGAAATAGCTGCTGCTGTCAACTTAAAGTCTACATCTTCTGTACATTCTCAACTTGAAAAATTGGAAAATAAAGGATATATCAAAAGAGATCCTACCAAACCCCGAGCAATTGAGATCGTTAAAAATCGGCAAGACGATGATTTTATAGATATTTCTGCCGGTGAAATAGTCAATATCCCCGTCGTTGGTACTATTACGGCAGGTCAACCGATTTTAGCAATAGAAAATATTACCGAAGTTTTTCCCTTACCTTTGTCTTTTGCTAAAAATAATGATTGTTTTATTTTAACTGTAAAAGGTGACAGCATGATAGAAGCAGGCATTTTTAACGGGGATTATATTATCGTTCAAAAAACAAACAATGCAAACAACGGTCAGATAGTTGTCGCCATGTTAAATGACGAGGAAGCAACTGTAAAAACATTTTATAAAGAAAAAGATTATATTAGATTACAACCTGAGAATTCAAATATGGAACCCATTATTTCGCGAGATGTCAAAATAATCGGGAAAGTCAGCGGTGTAATACGAAAATTATAAGTTCTATATTGTTTATATATTAAAGGTACTCCTTATTGTATTATATATCAAATCATGTCCTTGCTCATTCGGATGAATACCATCATTACACAGATATTCTGAACAATTCATACTTTGTAAAAAAGGCGTCCTGATATCTAATATTAAACAATTGTGTTTCTTTGCATTTTTCCAGATAATATTATTATAACTTTCTTGCCATCTAGAGATATTATCTACATTTTTAAGCCAGATAAGAATCTTTTCCCCTTTTATTTTATCGTTTTGTGTAAAAAAATTAAAATATTTTTTAGAATCAATCGGCGGCAAAGTTAATAAAATAATTTTTTTGCCGCAAGAAAGAACTTTACTTATAATCTCTTCCATAATAGCAGAATATTCATTTAAAGGCGTTTTAGGTATATGAACTTTATCAGGATTATCCGCTATTTCATCCCAATAAAAATCGCAATCATTTCCCCCATACTCCATAACTATATAATCGGATTGTATAACATTTATTTTTTCGTTTAGATATTTATAAGCATGCTTTATGGTTGCGCCGAATTTCGTCTTACTTTGAACATACTGAGGATAAAGTCTATATAATTTATTTATAAAACTATCATTATACAATGTATATTTTTCTTTAACATTATCAAATAAAATACCTTTTGAAATAGAATCACCTAAAACAAAAATATTTTCCATTTTTTCACCTATTTAAATTTAATTTTTCTATATCATACCTCATCATACACGAAATTCAATAGTTTACAATATAATTCACCCGTCCGCATATATTTTCAACACTATCTGGTGAGAAAAAAAATAATCACCTACTATAGTGATTATTTGAAATGCTTTTTATATAATTATTTCACTAATTGCATTTTACTTAAAACGTTCATTACGGCACATTTTCCATGCTCATATGTTAGTCCGCCTTGAAAATAAACCATATAAGGTTCTTTCATAGGGCTATCCGCACTCATTTCAATAGAAGATCCTTGTATAAAGCATCCGGCTGCCATAATAACATCACTATCGTAGCCCGGCATACTCCAGGCATAGGGCGTGACATAACTGTCAATCGGTGATATTTCCTGAATTGCTTTGCAAAACAATTCAATCTCATTTTTATTCTTTAAACATATTGCTTGTATAATATCACTTCGTTTGTCTTTATTATCGGGATATGTTTGATAACCACTTCTGGAAAAACATTCGCCCATTAACATTGCGTTTCTAAGAGCCTGATTCGTTATTTTGGGCGCTAAGAATAACCCCTGTAAGATATTCCTGTTTTGATTTAAGTTTGCACCTGCTTCGCTTCCAATTCCCGGCGTATTTAATCTTTGGGCACACATCTCTACCAAAGATTTTTTCCCGGCTATATATCCACCGGTTTTTGCTATTCCTGCGCCTATATTTTTTATCAGACTGCCGGCGATAATATCCGCGCCGACTTCACATGGTTCTCTCTTTTCTATAAATTCTCCGTAACAATTATCAATAAAAATTATAATATCTTTTTTTATTTTTCTAATTTCCTGAATAGCTTGCTCTATTTCATCAATATCAATCGCTTTTCTGTTATCATATCCTGTCGAACGTTGCATGTAAATCATTTTGGTAGTCTCATCAATAGACTCTATGGTCTTTATAATATTTATTTTCCCATTTTTCAGCAGATCAACTTGCTTATAAAAAATCCCAAAATCTTTTAGAGTTCCGGACGCACTCGGTGACGAAATAGCGGTCCGCACAGTTGCATAGGGCGCATTAGTGATACTCAGTAATGTATCTCCGGGTCGTAAAATTCCAAACAGACACGTCACAATCGCATGTGTGCCATTAAAAAAATGCGTACGCACCATGGCAGATTCCGCCTTAAAGACATCCGAAAAAACCCGGTCAATCACATCACGCCCATCATCATTATACCCATATCCGGTGGTTTCGGCAAAGTGTCTCTCAGAGACACGATTTTTTTTAAATGCTGATAATACTTTTAATTGATTGTATAATAAAATATCATCTGCTTCTTTAAACTTTGCCAAAAGCATATTTTCAGATTCATCGACAAAGTCTATGACCTTTTTCGTTATATTGTACTCATTAAATATATCCATATTTTTATATATTCAGTCTCTCCTTGACATAGTGAATAATCTCCAGATAAAGCTCTTGTTTTGACAAATATTCATTTACAGTAAAAAATTTCACATCTTTGTTATTCCTAAACCAAGTAAGCTGTCTTTTTGCATAATTTCGTGTTCTTTTTTTTATCAATTCTTTTGTTTCTTCGAGCGCCGTTTTACCTCTAAAATAAGCCAATAATTCTTTATAGGCAATTGCTTGCATACTATTGTTTTTTTCAGTACATCCTTTTTTATATAACTTATACACTTCATCCAAGAGTCCTTGATTAAACATATCATCTACCCTTTGATTGATCCTCTCATATAAAATCAATCTCGGCTCAAAATTCAAGGCTATGTATGCATAGTTAAATACAGGTAATTTTTGCTGTACATTTTTTGATTTTGTTTCTTGGTTTACATAATATATTTGCAAAGCTCTAAGAACACGTTTTGTATTGTTTTTATGAATTCTCTTTGCTTCCTCGGGATCAATCTGTTGCAATAAACCGTACATATATTGCGCGCCATATTGAGTTAATTTTTTTTCAAGCTCTTCTTTAATCGCGGTATTCTGAGATGTGCTTCCTAAATGATAATCATATAATAATGCATCAATATATAGACCTGTCCCCCCTACTATGATTGGGATTTTTCCTTCTGATGTAATTTTATTAATATTTTCATTTGCTTTTTTTTTAAAAACAGCTACATTATATTCATCTTCAGGCTCGCACTCGTTAATAAGGTAGTGTTTAATACCGCACATTTCTTCATCACTTGGGGTCGCTGTGCCAATATTCATCTCTCTATAGTTCTGCATAGAATCCGCACTTATGATTTCCCCGTTAAAATACCGGGCAAGGTTAACTCCTAAAGCTGTCTTCCCCGTAGCGGTAGGCCCACCTACAATGATTATTTTTTTCATACTATCTCCCGAAAAGTTTATCAATAAAACCTTTTTTGACCTTGATAATCGTATCTCTGCCATGCGGACAGATAAAAGGCGTTTTTGTCTTTATTAATTCTTTTATCAAACTCTGTACTTCAAAGCTATCTAAAGTTCGATCCGATTTCACCGCCGCCGAACATGCTTTCTTAATGATCAAATCATTTCTGTTCGTATAAGTCGCAGCCAATTCGTTCTTCATAAAATCTACAACATCAAATAATATTTGTATGTCTTGAATTTTCGAAGCAATAATTGGAACCGTATATATTTTAATGCTGTTTTCTGTCAATTCCAATTCAAATCCCAAGTGAAATAATAAATTTACATTCTCTTTTATTAATAAAACGTCTGACACAGACAAATTTTTTTCAAAAGGCACAAGCAATAATTGACGTCTTATGCTATTTTTATTAAAGTGATCAATAAACTGTTCATATAATATACGTTCATGCGCTGCATGTTGATCAATTAAATATACATAATCATTATATTCCATAATGATATAACGATTAAAGATATGCCCTGCCATTTTCGCATTTACTAATGCTTTTAGTTCATCTTTGGATATAATATTTTCCTGATATGTATCTTCCTTGACATCTTCCTTCTGGTTTAGCACGTCATTATTTTGATGACTAAATATGCCTTCTATATAAGAATCGCAATTGCTATCATCCTCTTTTTGCGTGTTTGTGCGACACATATCATCATTGATAAGGTTGATAAAAGAAATTGTATCGGTATGTTTATAATTAGATGTATGTATCTCTGTTTGTATACTATCTTTATCTGTAGTTTTATCCAATTTACAGCCATTATTTTCTTCTATTATGCTTAGATTATGCAAAGGACTTATTTTTATCGACGAAAGAGCATTTTTTACAGCATCTTTCAGAAGCATAAAAATCAATGTTTCATTTGCAAATCGCACCTCGTCTTTTGATGGGTGCACATTGACATCCACCATATTAAAAGGAAGTTCAATAAATAATATATAATCTCCGCCTCCTCTTTTCCCTTCTCCAAGTAATTCCTCATATGCTCTCTTAATCGCAGAATAAATAACTTTTGAATAAACCAGCCTCTTATTAATAGATACAATTCTGACTGTTTTGCTTTTAGCTGATAAATCAGAAAAAAAGCCTTCCGCTTTAAACGGATCTTGACTATAATTCAATTTAATTAACTTTGATGCAAAATCTTTTCCGTATACTTCATAGACAGCACTTAGCAAATTGCCATTCTTTGAAGTATACAGCCTGATGTTCCCATTGATTTTTAAAGTAAAAGATATATCATAATTAACAATAGCAAAGTGTTCTGTTAGCGCAGTTATCTGCCTTAACTCATAATCAAAATTTTTAAGGTGTTTTTTTCTTGCAGGTAAATTAAAAAACAGATCGCTTACAATAATTTTTGTGCCGGTGTTTTTTATAATATCTTCTTTTAATAAAGGCTTTGATGCTTTTATTTTAAAATGAGTGCCTGTTTCTTCCTCTATTGTTTTAGTGAATAAGTCTACCTCTGAGACTACTGAAATGGCAAATAGTGCTTCGCCTCTAAATCCTAAGGATGTTATGCCCGATAAATCATCTTCCGAATTGATTTTGCTGGTGCTGTGCCGCATAAAGGCCAATTCAACATATTTTTTGCTTATTCCTATACCGTCATCTTCAACTATAATTTTGTTTTTTTCAATATTGAGAATGATATTAGAAGCTTTAGCATCTATGGAATTTTCTATTAACTCTTTTACAATATTCAGTGGGCGCGAAATAATCTCTCCGGCAGCAATTTTTGAAATAACAGTGTTATCTAATATTTTTATTTCATTCAACGGCTTTCTCCTTTTCAAGATTATTTTTTATCTGATTTAATATCATTAATGCATCAATCGGTGAAATATTATTTATCGATAGATTCTTTATAATATCTATAGCCTCTTTCTCTTCTTTACTTAATAATTCATTTTTCATGTTAAACATATTTAACGTAATATCTGTACTGACAATATTTTCAATTTTATTTTTACTAATATATTCTTGCTTTTCTAAAACCTGAAGAATTGATCTTGCCCGTTTAATAATATTATCGGGCATGCCGGCAAGCCGCGCCACATCAATTCCATAACTTTTATCGACGGTTCCTTCCTCAATTTTTCTTAAAAAAATAACCTCATCTTCTTTTTCTACCGCTCTAATGCACAGATTAACGATACCATCGTGGCTGTCCAGCTCGGTCAATTCATGATAATGTGTCGCAAAAAGAGTTTTTGCGCCTAAGATATCTTCATTTGATATATACTCACATATTGCCCATGCAATACTTAGCCCATCAAAAGTACTTGTTCCTCTCCCGACTTCGTCTAAAATAATTAAACTTTTTTTTGTTGCATTTTTTAGTATATTGGCCACTTCGTTCATCTCGACCATAAAAGTACTTCGCCCGCTCAACAGATCATCACTGGCTCCCACACGAGTAAATATCTTATCTACCACAGATATTCGGGCAGACTTAGCAGGTACGAAGCTGCCTATGTGAGCCATCAGCGTTATAATTGCTATTTGGCGAATAAACGTGCTTTTGCCTGCCATATTAGGCCCCGTAATGATCTGCATTCTTCTATCCGAAGTATTAAGATTACACGAATTAGGAATAAATTCATTATTTTTTTCAATTTGCTCTATGACCGGATGACGTGAATCCATAAGTTTTATGATGCCATTATCTGCTATTTCAGGACGGCAATACGAATAAATATATGCTGTATATGCAAAAGTGGTTAGAACATCAATTTCTGCAATTGCTTCCGCCGTATGAAGAATCCTTTCAATCTGACAAAAAATTTCTTGGCGTACCATTTCAAACACTTGTGCTTCTCTTTTTGTCAATTTATCTTCTGCCGATAAAATATCGGTTTCCAATTGTTTTAATTCTTCTGTAAAATATCTTTCAGAATTTGCCAGAGTTTGTTTCCTTATATAATTTTCAGGTACTAAATTTAAATTTGCGTTTGATACTTCTATGTAATAACCAAAGACTTTATTATATTTAATTTTTAGATTTTTAATTTTTGTTTTCTCTTTTTCAGCATCCTCCATATCGGAAAGTATTTTTCGGCTATTTTGTGTGATATTTCTCAGATTATCTATTACTTCATCATAACCCTTTTTAATTATATTTCCATCTTTTAGCTGAGCCGGAGCATTATCTTCTATAGCATTTCTAATCATATTTGCTATATCATGTAAGTCATCAATACTGTGAGAGAGCATCGATAAATAATCATTTTTTGAAATTTTTAATACATTTTTTACGTTTTTTAAATTTAATGTAGAATATTGAAGCAGCAGCATGTCTTTCGGCGAACAATTATCGTTACAAATCCTCGTAGCAATACGTTTGATATCATATATTTCCGATAGTATTTCTTTCATATCATTCATTTGAATAATATTGTCTCTTAGTTCCTGAACCGCATTTTGACGAAAAAGAATTTTATTTTGATTTTTTAAAGGATTTTCAATCCATTCTTTAAGCTTTCTAGAGCCCATCGCAGTATCACATTTATCTAATACCCAAAGAAGAGACCCATGCTTTTCCATTGTCGTCATATTTTTTGTAAGTTCCAGGTTGCGCCTGCTTGTCGCATCTAAAATCATGTATTCATCTTGTGTATATTTTTCAATATTTTTAATGTATCTAATCATTTGTTTATGATTGTTATTTAAATATAACAATACGGCACCGATACATCTTATATAAGATAATTCATTCGAATCATAAATTTCTGCTCTATTTAATTTTGAGACACTAATATGTTCTTTTATTATTTTTACCGCCTTATCATATTGAAAGAAACTATTATCGAGCACATGTATAGAATGTTTATATTTTGTAATTAGATTTTTTTTATTATTTTCTTCTATAAAAACGTCATTGCATAATATCTCTTTAGGGGATATTTTTTCTACTTCATTGATCAAATTTATATTTCTTTCTTGCCCCGAGAGTATGCACGTTTTGAATTCAGCAGTAGAAACATCTATGTATGCTATACAAAAAGATATCCCATTACTATAAATGCATAGCAGATAATTATTTTCTTTTTCATTCAATAACTTTTCATCAGTTACTGTTCCTGGTGAAATGATTTTAACTATCTCGCGTTTTACGATCCCCTTAGCTTCTGCCGGATCTTCCACTTGCTCGCAAATCGCTACTTTGTGACCTGCTTTTATAAGTTTTGCGATATATCCGGAGACGGCGTGATAAGGCACCCCGCACATAGGTGCTTTGTCTTCCAATCCGCAATTACGCCCTGTTAGTACTAATGACAAAACTCGAGATGCTGTAACGGCATCATCAAAGAACATTTCATAAAAATCTCCCAACCTAAATAATAAAATAGCATCAGGAGCTTGCTTATGTATTTCTAAATATTGCTTCATCATCGGTGTAAGTTCCATTGCATAAACCTCTGCTTTATATTTGAATTCCTTCTAAATAAAAAGATCTCGTTTTTGTTACCAAAACTTTGACGGTTTCTCCCTCTTTAGACGTACCCTGAAAATTCACTAATCGGTTATCTGTTGTTCTTCCGCTTAATTTATTAATATCAGTTTTACTTTTTCCCTCCGTTAAAACATCAACGATCGTATTCATAAATTTAATATTATTTTCTTCACTTATTGTTTGCTGCATATCCAAAAGCCGTTTAAATCTTTTTTTAATTGTCTCTTGAGAGATTGAGTATTCCATTTCATATGCTTTAGTACCCTTACGCGGAGAATAGATAAATGTATAAGCACTGTCATATCTTACTATCTGCATTACATTTAATGTCTCCTGAAAATCTTCTTCGCTTTCTGTTGGATAACCTACTATAATGTCTGTTGTTAAGCTTATATTTGGTATTGTTTTTTTAATTTTTTCAACTAATGAAAGATATTTACTTTGATCATATTTTCTGTTCATTAATTTTAAGATTCTGCTGCTGCCTGATTGCAAAGGAAGATGTAGATGATTACATATTTTATCACATTCATACATTGTCTCAATAAGCTCGTCGGATAAATCTTTAGGATGAGATGTCATAAATCTTATTCTCTGTATTTTTTCTATCTTATTAATTTGTCTAAGTAATTCAGAAAAAGAAGTCCCTATATGATCTGCTATACCATAAGAATTTACGTTTTGTCCAAGCAAAATTACTTCTTTCGTTCCATTTTCTGAAAGTTGCACAATTTCGTTTAAGATATCTTCTTTCTTTCTACTTTTCTCTCTTCCTCGTGTGTAAGGCACAACACAGTAAGAACAAAAATTATTGCATCCTTGCATAATTTTAACATATGCTTTAGAAACATATTTCCTATCAGACTGCATTCCTTCGACAATTTCTTTGCTTTCTTGCAGTACTTTATATACTGTTTTTCCGGTATCAAAATTTTGTTTTAATAAAATAGGAAATTCATGAATATTATGCGTACCAAAAATGATATCGACAAATGAATATTTTTTAATAATTTTCTTTATAATATGCTTCTGCTGCATCATACATCCGCATACAGCTATTTTCATATTATTTTTCTTTTTAATAGTTTTCATATATCCTAAATTACCAAAAAATCTATCATCAGCATTTTCACGAACACTGCAAGTGTTCATAATCAAGATATTTGCTTCATTTATATCATCTGTATATGAATATCCCATATCAAGCAGCATTTTTGATAGTTTTTCACTATCATTTTCATTCATTTGACATCCGTATGTTATGATATGATATTTTTTCAATTTTTTCACCTCAAGATTATCTTTATAATTTTATCAACATTTGAAAAAAAAATAAATAAAAATTTTATCAAAAATTGCCAGATTAGAATTCGTAAAGATACATAAAATATTATTGCTTTAAGAATTGGAGGTGAAAAAAATGGCAAACAATAGTACTAAAAGAGTTCTTCAACCTTTAAAAGACCAAATTGCAAGAGAACTTAATGTAAATTTAGCTAATGGACCCAGTCTAACAACTGCTCAAGTTGGGCATGTAGGCGGACAAATGGTAAAAAGAATGATCGACACTTATGAAGGTAGTATTACTGCTGGTACAACTACTAGCATGCGCGGATAATAAATAAATTGATAGAGTGCCAATTTAAGGCACTCTATTTTAATTTATATTTTTTTAAGATTTTTCGAAAAATCTTCTTTTAAATTCCAGATTAAATTTTATATAAATGCATAAAATATTCTTGCTTTAAAGAAATGTGGGGTGATTAACATGACAAAAAGTGACAACAAAAGAGCACTTCAACCTCTAAAAGATCAGATTGCAAACGAACTGAATATTAACTTAGCGGATGGACCCAATCTTACAACTGCTCAAGTTGGACATGTAGGCGGACAAATGGTAAAAAAAATGATAGATGCTTACGAAAACAGCATAAAAGACGTGACAAATAACACAAACGGTATGCAAGGATAATTTAAAGCAATTCAACAAGTGCCCGCTTACGGGCACTTTTATTTCTCTTTTTTTACCAGTGTATATTTTAAACAAATACATAAAATAATACTGCTTTAAGAATTGGAGGTGAAAATAAATGGCAAGAAATAATAGCACTAAAAGAGCTCTTCAACCTTTGAAAGATCAGATCGCAAGTCAGTTAAACATTAATTTGTCTAATGGTCCTAACCTTACGACCGCTCAGGCTGGTCATGTAGGCGGACAAATGGTTAAGCAGATGATTAATAGCTATACTTCGAGTACAAATACTGGAATGCAAGGATAAATTGTATAAAAAAGAGTGCATTAGCCGCACTCTTTTTTAATGTATTTTTAAGCTTTTGCATATTTACCTTTTAAAAATTTCTCTTTTAACTCAACCAATTCATACGTTTTTTCTTTTAATTTCATTTTAAGCCGTGCATTTTCAGCCATTAAAATATCACTTTCTTTACCGGATGATATTGCTTGCAGTTTATTCAATTCATCTTTAATTTCATTTAAATGATCCATAATCAATTCAAATTTTATTAACTCGGTTTTAATATTCTCTAATTCTTTTAGAATAAATTGTTCATTTTCATTCTTATACATGCTCATATTTTTATCTTCTTTTTGAATGATTCCAAGTTCTTGCTTGATCCTATTATTGCTTACACCTCTATCCTTTAATATCTTAATTTTGTTCATCATGTCAATTTCTCTTTGAGTATAAAATCTTTGATTATTATCAGATCTCGGTACTTTTAAATTAAATTCTTTTTCGTAAAATCTTAATACATAAGGCGGGTAACCAGTTATCTCTGCTGCTTCTGATATACTTAATTTTTCTTGCGAGATCTTTTGCATAATATCCTCCTAAACGCTTTTTTAATATTATACAAATAAAAAAAATAATAATTTGCCTATAATTGTCGAATAAAGATTGACTATTGAGAGATGATCAATAATAATTGTTCCCGCTTGACATTTTTACAAAACTTGTATTTAATATTTCATTTGCTATAGTGGATTCCTTCAGATAAAAATTTAATTTATTCCAAAGTAACATTAGTTTTTCTGGTGTATATTCCTCCTGTATCTCAAACCAGTCTGGTTGATAATTAAAGTATTCATGTATTGTTTCATTGTCCGTGATAAATTCATCTAAAACAAAAATATACGGTAAAATTTGATTACAATAATCACTGTTTTGTTTTAATAATTCTTTAGATTCTTCACTATTAAAATAGTTTCCCAATTCAATAATATTTTCTTTTTGCGTTATACAAACTTCGGAAAAACGCTTTATAAATGGAGCTATAATGATGTTAATCATTCCTATTGAAGCAAATATATATGTTGAATAAATATTAAACTGGCCTTTAAAATATAAAAATATATATATAAATAAAATCATTATTAATATTAAAGAAAGTATGATATTTCTATAATAATTATTGCCGATGTTGTGTTTTATTTTATTATTTAAATAAATATTAAAAAAAATCGGAATTATCAAATATATTAATACATATATAAAGGAATATATAATATTTCTATCCAGGTATTTAAATGTGTACATTAAAAATATAATAGACATTATTATCCCAAAAAGAAATATTCCATATGAAATAATTTGTGATTTGCGTTCAAATAACCGTCCATTTTTTTTATTTTTCATTTCAAAGATTTTAGTTGTTTTTATTGCTTTGGTATAAAAAATACCGTCAAGCTGTTCAAAATGAACAACTCCTTTTTCATCATGTTGGAAAATATAATTGAAAATATACTTTTCATATTCTTTGCTATCATGATCTAATTCTTTTATTTTAATCATACTATATTGGTTATTGATCTTTTTGATTTTTAAATATCCTTTTGAAGCCCAGTAAATAATTAAATAAGTAATATCTTGCGAGCTGAATGTGGCCTTTAAATAATATTTTATTTTCAAAGGATTTAATTTATTCAACAACTCTAGAGAATTCTCGCTAGCATTCTTTCTCGTTTTTTTATTTTTCCCAATAAAAAGTAATAAAACTAATATTATAATAATAGAAAGACATACTATGAACAAAAATTTTATATTTATGGGAATACGCACATATAATTTCGACTTCACATAATTTAGCTGTATGCTGGCTACTTCATTTGGCATTAAAATATTACTGCTTTCAAAAGAAATATTAAAATCTTGATCTATGTTACTGGTTATAGTATTTTTCATACTGTCCAATTCGTCATAAAAATTAATATTGGATGTGTGTTCTATAAAATATAATGGTGAATTTTGATAGATTATCAGCGAACTTCTATTTGTGATTGTATCAAAGAAAGGTGTGCTCAAATTTACATAATCATGATTATCCGCATAATGAATGGGCAAATTTGCCTGATATGATAATTCGACTTCCAGGCTATCGTTTACTTTTAAATCCATTATATCTAATTTGACAATATAATAATCTTTTGTTGAGAGAATATCGTAACTTGTCGACTTTGAATCATCGGTAGATTTTACTAATATATCTTGAATTAATGTGATATTGCCGTTTATATCCTGTTTCAAAATATAAATATTGGCAATATTTGCTTCATTGTTGTTCTTTTTTATTTGAATGGATGAATTATAATTTGCAATGCAGTCTGTATTAAAAAGCATCGTGGTTTCCGCATTATTAATTACGTAATCAAAAGCTTGACTAGTTGCTTTTTTAAAAGTACCTTCTTTAAATGTCATGAAAATTTTTAATTTATCCGATGCAGAAATGTATCTTTTGGTTTTAATATTAATTATATTATTCGACATATATTTATATACGTTAGATTTTTGAACATTATTATTTCCAATTTGGACTGAATAACTTGTTAAATTATTTGTATCCGGTAAATGTATTTTAACAACTGCGGAATTTATATCTAAATTCCATGCAGATTCTAAAATATCCAAGTTAACGATATCTTTATCTTTGTATAAATCTTTATATTGTTTAATTGTATATGAAATGATATATTTTTTCCGCATTGATTCATCGGCATTGCCGCCATCGATTTTTATGATAAATGCTTCGTCTGTCTCATTTGTGGTATAATTTTCTCCATCTATAACCACATTGTCAATATATAGTCTCTCATGTTCATTTAATAAGGGAATTGTTCTAACGAAGTCTTCTCCTACTTTGTTTCCATACACATTAATAGTTTCTGTGACAAGATATGTGCGGTCATTTTTAATGGTAATATCCACATAATAACTTTCTACTTGAAAATTATTTTCCGCTCCATTTATATCTAATGGAAATAGACTGCAAAATAATATTAATAAAATACTTATGGCAACGGATTTTTTCACTGCGTACTCCAAAAAATCATTATTTACTATAATATTACGTGTTAATTTATATTATAGTATATATATAACTGCGATTACAATTACATTTTAGAACTATACGGCGTAATGTTCTTGTTTTTTTTAAAATATTTGATATACTTTAATTAAAAATTTGGGAGGGTCAGGCATGCTATCAGGAGATGTACAAATCTCAAAATCAGTTATTGAATCTATTTCAAAGATAACACTCGCAGAAATTGATGGAATTTATACCGTGCATAAAATAAAAACATCAGGAAAATTATTCAATAGCACGGCATACACTATGCCGAATTTAACCGTTGATATTTATATCAGTATAAAAATCGGTCATAAAATAAAAACTATTGCTATGCAAGCTCAACGATTAATATTGCATAATATAGAAAAAATGACAGGAATAAAAGCCGATCAAATAAATTTTTATGTTGACGATATTGTTGAAGTTTAATTTTATATTATTCATATAAGAAACATTAACAAGCTTTCAACAGGAGGTCTTCATGAAAAGAAGCGAAATCAGGGAAAAGACTTTTATTATTTTATTTCAGCAAGATTTTAATAATGAATTTACTGATAATATTAATTATTATTTAGAACGGGAAGGTTTATATAACAGTGCAGCTGAGTATGCGAAACGTACCATATTCGGCGTAATAGAAAATCTATCTTATATCGATAATATTATAAGTAAACATTTGATTAATTGGAATATTAAGCGGCTCAATAAAGTAGATATCTCCGTATTAAGACTAGCTATCTACGAGATATTATTAAATGATGAAATACCAGATAAAGTGGCTATAAACGAGGCTATAGAATTAGTAAAAAAATATAACGGGGATACTGCCGGAGTTTTTGTAAACGGATTACTTGATAAAGTATATAAAAATAAAAAATAAAAAAACATATACCAATGGTATATGTTTTTTTGTGTAAATAAATATTACTGATGATACATATTATGACTTCTTTTGTTTAAAATAGTACTATTATAAATTCAATTTAGGAGGAGTACCATGAATCACTGTTACCACTATCCATCAAGACATTTTCAAGGACGTCCTATGAAAAATTTTGATGAATTTTTTGATGATTATTTTAATTTTCCAGAACAATATTCTGAACAAAAAAATTTTACATTTAATGTGGATATCAATGAACACCATGATCATTATACAATTGAAGCGGAATTAGTAGGATTAAACAAAGATGACATTTGCATTGAAGCAAAACATGGACAAATCATTTTATCTGCCAAACGCAAAAATGAATCAAAAATTGATGAATTTAATTATGTTCAGCGAGAAAGAAATTTCGGTCATTTGCAGCGTATTTTTTATTTAAGTGATTTAGATGAAGAAAATATAACCGCTGAATATACAAATGGACTTTTAAGAATCAATGCAAAAAAGGCATCCGCAAGAGAAAATAAAACAAAAAAAATAACTATAACTTAATTTATATGAGGAGAGATAATAAATATGGAACATCAAAATTATCAATATCCGTCTCGCTATATGCGAGGAAGGCCAGAAAAAAATTTTTTATCATTTTGGGATGATTATATTAACTTCCCCGAAAAATATATTGACAGTAAATATTTCACATTCAATGTGGATATCCAGGAACATGATGATCAATATATTATAGAAGCAGAAATGGCCGGATTAAATAAGGAAGACATCAGTATAGAAGCTGAATACGGACAAATTATATTATCTGCTAATCGCAAAACTGTTCAAAACGAGGATAATTATTATCTAAAAAACGAAAGAAACTTTGGTCATTTCCAAAGAATATTCTATTTAAAAGATTTGGATGAGAAAAATATCACGGCAGAATATAAAGACGGGCTTTTAACAATAAAAGCAAAAAAATCGACTAAAAAAAGTGATACAACAAATAAAATATCGATTAAATAAATTTATAAATTATAATTTTACCTCAAGGAATGCAGCAACTTGAGGTATTTTTATCACTTATTGTAGTTTTTTCTATCCAGTGTTAAAATATTTATAATGTATAAAAGATAGAAAAGGTACGAACATGGATGAAAAACAAGAAAATTTAGCCGCACAATATATGCAAGCCAACAACCAGCATATTCAGTATTGCAAAGAATGTGGATGTATTATAGATAACACCAGAATTAATCCAGACGAAGAATGCGTTAATTCAAAAAATAAACCAATAAAAATATTTATATTAAATACCCTTTTACTCATCCTTAGTTTATGCTTGGTTATTTCCATCCATAAAATATATATATTAACTCAAAATTTACAACAAATGGAACGTGTTCTGCAAGAAGAAGAGATAAAAATCGATGGATTGAATGATGAACTCTTAAAATCAGAAGAAGAAATCACATTTTTTAATGAAAATTGTGCTATCATCTTAGACGGCAGTAAGGTTTACCATACATATAACTGTTATTTTTTTCAAAACACCAAAAATGAATATTACATCATGACCATCCGGCAGGCAGAGGATGCAGGATATAGACCTTGTAAAAAATGTCATGAGATTAATGATGAGTAAAAATTATTCTCCATCGGTTTTAAAGAGATACAATATCGTTTCAGCCCCTTCTACTCGGAAATTATTTTTAGGAAAATTTAATTTATTATCTTTTTTAATAAGTTGAATAGAAACTACGCTGTTACAATTTCTTAAATCACATTCAACGACATCGCCGTCATATACGGAAAAACTTATAGTGTCATTCTCAACAGTTGAATCACTTAGATAATAACCATTAACCATTATTTTTGCATTCATGTCAGAGATTGCCAAAGTAAGATCATATTTTTGAGGATAATATTCACTATCTTCATACGCTGTAATATCTTGGCGCATATCTGTAGCCGTAACCGGAGTAATAACGTTTCTGGTTATTAAAGTTTGAAACGACACAACTAATACTAAGCTAATTAAAAGTAATGTACACACAATTTTTTCAGCAGTTTTGTTCATAGCTCTCTCCTTTTGTTATTATTATATGAATCTTATTGCGCATTATACTTTTAACGATTTAAACAAAGTGATCTATACTACCAACAATCTGAACTTTAAAATACAACATTATGCTTTAATTTATCCACTCTATTATTACAATAAGTCTACGACAGTAACGCCGGTTCCTCCTTCCGTATATCCTCCCGTTCTAAAAGATCGCACATTTGGATTTTGTCTTAAAAATTCCAAAGTTTGTTTTCTCAGGATACCCTCTCCCTTTCCATGAATAATCATCACTGATTTATATGCAGCAATGACTGCGTCATCAATATATTTATCAATTGTTTTGATGGCATCAATACTGTCCATTCCCCTAACATCTATTGATGTAGCAGTTTGCTTATTTTGTTTTTTCACAGATACAAACGATGATTGCTTTTGCTTGTTTTCTTTCTCTAAAAGATTCATATTAAATTTTAAGCGTATTGAGCCGACTACGACTTCTGCTTCATGCCTGCCAAAAAACTTTTGTATAATTCCGTGTGCATTTAAGTGTTTTATATATACATTATCGCCAATATGATAATTTCCTTTTTGATTTAAATTCTCGTTATTAATACTAATCGTTTTAGACTTCTCTAATTTTTTGCTTATCTCGTTTAGTTCTTGCTTTACTGCTTCAGCTTGTTTTAAATTTATATTGCTTGCTTCTTTTTTAAGATTAATCAATTCACTGACCAGCGTATTCGACTGTGTCTTTGCTTGTAAAACGATATTGCGCGCTTCTGATTTCGCATCGTCGATCATCTGCTCTTTTTTTTCTAAAATGCTTTGTTCGGTCTCTCTTGCTTTTTTTAGATATTCTTCTGCTTGTAGCATACTATGTCGCGCCTGTTGTGCGTTGCCATCTATTTCTACTTGCTTTTCCTTTATTTTTTGAAGTATATTTTCAAAACTTTCGTCTTTATTATTCAAATATCCTTTGGCATTAGAGATTATACTATTTTGCAGTCCAAGCCTCTGAGCAATCTTTATGGCGTTGGACTCTCCTGGTAATCCGATTACCAATTTATAAGTCGGTTTTAATGTATCTGCATCAAATTCCACGCTTGCATTGATAACACCTTTTTTTATTAAAGCATATTTCTTTAACTCTGAATAATGGGTACTAATGAAAGCTTTTGACTTTTTTTCCAAAATCGCATCAATAATCGACATACCAAGCGCGGCTCCTTCCACAGGATCCGTACCGGCTCCGATTTCATCTATTAAAATCAATGTTTTTTCATCTGCATCATTTAAAATTCCAATTATATTTTTCATATGCGATGAAAATGTCGAAAGGGACTGTTCTATGCTTTGTTCATCACCTATATCAGCATAAATCTTCTCAAACACATTGATTTTACTATATTCTTTTGCGGGTATCAAAATTCCACTTTGAGCCATAAGCTGCAGCAATCCCAAAGTTTTTAATGCTACTGTTTTCCCTCCTGTATTCGGTCCTGTGATTATAACTATAGAATAATTCTCACTAAAAATAATATCCGAGGCTACAACACTTTTTTGATTTATCAACGGATGTCTTGCAGAATAAAGCACAGTATTCCCATCCTCAATAAGCACCGGGCAGATAGCATTCAACTTTAGGGCATATTCCGCCTTGGCAAAAATAACATCCAGATTAATTAACGCATCGTAACACAAAAGAAGATCATCGGCCATCGCAGCAACACGTTCACTAAATTCTGCAAGAATTTTTTCTACTTCCTGTTTTTCTTTTATTTGTACTTCTTTTAATTGATTATTTATATTAAAAGCCTTTTCAGGTTCTATAAAATATGTGGAACCTGTTGAGGATATATCGTGAACAGTGCCACGAATAACATCCTTATATTCTGCTTTTACAGGTATTGTAAGTCTCTGATTTTTCATGGCAGGCATGGTATCCGATAAATATTTTTTATTGTTCGAATTATTTAAAATGGAGTTGATTGTAGTAATAATATCGCTGTTAAGACCTTTTATTTCTCTTCTCAGCTTCATTAAATTAACAGAAGCATTATCTGCTATCTGCTCACTGTCGATAAAAATTTTTTCTAATTCTTTCAAAAATTCGAAATCAATATTTAAATAGGATACGACAGCCAATATTAAATCAATATCTAATTTCAACAACATATTTTCAGTAAAATACTTGAGTACATCCGAACAAATTTTTAAAAACCTTTTCAATTCAAAAAACTCAAAAATGCTAAGCACTCCACCTTTCTGAGCTTTCAAAAAAGAGTGATCAAGTGTGTGAAACGCAGTGATCGGGATCATACCGATTGTGTTGACTACTTTTAATGCTTGTTCGGTTTTTATCAACTCGCTCTGTACTATATTTTTTTTGATACAAGGTGCAATGGCGGCTATTCTTTTCTTTGATATTTCAGCTTTTGCATATATTTGTATGTTTTCAAGTATTTTATTATATTCTAAAATTTTATATAATTTTTCGTTCATTTTTTCCTCTTTTTTTCTTTTTAATAAAAAGAATCGATAGACAAAGAATAAGTAATATACCTATGCTGATATATTTTTCAAAATAAAATTCATCTCTTAAAACAGAATTGTCCGCAATTAAATTCACTGATACAACCTGACTGCCATCCTCATCTTCAACAATTGCCTGACCTATTACACTTCCTTGTAAAATATCTGCTTTTATAAAATATTTCCCGAATTTAAAGCTTATTAGATCCGCATCAAATATATTTTTATATATAAAGCCATCGTATTGCTTTGCTGCCAGTAAATTTATGTTTTTTTCACAAGTTATACTCAATTCTTTCGAGCTATCTTTTTTATTATTTATGATTTCTATTTGATCTACAAGTTGTCCGGCTGCTCCGAAAGAAAGCAAATGATAGTTTTCGGTAACGTAATTAAAAGCCTCAATTGCATCTGAAAACAAATCATCTTCATTAGATTTTAAAATGACCACTATTATTTGCATTCCGTCTTTTTCAAAATATGCAACAATCGTTCTGCCTGCTTTAATGGTATATCCTGTTTTTAATCCTTTGGCATATTGGCAATAATATTTATTATCTCCGTCCCTATCAGTCCACGCGATATTATCAAGTGTTTTCTGTAATAATAAGTTGCCGTTAAACCATGTATGTTTTTTATTATTGGTTGAATACTCAGTCGTTGATGCAATCTCTGAGAGTATATCATTTTTTAAAAAATCTTTGGCAATCATACACATATCATATGCCGTTGTGTAATGATTATTATCATGCAGCCCGCTCGGGTTCACAAAATTCGAATTTAATGTCCCCAATTCTTTGGCTTTTTTATTCATCAGAGATGCAAAATAAGCGATTTGTTCATCTATCGTTTTCAAAGTGGCATCTAATTTCTTTGCGGTGTATGCAGCAACGACATTTGCTGCATCATTACCTGACGGAAGCAGCATCGCATACAGAAGTTCTGAGAATGTCAACTTTTCACCAGGTTTAATATTTGCTCTACTGGAATTCTGTGAAATAGCATATATTTCGCTTCCCACAGTAATGATCTCATCTAAATCGACATAATCAACCGCAGTTAAAGCCGTTAAAAGCTTTGTTATGCTCGCTGGATAATATTTCTCATTTGAATTATTTTGATATATTAATGTATTTGTAGATATTTCTTCTATGTATATACCTTTTTCCTCAACATCATTAATGCCTATACTTTGAGCAAAAATGACAGGTGATGCAATAGAAAAAACTAAGCACATCACCATGAGCATTGATAAAATTTTCTTCATTTTATTTAATTAAATATTTAAAATTCATATATAATTTTTTATTTTTTTCTATTGCGGTTTTTGACGCAATTGTGCACAAATAATTCTGCTCTGATTTCATCTTATTAAACATATCTACAAAATCCTTTATGTCATTCACAGTAGTAGAGAGTATATCATCTCTTATTTTCATTCTTTCTTCATACGTAACATCACTTTTATAAGCAATATATTCACGTTTAGCGATTGCCAAGGGAGGCACAGGCATATCCAAAGAAGCAATTGTGCCAATAATAAATTTGTTTAAAGATTCTTTATCTAATTCAATTTGTTTCAAATAATCATCGATATCATCAAATACTTCATACGTACGAGATATATGAGGGTCTCTGTAAGATGAAATAATAATATTCCCCGAGCGTTCGACTACAAAGAAGGCTCCATAGGCCCCTCCTCTTACTCTTACATTATTCCAAAGATAATCTGTTTGCATGATAGTTTTTAATACTAACATAAATCCATTGTATGCATATCCCGCTTTTACAAAATCATAGGCTCTGCCGACATAATTTACATCTGTGGACATAATTAAAGCCTCGTTTTTCGCTTCATAAGCGAAATGAATATCTTTTGATGAATTGTTGCTTTCATATTTTTCAAAGAAATTGCGGGATAAATTCATAATGCTTTCATTATACTTCTCTTCTAATGTAAGTAAAATTTCGATTTTACAGTTTGAAAAGATGAAATCATATATTTTTAGCATCTCTGTGACAGTTTCATCATATTTTTCTTCAAAATTTATATAAATATCTTCAATAAAATCATAATAATCCAGCCCTTGCAAATATTCGCTTAGAGCGGCAGCAGAATTGAGATAAGAGCTTAACCTGTTGAGTAACACTCCCCTTGCATTATAGATAATTTTATTTTTTTCTTGAGCTGCTTGCTTTGCAATAATTTCAAAAACTCTTTTCTTATCGCTGAGAATACTCTTTGAAATGATTTCATCCAGCAGATTCATAGCTTTATCTTTCTTTTCGTATAAAAAGCGCAGACTGACGACTAACTGAGGATATGCTTTATTGGTTTTGAGATTTTTACTTATTGTTACATTGAAATCAAGTCCCCCGGTATTAATTTTAATCGCATTTGAAAGCTGATCGAAAGAATAATTTTCAGTTGATACTTCTGTTAGGCAAGATGACAAAAGATTAATATAATGGTATTTCGAGAGATCGAACTCACTGATATCGTAATAAGCGTTTAAATAAATAACGCCTTGTGTATTATCATTATATAAGAAAATATTATCACTCTTTTTTAAGAATCGTTTCTTGGGATTTTGGATTTCGCTGAGTGGCAGCACCGGTATTTTACTGAGGTTTTCTTTACTATCCGGAGTATTTTGAATTCTGATCAATTCTTTTGTTTTATCTATTATGTCTTTTATTTCCTTATTATTTAACTGATCTTTTTTTTCTTGCAATGACTTTTGAATGAGCCTGTCTTTTGCCTCCGCTATACCTTTTTTAGGGCGCAAAACAATAGCTGTCTTATGTGGATTGTTCAAAATGTATTGATTTATTAATTTTTCAAAATAACCATGATGAGCCAACGATTTTATTTCATCCAAGCTTTGCTTATAAGCTATATGTGTTTTGGGATTATATCCATATATGAGCGCATCTAAAATATCAATGTTATAAAGCAATCCTTTTGGAAGCGTTGAATTATCGATATCTTTAATTGAAAATTCATACATATTTAAAGCGGCATCAATTAAATCCTTATTGATTCCATGTTTTACTAAATCATTAAGTGTATTTTTTATAAGATCAAAAAATTTATCTTGTGTATTTTCCGTAAGATCTCTTCCAATAAACATCAATGTGTAATAATATAAATCTGTTTCGTAAAAACCGTCGATTTCTTTTCCGATTTTTGTATCGTTAAAAGCGATTCTTATCGGCGAAGATGGATATTGTACGAGAAGTTTCTCCAAAATTTGAAAACTCATCTTTAATTTCGGGTCTTTGGCATCACCAATACTATAACTTAGATTATAGATTTCCTTACCTTTGTTACTTTCTTCTTCTGTAATCGGGTAATATTTTATAATTTCTTCAAAAGTATTGGTTCTTTTTTGACTAGGCACATTATCGGGCATTTTTTTATAATCAAATTTACTTAAATATTCATCATTTAAATATGCCAGGCAATCATCAATATGGCAGTTGCCATATAAATAGATAACACTGTTGGAAGGATGATAATATTTTTTGTGAAAATCGATAAAGTCGCTATAACTTAGTTTTATAATATCATCCGGCCTTCCTCCTGATGAATATTTATAAGAAGTATCCGGATATAATGTTTCAAGGATGCTGTCGATTAATATTTCATCAGGATTTGAATATGCACCTTTCATTTCATTATAGACAACTCCGTTATAGGTGAGAGGATCACTTTCGTTTTCTAAATGATAATGCCATCCTTCTTGCATAAACACAAATTCATTTTCATAAATTCGCGGATAAAACACGGCATCCAAATATACATCCATCAAATTCATAAAATCTTTTTCATTAATACTTGCAATAGGATATATTGTTTTATCCGGATAAGTCATTGCATTTAAAAAAGTTTTTAAAGATCCTTTTAAAAGTTCGACAAATGGCTCTTTTAAAGGATATTTTTTTGATCCGTTTAACACACTGTGCTCAATAATATGTGCCACCCCTGTGCTATCTGAAACAGGTGTTTTAAATGCAATGGAAAATACCTTGTTTTCATCCGTGTTTGATAAATACACTAATTCAGCTTTTGTTTTTTGATGCTCAAAATAATAAAGGGTACTATCTATTTCATTAATTTCAGTTTTTTCTTTTAAATAAAATCCGTTATAAATTTTTCCAGTAATCAACATTTTAATCTCCTTATTTTTGATTTTTCTTTTCGTCCAATGTTTGCAAATATTTATATATTATCTCTTCGTATCCTATGTTTTTGGGTCTGTAATATTTTTTGTTTTGTGCACCTGCCGGAAGATATTCTTGATTAACATATCCGTCTTCATAATTATGCGGATATTTATATTCCAAGCCATATCCAAATTTCTCTTTATTCTTATATGAACTATCCCTTAAATGCAAAGGCACCGTAGTATCTATTCCGCTTTGAATGTCTTCCAAGGCATTTTCAATAGCTATATAAGAGGCATTTGATTTTGGAGCACATGATAAATAGATTGCCGCTTGTGAAAGAATTATTTTCGCTTCCGGAAGCCCGACTATATTGACCGCATTAAAGGCATTGACTGCTATATTTAATGCATTGACGTCCGCATTACCTATATCTTCTGATGCAAATATAATCATACGTCTGGCAATAAACTTTATATCTTCTCCTACTGTCAACATTTTTGCGAGATAAAATACCGCAGCGTCCGGACTGCCGCCACGCATGCTTTTTATAAATGCCGATATAGTATCATAATGGTTGTCGCCATCTTTATCATATAGCACTGTTCTTTTTTGTGCACATTCTTGCGCCGTTTTTAGATCAATAAAAATGCCTTTTTGCTCATCGGGCTGCGTAGTCAGCACGGCGAGTTCTAAAGTGTTGAGCGCACTTCTTGCATCACCAGAAGATATTTTTGCAATATAACTTTTGGCCTCTTTATCTAAAATAACATTATAATTTCCATATCCGTTTCTTGTATCATTTATAGCGCGCAAAAGAATTTTTTCTATATCCTGCTCAGCCATTTCTTTTAAAACAAACACTGTCAGCCTTGATATCAAGGGAGAATTCACTTCAAAATACGGATTTTCAGTAGTCGCTCCTATGATGATCACCACTCCGTCTTCCACGTAGGGCAGTAATGCATCTTGCTGTGCAGTGTTAAATCTGTGTATCTCATCAATGAACAAAATTGTTTTTTTATTATAATATTTTTTTGCGTTTAATGCACTTTCAATTGCCAGCCTGATATCTTTTATCCCTGAAGTAGTAGCGTTTAAAGTAAGAAATTCGCAACCTGTGCTCTTTGAAATCACATAGGCAAGTGTTGTTTTTCCGCTGCCCGGAGGCCCATATAATATCATGCTGGAAATACTATCCGACTCAATCATCCGCCTTAATGTTTTCCCTTTACTCAGAAGATGATCTTGCCCGACTATTTCTGAAATATTTTGCGGCCTCATTCTGCTCGCCAAAGGTCTTGCTTTATTATTTTCCTGAGAACTATTAAAAAAACTTGTTTGATCTCTCATCATCTAATTTAACTCTTCATTTAATACTTTTATTGTTTTTCTTATATCATCTTCATCTACATCTCTATGAAATACAAAACGCAGCCTATTGCTTGCCTGCTCACCATTTACCAAAATATTTTTTGCTTGTAATATTTTGCTTACATCATATCCGTTTAATTCTGTATTTTTCAAAGTAATATTGACCATATTAGTCTGCACTGTTTTTCTATCTATATTTATGTTTTTATGGCTGTATAATGCATCTGCAAATAAAAGGGCTTTTTCATGGTCTTCATAAAGCATCGGCGGCATTGTCTTTAATGCGTGCAATCCCGCAGATGCCAGTATTCCTGCCTGACGCATGGCTCCACCCAACATTTTACGAATTTTCATTGCTTTATTAATAAATTCTTCATTTGCGCAAATAATACTTCCTACCGGAGCGCCCAAACCTTTCGAAAGGCAGAACATAATGCTGTCAGAATATTTTGCGATTTCTTTCACATCTACGTTTAACGCCGCCGCGGCATTAAAAATACGCGCTCCGTCCAAATGCACTTTAATACTGTTTTCTTTGGCTGTCTTATAGATCTTATCCATATAATCAAGCCCAAGCACCATTCCTCCGGCAACATTATGTGTATTCTCTATGCAAATCAATGTTGTTTTTGCATGATGTAAGTCGCCCTGCTGGATGTTTTCTTTTACTTTATTGATATCCATAACACCGTTTGGTCCATCGACTGTTTTTGTCAATACGTTTGATATCAATGCGACTGCACCAGCCTCGTATACAAAAATATGTGATTTAGAATGTAATATTATTTCCTCTGCCGGATTTGTGTGTGTTTTAACACATATTTGGTTACCCATGGTACCGCTTGGAACAAACAGCGCTTTTTCTTTATTCATGATCCGAGCTGCATAACTTTCCAATTCATTGACTGATTCGTCATCTTTATAAACATCATCTCCAACTTTTGCGTTTGCAATGATGGCTCTCATTTCATTTGTAGGCTTTGTTACAGTATCACTTCTTAGATCAATTACTTCGTGCATGTTTTCGCTCCTTTATTTTTTACATATAATATTTCTTCGTCCGTTAAATTAAATAACCTGTATACAAAACTATTTAGTTCATTTAAATTACTTAAATAACTATCCGTATTTACACTATGGCTAATTTGTCTATACGCTTTTTTAATGTTCTCGTTATTGATGTCGAGTAGTGGTATTTTTAACTTTAATATATTCTCAGCAGAATATTCATATCTCTTTTTGCTTAATTTTTTAGCCAACGTTTTATAATAAAAATCATATAATGTGCTATTGAGCAATATGCACAAATATTCGTAACTAATATTATATGCATAACTTTTTAATGTAAGTGCATACACATCGGCACTAAAAAAATTGCTTTTGCTATCATATGCGAAACGATTTTTTCCTGCTTTGCATGGATAGACTATTTTAGGGATTTGGAAAATTTCTTTATTCCTTCCCCATTGTAAATAATACCATGGTAATTTTCCATTTATGCATTCACGCCGTTGTGAGAGCTTATTTTGATACTGCCTTAAATATTTGATTTCGTTACTATCTTTGGTAGCTTCTAAATCATTTGAATACAATAAGACAAAACCATTTGGTTTTATGTAATAGCTATTTACATCACTGCTTTTAATCCAAGGCTTAATAAATTGTTTATTAAAATCTTTGAGTCTATCATCGTCTTTTCTAAAAATAAAAGCTTGATCGTAGCCCGTTATAATACCTTGGTGCACATTTAAGATATCTTTTAATTGAACCAAACTCCTGCTTTCAATTTTTTCTATTATTTTATTACTTTGTTCGTCTATAAAGAAAAATGTCTTTGCTTTCAGGTTCTTTTTTGAATAATAAAATTTTTCAAAATAATCTTTTTCTTTTTGTTCAGTAAGGGCCCGGAATAAATTGACTGTCGATATTTTTTCACATCTATTTGTTATTGCTCGTCTTATTAAGATATTATTCTCTTTACCGCAATTACTATTTTCTAAAGAAATTATAGCAGATTTCATAATTGCATTTTTTATAATTTTAATACCAGAAAAATCAACTATGTGATTCATTTTATAATTAGTTAATAAATTTTCTCTTAATGAATAAAAACGATTGGAGTCTAAGAAATCTCTGCTTATTATGCAACACAAATTACCGTCTTTTTTAAGCAATTTTTTAAATACCTGGAAAAAACAATTCACAATATCATTTTTATTCAAAAATACTTCATCATACTTTTCAAAAAGAATATCATTATTTTTTTTATCATATCGTTTTGCTGTGTTTTCGGGCATATAAGTTAATATTAAATCAAAAATGTTGTTTGGATATACGTCTTGAAGCAGAAGATCACTATGTATAATATTTTTGCTAAAGTATATTTTTTCATTTTTTAAACTCAAGATAAGTTTCGTACATATCACCGATATATCATCTTTGTCGCAAGCATAAAGATGATGATCTAAAATCAATTTATGTTTTTCATAAGATCCCATATCCAAATTTAAATTCTCATAGAACATATCATACATTCTTATAAAAAATCCATTGCTGCAATTTGGATCTAAAAATTTCATGTCTTTATCTATTTGCACATTCACAAAATCAGACATTGTTTTAATAATATAGTCTGGAATATAGACGATGTCTTGGTCTTTTTTTTCTTCATTGCTATGTAAATTTACATACATGTAGCATAATTTCTCTAATGAAGTGTCAAACCAATGCTCCCGCAACAGCAAATCTGAAATGAGTCGTGCATCAGAATAAGAAATATCAATAGGATAATCATCTATTTCATAATTTTCTTCATGTGGTACATATTTTAAAATCATGGAAATTGAAAAGTTTTGAAATAAATCTATTAATTCATTTTTTGATAAATCAATAAAATGATTATCTATTAAATATTTTAAATAAAATATTTTAAAAACGTTTAAATTTATAAATTTTTCTTTGCTGTAACTGTTTCTTCGTACTACTTGCTTTAATTCAATGATAATTTTTTTATAATTTATCATTTCTTTCATCCTTATTTAGATTATCATTCAATTTTTTTAATTCTATTACAAAAGTTTTAAAATAAGAAAAAAAGTCCTCCATTTTGTTTTTTATATAAAAGAGCAACCAAATACATATAATTAAAATTATAAATATTAAAATTGGATTCATTCTAATTATTAAACTAATAAAGTTATCAAGAACATCATTCATAAAACACCTCTGATATTACTTAATAGTATATTTTACACTATTCTTGATGAAATATAAATATTTAAATTCTTCTGAGCATTATTCATCTAAAACCGTTCATAATATTATCATGGCAATTATATTTATTAGATTATTAATTATGTATTTATTAATATTCATTTTATTGCGATTAATGGGCAAGCGCCAGATAGGAGATATGCAACCATTTGAGCTTGTTGTAACATTAATGATTGCACAAGTCGCAAGCGAGCCGATCATAAGTGTAGAAACTCCATTGTTGCATGGCTTTATTCCAGTAGTGTTGTTATTTTTTATTGAAAGTATTATTTCATTTTTCTCGTTAAAATCAAAAAAATTTAAAAAAATCATTATAGGTTCACCATCTTATCTTATCAAAAATGGGAAAATAGATTATAACCAAATGAAGAAACTACGAATTGACGTTGAAGATATTATCGAGCTTATACGCAATTCGGGCGAAATGGAATTATCTAATGTGCGTCATCTCATACTCGAAACAAACGGCAAGCCCAGCGTAATTACCGATAGAAAATCTATGCCTGATATAATCATTGCAGATGGTAAATTTATTCGGGATATAAAAGGCATGCGGGGTGATACTACACTAAAAAGATTGAATAGCGAACTTCGAAGAATCAAAATTAATAATATATCCCAAATAATTCTAGCTTACGAATTTGATTATAAAATATATATATTTGCCAAAGAGGAACTAAGCTGATGAGAAATTTAATTGTATCTGTTTTTCTTATCGTTTTTATTATCTCAATAAATATTTTTATTAATCAGTATATAAAAAAAAGTTATGATGACTTTAATGAATTAGGTAGCCAATATATTCATGACATTGAAGAAGAAAATTGGACTGATGCAAAAAAAAGCCTTGAGAAGATGCAAAAACAATGGGAAGAAACAGAACATTATTTAAAATTGGTTGTAAATCATGAAACCGTAGAATCTATAGGCGCGAACTTCAAAATATCAGAGATATATTTAAAAAAAAGAGAAGGCGCTTTTGCTGCTGCGCAATGCGAAGAACTTCTGCATTTTTTAGAACATTTACATGAAAACGAACAAATAAATAGAGATAATATATTTTAATAATAAAAATGTTGTATTCTTTTAACGTATAAAGACAAATTGAATTAAAACCATATAAACAACTGTGCCTAACCCTATGCTAAGCAAATTGCTTCTCTTTAAAATATGAATAATGATAACGACGGCAACAGAGATCAATTCAGGTAAAAATCCACTTATTGTTTGAAAGTCCACAAATTTTAAGCTATAGACAATCAGTATCGCCATAACAGCTTGAGGCAGGATATCTCCCAGATAAGTAATTGATTTTGGTATCTGCTTTTTCTTATTATCAAACAACAAAAATGGCAGCCATCGTATTACAAACGTTACTATCGCCGCGATTGAAATAATAATAATTGCATACATGTAATCCATGTTTATTGCTTGTCTCCTTTAAGCTTATATTGTTTTATGGCTAACAGTAGAAAAGATGAGAGGAAAAGAGATGGTAGTATAAAATTTTCAATACTAAACAAGAAAATCGAGGCGGCGCTGCTCATAAGCCCAATTACGGCCGGTAAAATACTCTTCGTTGATAGGATTTGTTCAAGTAATATGACTATAAATAATGCTGTCATTGCAAACTCTATTCCTTGAGTGTTGAAAGGTATGACATCTCCGATAAAGGCTCCGATAAAAGAGCCGATAATCCAGTATATTTGATTAAAAAAAGAAATTAAAAAAAGAAAAATGTCATTTTCATATAATTTTTTTTCATCCTTTAATGAAAACAATAATGAATATGTTTCATCTGTAAGTGAAAAAATCATATACCATTTCTTTTTTCCCATGTTTTTAAATCGGTTTATAAAAGAAATGCCGCAAAACATATAACGGCTGTTAACAGCAACAGAGGTTATCAGCACCGAAAAAACACTTACTGGATTTACCAAAAAAGATACTAAAACAAATTGCAGCGACCCGGAGTAAACAACACTGCTGATCAAAATTGACCATATCCAAGAATACCCGGCATTATCAAGCAAAAGACCAAATGCCATGCCGACAAAAATATACCCAAAAAATACAGGTAAAGTTTTTTTAATTGTAATTTTAAAAATGTTTCTCACTATAACCCTTCTTCGTTTTCTTTAAGCTGTGTTTCTTCATCCATTAATATGCTGAATTCTTCAAAATCAGGTAATTTTGACAATTCGCTAACGCCAGCAAACAATAAAAATCGATCAGTTGTTTCAAACATAATCGGCTTTCCTATCACATCTTTTCTGCCAGCTTCTTTTATCAAACCCCTATCTATCAGATTTCTTACCGAAGAATCAGAATTCACACCTCTAATAGCTTCTATTTCCGGTCTTGTAACCGGCTGTCTATAGGCAATTATAGCGAGTGTTTCCAGTGATGCCTGAGATATTTTTGTCGATATATATTCTTTAAATAATGATTGCACGAAGTCATAATACTGCGCCCTGGTAGTCATTTGATATTTATCGCCAAGACTGACAATACAAATTCCCCTCATGTTATAATCTGCTTCCTGTATTAGTTCTTCAATGGCTTTGATAACTAATTCTTTTTCTGTTTTTGTTATTTCGCATATGACATCAATCTCCAATGGTTCTCCATAGGCAAATAACATTGCTTCAATAATTTTTTTCAACTGTTCTTTATCCATCAATATTCTCCAATTAAAGAAACGATTATAATATCTTCAAAATTACCGGCCTGCTCCAGTGTAACAACATTTTGTTTCGTTAATTCCAACACTGCTAAAAATAGTGTAATACAATGATGTATATTCTTCTGTGTTTTTAGAAGCTCATTAAAGCTGAGCATACTGTTATCAATCAGAGCATCTCTGATTTCTTTTATTTTATCTATTATAGTTATTTTATCTTGTTTTAAATTTTCATAATTTGTTAATTTATCTGACAGCAATTTTTTTTCAACTATAAATCTTCGCATGATTTTTGCCAGGCTATCTATATCAATATCCATATTTCCCGGCTCTATGACTAATGTTTGCAAATACATTGGGTCTTTTGTAAAAGTATGTAGATATGCTTCCTGACCTTGTGCTATATATGCACTAATTTCTTTAAAAATTTTATACTCAAATAATTTTTGAGCAAGTTCTTCTCTCGGATCAATTTCTTCATCAGAATCATTTTCTTGAACAGGCAGTAACATTTTGGATTTAATTTCCAATAGTTGTGCTGCCATAAGTATAAACTCAGTAGCTATTTCTAAATTCATATCTTTCCAACTGTAAATATACTCCATATATTGCTGCGTTATACTTACAATGGGGATATTAGAAATATCTACTTCATTTTTTTGAATTAAGTGCAGTAATAAATCTAAAGGTCCTTCAAAAGCTTTCGTATTAATATTATAATTATCCATTAAAACCCTAAAATTTTATATATAACATTAAAAATAATATTTGCCAAGCCACTTCCCAATACGTTCATGATTTTAACAACAACTTGTGTAATAATTAATATTAATAATATAAAATACATTTGTCTTTCATATTGATAAAATTTATATTCTAACCTCTCAGGAAGAAAAGCTGCCAGAACTTTTGAGCCATCCAATGGTGGCAAAGGAAGCAAATTGAATATACATAAATACACATTATATATAAAAATATAATAAATAATATTTAAAAAAATATTAAATGTATCAGAGGTGGATGAGTAAAATATTTTTATTAATAATAAATATATAAATACCGCAATAACAGCTATTAATAAGTTCATTACAGGTCCTGCAATAGCAGATAATAGCATCCCTTTTTTCCGGTTTTTAAACTTATCTGGATTAATACCTACTGGCTTTGCCCATCCAAACCCTAATAAAACCAGACATATGGTTCCAAAAAGATCCAAATGCACAAAAGGATTAACGCTCATCCTCCCCATGTTTTTAGCTGTATCGTCTCCCAACTTATAGCTCACATAAGCATGTGCATATTCATGCATAGAAATTGCAATCAGCAAAGCGGGGACAGAATATAATATTCTTTGTATATTAAATATATTATCCAATATAATCTCCTTTAAACAGTCAGTAGAACTACTCTATCCATGAGGGAATTCTATCACTTCGTATCATATCTTCTATCTTTTCACGCTCAACGATAACCTCACTTTGATTCCCTTTAAGCAATACAACTGCAGGCCTTGGCAATCTGTTGTAATTACCGGACATTGAATAGTTATAAGCGCCTGTGTTCATGACTGCTAAAATATCGCCCGATTGACATTTCGGCAACAGGATATCGCTTATCAATGTATCTGTTTCACAACATTTTCCACTGATTGTTACTAAGTCATTTTTTTCTTCATTATATCTGTTGGCAACATAGGCCCGGTGCACCGCATGATATAACGCTGGCCGCGGATTTTCATACATTCCGCCATCTACACTTACATATTTTCTTAAGTATGGTATCTCTTTCACAGTTCCAACTGTATATAATGTTATTCCGGCTGTTCCGACAATATACCTTCCCGGTTCAACGATGATTTTAGGAATATGCATTTCTAATTCTTTGCACTTTGATTTTAATAGCTCGTCTAATGTCGCAACATAATTTTTTACAGAAAATATTTCTTCATCAGCTAAATAATTAATACCAAATCCCCCACCCAAATTAAGCTCCTGAATATTAATGCCAAGTTCTTCAATATTGTACATCAACTCAAGCATATTGTTTGCAGCGATAATAAACGGATTGCTCGCAAATATTTGAGATCCGATGTGGCAATGCAGGCCAACAAGTTCTAGAGTCTTGTCTCCGTTGCAAATTTGCCTTGCCGCTCTCAGTGCGATACTGATTGGAATACCGAACTTAGAATCAATTCTGCCTGTCTGTACATATTCATGTGTATGGGCCTCGATGTTTGGCGTTACCCTAATATGCACTTTCTGAACTTTGTTTAATCTACTGCATAATTTTTTTAATAATTCTACTTCGTATAGACTATCTATTACAATGCGCCCGACATTATTTTCAAGCGCAAAAATAATTTCTTCTTCACTTTTATTGCTGCCATGCATCGTAATACGACTAGGATCAATTCCAGCTTTTATTGCGGTATATAATTCCCCGCCACTGACTACATCGATACTTATATTCTCCTCTTTAACAATTTTACACATTGCCAAATTTAAAAATGCTTTGCCTGCATAATTAATATCATATTCCAAACCGGCATCTTCAAACGCATTTTTTATTGTGTTAATATTTTCTCGTATGATATCTTCACTCATTACATACAATGGAGTTTTGAATTTTTTTGCCAGCTCTACCGTATCATGTCCTGAAAAAATAAAATGACTTTCGCTCATGATGTACCACCTATATTCATTGTAATTTAAGCATTAATTTTATCAAAAAAAAATATGAAAGTAAACTTTTTTTAAGATTATAAAAGTTTTGTTATTTTTTATATTTAAAAAAAGCACGTTCTGTAAGGAACGTGCTTTTACTGTATCGTTAAATACTTATACCATTTCTGAGCCAGCTTTAATACAAGCAATATTTGAATCTACGAATTTTGCTTTGCTGCCGGTAAATGTTTGTTTTACTAATTCATAAAGGCTATCAAGTGTAACCGTTCCTGTTGCTTTTGCATATGCTCCCAAGATTACCATGTTTCCGCCTCGGTCATTTCCTATTTCAGCTGCTTTTTCATTAGCATCAACATAATATACTTCAATGTCATCTCTCTTAGATTTTTCTTTTATAATAGAGCTATTGATGAATAATTTTCCACCAGGAACTACCGTATCTTCGAATTTATGAAGTGATGGCAAGTTCATAACGATTACGCTGTTTGCTTCCAATACTTGTGGAGAGCCGATTTCACTATCGGAAACAACTACGCTACAGTTAGCCGTTCCACCTCTCATTTCAGGACCATAAGACGGAGCCCATGTTACTTCTTTGCCTTCTGCAAAGCCAGCATATGCTACCATCTGGCCAATACGCAATACGCCTTGTCCGCCGAAACCCGCAACTAATACTTGTTCAAACATTTCATATCCCTCCTTAAAAATCCCTTAAGTTGCCTAATGGGTAGTACGGAATCATATTTTCCTCTAACCATTTTAACGCACCGACTGGAGTGAATCCCCAGTTTGTAGGACATGTAGACAATACTTCAACCAAACCAAAACCTTTGCCTTCTAGTTGACATTCAAATGCACGTCTTATAGCTTTTTTAGCTTTTCTTACATTTGCAGGAGTATTCACAGATACACGTTCAACAAATTTAGCACCGTCTATTTCTGCTATCATTTCAGCTATTCTAATTGGTTTGCCACAATGTTCTTCGCTTCTTCCTTCAGGAGCAGTGGTAGCTTTTTGTCCTACTAATGTTGTAGGTGCCATTTGTCCACCTGTCATACCATAAATCGCATTGTTGACAAAGATGGTAGAAATTTTTTCCGCTCTATGTGCTGCATGAACTATTTCAGCTGTACCTATAGAAGCTAAATCTCCATCACCTTGATATGTGAAAACAAATTTATCAGGATGTGTTCTTTTTATACCTGTTGCAACTGCCGGTGCTCTACCATGTGCTGCAATATACATGTCACATGAGAAGAAGAAGTCACACAAAGCAGAACAACCAACCGGGCCAACGCCTATTGTTTTGTCATAAACGCCAAGTTCTACTAAATTTTCTGCAACAAGTTTATGAATAATCCCATGCGTACAACCCGGGCAATATGATAACGGTGCATCCGTTAATGCTATGGATTTTTTATATACGACTGCCATTATTTTGCACCTCCTAATATTTTTTTTACTTTTTCATATACAACATCAGGAACGATTGGATGTCCACCAGTTCTTCCATAAAATTCTACCGGGAAACGTCCAAGTACTGACAATTTAACATCTTCAATCATTTGTCCGCAGCTTTGTTCAACAACTAATATAGCTTTACAATTGGGATTAATTTTATCAAATGCTTCTTTCGGGAATGGCCATAAGCTGATAGGTCTGATTAGACCAACTTTTAGTCCATCTTCTTTTGCTTTTTTAATTACGTTTTTGCATGCTCTGCTTGGTGTGCCATAGGCTACTAAAACAAGATCAGCATCTTCAATATCGATGGCTTCATATTTTACATATTTTTCAGCTATATCTTTTAATTTTCCTTGGATTTTTTCATTTAAAGCTTCTAAATCATCTGCCGGCAAAGACATTGCATTGATTCTGTTGTGATAACCTCTTTTTACATGATTACCATCAGCTGCCCAAGGCTTATTCGCTACATATTTTTTCATCGGCGCGATTTCAACCGGTTCCATCATTTGACCAGTCATACCATCTCCAATTACTAAAACAGGCATTCTGTATTCGTCAGCAATATCAAATGCTTCTGTCATTAAGTCTGCACATTCTTGAACACTTGCCGGTGCAAAACACGGATGATAGTAATCTCCATTGCCGCCGCCTCTTGTGCACATAAAATAGTCGCCCTGTTGCGGGAGAATATTACCTAAACCAGGACCACCTCTCATAATATTCACTACTACACACGGTATTTCAGCAGCTACCATGTATGTTAATCCTTCTTGTTTGAGCGCAAGTCCTGGAGAAGATGTAGAAGTCATAACTCTAGCACCTGTGCCGCCAGCGCCATATACCATGTAACTTGCGGCTACTTCACTTTCAGCCTGCAGAAAGCATCCACCAGCTTTTGGAAGTTCTCTAGCCACATACTCAATTAATTCACTTTGTGGTGTTATCGGGTAACCAAAGAAATGTGTAAGCCCTGCATTAATAGCAGCTGCTGCAATAGCTTCGTTACCTTTCATTAATTTTTTCGCCATTTTTTCTTGCTCCTTCCTACTTATTCTTTCTCAACTGTAATGATACTATCCGGACACATAATAGCACATGTTCCACATGCTATACATTCATCCATATTCGTTACTGTTACCGGGAAGTATCCTTTCGAGTTGGTTTCTTTACCTAAAGCTAAGATCTTTTTGGGACAGAAAGTTACACATAGTTCGCAGCCTTTGCACTTTTCTGTATCAAATGTGAGTTTTCCTTTCGCCATTTTATAGCCACCTTTCTTATTTATTTAAAGCCACTCGGGCCTCATAAGCAATTTCATAGGGAATTTTTCCCCAGCTACGTCATATCCGTCAAGATTAACCATATCTTCAATATAAGAACAAAACATTACAGGTAGAGATGCATATTCGCTTACTTCTCTTACTAATTTATCACCATCAAGTATATCCTGCACTGTTGTTTCTCTCACCAAATGCGTATTGTTGATTAAGCCATTTATTTTTAATTTGGATTTTTCTTCAATCCCATTTAAAAATTCCATTACAGTTTTCACACTGTTCGTTTCTGGTCTGTTGGCATTTACAACCATATACATATTATAATTAATTTTCTTTATGCTGTCAGAAAAACGACCTAATGCCGTTGCACCTACCGGGTTCCCACCGACATCTATGATGCCGAAATATTGGTTTGTCTGTGTTAAAATATTGAGCTCCGGGGATAGCGATGGCAAGTCCATAGGATGACTTTCTTTATTGCCCAAAATTGATGAGATAACTCTGATACCTTCTGTTTCTAATTCATCAGTTATTTCTCTTGTGCGAAAATAAGGATTGATAATGTCGAGATCTGCAATTGCAACTTTTTTACCATGCTTTTGCATATACATGGCATAATTAACTGAAAATTCTGTTTTCCCACTCCCATAATGCCCTACTATAATAGTAAGTTCAATGTTTTGATTATTGCTAATTTGAGTCATTTTACGTCCTCTTGAAAATTATTTTTCTTCATGTTTTTTCCATGTAAAACAATAACACAAAAATTTAACAAAGTCAATATACATGCGTTATTTTTATTGCATTATGTTTGTATGTTAGCTTTTAATCGACAAAAATATTAAAATTTTGATATTGATTTATTGTTTGCATTTAATCTTCATTATCAAATTTATCATCAATAGGCATTGATAAGAATTTTTCAACTTTTTTCTTAGTTTTCGCGGTATAAATTTTTTTATGAGTTTTATTTATCACATTCTTTGCATCTCTTAAAACCTTTAACAAACCATTAAAAATTTTCGTAATTATTTGCTGGATCATGTTATTTTCTTTACTAATTTTAGTATCTAAATTATGATTTGTTTTATTACATTTGTTTGAAATAAATTTGTTCTTTAATGTATATTTCATCAATCTATATCGAGCAAGTTTATATTGTGGCAAAAGACTCTTTTTATTTCTATAAAAATGCTGCATGCTATGCTTGTGATCCACAAATTCATTTGGAAGTTCTGATATATCTTCTTGGTCATTGTCAATGCTTATCTCTACGGGTTCATTATAAACATTTTCGATATCTTTCATCTCTTCTGCCTTATCTAAATCATAGTTATATGGCATTCGGAAGTAATTTTCGTATCCGACAATTGGAATAGAAATTGGTTGATAATCTAAATCTTCATATTTATATTTACCTTTATAGTTTTTGAAAAAAGTGGCTTTGAGCTCTTCTTTAAATAGTTTATTATAATTCAGTCCATCTACTTTCAGTATTTTAAATAGAATTTTATAACAATATTTAAATACAATACCCATAATAAGAAGGCATAATAAAATATTCATCAGTGAATTTTTCATTGAATAATAAATCATAGTAAAGGCTACCAATACGCCCAAACTAATCGGAATTCCTGCAAAAATAATTTTTAGTATATTCGCTGTTACTGTTTTCAAAGAATATTTTCCTATTCTATTTCGCAAAACAAGCAGCATCACGATTGCCGTTGTTGTTGTTGCTATCGATGTGGAGAGTGCAATACCCATTGTTTGCAACGGTTTCATTAGCACATAATCTAAAAGTATATTAGCAGCAACGAAAATTGCAGTCCCAATTAGCGGTGTTTTTTTATCGTTCATAGCATAGAAAATATTATCCAGCATTAGTTTTAATGCAAGCGGAAGCATTCCAATGGAATACATCATAAAAACATCAGCCGTTAATTTTGTATTTTCAACATCAAAAGAACCTCTTTGAAATATAACTGTGATAATAGGGTTAGCCAATGTTATCAGAAATATGCTAAGCGGCAAGATCATGGCCACAATACCGTTAAAAGAATACAACGCAATTTCTTTGAAATCTCGCATTTGTTTTTTATTATAACTTTTTACCAGCATCGGAAAAACCACAGAAGATATAATAAAAAACAAAATACTAATCAATATCATCAATAATTTTTGTGAGTAAAACAACGATGAGATTGCTCCCGTCTCTATCGTTGAAGCCAGCGTCCTGTCAACAAAATTATTTATTTGATAGCCGAGAAGATTTGCAAAAATCGGGAGAATTAAAACCAGTAAAGGTTTTATATTTTCGTCTTTTAATTTGAGCACCGGTTTATAACGCATGCCGTTTCTGCAAGCAGATAACAGCATAATAATCGCCGTAATGCAGTAGCCCACAACTACTGAAATGCCTAAAATGTTATATTTTTCAGTGCTGGTTAATAAAATTCCAATAAATAAGCATATATAAATTGGTATAGATTCAAAAGCTACCGAGGCAAATTTCTTTTTATGTTGTAGAAATCCTTTTATAACGCCAATAATGGAAATCGGAATAAGAGAGTATAAAATAATTTTTGTCAAATTAACAGCTATAGATAAAGTTTCTTCATCAAATCCGACAGCAAAAAGATAGATAAAAGGCTTTATAGTTAAGGAAACGACAATTATTACAAATATTGCCAGCAAGAAAACAACGGTCAAAATATTACTTGTAACATTATTGATATGTTCATCTTTTTTAAATCCATTATATAAAACAACCACACCGGCAGTAATGGCCACAATGAACGCTAAATATAAAACAAATGGAACAGATTGAGCAATAAAAAATGCGTCTGTAAAAGCTCCTGCCCCAAATTTATAAGATAATATTATATCACTTAGCAGGCTTATCAGGCCGCCGAGAACCAAGCCTAACATAATAATTCGAACACTGTTGCTATTATTTTTATTCATTAAAATCTCCACAAAACGTTTGACTAAAAATTCACTGTTATATTATAACAAATAAAGATATGAATTAAAGAGTGAAATTTATAATTAAGATATTTGTTATTCTAAATCATTTGCCATTTGAAGCATTTGTTTTGCATGGTTTAAGGTTTCTTGTGTAATATTTACTCCGCCTACCATTTTAGCCAGCTCATGCACCCTATCGTCAACATTTAATTCTATAAGTTCAGTCATTGTATTTTGACCAACGGTTGTTTTTTTTGCAGAAAAATGAATGTTTGCTACAGATGCTATTTGTGGGAGGTGCGTAATCAATATTACTTGATAATTGCTGCTTAATTTTTTTAATTTTTGCGCAATCACTTGTGCTGTTCTGCCGCTGATTCCAGTGTCAATTTCATCGAATATCAACGTTGTTATATCATTATCTGCGATAAGTATCTTAAATGCCAACATAATACGGCTCATTTCTCCGCCTGAAATAATTTTACTTAAAGACCTTGGCGAAAACCCTTTATTGGATGAAAACAAAAACTCCACATCATCATAACCGTTTTTTCGGATTTCTTTTGTATCTTTAGCTCTTTTGATGTCCACTATAAAGATTGCCTCGGGCATAGACATATCATGAAGCTGCTTTGAGATATCTTTCTCTAACGTTATTTTTATCTGTCGTCGTATTTTGGATAGCTCATTTGCATAAATAAAATACTGTTCCTTTTTAGCCGCTTCCTCTTTGGACTTATTTTCAATTTCATTGTCCAAATTCATTATTGTATCCAATTTTTTTATCATAGATTCCTTTAGATTCAATAATTCATCAATACAGAAAACATGATATTTCCGTTTTAACTGAGCAATTAAATAAGCTCTCCCTTCCAAGTCATCGATATTCTCATTTTCAAAATCCCTTTTTTCAAGATAATCCCTCAAAAACCCCGACACATCTTCCACACCGGCAATAATGTTTAAAAGACTTTCATATTGCTCCAGTAATGATTCATCAGCTGCCGAAGCTTTATGCAACGCAGTAAGTGTTTGCTGTAAATGACCAAGTATACTATGTTCATCGTTATAAATTAATTCATAAGCTTTTAAAGTATTATCATAAATCAGATTATAGTTTTTTAATCGCGCTATTCTTTTTTCTATTTCTTTGTCTTCGCCTGCACTCAAGCGAGCAGAGTCAATTACTGATATGTCATATTCCAGTTTTTCTTTTTCTTTTTGTATATTTTCTGCAAGTTGGTTTAGATCATCTAATTCATCTTTGGCTTTAATATATGCATGATATGCGTTTCGTGTATTCTCTAAGGCTCCGGTTATTTTATTATCATATTTATCAAGATACTCAATATGAGTGCTTGTATTTAATAAAGACTGATGTTCGTGCTGACCATGTATATCAACTATCAAGCTCCCCAGGGCTTTTAATTCCTGTACCGTTACCAGCATCGAGTTGATTCTGCAAATATTCTTTCCGTTTGTATAAATTTGACGTGTAAAGATAATTTGTTCTTCTATATCTATGCCCATTTGCTGCGCCAGCAAAAAAGCGGCACTTCCTTGCTCAATATCAAAAACGGCTTGAATTGTTGTTTTTGGGGCACCTTGCCGAATACTTTCTTTGCTTGCCCTGTATCCCAAAGCCAAAGAAAGCGCATCTACAATAATTGATTTTCCTGCTCCGGTTTCCCCCGTAATCACATTTAATTCTTTATCAAATTCAATAATCGCGTTTTTAATAATTGCAAAATCTTGAATATTAAGTTGAGTCAGCATTAATTTTTCCCTATTTAATATATTTCTTTAAATGATTCACTAATTCAACTGCCGCCATTTCATTTTTTACCAAAATGAAGATCGTATCATCTCCCGCCAGACATCCGACAATTTCTGACCATTCGGTCAGATCTACGGTAACGGCCGCAGCATGCGCCATACCGTTTAAAGTTTTTACAACTACGATATTTCCCGAATAATCGATAGATGTGACAGCTTCCTTAAATACGTTCATCATTCTTTCGTTGACAGGGATTGAATCATCTTTATACTTCGTATAACGATATTTTCCGTTTGAATCCATCATTTTAATTAACTTTATTTCTTTGATATCCCTGCTGATTGTTGCTTGCGTGATATCGTAGCCTTCCAGTTTTAATCTTTCAGCCAATTCTTCCTGCGTTTCAATCGGGTGATTTTCAATTATTTCTAATATTTTATTTTGTCTTTTTACTTTCATAAATCTTTTCCCCTATCTAATCCTTGTATATACTTTATTATAAAAATTATGGTTATCGAAAGATATGAACGATGCTTTTTTTTCAAATAAGGAAAATTCCAGTAAATTATCCGTAATATTCAAGCATTTCTTTCCGTCACAACGCACAACCGCTTTGCCTCTTTTTATCATGATGTTCACATTCTCTTTCGGTGCGAGTACGATTGATCTGTTAGAAAGTGTATGCGGCCGTATGGGATTTAAAAGCAATACTTCAGCCTGCGGACTAATAATAGGCCCTCCCGCCGATAGAGAATAAGCCGTGGAACCTGTAGGTGTCGATATGATAATTCCATCCGCATCATAGTCAGCTAAAAGAATATTGTTGACATATACATTGAGATTGATTGCACCGTCTTGATCATTATCTTTAAAAATAACAACCTCATTTAATGCGATACTTGTCCCTTTTGAATGTGTCATTTCTAAAAGGGATCGTTTTTCTATATTGTAAAGACCTTCAAGCGCTAAGTTCAAATAATAATTCCACTCATATTTCTCAACGCTGGTTAAAAATCCCAGCTTTCCCAAATTGATCCCAAAAATAGGTGCTTTTGTATATTTCAGGCTTCTGAACGCATCTAATATGGTGCCATCTCCACCTAAAATGACGATAAAATCTAATTCATCCGCAACAGATGACGTGAGCAATTTTACATTATCATCCTTCACAACAGAGAGCGTGTTTTCATCTAAATATATTTCTGTTCGCCCGAATAAAAAAGACATGACATCTTTCGTATATTCTGAGTTTATGTCCTTAAGTGGATTTGACATTATTCCTACTTTTTTCATTTTGCCTTTTCTTTTCTTATAATTCTTTATGTGCCAAACAGACTATGTTGTCAATTTTTTTATCCAAATTACCGATACTATCATCCTTATTTAAAGTGACATGAAATAAAAATTCAATATTACCTTTTGCACCTTTAACATCCGAATATGTTATATTTTTAATGAAATACTCTTTTGCTATAAGAGCAGTTGCGACATTTTTTAATATATTCTGATGCGTTGTTGCACTTTTGATAATTCCTTTTTTTTCGATTTGCTCCTTTGATGATTCAAACTGTGGTTTTATTAATATGATGCCAAAAGAATTATTCTTCAAAAAATTTTTTAAGTTATCAATAAGTTTTAATATGGAAATAAAGGATACATCCATGACAAACCCGTCAACTTTTTCATTGATTTTATTGAAATCCAAATATCTGAAATTCGTTCGCTCTAAGACAGCAACGCGTTCGTCTGTCCTTAATGAATAGTCCAGCTGTCCATATCCTACATCTATTGCATATACTTTTTTTGCTCCGTTTTTTAGCAGGCAGTCCGTGAATCCTCCGGTAGATGCTCCTACATCTAAAAATATTTTATCTTTAACATCAATATTAAATATCTCTAGCGCTCTTTTCAGCTTTAAGCCGCCTCTTCCCACAAAAGGATTTTTATTTTCTTTGATTTCAACTGCTACATCTTCTTTGACTAAGGTGCCAGCCTTTTCTATACATATATTATTTATATATACCTCTCCGGACATGATTGCAGCTTTTGCTTTTTCCCTGCTATTATAATATCCTTTTTCATATAAAAGCAAATCTAATCTTACTTTGCTCAAGCATTTTTCCTCATAAATTTACATAATATTTCCTTTAAAAAGTATGAATAATTATACCATAGCATCTATAAGTACACAATAACATTATAGATTTGATTTTAATAGTCTCGATTGCAAATAAAACCTGCCATCTGCAAGAAAAAACTCGTATCGCCATTGATATTATCAATATTTTTTAATGCTTCTTTATAAAGTTCCTGTATTTTGCTATACGTATTATCCAGTCCATATACAAGCGGGTACGTCAATTTTTTCGTAATTGTATCTTTGCCTATAGATTTTCCTAGTTTATCCTTGTCTCCTTTAATATCTAAAATATCATCTACCAGCTGAAAAGCAAGCCCAATCGCCTCCGCGTATTTTGTCAGGGCCTCCAAATCTTCATCTCCACAATTAGCTAATATTGCCCCTGCCCTTATAGAAGCTCTAAGCAATGCACCTGTTTTATGCTTATGAATATATTCCAGCATATCTTTATTTGGTTCTTTGCCTTCGCTGATAATATCCATCACTTGTCCTGCAACCATACCATTATGCCCTGCCGCCTGAACTATTTCTGTCATTGCGCGTATATAAGGATAGGAGTATTTTTCACTATTGCAGGGTATATTCTCAAGCATTGTTTGAAACGCACAATTCAGCAATCCGTCCCCGGCCAATATGGCTATACCTTCACCAAACACTACGTGATTTGTAGGCCTTCCTCTTCTTAATTCATCATCATCCATTGCAGGAAGATCATCATGAATAAGCGAATACGTATGGATCATCTCAAGAGCTGCAGCTATAGGATAGGCAAGCTCAATTGGGCCGTTGCAGATATTCACCGTCTCCAAAAGCAAAACTGGGCGAATTCTCTTCCCACCGGCTTTTAACGAATATTCCATGGCATCTTTTAACAAAGGCGGAACATCTCCCGTTGGATGATAGTTGTTTAATATTCGATTTACTTTCTCTGCTCTTTGTTTTAATTCTGCTTCAAAATTCATTGTCATCGTCCTCGTTTATGTTTTTTACGCTGTTTGCCTGAATATTTAATATCTTTAATTTATTTTCCGTGTCATTTAATTCTTTTTCCATTTCTTTAATTAAAGCGTTTGCATCTGTAATGATTTTAACGGATTCTTCCAGGCCGGCTTGTCCGCTCTCCAAAAAAAGCACCATATTTTCCAATTCGTTCATTTTATCTTCAAATTTTTTATTTTCCATATTGATCTCCTTTAATTTCGATAACTTTTGCTTTTAGCCTAAAATTCGATAATTGAATATCTATCTCATCGTCGACATAAATATCTTTTTTATTTTGAAGTAGAGTATTGTTTTTGTAGATTAACGCATATCCTCTATTCAGGGTTGCGACTATATCATTATTTTCCATCCTTTTTTTTAAATTTTCAAGTTTCACTCTATTTATTGTTAACAAATTTTTAATTGATATTTCAATTCGTTTATCATAGTTTCCAAGATATTGTTTGAAGTATTTTGAAATATTAAGAATACTTTTGTTTAAAACATCGCTGTTTTTTAGAATATTTACTCTTTTCTTATACTCATTAATTTTTTGATTTAGATAATGAAAGAAAAAGAATTCTTTTTCTTTCAACAAACTCAATAGTTCGTATTTTGGAATAGAGACGATTTCTGCGGCAGCCGTAGGCGTGGCGGCTCTTACATCAGCAGTAAAATCTGCTATCGTGGAATCTGTTTCATGCCCTACAGCTGATATAACAGGTGTTTTCGAGTGATATATGGCATCCGCAAGAACCCTTTCGTTAAATGCCCAGAGCTCTTCAATGCTGCCTCCGCCTCTGGCCAATATCATCACATCTGCTATATTGTTTTTGTTGATATGATTTATCATATTAGCAAGTTCAATTTCGGCTCCTCTGCCCTGCACCGCACATGGGCATAAAATAATTTCAACAGCAGGGTTCCTTCTCTTTAACGTATTCACAATATCATGAATAACGGCTCCCGTGGGAGATGTGAGCACTGCGACTTTTTTTGGGAACATTGGCAAAGGCTTTTTGCGCTCAGCCGCAAAATATCCTTTCGTTTCGAGTTCTTTTAGTAATTTATTATATTTTTCATATAACAGTCCGACCCCGCTTGAAATGAATACGGATACATACAATTGACAGGCACTTGTTTTTTCATAAAGTGCTACTTTTCCAAATGCTGTGATATGCATACCGTCTTTAGGAATAAAATCGATATTCATTACATCTTTTTGAAACATAACACAATTTATTTTCGCAGCGTCATCTTTCAAAGTAAAATACAACATACCAGAGGTATGTAATTTAAAATTAGAAACTTCGCCTTCGATTGCAATTGCATTTAAAGTGTTGTTTCCATCTATGAGCCCGTTTATTTTTTTTGTTACTTCCGATACTTTATATGTTCGCATTTTTCTACCTTACTTTACTATTTTAGCATTCATAAAGGATGTTTTGTTTTCGGTCAACTGAACAGTATGTATCTGCCCACTGAGATCATTTTTGTCTTGTGATTTCACAAATATATAGTTCTTTGTATAGCCTTCATTTATTCCATTCGTTTTCTTCTCGAATAATACTTCGTATGTTTTGTTAATGTTCGCACAATTAAATTTATTTTGCAGAAAATCTGACAACAAAAGAAATCTACTGCATCTTTTTTGTATATTATGCTTATCAATTTGCGGGTTAAACGATGATGCTGCTGTCCCTTTTTTCTTTGAATAAGGAAAAACATGAATTTTCATAAATCCAATCTTTTTGCAGAATTCATAAGAAACTTCGAAATCTTCTTCGTTTTCCATTGGAAAGCCTATAATGACATCCGTAGTTAATGATACATCCTTAAAATACTTTCTTACATTTTGAACAATATCAAAATACTCTTTCGCAGTATACTTTCTGTTCATATTCTTTAATGTTTTGTCAGATCCGCTTTGCAAGGATATATGAAATGAAGGACATAATTTGTCAAGACAGGATAACCTTTGCAGCATATCACTAGACAAAATTTTCGGTTCGAGAGAACCCAGCCGAATCCTTTGAAGTCCCTTCGTATCGTTTAATTCCTCGATTAAATCAATCAAAGCGATATCCTCTTGCTTATCTACTCCATAGGAAGCAATATGAATGCCCGTGAGTATGATTTCTTTATGTCCGTTTCTAACAACAGTATTGACTTCATTTTTAATATCGCATATATCCCTGCTTCGGGCTGGTCCTCTTGCATAAGGTATGATACAATAAGAACAAAAATTATTGCAACCTTCCTGAATTTTTATAAATGCTCTCGTTTTTTCTTCAAAAGAATTGATTTGAAGCGGTTCAAAGTAATGTTCGTTTAAAATATTTGTAACATGAACTGTTTTTGCTCTTTTTGCTTCTTGAATGATCTCAAATAATCGTAATCTGTCTGCATTCCCGATAACGGCATCCACTCCTTGCAGCTTCGTTATGTCATCAGGATTTATTTGCGAATAACATCCTGTCGCAATTATGATTGCATTTGGATTTAATTTATTCGCACGCCTGATCGCCTGCCGCGACTTGGCTTCGCTCATATTGGTAACAGCACAGGTATTAATGATATATATATCTGCCCGCTCTTTAAAATCCACAATATCTATTCGATGATCTTTTAAGATTTTTATCATAGCTTGTGTGTCATAACTGTTGGTTTTACATCCTAATGTATAAAAAGCTGCTTTCATCTTAATGATTACCCAATTCTCTTTCATAAACACAGCAGGACAATATGAACACACCTGCTGTTTCAGTGCGTAGGATCCTGTTGCCGAGTGAAACTATCTGAGCACCTGATTTTTTTGCATATTCGACCTCTTTTTCTTCAAATCCGCCTTCCGGTCCTACAATAAAACATAAAGATTTTTTTGTATTTTGAAGAGCCTGCCTAAGAGTGCGATTTTTTTCCTCTTCATATGCCATGATGATGACATTATCTTTATCAAAACCACCAAATAAATCTATGAAATTCTTTTGGATTTCTATACTTGGAATAATTCCCCTGTTACACTGTTTGGCGGCTTCATAAATTATTTTTTCGTATCTTTTTAATTTTTTTTCTTTTTTATCTTTATCATATACAACATCACACCTTTGCGCATAAAAAATAATGATTTTATCAACTCCGAGCTCAACAGCTTTTTGCAATACCAATTCGATTTTATTTCCCTTCGGCATTGCTTGGCACAAGGTTATTTCATAAGATTTCTCAGATTGGTTTTTTATAATATCTACAATATTCATTTCTAAAAAATCTTTATAAATGCCACTCACTTCACACAAATAATCATTCTTATTTTTATCGCATGCAATTATTTTTTCTCCTACTTTTACCCTTAAAACTTTTTTCAAATGTTCAAAATCTGTACCTTTGAGCGTTAAAATATTTTCTTCTTTTCTACTATTGACGTCATCAACAAATATCCTATACATTATTCTTCCTTATTTACCGCTGCTATACTTACCCATTCACCTTCGCGTATAATTTCTTTGATCCCATACTTGTTTTTTAATAAACATTCTTTGATCTCATTTTCTTGCGTATCTAATATTCCGGATAAGATAAGCAGTCCGTCCTTTCTGATAAACTGTCCAGCTTGCGGTATCATTGTTTTTAAGATAGATGAAATAATATTGGCAACCATAATATCAGCTTTCTGATGATAACCTTTAAGCAAATCTCCTTGTTTTACTTCTATATTATTTAATTGATTTAATGCTATATTTTTTTTAGCAGCATCGACTGCTACCTCATCAATATCAGAGGCAATTACTTTTTCTGCCCCTAACTTTGAAGCAAGCACAGATAATATCCCACTACCGCATCCTATGTCATAAACATAGTCGCCTTTATCGACGTGCTCATTTAAGAACTTCATACACATTTTTGTACTTTCATGCAATCCCGTACCAAATGCCGCACCCGGTTCTAATATCACTAATTTTTTCTTTTGGTTCCGCTCAATGGCTTCAACGTCCCATGACGGACAAACAACAATATCGTCTAGATACATTACTTGATAATATTTTTTATGTTCTTCAGCCCAGTTAATATCGATAATTTCTCGCACATCAATGCCGTAATCTTCAAAATCAATGCCATAAGCTTTAAACTCTTCCATTCTGTTTTTGATTTGTTCTATTTGTTCTTCTATATTATCAGAGTTTATATATCCCACTACCTTGCACATACCTTCCGGCAAAGATATATCAAAATCATCCCACAACTCGTCCTCACTTAAGGGATCCGACATATTATAAATGGCACAACCCTCTATACCAAGTTCATTTAAAATCAGACAGACCGGCTCTTCCAATATACTCTTTACCATGATTTCTATCTCAAACATAATAGCCTCCAAAAATTAGTAATATCTCAATTATTATAACAATATTTTGCTTATTTTACATTATTTCAACGATATAAATCGATATAAAAATAAAAAGGTTATTTTACAATCTGTGCAAAATAACCTTTAAGATGTACCGGCTACGATTCGAGTATACCCATGCAAGTTTAAAATGCTGTATTCATTTGATAAAAAACAGCATTTATATTCATAGTTCAATATTGCAGTCTCGCAAGACTTTTATAATAATTTTAAATAAGCCTTTATAAATTCTTCAATAAGTTCATCTCGTTCCACTTTCCTGATCAATGAACGAGCACCATTATGAGAAGTAATATATGTCGGATCACCGCTCATAATGTATCCGAGCAATTGATTAATGGGATTATACCCTTTTTCAACAAGTGCTACATTAACTTCTTTTATAATATCCTGGATTGCTTTTTCTCTATCGGAACTTATTGTAAAACGCACCGTATTATTATCCATTAGTAATCCTCCCCTTAGTATGATGATTTAAGTATAGCATATTTTAATAAATATCAAATATTAAATTAAAAAAATATTTCAAATATTAATTATATTTCACTAATTTTATTCCTTATTATAGAAAACGCCTTTTCAATTTTATGAATATCGTTTATTCCGCCCTGTGCCATATCCGCTCTTCCGCCGCCGCTTCCACCTACCACGGCAATAGCCTCTCTAAGAACTATACCGCTATTGAATCCTTTTTTTACAATATCTTTTGATGCCGTTAAAATCAGCATTGCTTTATTGTCTTTCTCACCGGCGAGTGCTACAACACATTTATCAAACTTATCTTTGAACTTATCAGAAATTGTTCTCATCTCATCGGCAGATGCATTATCCACTGCAGCTGCAATAAATTTTATTTCATTGATTTCCGTTACCGATTCCAATAATTGAGAAAAAACATCTTTATTTATAATGGCCTTAAGTTCTTCTATATCTTTTGTCAATTCTTTTATCGTATCATAGGCTTCTTCAACTTTTGTTACAACCGATGAAAAATTTGTCTTCGCAATTTGCGCAATGCTTTGGAGTGCTTCTTCGGTTTTTCTTGTATTTTCATAAGCATATCGGCCTGTAGCCGCTTCGATACGCCTTATGCCTGACGCAACAGAACCTTCCGAAAGAATCTTAAACATACCAATTTTTGAAGTATTATCTACATGACAGCCTCCGCAAAGTTCGATTGAGAATCCTCCCATGCTTATAACGCGTACAATATCGGAATATTTTTCGTCAAACAATGCCGTTGCCCCTGTTTTTTTTGCTTGCTCAATGCTCATGCTGCTCTGCGATACATCGTGTCCTTGAAAAATTGCTTCGTTAACTTCCCGTTCAATCTTTGCAAGCTGATCTTTTGTAATCTTTTCAAAATGCACAAAATCAAAACGCAGTCTGTTTTGCTCGACAAGCGAGCCCGCTTGACTAACATGTTCTCCCAATTGATTTTTTAAAACCTTATGCAATAAATGCGTTGCAGAGTGATTTCTTTGTATATCTATACGGCGGGTACAATCTATAGTTGCCATTACTTCATCGCCAAGTGCAATAAAACCATCAAGCATTTTAGCATAATGCAAATATTTATTGCCATTTTTTTGCGTATCATCAATATGAGCATGTCCATATTCGCTTTCTACTATACCACTGTCTCCGACTTGGCCTCCGCTTTCTGCATAAAAAGGAGTTTTATCCATAACAATGATTCCGCTTTGCCCCTTATCAATTCTTTCAACCATTTCTTCACCTACAATGATTGCTTTCACTTGGGCCTTTACCTTTAAATGCTCATAACCCATAAATTGAGTAGCATTCAGAGGCGTAATAATTTCCGATAAAGTATCGCTCCATCCTTCAACGTCTTTAGAGAAATGCGCCTCTCTTGCGCGCTTTTTTTGTTCTTTCATCGCAAGTTCGTATTCATCTCTTTTTAAAGCTATGCCGTATTCTTCCAATATTTCTTCTGTTAGCTCTACAGGAAAACCAAATGTGTCATACATTCTAAATGCTTCGCGTCCGCTGAAGACTGTTTTATTTTCACTCAACAATAATGCTATTTCTTCTTTAAGTCTGTTCATGCCTTGACTGATCGTTTCGTTGAATTTTTCTTCTTCACTTTTTATGATACGTAATATATAATCTCTTTTTTCTGCTAATTCCGGATATGATTCGTATGATTGATGAATAGCCTTTTCGGCAACTAATGCCAAAAATGAATCTTCAATAGACAGCAATTTCCCATGGCGTGCCGCTCTTCTCAGCAGCCTTCTTAGAACATATCCTCTGCCTTCATTGGAAGGGATAATACCATCGGATATCATAAATACAACACTTCTTATATGATCTGTTATTACTCTGATAGATATATCGGTTTTTTCGTCTTTTCCGTATTCATTATTAGAAATCGCACATACATAGTCAAGTATGCTTTTAACAGTATCGACTTCAAAAATGCTGTCCGCTTCCTGCATAACCGCAGCCATTCGCTCAAGCCCCATACCAGTATCAATATTTGGAAAATCAAGCGGCGTATAATTTCCTTCGTCATCTCTGTTAAACTGAGTAAAGACAAGATTCCACACTTCTATATATCTATCACAATCACACCCAACTTTGCAAGTAGGTTTACCGCAACCGAATCTTTCGCCCCTGTCTACATATATTTCACTGCAAGGCCCGCATGGCCCTGTTCCTATTTCCCAAAAATTATCATCTTTTCCCAGACGCACTATTTTTTCATCAGGCAACCCTATAATATCTTTCCAAATATGATATGCCTCATCATCTTCTTCGTAAATACTTACATAAAGCAGTTCATACGGGATTTGCATCACTTTCGTCATAAATTCCCAGCCCCAGGAAATAGCTTCTTTTTTAAAATAGTCTCCAAAAGAAAAATTTCCCAGCATTTCAAAAAAAGTACCATGCCTTGCTGTTTTACCGGCATTGTCTATATCCGGTGTCCTGATACATTTTTGACAAGTCGTTACCCGCTTATGAGGCGGAGTATCTTGTCCCGTAAAATATGGTTTAAGAGGAGCCATTCCAGAATTAATAAGCAACAAGCTTTTATCTGCATTGGGCACCAATGAAAAGCTGTGCAATCTTAAATGATCCTTGCTTTCAAAAAACGATAAAAATTTTTCCCTTACTTCATTCAACCCCATATATTTCATAATAACAGTATGCTCCTTTTTCTTGATTCATCAGAAAAAAATACCCTGCGTCCAGCAGGGACGACTGAATTCAAGCCGTTGTACTACTCATATTAATCGAAAATTAATTATTATCAAAAAAGCACTATATGAATTGTTTCAAAAATAGCAATAATATTTATGTCATCCTGGGACTTATAGTTATCTGTAATAAAGTATTATATTTTTTTACCAATTAAAAGTCAACATTTTAAAATATATTTATTTCCTGAACTATCTTTGCCAATTATTACATCACTTTTACGCGCATTTATTAATTAAAATTAGCCCATTCTATTGTTAGGTGGATATTATGCATAAAGTTTATAAAGCAATAAAAGAGTATATGGTGATCTATCTAATCGGCGCTATTGGATATCCTATTATTGAAATGATTGTACGCGGCTATACACATTGGACAATGTCTATTGCCGGAGGTGTTTGTTTTGTTTTGGTATATATTATAAATATTAGATACAATCATGCCAGCCTTTACTTTCGATGCCTGCTAAGCGCTTTATCCATCACTGCAGTAGAATTGATTGTAGGTATTATCGTCAATTATTTTTTAAAATGGCAAATTTGGGATTATTCCTCATTACCGTTTAATGTGCTGGGGCAAATATGTCCTTTGTTTACTTTTTATTGGTTGCTATTATCTCTTCCTCTTATAGTTTTCTGTATCTACTTAAAAAACAGATTATCTTGATTTATTCTATTTTTTCACAAATGCATTTTTTTATCATAAACTGTTTATTATAGAAACAGGCAGATTAAAATATATGCTCAATTATAAAAACTATAACAGAACAACCGCAGTAGAATATGCCAAACGCTGGGCTCTTAGCCGCAATCCCAGATATTTTGATTTCAGTGATTATGGCGGAGATTGTACGAATTTTATTTCACAATGTCTATATGCAGGAAGCAATATTATGAATTATACACCCACTTTTGGGTGGTATTATATAACTTCATACGATCGTACGCCATCCTGGACGGGCGTTAATTTTTTATATGATTTTTTAGTAAATAATACCGGACCCAGTGTTTATGCATCAATTGCGAGTTTATCCCATGTTGAACCGGGAGATGTCATACAATTGGGAGATGCAACAGATAGATTTTATCATTCTCTGCTTATCTGCGGCTTCACACATAGTGATATACTGATTTGCACACACACAAACGATTCTTATATGAGGCCTCTGAGCAGTTATCATTATGCAACGATCAGATATTTGCACGTAGAAGGTGTAAGATATTGATCTTAGTTTAAACAGAGAGCGCATGCGCTCTCTGTTTAAGTTTATTTAATCATTATCATATTCAGTAAGCAGCGGCGCTCCTTCCGATACTGGCCCTACAAGTTGAGCATATTGCGCAAGCCAGCCCTTTTTTATTTTTGGCGGCGGACATACCCATTTTTCTTTGCGTTGTTTTAAAATATTATCATCTACTAAAAGATTCAAAGAACGTTTATGTAAATTTATTTCTATTTTGTCCCCTTCTTCTATCAAGGCGATTGGTCCGCCTAGCGCAGCTTCAGGAGATACATGACCTATAACACCTCCGCGGCTTGCACCCGAGAATCGGCCATCGGTAATCAGAGCCACATCTTTATCAAGATTCATCCCTACAATCCTTGCTGTTATTGCAAGCATTTCCTGCATTCCAGGTCCGCCTTTCGGACCTTCATATCTGACTACGATAACATCTCCTTTATTTATTTTCCCTGCTTCCAACGCGGCTTTTGCTTCCAATTCCGAATTAAAAATACGTGCCGGTCCCACATGTTCATACATCTCAGGCTTTACTCCGGCAGATTTTATAACAGCTCCTAACGGCGCCAGGTTCCCTTTCAAAACCATAAGCCCACCTTCTTTTGAATACGGATTATTAATACGAATAACATCTTCATCCAAAACTTTTGCATTTGCCACGTTTTCCTTCATTGTTTTCATCGTTATCGTTTTGACAGACCCGTCTATGATGCCCGCATCAATACCTGCCTTTAATACAGCAGGTATACCTCCAGCAATATCCAGATCCTGCAACAAATGTTTACCAGCCGGTGATAACTTCGCGATATGCGGAATTTTTCTGCTGATGGTATCAAAATCATCCAAACTTATTTTGATGCCTGCCGCTCTTGCGATAGCCGGTATATGTAATGCCGTATTCGTCGAGCATCCGAGCATCATATCCACTGCGATCGCATTTTCAAAAGTGGTTCTGCTCAAAATATCACTCGGCTTTAGGTCTGCTTCTACCAATTTTAAAATCTGCATTCCCGCATATTTTGCCATTCTATATCTTTTTGCATGCACTGCCAGCACTGTGCCGTTTCCTTCAACGCCAAGACCCAAAACTTCCGTCATACAACTCATCGAATTCGCCGTAAACATTCCTTGACACGCACCACATCCCGGACATGCTTCTTCTTCATATTCAGTTAGTAACTCAGGATCTAATTTCCCTGACAAAACGGCTCCCATCGATTCAGTCAAGTTGATTATTTCAATGCGTTTACCCATATAATGCCCGGCAAGCATCGGGCCACCTGTGATGATTATTGTCGGTAAATTGACTCTTAATGCACCAATCAACATCCCTGGTATGATTTTATCACAAGCCGCAACCAATACCAGTCCGTCACAAGCATGTGCATTGGCAATGCTTTCAACAGAATTCGCAATAATTTCTCTGCTCGGAAGCGAATATTTCATGCCGTCGGTTCCCATTGCAATGCCATCGCAAATAGCAATCGTCTCAAACGCAATCGGCGTCCCGCCTGCCATACGTATGCCATCCATAGCGGCCTGACTCAATTTGTCTAAATTAGAGTGTCCCGGAAATATATTTGTCCATGAACCGGCCACACCAATAAACGGTCTGCAGAGCTCTTCATCGGTTAATCCCGCACCTTTCATAAGTGCTCTGGAATCAGCTTTAGATAACTTATCTTTTACTCTTGAGCTAATTAAATTTTCCTTCATAATTGCAACCTCCTCCGCAATATTAACACCATTATAATATACTTAACTTCACTTTTAAATCATCATCTATAATTTAGTATATTAATAATATAAATCAATTATTTTTACTCTAATTTAAGTTCAGATTCATTTTCATTCTTAAATATTTAGAAAAAATATATTATAATTAAATCATATATATTTTATATCCATATATATTGACTTATCCTTCGGAGGTTTTCATATTGAAAAGTAACGACAATAAAAAAATAATTCCTCTGCTTCAAATTATTGTTACGCCCTTTATTTCTTATATACTTTTGATTCTTTTGTATCAATTAAAAAAAATCGTTGCCATTACTTTTGAATGTACTTATTTATTATGGATTCTGACGATTTTTATCTATATTGCAATTGGCATTCTACTTGCCCGGCTTTGCCGAATTCATCATGAAATATTAAGTAAAAAAATAAGTAGATTTATGACTACCTTTAATATCCTTTTTTGTCAACCAATAAATGCAACATTATTTTGTTTTTTTAAATAATTATTGCAAAAAAGAAACGATATATATATAATGTATATATTAATAACAAAATGTAATGTATATGGATAAGAATTATAGCCGAATAGTAGAAGAAATAAAAACAAAAAGAAAACAATTAAATTTAAGTTATCAAGATTTATCAAATAGAACTGGTAAAAAAATTTCCAAATCTACACTACAAAGATATGAACTGGTGCTATTAAAAGTATGCCATTCGATAAATTAAAAATAATACCAAAAGCTCTTGATATACCTGATTATATATTAATGGGATGGTCCAAAGATAATTGGTATAAAGAAAATACCATACCAGTTAAAAATAACCACTTGGTTCCCGTGTTTGGAACTATACCGGCAGGAACTCCTATGCTTGCAGTGCAGGATATCGAAAGCTATGAGGCTGCCGATGTAGAAAACCCACTTGATTACTTTTATCTGCGGGTCAAAGGCGATAGCATGATTAATGCAAATATAATGAATGGCTCGCTCGTATTGATTAAGAAACAAAATTATGCAGAAGGCGGCAATATAATTGCTTGTATCGTAAACGGCGATGAAGCTACGCTTAAAAGATATAAAAAGGTTGGCAGTAACATATTGTTAATGCTGGAAAACAACAAGTATCAACCTATAATTGTAAATGCTAATGATTTTAAAAATGGCTATGCTTATATTTTAGGCATTGCGACAGAAGTAAAATTTAAATTATAGATATTGCAATAAAGAAAAGACAGCCGCTGCTGTCTTTTCTTTATTGCAATTAGAACTTGTAAAAGAGTATTTTTATATGAATAGGATTAAAACGCTTCGAAAATTAAAAAGTATAGATCAAAAAGTATTGGCTTTAGATTTAAAAGTATCTCAGCCTACAATTAGCGATTGGGAAAACGGAAGAAAAAAGCCATCCGCAAAAAGCACCGAGAAATTAGCTGATTATTTTGGAGTTTCTGTAGATTATTTATTAGGAAGACCAGATTCTTTAAAAGGGGTACAAGTTCCGGTATTAGGGCGTGTTCAAGCCGGCATACCAATAGAAGCTGTACAAGAAATAATTGATTATGAAGAAATCACGCCGGAACTTGCAGCCACAGGGGAATTTTTCTGCTTACAAGTAAAAGGCGATAGTATGGAACCTAAATTTTCTAATGGCGATGTAGTCGTAGTTAAAAAGCAATCCGACGCAGAAGGCGGCAGCATTGTAGTCGCGATTATTAATGGGAATGATGCCACAATAAAAAAACTGAAAAAAACAGAGGACGGCTTAATGCTTATATCAACCAATCCTCATTACGATCCAATGTTTTTCAGCAATGCTGAAGTAGTAAAGCTACCCATTGAAATTATAGGAAAAGTCATCGAGCTAAGAGCAAAGTTTAATTAAATAATGACACTGAAGAAAAGACAGCCGCTGCTGTCTTTAAATATTTATATATAAAGGAGTACTTAAAATGACGTGTCCAAAATGTAATAGCGAAAATGTTAATGTGCAGGCCATAGCAATACAGAAGAAAAAGAGAAGAGGAGTTGTGTATTGGGTATTCTTCGGCTGGTTAATAGATCTTTTACTATGGATTTTTTTAACGCTGCCACGCCTACTAATTGCGATGTTTGCCCCAAAGAGAACTAAAACAGTTGTAAAATCTATTGCTGTTTGTCAAAATTGTGGAAATAAATGGAGCATATAAAATAATTCTAGTCGGCAAGTGGATAATTGCAAAAATGGAGCTTATCAAAAAAGAAATAAATGACCCTGAAGAAAAGACATCTGCGGATGTCTTTAAATATATGTAATTTGAAGGAAATAATATGAAGAAAATAATCATAGTTTTATTAACACTAATATTATTAACTGTATTTGTATCTTGCTCTAATATAACGTTTATAAATTCTGCGGATGAATCATCTGGCTTAGAAATTATCGGAGAGCCTAAAATTACTGTAACCGATGATAGTGACATCGGCAATACTTGGTATAACTTACATATTACAGGAACGTGCAAAAATAATTCTGAGTACGATTATAATTCTGCCTCATTTATACTTTATTTTTATGATATAGATAACAATGAGCTTGCAATGGTTATCATCGATATAGATGATATTAAAAGCGGTGAAAAAGTAGAATTTTATGCAGAAGATATAATTTATAAAGAAGATTATGAAAATATTCATTGGTATGAGTTACCGGGAATATATACTTCTAAAGATTCAGACCCAACGCAAGAAGAAATAGACGAACAATTAAAGCAAGAAGCTGTTGAAGCAGATTTTACAGAGATTGCATCAAATAATTGGAACGGAAAACAAGTTTATGCAATTGGAGAAGTAAATAATTTAAATTTATCAATTGAACTTATGCCAGAATTCTTACTCGGAGTTAAAATAGGAGAAAATGAATACGGTGTTTATATGGTAAGAACATTTAGCAGCTTACCAGGTGCGCAAGAAGCTATAGAAAAAATGGAAGATGGAAGTATTGTAAAAGTATATGGCACAGTATCAGAAGAAGATTTATATGGAATCCCAACAATAACATCTACGATTATTGAGTTTATAGAATAATTATAGGAGCGTGAAAAATGTCACATGCACGTAAAGTTTTAATAGCTGTTATAATATTATTTGCAATAATGATATTTGTTGAGTGCAAAAATATGGATTTAGACGAAGAAACAGCAGTAAATAACGACAATACAAAAGCAACTGAACAATTAGATGAAGAAACAAACGAAACAATTAATGAAGAAATCAAAGACTTTACTTTTTCGGAAGGGCCGAAAAAAATAATCGATGATGGTTATTACTGTGTAACTGGAGTTCTTAAAAATAATACAGATGAAACATATACATATGCAGAAGTTACTTTTAGAGTTTATGATGAAGACGGTAATCAAATAGGAACTATTGATGACAGTATAAACTATTTTGAAGCAGGCGGAACATGGAAATTTAAAGCTAAAGCAATATTTATTGATGACCAAGATGATATAGAATCATATAAATTTATTAAAGTAATTGCGTTTTAATTATATGAAGCAAGATAGTAATAGCTATATTAAATATATAGGAGTGATTTTTATGTCAATAGTAAGAAATAAAGGAAACAGCTTACTTGAATTTGTAGAAGATTATTGCATTATTGATATTGAAACAACAGGATACATACCTTATTTAGATGAAATAATTGAGCTCGGAGCAATAAGAGTACGGGAAGGAGCAATCACGGATACTTTTGCAACTCTTATACATACAGATAAAATTCTTGATGAATATATAATTGAATTGACGGGAATAACCAACGAAATGGTTGCGGAAGCCCCATATACCAATAATATTTTGCCTGAATTTATTGATTTTATAAGCGATGATATTATACTCGCTCATAATGCAAATTTTGATATTAATTTTATATATGATGTTTCGCTAAAAATACTTGAAAAACAATTTGATAATAATTTTATTGATACATTGAGATTATCGAGAAGAATTTTAACTGAACATAATACACATCGACTTGAATATCTTAAAACTATATATAAATTAAATGATAAACGATCACATAGAGCTGAAGATGATTGTGTTTCCGCTTATAATCTTTATAATCTTTTAAAGTGTGAATGCGAGAATCGACAGATAGATTTAAATGCATGTAGTAAAAATTTTAAAAAATACTATCCCAAAATTAGCGCTAAAGATATTGTTGTAAATGATGGTGTCTTAATAGATGAGGAGCATATTTTTTTCGATAAAGTTTGTGTGTTTACAGGTACATTAGAAAAAATGCCACGTAAGGAAGCCATGCAGTCAGTTGTAAATTTAGGCGGTAAATGTGGCGATCGTATCACAAGAGAGACTGATTATTTAATTATGGGGAAACAAGATTACAGCAAATTTGCTAACGGAAATAAAAGCTCTAAAACTATAAAAGCAAAAAAACTCATAGAAGACGGACAACCTATTCAAATTATATCGGAATTTGAATTTTACCAATATATATAAGGAAAATAAATATTATGGGCGTAAAGACAACCTACGAAAAAAATGGAATAAAATATTATCGTCAAACTCGTGATGTTGGCAAAGATGAAAACGGTAAAAGGATCCGGAAGGAATTCCTCGGGCATAATAAAAAAGAATCAGATGCAAAATATGAGGCTTATATGGCCATGCGCAAAATGGGTATAGATATCGATGCAAGTAAGCAATTACTCTACCCCAGTATGCTTACGTGGCATCAAACAATCATTATAAAAGACGTACATAATAAAAAATTGAAATTAAGTTCTTATAATAAATACGGTGATGTGCTTAATAATCAAATTTCAAAATTATCCTTTAAATACGAAACCTTAATTGACGTTTCAAAAGAAATGATCGAGGATGAATTATCAAATTCTGATTTCAGTTATTCTCAACAAGAAGACATAGTAAAAATTATTAAGAAATTTTATAACTATTTAATTTCTAAAAGAGTGCTGCCGTATAACCCGTGCGTTGGTATAAAAATAAAACAGCCATCAACGCTATTTTTACAAATTCCACCAACATTTTCAGATAATGATATTAAATCAGTCATTAATTGCAAAACATATCACAGGAGCAAACATATATCTCTCGCGGCCAAAGAAATCGGATTACGAGAAGGAGAACTTTTAGCCTCCGAATGGACAGACTATTTATTTAAGGATAGGCTGGTGAATGTAACCAAAACACTGACATATCAAAAAACGCTTGCCGGAGATTATGATTTTTTCATAACAGATCCTAAGACACGAGGATCCATACGCAGAGCTCCTTTAACATCATTTCGATGTGCTGCTCGATCTAAAAGATCGCCAAAAGCACGAAATGAAAGCAGCTCGCGGATCATATATTGACCGGAATATTGTTTTCGCGAATGAATTAGGCGGATATACAAATAAAAGAAATCTATTGCGTTCGCATAAAAGGCTATTAGCCGCTGCCGATGTGAACTATAAAAAGTTTCATGCATACAGGCATACTTTTGCAACAAATTTATTCTTGCAAAAAAAGGAAATACTATATATCTCTAAAGTATTGGGGCATAGCAGCATACGAGAAACCGAAAAGACATATATACATCTTTTAGATGAGCAGATAAGACGTGAAATTTTAGGAGAAGATTATGAAAAAGTTACTTTCTGCGAAGCAACTTGATGTATTTTTACATAACTTTGGCGGGAAAATGGTGGGAAAAACTAAATGCAACAAATAAAAAAGGGCGTTTCGCCCTTGTTTTATGCGGTAATGGTGGGCCTTCAGGGACTCGAACCCCGGACCAACCGGTTATGAGCCGGTTGCTCTAACCAACTGAGCTAAAGGCCCCAGTTGCATATTTAATTGGTCGAGGTGGAGGGATTCGAACCCCCGGCCCCATGGTCCCAAACCATGTGCGCTAGCCAAACTGCGCTACACCTCGTTTGTTGCCTTACTAATATACTATACGAATATTAAAAAGTCAAATAATTTTTATCTTCAATTCAAAAATCTTCCTCATTTTAAAAACAAATATTTTATGTTATTATTATATTCATGCAAAATGTATTTTAAAGGACATAAATATGAAACAAAAAGAAATAAACGGTAATGTTTATATAGTAATAGCTGCACTGCTTTGGAGTTTCGGAGGCGCTTTCACAAAATTAATCCCATGGGGGCCTATCAGTATTGCGTGTATCCGGGCTCTTATTGCTGCTATCGTTTTTGCAGTATACCGAAAAAGAGTTTCTGTCCGTTTCACCAAATACAATATTATCGGTGGCCTTGCAGTGTTTTTTACAACATTTTGTTTCATTTGCGCCAACAAATATACCACTGCGGCAAATGCCATCGTGCTTCAATATACTATGCCAATATACATTATCTTATTTAATGCCATTATCAGAAAAAATAAGACGACGACGCTGGATATTCTTGCTGTTCTCGGTACTATGCTCGGGATTGCCGTGTTCTTTATTGATTCCATTGGTGCGGGAAATTTATTTGGTAATTTTATGGGCTTATTATCCGGTCTGACATTTGCAATTGTGTTATTTGTCAGTTCCGATAGCAAAGCAAATCCAATTGAAATTAATTATATTGGAAATCTTATTTATATCGTTCTTATACCTTTTGTATTTTTAGATAAATCCTTTCAAATAACACTGTACTCCACAGGAGCAATTCTATTTTTAGGTATTGTGCAATTGGGTATTGCCTATATCTTTTTCTCAAGAGGCATACAAAAAACATCTCCTATATCTGCAGCTTTAATTGCTGCTCTTGAACCAATTTTAAATCCTGTCTGGGCTTTATTGATGATTGGTGAAAAACCTTCTATGCTGTCGGTAATTGCAGGAATTTTTGTAATAGTCATCATAACGATATATAACATATTAAAGGCGCGACCTAGTAAATCAATACAACAACAAATATAGACTTTTTTAGGAGGATAAAATGAAAATTTCTTTTTTAGGTGCTGCAAAAACTGTAACCGGATCACTGTTTCTGCTCGAGAGTCAGAAGTCCAAAATCATTGTTGACTGTGGTATGTTCCAAGGCGGAAAAGCTATGGAAGAAGTGAATGCATCTGATTTTGCCTTTGATCCTTCAAGTGTTCATGCTGTTGTTTTAACACATGCACATATTGATCACACAGGAAGACTGCCAAAGCTTGTAAAAGACGGATTCAACGGCAACATTTTTGCAACTCATGCAACCAAAGATCTATGCGATATTATGCTTCGAGACAGTGCGCACATTCAACAAATGGAAGCCGAATGGGCCACGCGTAAAAATGTTCGCAAAGGCGAGCCCGCCGAAGAACCAATCTACACAGAGGCAGATGTTGAAGAAACAATGCGAAAATTTAAAGTTACTGATTACGACAAAAGGATTAGGTTAACCGAAGACATTGAAATTAATTTTATCAACTCGGGACATATGCTCGGAAGTGCTTTTGTTGAGTTGTACATTCACGAAGACGGAGGAAAAACAAAATATATATTCACCGGCGATGTAGGCAATTATAATCAGCATATTCTAAAAGACCCCTCATTACTTAAAGATTGTGATTATTTAGTAATCGAATCAACATACGGAAACAGATACCATGAGCCCATCGATACATACAGAAATAAACTTTTAGAAATTATTAAAGAAACTTTGCAAAGGAAAGGTAACGTTGTTATCCCATCCTTTGCAGTTGGAAGAACACAAGAAATATTATATGAAATTAATTATTACAAAGAAAATAATCTTCTAGGCGAATTTGCGAATGTGCCGGTTTACGTGGACAGTCCTTTGGCCACACAGGCGACAGAGGTCTTTAAGCGCCACTATAATATCACTGATAAAAACACGAAAGAACTGCTGAAATCGGGTGACGATCCATTGGTCTTCGACGGATTGACATACAGCATCACAACACAAGAATCCATCGCCATCAATGCAGATGCAACACCCAAAATCATTATTTCGGCGAGCGGGATGTGTGATGCTGGCCGTATCAGGCACCATTTAAAATACAACCTCTGGCAGGAAATAAACTCCATTGTGTTTGTTGGTTATCAAGCACCCGGCAGTTTAGGACGATTGCTTGTTGAAGGGGAAAGCATGATAAAATTATTTGGTGAACAAGTCATTGTAAAAGCACAAATACATACAATCGACGCGTACTCCGGCCACGCCGATTTAAACGGTCTTTTAAATGTTATTTCTACCATGCAAATCAAACCGAAAAAAATTGTTTTAGTGCACGGCGAAGAAGATGCTATTGTAAATTTCAGCAACGAAATCAAAGAAAGATTCAGTATTCCAACCATCATCCCTTCTTATGGGGATATCATTGATGTAGCTTTGGACAGAGAAATTATGGGCCAATTGGATGTGGAACCGCTTCCCGTAAAAATAAAATTGCCGGATGTCGATGCCGCGCAACCTATTGAAAAAAATCGAAAAATTATCGGCAGCATACAACAAATCGCTTTTTTGGCTTCTCAGCTTAAAAAAGAAATTTCTACAAGTGCCTCCGATCGCATAACGGATTATGTAAATATTATCAATAATATTCTCAAGGACGAAATAAAAAATAAGAATAAAAAGAGCTGATGGTCATCAGCTCTTTCTTTTTTTAATAAGGCATCAAATCTTTAAACATATCCCCCATAACTTCAGAGGCCTCACCGATAACCTTATAGATATCTTGCAGCATTCTGCCAAAAATGTTTTGTGCTTCCAAAAACTTCCTGCAGCTTTCAATAGCCATAATAGCCATATACTGCGCATTAAATGCCTCTTTCGTGTCATCGTTCACTTCTTGTTTCAACATCGTCATTGTTTGGATATTAATTTGGGCTTTCATAAAGTCCTTTACCATTTCCATATGTTCAGGATTTTTACTTAATTCCCTCTGCGCTATATCCATGTTTTTATATTCCGCGCTTTCTTTTATAGCTTTTACCAAATCGTTTGCCTTATCATATACATTCATATAAATACCTCTGTTTTAATTTTTAGCTCCAGGAGAAGGATTTGCACTCATAATGATGGGTAAGATAATAGGGCTTCTCCCTGTTTGTTCATAGAGATAACTACCCAGCTTATCTTTTAATCTTGATTTTATATCGACCCAGTCTTTAATGTTTTCTTCTGTACATTTTAGAATAATTTCTTTTGCCAACTTTGTCGAATTAGAAATCAAATCAGAAGATTCGCGCATATATACAAACCCTCTGGAGATGATATCAGGACCGCTTACAAGTCTGTTTCTATCCATTGTCGCAACAATAATAAAAATTCCAAATTGGCTTAAGGTTTTTCTTTCTCTTAATACAATATTGCCCACATCCCCAACTCCAAGACCATCGACCAGAGTAATCCCGGCATTGATTCTGCTTTCCGAGCGGGCCTCTCTCTTGTTGATTTCAAAGATATCACCGTTTTGCAAGACAAATACATTTGATCCACGAACCCCCATTTCTTTCGCTAGTTGAGCATGTTTGATAAGCATCTTTGCTTCTCCGTGAACCGGTATGAAATATTTGGGTTTCGTTAATGATAGCATTAATTTTAATTCTTCTTGACTTGCATGTCCTGACACATGGATATCTTTTGTATTATTCGAATAGATGACCTGAGCACCTAAAGTAAATAAATTGTTCACTACATCAATAATCATTTTTTCGTTGCCTGGTATTGGGCTTGCAGACATGATAATAACATCCCCTGCTTTAATATTAATCTGCTTATGATCTCCGGCCGCCATCCTTGTTAAAGCAGATAATGGCTCGCCTTGCGATCCGGTTGTAAGAATAACTATTTTATTATCTTTATAATTTTTAACATCATTAATATCGATAATCAAATCTGCAGGTATTTTTAAATATCCGAGTTCATGAGCAACTTTTATAATATTTATCATACTGCGACCAGATAACGCTATTTTCCGGTTATTTGCAGCTGCAGCATTCATAATTTGCTGTGTTCGGTGTATGTTTGAGGCAAAGGCGGATATGATAATTCTATTCTTACAGCCTCTAAATAACTCCATTAACGTATTGCCCACAATTTTTTCACTCTTAGAATTTCCTGCATTTTCAGCATTTGTACTGTCTGAAAGCAGCAAATCAACACCTTTGCTTCCAATTTCCGCAAATTTCTGCAAATCAATAACAAGGCCGTCGATTGGTGTATAATCGATTTTAAAATCCCCTGTATGGATCATACGTATCCCCGCACATTTAATAAAAAGCGAACAACTATCGGCTATGGAATGATTGTTTCTTATAAACTCAATTTCAAAATTGCCAATTTTTATAATGTCTCCCGCTTCAACATTTCTCATTAAATTGGATTTATCCATCATTTTTTCTTCAAGCTTTCTTTTTACCAGCCCTAAAGACAGCTTTGCCCCATAAACCGGAATATCCCGTTTGCTCAAAAGATAATACAGCGCCCCGATATGGTCTTCATGACCATGTGTTAAAATCACTGCCCTTACATTTTTTGTTTTATCGAGTACATAAGTAAAATCGGGTATGACTGCATCAATTCCATACATGTCATCTTCAGGGAATGACATACCGCAATCAATGATGATGATTTCGTTATCATATTCGAAAACAGTCATGTTTTTCCCGATTTCACCCATTCCTCCTAAAGGGATTATTTTTATCATTTCATTTTTTGTTTTATCTGCATTCGCCATTATTCTTCCTCTTCTGTATCTGCTTCATCATAGTATGCCTCCGCTACCATATTCAGCTCATCATCGTCATCTACTAAAGTTAGTATTTCTTCGCCATTTTCTTTATCAATCCTAAAAACTACATCATATTCATCGTCTGCAAGCGGTTGCGCTATGACATATTCTGAATCGTCAATATTTAAAATATCAATAATGCTAAATTCTTCTTCTTGACCATCTTCGTTTAATAAAACAATGGTATTGTCATCCATTTTCTTTCTCCTCCTTCTTTATATATTCTAAGTATGAATATAGAATTTGCTGTGCCGCCAGCTTATCGATAACTTCTTTTCGCCTTTTTCTCGACACATCGGCATCAATTAAGATTCTTTGCGCCGCCAAGGTTGTCAATCGTTCGTCAAACATAATCGTTTTAATATTCACTCTTTTTTTAATATAATTAAAAAACTGTTCCGTTTTTTTTGATCTTGCTCCTTGGCTTCCATCTAAATTCAAAGGGTTGCCGATTACCAATGTTTCCACATTGTATTCTTCAATCAATTTTAAAATTTTATATAAATCTTCCTGATTACTTTGTCTGTTTAATACACTATGCGGTTGACTTGTAACTCCTTTTTCGTCACTTAAAGCTACTCCGATTTTCTTATCACCCACATCTAAGGCCATACTTCTCATAAATTCTCCACAACGATACTTTGTGTATACAAACACAAAGTTATATAGAACAAAGACTATACAACATATATTTCTGATGCTTTGTTTATGTTATTGTTACGTACATTTTTTTCTGCAATAAAATGCAATATTTCTTATATTATATCATATAATTTATATTATAATCAATGAATTGTAATTTGTAATATTTTGAGCCACTATTAATTTACAGCATATTCTTTTTGATTAATGAATAGCGTCTTGGATATATATCCGGTGTAGTTTTTATTTTTTCAATTAAAACTATTTTTCTCTGATAATCAGAACACGGGAGAATAACATTTATAATATTCTTAATAATTGCTCCCGTTAATGCTAAAGCATTATCAGCACTTTCTACATCTTTCCCTTTCATTGCTATGAAGTGCCCGTCTCTTTTTAAAAAAGGTACTATAAGTTCAACTAAAACCGGCATGGAAGCTACTGCCCTTGCCGTTGCTATATCAAATTTTTCTCTGTATTCACTAGAATGTGCCATTTCTTCTGCACGCATACATTTTACATCGGTATTTTTCTGAAGATCCAAAGATTTTACAGCTTTTAATATAAAATCCGTTTTTTTCTTCGTAGAGTCAACAATCGTAAACTTTGCATGCTCATTTACTATACAAAGCGGAATGGAAGGGAATCCTGCACCGCTTCCTACATCAATTGCATTCATCTCTCTCCCAGAAAGAAGGTGCCAGATCGTCAGGGAATCTGTGATATGCTTAATAATAAATTCTTTTTCATCTGTTATCGATGTTAAATTTTGTTTTTTATTTTCTTCAATAACCAAGTGCATAAACTTGATTAGTTTTTCTATTTTTTCTTGTTCTGGTTGCAGATCGATCTTTATCAAGCATTCCTTTAAAAAATTTTGCATTACTATTTTGTCCTGGGCAGTTCCGCAACTTCAATATCATCGCCATCCAGCAGCATCTTTAATGTGTGCACGTCACCGGCTTTGCCTTCATAAGAACCAAAGTGAACCGGCACTACAATTTTGGCATTGGTGACTTTTGCTACGTCTGCAGCTTGCTGTACGCTGTCCATCGTATATGTTTGCCCGAGCGGCAAAAATATAACATCCACATCCAATTTATTCATTTCGGGTATTTTTTCTGTATCACCTGTATAATAATATTTTCCGTATTGAGTCGTAACAATGTAGCCAAGCCAGTTGTTCTCTCTTGGATGATACTGTGTTTTAACAATATTGTATGCCCATACCGCTTGAATATGAACGCCGTTTATAATATGTTTTTCTCCGGGATTCACCGCTACTATTTTATTGGAGAAAGCTGTTTTTAGCTGCTGTACACAATCCGGCGGAGCAACCATAACAGTGTTTTCATTGATTACTTTGCTAATGTCATCCTCTGATAAATGATCAAAATGAGAATGAGTAATCAATATCACATCTGCATCGTGCATATCTTCAACAATCCATAATGGATCTATATATATTATTTTGCCATCTGTTACAAATCGAAGTGAACCTTGACCGTACCATGTTGCATTTTTCATTTTATATCCTCCTATAATACAAAATCTCTATTCATTAACTATAATTATACATATAAATACTCCTTTTACAAATAATAATGTGCATTTTATTTGTAACGAAAAACGAATCTGTTATAATAGAGAATATCTTTTTAGCGAGGTACATGTATGAACCATATTGAAATTGATAAAAATCTATGTTTACAGTGCGGCCTTTGTGCTCAAGTTTGCCCAAATGGTATTTTTAAAAAAACTGAAGAGAATATACGCATCATTGATAAACTTCTTAAAAATTGTATTAATTGTGGACATTGCATGGCAGTTTGTCCAAATAGTGCCTTAAGTTTAAATGGAGTCAAAGGTATTGCTAAAGAACCTTTTGACTCAAAAATATTAGCCCGACAGCTTCCCCTGCTTTTAAAACAAAGGCGAAGCATACGCGTTTTTGATGATAATCCCATAAAAATTGAAGATGTCGAATCTATATTAGACAATCTCAGATATGCCCCCACCGCAAAAAATACGCAGCAAGTAGAATATATCCTTCTCACAGGGCAATCACTGGATAATTTTGTAGCACTATGCTATGAAACTGTAAAAAATCTTGAAGAATATTCTTCGTTTTACGATGTTTACCATAGAAAAAATCGTGATGTATTATTTAGAAATGCACCTGCCCTTTTACTTGCTCATGCTCCCAAAGACAGATATATGTCCATAGTAGACTGCACAATAACGCTTGCTCTCTTCGATATGTTCGCTCCGGTATTTAATATCGGTTCATGCTGGGCTGGCTACATCATGAATTTAGTAAAAATTGATGGGGTTCTGGAAAAAACCTTAAAAATAAAAAAAGACAATGCTATATATGGCGCACTGTTGCTCGGACATAGCGCTATTGATTACGCATCCATTCCTTTACGTCAACCGCTTCATCTCACAATTTTAAAATAAAACATAAAAAAATGATGTAACAATGTTTACATCATTTTTTTATATTATTTATTCTTTTCTTATTTTTTTAATAATGCTTATTTCTGTCCCTATGCCAATTTTGCTATCTACCTGCATATTATCTGAAAATGTCTGCATGATACTAAAACCTAGGCCGGAGCGTTCTTTCTCGGGTTTTGAAGTATACATGGGTTCCATAGCTTGATTGATATCATCGATGCCACAGCCGTAATCTTTAATTTTTATATGTAATTCATCTTCAATAATTTTCATCTCCACTTCAATTTTACCGTCTGATTTATCTTCATATGCATGAATGATACAATTTGTCACAGCCTCGGATAAAATTGTTTTTACTTCATAAATATCTTGTACCGTGGGATTAAGCCTTAAAGCAAATGCAGCAGCAGCTGTTCGTATAAATAGTTCGTTCTCAGAACTAGCGTTAAAAAAAAGATGTACGTAATCGTTCATATTTCATCCCCCTTACCGAGCTGAATAAATGCTTCTTTCTCGTTGTCATACACTTTTGCCAGCAAAAATATTCCGGACAGTTTCAGCATTTTTGCTATATCATGTGCTATATTGATAAAAGCGATTCTCCCATCTTTCGCTACTATTTTCTTATATCTTCCCAAGATCAAGCCGATTCCTGAACTATCCATGAAGCTTACATCTTCCATATCAATCAACACATGTCTCACTTCTTTTTTTTCAATATTATAATCAATGACATCTCTAACTTTTTCAGTATTATGATGATCTAAATCACATCTCAATCTAACAATTAAAATATTTTTTTTTAAAGCAAAGTTAACAATCATAAAAGCCTCCTTTTATAATAATTCAAAATAAAAAGGAAGCTTCCTTTGATTCAGCTTATAGTTTTATAAATTTTATAATTTATAAATTTCGACATTTTTTATTGCATCTGCTATGTACTCTTCCATTTCATTGCCTATTTTCTCTTCCTCGATGTATAGATTTTTCATTTTAGGTTTTGTTTGAGGATGTTTTGGCGTAAATATTGTACAGCAATCCTCATACGGTAATATTGAAATATCATAAGTACCGATATCTTTAGCAATATAAATCGTATTAATTTTATCTAAGCCGATTAATGGTCTGAAAACAGGCATTTTACAAACTTCATTGGTCGCATAAATACTTTGCATTGTCTGACTGGCGACCTGCCCCAGGCTTTCACCTGTGATAAGCGCCTGTGCATTTTTCGAATCTGCAATTTTCTGTGCAATAATCATCATGTACCTTCTCATCAATATTGTTAAGTATTTTATATCACACTTTTCAATTATATATTCTTGTATTTGTGTAAATGGAACACTATATAAAATGACACCCGGAGCAAAACTATTCAGCACACCGGCCAGATCAACTACCTTTTGTTTAGCTTCAGGCGGAGTGTAAGGACTGCTGTGAAAATATACGCAAATCAATTCCACGCCACGCGAGGCCATCATATATCCTGCTACAGGGCTATCTATTCCACCCGATAATAGCAATACGGCTTTTCCTCCCGTAGATGTCGGAAGCCCTGCTCTGCATTTAACGCTCGTTGTATATACATAGGCCGTATTTCTTACCTCTACTTCTATAATGACATCTGGATTTTGCACATCAACCTTTGCATTTTGTGTATTTTTTAGAATAAATGCACCAACCTGGGCACTAATCTGTGGTGACTTTAACGGAAATTTTTTGTCTCCTCGTCTGGTTTCTACTTTAAATGTTTTTCCTTCCTGATACATATTCAATGCTGCCTGCTGTATTTGTTCCATGTCCGAGGCAACAATGAATGCCTTACTTATATAAGCAATGCCAAAGATATTCTTAATATTTTTAATAATTTCCTCTTCGTTTGTTATAGTAAAATGAATTTCTATTCGTGATTGCGCTTTATTTATTTTAATGTCAGTATATTTTTTTAATCTTTTTGCTATATTATTTTTTAAGACGTCCTCAAAATAACTTCGGTTTAGCCCTTTTAAAGCAATCTCCCCATAGCGGACAAGCAACACTTTTTTCATTAATTATATTTCCCAACCTTTCTAAGTCTGTTTGTATTTTTTATAATTGATTCCACTAATATTTCACATTCTTGCATCGTATTAAACCTGCTTAAAGATATTCTGATACTGCTTTGTGCAATCTTTTTATCCATTCCTGCATCGATTAAGACACGTGACACTCTTTTTTTTGATGAGCACGCAGACGAAGTCGAAACTGCAAAGCCATCTTCATTAAGCATTCTAAGCATAACCTCACCTTTAGTGCCTGAAATTGCCAGATTTATAATATACGGGGATGCTTTATTTATGTCCTTTGGTGTATTTATGATCACGTCACTTAATTTTTCATCCATCTTCTCAATGATATATTGCCGCATTTCAATAGCTGCAGAAGGTTCACAAATATATTGCTCAGATTGTATAAGTGCCGTTTGTAATCCTGTGATGTAGGCTATATTTTCTGTGCCTGCCCGTAAATCGTCCTCTTGTGAACCTCCATATAAAAGAGGTTGTAGTTTTACATGTTTTTTCGCAATAAGTGCGCCGACTCCTTTTGGTGCATGGAATTTATGTCCACTAATTGAAATTACATCAATATCACTGTCATCCAGAGATATCTTAAATTTACCTGCCGACTGTACGGTATCGCTATGAAAAATAATATTTTTATTTATATTTTTAGCAATTGAGGAAAGTATAAAGATATCATTTTTTGTGCCTATTTCATTATTTACATGACTGATCGATATAAATAACGTTTTTTCATCAATTATACTTTTGTAATGTTCAACATCTATATTGCCGTTTTTATCCGTTTTGACATATCTGATTTCTATATTTTCATCATCAAAGTAATGCTTCAGTGAATTATAGATGGACGGATGCTCGATTTTAGTGGAAATAATATTATATTTTTTATTTGATTTCATATATTTTTCTCTGATTGAATGCAAGATCATATTATTTGATTCGGTTGCACACGAAGTAAAGATGATATATCCGTTATGATTGTTAAAATGCTTTGCGAGTGTTTCTCGTGCATCTGATAAAATTTTTTTACTTTGTTTTCCTATAAAATGAGCAGAAGAAGCATTGGCATAATTAAGTTTTAGAGTCGTTGTTATCGCTTCTATTACTTCATCGGAAGGTCTTGTTGTCGCCGCATTATCAAAATAAATCATTATTTGCTCCAGAATTTAGAATATGTTTTATTATTTATCATTTTCAGATTAAAAATCCAATACATTTTAACAGCTAAATATAAAAAAGTAAATTCCGGCATTTCTTTCATTTTAAAAATACATGTATTTGTTTCGATATGAATTATACTTCATAAAAAAAGAGCGTCTAAGCGCCCTTTTAATATTTTATTTATTTTACCCGTTCCATATAAGTACCGGTTCTGGTATCTATTCTTACTTTGTCTCCTATTTCAACAAATAACGGTACGGTAACAACAGCCCCTGTTTCGAGAGTCGCCGGTTTATTTGCTCCCGTTGCAGTATCTCCTTTAAATCCCGGTTCAGTCTGTATAATTTCAAGTTCGACGAAAAACGGTGCTTCAACCGAAAAGGCTTCTCCTTTGAAAAATTTTATAGTTGCATTCATATTCTCTTTCAGATACAGCATAGCATCTTCCACTTTGTCTTTATTTAGCGGGATCTGCTCGTAATTTTCCAGATCCATAAAATAATATAAATCCCCATCATTATAAAGATATTGCATTTCTTTTGTCTCAATATGTGCTTTTGGAAATTTATCCGATGGGTTAAATGTACGCTCAATCGTGCTTCCGGTGAGTACATTTTTTACCTTGGCTCTTACAAATGCAGCTCCTTTCCCGGGTTTAACGTGCTGAAAATCGTTGACTACAAACACATCTCCATCCATTTCAAAAGTAATACCTTTTTTAAAATCTCCTGCGAATATCATTTATTACCTCCTAAATAAATACCAAAACATATTACCATCTTATTATGGTTTATTCAATTAAATTTATTAATTTTATATTTTAAAATAACTTCATAAAATCGTTTTTAATCAGGCAGTATCTTATTGAATTCTTTTGCCAGTTTGCCAATTGCTTTTTTCTCTATTCTTGATACGTATGAACGGGAAATATTTAATATCTTTGCCACTTGAATTTGCGTTTTCTTTTCCGTATTGCTGATTCCGTATCGCATAATTATAATATCTCTCTCACGCTTTGTTAGTACTTTATCCATGACTTGAGTTAATTTGCTTTCTCGTTTCTCATTAACCATTTTATCACATATATCTTGGCATTGTGTTTCGTTTGTTTGTACGATATCCAAAAACGAAATATTCCCGCCTTCGCCATCTGATAAAATACTGTCCTGTAAAAAAATATTATTTTTATGTTTTTGCTCTGCTCTTAGTGCCATTAAGATTTCATTTTCAATACATTTGGCAGCATAAGTACCGATCTTCGTTCCTTTTGTGCTATTAAAACTCTCTACTGCTTTAATTAAACCTATTGTTCCTATTGATACAATGTCTTCATTATCTATAGTGGTATTATTATATTTTTTAGCTATATGCGCAACAAGTCTTAGGTTGTGTATAATAAGTTTTTGTTTTGCTTGTATATCCCCTTCAAAAAGTTTTTTAAGATATTTTTCTTCTTCTTCTTTACTTAGCTGCTCAGGAAAAGAAGATACGCTTTCTATTCTGCCAATAAAGAAAATAATATTCTTTATTAGCTCAATTAAACCATAATACATGCAAATCACCTCGCTGTCTAATTATATGACGCAGCATTTATGAATTTGCATGTACATAATTTTTTATAATTTTAAAGGGATATCCTTACCGGGTATCCCCTTCTTTATTAAAATAACAATTATTTATTTTTTTGTAAGGAAATCAGGAATATCGAATCCTTGATTATTATTCGCAATTTGGCTTACATAATTAAATCCTGTTGCAATGATTGTAATCTTAATTTCATCTTCCATATTTTGGTCAATAGTTGCACCAAATATGACGTTTGCATCGGGATCCGCGCTATCTTTAGCAATTTGAGCCGCTTTTTCGACATCAAATAACGTCATGTCGTTTCCGCCCGTGATATTAATAAGCAAACCGGTCGCCCCATCTATCTTCGTCTCCAACAGAGGACTTTGTATTGCCTGATTTGCCGCATCGGATGCTTTATTTTCTCCTGTTGCGTACCCCATACCCATATGAGCCATACCGGCATCTTTCATGATTGTTTTTACATCGGCAAAATCTAAGCTGACTAACCCCGGTTTTGTAATTAAATCGCTGATTCCTTTCACTCCCTGAACTAAAACACTATCAGCTATTCTAAAAGCGTCTTTAAGAGAAGTCTTATTATCAGCAATTTTTAACAATCTGTCATTTGGTATGGTAACAAGCGAGTCGACTTGCGGGGTTAAAAGCCGAATCCCTAGCTCGGCATTTGTGAGTCTGACTTTGCCTTCAAACCCGAAAGGTTTTGTTACAACTCCGATCGTCAAAATACCAAGTTCTTTTGCCATATTCGCTATAACGTGGCTTGCACCAGTACCCGTGCCTCCTCCCATTCCGGCTGTAATAAATAAGAGGTCTGCGCCTTTAATGGACTCAATCAACGCTTCCTTACTTTCGTCTGCCGAACGTTGTCCCACTTCAGGATTCGCGCCAGCTCCAAGACCATTGGTTGTTACTTCACCTATTTGTATCTTTGTTTCCGCCAAAGACAATGCCAAATCGGATTTATTTGTATTGACTGCAATAAACGTTACGCCTTCTATCCCTTCTTCTATCATACGGTTAACAGCATTGTTTCCGCCTCCACCAACACCCATTACTCTAATATCTGCAAATGTTTCTACTAACATGTCCATCTCGTAAGGCATGCTTATACCCCCTTAAGTGCCAATATATATCTATTATCATATTTTAATAATTTTCTGAAAGAATAACAATAGTTTTTTAAAATATTTTCTAATTAATCTGTTTATAAATATGATTTCCGTTTTCCATAAGCTCAATGCTCATAGGCAAATTATCTTCTGAGAGTATAGTATATATAAACTGAAAATTATCTTCAAATATTTTTTGATTCGTTATTTTTATAATGGAGCCACCTTTTGTGTATAAATGAACAATATTATCACCAGAAATATAAAATTCACTCACATTTTTAAGCACATCCACTTCTTTTAAATTCAGCGACATATTATAAACCATATCAAGCAGCCAGGTTTTTTCAGCTTCAATTTTTTTACCTGGCTCAGATGATAAGATCGTCAAATTACTCAATAAAGGAATATTGGCATTATCCGTACTGGATTGCTCTTTTATGACAGTTAACTCATCGTCGATATAAATATAATTTCCACTGTCATTAACGATTAAGATCGGTTCTTTTTCTTCAACTTCTATAACAATACTACTTGGAAATTCTTTTTTTATTTTTGCTTTTTTTATGTAATATAGGCTCTCAATGTATTCTTCATTTTTTGAAGTATTGATTTTAAAGATGTTTTCACCGATATATATATTGGAAATTTTAATAATATTTTGCGCATCTGTGAGCATATTGCCGTTCACTGCAATATGTTCGACATTAAAGACAGGGCTTTCCATGCAAAAATACACGCCAAAACAAGCTGTTAGTAACAATAGCAATATGTATATGCGCGTCCTAAGCTTCATTGTCCTTCTTTTTCTTGTTCTGGTTTTACTGGTATTTTTATACGACATAGAAATCCTCGAAAATTAATTCTTAATTAGCAATTATTATATCAGCACCTACAGCACGAAGAGTGCTTTCAATATTGTCATAACCTCTTTTTACATAGCTAACGCCATAGACTTCACTTTTCTCTTCCGCTTTTAATGCAGCTAAAATCAATGCTGCACCAGCGCGCAAATCCTCTGCGTATACTTTGGCTCCATGTAATTTTTTTACTCCTTTAATAACGGCACTGTTGCCTTCCGTAATGATATCTGCTCCCATTTTTTGCAGTTGAGCAATATAACGGAATCTGTTCTCAAAAATTGTTTCCTTGACCATACTGACTCCATCAGCTATGCAAAGCATTGTTATGATTTGCGGCTGCATATCCGTGGGAAATCCGGGATACGGCATTGTAGTAAGCCTGTCTATAGCCAAGACATTGCCGTCGGATTTTATTTTCACACTATTATTTCCATTCTGTAGGTCAGCGCCCGATGACAAAATCACCGGATAAATCGCTCCCAAATCATCCTTATTGATACCGCTTAATACTATTTCTCCGCCTGTCATATTACATGCGGCCATGTAAGTGCCGGCAACTATTCTGTCTTTCATAATATGGTATTCTGTATTTTTAAGTGTTGAAACTCCTTCAATATGGATTGTATCTGCACCTGCGCCATAAACTTTTGCGCCCATAGAATTCAAATAACCTTGCAAATCAATTATTTCAGGTTCTTTTGCTGCGTTTCTAATAGTACATATCCCTTCAGCTTTAACTGCTGCCAGAATTATATTTTCCGTAGCGCCAACAGACGGAAAATCAAGTGTAATATCGGCCCCTTTGAGTCTTGAGGCTTTACATACTATATATCCGCATAATTCACTTATTTCAGCGCCCATTTGCCTTAATGCTTTTAAATGAATATCTATCGGCCGTCTTCCAATGCTGCATCCTCCCGGATATGAAAAAATAACTTCTTCATTCTTGCTCAGCAAAGCCCCAAGTAAAATAATTGATGATCGCATCAGCGATACCAATTCATCATTTACATGCATATTATCCAAATCAGAAGAATCAATGGTTGCAGTATTGCCTTCATTTTTTATTTTACAACCCAGTCCTTTGAGAATATCAAGCATTGTAGTGACATCGGTAATATGGGGAATATTATGTATAATATTAAGACCACCATTTAAAATACTTGCCGCCAATATCGGAAGAGCTGCATTTTTCGCGCCTTGAACATTAATAGTGCCGTATAACTTACGACCACCATTGATTATATATCTTTGCATACACATCCTCCAAGTTTACAGGTCAATACCATATTATTCAATATTATTGCAAAATGTGCATGCATATAGTATAGCGATATTTATTGATGATTAAATAATTTTCATAATTTCACTATAGAATTTTTCCAATACATTTTGAGGCGCCGCATTCATAGCATTTACTGACATTTGCTGTAAGTTTTTGTCATCAAAAATAATTTTTGATACTTTATCATACAGACTATCACCGTTTAATTGATTATCCTCTATCATAAAGCCACCGCCTTGTGAAGTGATATAGTTGATATTTTCTCTCTGATGATCTGCGGAAGCATAAGGATACGGAATATAAATTCCCGGAGTTGCTGTAATCATATTTTCAAAAAGAGTGGTCGCACCTCCCCTGCAGATCACCAAATCACATACATTCAATAAAATCGGCATATTATCAGCATATGCAAGTAATTCAATATTTTTATAAATGTTTAAATCAACATTTCTCTCTACCTCATCGTATTGCCTTTTTCCGGTTATGATAATTATTTTAATATTCTTATAATTTTGCAATTTCCGAGCAAGCTCTATAGCTGCATTATTTATTTTTTTTGCTCCGAGGCTTCCACCTAAGCATAGAATTATTTTTTCATCATTTTTTAATTTTAAGGTTTTTCTTGAAACTTCTTTAGAATATGCTTCAAATTCTTTCCTTACGGGATTGCCTGTAAGAATTATTTTATTTTGCAGCCTTTTGGAAAAATATTTTTTAGAGCTTTCAAAGCTTATTGCGATTTTATTCGTAAAAGGAGCAACGGCTTTGATCGCCCTTCCCGGGTATGCATTTTGTTCATGTACTATGCTAGGTACTTTTTTAAGCCAACTGGCCCAAACCATGGAAGCCGTAATGAAGCTGCCCATTCCTATAACGACATCCGGTTTAAATTCATTTATAATTTTAATAGCATCACTGAGTCCTGTAAAAATTTCAAAGAATGCTTTCACTTTTAATTTTAATGAATATTTTTCAAATCCCGCCGCTTTTATATGATTTACCTTATAACCCTCAAGCGGTACAACTCTGTCTTCCAGGCAACCTTCAACGCCTACAAATTCAATAACGGCATCTTTATTTTTTAATCTTATTTCATTTGCAATTGCAATGCCGGGATAAATATGCCCACCTGTTATCCCCGCCACAACTAAAACTCTCATTTACAGCCCTCCTTATGTTGAATTGGCATATTTGGAAATATTGAGCAGTATGCCGATTGCAATTAAATTTGCAAGAAGCGATGTGCCTCCGTAACTTAAGAATGGAAGAGGCATTCCTGTTGAGGGAATGCTGTTTGTCACAACCGCTACATTAATCATTACCTGCATACCAATCATGATCATAAACCCACTGGCGAGCAAAGAACCAAATCTATCTTTAGTGTTAATTGCAACTCTTATTCCTCTCAGCAGCAAATACATAAAAGCAAACAAAACCAACAGTGTCCCGATCAGTCCGAGTTCTTCGCCGATATGTGCCAAAATATAATCATTCTCGGCTTCAGGCATGAAAAGCAATTTTTGTTTTCCATTTCCCAGTCCTTGCCCAAATACGCCTCCGGACCCTAAAGCCATTAAAGACTGAATAATCTGCCAGCCTTCTTCCAGTCTGTATGCCCATGGGTCAAACATTGCATTAATTCTCCCCATACGCCATCCGACTTGAGTCATTAAAAAGATTACGCCGACAATTCCTATGCCACCTAAAACAAAGATATATTTTAAATTAACGCCGGCAACAAACATCATGCCGAATATGATGCATGCAATAACAATCGCCGTACTTAAATTTGGCTCCAGATAGATTAACCCGCCGATAATTCCCGCAAGAATTAAATAAGGTAAGATGCCGTATCTAAACGTTCTTATTTTATCCTTGCAATTATCCAACGAATGTGCCATATATAAAATCACGGCAAGCTTTACCACCTCGGACGGCTGAAATAATGTAAATCCCAAATTGATCCATCTTCTCGCGTCGTTTAATTCCACTCCGATCCCGGGGATAAAGACAGCTATCAATAGTAAAAGAGCAATGATAAGGCCTATATTGGCAAAACGCCTGTAAAAAGTGTAATGGATGTTGGAACAGACCAGCATGGCAACAATGCCAATAATCGCTGCCACCAATTGCTCTTTAAAATAATAATATTCATTTCCCAGCTCAACACTTGATGAATACATACTGGCCGAAAAAATCATAACGACGCCAAAACATGTTAAAGCAAGTGTTACCAATAAAATATTAATATCCCATTTTCCTTTTTCCAGCGGCATTTTTAAACCTCTTTTACTAATTGTTTAAAGAGTTCTCCTCTTTCTTCAAACGAAGCAAACATATCCCAGCTTGCACACGATGGCGAAAGCAGTACGCAATCTCCTTTGCGTGCCAATCTCTTACATAAATTTACGGCTTCTTCATAATTTTCTACAGAAAAATATGAAGAATATCCGTATTTATCCAGCATATTGATTATTTTTTGTTTTGTTTGCCCCAATACTACTATATGCACGACCTTATCCTTTATGTATTCAATAAGATCGTCATATTCGGAACCTTTGTCATATCCGCCTAAGATTAATATTGTAGGCTTACTCATCGCTTTCAATGCAATTACAGTGGCATCGGTATTTGTGCCTTTGCTGTCATTTATGTAATCTACTCCATATTTTGTATCGACATATTCTATTCTATGTTCAACACCGCCAAAATCTTTAATTGTTCTGCTGATTATATCCAAAGAGATACCGTATGCGTAGGCGGCCGCCATCGCACATAATGCATTGGCAACATTATGCATCCCTGGAATTTTCAAGTCATTTTTATTAAGCAAAAATATATCTTTTCCTTTATCCGCTAAATATAGTCCTTCATCTTCCTTATTATAATAAGCTCCATCATCTATTTTATTTTCTGTGCTGAACATCAAACATCTGCATTTTGCTTTTTTGACTGCTTTTTTTGCGAATTCATCATCGGCATTTACAATTAACGTATCTGTCTCATCTTGATTCATAAATATTTTATATTTTACACGAACATATTCTTCAAAGGATCCATGCCGGTCTAAATGATCGGATGTTATGTTTGTTATGATAGATATTTTTGGTTTAAAAATCTGACATAGTTCCAATTGATAACTGCTTATTTCAGCAACAAATACGCCGTTGGCATCAAGCTCATCTACCGACGATACAAACGGATAGCCGATATTGCCAACTACTTTCGTATCTATGCCCGCATTCTTGCAGAGCTCCCCTACCAAAGTCGTTGTCGTTGTTTTCCCGTTTGTGCCGGTGATAGCTATAACACCGGCCTTGGCAAACACATATGCAAACTCAAATTCTGTCATTACAGGAATATCGTTTTCTTTTGCCCAAATGACCAGTTGATTTGAGGGTGGCACAGACGGGCTTAAAATAAGCATGTCCATCTTTTGCACTTTATCTTTATCGATTTCTCCATTAAAAATCAGCTCTAGATGATCATTTTTAAATAATCCGGCATTTTGAAATTCGTCGGCAAGACATACTTCTCGCTTTTTCGCATCATACAGAATTACTTTGTTTGCTTTATGCTTAAGTAAATACTCAACAGCGGCAATACCGCTTCTTGCCGCGCCTATCACTAAAAAATTTTTATTTTCTATCTTCATATTCTAAAGCTCCTCATAAAATTGGCAGTGTAAATAATGCAAACATGCTTGTAATAAACGTAACTAATGTAAATACGACGACAATTTTTTTCTCACTCATTCCGCTTAATTCAAAATGATGATGAATGGGTGCCATCTTAAATATTCTCCTACCACTTCCTTTTTTAATACGAGTGTATTTAAAATAACTGATTTGCAATACTACAGACAAAGCTTCAATGACATATATAATTCCCACTAAAAAAATATAAATCTGCAGTTTTGTCATTACGGCAATTAAAATAACCGCACCTCCCAGAGCCATTGAACCTGTATCTCCCATAAAAACTTTCGCCGGATAATGATTAAAAACTAAAAATCCAAGACAAGCGCCAAGTGCAGCCGATGCAAAAACGGCAGTTTGTATGTAGCCGAAAGAAAGCGCCGCTACCGTGAAGAAAGCAAAAACAACAGCGCTTACACTGGAAGCCAGTCCATCTAATCCATCTGTAAAATTGACTGCGTTGACAACCGCAAGAATTGCAAAAATAGTAAATGGATAGTAGAACCAGCCAAAGTTGATTATATCATTATAAAAAGGAATATATAAATAAGTGCCGACATCGGGATGATTGCCTGCATAAACGACTAAGATAATCGCTCCAATCAATTGAAGGATCAATTTTTGTTTTTGATTTAATCCTAAATTTCTTTTTTTCACTACTTTAATATAATCATCTACAAACCCGATTAATGCAAAAAATAAAAAGAGCACACCAAACACGGCAGTATTTATTTTGAAAAACAAAGTGCAAATAATCAATGTAAAGATAATACCACCTATGATTGCAATACCGCCCATCGTAGGCGTTCCAGCTTTACTTGAATGCCATTTTGGGCCTATTTCCAAAATACTTTGTCCAAATTTTATTCTTCTTAAAAAAGGTATCAGCCAAACCGAAATAAAGCATACGGTTATAAATGATAATATTGTCGAAATTATTGCTACTCTCATTTTAGTTCTCCCGTAAAGTCAAGATATCTATAATAGATTCCAGCTTCATACCGCGTGATCCCTTGAATAAAATTAAATCTCCGCTTTTAAGTATCGATTTCAAATAATCGGTCGCATCCATATTATTATCAAAATGAACCGTGCCTTTTACGCCTGACTCCACTGCTTTTTTTGCTATATACTCAGCTTGCTTGCCTATCGTCACCAGTACATCTACGCCGCACACAGCTGTATATTTACCTAATTCTTCATGCAGCATTTGAGAATACGCCCCTAGTTCCAGCATATCCGCAAGAACTGCTATCTTCCTTCCGCTGCTTTGCATCTTATCAAGGACATCCAATGCCGCTTTTGCCGCATGAGGATTTGAATTATACGCATCGTTGATAATCGTTATTTCGTTATGCTTTATGATATCCATTCTGTTTTTGCTTGGCATAAAATGGTTGAATCCTCTTTGAATCTCTTCATGGCTTAGATTAAATAACTTCGCTATTGTTATAGCATATAAGCAGTTATATATATTATGCTGCCCGATCAACGGGAAAGTATAGTTTTCATTATTTACCTTAAAATTAATTTTATGATTTTCTTCAACAATATCTGTAGCTTTAATATCACCGTTTTGAATCCCAATTTTATAAATTTTAAAACGACTTGAATCGACATCTTTTAAATAATCATCATCAGCATTCATAATAGCTGTATTTTCATGATTGAAAAAAGAAAGAATTTCTAATTTTGCATTCAAAATATTTTCTCTTGTTTTTAAATATTCAATATGCGAATAACCGATATTTGTTATGACGGCAACAGTGGGACTGATGCGCTTTACCATGTTATAGATTTCCCCTGCATTGCTCATCCCCATTTCTATGACTGCCATTTCATGATTTTTATTCAGTTCGAAAATGCTCAGAGGCATGCCTGTTTGATTGTTTAGATTTCCCTTTGTTTTTAATGTAGTGTATTTTTCGCTCAAAACAGATGCGATAATATCTTTTGTTGTTGTTTTCCCGCAGCTACCTGTAACTGCAATCAACGGAATAGAAAACAAACTCTTATAATACCCTGCCAAATCAAGCAGCGCATCTTTTGTGTCTATAACTTTGATAATGGCAATATCTGTATTCTCTATTTCTATATCTCTATGTACCACAATCGCCCTTACATTATTCTTAATCGCTTGATCTATGTAATGATGTCCGTCTGTGTTATCACCTTTTATTGCAAAAAAAACAGCTTGGTTACCATTTTGTCTGCTATCTATAATTACATTCGATATTTCGGTATCTTCATTGCCTTGAAGCATAATACCATCAACTGCTTTTATCAGGTTTTTTAATGTTATTAATTCCATTTTTACCTCGTAGTGCTAATATTTCGTTAATAATATTTTTTTCATCAAACGGAATGTATTCATCGTTTATAATCTGATATTTTTCGTGTCCTTTACCTAAAATTATAATCGTATCATTTTCATCCGCAATGTTTAGAGCAAAGTTAATAGCTTCTTTTCGATTTTGTATTATAGCATAATTTCTATTATCAATTCCACTAATTATATCACCAATTATAGATAACGAATTTTCTCTTCTCGGGTTATCATCAGTAATAATACAAATATCCGATAATTCCGACACACACTTGCCAATATTCGGCCGATTTGTTTTATCTCTCTCTCCGCCGCATCCGAATACAGATATGACTCTGCCGATGCTATTTTTTTTCACATTTCGCAAAACTGTTCTATAGGCTTTCAGTGTGTGCGCATAATCAATTATTATATTTAAATCATAATCATTCGCGATTTTTTCCATTCTGCCATTGGGCAGCATAGCATATTGAATTAAGTTTGCCATTTGAACTATATTATAGCCTTGCTGATGTGCTAAAATAACGGCGGCGGCGCTATTGTATACCCAAGCTTCTGAGGGAATATTAATTCTAAAATTATATTTATTCTTCAAATATACAATTTCATATTCAATTGATGAACTGTCTTCATAATTGATATTTATTTCGTAATCTGCATGATTATAAATGGCATACGTAATTATATTTCTATTTTTTTCTTTTAAATGCTTAATCAGCCTTCTGCCATAAACATCGTCCGAATTAACAATACATGTATCACATCTTTCTAAGATTGATTTTTTTGCGTAATAATATTCCTCCATATTATTATAAAAATCTAAGTGTTCCGGTGATAAGTTTGTAAAAATGCCGTATTTAAAATGCAAATTATCAATTCTGTGTAAAGTAGATGCTTGAGCTGAAGTTTCAAGGATAATTGCTTTACAATCTTCTTCAGATGACTTTTTTATGAATTCATGTATTTGTAATGCATCGGGTGTTGTATTAACATTATTGTTTATTTTTTCTCCGCCTATATACATACCCGTGCTCGTTGACATAGAACATTTTAACTTGCTATTTAATAAATAACTTAGAATACTTGCCGTACTGCTTTTGCCGTTAGTGCCTGTTATACACGCTATAAATAATTTTTCTAGAGTCTCTTCCGTTTGATAGAAATTGCTTGCTATTCTCGCCAAATCTTTGCGAGTATCTTCCAAGCATATATACGTGATGTCATCCGGTATCCCACTGGTATCTTCACCTAATATTGCACATGCTCCGTTTTTTACGGCCTCGTTTATATACGCATGACCATCTTTATCATATCCTTTAATCGCTACAAATAAAAAGTCCTTTTTACACTGTTTACTGTTAATACAAATACCTTTTATATCTACATCAACGGTTCCGATCACTTTTTTAGGTTTCAACCCTAGAAGAATGTTTTCTAATCTCATCCACACACCTCTTTATTTGTAAACTATTCTCTGTCAGTGTATGCAGATAAAATCAATATGTTAAATCAATCGATGTATTCACAAACCACTTTTACTACGCTGCCGGACTCAACGCTTGTCCCAGCTTTCGGCGATTGCGACTGCACAATTCCACCACCCTCGATATTTATTTTCAATCCTAGATCAGATAAAATATCGTTCGCTTTTTGTACACTCATATTTTTCAAATCGGGCACTTTTATTTTCCCTTCACTTGATGTTGTTTCACTTACAGTTAAAGTAACGTTAACACTGCTTGCCTTTTTGTATTCAATATTTACCGGATCCTGACTTGTAACAATCCCTTTACTGTCACCCTTTAATGTGTATTTTACGCCGAGTGTCTTAAGTACTTCGATTGCGTCCTCTATATTTTCTCCTCGGAAATCAGGAATGATCTTACTTTCTGTTGTATCTTTGTCAGTATAAATATAATCATAATAATTCATAACTTTTTTCAATATTTCTATGCCCGGAGGAGCGGCGACCTGGCTTCCATATACGGCGCCTTCAGGCTCATCTACCAATACCAAGACAGAAATTTTCGGATCATCATATGGCACCACTCCATAAAAAGATGCAACATAAGTCCCCGCAGCATATTTTCCATTTACAGCTTTTTGAGCGGTCCCTGTTTTCCCTGCTATTTTATAGCCTTTCGTTAATTTTGTAAGAGAAGAAGAAAGATCAATCATTTCTTTCATAATGCTTAAGATATTATCTGATGTATCATCTGAAATCACTTGACGCACCACTTCTGATTTATATGCATAAATATCATCGCCGGTTTCCGTGTCAATAATTTCCTTTGCTATCAGCGGCTTATATAGATACCCTCCGTTCGTTGTTGTATTGAGCGCCATGACAAGTTGGATCGGAGTTACGCTTATGCCCTGCCCAAAGCTTTTGGTTGCGAAATCTACATTTGTCATATTATCATCATTAACCGGAACGATACCGCTTTCTTCACCGGTTAATGCTATGCCTGTTGTGTCACCAAATCCAAAATTATATACATATTCATAAAATTTATCACGTCCGAGTGTCATGATCATTTTGACTAATGACGGATTACATGATTTAGCCACAGCAGTATGAAGAGGTTGTGTGCCATGTGCGTTCGGATAAATATAGCAATTTATTTTCACGCCGTCCACCATGACATATCCGGGACAATATAAACTGGTATTCATATTCATAACACCTTCTTCCAGCGTAGCAGACGTTGTAATTAATTTGAAAGTAGAGCCTGGTTCATAATTGAAACTAACAGCAGGATTCGACCACATCACCATCTGTATTTCAGAATCCGACATTTTGACCTTTTTCCCATTTTCATCCGTTGTATACAAATCATCACCATATGAGATGATGAATTGATCACTTATTTCTGTAGGATTATTCAGATCATAATCCGGTTTTGTCGCCATTGCCAGCACTTCTCCTGTAGTGACATCTGTAACAATCGCAATAACTTTTTTCGCTTTTGTCTCACTAAGAACATTGGATATCTCTGTTTCAACATAGTGCTGGATAATACTGTCAATAGTAAGCACAACGCTGTCGCCTGCAACGGCTTCTTTACGGATTTCAGTGCCTGAATTGATTTTATTCCCGTTTGCATCTTTTTCATAAACTAGCACACCATCCTCACCGCTAAGCACATCGTCGAAAGCCGCTTCAATACCAAATAACCCCTGATGATCATAGCCTGTAAATCCCAAAACATTAGATAAGAAATTCCCATTTGTGTAATATCTTTTTTGATCCTCTTCTATTGTTATCCCACTTTTTAATTGGTCTCGAATTGAAATAGCCACATCATTATCTACTTTTGTTTTAATTAAAACAATCCCGACGGAAGTATTCGAGATTTTTTTTAAAGTACTATCATAATCAAGTTCAAGCGTATCGGCCAACACTTTTGCCGTTGTCTCATAGTCTTCAATATCATTCGGACGCGCATACACGCGATAACTTGTGGCATCTTTGACTAAAAGAACCATATTTCTATCATAAATCTCACCGCGTGGTGCTGTGATCGGAATTTCCCCCATTAATTGATCGATTTGACCTTCTAGGATTTTTTCATCAGGAAAAACTTGCAAAAAAAATAATCGTACTGCGAATATAATACTAACTACAGCTAAAATAAAATATAAAGCTAAAAGCCTTTTTCGGCTTCTTATTTTTAAAAAATTCATTTATCCTCCGTGGCATTGCACCTTAATTAGATAAATAATCTATTAACATCGATAATTTACTCTGGGTTTCTTCCTCTTGGTTGGTACTTGCAGTAATACTTTCATAATCCTGCGGCAATTCTTTTAATTCTATTACAGTATAATCATTTTTATTTGGTTCTGCCATATCTAATTTTTCTTTTGCTGTTTGTTCTATTTCATCCCAATTGATCATATTGATTACTTTTCCTTCTAATATATCAATAAGCATATCCGTATCTTTAATTTCTTGTTCCAAAGAATTGATCTGCGAGCTTACGTTAATTATTTTAGAATACTGATTGATAAATCCCACAGAAACTAAGAAGACAAACAAAATCATAACAACCATTTTCAGATCGCTTGATTTCACTCGTCTCTTTGTCCTAGCTTTCTTTAAGGTTACGCCTTTTGTCTGACCGGCCCTTACTTGCGGAGCCGCAGTTGTCTTTACGTATTGCGCCATTTTTTTGTTCCTTTCTTATGTATATGCTTTTATTTTGCAGCTAATAACCAATCCTTTTTAATGCTCTAAGCTTGGCGCTTCTGCTGCGCTTGTTTAAATTGCATTCTTGTATAGTCGGAATAACCGGTTTATGCGTCAGAATTTTCAAATCTTGTTTTGCCCCGCAAACGCATACAGGAAAATCTTTGGGACATGTGCACCCTTTTGCAAGCTTATTAAATGTTTCCTTTACTATTCTGTCTTCCAATGAATGGAATGTTATAATCGCAAGAACTCCGTCCTTCGCCAAAAGAGCAGTCATTTCTTCAATCGCCTTATCCAGTCCGTCAAGTTCATTGTTTACAGCTATTCTTATGGCCTGAAATGTTTTTCGCGCAGGATGCTTACCTTTATACCGTTCTTTAGGCGGGTATGCCTCTTTGATAATTTCAGCTAATTGCAGCGTACTGTCAATGGCCTTGCTTCGCCTGGCTTTGCAAATAGCATGGGCGATAATTCGCGCGTGCCTTTCTTCACCATATATAAAAATTATTTTTGAAATTTCATTTTCTTCATATGTATTGACAATATCCCACGCACTCACTATGCAATCCTTGTCCATCCTCATATCAAGTCTTCCTTCTTGGTGATATGAAAATCCCCTATCACTGTCATCTACTTGTACGGAAGACAGCCCCATATCAATTAATATTCCATCAAACTTTTTTAAATTTATTTGTTCTGCTATATTTTTAAAATTCTTATAATCATCTTTTATAACAAATATATTGGCATCGTATCGTCGAATCCATTCGCTGCTTCTATTTATGGCATATTCATCTTTATCAATACCTACATAGATACCCTGTTTATCTAATTTTTCTAAAATAGCTTGTCCATGACCACCATAACCCATTGTGCAGTCGGCATAGATGCCGTTGGATTTTATACTCAGCAGGCGGAGAACTTCATTTTTTAAAACCGGTACATGATATTGATCCATCATTAAAGCTCCATATCCTCAATGTTTTCTTCAAGGACAGAATAGCCCAGTTCCGGATCATTATAGTCTTGCCATATTTTCACATCCCAAATTTCTATTCGTTCAGATACTCCTACAAGACATATATCCTTTTTCAAATTGGCATATTCTCTAAGCGTCTTTGGCAAAATGATCCTTCCCTGTTTATCAAGCTGACACTCAGACGCACTTCCAAAAAATGCTCTACTTACCGCACGCGCTTTTTTGCTCGATAATTGAAGTGATTTCAATTTGCTTTGAAAATTTTCCCATTCGTCATAAGGAAACAAAAATAAACAGCCATCGAGACCCTTCGTTACTATAAAATTGTCTCCCAAGGGCGCACGAAACTTAACAGGAATAATAATTCTTCCTTTGTCATCAATCGAATGCATATATTCGCCGATAAACATTCTTGCGCCCTCCTCTCCACTATACTCCAAATGATACCACTTTTCTCCACATACTGCAATATATTATTTCATTTTTTAGTATTTTTTTGCACTTTTTATGTAAAATAAAAAAAGCCTCAAACAAATATTGTTTAAGACTTTTTTAAAGTTCTTTTTTAAAAATATTTATGAATTAAGTTTAGAATTGACACTGTTTAATTTTTGTTCAAAACTTCCTTTTTTATCCCGTCTGTCATCTATTCTGATAACACTGTATACTCGTCCATACCCCGCTGCGACAATATCTTCCTGTATCTTTCTTACCAATTTCATGATTTCGTCTAAATCGCCTTCAACGATAGTGCTCATAGGAGTCGTAATATATTTAAATCCCGATTGTTCCACATTATTTTTAACTATTTCACTTGATGCAGCCTTCACCTCTGCATTACGCGATCCCGAAATCGACATGTCAACTATAGCCATACTTATCATCCTCTCTTTTTTTCATATTTTTAAAGCGTTTCACTGATGCGAATTTGCGTGCTAATCTCATCATAGCCTGCATCAACTAATGCAGCACGCATTTTATTGACAACGGCAAAAATATCTTCAACTTCACCTTCGACAACCGTGCTCATCGGATAAAGCGTATGTTTTAATCCTGAATCACGCAAGACTTTATGAATCAAAGCCACCGACGCGCTCACGCTTGTGCCTCCCTGTTTATTTCTCCCTGTCATAGTAAGATCTGCTAATGCCATAATCAAACTCCTTTCCATTTTAAATTAATTCTTCGACTTTATTGTAATCAGCATAAATCAAGTATTTTTATTATAGCACGTTTGCAAATATTTTTATTATTTTTTTGATTCTTTAATAATCGCAAGAAAGCGACAAACCTTATCACGACCCTTACTTTTATAGTGTTATTAATCTGATATTTTAATATCATTTTGCTTTCTATATTTACATTTACTATAATCTTAATATAATAGATTAGGAGGATTAATTATGAAAAAAATTGATATAAATGATAGTTTTGATCTTTTGATGAACGGCTTAGACAACAACGGTGCATTTTTAAATACATATAATACGACCCAAAATCAGCCAAATACAATGACGATTGGCTGGGCGACACTGGGGCGGGCCTGGGGAGAGCTTTCTTTGACTGTGTGGGTACGTTATAGCAGACATACTTATGACATACTCAAAGACATGCCTGTTTTTACTGTCAGTGTCCCAAAAAATGATTCATTAAATACCGCTCTCATGATATGCGGTACGAAATCAGGCAAGGATGCTGATAAATTTAAACTTGCAGAAATTGATTATATCAAAGGATATCTTTCCGGCAGCATTATCATAAAACAAGCGTATCTGCATTTTGAATGCGAAACAGCATATATTCAATCAATGGAACCGACCGGCATAAAAGCTGATTATATACATGCAAAATATGAGCATAATAATGATTATCATATCATGTTTGTTGGCACTATAAGAAATTGTTATATTACAGAATAAAACAATAAAAGGATGAATTTTATGAAAAAAGTTACAATTTACTGTGCAGAACCATGTCCTTGGTGTGTAAGAGCAAAAAAACTTATGGATTCAAACAACATAAAATACGACGAAATCAAAATCGATTTTGACAGTGTTGAATTTGACGAACTGGTTAACCGCACAAAAATGCAAACTGTTCCGCAAATTTTCTTCGGAGACAAATTAATTGGTGGTTTTCCCGAAATCAAAGAACTTATCGACAATGAAAAAGTAGAGGCAATGCTTAAGGAATAATGGTATTCATTTCATGAAATACGTTGTGAGTATGTGTCTGTATGGTATTGATTGCCGTTATGACGGCACAAGCAGCAAAATAGATGAGATTGTCAAACTCGTAAACGAAGGCAAAGCCATTATGATTTGCCCCGAACAATTAGGGGGCCTTCCCACACCTCGTGATGCAAGTGAAATCATTTGTAGAAACAATGCCCGTCATGTAGTGAGCAAGGCGGGCAGAATATTGGATCACGAGTTCCAAATAGGCGCCAATGAAGCTTTAAAAATCGCACAAATGTTTGGTGCGCAAAAAGCTATTCTTAAATCACGTTCCCCTTCTTGCGGCCACGGTCAAATTTATGACGGCACTTTTTCCGGCACTTTGACCTGCGGCAACGGCATTACCGCGCAGCTATTTATAAATAACGGGTTTGAAATATTCGATGAAAATAATTTTAAGCTAGATTAAATATTTTTTTGCTATATATTTTTTTGTTTGCAATTTTATTATTTTATCCAATTCACATATTTCTTGAATAGAAAGATATTTAAGTAAATCATGCATTTCCATCATTTCTGCAACAATCCGAGGAATATGTAAAAACTTGATTTCTTTTCTTAAAAATGCATGAACTGCAATCTCATTGGCCGCATTTAAAACAAGAGGCATTGTATGACCGATTCTTATGGCTTCATAAGCCAGTTTAAGACTATAAAAAGTTTCCATATCCGGTTCAAAAAACGATAGCTTTTTATTGAATAAATTTAATTTTTTATATGTAGCTTTTATTCTTTGCGGATAAAACAATGCAATATGTATCGGAATCTGCATATCTGCAATCCCCATTTGTGCAATAATCGAGCCGTCTCTATACTCTACCATGGAGTGAACAATGCTTTGAGGATGCACAACAACTTCAATTTTATTATAGTCTACGCCAAAGAGCATTGCTGCTTCAATGACTTCAAGCCCTTTGTTCATCAGTGTCGCAGAATCAATGCTTATCTTGCTTCCCATAGACCAATTCGGATGCTTTAAGGCATCTTCGACGGTTACATTGCTTAATTCCTCTTTTGATTTTCTTAAAAACGGTCCTCCTGACGCGGTTAGTAAAATTTTATTTAAGTCTTCTTTTTCGTTCCCATACAAGCATTGAAAAATTGCGCTGTGTTCACTGTCAACAGGAATGATTGATGCTTTCTTCTCTTTAGCTAAGTCATTGATGATATTTCCCGCAATTACCATTGTTTCTTTATTCGCGAGTGCTATATTTTTGCCGTTTTCAATAGCCGTATATGTAGGCAGCAGCCCAATACTTCCGGAAATTGCGCTTACAACCATATCGGCTGCATGATAAGCGGCAACTTCGCACAGCCCATCCATGCCATATACAATGCTCACATTATTTTTTATGCTGTCTTTTAATTTGAACGCAGATTCTTTGTCATAGACCGCAACAATTTCAGGACGGAATTCTTCTATTTGCTCATGCAGCAATCGAATATTGCTATTTGCTGCCAGCGCTTTTATGCCTAATAAATCCTTGTTGTTCCTGACCACGTTCAGTGTCTGCGTGCCGACAGATCCGGTTGAGCCCAAAACAGATAAATATTTCATAGTCATCCTTAGCCCTTTTAAAGTTGAACTTTATATGAACTTTTCAAAGACACTACTTTGTTGAATACAGGGATTTTCTCTTTGCTAAGTTTGCTGTCCGCCGCAAAATATCCATTACGTACAAATTGAAACACTTCACCTGGTTTTGCGTTTTTCAAACACGGTTCACAATATACAACTACGGTAGTTAATGAACTTGGATTCAATCTTTCCATAAAATCTTTGCCAAAGTTATCATCCAATAGCAATTGTTCATATAGATTTGCTTGGAATTTTTCACATGTCGTTTTTTCTACCCAATGGATCGTTCCTTTCACTTTTCGTTCTGTAAATCCCGATCCATTTTTTGTTTTTTCATCATATGTGCAGTTTATTTGAATGATATTACCTTGTTCATCCTTGATAATATCCTGACATTTTATAAAATAAGCTCCCATCAATCTTACTTCGTTGCCGGGATACAACCTGTGATATTTTTTAGGTGGTATTTCCATAAAGTCTTCACGTTCTATATATATTTCTCTGCCAAAAGGAACCTCTCTCATTCCCAATTCTTCATTATCCATATTATTACTGACAGGTAAATACTCGATTTTACCTTCTTGATAATTCGTAATAACGACCTTCACAGGATCCAAAATCGCCATCACGCGATTTGCTTTCGGTTTTAAATCATCCCTTATCATATGTTCAAAAAGCGCATATTCTACTTCACTGTTTGATTTTGAAATACCTATTGCTTCACAAAAATTATTGATTGCCTGTGGTGTCACCCCTCTTCTTCTTAGTCCGCAAAGTGTGGGAAGGCGCGGGTCATCCCATCCGTCTACAGTCCCTTCATCAACTAAGCGTTTTAAAAAACGTTTACTCATAACAGTATTTTCCAAATTGAGTCTTGCAAACTCTATTTGCCTTGGACGCTTCACTTTATAATCATCCAAATTTTCTAGCACCCATTCGTATAACGGCCGATTATTTTCAAATTCTAACGAACATAGTGAATAAGTAATTCCCTCAATAGCATCCTGAATGGGATGCGCAAAATCATAAAGCGGATAAATACACCATTCATCTTTAGAATTGTGATGATACGCATGGAGAATTCTGTATATTACAGGGTCACGCAACACAATATTCGGACTTTGCATATCAATTTTCGCTCTTAAAACTTTAGTTCCGTCAGCAAATTTTCCTTCTTTCATTTGCTGAAACAGCTCCAGATTTTCTTCGGTTGCACGGTTTCTGTATGGGCTTTCTTTACCTTGCGTCGTCAGCGTGCCTCTGTAATCTTTGATTTCTTCCGCTGATAGATCGTCAACATAAGCAAGCCCTTTTTTTATTAATTCGATTGCATATAAATAAGTTTGCATAAAATAATCCGAACCGAAACAAAGCCTGTTCCAACTATATCCAAGCCATTTGATGTCTTCTTGTATACTCTCTACATATTCAACATCTTCTTTAGTCGGGTTCGTATCATCGAAGCGCAGATTCGTCTTGCCGTTATAACGTTTTGCTGTCGTAAAATTTATATAGATTGCTTTGGCATGTCCTATATGCAAGTAACCGTTTGGCTCAGGCGGAAAACGGGTATAGACACTGTCTCTGATGCCGCTGCCTAATTCTTCATCAATTGCATCCCAAATAAAATTTGATAATTTTTTGCCTTCTGACATAATACCCTCTTTAAATTTAAGTCTTTAATAATATTTCTATATTATACCGTAATATACTTTAAAATACAAATTTTTCTAAGTCCATATAAAGAACTGGTGTTTGTTTTATTGAATATAATCCCTCCATGGTATATAATAAAAAATAAAGAGGCCAAGATGAATATTAGAGAATTCAAAGAAAAAGAAGAATACATGAGACTATCTATACATGCCGTAAAATGCGCCCAAACAAAAGGCAGAGAATTGCCAATACCCGAGTGTGAAATCCGCACATGTTTCGAAAGGGATAGAGATAGAATCATTCATTCAAAATCCTTCAGGCGTCTGAAACATAAAACACAGGTATTCCTGGCTCCTGAAGGAGATCACTATAGAACAAGGCTGACGCATACCATAGAAGTTTCACAAATTGCGCGTGTTATTGCACGTGCTTTAAGACTGAATGAAGATCTCACGGAGGCGATTGCTTTGGGTCACGATTTGGGCCATACCCCCTTTGGTCATTTAGGTGAATCCGTATTAAACGAAATTATGCCAGGCGGCTTTGATCATGCGGCACAAAGCCTGCGCACCGTGGAAAAGCTTGAGGCTTTAAATTTGACTTATGAGGTAAGAGACGGCATTGCCAATCACAACGGCGGCAAAATACAAAAAACCTTGGAAGCAAAAATTGTTCATCTGGCAGATCGAACCGCTTATATTAACCACGATTTGGACGATGCGTTGAGAAGCGAGATCCTAACTTTTGAGAACATCCCTGCCTCGGTTATAAAAATCCTTGGTCCAACTAACCCTAAAAGAGTGGATTGCATTGTAAAAGATATTATAAAAACAAGTATGGATTGCGCAGATATCAAAATGAGCGACAAAATTATTAACGCGACCAACGAACTGCGGTCATTCTTGTTTGAAAATGTATATAATAGCTCTAAACATAAATTCAAAGAAGACGCAAAGGCCAAAAATATTGTTCGCCAGCTTTTTGATTACTATTTCAGACATTGCGAACTGCTTCCAAAACAGTATAAAGAAATCGCACAAAGTGAAGGAATAGAGCGTGGAGTATGTGATTATATAGCAGGAATGACAGACAGATACGCCATTAATAAATACACTGATATTTATATCCCAAACACTTGGAATATAAATTAGTTTCGGAGTTTAGATGCCAGGATATATAAAACAAAATAAAATAGACGAAATTCTTTATAAAGCTGATATATTTTCCGTAATCAATTCATATATTACTTTAAACAAATCAGGCAATCAATACAAGGCAATCTGCCCTTTCCATAATGAAAAAACGCCGAGCTTAATTGTAACGCCACACAAAGGGTTGTTTCACTGTTTTGGGTGTGGCGCCGGAGGAAATGTAATTAATTTTGTAATGAAAATTGAAAATTTATCTTTTGTTGAAGCTGTTAATCTTCTTGCCGACCGCTATAATATCCAGCTTGAAGATTATAACGATAAGGCCTTAATGGAAAAACATAATCTAAACAAAAGACTGTATTCCATTAATAAAGATGCCGCAAATATATTTTACAAACAATTACGATATTCTTTTCAGGCAAAAGATTATGCTTTAAGCCGGGCTCTCACGGAAGCAATCTTAAGAGAATTTGCCATAGGATATGCCAAAAATGATTGGAATAGCTTATTAAATAATTTATTAAAAAAAGGATATACTAAAACCGAATTTTTAAAATCCGGCCTTGGTAATAAATCCGCTAAATCAGATACTATTTATGATAAATTTAGAGGTCGCCTTATGTTTCCTATCCAGGATATTTCAGGCAGAGTAATCGGATTTGGCGGAAGGACAATTAATAAAAATGATAATCCAAAATATTTAAATACGGCGGAAACCGATATTTTTGTAAAAGGAAGACATTTATATAATTTAAATCGGGCAAAAGCTTTCTGTCAGGATTATTTGCTTTTGGTCGAAGGATATATGGATGTGGTCGCATTGGCTTCAGCGGGCATAAAAAACGCCATTGCCTCACTGGGTACCGCGCTTACAACAAATCAGGCACTGTTGATCAAACAATACAATAAAACGGTTTATTTATCTTATGACAGTGATGCAGCAGGTGTATCAGCAACAATCAGAAACGCACAATTTTTGGACGATATGGGCTTAGATGTAAAGATTATCACTTTATCCAAGGCCAAAGATCCCGATGAATTCATCAGAAAATTTGGAGCTAATGAATTTTTATCACTTATCGACAAGTCTGTAGATGTTTACATTTACAAATTAAACCAATCGCAAAAAGCATATGGCGCCAAATTTGATACAGATGAAAACAGAGCTAAATATGCATCAAACGCACTTCAGATAATCAGCAAAATTTCTGATGTTATAAGATTAGAAACTTATATCAACTATATATCTGGTATATCTAAGATTCCAAAAGGCACTATTAAACAACAGCTTGAAAAATATAAACAAGGAGACATTGAGCCGATTAAATTTCAGGTAAAACAAAAAGATGAACCCAAACAGGGAAATATAACCGCACAGGAAAAAATAATAAATATTTTGTCTAATAACAGTGAAATTTATCAGAATTATAAATATAAACTAAAAAATTTAGAATTTAAAGAAGGAATTTTGAAAGACACTTTAGAATTTATTATTATAGCATATGAAAACAACAAAATATTCACTCCGTCTGAATATATATCTTTATTAAATAATGAAAATGATGTACAATACATAAGCAAAATATTGCTTGATAATAAATTTGTAGACAAAAGTCAGATGCTGGGATACATTAATATTGTCTCTATTGACAATATTAATAAAAATATTGCAGATACCAAATTAAAATATACCCATGCTTTAAAAACAAATAATGTTATCTTAGCGAATGATTATTTAATGCAAATCAACGAACTCAAAAAATCTATCGAAATAATTAAAGGTGGTGCTATATAATAATGGACAAACCAATGGATGAAAAAGAATTAAAAGAAGAAGAATTTGAATGTGATGAATCTAAAAATTTCATGGAAAAAATAGAAGAATTTAAAGAAAGAGTAAAGGAAGAGAAAAAGATTTCCGACAAGGAATTTCAAGACACTTTATCGGGCGTATCAGAAGTAATGCCTTCTCAAATAGAAGAACTGCTTGATTTTTTTACCATCAATGATATTCAAATTGTTGATGACAAAGTATTTTTAGAAAATGATATTGAAAATGAAGATGTGTTTTTAGAGCTTGATGATGATGATTTAATCGATATGGATGATGATTCCGAAGAAATAGACCCTAAATTTGTTGCTGCGTCAGATAATATTAATGTAAATGATGCGGTTAAAATGTATCTTAAAAATATCGGTAAAATTGACTTACTTACAGCTGAAGAAGAAGTCGAACTTGCAAAGGCCAGCAAAAACGGTGATAAGGAAGCTCGAAACAAATTATCAAAGGCAAATTTAAGACTTGTTGTGAGCATAGCCAAACGTTATTCCGGAAGAGGCATGACATTCTTGGATTTGATACAGGAAGGCAATCTGGGTCTGATGAAGGCCGTTGAGAAATTTGATTATACAAAAGGTTATAAGTTCAGTACGTACGCGACATGGTGGATCAGACAGGCCATAACACGCGCTATTGCAGACCAGGCACGAACGATACGAATACCTGTGCATATGGTAGAAACAATTAATAAGCAAATCAGATTACAGCGAAGTATGCATCAACAACTGGGCCGCGAGCCGATGCCGGAAGAATTGGCAAAAGAATTGGGATACAGCGTTGACAGAGTTATTGAAATTATGAAAATTGCGCAAGATCCCGTATCATTGGAGACCCCGATCGGTGAGGAAGAAGACAGCCATCTAAAAGATTTTATAAAAGATAATTATTCCCCCGCTCCCGAAGACATAGCTTCCTATACCTTGCTTCGAGAACAACTGCTTGAGGTTTTAAATACTCTCACGCCAAGAGAAGCGAAAGTGTTAAAGCTTCGTTTTGGACTCGAGGATGGGAGGCCAAGAACTTTGGAAGAAGTAGGTGCAGAATTCAAAGTGACCAGAGAACGAATTCGTCAAATTGAAGCAAAGGCTTTGAGAAAATTAAGACACCCAAGCCGAAGCAAAAAACTAAAAGACTATCTTCATTAATAGAATTATCGCAAAAATGATATAATGCTTGACAATTTATTATTTGAGGATAAAATAATATTGATTCAATTTTCCTCAGTAGCTCAATGGTGGAGCACTCGGCTGTTAACCGATAGGTTGTTGGTTCGAGTCCAACCTGAGGAGCCAAACAAAAATTTCACACTGCCTTTGCAGTGTGTTTTTTATTGAATATTTTTTTTCATAATATTGCTGTTAAATGCTCATACTAAAAGACACAATAAAAAATAATTAAAATGATTATGAGGTAGATTTATGCAAAAAGTGAAAATGTTTATTGAAGGTATGCAGTGCGGTCATTGCGCCGAGACAGTGAAAAATGCTTTGCAGTCATTAGGCGAAATAAAAAATATTTCGGTAGATTCTAAACAAGGCACAGCAACGATGCAGACCACTCAAACAGACGAAAGATTGAAAATTGCCGTAGAAGATACGGGATATAAAGTCAGCAGAATTATTCCAATGTAATGAGATAATAAAGGCAATGAATAAACATTCTTTGCCTTTATTATCTCATATTTCTTTTATGAAAATAAGTTTGAGAAAAACTTATTGAATAATGGCATCAAAACGAATACAACCCATGGAATTCCCATTGCCAAAGTGCTCATGCGCACTCTCGTTCGCTCATCTTTTGGCTGCATCGCAAAATAGATGCATACAAAAACAGCCACTAACGAAACAACTACGGCAAGTGAAAATACTTGATCAAATAATAAGGCTATAAAAGGTACGGGTATGCAGAAAGCGCATAATATCCACATCCATTTTGGAGGATCCGGCATGGGCACAAACGCCTTGCCGTCAGAGCGCATCTTTCCATTGATCGCTAAATCAAGCTTGCCTCCTCTGCATGTGACATATAGATCATTATCTCCAATTTTAATATATTGATCAAACCCTGCAATAAAGCTAATGATCGCCGGCGTTTCAAAATCAACAAGCTCATCATCAACATAAATTTTATGTTTACCTGTAAAAGGTTTTATATCAATTTTGACCTCATAATCATCCCCATCAAATGTTACATTCCATTTGATGATCTTATTTTTCTTTTTCTTTTCTTCTCCCATATTTACCTCATATCTTATAAAATTAAATTTAATTATACACTAAATTTTGTATAAATTACAGTATTATTCATAATTTATATTCCCGTATAAAATATTGCATAATAAATTAATTTACTGTAATATAAAGAAAAACAACGAGGAGTATGCCTTTATGAATATATTAGTAATCGATGGTCAAGGCGGAGGCATCGGCAAAGCCATTATCGAACAACTCAAAACTACTTTTCCAGATGCCCTGATAACAGCAGCAGGCACCAATGCGCTCGCAACTTCTGCAATGATGAAATCAGGGGCGAATTATGCAGCCACAGGCGATAATGCCATTATCTATAATTGCCAATTTGCCGATATCATTATCGGCCCCGTAGGAATTATTTTTGCCAATGCAATGCTCGGCGAAGTATCTTGCGCAATTGCAAATGCTGTGGCTTGTAGCAAGGCAAAAAAAATTCTAATCCCAACCAATAGATGCAACATCAACATACTTGGTATAGAGCACAAGCCCTTAGCTAAATATATAGAAGAAGCCGTTGATGAAGTGAAAATTTTATTGAAATCATAATGAATGTATTTATCTTATTAAAAAACTCCCTCTGTAAAGGGAGTTTTTTTCTACATTTATTTTTCGGCCGATTTTTTCGCTTTCGCTTCAGCTATTACTTTATCAGCAAACGCCGAAGGCACTTCTTCATATCTTGTGAATTTCATTACAAATTCTCCTCTTGCCTGTGTCATTGATCGCAGCTCTGTCGCATATTTAAACATTTCCGACAAAGGAGCTTCGGCATTGATGATTTGTTTTCCACCCTCGGCCGGCTCCATCCCCATAATTCTGCCACGTTTTTTATTCAGATCTCCCATAATATCACCCATATATTCTTCGGGAACTGTAATTTTTATCTCATATATCGGCTCTAACAAAACCGGAGAGGCTTTTGGCATCCCTTCTCTATATGCAAGTGAAGCCGCCATTTTGAATGACATCTCATCAGAATCTACCGGATGGAATTTACCATCAAATAGTGTGCATCGCAGTCCCACAACCGGATAACCTGCCAGTACTCCTTCCAAAATACAATCTCTAAGACCTTTTTCTACTGCAGGAATAAAGTTTCTCGGTACTGCTCCCCCTACAACTTTATCAACAAATTCCATATCCATATCTAAATCATGTATCGGTTCAAAATCAATAAAAACAACCCCAAACTGACCTCTCCCGCCGGATTGTTTTTTATGCTTACCTTCGGCCGTAGCCTTTTTCTTAATGGTTTCTCTGAAGGGCACAATCGGCTCGCTCAATTCAACATCCACACCAAATTTTGTTTTTAATTTACAACTGATGACATCGATATGAACTTCCCCGATACCATTGATTAATGTCTGTTTTGTTTCTGGATTTCTTTGTATCGTTATCGTAGGGTCTTCTTCTTTTAATCTTTGCAGGCCTGTTCCCAATTTATCTTCGTCTCCTTTTGATTTAGGAGCTACTGCCATCGATATAACGGGTTTTGGAAAATCAATATTTGCGTACTCAATCTTTTGTTTTGGATCGCATAGCGTATCCCCTGTGATACTGTCGGTCAGTTTTGCAAAGGCTCCGATATCACCGGCATAGATTTCATCGATATCTAACTGCTTTTTACCAAACATGGTATAAATATGATTTACTTTTTCTTTTTTATCCTGTGTCGTATTGGCAAGTTCCAATCCATTTGCCAACCTGCCCGTTATTACTTTAAATAAAGATAATTTTCCTACGTATGGATCTGCTATCGTTTTAAATATTTGAGCCGAAAAAGTAAGCGATGAATCATATGTGATTTCCTTGCCATCTGTTGTTTTCGTCGGTTTTGCCTCTAATGGCGAAGGCGCATATTTTTTAATAAAATCAATCAACAAATCTACGGCGATGTTTTTTGTTGATGAAAGGATCAGCATAGGAACAACACTGTTTTCAATAAACGAAGCCTTCAAGCCTTTTTGTATCTCATCATCTGTAAGCTCTTCGCCTTCGAAATACTTTTCCATTAACTCTTCACTTGATTCTGCCGCAAATTCTACTAATTTATCTCTATACGCTGCAAGCTCTGTATTGCCGGAATCTTGCTTTGTTTTTTTATTGTTTTCATAAAGATGATCTGACGCATCAAGCAAATTGCTAACCCCTTTAAAACCGAGTCCCTCGCCTACTGGTAATTGCAGCGGCATTAGCTTGCTGCCGACTAAACTTTCTGTTTGCTCGAGCGTTTTGCCAAAATTAACATTTTCACGATCTGCTTTATTCAAAACTACGATGACAGGAATATTTTTTTTATTTATGATTTCCCACGCCTTCTCTGTTCCTACTTCCACTCCGCTTAAAGCATCTTGTACGATGATTGCACAATCCGCTACTTGCAGTGCACTATGCCATTCTCCGATAAAGTCAAAATACCCCGGAACATCAATTATATTAATCTTATTTCCTTCTATCTCAACTGCGGCAAGAGTGCTGGAAATTGAGATTCCTCTTTTATTTTCTTCGGGATCATAGTCGGAAATAGTATTTTTATCTTCAACTTTGCCCATTCTGTCAATAGCCTTTGCATTATATGCAATAGCTTCCACTAATGACGTTTTTCCACATCCCCCATGCCCGAAAATGGCAATGTTTTTTATGTCTTTTGTATGGTATGTTTTCATGAGCTTCCCCCTAAATATATTTACGATTGTTACAAACATAACGCAATGTTTATATTTTATAATGAAATCGATTTTTTATCAATATTTTTTTGTATTCACACATTAAAAAACCAGCCCCACAAATTACGGCAATGTTAGAAGCTGGCTTATATTATTTTATGTTTACTAATAGTTTTTATATCTCTTTCTTTTCTTCTTTTTTCTATAATTTATAATACCGGAAATAACAGAAACAGCTGCAAATCCGTATTTACTATAGCTTACAATTGCATTTGCAATATTATTTCCGGGTTTATGTGCGTCTACAATATTGCCTATAATATTATCGACTTCTTGTACACCTTTTTGCGCTTTTTGTGAAATATCTGCTGCATTGCTGATTGCTTCGTTTGCGTTTATTATGATATTGTCTATTGCTTTTTCATGTTCATCAAGCATTTTTTGTATGTGTGTCACTGTGGCATTAATATTTTTTAGACTTTTTACTAAAAAAACTACTGCTACAACAATGGCAACCGCTATGATCAAAAGAGCAATTTCCCAAAATTGAATATATACTCCCATGTTTTGACCTTTAATTTATTCTTCTATCGTATTTTCGACTTTTTCTTCAATATTATCAACTACATTCTCAACTGCTTCTTTGAATTCGTCGATTTGCTGCTCTACTTGATTTTTATAGGATTCCATCTTTTCCATTGTTTTTGAGGCAAATTCTCTTATTTGATCTTTTGTTTCCAGCGTCGCTTTTCCAATATCCGTTTTAATTGAATCAGCTTTATTTTTAGCAACTTTTATATATTCAGAATCTTCATTGGCAAATAAAATTGCCGCCGCACCTGCTATGGCGCCCAATACAAAACCTAAAACAAAATTCCCTTTTTTCATATTCTACACCTCCGAATATTTTGGTATATTATACCATATCCATAGTTCTCATAACAATAGTTTTAACAATATAAGCAAAATTATTCCAGGAATCCCTAAAACTCCCGTAATGCCGATCGTATAAAAATTCAAAGGAATAAAGAAATTCTTATCATTAAAAATAAAGTTAATAATCAGCATACAGGCGCATCCTATGACACTGTTCAAAATAAAAAACAAGAGTAATTTAATGGGCAATTTAAAAAAACGATACAATGTATATCCGATCCCATAAATAGCAAAAATAATAATTATATATTTTATTAACTGTGCTTTTTCTATCCCCACTACCATTATCTTTTCACCAGCTTTCTTACGTATATATTCATTTAGAAAACCTAACTTTTTATAATTTATATTAAAGAATTTTTAATTTTATACAAATATCAATTACCTGAGTCTGATTAAAAATAATATCATTTCTTTAATCGTTAAAAAAAAGAAGCCTCTTAGGACTTCTTTTTTAATAAGATATGTGGATTAAATTATTCTTTAACTGCAGCATATCCTGCATCAATGGCTTTCATATTCAAGTCAATCAGTTCCGTCTTGCTTCCGAGAGATTTCTTGACCATATTTTTAACTTCATTCAGATCTAACTGATCATTGGCAGCAACATATGCTCCCAAAATAACCATATTTGCAACTTTTGGATTGCCAATTTCATTGGCCATTGCAGCAGAATCTACTTCATAAAATTTAACTCCTCCTTCTGGTCTGGAAGAAACGAGAGAGGAATTGATAATGATTTCTCCTCCTTCTTTTAATGCAGGTGCAAATCTTACAAACGAAGGTTCGTTCATGGCAATAATTGTATCAAAGGTCTCACAAACAGGACATCCTATTTCTTCATCGCTGATAATTACCGTACAGTTTGCGGTGCCTCCTCTTTGCTCTGTGCCGTATGCAGGAAAAAAGGTTGCATTTTTCCCCATATCATTCGCTGAATATCCCAGTGTTTTGCCTATAAGCATAACACCTTGTCCGCCAAATCCTGCTATAATTAAAGATTTTTCCATATTATTCAACCTCCTTAAATACGCCAAGCGGGAATACTTTCGTATTTTCTTCTGCGATTCTTTTTACGGTCTGTTCCGGAGTCATTTTCCAGTTCGTAGGACAGTTAGATAACAACTCAACAAAAGAATATCCGCCGTTTAAATTAACTTGGAAGGCTTTTTCGATAGCTTTTTTTGCTTTTAATACATTTGCAGCGTCATGCAGTGAAAATCTTGCAACATATTTTGGTGCATCAAGCGTAGCAATAACTTCTGCCATTTTAATTGGCGCACCTTGATCTTCCATGCTTCTTCCAAGAGGAGATGTTGTTGTTACCTGCCCCAACATTGTTGTCGGAGCCATTTGTCCACCGGTCATACCATATGTAGTATTGTTAATAAAGATAACCGTGATGTTTTCACCCCTGTTTGCCGCATGAATTGTCTCAGCGGTTCCAATTGATGCCAAGTCGCCATCACCCTGATAAGATATTACAAAACTGTCTTTGCTGCTGCGTTTAATGCCGGTCGCAACAGCCGGAGCTCTTCCGTGAGCTGCGCTAACATAGTTGGTCCTCGTAACCATGCCGCCTAAAGGACCGCACCCAACAGGCCATACGATTACAGCTTTTTCGCCTAATTCAAATTTATCTATCGCTTGCATGATCAAGCTGGTCGCTATGCCATGCATACATCCGGGACAAAAACCATGTGTAACGTCCATTAGATACTTCGGTTTTTCAAATACTTTTTCCATAACTTTACCTCTCTATATCATTTTTCTTACTGCTCTTAACGCATCTTCCGGTTTCAATATAACGCCGCCTGAACGTCCGTAATGTTCGACCGGTATTGCTTTATCAGTAAGCGCACGAACATCTTCAACCATTTGGCCTGGATAGCTCATCTCTAAGCATATAACTTTTTTTACTTTGTTTTTATCAAGCGCTGTAAAATTAGCTTCCGGGAAAGGGAAAAGTGTTTTTGGACGGATTAATCCGGCTTTAATACCTTCTGCTCTAAGAGTTTTAATAACAGATTTTGCGACTCTTGCACTTGTGCCATATGCAGCAAATACGATCTCAGCGTCGTCCATCATATATTCTTCAACTCTTACTTCGCTTTCTTTCCAGCCTTCATACATTTTCATATGTTTTATATTTTCTGCTTCAAGTTCTTCTCCTGAATTATACCAGGAAGAAATAAGTCTTTTTGAACCGTCTGCATTTCTTTTGTTGATTCTCCATTCATCTTTTGCAGGCAGATCATTCAGATCTTTCATTTCAGGATAAACAACACCTTCCATCATATTGCCAATAACACCATCAGCCAAAACATAGCATATGCATCTATATTTATCAGCAATATCAAACGCTTCATAAACCATATCGACTGTTTCCTGAACCGTAGCCGGAGCCAGCACAAAACATCTTGCACCGCCATTCGTCGGCGCTTTTGTAGCTGAAAGATATTCTTGTTGAGATGGAAGTATTTGTCCAAGCCCAGGGCCTCCCCTTCCAACATTTATTATTACTACTGGAAGATTTGCCCCTGTGATATACCCGATCCCTTCGGCATATAATGCGATGCCGCATCCCGATGAAGATGTCATACATCTTACTCCAGTCATTGCTGCACCATACACCATATATGAAGATGCAACTTCGCTTTCACCTTGAACAAATGAACCGCCTACTTCAGGCATTCTTTTTGATAAATGCTCTGGAATTTCATTTTGAGGTGTAATTGGATATCCGGCAAAAAATCGGCACCCAGCTCTAACTGCCGCTTCTGCTATAGCTTCATTACCTTTAACAAATTTTTTCATATACTACCTCCTGCTTATTTATAGACCGTAATTGCAACATCGGGACACATCATTGCGCACAAAGCGCATCCCGTGCATTTTTGATCGTCAAACTGTTCGGCTACAAAATAGCCTTTGCTGTTAATGGTATTGCCAATTTTAATAATTTTTTTCGGGCAATTCATTATGCACAGGCCACAGCCTTTACATCTTTCCGTTGCCACTTCGATTTTAGCCATAGTTACCTCCTATTATGACAATAAATTGTTAGTATACTAATATACTTTTATAATACCATATTGTTAAAAAAAATACAACATGTATATTTACATGTTGTATTAAAAATAATATATTTTACATTTTTTTATTTTAAATAATTATGAAGTGATTCCACAAAATGATTTTCTAAGATTTTTGACCCTTTTTCTACATCCTTTTCAATAATAGCATTAATCAATCCCGAATGCGTTTCTACTAATTCATCATATTTATCACTCATATATACATTTTTTACCGCCTCAATTAATTGTTCTTGGAACAAATCATGAAATGTATTATATAGTCTGATGAGAGTTATATTATTTGAAAGCTGAACAATATAATCATGTATTTTATTATCGACAACTACTTTTTCATCAAAATCGATTTCTTTGACTTTAATATATTCTTCTTGTAATTTCTTTAGATTATTGATTTCTTCTTCACTGATATTATCTCTTATCGCAGAACGTAATGCCTGCATTTCAATCGCCATTCTTAGCTGTATGATATGTTTTTTAGGAATTTTTTCAAATTGCAAGATAAAAGCAAGCGGTGGATAGTCTGTTCTGTCTTTTGGATCATTGATTACGATACCTCTTTTGGGAGCAACGGTTAGCACATCCATAAATTCCAGTACACGAAGTGCTTCTCGAAGCGTCGAACGGCTGACATTTAGCTTTCTAATCAGTTCTTCTTCATTATAAAGTTTATCACCATATTCCAATTCACCTTTTTCAATTAAAGTCATTATGGTATTGATAACCTTTTTATATAGCTTTTCGTTTTCTCTTTTAATCGGAGTAATTTCAAGTTCGTTATTCATAAATGTCCTCTTTATCTTATAATTTATGTAAAAATTCACATTATTAGGTATATTATTAACCTCAATATGACTATTGTCAATAATTTTTTAAAAATTTAAATGTTTACATTGCATTATTTAGTCTATTAATAACAAAATAAACTTTTCTTTATATATGAAGAATGTTATAATGTTTTTTGATTGTATTAACTCAAAAACAATATAAAATATAATTTAGAATGAATGCTCTTAAATATGTGCATTTAATATATCAGGAATAGTATGAGCCAAAAAAAAGATGAAATCGTAGATCTTCAAAAAAATATTTCAAATCGTATCGTTCAGTCTTCAAAGAATGAACTCAGTGTTTCTATGCGTTTTTTAGATTATGCGCTTAGTAAAATGTATTTTGTCCCTAATTTTTCAATCCCTACCATACAAACCGATGGAAGAATGATTTATTTTAATCCGGAATTCTTGATCGAACAATATAAAACAAGCCGATTTTTATGCAACAGAACACAATTCCATATGCTGCTGCACTGTATTCTTCATCATCCATTCGACAGCCTCCATAAAAAACCGGAAGTTTGGGACGTCGCGGTCGATATCGCGGTAGAATATATTCTTGACGGAATAAAATCCAAATCTATAGACTATGCCCTTGACAAACCGAAAAAGCAATCGATATATAACGCTTTATCTTCATTAAAATATAAAAACGCGCAATCTATTTACTATAAATTAATGGAATCTCCTTCCCTGCTGCAACTGGCTTTGGAGAGTGCAGAGTTATTTAAGCTTGACGAACATAAAATTTGGCACAAAATCAGCAAATCGCAGGGCGATATCGATCAGGAAAGCAGTGAAAATAACGAAGCTGATATTGACAATGATAATGATGAAGATGCAGATAAAGAGCATCCGAATCCTGAAGAAATGGAAACTAAGATCGAATTCAAAGATGAAAATGATGATGGCGAGCAGCAAGAAAGCGATATTGATTTAAAACAAAATATACAAGATTTCTTGAACCAGAAGGAACTTGAAGACTTACAGAAAGAATGGGAAGAAATCAGCGAAAAAATGGAAGTCGAGCTTGAATCGTTCTCAAATAATATCGGCGAAGACAGCGGCGATCTTTTACAAATTATACAATTAAACAACAGAAAAAAATATGATTACGGTGCATTTTTAAGAAAATTTGCAGCTCTTCAGGAAGAAAACATTGTAAACGACGAAGAATTTGATTATATTTATTACACATTTGGTTTATGCATGTATGAAAACATGCCGTTAATTGAGCCGTTGGAATATAAAGAAACAGAAAAAATACGTGAATTTGTGATTGCCATCGACACTTCGGGAAGCTGTTCAAATGGATTGATTCAAAAATTTTTGGAATATACTTATTCCATTCTCACATCTTCAGAGGTGTTTTCGTCAAAAGTGAATATTCACATTATTCAATGTGATGCCGATATAAAAAAAGATGATAAAGTGACCGATTCACAGGAAATGGAAGATTTTCTTTCCGAATTCACTGCATTTGGAAACGGCGGCACGGATTTCAGGCCTGTGTTTAAATATGTGGATGAGTTAGTAGAAAAAAAAGAATTTTATAACCTGCGAGGTCTTATATATTTCACCGACGGGTATGGTGTATTCCCAGAAATGCCCCCTCAGAATTACACCACTGCTTTTGTGTTTGTCGATGAAGAAGCAAGAGGGGTTGGCGTGCCTCCATGGGCCATTAAAATAGTGTTATCACAAGACGAGATTCAATCGTTAGAATATTAGAGGAATAAGAAGTATGAATATTTATGATGCTAAACAAGAAATCAAGAATACGTTGAAAATTTATTTAAAGAAAAACGAGTATGGCGAATACGCCATTAGCAGAGTGCGACAACGCCCTATTCTTTTAATAGGCGCTCCCGGAATCGGAAAAACCGCAATCATGAGCCAGATTGCCAAAGAAACAGATGTGGGACTGGTGGCTTACTCTATCACGCACCATACACGTCAAAGCGCCATCGGGCTTCCATTTATCACCGACCGGCAATACGGCGATATATGCTATAAAATCACCGAGTATACAATGAGCGAGATCATAGCAAGCGTATATGAGGCGATGGAGCGAACAGGTAAAAAAGAAGGGATCTTATTTATAGATGAAATCAACTGCGCTTCCGAGACATTGGCTCCGACAATGCTGCAATTTTTACAATTAAAACAATTTGGCCAGCATAAAGTCCCCGACGGATGGGTTGTCGTTGCCGCTGGAAACCCACCGGAATATAATAAATCTGTAAAAGAATTCGATACTGTTACGCTTGATAGAATCAAGCTGGTTAATGTTGAAGCCGATTATAAAGTATGGAAAAAATATGCCTATGAATATCATGTTCATAATGCAATTACCAGTTATCTTGACATTCACGAAAATAATTTTTATAGAGTGGAAAACACTGTTGAGGGAAAAGAAATCGTAACAGCCAGAGGCTGGGATGATTTATCCCAGGTTATCACTATGTATGAAGAGCTGAATTTAAAAGTAAAAAAGTCATTGATTCAGCAATATATTCAGCATAAAGATGTCGCCGCTCATTTTGCTAATTTTTATGAATTATATAATAAATACAAGCAGAACTATAATATTGACGATATATTGGATGGCGTTATCAACATCACCGAACGCGATAAGCTCTCTGCCGCGCCTTTTGATGAAAAACTAAGCTTTATAAACATATTGCTTGATAAAATCGCTTCTCTCATGTATGCATCCATGAGAGGCGAGGAAGTAACAGAGATTTTATATCAATACCTAAAACAATTAAAACCGATCTACTTATCAGATAACTATGATTACGGCACAATCGTTAATTTTTATCATGAAACCGAAGGTATCATCATAAAAAATATTGAAAAAAATATACTTGATAAAAAAGATGCGCAAAATTATAAGAGTGCTTTGGCACTGTTAAATGAATTTATTACTAACGCAAACATTGCCGCCGGCAATAATGGCAGCGATGCATTCACTAAAATAAAAGAGTATTTTTCTGCAAGAGCAACCCAAGAAGACACCAGAGCGAAAGAAGTAAACACTTCACTGGATAATGCTTTTAGATTTGTCAGCTATGCTTTTGGGCCCGGTCAGGAAATGATTATTTTTGTGACAGAACTCACTTATAATTACCACTGCGTAAAATTTTTAGCAGAGCATCCAAACACAAACTATATAAAATATAATAAAGAGCTTTTATTTGACCAGAAAGAAAAAGGCTTAATGCAGGATATGACAAAACTCGAAGAAATGGTCAAAGATTTATAAGGAAACAATATGTCAGTCTCCCCGCTTTTATATACCTATAATAAAGCAACCGATGATATCGCCATTACAAAATATATCGACACGGATAAAACACATACCGAATACGTGATTCCTTCCGTGATTGATAATAAAAAGGTGACATCAATCGCTGCGAATGCATTTGAGGATTGCACGCATTTAATCGATATACATCTTCCTGATACGATAACATCGATCGAGGCACATGCATTCGAAGGATGCGCCAAATTAAAAAATATCAATTTGCCAAACAGTATTATCTCCATCGGAGATAATGCTTTTTCTTATTGCCATAGTTTGATTGAAATCAATATACCCGACAGCGTAGCATCAATTGGCTGCGGTGCTTTCAGCAGCTGTAATCGGCTTGATACCGTGCGTCTTCCTACATCTCTTTCAACTATTAGCAGTGCATTATTTAAAAATTGTGTTCAGCTATCCGAAATAACAATACCCCAGAATGCGTTGGAAATAGGCTGTGAAGCTTTTTTGGGCTGCAGCAATATTATTGAGATAAAGCTTCCTGAAAGCATCACTAAAATCGATCAAAAGGCATTTTCTCTTTGCCGGAATTTGATTCGCGTTAATTTGCCGAAACAAATAAAAGTCATTGAAGAGAGAACGTTTGAGATGTGCATCAGGCTTGGAAAAATCGATATTCCAAGCAGTGTATACGCTGTTAAAAGCAGGGCGTTCAACGGATGCACAAATTTGGGACAGCTCCATATTCCAAACAGTGTCACGCATATCGGCAGCAGGGCCTTTTCAGGCTGCAGAAGATTATTGAAAGTAACACTTCCCCGAAAAATAACCGAGCTTGGAAATAACGTCTTTGCAGATTGCAGCAAACTTTTACAGGTCAATATCCCCGAAAATATCACCGCCATCGGAGACGGCTTTTTTAAGGAGTGCAATAATTTAGCCGAAGCGCACATTCCGGGCTGTGTGGACTATATCGGTGACGAAGCCTTTTACGCATGCAGCAAGATCAAAAGAATCAACATTCCCGACTGCGTAGACTATATTGGGCATTGGGCTTTCAGCGGCTGCTACGGCATAAAGCAAATTTACATCCCAGGCAATGTCACCTCAATAGGATATGGCGCTTTCTATGAATGCAAGGAGCTTGCGGAAGTGAGCCTGCCCGATAGCATTGAAACAATTGGCGGAGGCCTGTTTTCAGAATGCCGCAAATTGTCCAAAGTGATTCTACGAAGTACAGGCGAAAAAAAGGTTGAACTCAGGGAGCTGATTCATGAAATCAAACTGCCTTTAGAAATATGTTTTTATAATCAGGAAGCTGAGGAAAGTGTATTTGTAGCCGTTCCAAAATCAATGTTTACCGATGAGGCTCATTATGAATCCTATACAACGATTTTTAAGTTAATTGACAATAGATATGAGATTGATTTTAAATGGTATGATGCACATTTCGCTTTTATCAATGACAAAGGCGCACAAATCACCGTGCTCATCAGCAGAATCCCCTACCAAAAATCATGGAGTCAAGCGGCTCTGACTCAATACAGAGATTTTGCCGCTCAAAACAGCTATGATATCATTATCGAAATCATCAAAAAATACACCGTTCCCAAATTAAAAGATTTATGCGCTCTGACCGAAGTCATCGATGAACAAAATATCAACGACTTTATCGAATATGCAAATAAAAACAAACGAGCGGATTTTATCAGCTTTTTACTTGATTATAAAGCAACTCATTTTCAGTATCATAAGAAGAAATATGATTTATAACTTTTGGTTGATTATATTCTCGTTCAGCGCGATTAACATTTCACTCGGCTTGGAGAGTTCTAAACTGACTAATTACATTTAATTTTTTAACCATGATTCTCTTGTTTATGTCAAGCGAGAAAGCCGCCAAAATGAGGTGGAAGAAAATAAAATATGATATAGTAAAGGGGGCATAGAAGACCATTATGCCCCCTTGGAAGAATTATCGTTTGGAATCCTCAAGCCAGACAATGCTTTCCTCGAATCGGCCTCGGCGGTTAAGTCGATTATAGGGGTATCAACTACCGAAGCGGCTTTTTCGGTGCTTGCCATACTTTTACCTCCTTCATCATGGCATAAAAAAACGGCCTGATTTTTTAATCAGACCTGACGGGCTTTTTCCCTCCCTTCAACTTCGGGTCAACTTGGCCCGAAGTGCGGTAATATTTATATGTAGAGAAGCGCCGCTCGTAGTCTCGTTTGAGCGACGCTTAATATATGCGATTATGCTTTTGGCAATTCTACTTGAAGGTTTTCTCGCACATGGTTATATGTTGGCTCTTTACCAATTTTAGTATAGAATTCATCTGTAAATTTTATGCAACTAAGAACTGCCCATTTTGCGCATCCATACCCTAAACACTTGTCAGGGAAATATGGATTGCCTGTTTTTTCAAACGGTTTTGATGCTGGAAATTTTCCAATTAACTGTCTTGATAACTTATTCAAATTATCTATTTCAGCTTTGATTCCAGAATAGCTTGAAAACCACTCCGGTTCATAGTGTGTAAGCGCATTTCTTAGGCGTATCAGTATTGATATGTCTTGAAAAGGAGTTGTTCCTTTATCAAAAAGCGGTTTTTCTAAAAGAGTTAATGTTATTTGGTATTTGTCTGTAATTGAATAAGCTGCGGTTCTTGGCACACTCATTTCCCACATGTTTGAGAGCAGTTTGATCTTATCTTCACCTAAAACTTCCAGCCGGTTTTGGCTGTCCGTGGCATCACAAAATATTTCATTTATTGATGCTTCCAGAAAAGAAACACATGCGAATATTGTGCTTGTAACATATGCTCTAAGTTCCGTGTGCAACCCTTGATTAAATTTGCCATCATATTCATTCTCGGCTTTTTGACACAACCTACAAAAAATTGCCGCCGACTGAATGTGTTGTATTGAAAAATAGGTTCTCATTTTTATCTGAATGGATTCTTCAATTCTAATACCTTCCTTATGGTTAAAGCTATTCACACACTTACTCCTTCCCAGTATTTTTTAGCCAAATTACCTACTTATCGAATTATAGCACAATGCAGTATCTTTTCAGCAAATAATTCCACGAAAACACATCAATTTATCACCATTGATGTGTTTTCGTGGTAGGCTGGTTTTGGAGCGCATGAGAGGCGGTTACGATAACACAAATCAACTTAGGGTCAAATTGGCCCGAAGTGCAGTAGCATTTATATGTAGAGAAGCGCCAGTCACTGTCTTTTTCTGATTGACGCTTTATTGCCTGTGTATTATATTATTTCAGAGTTTTCGAGGATTTAGCAAATGATTGGCCATGTATACGCCCTTTTTGCGTGGCTCATAATGGTATACCCATGTTCTCCGCCAGACTTAAAATCCCGCAAAGCATTGGTACACAATGCTTTGCGGGATTTTTCCATTGCCAGAAACGGCCATTTGACCCCAGCTTTGACCCCTTAGAGATTAAGGACGTTCTTTATATACATTTCCATACGCTTGGCGCTCTCCTTTTTCATCTGATCCGTACAATGCCCATACACGTCCAGCGTGAAAGCGGCGGTGGCGTGACCAAGGTTGCTTTGCACGGTTTTAATATCATCACCTGAGCGGATAGCTGCCACAGCATAGCTATGCCTGAGATCATGAAAATGCTCTTGACCAAGTTCCCATGTGTGACTGTCAATAAGCGCCTCATAGATATCTTCAACAATTACCCAATCCTCCGAGCTGTTTTCAAGCCGCTTTTTTGTTTTGAATGACGATACCTTGCGTTTGCATTGTACCATATGCCTATATAGACTTGGTTTTTCAGAAGCTGCATGACCGTCATGCTGCCCATAGGCCGCCGTTATTGCCCCGTGTCGCACGTTTTCTCTTATCTTGGAGATTTTCCTACAAAAGCGAGGCGCGGATTTGCTGTTTACACGACACATACATAGGTGTTATACTTATGTAAAATCTGTATATTTTTATAAGTTATTAACAGTATTCGACAAAACAGGGATTTTACGAAAGGATGAGATGAATAAAACGCTTTAATAAGATTTTTAACAGCTGGGATGAGATTTGCGCGGATGAGAAAATGCGCCTGCGGAACAATCTTGTTGTATTTTCATTTTGTTCCACATTAACTTTTTTGATTATGGCGATAATCACCTTAATATTTTTTGACGAGATTCTCGATTTGCAGTATTTTCTGCTTACCCTAGTCTCGGCAGCCTGTTTTTTTCTGCAAGCTTACAGCAAAAGATACATTCCTGCTGTGGCGTGGATGTTCGGGGTAATGGCCATGGGGCTGTGCTGGAGATTTTTAGACTTTTCTCCGGATACGGTCATCGGCTTCTATTGGATTTACCTGGTTCCGATTTTCGGGCTGACGGTAGTGTCAAAGAAACAGGGCGTCCTATTTATCGCGCTGATAATTATAATACTGATTGCAAAGATAATTGTTTTCGAAAAAGGACTGCTGCCGGATCAGTATGTGGACGGGCAGCTTCGCGACAGTATAGAATTTGTCATTTCTGTTACGATTGTGTCTGCGTGTCTGTTTTTGCTGGAAAATATCCGCTCCAACACTCAGGCGCGGTTGGTGGAGACGACAAAAACACTGAATTCGTTTGCGTATAAAGACCCTCTTACCGGAAAATATAACCGGCACGCGTTTTCCGCCCACTTTCAATCGGAGCAGAGCTTTTCGGCCGGCCTGTATTTTGCGTTGATGGATATTGACTTTTTTAAAAATGTCAATGACAATTACGGCCACGACGTCGGGGACGCCGTGCTATGCCACGTTGCCGGCCAGATAAACAAGCATATTCCCAACAATGCCTATTTGTACAGATGGGGCGGCGAAGAGTTTTTGCTGGTTTTTAAATCGTCGAACAAAGCCGACTGCGACAATATATGCGAAACAATAAGGCAGGCGTGTCAACGCACGCCATATTATATCGACGGCAAAAATGAAATCTTCGTCACTTTGAGCATAGGGACAAGCTGCGGGGCTGAGGGCAAATTCATTGGCGATTGTCTTAAAGAGGCGGATAACAACCTGTACACTGCGAAAAATTCCGGCAGAAACTGTGTGGTCACCTCCGCTTAAGTTTCGACTTTTGAAGGGTTTAGCAAATGATTAGCCATGTATATGCCCTTTTTGTGTGGCTCATAATGGTATGCCCATGTTTGTAGGATTTGAACCCACGTGAGTGTCGCTCTTCACCCCTTCAACAAATAATAAAATATTTATCTTTCTTATACTTTTAAGACAATAAAAAAACATCTGTATAGAGATGTTTTTATTATTGAAATATTTGGTGCGGTTGGTGGGATTTGAACCCACACGAGCGTCGCTCGCCACCCCCTCAAGATGGTGCGTCTGCCGATTCCGCCACAACCGCATTCATGTAGCGTAAGGTATTATATACTAAAGTGCTTAATTATGCAATAGATTTTTTTTGTCCAGTATCTCTTTTATTTGTTCATATATCTTTGGTATGTCGGCTTTTAAATCCTCTAATGATTTATTGTTTGTAACCAGTACATCGGCATGGCTTTTTTGCTCCTCAAACGGCATTTGAGAAGCTAGGCGGTTTTTTGCTTCTTCAACAGACATGTTTCGTATATGTACTAGTCGATCGAGCTGTATTTCATGATCGCTGTAAATAAGCACAGCAACATCTACCGTATTTTCAACCTTTGCTTCAAACAATAGTGGGCAATCATAAATAATGCCTTTGATGTTTATTTTTTCATAGCGATCCAAAAGTTCAAAATATTTCTGCGTTACCCTGTAATGCAATATTGCATTCAGCTGGTGGCGAGCTTCTTGATCTTGAAAAACCTTTTCTCCAAGTTTCTTTCTGTTGAGCTCACCGTTTGTTATATACCGGCTGCCAAACGTCATCTCAATTTCGGTAACCGCTTCACTGCCTTTTTCACATACTTCACGCGAAAGCTGGTCTGCGTCAATAATCGGGAATTTTGTATATTCGCTTAAATATTTACAAAATTCGCTCTTGCCGCTGGCAATCCTGCCTGTCACTCCTATTTTAATCATCACATACCTCCACACTATTTACAGTCGTACCATGAAAACCCCGCGCAAATATCCACTTTCAGGGGCACTTTAAGCTTTGCCGCCGACTGCATTTTTTCTTTTAAAATTTGACTTGCTATATCAGATTCTTCTATAGGTGCATGAACGATCAGCTCATCGTGCACCTGCAAAATCAATTTACTTTTCAATTTTTGCTTTATCAGCTCTTCATAAACGCTGTTCATAGCAATTTTTATAATATCAGCCGCCGTACCCTGAATCGGTGTATTGAGCGCTGTACGTTCCGCAAAACTTCTTTCGTTATAATTACGGTCATTGATTTTTGGAATATATCTTCTTCTTTTGAATTTTGTTTCAACATATCCGTGTTTTCGTGCAAATAAGATCATATCATCCATATAATTTTGCACATCGGCGTATCGTTGTAAATAAATTTCAATATAACGCTTCGCTTCTTTCCTGCTGATCATTAAATTTTTTGCAAGCCCAAAATCACTGATGCCATATATAATGCCAAAATTTACCGCCTTGGCACGCGACCGCATGCTGTTGGTGACCATTTCCAGAGGAACATTGAATACTTCGGCCGCCGTTCTTCGGTGAATATCCTCATTATCTAAAAATGACCTGATAAGGCTTTGATCCCCCGACATATCCGCAAGCACGCGTAGTTCTATCTGGGAATAGTCCGCGTCAATTAATATATGATTTTTGTCTTGAGCCGTAAATACTTTACGCAATAATTTGCCTTCGGGCGTTTTAATAGGAATATTCTGCAGATTCGGCTCCGAAGATGATATTCTTCCAGTTGTTGTGATTGTTTGATTAAACGTAGTATGAATTTTTGATGTATTACTGTCTACAAGGGATAATAACCCTTTTACATAAGTGCTGCTTAGCTTGGATGCCTTTCTTATTTGTATGATCTTATCAATAATCGGATGAAAATTTCTAAGGGACTCTAATACTTCTATATCCGTAGAATAGCCCGTTTTTGTTTTTTTTCTTACAGGGATTCCCAGCTCCTCAAACAAAAGGGCACCCAGTTGTTTCGGAGAATTAATATTGAAGCTTTTATCTTTGCCTCCCAGCTCACGTATTTCATCTTCTAAATGCATGATTTGCTCATCCAGCGTTTTGCCTATATCCCTAAGTTCGTCTACATCAATATGCATGCCTTCGTGTTCTATAGATGCCAATACACGAGCCAACGGCATTTCAATATCATAATATAATTTTTCAGCTTCGATATCTTTAATTTGCCCGGCAAAAAGATGATAGAGCTTTTCTACGGAATGCACGTACATGCAGAGCTCATCATGAGAACGTTTATTTTGTGACAGAAAAGTAAGCTGTGTATTATTTTTATTGATATCCACATCCATATGCAAATATTTTTTTAATAACGCATTCATACAATATGAATTATCCGACGGATTAATTACATATGCAGCTAGGTAGATATCAAAAGCAATTTTTTCAATATCAATATATTCTAACGTGTTCAAAATAAATGTCTTATAATCATGCAACACTAATTTTATTGCGTTTTTCTCTAAAGCCTGCATAAAAGTTTCGCAGATCTCCTGCGTGCAATCGTCAAGTATGAATGTCGTCTCCGCTGTTTTTACGGCAAGGACCGATAATTTATTATAAAATATTTCATAGTAGACAAACAGTCTTTCTTCTTTCTCAATTCTTTCTATGCTGTCATGAATATTCTTCGCATCCAGCAGCACATAACAATAATTTTCTTCGTCAGCAGGCAATGAAGCACATTCTTTGACTTGAATATCCAATCTCGATAAAATACTTTTCATTTCAAGGCGGGTCAATAAGTCAGCGAGTTCTTCTTCCTGTGTTAGTCCTTCATATCTTACTAATTCTTTTTCTATAGGAGCACTATCGGATATTTCCGCTAAAAATCTGCTGTGATAGGCATCTTCTTTTCCGCTAAGTAATTTTTCTTTTAATTTGCCCTGAATGCTTTCTATATTTTCATAGATACCATCCAAATCATGATATTCAATAATCAGTTTTTGTGCCGTTTTTTCTCCAATACCTGCGATTCCCGAAATATTATCCGATTTATCGCCCATAAGTGCTTTTAAGTCAATTAGCTGCTTTGGACTCATTTGATATTTTTCTTTGATATAGCCTTCATCTACTTTAACAATATCACTGATTCCGCGCTTTGCATAAAAAATGGTAATGCCGTCTTCGGCCAATTGAAAGCTGTCCTTATCTCCGGTGATCAAAACGCATTCTATCCCCGTATCTTTCGCTAGCTTCGCATAAGAGCCTAGTAAATCATCGGCTTCAAAGCCTTCACATACTGCAGACTGAATGCCAAGATAGTCAATGATTTCTATGATATATGCTATTTGCTCTCTAAGCTCATCAGGCATTTTTTGGCGTGTTGCCTTATAGGCCTCGCTCGCTTCATGCCGGAATGTGGGTGTTTTTGGATCAAATGCAGCATACAGATAAGTTGGATTTTGTTCTTTAATTATCTTGAGCAGCATATTAATGAATCCATAAATCGCATTCGTAGGAATTTGCGTAGAAGTACGCATTTCTTTGATTGCATAAAAAGCTTTATAAATTAAGGAATATGAATCAATAACTATTAGTTTTTCCATAAATCACCAAAAAAAATTTTATTATATTATAGCATACGTATTTTTCTTTTAATAAAACATTGAACATTAAACATATATTATACTGAGGTGTATGCAATGATTGAAAATTTTATCAACCCTGAGCTTATGATCCTTGTACCGGTTCTAAACATTATCGGCCTGGGTCTTAAGAAATACTGGCGGCTCAACAATGCTTATATCCCTGTCATACTAGGTATATTTTCGATTTTTCTATGCTCCGCCTATTTTATTTCAAAAACCAATATCGACTCAATAAATGCGTTTATGCACGTTCTCTTTAATTCTGTTGTGCAGGGCATATTGGCTGCGGGCGCCAGCGTATATTTTAATCAAATCAAAAAACAAATTCAAAACAGTGAAGTAAAAAGCTTATTTTACAAAAAAAATAAGCCCGCTTCATAAATAACTGCCAAGTTACATTTCTACTCTGCCCTCTATTGCGCTAAGCAACGTATATTCATCGGCAAATTCCAAATCGGAACCGATGGGCATTCCTTTTGCAATACGAGTCACTTTGATACCGAGCGGTTTTATTAATCTTGAAATATACAGAGCAGTTGCTTCCCCTTCTATAGTCGGGTTTGTTGCGATAATAATTTCCTGCATATTCTCCCCCAAACGCTCCAATAATTCCTTTAGTTTTATATCATCTGGGCCTATGCCGTCCATCGGAGATATCACACCATGCAGCACATGATAAAGGCCTTTGTATTCTCGTGTTTTCTCTATTGCCATAATGTCTTTCGGTGATTGTACGACACATATCATGCTTGTATCCCTTTTTGTAGATGTGCAAATATCACAAATTTCACTGTCTGTAATATTGAAACACTTTGGACACAAATGTACTTTTTCTTTAAGCTGTATAATGGCATCCGAAAGCGCGAAAGCTTGGCTGGTTTCCAGTGAAAGTATATAATATGCAAGTCTTTGTGCGCTTTTTCTTCCTATTCCCGGCATTTTTGCCAGTTCATTTATTAAATTTCTCAGAGGTTGAACAGATTGTGACATATTAGAATAATCCCATTCCACCGCCCATGCTCTGAGCAAATTTAAATTTCTCTTCACTTGCTTTATTCACTTCTTCTATCGCAGCGTTAAAAGCCGCCATAAGCATATCTTCAAGCATTTCAACATCATCTTTATCTATAATTTCGGGTTCAATATGAAGTGATAAGATTTCTTTTTTCCCGTTGATTTCAATATTAACCATACCTCCGCCACTGTTTACGCTAAATGTGCTTTCTTCGAGCTCCTGCTGCGCTTGCTGTGCTTGCTGCTGCATTTTTTGCGCTTGTTTGATTAAATTATTCATATTTGCTCCGGAAGGCATGCCGCCTTTGAATTTCCCTTTTGACATTGTTATTTTCTCCTTTACTCTTCAAATTTTAATATATCGCCAAATGCTTCTTTAGCTTGTTTTTTTATATCGTCTCTAACAGTAATACTGACCATATAATCTTGAGAAGATATCATCTCTTTTATATTGTTTGTAATATATTCTTTATATTTTATATCTTCATTGATTAAAGAATATACATACTCATCCACATAAATATCGATCGTTTTATTCTCTATTACAAATTCTGCCTGTTTTATTCCCATCGCTATGAGCGGAAATCTCTCGTATAATTTATTTGTAAGTTTTTCTTTCAGTTGTTGTTTATTTATATCAGCTTCTTTTTGCTCTGCTTTCCGAGGCATTTTTTTTTCGGATTTAACTGCATTTATTTTGTTTATTTCTTGTTTCTTCTCATTAACTGCAGGTTTCTGAGTAAACCCAGTCTGTTCGTTATCCTTAAATTGCCGAACTTGCACAGACTGTTGTGAAAAAATATCTTCTTTTGTATTTTGCCTGCTTCCTGCTATCTGCAAGAGCGCACATTCCAAGACATAGATAGGCGTTGCCGCAAAAGTGACCCTGCTTTGTGCTTCAATCAATATATCGAGTATTTTGACCATATCTTTAGTTTGAACTGTCTTGGATAATTCAATGATATGTTCAATCATATCATCGCTTCGCATGATCATCGTATGAGCGTGTTTATTATTCTTTCCAATGATAATATCTCTTACGAAAGCTATAATCGAATTGAGCAGGCTCACAACATCTTTGCCTTCATTCATAATCGTATTTAGTATCTCTATCAAACGCTCAGCATCTCCGCTGAGAGTATGTTCGATTAGCGTCAAAATCAAAGCATCGTCTGCTCTGCCTGTAACAAAATTAACCAGCTTTTCATCGATCATAGAACCGGCTGCATAGGTAGCACATTTATCAAGTATACTCAGCGCGTCACGAAGCGCGCCTTCCGCAAGCAGCGCGATGGTGTAGGCGGCTTTTGACAGAATACGAATATTCTCTTTGTCGCACACATTTATAATATGACTTTTCACATCGTCAATGCTCAGCCTCTTAAAATCATATCGCTGTGTTCTTGAAATAATCGTGGCGGGAAGTTTTTGGGATTCTGTCGTCGCCAAGATAAAAACAACATCCGCGGGAGGCTCTTCCAAGGTTTTCAATAAAGCATTAAAGGCTTCTACAGTGAGCATATGCACTTCATCAATAATATAAACTTTGTACTTTCCCATAACGGGATGATACTTAACGCTTTCTTTGATTTGCCTTATTTCTTCGATACCTCGGTTGGATGCGGCATCAATTTCTATAATATCAGGCATCGCATCACTTTCATGCGCTATACAAGATTCACATTCTCCGCATGGTTCATAATTCTGTAAATTTTTGCAATTCAATGCTTTTGCAAACACTTTTGCCGCCGATGTTTTACCGGTTCCACGAATACCGCAAAATAAATAAGCATGAGAAATTTTATCATACCGCAGCTGGTTGATCAAAGTGGAAGTAATATGATCTTGCCCTATGATATCGGCAAATGTTTTAGGTCTGTATTTTCTATATAATGCCATATACGCCATATTTCTTCCTCCTTATCGGATTATTATAACATAAACTATGCTTTGAATTCATAAATTTCTTTGATTTGCTGTGTATAATTGCCGTTTTGATCATGCACATAAATCGGTGGCAGAACATCTATCCAACTGTTTGCACCCTTTATGCCTTTTAATAAAAACAAATTTGATTTTTTCTCTTCATTGGGATAGATCATGATTAATTCTTTTGGCTCAATATGATAATGCTGCATTCTGTGTAATATTTCGGACAACCTTTGCGTTCTGTGTATCATCACAAAAGTGCCTCCGTTTCTTAAAAGTCGGGCGGCACATCCTATAACATCATCCAGAGTGCAGTGCACTTCATGTTTAGCTGACGCTATATTTTCATTTTTATTCGCAGCGCCGTCTTTATTTTGAATATAAGGGGGGTTGCTGAGCGCAATATCGAATTGAGACTCTCGCAGTTCTTGCGGTATGGATCGTATGTCTCCTTCAATGATCTTCACTCTTGTTTGCAAATTATTGAAATCAACATTTTCCTTGGCTAAATTTACGGAACTTTTATTAATCTCAAGACCGTAAATTTGATCCGATTTACTTTTTGCGGTCAGTAAAACAGGAATGATGCCGTTACCGCATCCTAAATCAATAACACTATAACTTGGCTTAATAAATTTTGCAGCATAATTCGCAAGAAGCACCGCATCAATACCGAAACAGAAAAGTTCGGAATCTTGTTTTAAATATAGCCCGGCTAATTGCAAATCATCAATTCTGTATTCTTTCATTTTCTTATTATCTCCCAAAACAAAATAAGACCTCTTGCAAAAGAGGCCTTACTTACGATATATTATTCCGGTTGTGGCGCATCTACCGGACACACACCCTGACACGCTCCGCAATCCAAGCAAGCATCAGCGTCAATTTCGTATTTACCAGCACCTTCACTGATAGCTCCTACTGGACATTCTGATTCACATGCTCCACAAGCGATACATGCATCTGTAATTATGTATGCCATTACCGTACACCCCCTTAGCAATATTTATTTTCAATTAATTATATAACATTTAGACTAAAACACAATAGTATTCTATCATTTTTTTCCAATCTTAAAGACTACTGTTATCAAATTCTTTTTCTAACCGTTCAAGTTCTTTTATTTCTTCGGGTGTCAGATTTTCATAATTAATTTCTCTCAGGCGTTTCAGTTCATCTGCGCTGCCCAGTAAACTTACTTCGTCTACAGGATATTCTTTTATAATACCGTCTGCATTATTTAAACGAACAGAAAAGCGTTTTGAAAGTACGTTTACTTTCTCAATAATTCCTTCCCCATCATCAGTTTTTACTTTCGCGCCCACGGGAAGCATGTTTTTGAGTTCTTCTCTGTATGTTTCATATTCATACTTCAGGCAGCATAGCAGACGTCCGCAAATTCCTGAAATTTTACTCGGATTTAGTGATAAATTCTGTTCTTTGGCCATTTTTATAGACACGGGATTAAAATCTCCCATCCATTTGGAACAGCATATCGGCCGACCACAAGGACCGAGGCTATCAAACATTTTTGTTTCATCACGCACACCGATTTGTCTTAGCTCTATACGAATTTTAAAAATGGCGGCAAGATCTTTTACAAGTTCTCTAAAATCTACCCGCCCGTCTGCTGTGAAATAAAATATAATTTTTGTTTTGTCAAATGTATATTCAGCATCAATTAATTTCATTGACAGCTTATGCTTCGCTATATTTTTTTCACATATACCAAGCGCTTCTTTCGCTTTTTCTTTATTGGATAAATATATTTTTTCATCTTCAGCAGATGCTTTTCTGATCACCGGTTTTAGCGGCGCCACTAATTCTTCATCACTGACATATTTAATTTTAGTAACTGCCTGCCCATATTCGGTTCCTCTCGCCGTCTCCACAATTGCGCAATCGCCTTTTAGTATTTCAATATCATTGGGATCAAAAAAATATATTTTTCCTGCAGCTTTAAATTTTATTCCTATGACTTTTTGCATTTATTCTCCTATCATATGCTTAAGAAACAAAATATTGACTCAATCATTAATTTATTGTTCGTCGATGCATTTGTTCTAATATCATATATATAATCTACTGTTTTCTTTAGTTTTGTTAATTCATAATTTTGTGATATTTTTTTGATTAAATCCAGATTGTCTTTGTTAACGATGTGTTCCGTATTCTTATCTAATTTATAAACGATGCTATCTCGCAAAATAGATGCAATAACCGTAAACACATCCGTCAGCTGCTCTTCAGAGAGCAGTAGGCTGTATTCTATTATCTGCTCAAAATTATTTTGTAATGCATACAGAAAAATCGAGTACACACTTTCCCTTATGTTGTCACTTGCCTTTGCATCACCAAAATAATAAATTTGGCATCTTGATAGTATTGTGGGATAAAAAGCATTTTTTGAATTAGCCAGCAAAATTATTATAGCATATTTATTCGGCTCTTCCAACGTTTTTAGCAAGCTGTTTTGAGCCGGTTTCTGCATAGTATCTGCATGATTGATAATATATACTTTTCTCTCTGATTCAAATGGTAAAATATTGATATTATATTTTAATTTTCTTATTTGACTCGTTTTGATGCTTGCACCATCCGGAAAAACATTGATAATATCGGGATGTGTGCCATGCCGAGCTTTACGACAACTACCGCAGGTATCACATGGTGCCGGCGAATTTTTACAAACACACGCCTTCGCAAATTCAGTGGCTGCCCGTGTTAAAAGCTGCTCATCTTTACCATAGAAAAAATATGCATGTGATAATTTATTTTCTTTTACAGCACTGTTAAGTGAAGTGCCTACATTTCTTGGCACTAAAAGATTTTCAAACATAAGTTCCTCAATTATTAAAACTTTTCAAATTGATCAACATCGAGTACAAATATTGTTGCTCCACCTACTTTGACATTGACATTACAGGCAACATCAGCTCCTTCCGTATAGGAATAGGTGACCGGTGTTGAAATGATCTGTTCTCTTGATTTACATATATTTTTAATGATCATCTTTATTCCATCGACTTCATTTTCCTCTGCGCCAATCAATAAAGTGACATTCCCTATCTTTAAAAATCCTCCTGTGGTCGACAATTTTGTTACATAAAATCCATTTTCTATAAGTGTAGAAGAAAGAACAGAGGCATCGTCTTTTTGAACTACTGCTATAATCAGTTTCATTTGAATCCCTCACTTTCTAAAAATAATTTATATATATCATCTGAAATATTTTCAATTGATCTTATTTCATTTGCATTGATGCACTTTATTTTAGTCCAATTGTATTTTTCTATCAATTCATAGGCTATATCATGCGCACTGTTTAAATGGGCAGCATTAGCCTCATGGATATCTTTTTTTTCATTCCCCGTTATTTTATTTGCTCTGTCTTTTGTGAGCGAGACTGTATCTGCAACCGATAAATCCAAAAAAAATACCACATCAGGCACAGGCAGGCCATATAGATTAAATTCAAAATCATACAGCCAGTCTAGAAATTTTTGTCTCTCCTTTTTATCTTGTATTTTAGAAGCTTGATGCAGCATGTTTGATGTAGTATATCTGTCTGCTATAACAATACCTTCGTTATTATAAAATGCTTCATAATCCTGTTTATAGGATGCATATCTGTCTATCGCATAAAATGTAGAACAAATATATGGAGAAATTGTATTTGGATCCTGCCCGAATTCTCCTCGAAGATACATCCTGACCAGTGCGGAAGATTCGTTATCATATCTTGGATAAGACACTTTCATCACAGGATATTTGTTTTTCTTCAATTTTTCATATAATAATTGACTCTGTGTTTGTTTGCCGCTGCCGTCAAGGCCCTCAAAAACCAACAATCTTCCCTTTTTCATCTCTACTCCGTCTATTTGATTACTTTTATCTTATTCTCTTTTATTCCCATAATGCTTACGCCAATATTTGAATAGTCTACAATAATTTCTATAATTTGCTCCGTTATGACTTCTCCAGGAATTATAAGCGGTATTCCTGGTGGATAGGGTATTACAAAGTCTGCAGAAATTTTATTTTTTGTATTTTTTATCTCTGCATATTTATAATTGCATGAAACGGCTTCTTTCATTTTTATTTTAGATACTGGCTCTGGCATATAAACTGAACGATTTGTTAAATGCGCATTTTTTTTGTTTTCAATCTTCTTAAGTGCATTTCCTAATGCTATTATATCACTTTGCACCGTACCAATGCCACATAAAGCTATGATATATGTATGCGAAGCGTATTCAATATAAATATTTTTTTCTTCAAGAATTTTTTTTATCTCAAAACCGGTGTAATTAGATTTTTTTGTATTAATCCATAATTTTGCCCAATCATAAATTTCATCTTCCATTAAATAAAAATTTGTTGCCGATAGCATATCTTTTAAATAAGTGCGCCAAGTATGAATTTGATTAAAAATCTTTTCCGCATATTCCGATGCGAAATATAATGCTTGCTGCAAGGAATTCAATAAAATGTATGAAGGGCTACTGCTTTGAAAAATGCGCAGATAAAAATCCAGCTTATCAATATCAACCGTACTGCTTCCTACATGAAGTATCGAACTTTGAGTCAAAGAAGACAATGTTTTATGTGTGCTTTGAATGACAATATCCGCACCGCATTCTTCCGCTGATGCAGGATATAATTTTGAGAATGCCAGATGTGCTCCATGCGCTTCATCAACAATGAGCGTTTTGCTGCTTTGCTTTGCCCACAAAGCGGCTTTTTTTATATCTGCACAAGTTCCCACATACGTTGGATATGTCATTATAATGCCTTTAATATCTGCATATTCTTTGCTCAGTTTCTCTGACTCAAGGATATACGCTTCATCGTAACCTTTATTATCACCGCAAGCAAAGACAAGATCGATATCGCATAAAAGGGCAGCATGATAAACAGACAAGTGGCTGTTTCTCTGTATCAATACCTTATCATCGGGCCGAAACGAAGCCGATGCGGCAGCCAAAATCCCCGCGGTTGTGCCATTGATTAAAAATCTGCTCTCATATACGTGATAAAGCTGTGCCGCTTGTTTCTGCGCTTCGCTTATCATTCCGGATGCATGATGCAAATTATCCGTATCACTTAATTCCGTTAGATCAAGAGAATATAATTCTTCATGCCCTGATGTTAGATTTTTTCCTTTATGTCCCGGCATATGCAATCTGATCGAAGATTTATGTTTTTTTAACGCATCTATAATATTCAAATTATCAAACCTGCTTGTTTACTACATTATAATTTGCTATAATGACAACGATTATAATATAAATTTGTCTATAATATATCAAATATTTATTAAATAAGAAAAATTTGATATAATATATATAAGTTTAAAGGAGGAATATGTATATGTCAAACCAAAATGTAATTGAACTCAACCAGGAAAATTTTGGACAAACCATATCATCCGATACCCCGGTACTCGTAGATTTTTGGGCATCTTGGTGTGGTCCATGTAAAATGATGGCTCCGATAATTGATGAATTAGCCGATGAATTTGCAGGCAAAGCGAAAGTATGTAAATTAAATGTTGATGAAAATACAGAGATTGCGTCTCGCTATAAAGTGATGAGTATCCCAACAGTGATTTTATTCCAGAATGGTTCTGAAGTCTCCAGAGATGTTGGTGTAAAATCACAGGATTTCTTTTCCCAGAAAATCAATTCTATGCTGTAGAAAATAAAAAAGCAGAGCACATGCTCTGCTTTTTTTGAGTTTACTCTTCTTCAAACATATCTTTGCCTACTCCGCATACCGGGCATACCCAATCTTCGGGCAGGTCTTCAAAAGGAGTGTTTTTTCCAATTCCTGCAGCTTCATCTCCTTCAGCGGGATCATATACATAGCCGCATACTGTACATACATACTTTTTCATTAGCGTAACCTCCAAAATTTATTTCCAGAATTTAAAATTCTGCATTATTAACCGTTCTTGGGAACGGAATAATATCTCTTATATTCTTCATACCCGTGATATACATCAGTAATCTTTCAAACCCGAGACCAAAACCTGAATGCACGCATCCTCCATAACGTCTTAAATCTAAATACCATTGCATATTTTCTCGGGCGATGCCCACATTTTGCATCGCATCAACAAGTACATCAAATCTTTCTTCTCTTTGACTGCCACCTATAATTTCGCCCACTCCCGGTACTAGCAAATCCATCGCGGCCACTGTGCCGCCATCATCGTTTCTCCTCATATAAAAAGCCTTAATATCTTTAGGATAATCAATCACAAATACGGGCTTTTTATAGATTTCTTCTGTGATATATCTCTCGTGCTCTGTTTGCAAATCACAGCCCCATTTTACTTCATAATCAAATTGCCTGCCTGCTTGATGCAGCAGTTCCACGGCCTTTGTATAAGTAATACATTCAAAATCAGATCGAACAATATTTAAAAGTCTTTCTTTCAAGCCTTTATCAATAAAACTGTTGAAAAAATCCATTTCGGTACTGCAATTTTTCAGCATGTAGCTTATAAGATATTTTATCAAATTTTCGGCCAATTTCATGTTGTCAAAAATATCGGCAAAAGCAACTTCCGGCTCAATCATCCAAAATTCTGCCGCATGACGCGTCGTATTCGAATTTTCTGCTCTGAATGTTGGTCCAAAGGTATATACTTTTTTAAATGAAAGAGCATAGGCTTCCGCTTGCAATTGCCCACTCACTGTGAGATATGCTTCTCTAGCAAAAAAGTCATTTGAATAATCTATTTCATTATACTGATTAAACGCTAAGTGATCCATATCCAAAGTAGTGACACGAAACATTTCCCCTGCGCCTTCACAATCGCTTGCCGTTATGATTGGCGTATTGACATATACAAAGCCTTTTTCATTAAAATATTTGTGTACGGCATAAGCCAGAACAGAACGCGCACGAAAGATGGCTGAAAATGTATTCGAACGCGGACGCAGATGTGCTATTTCCCTTAAATATTCGAAAGTGTGTCTCTTTTTTTGAAGAGGATAATCGGCCTTACTTGCCGCCGCCAGAGAAATTGTTTCTGCAATTAATTCAAACGGCTGCTTATTTTGAGGTGTTAGAATAAGCTTGCCCTCTATTTCGACTGCAGTACTGATTGTGTATTTACTAACTGTATCAAAATTATCTACATTATCTTTTTCAATAACTATTTGAAGATTTTTAAAACACGTTCCGTCGTTTATTTCCATAAATCCAAACGCGTTGGATGTACGCAGTGTTCGTATCCAACCTTTTATTAAAATATGCTGTCCGCTATATTTATCTGCATTAAAATAAATATTACTGATATCTACGTACATTGTATCTCCTTAAGTTTACTGCACTGCCAACCGATAAATCGCTTCGGCATAAATAATAGCCGCTTTCAGTAAACTTTCTATTTTTACATATTCATTTTTTTTATGCATGGTATCCTTTTCCCCGTAAAACAGCATCCCGAATCCCAAGATATTTTTCATTGCTCTGGCATATGTGCCGCCACCAATTGTAAAGGGTTTGCTGTTTGTATCTTTCGTTACTTCTATATAAGCCTCCATTAATATTTTCACAAGATAAGAATCTTTTTCTATATAAATCGCATCTTTAAAATGCTCCAGCTTGTATTTAATATTTGTGTTTTTTAAAGCATCTGTGATTTTACTTGTAACAACATTCTTTTTTACGGTGATTGGATAACGGATATCACTGCTGATGATGATATCATCATTTTCCATCTTAACCGTCCCCACACAAAATGTCAAGCTCCCGAACTCGTCTTTCATATCAAGCTGCATGTTTTCTCCGCTTGCCGCAAATCCTATTTTTTTACAATATGCTGCAGCAAATTCCGCCCCATGATTCAATTCAATTCTGCTTAAAAAACATGCCATATGGCTGATAGCATTTATTCCTTCTTCCGGCCTGCTTCCATGAGAGGATTTACCGAAGATCTTCAGTATTATAGTTTGGTCTGCTTTGCTATGCTGCCCTTCTATCGCATTTTTCTTTAAATAATCATCAAATTGCTTCAATAGTTTATGCTCATCTGCAATACATAATGTTGCCTCACATTGATCGGCAACCATATTCACTGCGCTGCCGCCTTTTATATCAATTAAATAGGGAGCATTTTTCGGCCCATTGTCTGCAAAGATAAAATTTCCTTGCATAATTGCCTTCTCTCCATGTATTAAAGGAAAATTCGCATCCGGTGTAAAACCCGTATCTACATGGCCTTCTTTTTTCACATAGTATTGTATGCCTTCACAGTTTTTTTCTTCATTTGTTCCAAAGATCACGCGAACACGCTTGCTTAATTTTGCGCCGCTGTCTAAAACAGCTTTCAATGCATATAAGCTCGCGACCGCCGGCGCTTTATCATCGCTTGTTCCTCTGCCGTATATTTTCCCATCATTAATAATGGCTGCGTAGGGGTCAACTTCCCAACCCTCTCCTTCCGGAACAACATCCAAATGCACAAGGATCCCGACGACTTCTTCTCCCTGTCCTGCCTCGGCATAGCCTGCGTACCCATCCAGATTATGCGCAGAAAACCCCAGCTCTCTGCTTATTTGAAGCGCTTCGTTTAAGGCATCTGAAATACCTTTTCCAAAAGGCATCCCTTCCTGCGGCGTATCGTCCACACTCTTAATGCGAACCAATCTTTGCACATCTCTGATGATATCGTCCTTATATTTAATAATTGCATTGGCAAATTCCATTTATTCATCCTTTTTATAATATAATTTACATATATCATATACAAATTGAGTTTTATGATTCACTTTATCAAACAAAAGTTTTGCAATTTCATGCGCTTTTTCAAGCGTAGTCGTTACTTCTACTTTGCTTTCTATAGCTGCTCTTCTCATCTTAAACGCATCTGAACGCGAATGTTCTGTTTTTTCAGGCGTATTGATAATAATATTGATATCTCTGTTGATAATTAAATCCATGATCGTTGGTTTTTTCTCACCCAATTTATTAATAATTTTAGCTTTCACGCCATATTCTTTAAGCGATTTCGCCGTGCCCTCTGTTGCTAATATTTCAAAGCCTGCATCAGCAAGCTGCGCGATTACCGGCATGAATTGTTTTTTATCTTTGTTATTCAGCGTGACTAAAATCTTATGTTTCAGTTTCGCAAGATCTGTCCCCGCGGCACACAACCCTTTATAGAGTGCATCTTCATATTCTTCAGCTACTCCCATAACTTCTCCGGTTGAGCGCATTTGCGGTCCGAGCACGGCTTCTATGCCAGGTATTTTTTCAGTTGAGAAAACTGGTATTTTGATGCCGAAAAGCTTGGATTCCGGATAAATACCCGTTCCGCATTTCATATCTTTTAATTTTTCACCTAATGACACACGCACAGCAAGAGGTATAATAGGCAATCCTGATATTTTACTGATATATGGCACGGTTCTGCTTGAGCGAGGATTGACTTCTATAATATAAAGTTCATTTTCAAATTCAACAAACTGAATATTGATGATTCCGACAACTTCCATCTTCGTTGCGATCCGCTTTGTATAATCATAAATTTTTTCCTTGATTTCTTCGCTGACGCCGAGAGGTGGGTAAATCGTTATGCTGTCTCCCGAATGCACACCGGCTTTTTCCAAATGTTTCATAATGCCGGGAATCAATACATCCTCTCCGTCACACACCGCATCTACTTCAAGCTCGGTGCCATATAAATACTTATCTATTAAAACCGGATTCTCGCTGTCAAAATTGAATGCTTCTGAAAGATATTTAATTAGCTGATCTTTCTGATAGCATATCTCCATGCCTCTGCCGCCAAGAACATAAGAAGGACGCACCAGTACAGGGTACCCTATTTCTTCGGCTGCTTCAATTCCAGCCTCCAGTGACCATACGCCCTTGCCTTTCGGTCGTTTTATATTTAATTCTTCTAGTATTTCTTCAAATTTTTCCCTATCTTCCGCTGCATCTATACTCTTAGGCTGTGTTCCGATAATCGGTATATTTTTTTTTGTACAAAAATTAGCTAACTTTATCGCTGTCTGACCGCCAAACTGCAAAATGACGCCATATGGTTTTTCTTTTTCGATAATGTTATAAAAATCTTCTTCCGTAAGCGGTTCAAAATAAAGTTTATCCGAAATATCGAAATCAGTACTGACCGTTTCGGGATTATTATTGATAACAATGGCTTCTATGCCTTGTTTGCGCAATGTGAACACGCTGTGCACACTGCAATAATCAAATTCAATACCTTGTCCGATTCGTATCGGACCGCTCCCCACGACGATTACTTTTTTGTTATTGCTGATTACATTTTCATCATATTCATCATAAGTTGAGTAGTAATACGGAGACACTGCTTCAAACTCGGCCGCACATGTATCGACAAGTTTATAGGTAGGAATAATATTATATTTTTTTCTTAAATTAAAAATCTCTTCCTCTTTTACAGACATGATTTCTGCAATACCGCGATCGGCAAATCCGCGCTTTTTAAGTGTTTTTAATACCTCTTCGTCTAAATCTTCTATAGATATTCTCGCAAGCATTTCTTCATATTCCACAATGCCTTTGATTTTTTTTATAAAAAACTGATCAATTCCTGTGATTTGTGCAATTTTATCCTGACTGTATTTTCTTCTCAGCATTTCAGCAATATCAAAAATTCTCTCATCATCGGGATGAATGATTCTGTTTTTTAGTTCTTCCAAAGTGCGCTGCTCAGATGGTTTATGACGAAGTGAAAAAGAACCGATTTCTAGTGATCGAACAGCTTTTAAAAGAGCTTGTTCAAAGTTGGAGCCAATAGCCATTGTCTCGCCTGTGGCCATCATTCTTGTACCGAGAAGTTTTTTGTCGGATTCAAATTTATCAAACGGCCATTTAGGGATTTTAACGACAACATAATCAAGAGTAGGTTCGAAACATGCATAAGTTTTCTTTGTTACCGCGTTAATGACTTCATCAAGTCCATAACCTAAAGCAAGTTTTGCCGCAATTTTTGCAATTGGATACCCTGTTGCTTTAGACGCAAGGGCCGATGAACGGCTTACACGCGGATTGATCTCTATGACCGCATATTCAAAACTCAGCGGATTGAGTGCAAACTGCACATTGCATCCACCAATAATCCTTGCAGCATTAATAATATTGAGCGACGCTGTTCGCAGCATCTGATATTCTTTATCACTTAGCGTCTGGCTTGGCGCAACAACAATACTATCCCCTGTATGTATGCCTACAGGATCAATGTTTTCCATGTTACACACGGTAATGCAGTTGCCTTTGGCATCCCGCATGACTTCATACTCCACTTCTTTCCAGCCTTTAATGCTTTTTTCAATCAACACTTGGCCTTCAACACTGAGCATGAGCCCGCTTTTTAAAATTTCTTCCAGCTCCGTAGGGTTTTCTGCGATGCCGCCACCTGTGCCACCAAGCGTATAGGCGGGGCGCACAACCACCGGATAGCCAATTTTACGTGCTACTTTAAAGCCTTCCTCTATGGTATTGACTACACGGCTTTCAATAATAGGCTCTCCGATTTTTTTCATTAAATGACGAAAACTATCTCTGTCTTCCCCTTGAATGATCGATTCAATTGATGTGCCGATCACACGCACATTGTATTTATCCAATATTCCTTTTTTATATAAATCAACAGCAAGATTTAGCCCTGTCTGTCCTCCCATGCCCGCAAGAATTGCATCCGGTCTGTCTTGTTGTATTATTTTTTCAATATATTCGGTATTCAAAGGTTCAATATAAACTGCATCCGCTATTTCCGTATCTGTCATAATCGTTGCAGGATTGGAATTTGCCAAGACGGTTTTTACTCCTTCTTCACGCATTGCCGTACACGCCTGCGTTCCAGAATAATCAAATTCAGCCGCCTGCCCTATTACGATGGGCCCGGAACCTATTATCAGCACTTTCTTAATCGTAGTATCCTTAGGCATTTTTATTCCCCCTTTTTATGGTTTCAATCATTTCATCAAAAATATATTCGGAATCATCGGGTCCGGGACATGCTTCGGGATGATATTGCACTGAAAAAATATTCTTCAATTTATGTTTCATGCCTTCCACACTGTCGTCGTTGATATTTTTATGCGTTATGACTACATCATCGGGTATTTTTGTTGTGACATAGCCGTGATTTTGACTTGTGATATATACTCTGTCTTTTCTTAAATCTTTAACCGGATGATTGCTTCCTCTGTGACCAAACTTTAATTTTTGCGTATCTCCTCCCAGTGCAAGCGTCAGAAGCTGGTGCCCAAGGCAGATGCCCACAACAGGCTTTAACTCGATCAGTTTTTTGATTGTCTCAATACTATCCTGTAAATCCTTTGGATCTCCGGGCCCATTAGATAAGAAGATACCATCAGGATTGATAGCCATAATTTCTTCGGCTGTTGCATTATAAGGAAAGACGGTCATTTTGCATCCTTTTCGGGCAAATGTATTTAATATATTTTGTTTGATACCAAAATCCATCACCGCAACATTCAGGCCTTCTCCTATTGTGTAAGGTTTTTTTGTGCTTACTTTATCTACAACATCATTGTTGTTATAAGGAGTAAGAATTTTATCCACCTCTTCTTTTGCCATCTTGCGCTTTGTCAAAATACCTTTCATAACGCCCTTATCGCGTATGTTTTTTGTAAGATATCTCGTATCCAAGCCCTGCATTCCAAAAATTTTATTTTCATATAAATAATCATTAAGACTCATTTCATATCTGAAGTTATTGGGAAATTCACACATTTCTTTTACGATAAATCCTCTTACTTTTGGATTTTTTGATTGACCATCGTCTAAATTAATGCCATAATTGCCAATTAGAGGATATGTCATCAAAACGATTTGTCCGTAGTAAGACGGATCTGTCAAAACCTCCTGATAACCAGTCATTCCTGTGTTAAAAACAACTTCACCAACGACTTCTTCGTCTGTATATCCAAATCCACTGCCTTCAAAACTTACTCCGTTTTCTAAATATAAATAGACTTTCATATTGCCTCCTGTTGGTTTGCCACTTATTGCTTGTTAAATTTTCTGCTTCCGGGTTTTACCGGCTGGCTTCCTGATTTACAAAGCGGACACTCGCTTTCCTCAAATGTTTCTATATTTAAACGTATTGCACTGTGTATCGGATAATCAAATGGCGCCTTGCCACTGATTCTGTTCACAATGCACAGCACACCGATAATTTCGATGTCATTTTCGTATTCATGCAACGCTTTAATTGTCTCCAAAGTTGATTTTCCTGTTGTGAGCACATCTTCAGTAATTAATACTTTCGCTCCTTTTTTTAATTCAAACCCACGCCGAAGCTGCATGATGTTCTCTACGCGCTCTGTAAATATGGCCTCTGTGCCGAGTTGTCTTCCTACTTCATAAGATACAATAACTCCACCCATAGCCGGACCTACAATAATGTCGGGTTTTTCTTTGAGGTTTTCTAATGCTTTTTTGAGCACTATTTCTGCTTTATCGGCAAAGCGCAATAATTTTGCGCACTGGACATAGCTTTTACTGTGTTTGCCCGACGATAAGAGAAAATGTCCACGCAGTACTGCGCCTGTTTCATTTAATATTTGCAAAATATCTTCATTCATATAAATTTGCCTCTCAAATTATATTTATAATATCTTTTAGATATAAATCTTCATCTTTACAATATTGTTCCAGCTCATTAATTATACTCTTTAGCCTCACAGGATCTATAAAATTTGCCGTGCCTACCTGAACGCATGAAGCGCCAGCCATCATGAATTCTAAGACATCTTGCACAGTATAGACTCCTCCCATACCCATAATAGGGATTTTTACGGCTTTTGATACCTGATGAACCATACGCAGCGCTATAGGCTTAATGCATGCTCCCGAAAGCCCTGCATACACATTATCAAATACGGCTTTTTTGTTTTTTATATCAACTGCCATCGCCTGAACAGTATTGATAAGCGACAAGGCATCGGCGCCCGCTTCTTCGCATGCTTTTGCTATAGCCGCAATATCGGTTACATTGGGCGATAATTTTACCATGACCTTATGTCTGCTTTTTTGTTTGACTGCTTTTGTAACTTCATACGCAGAATCTTCGCATACTCCGAAAGCCATACCTCCCGATTTTACATTGGGGCAAGAGATATTCAGCTCCAAAATATCAAGATCGATCTTATTGAGCATTATCGCTCCTTTTGTGTATTCATCCAAGTTGCTTCCACCCATATTGATGATCTTTATTGTTTGAATATTTTTTGCGTATTCTTTATATTTTTTGATAAAGGAAGAAATTCCCGGATTTTCGAGCCCGATGCTGTTGAGCATACCCGCTTCGCATTCCCAGATGCGGATTCCGCTATTACCGTCTTTTTTATTCAGAGTCAAACCCTTAAAGGAAATTCCTCCAAGGCAGTTTATATCATAAAATTCGGCGTGTTCTTCTCCGAATGCAAATGTACCTGATGCAGCTATGATTGGATTTTTTAATTTTAAATCCAAAAAATCAATACTTAGTTTATTCATAAAATATATCCTTTGCTTTAAACACGGGCCCGTCACTGCAGACTTTTTTATTTCCACTTTTTGTCGCTATATTGCATCCGAGACATGCGCCGATACCGCATGCCATTCTTCTCTCAACAGATATAAAGATTTCACACCCGATATTTTTATACAATTCATATGCTTTTTTCATCATCATTTCCGGTCCACATATAAAAACACTGTCTACATTGAATTCATCGATAACATCTGTAATAAACCCACCTGTATGGCTTATGACCCTGTCACAATAGCCGCTGATTTCTTCCTTGAGGTATTCTTCCTCCCTGTATCCCAAAAAAGCCGTGATGTGTGCTCCGTTAAGTTTCAATTGTTTTGCAAGTAGCAAAAGAGGAGCTATCCCTACCCCTCCGCTTATGATAACGCTGCGTTTCGCGTTTGCATCAAACCCATTTCCCCTCGGCCCCATCAGTTCTATTTTATCACCTGTTTTTAAAGATGAGAATATTTTTGTTCCCCTTCCTTTTACTTCGTATACAAAGACTGCTTCACCATCTTTCTTGTCACAAATACTGATAGGCCGGGAAAAAGTGAGATTATCTCCCCAGGCTCGCAGCATATAAAACTGTCCCGCTTTAAGGTTATCATTACAGTCTACTCGTAGTCGATAGATATTTTTTGCAATCGGAGTGTTTTGTATGACTATAGCCATTTTGAAATATCCTCCTTCATATCAAGCACCGCCTTGCTGATGTGCTCAGTAAACCCTTCATCATTACATTTGCCTTTATGCGCTGTAATTAACCCTCTTGAAGAATTGATCACTCCGCATATTTTATTTCTAAACACAGAAGCAATATCTTTCCCGCTGCCACCCTGCGCACCATATCCCGGTATTAAAAAAAATGTGGAAGGCATCAGCATTGCTATTTCTTTAAATTCATCTGGGTATGTAAGCCCCACGACAGCACCTATGCTGCTAAAACCGCTCTGGCCTACAAAATCGCTTCCCCATTGCTTAATTTTTTGAGCAACCAATTCATAATAGGCTCTGCCCTCTACTGTAATATCTTGGAAATCTTTAGAAGAGGCATTTGATGTTTTCAGCAAGACAAACAATCCCTTTTGATTATTTTGAATATATTCATAATAGGGAGAGACGGAGTCCTGGCCCATATAAGCATTGACCGTAATAAAGTCAGCTTCAAAGTCACCTTCAAAATGCGCCTTTGCATACATTTTGGCAGTTGACGAAATGTCTCCTCTTTTTACATCCGCAATCGCAATACAATTCTTTTGTCTTATATACTTCAGCGTTTTTGAATAAGCCTTTAACCCTTCAATTCCCAAAGCTTCATAAAAAGCAATCTGCACTTTAAAACAAGCCACGTCCGAAGATACCGCATCAATAATCATTTTGTTGAATTTATATAATTTATCTTCAGTGGAACTGTCTTCATCTTGTATGTATTTTGGTATATATTCAAGCATTGTGTCGAGCCCGACACAGATCGGCGAGATTGTATTCGCCTTTTTATAAAGCTTGTCCGCTATCATATTTGCAAACTCCTTTTAAATATGTTCGTAGTACCCTGCCGCAAACTTCATGACCATCAAATGGCGTATTGTTGCTTTTGGAAATAAATTTATTTCTATCTATTTTATACAAATTATCAAGTTCAGCAATGATTAAATTCGCGTTCGCTCTCTTTGAAATGATTCTTTCTCTCAAGCCCATTAATTTTGCCGGCATATATGAACTCATTTCACAAAATCTGGTCAACGGAATACCATGCTCTTTAAAAGTTTTTATATACATTGAAAAAGCCGTTTCTATATTACTGATTCCGGGACTGCCTTTTTCTTTATCTTCTTTGCTGTGCGGTGCATGGTCAGTGGCAAGGATATCTATTGTTTTGTCTCTCACGGCTTCTATTAAAGCATTGCGATCTTCCTTGGCCCCGATTGGCGGATTTACTTTATAATCAATCCCGTAACTAAATAGATGATGAGGGGTTACTTCACAGGTAAATTTCAGTCCGTTTTGTTTTGCGTCTCTGATAAGTTTTATAGATTCTTTTGTGCTTACATGGCAAATATGCAAATTTCCGCCTATCTCTTTCAGTAACCGCAGATCTCTTTGTATCAACTGCGTTTCAGGCTGACAATGAACTGCTATTATAAAATCTTCTTTTTTTGATTTTAACAATGCTCTCCTCATAAATTCATCTGAGAAGATACTGTTTCCGTCATTTGAAAATAACTTTGTGCAGGTTCTCAATTGCCTTGTATCAACAATCTCTTCATCATTTAATCCGATGCCGAGTGCAGCGATCTGGTTGAATTCACAAAGACCCTGCGCTTCTGCCACTTGGTTATTTCTGTTTACAGCTTCTATGCTGTCTGCAACAGGATTTGTATTCGCCATAGCTGCAACATAAGAGTACCCGCCTTTTACCGCCGCTTTTAGCCCAGAGGGTATGTCTTCTTTGTATTCATATCCGGGATCCCGAAAATGACAGTGCAGATCAACCATTGCAGGCATGAGAGCACGGCCTTTCAAATCGACAATCTCACAATCTGGGATCCTAGCATCAATAGTTTCGCAAGGTTTAAAAATATTTTCTATGATGCCGTTACAAACAAGCACACTGCCAAAACAATTTGTTTGTGCATCCAATATCTGCGCATTTTCAAAAAGTATCTTAAAGGGAAGTTTTTGTGTCACAATATTCACACCTGTATTCTTTCGATTTTTCATCAACCAAATAAAATTTTATATCGGCTATTTTTTGATGTTTTGTAATGCAGCTTGGATTTTTGCATTCCAAAATACCTTCTACAACTTTAGGCAATGTAAGCTTAGATTTCTTTTTTAATATACCGTCTTCAACATAATTGATGGTAACATTCGGATCAATCAGTCCTAAAACAGTGAGATCTAATTCAATATCTGTTTCAATTTTTATTAAATCTTTTTTACCCATTTTCCTACTCGGTACATTTCTCATGAGTACCACAACATCATCTAGCTTATCCAGACCCAGTTGACTAAATATTTTATAACCGCATTCTGCCTCTATATGGTCTATTACGATTCCTCTTTTTAGCTTGGATACATTAATCATTTTCCTCACTCCAATCCGAGTAATTTTAAAATCAACGCCATTCTTACATACATACCGAATTTGGCTTGCTGAAAATATACCGCACGCGGATCACTGTCCACTTCATCAGCTATTTCATTGACGCGCGGAAGCGGATGCATCACGATCATATTCTCTTTTGCAAGTTTCATTTTCTCAAGCGTAAGAATAAAATAATCTTTAAGCACCATATATTCATATTCGCTTACAAACCGCTCTCTTTGAACACGTGACATATACAAAATATCTGCTTTCTTTATACCTTCATCCAGATTATTTGTTTCCGTATAACTGTTTGGATCAAGGATTTCTTTTATATATGTAGGCATTTTCAATTCTTCGGGAGAGATAAAAATAAATTTTGTTCCTTCGTATCGATGCATCGCTTTGACCAGAGAGTGGATTGTTCTGCCGAATTTCAAATCTCCGCAGACTGCGATGCAATGATTATTTAAAGTCTTTTTATAATGTCTGATAGTAAGCAAATCAGTCAATGTTTGTGTGGGGTGCTGGTGGCCTCCGTCTCCCGCGTTAATAATCGGTACCAAAGCATGTTTTGCCATTAATTTAGCCGTGCCTTCAAGCGGGTGGCGCACAACAGCAATATCTACATAATTGGATATTGTAATAATTGTATCTTTTAGTGTTTCACCTTTTGCCGCGGAACTTGTATTGGGATCCGAAAATCCTATAACCTGTCCGCCAAGACGAAGCATCGCCGCATCGAATGAAAATTTTGTTCTTGTTGAAGGTTCATAAAAAAGACTTGCCAGCAGCTTATTTCTACATTTTTCGGAATACTTTTCCGATGTTTCAATAATGCTGTCGGCAAGTCTGAAAACTTCTTCTAATTCATCAATGGTAAAACCGCTCGGTTCAATAAGATGTCGCCCTTTTAACATTTTATCCTCCATATACTTTTACATAAAAAAACATGCCCAAAAAGGCATAAAAACAATTGTTATTTGCTTCATAACGCCTTTTAATTATCAAACAAGATTGATGTAAAAGCATTATTTTTATAAATAATATATTAAAAGTGTACTATTGTCAATTTAAATGATATAATTATTTTAAATTATTTTTAGGAGGTATCTAAATTATGTTTTTTACAACAGCATTAATGAATGATGATGAGCCTAAAATTATCGTAGCAAACAAGGCTCGCAACAAATTCTTCACCATGGATTATCTTGCTGATAAATTAGACTTTGAACCATACTTTGATTTACTCCAATTCATTGACGAACACGATGATGAGATGATAGAAGATATCAGAGAGTTTATTGAATCTGGCGCCGAAGGCGATGTAGAAGATATTAATAAACTAATGCTCCTTCCTGCTATTCCATATCCGCTGAGAAATGTGTTCTGCTTGGGTAAAAACTATAAAGATCACGTCGCCGAAATGGAAAAAGAAGCACTTCCGGAAGAGCCGATTTATTTTTCTAAAGCAGCATTCGTATCTTCCGGCCCGGGAGATGAAATCAGTGTGTATTCGGATACAAACAGAACAGCCGACTATGAAGTTGAATTAATCGTCGTAATCGGCAAAGAAGCCATGAATGTTGAAAAAGGCGAAGCTGAAGATTATGTGTTTGGATATGCTGTGGGTAATGACTTTTCGATTCGCAACACACAAATGGGCAGAGGGCAATGGTTTTACGGCAAAAGCTATGATGGGCATTTTGCAATGGGCAACTGGATTGCTCATAAAAGCATGTTCCCATTCCCGGTTGAACTTGATATAGCAAGTTATGTAAACGGAGAAAAAAGACAATCTTCCAATACAAAATATTTTATTTTTGATATTTCAACAGCGCTTAATGATTTGACACAGGGTGTGACACTTTATCCGGGCGATATGCTCATGACCGGAACACCGGCAGGCGTTGGTGCAGGGTTTAAACCTCCTAAATTCTTAAAGGCCGGGGATATTGTAAAGAGCGAAATTATCGAATTAGAATCATTTGAAAATGTAATGTGTGAATAATATAAAAAAAGAGCTGTTTTTCAGCTCTTTTTTATTTGCAATAATAAATTATTCGATACCGTTACAAATGACTCTTACTCTGACAATACCATCAATGGACTTGAGTTGTTTTATAACTCTATCCTCGATATCACTTTCGATATCAATCATTGTATACGCCCATTCACCTTTTGAATTGTTGAGCATATTTGTAATATTAATATTCTCGCATGAAAGTATACTGGTGATTTGACCCAGCATGGTCGGAATATTTTGATTATGAATCACAAGCCGGTTTTTAGAGTTCACGGGACCCATGTTTGTATCCGGATAATTGACTGAGTTTATAATATTACCGTTTTCCAGGTACTCCATCATTTGATGAACCACCATTCTCGCACAATTAATTTCGCTTTCCGGAGTGGAAGCTCCCAAATGCGGAATACAAAGCGTGTTCGGCATGTTGAGAATTTCTTTGCACGGGAAATCTGTAATATATCTTGCTATTGTGCCGTTTTGTATATATTCATTTAAATCTTTATTATTCACAAGGCCGCCTCTGGCAAAATTCAAGAGACGCAATCCCTTTTTAGCATTTTTGAATACTTTCGCATTTAAATAATTTTTTGTTTTTTCTATCAGTGGTATATGAATAGTTATATAGTCGCAATTTGAAAAAATTTCATTTAAGCTTATAGCTCTTTTCACTTTTGGCGAAAGCCCCCAAGCCGACTTTACAGATATAAACGGATCAAACCCATAGACATTCAAGCCTAAAGATATCATTGCGTTGGCTACCATAACACCTATGGAGCCCAGGCCGATCACACCAAGCGCTTTGCCTGCGATTTCCGGGCCGACAAATCTATTTTTATTATCTTCAACCAACTTTTCTATATTATCGTTTGTATCTTTAATGCCTTCCATCCATTTAATGCCGCCTATGATATCCCGTGATGCCAAAAGCATACCCAGTATTACCAATTCTTTAACCGCGTTGGCATTCGCACCAGGCGCATTCGCTACAACCACACCGTTTTTCGTAAAAGCCTCTACATCGATATTGTTTACCCCGGCACCGGCTCTTCCTATATATAAAACATCTTTTGAGACATCATCTAAAATAATTTGCTTACTACGAAGAAGCAATGCCTCGTAATCCTGATCAGCATCCACTATTTTATACATGTCTTTATTGATCATTGTAAGTGCAAGAGGTGTAATATTATTAAAATAAGCTACCTTAAACATTTTATTTCCTACCTATTTAATTCGTATTCTTTCATTAAATCTATCAGTGCTTCTACCTGTTCAAGCGATGCCGCATTATAAATGCTTGCCCTCATACCGCCCACGCTCCTGTGCCCTTTTAAAAACATAAACCCTTTTTCTTGTGCGTATTTATCAAAGATTTTATTTTCATCCTCTGAAGGAAGTGTGAAGATGACATTCATAGCCGAACGAGAAGATATATCCACATCATTGCTGAATATTTTGCTGTTATCTATATATTCATATAAAAGAGCCGCTTTGTATTTATTTGCTTTTTCCATTTCGCTTACGCCGCCTAATTTATCAAGCCACTTTAAAACCTTATTCAGTACATAAACCGCAAATACAGGAGGTGTGTTGAGCATGGATTTTTTCTCGATCATAACTTTGTAATTGAGCATTTCAGGCAGATAATCGGAGCTTCTTTCCAGCAAATCATTCTTGATGATGACAACCGTAACTCCGGCAATACCTAAATTTTTCTGTGCACCTGCAAAAATAAGAGAAAATTTATCTGTATCATATTTTTCGCTTAAAATATTTGATGACATATCTGCAATCAACGGGATCGTATATTCAGGAATATCACTGCAGCTAAATTTTGTTCCCTCGATTGTATTATTTGTGCACAGATAAATAAAATCCGAATCAGCCGAATTGGCAATATCCTTCAAATTTGGCAGTTTTTTAAAACTATCCTTTTCGCCGCTGGCTAATATACAAACTTCGCCAAATTTTTTTGCTTCTTTAATGGCATACTTTGTCCAGCTGCCTGTATGTATAAAATCTGCTTTTTTATTTTCAGCAAATAAATTCATAGGTGCCATCGCGAATTGTTGCCTCGCTCCGCCTTGCATAAAAAGAACCGAGTAAGAATTTGGTATATTCATTAATTTTCTCAAAAGCTGCTCAGTTTGATCAAAAAGGTCGATACATTGTTTTGAGCGATGACTAATCTCCATTACAGACATTTTAGAATTATTAAAATCATATAATTCATTTTTTATTTGATCCAAAACTTCTATAGGCAGAACAGATGGCCCTGCGGAATAGTTGTATACCCTTTGCATGATTGTCTAGTCACCTCTACTTATTTATTGTTTTATCATAATTTTAAACGATATTGTACCACAATATCGTTTAAAAAAAAAGCTGTTATTCATCATTATCCACCCTATATGATGTATTTTCATAAATGTTACCGTTGTCAGAATTTACGTTATTATAACTTGAAAGATAATCTCTTAAATAATATAAAATTAAAAACAATACCGCTGCATCATCAAGCAGAGAAAATCCCAGTATTGGTGCAGGAATTAAATCAATGGGCGAGAGAACATAGGCGAGTGCAAAAACAAGTAAAAATTTATTGAAAAAACTGACACTTTTATCTTTTAAAAATTGTTTTATATTGCGAATATTACCAATAATATAAAATAGTTTCAAAATATTATTTCCTTTTTTTATTCAATTCGCTGAATACATAGGCATCGACCAATTTTTTTTCTTCTTTTTTTGTTACTTTATCTTTATTCTTTGATATATTAGTATGAAAATACCTTGCTTCGTTTTTTACATGTTTTCCCTTATGTTTATTTTCTGTATATTTTTTATAGCCCTTATAACTTTTATGACCTTTCTTATGTAACATTTCATCAATGCATTCGTTAATATGTGATATATAAGCAAGCGCCATAAATCCGACTACAATAATAAAGATACTTAAGAACAGTATGCCAAAAAATACTTTCATGATTCTTACCTTTCATTGTGAAAAAAACAGGAATAAATCCTGTTTTGTGTTATAACTGAGATATCATATCTTTCGTAATATTGCCTATTTTAATTTTTTTATTTTTAATATCACTTTTATACTGCAAAATTTTTTGCGTATCTTTATATTTACCTTTTGCCAACTCAATCCCTAAGAGTTTTTGAAGTTTTCTCAACTCTTTTTTCTCACTAATCAATATGTCCGCATTCATGTGTTGCCCTCCTTTTTTTACTTACTAAGCTATTATACTATTGTTTATAATCATGCGCAAGGTTTTTGTTGTGATTACAAAGGCCCAAATATAAAAAACGGCCGACAGATTTCTGCAGGCCGTCTTCTTATTTTTTTCTTTAAATTAGTATAAATAACCGTCCTTTTTTGCCTGATAAGCGAGTTCATCCCTGAAATCAGGATGTGCAATATTGATTAATGCCTGTGCTCTCTGTGTTCTTGATTTATTTTGCAGATCGGCAATTCCGTATTCTGTGACAATATATTGTACATCGGTCCTGCCGGTTGTAATAATGCTTCCGGCGGGATGACTCATAACAATTTTAGATATCCTGGAGCCATCTTTTTTCTCTGCTACAGAATGCATGGCAATAAAAGATTTTCCACCTTTGGACATTTGCGCTCCTCGAACAAAGTCGACTTGACCGCCTGTTCCGGAAAATTGAACTTTGCCGATTGCCTCCGAGCATACTTGGCCTGTAATGTCTACAGCAAGGCATGCATTCACGGATACAAAATTATCATGCTGCGCGACCAAATACGGATTATTCGTGTACTCTAAAGGTCTTGAGTACACATTTGGATTATTGCTTACAAAGTCGTACATTTCCTGACTTCCAAGCGCAAATCCAAGTACCGACTTGCCTGTATATGTTTTTTTCTGACTATTATCTATTGCACCTTTTTTTGTTAAATAATACATGCTCTCCGTGTACATTTCTGTATATACCCCAAGATGCTTGTGGTTTACTAAGCTGAATCCAACCGCATTGGCGATGCCACCGATCCCGATTTGCAGACATGCGCCATTCGGAATTCTTTCAACAATATAAGATGCAACTTTGTTATCAAGTTCACTTGGTGTTGCGCTGGGTGCCGTAACCACCGGGTAACTCTGCTCACAAACAGCCTGAACCTTTGAAATATGGATTTTGTTTTCATCCGTGCAAATATACGGCAGTTGATCGTTGACATGCACAATAGTCAATCTCGCTGTTTCGCACAGAGAATCCATGTCACTGGGAGACAGGCTTAAGTTAAAGTATCCTTCATCATCCATCGGTGTCGCCATAACAAACAGCACAGTAGGATCAAAAGAATTTTGTATTGTAACTCTGTTATTTCTTAACTGATAACTTAAATTATCAATCATTCTTCCATTCTTTTGGGCTGCTCTTTCGTAGCCTCCAAGAAATGTCGACATATACTTGATATGATCACAATCTCTTCCTAATAGCTTAATTTCGTTAGAAATTAGAAACCCCAAGACGCTGACATCTTTTAACTCGTCTTTTCTGTTATATAGTTCTTCGACTAGCGGAACAGACAATGCGTTGCATCCTGCAATATCAATTCTGTCACCATCTTGTACCATTTTCACGGCTTCTTTAAAAGACATTTTTTTGTTTTCGTATTCTTGTTTAAAACTCATTCTTCACCTCATAAAATCTCTGCTGAGACCAAAAAAGCCTCATACTTATTAAATTATGCTTGAATTTATGCTCTTGGTGTTCGAATACCATTGACAACCGGCACTTTATCGCCATTTCCTTCAAAGAAATCAATAATATGTTGAACAGCCATTGTTTTTTGTTCATAATTTGAATCATCTGAGAAGAACGCTGCGTGCGGAGTGATAATAACGTTTTCTTTGCTTACGAACGGTGAATTTTCTAAATCCGGATGTTCTGATACAAATACATCAAGTCCAGCAGAAGAAATCTTGCCTTTTTCAATTGCTTCCAACAAAGCGTCTTCGTCAACCAGGCCGCCACGACCGCAATTCACGAAAATTGGTTTTTTAGCTGCCATTTTATCAAAAGCTTGTGCATTGATCATTTTTTCTGTAGATGGATTAAGCGGCACATGCAAAGAAATCATATCTGATCTTTTGTAAATTTCGTCTAACTCAACCATTTCAACGCCAAATTGATCGGCAAAATCTTGTTTTATATACGGATCGTATGCAATCACAGTACATCCAAATCCTTGCATTCGTTTTGCAACACGTCGTGCAATGTTTCCAAATCCTACCAAGCCGAATGTTTGCGTACACATTCTCTTTATATTTCCTTTTTGTGCCGTTGAAGACCAAACTTTGTCTACTTTTACTGCTTTGTTATATTCAAAAAGCTTTCTATTCAAAGCCAATGTCAGGGCCGCAGTGTGGTCGGCTACTTCTTCTACACAATAATGTGGATTATTACACACAGCTATTCCATATTTTTTTGCTGCGTCGGCATCAATAAAATTAAAACCAATCGACAACACAGAGACTAATTTTAATTTTGGTAATGCGGAATACACTTTATCTGTGAATGGATCGTATACTGCGAGTACAGCATCCGCATCTTTGCATTTTTCGATAAGCGCATCTTCCGATCCATAACATGGATCTAAAATAACCTCTGCTTTTCCTTTTAACATTTCTTTTGCAACCGACATCAATTGGTCATCTGCAAATTCTGTGGTAACAACTACTTTATACATCATGACACCTCACTTAATATGTTTATTAGTATACTCATTATTATAATTTATTAAATGACAATTATCAAGTGAAAAAAATATCAAATATATACAAAATAGTCATATTGCATTATTTTAATAAAATAATACAAATTAAAAGCAAAGAGTAATTATTGTTTACTCTTTGCAAATATTTTTTTAATTAACGCGTATTCTTATGCCCTTGGTGTTCGAATACCATTGACTACAGTAACTTTATCACCATTACCTGTAAAGAAATCTTTCACATTCTGACAAGCAAATAGTTTTTGCTCATAAGCAGCATGATCGGAGTAATATGCCGCATGTGGTGTTAAGACCACATTTTCTCCCATGTTTGCAAATCTTGCATATTCACCGGTCAAATCAGGTTTTTCGGATACGAATACATCTAGACCCGCTGCTGCGATTTTGCCTTCTGTGATTGCATTATACAAAGCATCTTCATCAACAAGACCACCACGGCCACAGTTCACGAAAATCGGTTTTTTCGCCGCCATTTTATCAAAAGCTTGTGCATTGATCATTTTGTCTGTTTCCGGGTTCAACGGAACATGCAGCGAAATCATGTCGGCATTTTTGTAGATTTCATCAAGTTCTACCATCTTAACGCCGAATTGATCCGCAAAATCTTGTTTTATGTATGGATCATATGCAATAACCGTACATCCGCATGCCTGCATACGTTTTGCTACACGTCGCGCTATATTACCAAAGCCTACCAGACCAAATGTTTGTTCACTCAGTCTCTTGATTTTACCGACTTGTGTAAGTCCGTTCCAAACATGATCTACTTTTATTTCTTTGTTGTAATCGAAAAGTTTTCTGTTTAGGGCCATTATTAAAGCAAGCGTGTGATTGGCCACTTCTTCAACACAATATCTTGGATTATTGGATACAGCTATTCCATATTTTTTGGCTGCAACTGCGTCAATAAAGTTAAATCCGATCGAAATTACCGAAACTAATTTTAATTTTGGCAATGAAGCAAATACTCTGTCTGTAAATGGATCATAGATTGCAAGAGCTGCGTCGGCATCTTTGCACTTTTCGATGATTTCATCTTCAGTGTGACAAGGATCGTGTACAACTTCTGCAATATCTCCAAGTACTTCGTTCGCAACTTTCATAAATGCTTCATCAGCAAAATCTGTGGTGACAACTACTTTTAACATAATATCCTCTTTCCTGCTTTATAAAAAGCAATTTTATTTAAATTAAACGCAAATGATGCGCAATTTTATAAATAACAAGCCATCAACAAAGAATACCGTATTTTATGCCTTTGGCATCAAAATTCCGTTTACAATTGGAACTTTTTCACTATTTCCCGTAAAGAAATTTTTTAAGTTTTCACAAGAAAATACCAACATTTCATAAGCAGACTGATCAGAAAAATAAGCTGCATGAGGAGTAATGATCACATTGTCCCCAAGTTTTGTAAAAGGCGATGCTTCTAAATCAGGATTTTCCGATACAAAAACATCGAGCCCCGCAGCTGAAATTTTTTCTGTTACAATCGCATCATATAAAGCATCTTCATCGATAAGACCGCCTCGTGCACAATTTACAAAAATCGGTTTGTTTCTTCCCATTTTTTCAAAAGCATATTTATCAATCATTCCTTCTGTTTCTTTATTTAAAAGAGCATGTACAGAAATGATATTTGCTTTTTCATAAATTTCATCCAAGGAAACCATTTTAGTGTTAAATTGATCCGCAAAATCTTGTTTTATGTATGGATCGTATGCTATAACGCTGCAGCCGTTTGCTTTCATACGCTTTGCCACGCGCCGCGCTATGTTGCCGAATCCTATCAGGCCGAATGTTTGCGTACTAAGTCTCTTGATTTTTCCTCTTTGGGCCTGGGGATTCCATTCATAATTTACCTTCACCGCCGTGTTATAATTTAATATCTTTCTGCTTAAAGCCATTATCAGTGCGAGAGTGTGCTCTGCAACCTCATCCACACAATAACGCGGATTGTTTGATACCGCTACCCCGTATTTTTTTGCCGCTACAGTATCAATCGTGTTATATCCGATTGCTACCTCTGATACCATTTTTAATTTTGGTAATGCAACAAAAACCTTTTCAGTAAAAGGATCCAATCCCGCAATTACTGCATCAGCATTCTTGCATTTTTCAATAATAGCTTCTTCCGTTGAGCAAGGTTCATGAATAATTTCAGCCATATCGCCTAAGATGTCGTGCGTAATTTTTTTGAATAATTCATTTCCCGGTCCCAAATCGGCTGTCACAACAACACTTATCATAAAATACCTCACTTTCTTGTTTAATCATTAAACATTTATCGTTTTCATATATATAATTTAACGAGTAAAGTATTTTAAGTCAAGTGTTTTTTGTCTATTTTAGTTCTAAATATCCGCTATTTTATATTGAAAAAAACATCTATACCGCAATATTGTGCCGCATCTCCCAAAGCTTCTTCTATTCTTATCAATTGATTATATTTCGCTACTCTGTCAGTTCGGCAGGGCGCTCCGGTTTTAATCTGCCCTGCATTGATAGCAACGACCAAATCAGCTATCGTTGTATCTTCCGTCTCCCCGCTTCGATGCGATACCACGGATGCGAAGCCAGCGCGGGAAGCCATTTGCATGGCATCCAATGTTTCTGTTAATGTACCTATTTGATTGAGTTTTATTAAAATAGCATTTGCCGATTGATTCTTAATTCCTTTTTCAAGACGTTTTGTATTTGTTACAAATAAGTCATCACCGACAATTTGGATTTTCCCGCCGAGTTTTTGCGTCATTATCTTCCAGCCATCCCAATCTTCTTCCGACAGACCGTCTTCGATAGATATAATCGGATATTTTTCTATGAGAGCTGCATAGTAATCAACCAATTGCCCGCTGGTAAATTTTTTATCTTCACTTGCTAGATAATACGATTTATTTTTCTCATCATAAATTTCAGTTGCAGCAACATCCAAGGCAAACAATATATCTTTCCCCGGCTCGTATCCTGCTTCTTTTACAGCCTGCTCTATCACTTGCAGCGCTTCTTCATTCGATGACAAATTAGGCGCAAATCCGCCTTCGTCTCCTACTGAAGTAGACATGCCTTTTACCTTTAATACTTTTTTTAAGTAATGATATATTTCCGAACAAATTCGTACGGCTTCTTTAAAATCATCGGCTCCGACAGGCATGATCATAAATTCCTGAATATCAACATTATTATCTGCATGTTTTCCACCGTTTAGAATATTCATCATCGGCACAGGCAACGATTTTGCATTTACTCCGCCCAAGTATTGATAGAGAGGCATATTCAGCGCTTTTGCCGCAGCTTTTGCAACAGCCAAAGATACCGCTAAAATTGCATTCGCTCCTAATTTTTCTTTATTTTCTTTACCGTCAAGCTCAATTAATATTTTATCTATAATAACCTGCTCTGTGGCATCATAACCCACCAATTCGTCGGCAATGATATTATTTACATTGTCAACGGCAGTCTTTACCCCTTTACCTAAATATCTATCCTTATCCCCGTCTCTAAGCTCCACCGCTTCAAAAGCTCCCGTCGAAGCTCCGCTCGGCACAGCCGCCCTACCTGTCACGCCACCGCTTAATACCACTTCCGCTTCGATTGTTGGATTCCCTCTTGAATCTAAAATCTCTCTTGCATAAATATCTTGAATAATTGTCATACTTTCCTCCTAATTTACAATGAGACTTTGCCCCGTCATTTCCTCCGGCTGCTTGATATTCATGATTTGCAAAATTGTTGGTGCAATATCCGCAAGTCTTCCGGGTTTTAGCTTTATTTTAATTTCTTTCGTTATCACACTCAAATTTACATCATTTGCCGTATGCGCAGTGAAACTGCCCATCTTGTCTTCCGCCAGCATCTGCTCTGCATTGCCGTGATCGGCTGTGATTACAATATTGTAATCCATTTTTTTTGCATATTTAACAACTTTGCCTACGCAGTCATCTACTGTTTCCACAGCTTTTAGTGTCGCCTCATAATTTCCGGTATGCCCCACCATATCACAATTCGCGAAATTAATCACTATTAAATCATATTTGTCTTTATTGATTTGCTCGATGAGCGCATCCGCTACTTCATATGCGCTCATTTCAGGTTTCTTATCGTAGGTTTCCACAAGCGGAGACTGAATTAATATTCTATCTTCGCCTTCATATTTCTTTTCAATTCCCCCGTTAAAAAAATATGTCACATGCGCATATTTTTCTGTCTCTGCAATCCTTAGTTGTTTTAAATGAAGACTGCTTAAATATTCACCTAATGTATTGTTTATAATTTCTGATTTAAATGCGATTTCAACATTTTTAAAAGAATTGTCATACTCTGTCATACACACAAAAAAAAGTTCAAGATCCTTTACTTTAAAAGCATTGAAATTCGTTTGTGTCAGCGCATCTGTAAGCTGTCTTGCACGATCAGGTCTAAAATTAAAAAAGATGACGGCATCTTTTTTATCTATTAAGGTACATGGCGTGCCATCACTACCGATCAGAGTGGGACGAATAAATTCATCTGTAATATTTTCTTTATAAGACTGTATAAAAACTTTATAAGGCTCACCAACAATGTCCGCTTTTCCATAAACCAAAGCATCATAAGCCGCTTTAAGACGATCGTATCTCTTATCCCTATCCATGGCATAATAACGCCCCGTTATTGATGCGATTTTTCCTTTTCCGATTCGTTTTATAAAATCTTCCAGCTCATCGATAAATACGATACCGCTTTTAGGCGGTGTATCACGTCCATCGGTAAAACAATGAATATAAACTTCATCTATGTGATTGTCTTTGGCAGCAATCAATAAAGCCTGAAGATGATCGATATGACTGTGCACGCCTCCGTTGCCTAAAAGCCCCATGATATGAAGTTTACTGTTATTTTTCTTTACATGTTCAAAAGCTGCTAAAATTTCCTTGTTTTGAAAAAAAGTACCATCACAGATTGCTTTTGTTATCCGTGATAAATCTTGATAGACGATTCTACCGGCCCCAATATTTAGATGCCCTACTTCGCTGTTCCCCATCTGCCCTTTCGGCAGCCCCACATCCTGGCCGCTAGCAGCTATTTTTACAGTTGGATATTTTGCAAATATAGTATCTAAATTCGGCGTTTTCGCATTCATCACCGCATTGCCCAATGCATTCTCTGAAATGCCGTATCCGTCTAAAATCATCAACAAAACTCTATTATTCATTTATAAACTCTCATATTCAACAATTTTAACAAAAGATTGTTTCAGGCTCGCACCGCCTACGAGTGCGCCATCAATATCAGACATCTTCATTAAAGCATTCACATTATTCTCATTGACACTTCCGCCATATAAAATACTGACTTCTTTTGAGATAGCACCATATTTATCATTTAATACTTTTCTGATATAGGCACACATTTCATTTGCTTGCTCGTCAGTTGCTGTTATGCCCGTGCCAATCGCCCATATCGGTTCATATGCGATTGTGATTGCGCTTACTTCATCATGCTCTATACCATCAAACGCTGCATGAATCTGGTTATAAATAACATCTTTTTCGATATTATTTTTTCTCTGATCCAAGCTTTCTCCAACGCATACAATTGGTTTGATTCCAACTTCGACAGCTTTTTGAACTTTTTTGTTAATGCTCTCGTCTGTTTCATTATAATACAATCTTCTTTCGGAATGCCCAATGATAACATATGTAATCCCTGTCTCAAGAAGCATAGCCGCTGATATCTCCCCAGTGTAGGCTCCTTTATCGAGATAATGCATGTTTTGAGCTCCTATTTGAACATTATATCCCTCGATCGATTTGACAGCATTTGATATTGATAGAAAAGGAACACAAAAAACAACCTCACATGCGGTATATTTCAATTCATCTTTTATGGAGTCCAAAAAAATCAAAGTCTCGGAAGGCGTCATATTCATTTTCCAATTGCCCGCTATAATTTTTTTTCTCATCAAAACACTCCTATTTATCACTCATTGCCGCTATACCCGGCAAAGTATTTCCTTCTAAAAATTCAAGCGAAGCCCCTCCGCCCGTAGAAATATGACTGATCTTGTCTTCAAATCCCAGTTGTGTAACCGCTCTGGCAGAATCTCCACCTCCCACTACTGAAAAACAATCGCAGTTTGCTACTGCTTGTGCAATTTTGAGTGTGCCTTCGGCAAAATTTTTGAATTCAAAAACCCCCATGGGACCATTCCAAACAACAGTTTTCGCTTTCATGATTTCTTTTTCATATAAAGCTATTGTTTTAGGCCCGATATCAAGCCCCATCTCGTCTTCCTGAATCTCATTAAAGATTCTCATAAAATTATTATTTGTGTCTTCATATGCCTTCGCTGTTTTTATATCAACGGGCAGTAATAATTTTACACCCATTTTATTTGCTTTATTAAGTATTTCATTTGCAACATCCAATTTGTCATTTTCAACAAGAGATGTGCCAACGACATATCCCTGTGCTTTTAGAAATGTATATGTCATTGCTCCGCCGATTAAAATCGTTTCCACTTCATTAATGAAGTTATTGATAATGCCGATTTTATCGCTTACTTTAGCCCCGCCGAATATAGCCACGATTGGTTTTCGTGGATTGTTGAGCACTTTTGACAGCATTGTGATTTCTTTTTCCATTAAAAATCCGAGCACGCCTTCCAAATATGCACAAACCCCTACATTCGATGAATGTGCTCTGTGGGCCGTGCCAAATGCATCATTGACAAAGATATCGGCATAACTTGCAAGTTCTTCGGCAAATTGCCCTGTATTCTTTGTTTCTTCTTCTCTGAAACGTGTATTTTGAAGCAGTAACATTTTGTCATCCGAATGTTTAAAAGAATGCACCATTTCATTCGCAATTGGGCCGGTTACTCTGTCATCATCCGCAAACAAAACATTTATTCTTAATAATTCCGATAGTCTTTGTGCGACTGGCTTTAAAGATAAGTCACTGTTTGGAACTCCTTTTGGTCTTCCAAGATGTGAACAAAGAACTATTTTCCCCGAATGCTCTAAAACATATTTAATTGTGGGAAGGCTTTCAATAATTCTCTTTTCATCTTTAATTACACCATTTTTTAGCGGCACATTTAAATCCGCACGAATTAAGGCTGTTTTATTTTTAAAAGAGACATCTTTGATCGTTTTTTTATTCATGAGCTCTCCATTCAAAAAGGAAGAATGGCTTACTTTAAATGTTTTAAAGAATATTCTTCCTTTTTATATTTTGCAATTAAATATATTGTGAAATGTATTTCGTCAGCCGGACAAGTTGGGCAGTGTAGCCCATTTCATTATCATACCAACACAGTACTTTGACTAATTGTTTGCCATCCGCTTCCAAAACACTTGTCGACTTTGCATCAAAAACACTTCCGGCTGTGCAACCGATGACATCAGATGAAACAATTTCTTCTTCTGTATAATGCAATGTTTCATTTGATGCTCCTTTAATAGCATCATTTATTTCTTGTGCTGTTACTTTTGTTTTCAATTCAACAACTAAATCAACCAAAGAACCTGTAATGGTCGGAACCCTTAAAGCGATCCCGTCCAATCTGCCTTTTAATTCCGGTATTACTTTTCCCACTGCCAAAGCTGCTCCTGTTGTTGTGGGAACAATGTTCGCCGCAGCGGCTCTTGCTCTTCTGAAATCTTTTGGATGTGAGTTATCCAGTAATCTTTGATCCGAAGTATACGCATGCACTGTGCTCATCAGCCCTTTTTCAATACCGAATTTATCATTAAGAACTTTTGCAACAGGCGCCAAACAGTTTGTAGTACAGCTTGCTCCGCTGATAACTTGTTCTGTTCCGTCTAATATATCGTGATTGATATTATAGACGATCATTTTCACATCACCTTTAGCAGGTGCCGAAATAACAACTTTTTTAGCGCCTGCTTGAATGTGTTCGAGAGCCTTTTCATGAGTATTAAATTTACCGGTTGATTCAATAACAATATCAACTCCGGCTTCTCCCCATGGAATTTGTGTTGCATCTGTTTCTGTAAATACTTTAATCTTTTTTCCATCAACCTTCAAATACTCGCCATCATACTCAATTTTGTCTTTTTCATATTTACCCTGTGCGGTATCATACTTTAATAAATACGCTATGGTGTTTGTTGTTCTGGTATTAATAGCTACGATTTCAAAATCTTTGTCCTCAAACATCAATCGAAAAGCAAGTCGTCCGATTCTTCCAAATCCGTTTATCCCTACTTTTACAGGCATATTATAACCTCCTATATTTTACCAATAATGGCAACTTTTTCTTTCTTTTTATTATTATACTCCTTTGTTAAATCTATTCAAAGTAAAAATACAAATTATTTTCTAAAAGCTTTCCCCTCAAAAATACTTGTGTCAAAATTAGAGAACGTGGTCTCATCGCTTGGAACAACCAATTCGGAATTTAAAAACATAATGTCTACAGCCTTTAACTTATCTTGAATACCACTGTCAATTTCCTTGCTTAAATCAAAATTGAACGCTTCCTGAGCAATGCCGACATATCTGAGTTCGGTATCAATATCTTGACTGTTTTCTTCTTCTTGACTATCAATAATATCAACAGCCGCATTGACAATATATTCAACAGAAGACTTATAAAGCTTACTGGTTGTGCAAAGCAACGCATCGCTTACCTGTCTATATTCATAAATATCCGAATTAATTACTCTTATGTCATTTTGTTCGGCATATTCAATAATACTTGAGGTCGGCGCAGCTGCACAAGAATAAATAATATCGACATCTTTATCGGCAAATTTTTCTCCAACTTGCTGTCCTGTTTCTAAATCTGTATATGAGCCGGTATATTCGAGATCAATTTCAATGTCCGGATTCACGGCTCTTGCTCCTGTAATAAATCCATATATATATTGCATGTTTTGATTTTCAAAAGACGAAGCACATCCTATGCTTTCCGTCTTCGTCATTAATGCCGCAAGGACGCCGCAATAAAAAGAGCTTTCTTCTTCTCTGAACGCAATAGACAAAACATTGCTTTCATTAGAAATATAATCAATCGTTGCGAAAAGCTGTTTTGGATAATCTTTGGCCACAGTATCCAATATCTTGCTTGTGGAATACCCTGCTGTCATTATTAAATCGTATTTCTCTGATTCTGCAAGACTTTTCAAAGTGCTTGAGTACGATTCTTTATCTTTTACTTCAACTACAGATGTTACTATTCCGTTATTGCTTTCCATTGACTTAAGCGCGTCTCTGATTTGAACATTTGTATCGTCATTGCTGTCCATGGCATTGCTGTTTGTCATAAAAACAATATTAATATTATCCCCTTCGGGATCTTGTAAGCTCTCAACACCCGTGCATGCATTTAAAAGAAACACAAACACGAATACAGTTAATAAAGCAATTATTTTTTTCATATCTCGCAAAGTCCTTTTTGTTCATTATTATACATTATATATAATACAACATTTTTTCATTTTTTTAATTCAATTTCTGCCTTTTCCTTAAATATTTTCCGAGGCAAAACAAATAATACCATAAAATATGTATTATTTAAAATAAAAAACACCTTGCTTTCACTAAAAATAGCAAGATGTTTTTATATTGCTTATGAATAAAGTATTTAATTATAGCTGAACATGTTTATTATTTTACACCATTTACGATCGGAATTTTATCGATTTGCCCTTCAAAGAACCATACCACGTGCTTACAGCCAAGCTCCTGCATTTCAATTCTCGCGTCATAAGAATAATAAGCTGCATGAGGAGTGATAATAACGTTATCTCTTCCGATAAAGGGGCTGTTTTTAATGGATACGCGTTCGTCTGCAACAACATCAAGTCCTGCCGCTAAAAGTTTTCCTTCATCTAAAGCCGCCGCAAGGTCTTCTTCATTTACCACGCCGCCTCTGGCACAGTTTACGATGATTGGTCGTTGTTCCATCATATCAAACAAAGATTTGTTAATCATTTTATCCGTAGAGGCCATGTGGGGCATATGTATGGAGATAATATTCGATCTCTTGCAGAGTTCAGGTATATCAACCATTTCAACGTCAAGCGAAGCGCCTACTTCTTTAGATACATAGGGGTCGTAAGCTATAACTGTAAGGCCGAATGCCTGCATGCGTTTGGCAACTGCTTTTGCAATAGCGCCGAATCCGAACAGGCCGAGAGTTTGTGTATTGAGTCTTCTTACATCTTTTGCCGGGATACTTTGTCCTCTGGACCATTTATATTCTGTTTGGACTTCTTTGTTTAACTGCAGGATGTGTCTGTTTAATGTCATGATCAATGCGCAAGTATGATCTGCAACTTCATTTGTGCAATATCTTGGATTGTTAGATACCGGAATCCCACGTTTTTTCGCAGCTTCAATATCGATCGTATTAAACCCGATAATCGCGCCGGAAATATACTTGAGTGCAGGAATAGCATCCATCACTTTTTCGGTAACATCACAGTCAGTAACAATTAAAGCATCTGCTCCTTTACAGTTTTCAATCAGTTGATCTTCCGTTTCAAGCTTTTGGTCAAAAAAATGCAGTTCGTATTTATCGGCATCAAAAACACTTTCTGCAATATCTTTGCCTACGATCTTAGAATCAGCAATATAGATTTGTTTTTTCATTTTTATCCTCCTGAAAAATAAGTTTATATGCAAAAAACAGCACAACTTAATTTTATTATACAATAAAATTAATTCTTATACTATCAAAAATGATAAAATTATATCAAATTTACTGATTCCAGACCCGCATTATAGGCCTGAACATTAATATCCATAAGCTCGGGTTTACTTTTGAGATTTTCTTTCACTATATTCAAGACAATATTTTTATTTAAAATATCACTTACTTGCATATAGGCACCAAGCATTATAATGTTTGCCACAAGCGGATTGCCCAGTTGCTTGGCAATATCTCCGACCGGAATATAATATACGTCAATATCACTGTCGGGATATCGGGAAACAACCATAGAACTATTTATGAGCATTTTCCCACCTTTTTTTACTTTTGATGAAAATTTTTCATAAGAAGGTTCATTCATTATAATTAAAGTATCCACCATTCCTTTTATTGGCGAATAAATTTCTTTATCCGAAATAACCACCGTACAATTTGCCGTTCCGCCACGCTGTTCGGATCCGTATGCAGGTGAAAATGTTACAAATTTATTTTCCTTGCTTGCCGCGTAACCAAGTGTTTTGCCTATGAGCATAACACCTTGTCCGCCAAATCCTGCCACTAACAATGATTTTTCCATCTTCTACACCTCCTCTTTAAATACACCGAGCGGAAATGTGTTAATGACTTTCTCTTCCATATATTTCACTGCATTTCTGGGGCTTAATTTCCAACCGGTCGGGCACATTGAAAGCAGCTCTATAAAAGCATATCCTTTATCTTCCAATTGCATTTGGAAAGCTTTTTTAATGCCCGCGCGCGCTTTTATAATATTGGCCGCATTATGGAGTGAATATCTGGCAACAAATTTTGTCTCATGCAATTCTGAAATTAATTCACACATTTTTATCGGCATTCCCTCTCCATGTTCACCTCTGCCCTCAGGCGCCGTTGTGGCCTTTTGTCCTAACAAGGTTGTCGGGGCCATTTGCCCTCCGGTCATGCCATAAATCGTGTTATTAATAAAAATCGTGGTCACTCTCTCTCCTCTGTTTGCCATATGTATCGTCTCCGCCATTCCAATAGATGCAAGATCTCCGTCTCCTTGGTATACAAATACAAATTTATCGGGCGCGCATCGTTTTACACCTGTTGCCACGGCAGGCGCTCTTCCGTGTGCGGCATGTACAACGTTTAACTTTGTATTTGAAAGCCCTATAACACCGCATCCAACCGGATAAATTGCAATTGTATCTTCATTTTTTATACCCAGTTCATCAAGCGTATCCATAATAGCCGTATGCGCGATACCATGTGTGCATCCCGGACAAAAATTATGCCCGTAAGATTCAAATAATTGACTTCTTTCATATACTGCTTGCATAATTCCACCTCTACATTCTTTCCTTTACAGCTTTATAAATATCTTCCGGGCTAATAATTACGCCGCCACTTCTTCCGTAATGCATAACATTGCATCTTCTCGCAACACATAATTTCACATCTTCTATCAACTGGCCAGGGTTGCTCATTTCAATACAAAGCACTGTTTTTACTTTGCCGTAATTTAAATGTTCAAAAACTTCTTCCGGGAAAGGATGCAACGTAATCGGTCGGATCATTCCTACTTTGATTCCTTCTTCACGCAGTGTATTGATAACTTCCTTGCATATCCTCGCACTGGAACCATATGAACAAATCACAAATTCCGCATCTTCAAGTTCATACTCTTCATGCAGCACTTCCGTTTGTTTCCACAATTCGTACATTGCGGCCATTTTTAAATTCTCCTGCTCAAGCTTTTCGGGCCCGGGCACATAGGAGGTTATCCATCTGCGTTCTCCATTCAGACCTTTCGTTGTCGCTTTCCAATCCTCATGCTGAGGAAGCGTTGATAAATCCCGCATCGGAGGCAGCGTGATATTTTCCATTGTATTGGCTATAACGCCATCTCCCAAAACAATCACTGCCGTTCTATACTTATCCGCATAATCAAATGCCTTATACGTTAAATCGACTGCTTCCTGGCCTGTCGAGGGTGCCAAAACAAAACATTTGAATCCGCCATGACCGGGACCTTTTACAGCAAAAAGATAATCCTGTTGCGCCGGAAAGATTTCTCCCTGCCCCGGCCCACCTCTACTCATAATAGCAATGACCAAAGGCAATTTTGCGCCGATTGCGCATGATAATCCTTCCGCTTTCAAAGACAATCCCGGACCCGATGAACTTGTCATTGCGCGCGTGCCTACGGAAGCTGCACCGTAAACCATATTAATCGACGCAACTTCACTTTCTCCCTGCACAAAATGCCCGCCAACTTGCGGTAGCCTCGCTGATAAATATTCAGGCAATTCATTTTGGGGTGTTATGGGATATCCGGCAAAAAATCTACAGCCGGCTCTCACGGCAGCTTCAGCAACTGCTTCACTACCTTTCATAAACTTATTATCCATGTCATTTGCTCCTTTCTTATTTATAGACTGTAATTGCTGCTTCGGGGCACATATATGCACATAATTTACAAGCTATACATTTTTCCGGGTTGATTTGTTCTGCCGTTCTGTAACCTTTTGCATTTATTTCATTCGATAATACAATAAGATTTTTAGGGCATTGAAGCATACATAACTCACAGCCTTTACACAGCTTTGAGTCGATTTCAATTTTGGCCATATCATCACCTCTGTACTAAAATATACGAAATTGTAAACGTTTCGTTTGCTGAAAAGTTTATCACTTGCACCAATATGTTTCAATATATTAAATTTTCTGTAATATTAGCCTTTGAATTGATTTTTATATGAATATGGACAAAGAATAGTTTTTATAACTAAAAAAAAATTTATTTTGCTTATATACAATACAATATGCAATTTAAAATGTTTACGATGATCTATCATGTCCGATAGCTGCTTATATATAGAAGATACAAACTCCTTTCAGTATGAATGATGAAGGCACGCTAACTTTTACATAATAATTTCTATAAATGTGAATGATTTTATCGTTGCATATTTGTATAATTATGTTATAATTATGCATAATTATGAGAATTAGCTTGTGGATAATTATTCTCCTCTGATTTAAGTACAACGTTTTTATCTTAGAGAACAAAGCGGAGATGTATTTCTATTGATCAAGCCGTGTGAAAAGCAGAAAAAATCTATAAGCGCTACTCATGGTTAACGGCAGAAAAAATATATTTGAAAGGATGTTTTTTATGGTATCACCCAAATATCACATATTTGTCTGCACAAGCTGCAGAACCAATGGAGTTATCAAAGGATTTTGCGCTCAGAAAAACAGCGTGGAAGTGCTTGAAAAATTCATGGAAGAAATAGATGACCGCGGCCTTGGAGGCGACTGCATGGTAACAAATACCGGCTGTTTCGGCTTATGCAATAAAGGGCCTATAGCCGTTGTGTATCCTGATGGTGTATGGTATGGTTCTTTAACGCCTGACGCGGTTGAAGTTATTATGGATAAGCATATCGAAGGCGGCGAAGTCGCCGAAGAATATAAAATATAAAACCAACAGCGGCATATATGCCGCTGTTTTTATCAAAGAAACCATTATAAAACTGCCTGAGCACGATAATATGCATTGTTTTACTTCTTCACTGAATCAAATATTTGATCGAAGTGCCTCATCCATTACTTTATTTAATAATTCATCGCAACGATTATTGTATTCATCATTGGCATGCCCTTTTACTTTAACAAACTCAATATCATGTTTTTTAGCCAAAATATCTAAAAGTTGCCAGAGTTCTCTGTTTTTCAATTCTTCATTTTTGGGTCTATGCCAGTTATTCTTTTTCCAAATATCCATCCAGCCCTTATTATACGCGTCCACAATATATGCCGAATCACTGTGAAGCTTTATTTTGCAAGGCTCTTTTAGCATCTGAAGTGCTTTTATAACAGCCGTTAATTCCATTTTATTATTTGTTGTATTTGTAAAAGCCTCACTATATTCCTTTTTATAGCCTTTTGCCGGATAAAGCAAGACAATACCAATTGCTCCGATATTGTCCGCACTCGAATCATTTCCTCTGCATCCGCCATCTGTATAAATGATTACTTCTTTCACTTTTCCCCCTCCATGTCGAGCATATATGTATTTAAAGCCTCCAAATAATGCAGCAGAAACTTATCTTTTCTCCTGATGATATAATTTTTGTTTAAATTTTGATACGGAATACTTTTCCTCTCACCGTTTTGCGAACGTTCATAATAATTTTTAATTGTATCAAAATCTATAAAATAATACTCATCATAAGCCGAAAAATACACAATTATAAACGCAATACCGTCTTGTTTGCAAAAGCTGTCCATAAATTCTATCTGATGAGGATGAATATTTTGAATCGGAAGAGATTTCAATGATGTTTCTTTTGCGTCAAAACATATCGGTACACCTTGTACATTCCCGATATAATCGACGGTTGATTTCTTTTCAAAATATCCAAGTGTAATAACTCCTCTGCTTTTGTCGATTTCCGTCGGTGTAATCGGCGTAGGGATTTTTTGAACAGCTGCCAATGCATCTTTTAAATATTCGGCATTTGTGATATTAATAAGTTCTTCGAGTGTGCTGCCCCGCAGCCCTCTTGAATGAAAAGTTCCCATACTATTACCTTTTTTCTAAAACTTTATAAAATAATTCCGGCACATCGATTTTGATTCTCTTTATCTCATTACCCAACGGAAGAATAATTTCATTGGCAATAAGCAATTGAAAAGATATATTATACCTTCTCTTCGCTATTTCATTCATTGCAACATTACCATATTTGTGGTCCCCGACAACCGGCGAACCAATAAACGCCATGTGTGCTCGTATTTGATGAAACCTGCCCGTGTTTAATAAGATTTTACATAAATGTATTTCTTCATTAGTTACAACATCTACGATCGTTGTTTTTATTTCATCCATGTCTTTTTTGGGCTCACTACCGATGATGGCAATCTTATTTATACTATCTTTTTTATGATAAGCTTCATATGTTTTTTTTTCCGGTTTACCACCAACAAGCACTGCTGAATAATATTTTTTTATTTTATCTTCTCTGCTTAAGGCAGAAAGTTGCTTTGCGGCCTGATAATTTTTTGCACCGATTGTAATCCCAAGTGTATTTGTATCAAGTCTGTTGATAAAAGACGGAGAAAATGTTTTTTGGTTTTGTGGATCATATTCATTCTTATCTATCAAATAATTTTTAAATCCCTGTGTTAAATTATCACTGTTTAAACTCGAATGTTGAGATGTTTGATAAGCTGTTTTATTGTATATCAGAATATTTTTATCTTCGTATACAATCCGTTTTGCATCTAAAATAAAATTATCTTTTTCGTCTCCATTTTTCGTACTATCCACAGGTTTATCTATATATATGAATACAGTGATTTCATCCCCTTGTTTTAACCGGTAATCATTGTTTGATTTCTTTCCATTCACTCTGATATCTTTTGAACGTATCATCTTTTGAATTCTTGCAAAGGAAAGATCTTTATAATATTTTGAAATATATTTATCAAGTCTCTGTCCGTATTCATTTTCACTGATAAGTATCTTGTCCAATTTTTTCTCCTGCTTATAATATATTTATGTTTGTTTGGATCATATCTACATTGTTGATGCCGCATAACCAAACGAATTCAGATATTGTTTCACTTCATTAAAATAATCATCATCCATGAATTCATTCCCGCCTTTTTGCAACGAGCACTGATTATACGTCTCTTTTACATATTCAAATTTTTTCTGTATTGTACCATATTTTTCTTCAGTAACGTAATCAATAAAATAATCTGAATTGATAAAAGAATACATACTCTCCGCTGTAGTGGCGAAATCTTCCCAGGAGTTATACGTTGAATACGCTCTTACAAACCCGTCTTTTCGAAAAACATCTTCATTAATATCCAGAAGTTTCCCGTATATATCTAAAAAATCTTTTTTATCGCCTTTGCTGTCAAGACACGAAATATCATAATATTTGCTTTTGTCGTAATTTTCATAATAGCCATACCGGGAGTTTTCCTTTGTAATTTTAATTAATGCTTCTCTGCCGTTCTCCTTTGTTATAAAATGAGAAAATTCATGAATATAAGTCGTAACCATTGTTGTATCATCACCTGCTTTTGTAAGAATAATATTATTATTATTCATAAAAGCACCGTTTATCTGCACATTTGATTTATCTATTTCTGCATATCTGACTAAATAAATATGATCAATCTCTTTAGTGATCGAAAGAGGAAATAAACGCAGTGTGAAATAAATCGCGTTTTTTGCTTTCTTAATATCGCTATCGCTATAATATTCTTGGTAATCAATATCGTCTATATCTTCCTTATCCACATCTGTTGACACATCCACGTAGTCTTGAATCAGAATTTCATAAGCATCATCATCCAGATCAAATAAATCATGTATTTCATATTTAGAATCATCTTTTAAGTGCAGCAATGGCGCAACCGCATAAATATCATGATTATTGATCCCGAGTATCTTGGACATATTGTTTTGTATATATTCACTTACATTATTGATGATAGTATTTTTTTTATCGTCACTAAAGGAACTATAGTAATTGATGCCGCTTATATAGTGAAGACTTTCATTTTTAATATCTATCTCAAATGCAATATATGCAGAATTAGTAGATAAAGACGGATAAATATACTGTGAAAATTTATCCGATTTAAATAAAATAACTGTATTGGCCTTATTGCCTTCCGATCCTATAAATATATACGGTATACTACTGTCCAAAGTTAAGAGCGCATATGCTCCGCCAAAATTCAGCACATCGTACTTTGCATCAATATAATCACCAAAAGAATCGTCAGTCATTAATTTGTCTGCAAATAAACCAGCTAATTTAAAATCAAGATCATCTTTTGTAAATAAATACACTCCAATCGAATTGTTTTCAATAAGAATATCTGGATTTGCATCTTTTTGGCTCAGCAAAAATTCGCATGCATTATAATTATTTTCATCAATAAGAATCCCTATATACGGTTTGTTTGATATATATGAATTTACATTTCCACCGTATTTTGCAACAAATTTCTCTGCAATTTCAAACTTTTCCTCTCTTAATGCTTCCAAAAACGGCGAGTTATTTCCTATTATTTTGTCACAATCCGCACCCGCACCCGCCAGAATATCTATGGCATCACTGTTTGAATTTTCTACGGCATACATTAAAAGAGATTTCCCGTTAATGCTCATATCTTTATCTTTAACAAAAAATATATATCTTGATAATTTTTCAAGATCGTTGCTTACGAGTGCCTGATAGGCCATATTGCCAGTATTGGCCGCATTCACTTTAATATAGAAATTGACAAAGAAAAAGAGCACCAATACGGCCGCGATAATTATGTAGTACGATTTTTTTATTTTTAATTTTTTATACCGCATATAACTACCCTCGTTAGACTATTTAAATTATATCAAAAATTGATTGCAGGAACAAAATTTTTTGTTTTTATCTATTAACTTCTTTACGTTTTCTGTCATGTTATGTTAAAATAATTCAAATTGTTTATTTAAAGAGGTGACTGAATGTCTAAAATTCCGTTTTTTAAAAAACCTTCACCGGATATCCAAGGTTTTGATGGTTTGCTTATGCTGGTAACCATAGCCGCAGGAGCTATGGGGATTGGCTATCTCTTTTCAATGTATCAAGGTTATTATCCATATTTTATGCAATACGGATTTAGTTTTAGTACTAAAACTGCCGAAATTTATGATGTGTTTCGAACATATGAATTTTTTGTTTATTTGATTAATGTAATAATATTGGCAACCACTACATTATTGCTTGTGAAAGAAAACAGATTTTCTGTTAAATTTATCAATATTGCTTATCCTATTTATATGGCATTATTTATTATAACTTATTTTATCGGGGCGCATGTCATGGACTCTGGCTATAATTTGAGCTTTTTTATCAGCTTGCTTCAAACGCTAATATTCCCCGTGCTCCTGCTCATTTATATAAATAAATCCCTGCGTGTCAAAAATACGATAATAAACAAAAAAGAAATTGATTATACAAAGTTGGTTAAAAAGAAGAAAAAAAATTCCAAAGGCACTGATATGTCGACCCTTTGGAAAAATGCCAACAGCAAAATAAGACGCAGATAGTATTCAATAAAAAAATGCTCTCCAACCGAGAGCTTTTTTTTCGGGTTGAATTAAAAACTTTTAAATTCGACTTTTTTTTGTTAATATATATAAATTACAGATAAAATTCAGCACTTTGATATTAAAAGCCTTATCTATTCATACGCAGGAGGATATATCATCTTGAATACATATTTATTTTATGACTATTTATGGTATTTTGTTATTTATTCATTGATGGGCTGGATTGGAGAAGTAATTTTCGCTGCAATAAGATACAGGCAGCTGGTAAACCGAGGCTTTTTGAACGGCCCTTATTGCCCCATATACGGCGTGGGAGTGTTGCTTGTGATCATCTGTTTGAGTTTTCTTAAAGAAAATGTCTTTATATTATTTTTAGGCTCCGTGATACTGACAACATCACTGGAGGCTATTGTCGGCATTACACTAAGCCGTGTATTTAAGAAAAAATGGTGGGATTATTCAAAAGAGCCCTTTAACTTTAAAGGCTATATATGCCTGAGTGCTTCGCTGGCTTGGGGCGCCGCATGTGTAATGGTTATAAAATTAATTCACCCGCTTATGGAAAAGTTTGTAGAAATTATACCTCTTCCGCTCGGAACCGTATTTATTATATTTTTCTCGATTATCATCATGTTTGATTTAATTGCTACGGCATCATCTGTTATTCATTTAAATAATCGTCTGTTTCATATCGACGAATTAGCGACACGTATTAAAGAAGTGTCGGATGAACTTACTGTGGCCATCGCCGCTAATACAATAGAATTTATTGAATCCGGAGAAGACTTCAAAGATTCTTTAGAAGATAAGAAAAACCATCTATTTGACAGTGTCAAGAAAAAACGAGAATTATTTGCCGATTTGACTAAAAAATATGAAAATCTTCTGATTGAAAAAGGCACACACACACGTCTTTTGAGAGCTTTTCCGGATCTTAAAACAAGCAAGCACTCCGAAGCATTGCAAAAATTAAAAGATAATATCATAAATTTTAAAAGATAAATCATCCTGGTGCTTTTAAAGCAATATTTATTTTAGCCCGTCTTTATGCTATCATATTCTTATGAAAACATTACCTTCAAAAAGACTGAAAAAAATAGCCGAGTTGACTTATGGTTTAAACAGCATTGCAGATATCGGCTCGGATCATTCTTATCTTGCCAAATATCTTTTAGATAATAAGAAAATAAATTATGCGCTGTGCATCGAAGCAGTAGAAGGCCCTTTAAAGCGTTCTCTACATGCTCTGGATGATTATATTCGGCAGAAAAAAGCCGATGTTATTTTATCGAACGGTATTTATGATATATCGCCCAATATCATTGACGGCATCGTTCTTGCCGGCATGGGCGGAAATCTGATTTTAGAAATTCTAAATAAAGACCTCTCAAAACTTCATAAATTCAAACGGCTAGTGCTGCAGCCTCAAAATGCCCAGGCAGATATTCGTAAATTTTTACTTAACAATCATCTTGAAATAACAGATGAAGCAATTGTATATGAAAAAGAAAAATATTATGAAATTATTTCTGCTTCTCCGACTGAAAATATCACCCCAAGAAAAGAAATTTTTTACGAAATACCGCTTCTTTGTGTATTGGATAAAGACCCGCTGATTATTGACTTTATTAGATACAAGCAAAACAAATTGAAAAACATTATTCAATCTTGCACAGATAAAAAAAGCATCTCAGCGCAAAGGCAAATCGCAGATGCACAAACAAAAATAAATGAATTGGAGGCAATAATACAATGCCTGTGAAAATCAAAGATGCATTAGGTTGTTTAAATAAATATTTTAACGAACAAACCGCCGAATCCTGGGATAACAGCGGGCTTTTATGCGGCGATACCAGCCAAGTCCTTACACACATCATCATATGTTTGGATATTACACAAGAAATAATTGATCTGGCAATACAGCAAAAAGTAAATTTAATTATTTCGCACCATCCTGTTGTATTCAAGCCTTTTTTACCTTTAAATAATACTTCATATAAAGGAAAACTTTTGGTCGATGCAACTAAGCACAATATCTGCATCTATAGCGCCCACACGAATGCCGATAAATCAATCCACGGTATCAATGATGCTAATGCTAAAAAATTGAAATTAAAAGATATTACTTTTATACCGCCCAAAGATATGTATTTGTACAAATTATCTGCTATATCAAAATGCCAAGATCAAGATCGTATCGTCGATATTCTATCAAAATATAATTGCTCAAATATAACATTTTATTTAGGTTGTGATAATAAATTAGTAACAGAGGCAATGATTACACAGGAAATGCTGAGCCATGCTCTATTAGGTATTCGCCGAGAGACTTTTGAGGATTTCAGTATTGTGCCCACAATCAATTTGAGAAATGATTTGTGTAATTTTATCATTGGAGAAATTGAAGCATTGAATGCTGCTGATTTTATCGCATATGTACAGAATTGTTATCAACTAAAAAATATAGCTGTCGGCGGTTGTTTAAATAAGAAAATTAAAAAAGTAGCCTTTTGCGGCGGAGCAGGAAAATCATTTCTCAAAGAAGTAATATCTTATAATATTGACGCATATATTACCGGAGATGTCACACACCACGACTATCAGACAGCTTATGAAGAAAACATACTACTCATTGATGCGACACATTATGCCACAGAAAAAGTTTTTTTAGAAATTATTTCCAATATTTTAATTGAAGGTATCGGAATCAACAAGCAAAATATCACACTCATAGAGCAAACTGAATTATTCAGCAAAATAATATAAATTGGATCATTATCAGCTCGCTATCTGTTTAAATGAACCGAAAGGAAATGTCTATGAAAAAAAAGCTGTTTCTTATATTAATATTCATTATATTGGCCTTTGTTCCTATACATTTACTCGCCACAGATAAAGCAGATGAAATAACGATTATTTTCACACATGATATGCATTCGCATTTCGATTCCGATATTGTCAGCAAAGACGGGCTCACTTCACAAAAAGGCGGTTTCGCCAAAGTAAAAACAATTATTGATGATATTAAAACCCAAAACGCAAACACACTGGTCTTGGACGGCGGAGATTTTTCCATGGGCACACTCTATCAAACATTATTTTCATCTTATGCACCCGAACTGAAATTAATGGAGTTAATGGGCTACGAAGCCACAACCTTGGGCAATCACGAATTCGATTATAGGGCAAGCGGGCTGACTGATATGCTTTGTAATGCCGTTCAAAACAGCGATCATTTAGTACCGATTGTGATTTCGAATATTGATTGGGAGAAAACACTCTCGGATGGAGCCCTGAAAGAAGATGCCTCAAAACTGAAAAACGCGATGGATGCTTATGGTGTTCAAGATTATATCATATTTGAAAAAAACGGACTGAAAGTTGCACTCTTCGGCATTCTCGGAGAGGAAGCAATCAGCTATGCTCCACTAAGCGGGCTACTATTTTTTGACCCGATTGATAAAGCAAAAGAAGTGGTAGCACAAATTAAAACAGCTGAAGAGCCTGATCTTATTATCTGCTTATCTCATAGCGGCACTTCAGATAATGAAAAGCAATCCGAAGATGAGCTTTTAGCAAAGGCGGTCCCAGATATTGATGTTATCATAAGCGGTCATACACATACTACACTGCAAGAGCCGATCATTATCGGTACGACTATCATATGTTCATGTGGAAGCTATACATACAATGTTGGCTCGCTTACTTTAAAAAAAGATACGGTCGGTTCATTTTCTTTGAGCAACTATCAATTGATCCCCGTTAATGAAAAAACTAAAGATGACCCGATTATAAAAAATAAAATCACAGAATACAAAAATTTGGTTAATAAAAATTATTTATCTTTATACGATTACCAATATGATGAAATATTGGCAGCAACTGCTTTTCCATTTACGGAATTCGAACAATTTTCTCTGAAACTTGAAGAAGACAGCCTCGGTAATTTAATTGCCGATTCATACATTTATGCTATTAAGCAAACCGAAGGTGAGCAATACGAAAATATTAATCTTGCAGTTGTCCCCTCGGGTGTCATCAGAGGTTCTTTTGACGAAGGCCCTATCACCGTATCTGAAATTTATAATGTAAGCTCTCTCGGCATCGGCCAGGATAATATTGCCGGTTATCCGCTTGTCAGCATTTACCTTACCGGTAAAGAATTAAAAGCAGTAGCAGAAGTAGATGCTTCTATTTCTACAATTATGCCGACTGCCCAGCTCTATATGAGCGGACTATCGTATACCTATAATCCGCATCGTTTATTTATGAATCGTGTAACCGATGTATATTTAATACAAGATGAGCAGCCAGTACCCATTGACGACAATAAATTATATCGGGTTGTAGCAGGCTTGTATTCGGCCCAAATGCTTGGCACGGTAAAAGAAAAATCTTTCGGTCTTTTATCTATTACTCCGAAAGATAGCGCCGGAGATGAAATACTAAATTTTGAAGATCATATAGTATACACACAAAATCAAATCGAATTAAAAGAATGGGTCGCGCTGGCTTGGTATATTAATTCTTTTCCCAGCAATAATGATGTTCCTCAAGTTCCTTCGTATTATAGCGAAACACATAAGCGTAAAATAGCGGTCGAGAGTACAAATATTGTTGAACTGCTTAAAAACCCGAATAAAGTTTTCTTTATATTATTAAGTGTATCTATTTTTATTATTTTACTTATAATATTTATTTTTATAATATTCAGAAAAAAATTAAAGAGACAAAAAACTTTTAAAATATAATTTGTTTTATAAAAATAAAAAGGCAAATAGATTACTTTGCCTTTTACTCTAATACGTTTTCTAAATATGAATATGCTTCATCTAAACTATTAAAAACTTTACCGTCAACAAGCGCCTTCATATCATCCACAGAGAGCATTTGGGGCACTTCATCAATTGTGTTCTTTAATACTAATTCCCCTTCTTCATCATATTCATACACTTTTGTCTGCCCTGTCGATAAATCCTCATCGTTTAAATCGACTTTTACATAAGCATATCCCTGCGGATAAGAATCTACCGTTTTGCTCAGCACGATTTCATTTTTGGAAAAATAATCTATATTCCATTCGCTGTAATATTCTTGTATTTCTTTTTGACTTTTCCCTACCAGTTCTTCATTTATGGTTTCCTGTTTCGTTACACTTTCCGTTGTCTTCAAATAAGTTATAATATATTTTACTGAGCAATCACTTGCAGTCAGCATCTCATTAACAGAAGATAGTTCACCATTTGCAGAAACATCATTATTATTCGTCTCCTCTGAAATATCACCTATATTCTTATCTACGCTGCTGATCGTTTTATACTGCACTCCTAAAACAAAGCCACCCGATAATATTATTAAGGCGGCAAGAAGCATTAGTAACTTTTTTTTCATATTATCATCACCGATAATATCGTTACCATTTTCATATAAAATATACATCATTTCAATGCATTATATTTGTTCAGGGAATAAATCCGTAGAAAAAAATGCCCAAAAATGCAGATAAAAGTATGATCGTAATTGGGTTTGCTTTTTTTTTCTGTATTTTCCTAAATATGAAATATCCAATCAGAAGAGTAAAAACAATAAGCGCCTTAAAATCAAAATAAATATTATTCATAAATGCTAATTCCATAAATTCAAAAATAACATATCCGATCAACCCGACAATGGCAGCCCGAACAGATAAAAGCGCAAACCTTACATATTTGTTGTTTAAAAAACGATCCGATTTTTTTGCGATATACAATATGATTAAAAAAGATGGTAAGATGACGCCTAAAGTTGCAAAGATCGCACCTGCGAACCCAGACGCACTGATACCGCAAAAAGTTGATATATTAACGGCAAACGGTCCCGGCGTGGACTCGGATATGGCAATAAAATCCATAATATCCACAACACTCACCCATTCTTTTTGCACAACTTCTTGTTGTATAAGCGGAATCATTGCATACCCCCCGCCTATTGTAAAAATACCTATCTTAAAAAAAGTAAAAAATAATTGAAGTAATATGTTCATGATTTTTCTCTCGTACCGATGATTTTAATCTTAAAAATATGATAAACAACTCCGATAACAATCGCGCCTAAAAGAATAAAAATGGTATTTATATTCGTAAATGCACTTAACAAAAATGCCGAAAGAATAATAACGATGCTAAATATATTTAAAGGGAGTGTCTTGCCTATTTTTAACACAGCCATTGACAAAAGAAGTATGATACCTATTCGTATCCCCTGAAACGCGTAAGTAACCCACTTTAGATTTTTAAAGGATTCTAAAAATAAAGAAATGATACATATAATAAAAAATGCAGGTAGCGAAACACAGAGCGTTGATAACAACGCTCCCCAAAATCCTGCAACTTTATATCCGACAAAGGTGGCACAATTAATTGCAATAACCCCCGGCGTACACTCGGCAATAGAAAAAATATCAATCATTTCCTCATCTGTAATCCATCGATGTTTATCCACGATTTCTTTTGCTATAAGCGGTATCATTGCATATCCCCCGCCGAAAGTAAACGCACCTATCTTTAAAAACGAAAGACATAACAGAAGCAATTTATTTTTTCTGTTTTTTTCTTTGGGTTTTTTCATTTATATTTTTTATTCCTCATCATATATACAATTATGCCAAACCTCTTGAATATCATCATTATCATTAAACATTTCAAGCATCTTTTCAAATCTTTTAATATTATCGCCTTCAATTGTTGTCTCGGCTGAAGGGATCATTGCGATTTCGGCTTCCAGAAAATCAATTCCGTCATTTGTAAAAACTTCACAAACATTGGCGAAATTGGCAACATCCGTTAATATTTCGTATCCATCCTCTGTTGTAATAACATCCTCCGCGCCGTTTTCCAAAGCGATTTTTAAAACTGTGTCTTCATCTGTGGTATCCTGCGCAATAAATATTTGTCCTTTATTTGAAAACATAAACGAAACACAACCAGTAGTGCCCAGTTTGCCTTTATTTTTATCAAAAGCATACCGCACATCTGCCGCCGTTCTGTTTTTATTGTCGGTAAGTGCCAGTACGATGACGGCAGCACCACCCGGACCATATCCTTCATAATAGATTTCCTCGAATATTTGCCCGCTCATTTCCCCGCTGCCTTTTTTAATTGCGCGCTCTATATTGTCATTTGGCATATTTTCTGATTTTGCCTTCAGTATTGCATCCTTTAATTTAGAATTCATTTCGGGATCTGCACCGCCTTCTTTTGCCGCAACAGCAATGGCCCTGGCGAGTTTTGTAAATACCTGACCTTTTTTTGAATCCTGCTTTTCTTTCTTATGTTTGATGTTGGCCCATTTTGAATGCCCCGACATTTAAATTCCCCCTAAAATTTAAAAAATATTATATTTTAATATTTTATCATAAAAGTTGACTTTTTCATTAAAAAAAGGTATTATTTTTGTGATTTAAAAGCAATTACCACGATTTTATCGGAGGATATACATGAATAAAAAAGATAAAAATTCTTCTCAAAAGAAGTCTTCTTTTTTTAAAAAGAGTGAGCCTTCTTCTAAGAAAAAAATAAAGAACAATAAAAATAATATAAATTCATTACCCGCGTCTCCAAAGCCTCCTAAATTAACAAAGGCTCAGAAAAAAGCATATCATGAAAAAATAAAAGAAGAGTTTGTTCCTATTTCAAAGCAAAAGTATAAAAAACTACCAAAAGTTCAGCAAAAAATTTATAAATATCAAGAACGAGTGGCAATCCCTAAAAAAAGGATTCTGTTTATTGTTCAGCGAATTTTATTAGGTTTTTTCTTGGCCTGCTTTGCCGCCGGAATTGTTCTGTCTGCAATGGCCTTTTACTGGATCGTCACAGCTCCGGACATAGATCTTTCTAACTTGGAATATCTGGAATCGTCCGTTATTTTAGACAAAGACGAAAATGTATATCAAGAACTTCAAGGTACTGAAAAGCGTGAAGTTGTAAGTATTGATCAAATCCCTGAAATAGTTCAATTTGCCTTTATTTCCATTGAAGACGAACGTTACTTCACACACCAAGGTATCGACCTCAAAGGTATTGTCAAAGCAGTTTTCAATGTTATAAAAACGCATTCTCTGTCAGGCTCAGGGGGAAGCACAATTACGCAACAGCTGATCAAGGGGACACATCTTACAGATGCCAAAACCTTAGAGCGAAAAATTATGGAATGGAAGCTTTCCATTGAACTTGAAGGTATGCTTTCAAAAGAACAAATTTTAGAGGCATATTTAAATAAAATAAACTTTTCATGGGCATGGGGTATCGAGGCGGCTTCTGAGGTATTTTTTGATAAATCATGTGATGAATTATCAATCGCGCAGGCCGCAGTGCTGGCGGCAATGCCGCAAGCCCCTACCTATTATATGCCTTTCGTTTTAGAACAGAATGAAGAAGACGGCATTTATTACATCGTATCTGACAAGGACGAAAACGGCGATAAATACTATCCGCTGAATTCAAACAATGTAAGTCGTGCAAAGCTTGTTATCGGCAAAATGAAAGAACTCGGCTATATATCTTCAGAAGAATATGACATTGCCTACGCACAGCTGGACTCAGGAGATGTCGGCTTGCATCCGCAATCATCATCAAGCTCGCTCTACTCCTATTTTACAGACGCGCTCTATACACAACTTCTTGACGACATGGTCAATAAATACGGGTATACACAAGAAGCAGCACAAGAAGCGCTTTTAAACGGCGGTCTGGTTATTCAGTCAACGCTTGATCAAGAAGTTCAGGATATTATGGATGCGGCAGCTAAAAAAAGCAGCCTCTTCCCCTCTCAAAGTTCTACGGCCAAAGCAGCCAGTGCCGCAAAATCGAAGGAAACAGGCGAAGAAGTAAACTATATCCCCCAATATGCCATGGTTGTTATAGATAACAGCACGGGTTATGTTTCCGGATTGATCGGTGGCCGAAATAAGACGGCAAACTTATCATTAAACAGAGCAACTAGAAAATTCCAAGTCGGTTCTTCGACAAAGCCACTGACGGTTTATGCCCCCGGGCTTGAGACAGGAGCTATAACGCTTGCCACTACATTTGACGATGTAAGAATACGTATTGGCAGCTGGACTCCCAGCAACTCCGGCGGCGGTCAATCGGGAATGACGACTGTGCGGCAAGGTCTCGCAAAGTCTAAAAACATCATTGCCGTTCAGGCATGGTATCAAACCGGTGTTGAAGCTTCTTCATCTTATGCTTTGAAATTAGGCCTTGAACTGGAAGAATCGGATTATTGTGCCGCAGCGCTTTCTCTCGGAGGATATACTTACGGGCAAACTCCTCTTGCAATGGCAGCAGCTTTTGCAACATTCCCCAATGAAGGTGTAAAAACAGATCCTATTATGTATACGGCTGTCTATGACAGGGACGGAAATCTGCTTTTTGAAAATAAAGCTGAAAAAACTCAGGTATTTTCCGCCGAAACGGCATATTTAATAACCGATGTCTTAAAAATGGTTGTTAAAGGCGGAACTACTTATATAAGTATATCCGGCATTCCTGTAGCAGGTAAGACAGGTACGACAGATAACTTAAGACATGCATGGTTCTGCGGATATACGCCATACTATACCGCTTCGGTATGGTATGGCTATGATCAAAATAAAGTTACAGCCAATGGCAAAACTTATACATTGAATATCGGTATATTCGGCGGTAGCAAACCCGGTCCTGCAAGTATGTGGCAATATGTTATGACACAAATCCATAAAAAGAAAGGTCTCACATCGGGCTCTTTCCCGTCACGGCCGGATAATATCGTCACAGCCGCTGTCGACAGCGTATCCGGCAAGTTGCCTACAGAACTGTCTTCAAAAGATCCTAGAGGGTCCAAAGTAATCACGGAAATGTTTATTGCAGGCACTGTACCAAGCGAATCTGACGATTACCATCAGGAAATAACTATTTGTAAAGTATCCGGCAAATTGGCGACTGAATATTGCCCTGCAGACGAAGTGGAGACAAAAGTTGTCATTATAAAACCGGATGACCGATTCCCAGACGGTGTAAAACCAGTCAATGCAAACTATATTCCGTCCAGCGAGAAAGGGGTGGTCTATATTCCCGGAGAAGGTGACGATGCCTACTGTGACTATCATACAGCAAATTCTATTGTTGCAATTGATTTGTACAGCGGTTCATCCCCACCTGACAGTGTCTCACTCAAAGTCGATGATACCCAGTCCTTGACGATACGAGGCAGCACCATGTCCGGCTCTCTGATAGATAATTTATCAAACCTTACATGCAGTTCAAGCAATACTGCAGTGGCTACGGCATCAATATCGGGCAGCACACTTAATATCGTCGGCGCAGGCAACGGAACTTGCACAGTGACGGCTAAGTATACCGATACGTATGATAGCAAAAGTGTTACGTATACAACTTCAATTACAGTGACGGTAACCGGTGCTGTTGTATCTACGCCAGTCATACATTTAAGTACAGGCAGCATTACTGTAACCCTGGGAAGTGCCCTTCCAAGCATGGCAGATTACATTGTAATGGTAACCGATGCAATTGATGGTGATATTCCAAAAAGTAAAGTCGATATCGATACATCTAGTGTCGATACAACAACAGCCGGCATATATTATGTTTACTACCAAGTAACCAATTCTTCAGGTAATACCGGCAATGCGCAGATAAAAGTTACTGTTCAATAATAAAAAAAAGACCGTTAGTAAGCGGTCTTTTTTTATTGAATGATTCTTCAAATTAAATTCTACAATAACTTACAGATATTTTCCATCCCGTTTATCCTGCAACGTATCCATTAAATATTCTGTAAATTGCTCAGCTGTTGCTCCATTACTTCTGCCAGTAATAATAATTTTTTTCTCGTAAATCATACATATATCCAGTGCTTGCTGCAATTGCTTCGCTTTTGAAGTATAGCCTATATGTTCAAGGAGCATAACCACTGCTCGAAGCATACTGCAGGGATCTGCATATTTTTCCCTACCTTCTTCCACCATTCTTGGCGCTGAACCATGAATTGCTTCGAACATCGCATATTTTTTCCCAATATTAGCGCTTCCGGCCGTCCCGACTCCTCCCTGAAATTCCGCTGCTTCATCGGTGATGATATCGCCGTATAAATTCGGCAGTACAACAACCTTAAATTCATTCCGTCGTTTTTTATCAATAAGTTTGGCCGCCAATATATCAATATACCAATCATCCCATTCCACTGTGGGATAGTCTTTGGCTACCTTTTTTGCAATTTCCAAGAATTTACCATCGGTCATTTTAATTACATTGGCCTTCGTGATAACCGAAACTTTATTTTTCCCGGATTTTTGCGCATAATCAAAAGCAGCTCTTATGATTCTCTCACTGCCTTCTTTTGTAGCAACCGTAAAATCGACAAAAAGCTCATTATCAAACTGATATCCCTGATTGCCGAGTGCATAAGCTCCTTCCGTATTTTCTCTGTAAAACACCCAATCAATACCTTCCTGTGGCACTTTGACAGGTCTCACATTTGCAAATAAATCCAGTTCTTTACGCATTGCCACATTTGCGCTTTCGATATTTTTATACGTATCGCCTGCCCTCGGTGTTGTTGTTGGGCCTTTTAAAATTACATGACATTTTTTTAATTCGTCTAAAACCTCATCAGGAATAGCTTTATTTGCTTTTACTCTATTTTCGATTGTCAGTCCTTCAATTAGCCTAAAAGATATTTTGTTCTTTTTTTCTTCTTCATCAAGTAAAAAACGAAGTACTTTTGTTGCATGCTTTGTTATGATAGGCCCTATACCATCTCCTCCAGCAATCCCAATAATAATTTTATCAATCTTAGAATAATCAATAAAATCTTTATCTGTCTTCATTTTTTCAATTCTCTTATATTGCTTTTCGATTAACGCTGTAATATGCGCATAAAATGCTTCGTTTTTTTGTAAATCCATATTTGTGATATAACCTCCGTAAATAGTATTTATATGATAGTATATTTTTGCTGGTTTATCAATGCAAAAAACGAATGAATTCGTTAACACTTCTAAAGAAATTTCCTGCATAATAAAAAAATCTTTTTAGAATCTAAAAAGATTTTTTTATAAATAAGAAGAAAAAAGAAGTAAAATAAGTATATAGTATATATTTAAAAGTATTTATCTATGATATTTTGGATTGTTTTATTATCACTTGAAATAATTAAAAAAACATAATCGTCTTTTACAACCACTTTTGCATCTTGAACTTTTTCATATTCTATATCTAAGTTTTTAACAAAAGAATCCTTTATATCTTCAATTCTTTTATCAAAAGCATCTTCAATTAACGCCGTATTGCCCTCTTTTGCCATAACAGCGACAAAGGTATCCGCACTGGTCATAGACATTGAAAAAATACCGCTGTATTTTTCAACCTGATCGGGCTCCAAATCAAATAATTCCTGAAGCGTTTGCGCATCCAATTCTGTCGGCATTGATATTTGCACCGCCGAGGAAATGTCTTGCGTAATAGCATCTAAATCTATAATTTTGAAACTTTCACGGCCTTGTGAACATGAGATCAACGAGAAAGACAAGATGAAGATCATCAATAATATTATGGATGCTGCTATCAAAATTCTTTTCATATATGTTAACTCCAAATAGTAATTATAATGTATCATAATTGTAAATATCTTGTAACATTATATAGCAGCCCCATTATAAATGCAAGTAAAATTTTGGATATTTTTTAATTATTTAATTCAATAATAAAGCCACCCGTTTCATATGAAATATTCTCTATATTTTCCATGCTGTGAAAATCTATATAAATTTTATCATACGATACTAGACACTTTAATCCGACTTTTATAATAAAATCTCTGATATTATTCAGAAAAATATTTTTAACAAGCAATGGAGCTGTTATATTTGTATTTAATAAAAGAACATCATTTTCAAAACTGCCATATTTTATATCAGCTTTTATCGTATAATTTTTATCCTTGATTTGAATATGAAAATTTTCAGGTAATTTAATAAATATTCTCATTGTATACCCCCATATAAAAGCTTATGATACAAAAAACGAAAATAGAATTTTAAATATTTTTTTATATCATAAACTCCAACAGTAAGTATGCTTATAAAAAAAGAACAGCAGAAAACTGTTCTTTTTTTATTAACCTCTAATAAATCTATAAAATCTTACCGTTATCTGGCCCCGGAGATAATACAATAATATTTTCAATGCTTATGATAACAGCGCCCTTTGTCTCAAGATTAAAATTCTTCGTCATTGCATTACCTTCTTTTATGAACACCGCAGACGCACTATATTGTGCTATTCCTTTTAATTGATAACCTGTCAGCGTATTCAAATCGTATACCGTCACAGCAATTTTTGCATTTTTTTGAATATTTTTTATTGATTCCTTCATAAAAACGTCAAAAAGAATCAACGTGTCATCATCCGAAACCTTTTTAAAAAGCACAGGAATAGCATTCGGCGTGTCCCCCATTGTAGAAAGAATCCAAATTTTTTCGTCATTTAATAAAACCTTAACATCGTTATTAAGTTTTTGCACTTTATTCACCTCATTCAATTAATCTATTGATACTTACGGCCGTTAATGATATATTAATAAAGTTACAAACTATTTGCAAGTATGCACTTTTTTGTAACATAACGACTATATAGGTAAGTATTGAAAGGAATTATAATCAATGGAAGAACGATGTCCTATAGAAGCTACCTTATCACTCATAAGCGGCAAATGGAAAATACTCATATTAAAAGAGCTCATTAAAGAACCGGTACGATATAATTTGCTTATGAAAAAAATATCGAAAATAAGTGCGAAGGTATTGACACACCAACTAAGAGAAATGGAACGGGACGGTTTGATTATGCGTAAAGTTTATGCTGAAATTCCACCCCGCGTTGAATATTCTCTCACCACAAAAGGCAAAAGTATGCTGCGCATTTTAAAAGAAATGGCCATTTGGGGATTGGAAAACGATAAAAAACACTTGTCAAAATGCCCTACCTGCAAACAATGTGAATTCATCGAAAATACTTAATCAACATTCAATCCCCCCATGTAAAAACCCCCATATGTTTACATATAGGGGTTATGGGCTTAATTATTATTTTGTTCCAAACATCCGATCTCCTGCATCTCCAAGCCCGGGAAGGATATATCCGTTTTCATTCAGTTTTTCATCTACGCAGCCACAATAAATTTGAGCATCAGGATGAGACGCGCTTACTCTGATCACGCCTTCCGGCGCAGCGATAATCGACATCAGCTTGATTTTATTGCATCCTCTCTGCTTAATAAAATTAATTGCAGCTTCTGCAGATCCGCCCGTGGCAAGCATAGGATCGAGTAAAATCACTTGTCTGTTTACAATATCATCCGGTAATTTGCAATAATATTCATGTGGCTGCAGCGTGTCGTGATCTCTGTAAAGCCCAATATGCCCTACGCGAGCAGAGGGAATCAATGCCAATATACCGTCCACCATCCCAAGTCCTGCACGAAGAATCGGCACGATAGCAATTTTTTTTCCGGATAACACCAGTACATTTGTTTTTACAAGCGGTGTTTGAATTTCCACCTCTGTAAGAGGTAGATCTCGCATGGCTTCATATGCCATGAGCATTGCAATTTCTTCCACCAACTCACGAAACTCTTTTGCCCCCGTATTGATATCACGTAAAAGAGATATTTTATGATGTATCAGCGGATGATCTAAAATAGTTACGTTATTGTTCATTTTTTTCCTCTGTGTTTTCTTTTTTGTTTTCGGCGGGCAGCACTGCATTTGCTATAACGCCGATTACCGTGGCAATAAACAAGCCGGATAATGTAATAGTGTTCCCGTCACCTATGGCTATGCTGATTCCGCCCATTCCGGAAATACCAAGCCCTAAGATTAGTATTAATGCTACAATGATCATGTTGCGCGAATGTGTGAAATCTATTTTTGCTTTTGCGAGTGTTTGAATCCCGACAGCAGCAATCATCCCAAATAAAATAATTTCAGCTCCGCCGCGAACAGCATTCGGTATTGTTTGTAATACTGCTCCGAATTTTCCGAAAAATCCTAAAATGATCGCAAATATAGCGGCTACACGAAGAATTTTAGGATTATAATTTTTGGTCGTTGCCAAAACACCGGTATTTTCGGAATAAGTTGTGTTTGGCGGTCCGCCGAAGAAACCTGCTACGAGTGTGGCGAATCCGTCACCAAGCAGTGTCCTGTGTAATCCGGGATCTTTGAAAAAATCTTTACCTACAACAGCTCCATTTGCTGTGATATCGCCGACATGTTCCATAAATGTGACCAGCGCAATCGGAGCAATCGAGAGTATGACCATCCAGTCAAATTTCGGCAGGCTCATGAACCCTTCTGAAACATAGGGAATATTCACCCAGGATGCATTTGCAACAGCCGTAAAACTCATATCAAATACACCAACAGCTTTTAAGATAAGGCAAATAATATATCCGCCTACCATTCCCAAAAGAATAGGCACGAGCTTAAAAAATCCTTTTTTAATAATTGATGTTAAAACAATTATTAAAACAACGCAGAAGGCGACAATAAGCGAAATGCCAACCGAATTGGTCGTTCCTGTTCCCATTGCATCACTAAGTGCCACACTGCTGGCATACATGGTCCCAATGACCATAATAATCGGGCCTGTTACAACAGGCGGAAAATATTTACGTAATCTTTCCGCGCCTAAAAAATAAGCTAAGATAGCAAAGATAAAATAAACAGCACCGGCAAAGATGATACCTCCCTGTGCCAACGCAATTCCCTCAGGGGTCGAACCCATCTCGGTCGTCACTCCTGTTACGGCCGAAATCGCACCCATAAATGCAAAGCTTGAACCCAAAAAAACAGGAACCTTACCTTTTGTTATTAAATGAAATAACAATGTTCCGATTCCTGCTGTGACTAATGCTACTGCCGGGTTTAGGCCTGTTATCAATGGGACTAAAATCGTTGCACCAAACATTGCGAATAAATGCTGAATACCTAAAACATATCCTTTCACCCCTAATTTTGTGTCGTAATAATTACTTTGTAGTTTTGAATTATCCATCTGTAATATACCTCTCAAAATGCAAACATTTTTATCATTTTAGCAAAATTTATATTATTATGCAATAAAAAGGCAATTAAATTTTTGCCATTTTAAGTGATTTATGCAACTGCTCATCTCATTAAAAAATCCGCATATCAAATGCGGATTTTTTTAGAATTTTGTTTCTGTTATTTTAATATCTTTTTTCAATTCATCTAAGAGCGGTATGACTTCTTTTTGTATAAAATCCCTTACTTGGCCCGTTGCCCGGCCTGTATATTTTTCGGGAAGCGCGATTTCTTTAAGCTGCTTTAACGAAAGTGAAAACATTTCATCATCGGCAATACGACTTAGCAAATCGTTATCTTTTCCGTATACTTTTACCTGCTCTGCCGCCCGCATACTCAAGATACGAATTCTTTCATGCAGTTCTTGTCTGTCTGCCCCATTTTTCACGCTTTCCATAATAATATTTTCCGTAAGCATAAAAGGAAGCTCCTGCATGATATGTTTTTCAATGACTTTCTCATTAACAACAACCCCCGAAAATACATTGATTGCAAGCTCTATGATCGCATCTGCCGCCAGAAAAGATTCCGGAATACAGATACGTCTGTTAGCGCTATCATCTAAGGTGCGTTCAAACCATTGCACCGAAGAAGTCATTGCCGGGTTCAACGCATTGATGATGATATAACGCGCAATTGAGCAAATGCGTTCACATTTCATAGGGTTTCTTTTATATGCCATGGCCGAAGAACCTATCTGACTTTTCCCAAAGGGCTCTTCCACTTCTTTTAAATGCTGCAAAAGCCTTAAGTCTGTGGCACATTTATGAAGAGACTGAGCAATATCACTCAAACAATTGATGATTCTGCTGTCCGCTTTTCGCGGATAGGTTTGTCCCGTAACACTGTATGTTCTCTCAAAACCCATTTCCTCGCATACCAGTTGATCGAGCTGTACAACCTTTTCCTCATTGTTGTCAAACAGGCTCATAAAGCTTGCCTGCGTACCTGTAGTTCCCTTTACGCCGCGGAGTCTATAGCTTTGAAGTGTAAATCGAAGCATCTCTACATCGAGCACCAGATCGTAGAGCCAAAGGCTGGCTCTCTTCCCTACGGTTGTAAGTTGTGCGGGCTGAAAATGTGTGAAACCAAGCGTAGGCAGGTAAGCATATTGGAGCGAGAAATCTTTTATTTTATCTATCAATATCAGTGATTTTTGATAAATCAAAGTCAATGCTTCATAATAAATAATTAAGTCCGCATTATCTCCCACAAAAGCACTTGTCGCGCCTAAATGGATGATAGGTTTTGCTTTCGGTGCCGCTTCACCAAATGTATGGACGTGTGCCATTACATCATGCTTGAATTTTTTTTCATACTCTGCAGCCTTTTCGTAGTCAATATTATAAATATTTTCCTGCATTTGGGCAATTTGTTCATCAGTAATGTCAATGCCCAATTTCTTTTCTGCTTTTGCGAGTGCAATCCAAAGCTTCCTCCATGTAGAAAACTTATTGTCTGCGGAAAATATTTCAAGCATTTCCTTTGACGCATAACGTTCGCTTAAAGGATTTGAATATTGATTCGTCATTTTTACCTCTATATATTATTGATTTAAAAAATCTTTAATTCTTTTAAGTCCTGTTTGAATATTCTCAAGTGAAGTAGCATAAGAAATCCTTACATATTCTTTCGTTCCAAAACCTTCGCCCGGTATCACGGCTACAAGGTAATTCTCAAGCAGCGTACTTGCAAAATCAAGCGCACCGTTAATTGTTATACCATTATATGTTTTACCGAATGTTTTGGAAACATCCACATATAGATAAAATGCACCTTGCGGCATAATATAAGATAAATCCGGAATTTCTTCATCGATATACTTCATCATATATTGCCTTCTCTTGTCATATTCTTCCAGCATTTGATGCACAACAGATTTATCCAAGGTAAACGCCGCCTCGGCAGCTTTTTGCGCAATGGATGCCGGATGTGATACGGTGTGCCCCTGAATACTGCTCATCGCTTTAATAATGTCTTCCTCTGCTGCTGTGTAGCCTATTCTCCAGCCCGTCATGGCGTAAGTTTTTGAAAGACCATTTATTAAAATCGTATTTTTCTTTATGTCTTCTCCGAGTTGTGCAATGCTTATATGCTTTGCATCATCATACATGATGCTCTCATAAATCTCATCAGAGATAACAAACAAATTATTATCAACAGCAAACTTGGCAACTACTTGTAATTCTTCTTTTGTATACACACTTCCCGTGGGATTGGATGGCGAGTTAAGCATTATCGCTTTTGTCTTTTCAGTTCTTGATTTACTTAAATTCTCTTTTGTAAGTTTAAACCCACTTTCGGCAGTTGTTGCAACATATACAGGCACTCCTCCTGCTATTTTTACCATTTCTGGATAACTTACCCAATAAGGCACAGGAATGATAACTTCGTCTCCTGGATTTAGAATAGCGCAGAGCGAAAGATACAGACTATGTTTGGCCCCGCTGTTTACGATAATATTCTTCGGCTCATATTCCAAATTATTTTCATTTTTTAATTTTTTGCAAATGAGCTTTCGCAGTGCCATTGTGCCATTTACTTCCGTATAACGTGTGAAGTTGGCATTAATAGCATCAATGCCTGCTTGCTTAATGGGCTGAGGTGTATCGAAATCAGGCTCGCCTGCGCCAAAGCCGATAACATCTTTTCCTTCTGCGCGCAGTTGTTTTGATTTTGCCGTAATGGCCAGCGTCATAGAAGGCGTTATCGTTTGTAAATTTTTTGCTGTTCTAATTGTTTGCATATTTCATGCTCCTTTTTATTTTATATAAATTAATATATTAATATATAGACTTAATATAAAAGCATTGCATCTCCAAAACTAAAAAACCGATAATTTCTTTCAATAGCTGTTTTATAGGCGCAAAGCAATTTATCTTTATTATAAAATGCCGATACAAGCATCAATAGCGTAGATTTTGGAAGATGGAAGTTTGTAATTAAACAGTCCACTGCCTTAAATTCATACGGCGGATAGATAAATATATCCGTATCATCAATGACAGGTAAAATCCTACCATATTTTTTCGCGCATCCTTCAAGTGTCCTCATCGAAGTAGTCCCTACGGCTATAATTCTTTTTCCGTTCTTTTTTGCTTCATTGATCAATTGAGCATTTTCTTTTGTGATTTGATAGTGTTCCGCATGCATTTTATGATCTCTCAGTTCGTCTGCCTTGACCGGCCTAAATGTATCGAGTCCCACATGAAGCGTAACATAAGCTGTTTTCACACCTTTTTGCTTCAGCTTTTCAATAAGCTCATCCGTAAAATGCAGCCCTGCTGTCGGTGCCGCAGATGAGCCAATATTCTTTGCATAGACTGTTTGATATCTATCATAATACTTTTCATTATCTTTTATATATGGCGGCAGCGGCATTTTACCGATATGCTCGATCTTGTCGTATACATTGCTGCCGCAAATGAATTCTACCGTGCCTAACCCATCGTTTGATTTATTTATCACACGTGCCGTGATCTCCTTATCATCAAAATAAACAAGATCATTTTCCTTGAGACGCTTTGCCGGTTTTAAAAGCCCCTGCCAATTATTATTTCCTAAGTCTTTTAATAAAAGCAATTCAATCTTTGCGCCTGTAACTTTTTGTCCATACAGGCGTGCGCGGATGACTTTTGAATCATTAAAAACCAAGCAATCACCCTCGTTTATATACTCTATAATATCATAAAAATGTTTATGCTCTATCTCGTCCGTTTTTTTATTGATTACCATAAGAGATGAATAATCCCGCTTTTGCGCAGGATATTGTGCGATCATCTCCTTTGGAAGTTCATAATTAAATTCGTCTGTTCTCATATATTTGCGTTACTCTCATTATAGGATATGCCCAGATGTTCATATGCGTGTGGCGTTGCCACTCTGCCGCGCGGCGTTCTCTGAATAAATCCTATTTGAATTAAGTATGGTTCATACACATCTTCAATATTATCTTTTTCCTCACCGATTGCCGCTGCCAATGTATCAATACCGACAGGCCCGCCCCTAAAAGAGCGAATAAGCACATGAAGCATTCTCCTGTCATTATTATCCAGGCCTTTCTCATCCACTTCCAAAAAGCTGAGTGCTTGCCTAGCGGAATCCTCATCTATTTTATCCATTTTCAAAACTTGAATGAAATCTCTTGTCCTCTTTAAAATCCGATTGGCAATTCTTGGTGTTCCCCTGCTTCGCCTTGCAAGTTCATATGCCCCTTTATCTGTGATCTTTACATCTAAAATATCTGCTGAACGTATGATAATATCTTTAAGCTCTTCCGGCAAATACATCTCAAGACGGCACATCACGCCAAAGCGATCACGCAACGGCGAAGAAAGCAGTCCTGCCCTTGTTGTGGCACCAACTAAAGTAAAAGCTGGTAAATCCAATCTGATAGATCTTGCACCGGGACCTTTTCCTACAATGATATCAAGCGCAAAATCTTCGAGCGCCGGATACAAAATTTCTTCAACAACTCTGTTCATTCTATGTATTTCATCAATAAATAAAATATCCCCTTTTTTCATGCCTGTAAGCATGGCTGCCAAATCACCGGGTTTTTCTATGGCTGGCCCTGATGTCACCTTAATACCCACATTCATTTCATTCGCTATGATATATGCCAGTGTTGTTTTTCCCAGTCCGGGCGGTCCGTATAAAAGCACATGATCCAACGTGTCTTTCCTTTGTTTTGCTGCGGAAATAAAGACTTCCATATTATTTTTTATTTTATTTTGCCCGACATATTCGCTTAAAAATCTGGGCCGAAGAGTTTTTTCTGTATCTATATCAACTTCTGTTTTTGATGATGTAATAATTTTTCTTTTATCCATAGCATCCTCTTATACAACGGTATCCGCGCATGCCAAAGCAGCAAGGATATTATTCTGGGTTGTCTCCTCTTCAATATAGGAATGCTCTACCATCACAGCAGCCTTTGATTTTGAATATCCCAAAGAAATCAATGCATCAATACAAATGCTTTTTTCCTGTGTAAACTTATTTGTTGGGAAACCTTCAAATTCAAAATCTTGAAAATCTCCAAACTTATCTTTTAAATCAATAATAATCCTTTGTGCCGTTTTCATGCCGATCCCGGGTGCCATACTAAGTATTTTTGCATCATTACTGCGTATGGCCTCCATGATTTTATCTTGTGTATTACTGCTGAGTATCGCCATCGCTGCTTTAGGTCCTACTCCCGACACACTTGTGAGCGCAAGGTAGAGCTCCTTTTCAGTGTGATTTATAAAGCCGTAAAACACAATATTTTCATCTTTTATCTTTGCATATACATATAATTTAATGTCTGATTTTATTCTAGGCAACGCCATTGCCGTGTTTTTGGAAATGGTCATCCTATAACCGATGCCGCCATTATCAAGCACTGCGTAATCGCTCCCTATTTCTTGTAATGATCCTTGAATGTAATGAAACATAATCTTAGAACTCCTATTTTTTCATTATATAAAAAAAATGTTTTAAATTAAAGAAAAAAATCAAACATTTTGGAAAGATACAAAAATATCAAATTTATTATTATAATAATTAAGCAAACAAAAAAGAACCTTTCGATTTACCATTGATCGAAAGGTTTATTTTATTTATTTTTCTTCCGGTGTATCTTCGATTTCCTCGATAATTTCAGCATCTATAATTTCTTCACTAGCTACCGATTCTTGCTCTGCTTTTTTTGCTCTGCTTTTTTTGGAGTAATCTTTTGCGTTCCTATTAGCTTTTTTTACAGGTGCTGCCGTTTCCTGCGTGTTTTCTTCAACTTCATTATCTTCAATCTCATCGTTTTTCTTTGTTGGTACTTCACGAAGTTCAACTTCCGATATTGACGCTTTGTTGATCTTCATTTTTACGTTATCCGGGAGTACTTCAATGATGACATAGTTGTCTTTGACCGAGAAAACTTTGCCGTGAAATCCACCGGCTGTTACAACTTTATCACCTTTTTTCATCATTTCACGCTTTGCCTGAAGATTTTTATATTGTTTTCTTTGCGGCCTCATCGTAATTGTATATACTAAGAAAAATGCTCCCAGCAATAATATCATAGGAAGAAAACTGGCTAAGCCACCTGTCGTTGTCGTGGTCGTCGTAGCTATCATATTTTATCTCCTCTTATAAAAAATTCTTTTAATATTTTAAACGCTATTTACCTATTTGTCAAATCAAACTTTTTTATATAATTAAGTGTATCGTCCTTTAAAATCGCCTCTTTTAATCCCTCCATAATTTGAATTGTAAAATATAAATTATGATATGCAAGGAGCATAGAAGCCAGAATTTCTTGTGCCTTTACCAAGTGTCTTAAATAGGCTCTTGAATAATTTTTACATACATAACAATCGCACTGCTGATCTATAGGTGTAAAATCTTCTTTATACTGCGCATTTCTTAAATTGATCCTGCCGCTTTGTGTTAGTGCCGCACCATTCCGAGACATACGTGTCTGCATGACGCAGTCAAACATGTCAATGCCTCTGATGACTCCCTGCAAAAGACAATCAATGCTTCCCACACCCATGAGATAAAGGGGCTTGTCCTCCGGCATATGCGGTTTTGTATTTTCAATAACCTCATACATGAGTTCTTTTGGCTCCCCGACACTGAGTCCTCCCAAAGCATATCCTGGAAAATCTAAATCAATCAACCGCTTTGCACAATCGACACGAAGATCTGAATACATTCCTCCTTGAACAATACCAAACAAAGCTTGCTGGCATGTATTTTTATGTGCTTCTTTACATCTTTTTGCCCAAGAAACCGTGATATCAGTGCTTTTTTGCGCATAATCATAATCTGCCGGATACGGTATACATTCATCAAAAGCCATACTGATATCCGCCCCCAAATCATTTTGAATTTCAATTGCTTTCTCGGGAGTGAAAAAATGCTTGCTTCCATCGAGATGACTTGAAAAAAGCACCCCCTCCTCGGTGATTTTTCTTCTATTCGCGAGACTGAAGACTTGGTAACCTCCGCTATCTGTTAGAATCGGCTTATCCCAATTCATAAATTTATGGAGACCACCGGCTTTTTTTATAAGTTTGCTTGTAGGTCGCATATAAAGATGGTATGTATTGGCAAGAATGATTTGTGCGCCCATTTCTTTCAGGCTCTCTGTAAATACCGCTTTTACGGTCGCCTGTGTGCCGACAGGCATAAAAACAGGCGTTGTAATATCCCCATGCGGTGTTCTTAAAACGCCTACGCGCGCCTTTGTTTTGCTGCACTCCTTGATGACTTTATATTCAAACATTGACTTTAAACCTCATCTTTATAACCCAAATCTTTTAAAACATGGTTGCTGTCACGCCATTCCTGCTGCACTTTAACCCAAAGCTGTAGATTTATTTTTGTATCCAAAAATCTTTCGATATCCATTCTTGCTTTTGTTCCTATATTTTTTAGCATTGAACCGTTTTTTCCGATGATAATACTTTTATGCGATTTCCTTTCGCAGTAAATAGTTGCTTCTATATCAATAATATCCTTTTCTTTTCGTTCTTTCATGCTCATAATTTCCACGCCGATACCATGAGGGATTTCCTGTTCTAATAGCTGAAGCGCTTTTTCACGTATTAATTCGGCAATAAAAAACTTCTCCGGTTTATCTGTAATCATGTCCTCCGGAAAATACATCGGCCCTTGTGGCAGATATTTTTTAATCAGTGGAATTATGAGCTCCATATTTTTGCCTGTGAGCGCAGATATTGGCAGAATCTCATTTATAAATGAATATTCTTTATATAAATTTATTTTATATAAAACTTCATCTTGCCTTAATTTATCCGCTTTGTTAATTAATAAAATAACAGGTTTGTTCGCGTTTGCGAGTTTTTCCAAAAGGATTTTATCCGTTCGCCCAATATGCATATCGTGCTCTACTACAAAGAGCACAATATCTGTACTCGACAGGCTGCCTGAGACCATATCCACCATCATATTGCTTAGCTTATTTTTTGGTTTGTGCAGCCCGGGCGTATCAATAAAAATCAGCTGTGCTTCTTCATCTGTATAGATGCATCTGATATTATTCCGTGTCGTTTGGGGTTTATCAGACATAATAACCAGTTTTTCATTGAGAAGACTGTTAAGAATAGTGCTCTTGCCTACATTTGTTCTCCCGATGATCGCAATAAATCCTGACTTAAAACTATTTTCATTCATTATATATCTATACCTTTAAAAATTATCGCAGAATTGATAATTCCTGCATGATTTTTTCTTCTTCCGCTCTCATTTTTTGCTTATCTTCATCGTTCATATGGTCATAGCCTTTCATATGCAAAATTGAATGGACAAATAAATAAACCAGTTCTCTTAAAAGACTGTGCTTATATTCTTCGGCTTGTTTTTTTGCAATACTCAAGCAAATAACCACATCGCCCAAGTAAACAAATCCTTCTTCCTGCGCCATATCCTTATCATTTAAAACAAAACTCAATACATCTGTAGGCGCGTCAATATGGCGATACTCTTCATTGAGAGCTTGAATCTGTTCTTCATCGACAATATTCAGACCGATCTCGTAGTTCGTCGTATCTGTACCTAAGATAAGCTGTACAGCTTTTTGTGCGTAGTGTAAAAACTCAGGCTCCATCTCTAAATTCGTAAAATTATTCGTCAGAATCTTTGCTTCCATTTACATCCTCTGTTTCTTCTGTGTTTATTCGCTCTTTTGCTATCGTGTTTTCTTCTTCAAAACTATTTTGAATTTCCTGTGTCATTTTTTCAATATCATCATCCTGATGAGGATATTGTATGCGTTCATGATACATTGCATTCAAATTGCGTACAAAAATTTTTTTAATTTTATTTAATTCAGAGAAAGTAAGTTCACTCTCCGACAATTGCCCGTCTGATTGTTTCATATAAAAGATCTTTTGAACCATATCATAGATCTGTGCTTCGGTTGGTCTTGGAATGCTTTTAACCGCCGCTTCACAGCTATCGGCAAGCATCACGATAGCCGCCTCTTTCATCACTGGTTTCGGACCATCATATCGGTAAGTTTGGGTATCGACGTTATCCTGATTATTTTTTTCTTTATGATAAAAATATTCCATGATAGATGTGCCCTGATGCGTTTGAATAATTTCTTGTATTAACTTCGGTAATTTATATTTTTTTGCCAAAGCAACGCCATTTGAAACATGTTTTTTAAGTATTTGCGCGCTTTGCGACGGCCTTAATTTATCATGAGGATTTTTATCCGGTTGCTGGTTTTCACAAAAATAACTTGGATCATCCAGTTTGCCTATATCATGAAAAAGCCCGCCGGCTTTCGCAAGTAAAACATCTGCACTGATTTCTTCTGCCGCCGCTTCCGCCAGACCACTCACATTAAGCGAATGCTGATAGGTTCCCGGAGCAAATTGCATTAATTTTTTTACCAATGGATGATTGAGGGAAGCAATGTCCAGCATGCGGATAGAAGTCGGTATATTAAAAAGCCATTCCCAAAGATAAACCAGACCCACGGATCCGAATCCTGCTACAATGGATGCCAATATTATATAACCACAATTAATAGCGGTATTAATACTTATGTTATAAAGAATTATATCACTTACCAAGAGAATAAATGCGTTGATGACTCCGATAATAAGACTGTATTTGTAAATGCCGGATTGCGTGATGATACGCTTCATAAAAATTGCCGAAAGCACGCCTGAACTCAGCATAATAATTATGAATGTAGCTTCTGCTTTTATAGAAAAAGCCACCAGCATGACTGCAAATATATTGATAATCAAAGCCAATTTAGGCTTGAGAACCAAAGAAAGCGTCACTGCAAGCATAGAGATCGGAATTAAATATGCATTAAAACGAATAATCAAATTAGCAAGCGCCAAATAGATAACGATCTGACAAAGTATCATGAAAAGCTTTGTTGTTTGAGTAAATATATATTTTTCAAACTGATACAGATAAAGTGCGAGCATCAACAGTAATACGGCTATAAAAAACACGATGCCGCCGTATAAAAACAAGTCCTGCGTCTTGTTGCCTTCAAGCAGACCATTGCTTTTGAGTAAATCATATTTCTCTTGTGTAATAACTTCACCTTTTGTAACGATTTTTGAGCCTTGCACATAGGTGATTGTCTCTACGTTTTCTCTTGCCTCTTCTTTGGCCGCCAATGTTTTTTCTTCGTTTTCCTGCACATTGGCAATCATTACTTTGCCCAAAATATTGCGCGCTTCAATTTTGCTTATTTGACTCATCCAAGTATTATCAATGTATTGATATGTATACTCTTTTTTTTCCTGAAGGTCGTCTGCACTCACCTTGTCTTGATAAACCTCTGATAATATTGCAAGCATTTTTTCCTTCATTTCATCCCGGTCGGCCTGAGACATTGCCAAAATATGCTCAACACTGGATGTTTCCAGTGTGATGTCGAGATTATCTTTTATCTCTTTTTGAATATCCGCAAGGCTATCATCTTCACCTGCACCGTCGATTATATCCATGATAATCCCCACGGATTCGGATACCCTTAGTGATGCCCCCGGGATGTCGTCATATACGGGATCAACGTTTTCTTCAGCCTGCTGTTTCAGCTCTTCAGTTTGCTCACTGTCGACAATCATGCTTTGCGCTGCAATATCTTCGATTGCGGTTTGTCCTACTTCCAGAGAATACTTTTTGGGAGCAAGTGAAAAATAAAGCAATATAAAAGTAACGGCAAATAATACAACCGCAACGATTACACGAATAATCTTACTGGGCTTAGACATAAGTAACTCCATTATTTATTATTTTCGTAATTATCATAAGCATCTATAATTCTTTGCACAAGACTATGACGAACCACATCTTGCTGTGTCAAATATATAAATTCAAGCCCCTTTATATTACCTAAGATATGTTGCACTTTTACAAGACCGCTTGTCTTATCATTAGGCAAATCCACTTGTGTGATATCTCCCGTCACAATGGCTTTCGAACCAAACCCAAGCCTGGTCAAAAACATTTTCATTTGTTCCGGAGTTGTATTTTGGGCTTCGTCTAAGACGATAAACGAATCATCCAGCGTACGGCCGCGCATATAGGCAAGCGGAGCCACTTCAATCATTCCGCGTTCCATATATTTTTGATATACTTCAACGCCCATTATATCATAGAGTGCGTCATAAAGCGGTCGCAGATACGGATCAACCTTTTCCCTTAAATCACCCGGTAAAAACCCAAGACTTTCACCGGCTTCAACCGCGGGACGCGTGAGCACGATGCGTGCCACATCGCCTTTTTTAAATGCTTCCACCGCCATTGCCATGGCAAGATAAGTTTTTCCTGTCCCCGCCGGGCCTATGGCAAAGGTGATATCATTACGCTTAATTGCGTTTATATATTTCTTTTGCCCTGCGGTTTTATATTTTATTGCTTTTCCTCTTGCAGTATAGCAAATAATATTTGAATTTTCCAAGTAATCTTTATCAAGTGTCTTCCCTGTCATGCTCAATATATAATTTAATGTTTGATTATCAATATTCTCTCTGTTTTTGCCCGCCTTAAATAAATTTAATATTGCTTCTTCTGCTTTTACCACATCGTCCTCTTGTCCCATGATTTTCAATGAATTATCTCGAAATATAATGTCCACATTAAAATACTTTTCTATCTCGCTTAGGTTCTTATCCATAATGCCTGTAATTTTTCTGATGTCCGCGCTGTAAGGTTCAAGATTTATTTGCCTTATTTTTTTATTATTCAAATTTTATTATTTCTCCCCAAATCATGTTATTGAATATATTTAATTTGTGCAATTTCTTCAAGCGCAATTATTTCTGCCGAATATAAGTTATTATCCATATACTGCCCTGTTTTTTTTATATTTATATGAGTAATTTGAATATTCTTACTTAAATAATCATTATTTCTTAGATATTCTACCACATCATCGACAATTTTGCTCTCATTTTTTGTGACTGCTTCGCTTTTCTTGTAGAATATAATCTTTTGAATTCGAACCGGTAGCATAAAGTCAAACAAATAGATATTTCTTTCTGTGCTTTGATATTCAATCAAGTCATCTGAATCATCAGCTTTTTTATATTCAAATGCAAAATTTTTAAGTAAAATTATTTTTTGTTCCGTGAAAGCAGCATCCTCACTTGGCTGCAACATATTTACCGGAATATTTTCGAAATTATATTTTACTTTCGCCATGATGCTTCCCGTTGCACATTGATATACATAGGTTTCACTGTTTCCAACCAGCATATGTTCATTTCCGCTGATGAGTACATCTCCTCTTTTTACGATGTCTCCCTGCTTCACCAATGCCGTTCCTCTAATTGTTAAGATTTTTGTCACTTCGCCGTCTTTGCTTGCTATGATATCGGCCGGTTTTGAATAGTCATAAATTTCTTGTGACTTTACAGCGGAATACAGATCCACTTTGGCTTTTGTGCCCTGAAGAGTAATACTTATATACGTATAATCAGGATTATTGATTAAAAATTGTCTTTTGACTTCGTCATAATCAATTGTGTATTTTATGAGTCCTGCTTTTAACCCAACTTCACTGAGCGCAGTCATAATTTGCTGTTTTTGCATTGAGTATTCTACAGGAATTTCTATCTTTAAAATAAGTGATGACAAGAAAAAAAATGATGCAATTAAAATCATGCATCCTATTACAAATCCTTTTTTCCTAAGCATCCTTTGTAAAAAATACGGCAATCCATGCTTAGAAATTACTTTTACATCAACTTTAAAATGCTTGCTTAGCGATAGAAACTTTTCAAGTGAACCTCGCATTAGTTTGAGCCGAAGCGCGCCATTTTTATCTTTCTTTATATCCCATGCATAGATTTTATGTATATGAAGTATATTAAGCAGTTTCTCCATCATATATCCATGCATTTCTATTATATAAAAGCCGTTGATATAATGAAAAAGTTTTACAATACTCATTTTACCACCTGCACCATAGATATACTACCTAAAATAATGATCTCTTCTGCCATAATGTTTTTAATTGTTAACTTCTCTCCGGTGATCTTTATCATTCCAATCGAGGAATTAATACGGATAATATCATTTTCATACTCAATAATACCTTTATGATTTTCAATAACCGCCTGCATATCTCCAATAATCGTTATTTTAGGCAGATTCAGCACAAGCTCATAAGGCAGCTCCGCCACATTGCTGATTTTAGTCCGCACTGTTTTAAAGGCGGTTGTATTCTTTTTTTGCTTTTTATTTTCCGTTGCTTTACTCATAAAATCACCCTACACACTATTTTATGAGTTAAATTTATAAAAAATTACAGCCCAGAGCTCATTGATAGAAGATTAGACAAAAAAAACATCCCCGATAACTCGAGGATGTAATCATCTTAACTTTAAATATATGTATACAGCATATAATTTAAGATAAGTGTTTTTTGACTAATTGATTGATTAAGCTCCCATCTGCTTTGCCTTTTAACTTTGGCATTAAGGCCGCCATGACTTTGCCCATATCTTTCATAGTAGATGCATTTGTTGCTCTAATTACATCTAGCACCTCTGCTTCAATTTGCGCATCACTCAGCTGCTCGGGAAGGTATTTCATAAGGACTTTGATCTCTTCTTGTGTTTGAATAATCAAATCATCGCGCTGCGCTTTTTCAAACTCTTTCAGCGCTTCACGGCGTTTTTTTAATTCAGATGCAATAATTTCTACAATGCCGTTCTCATCTAATTCTACTTTATGATTTTTTTCATAAAAAAGAATCGCGGACCGAACCATTGTGATGGTCTGTTTTGGTATTGTATCTTTATTCTTCATGGCGTCTTTATAATCGCTCATAAGTCTTTGTTTAAGATCCATTTGCTAGTACCTGCTTTTCTTCTTCTTTGCAGCTTCTGCTTTTCTCTTTTTTCTTTCGCTGGGTTTTTCGTAATGTTCTCTTTTTCTGACTTCGCTCATTACACCCGCTCTTGCAGTTTTCTTTTTAAATCTTTTTAAAGCACTTTCTAAGCTTTCGCCTTCTCGAACTTTTACTTCTGACACTTCTATCCCCCCCCTCATGCTTAATTCTACAATGAAGTATTATATCAAATCATATTATTATGTCAATATTTTTCAGCCCGGAGGCCATTTCATCTGGCGCCCCGCCAAAAAATGAAAATGAAGATGATTTACGCTCTGCCCGCCCAAAAGCCCGCAGTTATTGACAATTCGAAATCCTGTGTCACTCACACCTTCTTTTACCGCCATTTTTGTAGCTACCGTAAAAATATGGCTGATAATATCATTGCCGGCCGGAACATTTGTGAGGTTATCAAAATGTTGCTTAGGCACGATCAAATAATGTATTGGTGCCTGTGGTTCCAAATCTTTAAATACGAGGGTTTTGTCATCTTCGTATACAATTTGAGAAGGAATTTCTTTATTTATAATTTTACAAAATAAACAATCGTCCATTATTACCTCCAAATACTGCTACATTATATTTCAAAATAAATGAAATATCAAGAATTCTCTTTTTTATAATCATTCATATGAAGTATTTTACTTGCATTTATGAAATATTTTTGTCAACATTTGACATAAATAAAAGAATTATTTTTTATTTTTGCTAAATTTAATATCTATCCCGCCAAATACACAGGTGCAGTAAATATAGACACACGGTGAGCCTGTGTTGTATTTTGCCATATTATCTACGCCGCCGAAAATAGCGGTAGACTGCACTTTGACCGCGATGTTTTCCGGAACGAGAATGTCGATACCGCCAAACGCACACAATGCATCTATCCGAACATCTTTATCTATAATCGCATTTCTAATATCTAAATCAACACCTCCGAAAAACGCCTTTAAATCTGCGCCATGAAACGGTTGGTGCGTGCTTTCGTAATCCTGTCCGGAAAACAAAGCCATCATTTTGACAATGCGTGATGGATCCTGAAAATGCGGGTTGAATTGTTGTTGATTACCCGCTTCTTTATTTTCAGCATCTTTATTTTGGTCTGCGTTGTTTATCGGTTCATCATAGACAGGCTGATGATGCACCATGTGATTATCATTGTGTTTAAAAATGATCAACAGTCCTAATAGCACGATAATGATCGGGAAAATTAATTTTCTGTATTCGTGAAACCAAAAAAAGTTTTGTTGCTGCAAAAGAAAAAATAATCCGATACAAAGGCCTATAATATTTCCGGCATTAAATCCGTTTTGAATCATACTAATAAGACAAGGAATGATGATAAAAAGCGTCCACCATCCGTCAAAAAAAAGGCGAATACTCCATGCCCCCAGTTCATTGCCTGCAAATATAACACCTGCAGCAACCAAAATAATTCCAAAAATAACTGCACCGTTTAATGATTTTTTCATTCTACTCGCTCCTTTAATTCATTCAATATATCTATATATAATTGATATTGCTCCTCGTCAAACAAAACAAAAACAATTTCCTTTAACGATTTATTTGCTTCTTTTAAATACTCTAATGCAGTGGAAATCGCAATGCTCGCAGCCTGCGCTTTGGGAAATCGATAGACCCCTGTGCTGATTGCGGGAAAAGAAATTGACTCCAAGCTATGCTCATTCGCCAGTTTAAGAGAAGAGATATATGCACTTTTGAGAAGCACGGACTCGTTGTTATTGCCGCCTTGATAAATCGGCCCTACCGTGTGAATGATATACTTGCTTTTTAGATTAAAGCCTTGCGTCATACATGCTGTTCCTGTCGGGCAAGAACCTATTTTTCTCAGCGCCATGGGAAGATTGCTCCCTGCCGCTTTATGAATAGCCCCATCCACACCGCCTCCGCCTATCAGTGCAGAATTTGCTGCATTCACGATAGCTGATGTTTCCTGTAGTGTGATATCTCCTTTTATTATTTTAATTTCACATCCATATATATACATTAATTTTTTTACTCCTTAAAAACGTATATAAATTCTTTTTTATGAGAAATTATTTTTGTCAACATTATATTAACATAAACAAGTGTGAATTCAATATTTTTATTGAAAACAATTTTATATGAATTGACAATTCAAACGCTTACAGATAAAATATTAAAAGATAACAGAACATAAAAAATTTTATGGAGGGAACTAAATGAAAAAAACGAAAGTATTTATTACTATCCTTGCAGTTCTTATGTTAGTTCTAACATTTACTGCATGTTCCGGTTCAAATTCAAATACAACTGATGACAAAGTTTATACTATAGCTACCGATACAACTTTTGCACCATTTGAATTTGAAGATTCAAGCGGAAACTTTGTAGGCATCGATATGGATTTGCTCGCAGCAATCGCAGAAGATCAAGGCTTTGAATATGAGATAAATATTTTAGGATTTGACGCGTCTTTACAAGCTGTACAGGCAGAACAAGTTGACGGCATGATCGCTGGTATGAGCATCACGGAAGAAAGACAAGAAATATTTGATTTCTCTGACCCTTACTTTGACAGCGGTATTGTAATGGGTATTTCTAGCAACAATGACGAGATAAAATCTTATGCAGATTTAGCCGGAGAAAAAGTCGCTGTTAAAACAGGTACGGAAGGCGCCGCTTTCGCTGAAAGCATCGCTGAAGAAAATGATTTCGAACTCGTTTATTTTGATGACAGTGCCAATATGTATCAAGATGTTGAAATCGGCAATTCGGCAGCATGTTTTGAAGATTATCCTGTTTTAGGATACGCAATCTCCAAAGGCGAGCCCCTGCAAATCGTTACCGAAATGGAACGCGGAAATTCTTATGGTTTTGCAGTATTAAAAGGAAATAATCCTGAACTGATCGAAATGTTTAATGCAGGGCTTGCAAACTTAAAAGCCAGTGGAAAATATCAGGAAATCCTAGACACGTATATCCAGAAATAATTACTGATATGAATAGAATAAAAAATCGGCTTATAGCAAGCCGATTTTTTAATGCTGATTGATAGATTAATAACATAGTAATTGACAATTTCTGTAATAAAATATAAAATAAAAGGGATACATAAGAACGTGAAAATATCGGCAAACAAAATATCCGAATTAAAGAAGATACGGCAACCCCTAAAAGTTTTTATAGATTAATAGAAAAGTAATTAAAAATTTCCTTAATAAAACTAAAAAACTTGTAACTATTGAGCTTAAGGGTGTATTTGTAATATGACTCTTAGGCATTTTTATTCATAGATCACAGTATCATAGGAGGAAAATAATATGGAATACCTTGCACTGCTGCAAGAGACTTGGCCACGGCTTTTAAAAGGTTTGTTGATGACCTTGCAGCTCACAGTGATATCACTTCTTTTCGCTACATTAATCGGCCTTTTATTTGGGCTGATGTCTGTATCAAAAAAAAGAATTTTTCGATCAATTTCAACTTTTTATATAAGTATTTTCAGAGGCACTCCTATGATCGTGCAAGCTTTTTTTATCTACTTTGGAATTCCCGCGGCCACAGGCCTGCATATGAGTGCATATACCGCCGGGCTCATTACACTCACTCTCAACGCAGGTGCATATATATCTGAAATTTTCAGAGGCGGCATCCAATCTGTCAACAAAGGACAAATGGAAGCGGCTCGCTCACTCGGCCTATCACATTCTATGTCTATGGCGCGCGTTATTTTGCCTCAGGCCATTCGCACAATGATACCTGCACTGATCAATCAATATATCATCACACTGAAAGATACATCTATCATATCCGTTATTGGCGTTCGTGAACTGACGCAAAACGGGAAACTCATTATTGCGAATAATTTTCGTTCAACCGAAATATGGCTGACCGTCGGCGTTATGTATTTCATAACGATTTATATCCTCTCCAAGATCGGCAGGGCTGTAGAAAGGAAGCTATCATATGTACAAAGTAAAAATTGAAGGCCTTGTGAAACTATTTGATGACAATGTTGTCCTCAACGGCATTAATATGACAGTATCGGAAGGAGAAGTGGTTTGTATTATAGGCCCTTCCGGTTCAGGGAAAAGCACGCTTCTTCGATGCATCAACGCACTCGAAGAAGCCACGGAAGGTTCAATCATTGTTGACGATTATGAAATAACGAATCCAAAAGTGGATATTAACTTAGTTCGCCGCAATATCGGCATGGTATTCCAGCAATTTAACTTATTTCCCCATATGACAGTATTGAAAAATGTTATATTGGCACCAACGGCACTGAATATACTGAATAAAAAAGACGCCGAAGAGAAAGCAATGAGACTTTTAAAACGTGTCGGCATGGAAAATAAAGCACATGTGTATCCGCATACATTATCGGGAGGGCAACAGCAACGTGTAGCGATTGCGCGGGCGCTTGCGATGAACCCTGATGTCATGCTCTTCGATGAGCCCACCAGCGCGCTTGATCCCGAAATGGTAGGAGAAGTATTAAGCGTTATGAAGTCTCTTGCCGACGACGGAATGACAATGATCATCGTCAGTCATGAAATGGGCTTTGCAAGAGAAGTGGCAGACCGCGTTATTTTTATAGATGAAGGAATGATTATTGAAGAAAACGAGGCAAAAGAACTTTTTGCAAATCCAAAGAACGAGCGAACAAAAAACTTTTTAAATATGGTTTTATAAATGCGGTTTTCTTTATAAAAGATCCGTTTCTTTTGAAATGGATCTTTTATTTTATTGAATATCAATAAGTTCATTCAATGTCTGAAGCATTTTGTTTTGTATTTCACTCGTCTTAATTCCTTTTATATCCGAAATATATTTTGTAATGCCATATAATACATCGGGCAGTATTTCGGGCAAGGCTTTTTTACCTGTCAGCCACTCTATTGTGTAAAGCCCGTCGCTTTCAACAAAAAGCCTCTCCGCCGGCACTTCTTTGACTACCAGCTGCATCGCTTTTTCCATGTGCACGCTTGGCCCCACAGTGAAATAACAATCCTGCGCTATATATTTATCCAAATGCTCTTCACTGCCGTACCAATGAACAATAAACGGAATCGAATACCCGGATATGATCTCTGCAATTTCTTCCTCGCATCCTTTTGTGTGCAGTATAACAGGGCATTTTCTCTTCTGCGCAATATCTAATTGCTTAATAAACGCTTTCCTTTGCTTATCAAGCGGTATATCACACCACACATTATCCATACCGATCTCGCCGATTATAACACAATCATGCAAATACGCTAGCAATTGGCTTACCTCATACTGATTTGCATACCATGGATGAAGCCCATAAGTGGGTATGATAAAGCGGCTTTTCAGGGCGAGCTTTGCAACAAATTCGCAGTCGGACGGCATGGTTCCGGCAACTAATCCGTATAGATTATTTTTCTCCATCATTTCCAAAAAAGAATTTTCCAAATCTTCTTGCCTTATGTGTAAATGTGCATCCAGCAGATTCATAAAAATACCTTCATTCATTTTTTAAATAATAATAAATTTCTTTATAAAGATCTTTTTGTTCAAATAGCCATTCTCTGTCTTTATTATGCTTTTGCAACAATATCTCCTTATTAAAAGAGGCCGGATTTTGATTCATTATTAAAATTCTGTCCGATAAATAAATCGCTTCATCGATATCATGAGTCACTAAAACAGTTGTTTTGTTGAGTTCCTGACGGATATTTAAAAGCCAATCCTGCATCTCGCCGCGCGTAATCACATCAAGTGCTCCAAACGGCTCATCGAGCAGCATAATATCTGCCGCGCAAAGTGCAGTGCGGAGGAATGCGGCACGCTGCCGCATCCCTCCCGATAATTCTTTCGGATATTTATTTTCGTATCCTTCCAACCCGAACTTTGAAAAATTGGCCAATGCCTGTTTTCTGATTTGCATTTTTTGATGATGAATCGTGCCATAGAGGCATACATTTTCCAGTATAGTTTTCCACGGCATCAGCAAATCCTGCTGCGGCATATATGCAAAATGGGAAGACAGCCCTTCTACGGGCGCATCATCAACATATACACTTCCATAATCGGGTTTCAACACACCCGCCAAGATATTCAATAACGTAGATTTACCGCAGCCGGAGGGGCCTAGAATACTGATAAATTCTCCTTCTTTGGCGCTCATATTCAATTTATCAAAAATAATTTTTCCATCAAACGAGCATGACAGCCCTGATACTTTTAATTTCACTTACTTACTCTTTATTGTAAAAATTCATTTGTATAGCAATCACTTGCATCAATAGTTTTGTCTATTAATCCGTATTCAATCATGAACTGAGTATAATTATCCCACACTTCATCTTTCATAACGCCCCACTCATCGGAATCTTCGCTGTACTTATCTGCCAGATATTCCTGAGATTTTATCAGCATTTCCAAATCATAATCCGGCGCGTATTTTGACAAAATTTCAGCAGCATCTTGCGGATTAGCGATGGCGTATTCATATCCTTGTTTTGTTGCCGTCATAAACTTTTCGGCAAGCTCCGGGTTATTTTCTATAATATCATCACTTGTAATAATGACCGGCGTATAGTAGTCAAGCCTGCTGTCTAATTGTCTTAATTCAATATAATTGATAGGCAGACCATCTATTTGAGATGCAATGCCATCCCACGCCCAGAAAAACCACATAATATCCACATTGTCTTTGAGCACGTTATAGCCGGATCCGTCAGAAGTGATCATTGTCAGCTTTGAAAAATTTGCTCCAACGCTTTTCATGACTGCTTTTATTGTTGCTTCTTCGCTTGGTGCACCCCATCCGGCATAGACTTTTCCTTCAAAATCTTTTGGCGTGAGTATATTTTTTTCTTTATACGAAGCAAATCCCGATGTGTTGTGCTGAATGATCGTAGCGATTGCTTTGATCGGAAGAGGATCTTCTGCGGCAAGTGCATAAGTGACATCTTCCTGATAAGAAATGCCAAACTGTCCTTTTCCTGCTGCGATCAACGTTGGTGTTGCGCCTTCCGTAGGCTCAATAATATTTACATTCAAGCCCTGCTGTTCGTAATAACCAAGATCAAGAGCGGCATATAGCCCTGTGTGGTTCGTATTTGGAACATAATCCAAAATAACCGTAACATCGGTTAATTCATCGTTTTCGCTTTGACTGCTTGTGCCGCAAGATGCAAAGATAGCCACCATGCTCAAGCACAATAAAAGCACTAAAAATCGTTTCATTTTTTTCTCCTTTTTATACAATAATTAAATAATAATATCTAGGCGCTTTGTTCGCGTGCTCGCAAATGAGGAAACAGAATATGTTGAAGCAATTTCACAAATCCGTTCATCATCAAAGAAAGCAATATAATCGTCAGAACACACGCAAAAACTTTATCGAGCATAAAGCCATTTTTTACACGCAGCATATAATATCCAAGCCCGCTGTCTGCTGACAACCATTCTCCCACAACAGCACCGCTTATAGAATACGTTGCCGCAACCTTCAGCCCTGAAAACAAAGACGGAGCCGCCGATGGAATCTTAGCAAGCCCATAAACCTGTATTTTACTAGCGCCGAATGCTCGAACCAAATTGATTTGATTCATATCGAGCTGTGCCATGCCATCCGCAAAGCTGACTGCTATCGGGAAAAAACACATAAGTACTACGGTAAGAACTTTAGGCGTCATGCCAAAACCTAAATAAATAATGAAAATCGGGGCTAGCACAATGACAGGAATTGTCTGGCTGACAACAAGGATCGGGTAGATAGCTGCTTTGAATTTCTCAAACGCATCCATTAGGATTGCCAATATTAACGCTAATGCAACCGCAATGACCAGACCGATAATTGTTTCAACCAGAGTGATATATGAATGATGCAAAAGAACAGGAAACTCTTCAAACAAAGTAAGCATAACTTTACTTGGTGCCGGCAACACGTAAAGCGGTGTATTTGTTATTCTTACAAAACCTTCCCAAACAGCTAAAAGCAAAAGAATTGTCCCCACCGGCAAAAATATCTTTGCTTTTTTATTTTGCCTCATTGCTTCCTCCTAATGATGTACAAATAAAGAACTGTATCATATTTGCATGATACAGTTTTTCTTTACAAATATGATCCCTACGGTGGCATTATCCACATCAGGTCAATGGGTTGAAGCGAAATAGCTTCCTCTCAGGCCGTCTGCGACCTCCCCTATGTTTCATTATATATTTATTATATGCTTCGATGGCATACCAGTCAAGCGAATTTTATACTGCTCCGGGCTACTTTGCACCTTCACTCGGCCGCACACTGCTTTCATCGACATTTTCATCCTTGGGTTTCTTTCGCATAAATGCAATTACACACCACATCCCGCCTATACCAAGAAGAATATCTCCTATTGAAAAAAACCCGAGCCTCGGTAAAAACGGAATATAAAAAACATCGCCAAGAAAGTAAAGCTTTGTCTGCTCATTTGCCAGTGCATACCCCGGAATTTCCCCGTTGATTAGCATATTGTATGCGTTCAGATACACACGAAGCTGTTCGATCTTATAGCCTACCGGCATATAAAAATTATTTACGGTAATGACAATAAAGTTTGAAAGCAAGCCAACACCGGCCAGCAGCAATGCTTTTGTTTCTTTTATATTAGCAAAGAGAAAGATGATAATTAAGGGATACGATACAAAGTGTCTTAACATGTAAATATCCATTCTATTTGCAATAATGGAAATAATAAGTGCCGCAACCGGCAGATAAATCATTCGAATATGGACATATTTCAAGTTGTTTAATCTACCACCGCAAAGATAGCCGATAACGATTCCCAGTAGAATAAATATGGTAAAAAACAACGCTTAACCTCCTAAAGCAGGGTATATACATCTTCAGAACTATGAAGCTGTTCATACAAGATGGTAATTTCTTCTTTGATTTGCAAAAAAACTTCGGCCACTTGCGGATTAAACTGTTTTCCGCTTTCTTCTTTTATGATCTCAAAAGCTCTCTCACACCCCATGCCGTCTCTGTATGGCCTGTCGCTTGTCATTGCGTCAAAAGCATCCGCAACAGAAATAATCGCCGATTCCAGCAGTATTTCATTGGGCGGTACATGTCCGGGGTACCCTTTCGAATCATAGCGCTCATGATGCTGCTGTATCATTTGAAGAATCTTCTTATCTATTGTAACATTCTCAAGTATTCTTGTTCCTTTATCGGGATGTGTTTGAATTTGCTCCCTTTCTTTTCCCGTCAATGTCGACGGTTTGTTGAGTATTCTGTCGTCTATACCAATTTTCCCTATATCATGCAGCAAAGCCGCAACTTTGAGCCGCTCGAGCCTTGTCGGCAGCAGTCCCATCTTCATTCCAATTGCAAGGCAGTATCTCTCGACACGAACAGAATGTCCAATTGTATACGGATCTTTAATTTCTATTGTTTTCGCAAAAGCACGGATCATTTCTTCATATTGGATTTTGCTCTTTATGTAGAGCTTAAATGCATATCTTGCCAAAAGCATTGGAATGGTGAAAAGAACAGATAAATAAATCCCGCCGTTCAAATTCAAAAGTATTGCAAAGAAAAATCCAATCGGCGCCGCAGCAAACATATTGATAATGAAAGTTTTGAACGCATCTAGCAATGAAAAAACAGCTACTTTCTTATCTTCTATATAAAATAAAACCAGTAAAACGACTGTGTTAATAAATACCATCGACGCAACCAATCCGAGATATGGCAACAGCACTTGAGGAAGCTCGATATGCCCGTAAATCCCCCCCAACGCTTTAAATGCAAGGCCGGCCAACGCCGTTGAAATAATAAAGTTCGCCAGATTAAAAAATGTTTTAATCGGCGGAATATTGAAAATATTATACACTTTATCCGTCTTAATATCTTTTTCATAATAAAACGGTGTAGCAATGATGATAACAAATATCGCAAATGTATATCCATGCGTCATAATCATCGCAACAATGACCATGAAAGTCATATCGATTGTAAGATTTTCATTGATATAAAGAGGAAGACAATAAAAAGCGATATAAATGCCTATAAGCAAAACGAGGCTGATAATATCGTTTATTAATTGCTGAGAATGGTATAAATCTAATATAGTATCTCTGATACAGAATAAACCGATAATGCTGCCTATTGTAATAATCACACTACAATATATTTTTTGAGAGAGTTTCATGCATCTACTCCTGAAATTTTCATCTCTGCATAAGAATATAGCAAACCCGAACAAAGTTTAAATAACATTAAATCTTATCTCCATCTGAAAAGGGCACCACTTGTAATTAAGAAAGTAGCGATTGTTCCCAATACTGACATTACCTTTGCTTTGTTCATGATATAGCCTCCTATATTAGACTCTGAATTCCGCTAATAATCAGGCTATATTCGCTTCGCTTTTGTAAAAAAAGGTTTTTCTTTGTTCGGGTTTACTTTATTCTTATTTCTTTGCTTTTAAATTCAATAAACAAATTTTTCTGTTGACCGCATTTAAAATAGCTTTTACAGTTGCAATATTCATATCACTGGTGACAAAACAAGTCCCGACCAATAATTCTTCGGTATTCTTATTCTCACTGTAGGATACCACACAGATTACAATTTCCCGTTCACAAAGAATTTCAGTATGTATTTTTATAAGTTCAAAAACTTCTTTATGCTCTATATATTGATGCACTGCCGTAATAGCTGCGCTGCCTACCGCAAGTTTTATATCTGTGTTGGCTGTATTGGCACTCTCGTTTGCTGCATAAACTTCATTATCTTTCTGAAGTTCAACCGATACAAGCACCTCTGAGGTTGAAGTATATCTAAGATTCAATGCCTGGAATTTTAATCGTTCAGGCAATGCATAAAGCTCGCTTTCTATTTGAGCAATGCTGATTATCTTTCGATCAATGGTAAAGTCATATTTAGATAATAAAGCAGATTCAATATTTCTTACAAGTTGTTTAGGATGAATAGATTTGCTGGCCAGTACATGGAGTTCGACAATGTTTCCTTCTTGGTCATCAACGAATTTTACATTTAAGACTCCGTCGAGTTTATGCAACAAATCACAGTATTTTTTATATGCTTTAGCCATGAAAATTCCTTAATCTTTTTGAATAATTTTTATCCTGTAAATATCAATAATGATAACGTATCAATTATAAAATAGCAAGTTTTTTTGGTCATTTTTGATACATTTTTGTAAAAGCAAGTCGCAATTTATCTCATTTTATCATATATAAATTTTATGGGGTTATTTAGAACGCTGTAAAAAATACTTTTGGGTATATTTATAAAACCTGTTGACAAAATAGATATGCAAAGTTATATTATAATTAAATACCCCAGGGGGAGTATAGTCTGTTCGAAAGGAGATCCTATGAAAGAAAAATTTGATATTACAGGCATGACCTGCACAGCATGCAGTTCTCACGTACAAAAAAATGTAAATAAACTGGAAGGTGTAAAAGATGTAAATGTAAATCTCCTTTCCAATAATATGACGGTAGAATATGACGAAGCTCAAACAGATACCGCTAAAATAATAGATGCTGTCAAAAATGCCGGTTACGGCGCTTTTCTTACAGGCACCAAAAAACCCTCCTCAGCTTCCCAGAGCAGCCCGATATCAAGAGAACTTAAAGAAATGAAAACACGCTTGATTACTTCTTTTATATTTCTAATACCTCTCTTGTATATCGCTATGGGGCACATGCTGGGTATTCCCGTTCCTTCCATTCTGCACGGTCAGGAAAATGCCCTCACTTTTGCTTTTGTTCAATTTTTACTGACATTGCCTGTTTTATATATCAACAGAAAATATTATCAAGTCGGCTTTAAAACACTCATCAAACGTTCACCGAATATGGATTCACTGATCGCTATCGGCTCCTCGGCCGCTGTACTTTATGGAATTTATGCGATATTTAAAATTGGATATGGCCTTGGCCATGCGCAGCCTGACATGGTGGCCCAATATTCAATGAGTCTATATTTCGAATCTGCCGCAACCATTCTAACATTAATCACCCTCGGCAAATATTTGGAAACAAAAAGCAAAGGCAGGACTTCGGAAGCAATTACAAAATTAATAAATCTCGCTCCTAAAACAGCCACTGTGCAGCGAGGCGGTCAGGAAATGGAGATTTCCGTTGATGATGTTGTCCTTGACGATATCCTTATCATCCGGCCCGGGCAAAGCATCCCTGTTGACGGCGTAATTATAGAAGGCAGCAGTGCGGTTGATCAATCGGCTCTTACAGGCGAAAGCATTCCCGTCGAAAAAAATATCGGCGATCAGGTCATTGCCGCAACGATTAATAAAACAGGGTATTTTAAATTTAAAGCACAAAAGATCGGCGGCGATACAACCCTTGCCCAGATCATACAGCTTGTTGAAGAAGCATCTTCCTCCAAGGCCCCCATATCTAAGCTTGCAGATAAAATCAGCGGCATTTTTGTTCCTATTGTTATTGGAATAGCCGTGATAACGACTGTTATCTGGCTGCTTACAGGTGCATCATTTGATTTTGCCTTATCCCTCGGCATCTCGGTGCTTGTTATATCCTGCCCATGCGCATTAGGCCTCGCCACACCTGTAGCGATTATGGTCGGCACAGGCAAAGGGGCTTCAAACGGTATTTTGATTAAATCCGCTGAAGCGCTTGAGACAGCTCATTTAATTAATACAATTGTACTTGATAAAACCGGTACCATAACAGAGGGCAAACCTCAAGTAACAGATATCATTACGGCAGCAGATATCACCGAGACAGATCTGCTTCAAATCGCAGCATCCATAGAAAAACCTTCCGAGCACCCGCTGGCCGAAGCAATTGTTGCCTATGCCGCAAAGCAAAACATTGTCTTAAAAGAAACCACACAGTTTAATTCCATATCAGGCAAAGGTATTATTGCCGTAGTAGACGGGCGTGAGATTATTGCAGGCAATTACGCTTTAATGAAAGAAAAAAATATTGATATCTCGGTTTTTCAGCATGATTCCGATGAATTTGCCCAAAGCGGCAAAACCCCTTTATATTTTGCATACAATCAAAAACTTTTAGGTATCATCGCGGTAGCCGATGTATTAAAACCTACAAGCAAAGAGGCTATTGAGCAATTTAAATCGATGAATATCGAAGTGGTTATGCTCACAGGGGACAACAGTCGCACGGCAAATGCAATCCAGCAGCAACTGGGCATGAACCGTGTGCTTGCAGAGGTGCTGCCGCAAGATAAAGAAGCAGAAATTAAAAAATTGCAGCAAAACGGTAAAAAAGTCGCTATGGTGGGAGACGGCATCAATGACGCGCCCGCGCTCGTGCGCTCCGATGTGGGTATTGCCATAGGCGCCGGAACAGACATCGCCATTGAATCGGCTGATATTGTGCTGATTAAAAGTGATCTGCTTGATGCGGTCACAGCTATCCAGCTAAGTAACGCTACGATCAAAAACATCAAACAAAATTTATTTTGGGCGTTTTTCTATAATGCGCTTGGCATTCCCCTCGCGGCAGGCGCGTTTTACTCATTGCTCGGCTGGAAGCTGAATCCAATGTTTGCCGCGGCCGCCATGTCGCTCAGTTCGGTCTTTGTCGTCAGCAATGCTTTAAGACTTAGATTATTTTCCCCTCACTACAAGCCCCATACGGAAGATTTTTTAAATACAGCGCCAACCGGTCGCAAAGGAGAGTATCACATGAAAAAAGAAAAAATAATACAAATAGAAGGCATGTCATGCATGCACTGCAAAGCAGCTGTTGAAAAAGCATTAAACAGCATCGACGGCGTAAGTGCCAGTGTGGATTTGGATAAAAAAATTGCTGTAGTATCTGCCGAAGAAAGCATAAGTGATCAAATTTTAACGGATTCGGTCACAAACGCAGGCTATGAAGTCATATCGGTCACGGAAAAATAAAAATACTTTATTTATAGAGGTAAAGACTTGAGAGCAGATAAAATCAAAATAACCCGTCTCCTTAAAACAGCAAGAGGACAACTCGACGGACTTCTTAAAATGGTAGAAGAAGACAGATATTGCATTGATATTTCCAATCAACTTTTAGCGACACAGGCTATTTTGCGCACTATTAACAGGGATGTGCTCCATGCTCATTTAAACGGTTGTGTGCAAGATGCCTTGGATGAATCCGCACGTGAAAAAATAGATGAAATCATTGCAATCATGGATAAATTAAATAAATGAATCATTTTATCCATTCAAAGAAAAAACCTCCAACAATGTTGGAGGTTTTTTTTGTTTTGGTGTTGTATAAAAGGAGAATGAAAGCATTTGAAACTATCAATTATAATTTAACCTTTTAATGTGTTGGCTTTGTGACGTTTATGTTAATTTTTTATAAAATTTTTTTGATAATTTCAAGAAATATATCTTCTCAGAAATAGAGAACAACCCCGTAAGTAAGAATGCTTACAGGGTTGCTTTGGGGAAATGAATAAGAGAATAAGAATAAAAAGAAGAGAAGTATATCTATATAATGGAGTATTTCATAATTAAGTTATTCATATCTGAGCGCATCGACCGGTTTTAATTTGGCAGCTTTATTTGCCGGCATAATTCCGAAAATAATACCCAGTGCCAATGAAAAGATAAATGAGCCCAGCACAATCGGCAGACTTATTACTGTTGTTATGCTAAATCTTTCTAAGATAGCACACATAACAAACCCCAGCAAAATCCCAATGATTCCTCCCAAACTGCTTATCACAGCAGATTCAAGTAAAAATTGATACAAAATATCTCTTTTCTTTGCACCGACTGCCTTTCGAATACCTATTTCTTTTGTTCTTTCCGTCGCGGATACAAGCATAATATTCATGATTCCGATTCCGCCGACAATCAGAGAGATCCCTGCAATACCACCCAAGGCGACTGATAGCGTATTCGTAATATCACTGATAGAATCGAGCAGATCCTGGGAATTATTGACATTATACGCATCCTCCGTTCCAAAAATCGACAGCAGCTGCAATTCAACATTTTGCATGATCATATCCACATTGTCCGTATCTGACGTGTAAATCGTGAAGCTGGATATGCTAGCCGATTTTAAAACTCTCTGCGCGGTTGTAAACGGGGTGATGATAATATCGTCTGAAGTTCCTGTTGAAGAAGAATCTTTCGACTCGAGAATTCCTACCACGACGTAATTGATTCCGTCAATCGATATTGTCTGATTGAGTGCGCTTGAATAAGAAAAAAGATCTGTCGCAACACTGCTTCCCAATATAACAACTTTATTCCTTGTATCCATATCTAGGGCAACGATTCCTCTTCCCTGCGCCATTTCATAATTATTTTGTGCTATATAGTTTTCATCCGCTCCGGTGAACGTTGCATCGGAAGTGTTGGATTCATAGCTGGCCGTTACACTCGATGATATGCTTGGAGACACATATTCGACTCCTTCAATATCTTTAAAAACATCTAAGTCTTCATAAGAAAGTGATTCCACACTTCCCTGCCCGCTGACAGATACACTTATTTTGTTGGATCCGATTTCTTCAAGGCTGCTTGTAATATCGGCAGTCGTGCCTTGCCCGATTGACACCAGCACAATCACAGCCGTAACCCCTATGATGATACCTAACATCGTTAAGAATGATCTGAGTTTATTGCTTAAAATTGATCTCAATGATAATTTAATGGTCGTTTTAAAATCCATACTAGCACTCAGCTCCTTCTTCCGTAATTTTGCCGTCAATGATGCGAACAATCCTGTTTGCTTCTTTCGCAATTTTGTCGTCATGCGTGATAAGAATAATGGTCTTGCCTTCATTGTTTAGCTGGCGGAGCAGTTGCATGATTTCTTTGCCTGAGGCGCTATCCAAATTTCCAGTCGGCTCATCCGCCAAAATGATCTGAGGATCAGGCGCAAGCGCACGCGCTATGGCAACTCTTTGCTGCTGACCGCCCGACATTTCATTCGGCTTATGGCCTTGCCAATTTTTCAGTCCAACTTTTTCTAAAAATTCCTCGGCGATTTTTATTCGCATTTTTGCATTTATTTTTCTATATATCAATCCAAGTTCCACATTTTCAACCGCATTCAGTTTGGGAAGCAAGTTAAATTTTTGAAAAACAAACCCTATTTTTTGATTGCGGATCTCGGAAAGCTGATTATCCGTAAATTCGCTTACATCCTTATCGTCTATATAATACTGGCCGCTATCGGCAACATCCAGACACCCCATAATATTCATCAAAGTGGATTTACCCGAACCGCTCGGCCCCATGATCGATAAATACTGACCATCTTGAATTTCAAGCGAGATATCATCCAATGCTTTGAGCACATTTGAACCCATAACATACTGTTTTGTAATATGAACTAATCGCAACATAATTTATTCCCCTGACGGAGCGCCGCCCGAAGGCATTGAGCCCGAGTCCGGTCTCTGTTGATTTTGCATATCGCCGCCTGTACCATTACCATTCTGAGTCATAAAATTCTGCATTTGAGTCGTATCGCCGGAAGATGATGTCTGACTCTGATATATGATCACATCCCCCACGGAAAGCCCGCTTGTTATTTCTGCATATGCTGTATTGGAAATCCCGACTTGCACATATTGTTTTGACTGCTCTAAAACTTCATCTGTTATATTTTCTGTTTGATCTGTTTTATAGACAAAATATCCCTCATCATCTTTCTGAACCGCAGCCAAAGGTACCATTACCACATCTGCACTTTCTTCCAAAATAATTTCCGCGTCCACTGACATGCCGACTTTTAAATCTTTGGCGTCATCCAATGAAATCATGACATCAAATGTTGTAACACCATTTTGCGCGCTTCCTTCCATTGCTATATCCGAAATAGTTCCCGAGAGTGTCTCATCTTCATAAAGTGAAGAAGTGACATTGGCTTTCTGGCCTATTTGTATGTCATTAATATCCAATTCATCGACCGATATGATAACATTTAAATTAGCATAGTCAGCAATCTTCATCAGAGTGCCTGTAGCCGTATCCCCTTCTTTTACGGAAAGAGAAGAGATAGTACCATCTTGCTCTGCTTTAATGCTTAGATTATTGACTGCTTTTTTCGCATCATTTAGGCTCAGAAGTGCTTCTTTGACTGTAATTTTCTGATTTGCCAGGCTATCTTCCAATTCATCACCATTAATTTTGGCAATCGTGCTGCCCTTTGTTACTCTATCCCCTGCTTCATACGAAAGACTTGAAATTTCTCCTGATACTTTAGCAACGATTTCGATAGGGTTATATATATAATCAACACTGCTTGAATGCTGCGAAGTATAAGATCGACTGTCTTTTGTAACAGTTATTGTTTCCTCTGTACTTTCTTTAAATTTACCGGCCGAATTCGCTATCTTTAATGTTAGCGAATAATAATTCGTTCCATCTACGTTCTCATACGTCGTGTTGACCGATGTCACTGTTGCCGTGAATGATTTTCCGGATAAGGTAGTTCCGCTTATGCTGTCGCCCTTATTGAAATTAGTCAGATCACTTAAATCGTCTAAATACACTTTCGCACTCATATACGAATCACTGGTAACTTCAGCAACAGCCTCACCTTTTTGAATCGACTGATATTTATTGGCCGACAGCTTTGTTATGATGCCCGTTACGGTTGAAGCGATACTTAAATTATCAAGCTCATCTTCAATATTTTCTTGTTCTTCCACGGCGTTGTTATAACTCAGCTTTGCTTTTTCCAAGGCAAGCTCCACACTGCTTCCGTCCAATGTCATAAGGACATCGCCCTCTTCTACCGTATCGCCCTCTTCTACTTTTATTTCATCGATTTCAGCACTTACATCAGATGTGACTTCATATGAACTGGCAGATTCAAGTGAACCGCTGCCACTGATTGATGTTGTGATTGTGCCTTGTTCTACAGCCGCACTTACATACTGGGTTTCATTTGAATCCTCTGAACCATTAGGTGAAAAAATAAATAGAGCTGCGAGCCCAAGAATAATAATTGCTAAAATAATAAATAATATTTTTTTTCTTTTAATGAATGTTGTAATTTTCTGCATGCATACTCCTTTAATCATCTGTAATAGTCATTTTGGTCTCTTTTTTTGAAGAGTAGTGATATTGATAAATCATGGAGTCACTTTTGATCGTTTCCTATATTTAACCAATAAAACAAGCGCGTGCGTTGCGCCCGCAACAAAAATTAAAATTGCGCTGTAGTCGAGCAAAGACTTAAAAAATGCGATGCTGCCAAACTTGCGATTATTGTTATTCGGATCAAAATTTTGACTCTCATCAGGTGGCAACTGATCTGTGCTTTCACTTGTGCCATCCGGCTTATTTGGTCTGTTTTGTTGTATATTTCCCGAGTCAGATTCATTTTCGTCGTTTATATCACTGTTATTCTGTGAAGAACTGCTTTTCTCCTCATCGTTCACAGGCGGATTTATCATTTGCTTGTCATCGCTATTTGGAAACATCTGATTTTGCTGTATTTTGCTTTCGCTGAAGGAATAAATCATCTGTTTGTAAATATTTTCTGAAAAACAAGAATAAAGCCCATAGGCCATAAAACAAATAACAATGACTCTAACGGCAATTGTTTTTACTTTGCTTGGTTTGGCCTTTTTAAATATTTTATTCAACGATTTTTTTATAAATTTAATATTTAATCCGATATTTATTGAAATGAGTAAAAATGCCAGAGCCGCACTGATGATATGCATCTGACGAAATATAGATTGATCAGACAGCTTTAAAAAAATAAAGAGGTTTTGCGAAATACATATACCACTGATCACTGCCAATAGAATATCAATCAAAATAAAGCAATGAAGGACAAAATAAGTTTTTCCTTTTTTTGAGAGTATTTTTTTTATATCTTTGATTTGAATCAAAACACGACTTGTAAACAATATAAAAAACATTACACCAATTATCTCATGCCACAAATCTTCAGACAGGCTAACAAGCAGCAGTAGATACACCACCATCAGGCTGTCGATTATGAATTGAAAAGTCGTTTTTTTCATAAATACCTCTATAAAAATATAAGACCACTTACATTTATAGAATATTTATAATTTTTGATTGTGATAAATAATTGAACATATTGAAAAATTTATATGAATTTATTTAAATGAAACTCGGAGATTCAAATTTTGAAAATTAAATTAAAATTTTTAATTTAGTAAATCTATGACATATATAATCATAGATACGTAATAAATAAAATACAAAAATGTTATATTCTTATTTACAAAATAAAGGAAATATGCTATTTTTATTAATGTGTTCTTAGCGGGCGAAATAAATTGCAACATAACTAACGTTATGTGCAGACGGGATGTAATTTATTTAGCCCGCAATTGAGCACAATTTCTATATTTTCACCACCTAATGTCAGTATCTTTTCACCTCCCCAAAAATATTTTTCGAATATATTTATTATATTCGTAATTTGTGAACTTAAATAAAATACGCTTCATATGAAAGAAGCGTAACGACAGAAACTGTAAAATTATTTACAATTTATTGTGCGTACGTATATATTCTATAATATATACACCATGCACCATATTTGAATTATATTTGTCAATATATACATTACTTAGCCGTTTATTCATATTTGTAGGGCGATGTGCATTTACCGGATAATCCATATTACAATCCTCACCATATCTTAATATTAACGACACTTAGATTATAACTCATAGAAATATTTAATCAATATAAATCATACACTTTTATTTGACAATTATTTGTCATTTTTATCTTATATCTACATGAACCGCATGAAATCCTGTGTAAGTATAACTTACTTCTTTTTGCTTTCTGAACCAATTGCATAGCATATCATCGTATTTGCTGTTTAAATTCAATGAGCAATCCGCAGCTTTGCCATACTGGTGTTTGCTGTTTTTGATTCCGCCCACTTGCTTATTGTAAGGAATACATCTCAATCCGCTGGTAATATGAAGCGGCATGTCAAAGTTTATTCTTGTTCTTTCTAAAAGTGCGAGTAAAGTTGCACTTACCTCGGCGGGATACCCATTACAATATTTTTCACCGCATCCACATTTAAATTCTGTTTTCTTAAAATATTTGCTATTCTCCCAATAAACATGATCAATCGTGTTTTTCGCCAGTTCCACATTTAATTTATCCATTGTTTTCTCTCCGGCTATCCCATCGGTAACCAGCGACTTTCTTTTCTGATACTCTTTAATTGCTTCGATCGTCTCTTTGCCGACAATGCCGTCAACAGTTAACTTTATCCCGCTTTTATTCAAAGCATTCTGCACGTCTTTTACATACTGCATCAAAGCTTGCTCTGTCTTTTGACCATAAATACCATCTGCCACTAATTTTGATTCCTTTTGAAACGTTATGTATGCTTTTTTTGTTTTTTCTCCTTCTATCCCGTCAATTTTTCCGTTATAGTAATAACCTATATATTTTAAATTTAATTGTCTTTGCGTTATTGTCAACATTTCAATCCTCATGAAATTATGATTTTATTAATTAATATATTCATTTTATTTAAAATCGTGTTTACGTAATTAATGAGAATAGAAAAGCATATTTTCAAATCTTGCTTTTTAAATGATTTTAATCATTTTGTTTTAACTTACTATTTATAATAATATTTATTTTATTAATATGTAATATAATCTCTTTAATAAGCAACTCTTGCTGCTGAGTCAACCCATTTCGGGCTCTGTCACATCCTTTACAATAAATATTCCTTGCAGAATTTTTTTGCCCGCACGTGCCACACTCCCAGGGGAAATTAGAATTTTCTTTATTATCATTAACTTGTAGCAATTGTTTTAATTTATAAATTAATTTATTGATAAAATCTACATCTTTAATAGTATATGTATTTTTATATTTTAATAAAGTTCTGAAAACAGTATGAGATAAAACATTTGGTGCGACACTATCAATAAGTGGCAAAATTTCCTCATAATTTACATCTACTATATTATCATAAATAAAATAAAATAATTTTTTATCGCCTTTTATAAAAAATAATCTCGCATTGAGTTCCCTCGCCACGTCGTGTGAATCGTATAATGAAAAATAAGCTAATATTGTCTGGAATTGATTTTGTTTTTCATCGATAGCGGTATCATAAATATTTGTATCTACTTGCATAATTACATCAACAAGTATTTTAATCGGAATTTGTATTTGTTTATTTGATAACTCTTCAATAATTAAAGCTTTGTCTTTTAAATTCATATTCGCATCTAATAGTTTTTGGTTGTATTTTTCTGATAATATAGCTTTTTCAATATCTTTCGCATCAATAGCGCTTTCAATAATATTGTTTTCCTGCTTGACATCAAACAATGTTTCATCTCTCTTAATATGCACTGCTGTTCCTACTGCCGTTGCCATAAACATAGACACATTTTTCCCGCTTATTTCATCTACATCTATCTTCAATCCAACAATAGCATTCGCTCCCTTCTTATATGCTTGTCTTTGAATGCCTGATAATAAAGCATCATATAACTCTTTGATTCGCTGTTCATATTTGCCCGATCTGCCCCCAACAATATCTGTGAAAGAGGCAAATAAATCCGAGAGAAATCCCGCTCCTACGACAATGCGTTCATCAACGATACCTAAATATTTGTTAATTCTATACCCTTCAAAGCTTGATGTCGTCGTAATAAAATCTTTTTTAAACATAATGTTTTATTCCTCCTAATTGTTTCTGTTGATAATTTAATATACGTTCTGCTATTTTTATTGTAGATTTATATGTATATTATTGCAATGAAAAATCCAATATAATCTTTTTATCAATATTATCCGTTTTTTAAAATATTTTTTTTGTTATGAATATCTGCTATAATGAATACAATAAGTATAATATGACTTAAATAAAAATAAGGAAGGTAAATTTATGGTAGCAATTATAATCTTAGTCATTATCATTATACTAGCTATTGTTTTTATAGCACTTTACAACAATTTGGTAAAACTTCGTCAAAGAGTACAGAATGCCTGGGCTCAAGTTGATGTTCAATTAAAAAGACGATATGATTTAATCCCGAATTTGGTTAATACCGTAAAAGGTTATGCAACACATGAACAAGGCACCTTTGAAAAAATCACACAGGCTCGTGCCGCAGCCATCTCTGCAAATACGGTTGCCGATCAAGCTCAAGCCGAAAACACTTTGACAGAATCTTTAAAATCTCTGTTTGCAGTTGCGGAAGCGTATCCTGAATTGAAAGCAAATACGAATTTTATACAACTGCAAACAGAACTTTCTGATACGGAAAACAAAATTGCCTATGCACGCCAGTTCTACAATGATATCGTTCAAAAATTCAATACAGCTATTCAGGTATTTCCCGCAAATTTATTTGCTGGTATGATGGGCTTTAAAATTACGGATTATTTTGCAATTGAAGAAGTCCAGGAAAAAAATCCGCCAAAAGTGGAATTTTAACAGGTTTCCCATGAACAAAAAAACAATTTGTAAAATCAGTATATGTTTTATACTGACACTTTTACTGTCAATCCTTTTCATTTCACCAATTTCAGCTGAAAGTCGTTCTTTAGAGACAACATCAGATGAAATGAATATCACGTTGCTCGAAGATGCCACCATGCATGTCATCGAAACAATAACGGTTGATTTTTCCGGGCAGTGGAGCGGATTTTATCGTACAATCCCATCTACAAGCTATGCACAAATCACAAATGTAAAAGTTTCGGAAAATGGTGCAGATTATACCTATAATCCGGGCAGTGAATACGGTCCGGCAGGTACGTATTTGCTACAAGAGGAAGACGGTAATCTGCTGATTGACTGGAGCATAGACGCCAATGATGAGGTGCGTACTTTTGTGCTTACGTATGATGTCGAAAATGCAGTTCGAATTCATAATGATGTTGCGGAACTCTATTGGAAATTTATCGGCGATGAAAACGAGCAAAGCGTTGGTAGCGTCAGCGTTAATGTGACTCTTCCTGAAAATGCAAGAAATTATGTTCAGGGAGAAGATATAAAGATTTGGGGTCACGGACCTTTAGATGGAACAGTAACTTTTGAAGACGCAGTGACTATTCTATGGCAAGTCTCTCCCCTACCTGCAAAAACGTATATGGAAGGGCGCGTGGTCATGCCTACTGCTCTTTTTTCCGATGCACCCAGCAGCGCTTATACGTATAAAGACGCTCTTGATGATATATTGACAGAAGAGCAAGCGAATGCCGACAAAGCTAACGCTGAAAGACTCATGGCAAAATTTCAATTTATCGCCGCCGCTATCATTTTAGCTGCAGCAATTATCATCGTATTTTTACTTTGGAAAAAATACGGCAAACCCTACAAACCTTCTTTTGACGGTGAATATTATCGTGAGCTTCCGGCACCATATACCCCGGCCGAAGTAAACTATTTAATGAATAAAGGCAGCATCACCTCTCCTGCATTTATGGCAACACTGCTAGATTTGGCCAGAAGAAAATATTTAAAAATAGAAGAAGAGTCTAAGGTAGTTGATAGACTTTTATTTGATAAAGAAATAACCGACTATAAACTCACACGTCTGAGTCAATCGGATGAAGCAGTTTTAGCCCCTCATGAAGAAAAATTATTGAATCTTTTATTTGAAGATATATCAAATGATGGTGAGTCTCTTTATTTAGACGACATTGAAGCATATACAAAAAGAAGCAGGACCTTTTATAATTATTGGAACAGCTGGGTTGCACTTGTAAGCTCTAAAGCAAGGAGTTTACACTTTTTTGAAGCTCAAAGCAAAACAATTAAGTTGACTTCATTAATAGGCTTTTTATTATTTTTACTTGGGTTTTTCTTATTTTCACGAGCTTTCTTCCTTGCAATCTCCCTCTTGTTAAGCGGCATCATGATTATGGTCATTCCAAATACATTCAAGCGTCGCACACCGCAGGGCGAAGAAGACTATGCAAAATGGGAAGCTTTCAAACGGTTTTTACTTCATTTTTCGCAAATGGATAAACATGAAATCCCAAGTTTGATTATATGGGAGCATTATCTGGTTTATGCAGCGGCACTCGGTATAGCCAAAGAAGTCTTAAGGCAACTGCGCATTGTGTACCCGGATCTTATGCAGGATAACTACAAATTCGGATACGGATGGTTTATCTACGGTAATATCGTCGCGGCAGACTCCATGTTTAATTCGTTTGATAATTTCTCAAATAATATTGACCGCTCAATAAGAGCAGCTACAAGCCGGGCGTCGTCGGGCTCAGGCGGTGGCGGTGGATTCTCTGTAGGCGGCGGCGGTGGTGGCGGCGGTGGCGGCTTTGGTGGAAGATAGCCCCACAGCCGATATTCTCCGTCAAAGAAATAAGTTTTTAACCGAACCTGTATAAATTTTAAAATTTATACAGGTTTTTTATATTTTTTTTTTAGAACAGTATGTTAAAAAAATTTTTTTACATACTATTTTTGAGGTGATATGATGGAAATTATGAAAATAATTCTAACAGCTACCGGCTCTTTTGCCGCACTTTTCATTTTAACAAAACTCATGGGCAAGAGACAAATGTCACAGTTAAGTATGTTTGATTATGTTGTCGGCATTTCCATCGGTTCCATAGCGGCCGAAATGGCCACTTCGCTTGACGGACCTTTTACAAGACCTCTGACTGCTATGGTTGTTTATGCGCTTCTTTCCATACTTACTGCATTCATTATTAATAAATCGCTGCCCGCGCGAAAAAAAATCGAAGGCATGCCGGTCATACTCTTTGATAACGGCAGAATTTATCGTGAAAATTTTAAAAAAAATAAAGTTGACCTAGATGAATTTTTAATGATGTGCAGAAATATGGGATATTTTAATTTAAATGCGATTCAAACTGTTGTTTTAGAACAAAACGGTACATTAAGCGTTTTACCTAAGGCAGTGGAAAGACCGGCTAGTCCCAAAGATTTAAATCTATTTCCCTCACAAGATAAGCTTGTTACAAATGTAATTATGGATGGGGAAATTATGCATAGCAATTTATTGTTAAGCGGTCATGACGAAAGATGGTTAAAAGAAGGCGTGGCTAATCAAGGTGCAAAATCAATAGAAGATATATTCCTTGCTACTGTCGACTCATCCGATATGCTGAACGTATATTTAAATTTTATTCCATACGGACAAGATAAAAAAGGCAACAAACTATCTGATAAATAAAACATATGTTTTATCGTAAATTTCCTTTTAATCTACTCTCGCTGATCTTCATGCTTCTATTATAATTTTCTTTCAAAAGCTCTACGAATACGCGATTGCCTTTTGAAAATTTTGGACTTAAAACAATTTGCATTGTATTAAAAGCTTGATCATTTAAACGTAAATAATAAAACTTAAACGGGATATAAAAGAAAGTATTTTCAATTGTGCTGATTCTTCTTTTGTTGTCCGAGAATGGTTTTTTGTCTTCTTCATGCCATGCTATAGGCAATAATATCAACACATATCTCCATTCTTTTTGAAACCCCCAATAAATTCTTTTATGCTTACCTAATTGCGCCAATTTTTCTTCGATATCAGAATTTAAAATATGTTTCAATTTTAATTTATGCTGCGGTGCAGATTCACTGTAATTTATTTTGTATAACATTGGCATATGCTTCAAAATAAAATACGGGCTTTTTGCAATATCATAAGACTCGATATCAATATCTCCTTGTTTATATAAATGCAATATCTGATCGGGTATGCTGCTGACTACAATATCACTTGATAGACCGTATTCTTTGAACGGCATAACAGGCAGTCCGATACGAACCCCGCCCTCTAGGCTGGAATACATATTCCACATCGGAATACTTTCCATTTCCTCCTCAGTCCATGAACTAACAAATACATACCTGCCATATTGTTGTGCATCGCATGCTTGTTCTTCCTGTAAATCATCAAGAGAAGTCAAGGGTGAAAATTTTATTTTTTTCTCTTTTAAAATCAAAGCCAAGGAATCAATGGTTGTGTAATGATATAAAAAGTCCGGAATTTTTTCTGTTATATTTTGTCCATTATTATTCATCATTATTTTTATTTAATTATATTTTTTTAATTAGTATTTCATAAATTACTTTAATTATGAGAAAAATCTATATAAAAAAACCGCCAAAGACGGCAGCAATATATTATAGTAGCTTACAGGATTTTATTCGACTTTGGTTCCGCAGCGTTCACAAAAAAGGGAATCTTTTGTCAATTCATGACCGCATATCCTGCAAAAACTGACTTTACTCGTATCAAAAAAAGATAATTGTTCATGCCCGATACTTAATTTAAAATTTGAGGCTTCCTTTTTTTCTTTCAGTGTATGAAGAATATATTTGCTTATGGACATATTGCTTTCCTTTGCCAAATCTTTTAAAAGTTGTTTTTCGGCATCACTTACTCGAATTATCACAAATTGATCTTTTATCACGTTAAAATGTCCCCTTTTTATATAACTTATCATGTATGATTTTAAGTGTATATCAAAGCCAAAATAAATAAAATGTTTATATTCATAATACTATAACAATTATAAATTTACTATATATAGAAAAACTTTTTTAATAAAGATAAACAAAAAAGCCACTTTTCATAAGTGACTTTTAAAGATACAATTTTAAATAATCGTCTATATCTTCCTCGCTCATTCCCATTTGTTTGTATTTATCTATGTGATCTTTTAATAATTCTCTCATTTTCCCGATTCGTTTATCTTGATTTGTTTTGTTTGTCAAACTCAAAATTTGTGTATTTTCCAACTGATTACTATCCATAAATTTCCCCCATTCCAATTTATTTTAAAACATCTCTTTGAATTTAGTTTGCGTAACAATTTTATTTTTATTTTGGTACTATTTTCTTATAAAAGAAAAATAAAAAAGGCACAAACGTGCCTATAGAATAATTTTATTATTTTTTTAAACTATCTTCTTATTTAATTTGTGGATTTTTTGTTTTTTTCTTCTTCGTATTTTCTAAACTCCATGTCGATGATTCGCATTTTTATTGATTCTCTTGCATTAATTGGTACAGCATGATATTGTTCTAATTTTTCCAGCTTATTCTTAATGTATGATGCGTTATCATCAGTATTTACGGGCCCGCTTTTCTTTGGCGTATTAGACTTATCCATAATCTAACTCCTTATATACTCAATGATAAAGTAACTATATCATAAAAAGAATATATTTTCAATATATTATGCACACTTATTAAGATTTTATTAATATTTCTGGTTTATAATTATTATCCGCTTGGTTTATATGTAAAAAACCGTCTTATTAGAAAGACGGAAAAAAATTTGTTTTATATATAAAGTCTTAGATATTCCACTAAATCCGTATAATTAAAGCCATTTTTTTTGTATTTATGAATATGTCTGCCAAGCCGCCTTCTTATTATTTCCAATTTTTTATATTCTTCTTCCTTTTGCTCCATTCTTTGAATATAATCATTAAGTAATAAGCTGACATCTTCTATAAATTGTTCATTCAATTTTGATATTTCTTTATTTTTATTTAATTCTAAAAAATTAGCAAACAAAGAATGATTACAATCATAAAATATCATAATAGTCCCCCTACTATTATTTATTTTATTTTTATTCCCGTCTGCTATAACAATAAATAAATCAATTAAAATGTGTAATAATTTTATCTGTTTTGACATTATTTGTCAATATTAGAGAAAAAATATTTATTTATTTTTTTTCTAAATAAACTATTGACATTTATTAGTATTATAGTATACTATAAGTAAAAAGGGAGAACCTCACCAATGCACTTATTCTTATTTACGACGATTCATTTTTTCTGCCCACCTACTTACAAGTTCTCCCTTTTTATAACTAATAAAAGAGTGGTAAGCTCTTTTTTTATTTTTTGCGAATAATAAGGTAAATATTGGTTAAGCTAATTCTAAGAAAATTTTGTAGGAGTAAAAAATGGTAGCTGATTTATCTTATACAATTGATTCTCATGGAAGATTATTTGTGTTTGCGCCGAAAACCGAAGATTTCTTATATGAATATAGAGGAAATAAATGGACAGCATATCAAGGTCTTTTGCGCACATGGCTTGAATCAGAACCAATATCAGAAGAAGCCGCGATGCAGATTACCAGCGGACTAAAATTAAAATTATAGATTTTATATTATGAATATTTACCTAGTATAATTTTTCACGCCGCAGCAAATAATGACATTGATACTTGCGGTATCAAAGCAATCGGAGAAATTAAATTTTTAACTGCTCAATAATTTTTCCGATTGCTTTTTTAATGTGCCAATTTTTACATGTTTGAAACGATGCTAAAATCCATAAACTATCATTGCATCAAAAATAAGTTTTGGCTTGTTGGAGATGGAGAGGTAGACTCGGGCAAATATGTATCAAAGCATGTACTCCCTTTACGTCTATCTCTTAATGATTAAAATCTTTATTGATTTTTTATTTAAAATATTTATATCATTATTTCTCTTCATTGTTTCTGTGGTTTTGTATAACCGGAATCTCTATACGCGGTTTTATATTGGATACCGATAATGCAATCAGACTTTTAAGTGTTTGCAGTAAAAATTCACGAGTACTGCTATCCATGTTACTTGGCGCTCTAAACATGGCACTTATATCTTTTAATTTAATTTTTTGAAAATCGGATATCGAAGTTTTATTGCTTGCTTTTATGATTTCATACAATGCATCGACAAAGCGTTCGCGGTCATAATCCGACAATTCCGATAGCCAGTCATGCAGAGCCCTGTTCATGGACTGCGATGTAGATGATACATAATTTAAAAAATGAAAATTATCCTCTTTGATTTCCCACGAAAAAGGATCATGCTGCATGATACCCAAACGATTGCTTTTCACAATTGAATATTCTTCTTGATTTTCCAAAAGCATCCCCACAATAGACGATTGCGGTACGGTTTTGCTGACACGATCTTTTATTTTTTGAAATTGCTTGCTATTTAAGATATTTTCTTTAAAACCCGGCCCATCATGGCTATATACTTTTAAAATACGCTTTTGTACTGACGGTTTGCACATCATCGCCGCATAAACCGCTAGATTCCCACCTTTTGAATGACCTCCAACAATCAAATTACCATGTAACTTTCTCGCTACTTTTTCAAGGTATTTCACTGCTTGTGCTTGAGAAGGTATCTCACTCAAAAAAGCCATATTGAAGTCTTCTTTCCAGCTGACAAAATTGAAATCAGTTCCTCTATATGCAATATAGGCATTCTCCTCGTCAAGTATAAAAGTGACGGCGGAAAATTGTTTTTCTTCTTTCACGTCAATTTCATCGATATAATAATTCATTCTTACATTTTGAAAGCGTGGACTAGCCGCCAGCGCAGCAAACAACTTTTTATTGTTTTTCGGCGCTCGAACTTCGGTTATGATATAAGGCAGCTGCTCATTGACAAATATATCTTTTATATACACAGCTTCTTTTTTTGAAGATAGCTCCGGCACGACAGTATTAAAAGACAAATAAGCGAATTGCGATAGAACCAGGCTATCTACTGCGCAAAATTTTTTTTCATCAAAATTCCGTATCTCCCATTTGATATAATCAATAATATTTTTGATAAATTTCATCCTTTCCGTAAAATTTTGCTCTTATAATAAAAAATATTATTTGGCTGAAGATTACAAAAATAATTTTTTTAAAAACACTGGGCTATATATAAATTATATCTTTTCAAGTATAATAAAACAATACATGCAATTCTATATTCCTATAAACCATTTATCAATTCACTCATATTACGCATACTCATACACTATTCTTCGAAAAGGAAAATACTTATTTGTATTTATCTTATGAATAACTAATCTACGAAGTCAATTAGAACACTCTTTAGTTTTTTGACATTTGGTCTTGTATTTACACGAAAGTTATGTTAAAATAATAACAATTTAAAATCTACCCTGCAGAATACTCTAAAGGCAAGATTTAATATTGTAAAAAAAATCGTACTAATAATGTAAGGTTTGTCCTAAATTAAAAGGCGGTGGATATATTGTTTGCTTACTTATTATCCTTATGCCTATTTAGGCATAAGGTTTTTTTTGAGGAACAGCAAATGAAAAGAAAACATAAGTTTTTAAAATCTGTTATTTTGCCACTCTTTATCATTATTCTATGGTGGTCATGCAGCAAATTGAATATTTGGAACGATTATATCCTGCCGAGCCCCGGAAAAATTCTCAGTGTATTTTGGAGCATGATAAAATCAGGTGAGCTGTTGACCCATATACTTGTCAGCATGAAACGCGTCTTCACGGGATTTATTCTTGCTTTTATTTTGTCTTTTGTCTTGGGTGTTTATGCAGGTTTGGCCTCTAAACAACAAATTTATTATAATTCCACTCTTGAATTTTTGCGCCATATTCCTCCCATCAGCTTAATACCGCTACTGATTTTATGGTTCGGAATAGGAGAGCAATCCAAAATTATCATCATTGTACTGGCAGCTTTTTTCCCCATGTTTTTAAATATCAAAAAAGGAATACAATATTGTGATGCAAAGCTTTTGGAAGTCGGAGATACTTTAGGATTCTCCAGCATAAAAAAGTTTTTTAAGATTACGCTGCCTTATGCGCTTCCCGATGTCTTAGTCGGTATGCAAATCGGCTTCGGATATAGTTGGAGAGCCATTATAGGCGCAGAAATGATTGCTGCCGCCAGCGGCCTTGGGTATCTGATCTTGGATTCTCAGCAAATGTCGCGTTCCGATAAAATAATCATCGGCATTATTATTATCGGATTGATCGGCATTCTATGCGATCGTGCACTTATGGCTTTCATGAATAAATTCTTACACACAAAGGAATTAAAAAATGACTGATATAAAAATTGAAAACTTATTTAAAAATTATTTATTGAATCAAAAAAATATCTCCGTTCTAAAAGGCTTGAATTTAGATATCAAAAAAGAACAGATTACCGTTATCGTCGGCAAAAGCGGCTGTGGAAAAACAACTCTTCTCAGGCTTTTGGCAGGTCTGGAAAGCGCAGACAGTGGCTTCATTCAAATAAACGAAAAGGACAGCCTTGGCATGGTTTTTCAGGAACCCAGACTTATGCCCTGGCTGACAGTGTGGGATAACATCACCTTTGGTTTAAAAAAAGGAACATATAAGAATGAATACATACAAAATCTGATTGATGCGGTAGGAATTGGTGGTTTTGAAAAAGCGTATCCCGATCAAATATCCGGTGGCATGATGCAGCGCACAGCCATTGCGCGCGTGTTGGCATATGATCCTTCCATCATTCTCATGGACGAACCGTTTGCGTCACTCGATTATTTTACAAGGCAGTCCATGCAAAAAGAATTAATTGCAATTTACAAAAAATATAAAAAAACTATCGTTTTTGTAACACATAATATCGACGAAGCACTTCTTATCGGACAGAATATTGTGATATTAAAAGACGGCATTAATGAAAAAACTTATGATCTATGTTCTTTTTCTTATCCGAGGGATATTTTACAAACTGAGTTCACAGTTATTAAAAAAGATATTTTAAAAAATTTTAATTAATTCACTTATATTTATGCAACTATATTTTCCATTCATTTCTTTTTGGAAATATTATAAATAAAATTTTTGGAGGAGATTATGAAAAAAATACTATCAATTATCTTTGCAGTCTTATTGCTTGTAATGACTTTAACGAGCTGTGCGGCATCACAAAACCAATCACAAGCAAACCCTGTAAGCAAAATTACGCTAACCTATGTAAAGGCGCCCTTAAATGTGCCTTCGATCGTTGAAAAAGAAAAGGGATTCTTCGCGCAGGCATTTGAGGAATATAATTTGCCGATAGAGTATTCTAATTTAACGACAGGTCCCGAGCAAACGCAAGCGCTTGCTTCAGGAGATATACAGTTTCTAAATGCAGTCGGTGCTACATCTGTTATTTTAGCGGCTTCTAATGGCGCCGATATTAAAATTATAAGCATGTACAGCCGCTCGCCCGAAGCCTTTATGCTGTTTACGAACAACGATGATATAAAAACAGCAGCAGATTTAGACGGCAAAAAAATAGCAGGTCCTAAGGGAACTATCCTGCATGAATTGCTGGTTGCCTATCTTGCAACAGCTGATCTGACACAAGACGATGTCGACTTTATATCTATGGATATCCCTTCTTCACAAGCGGCTCTCGAATCCAAAGAAGTAGATTGCGCATTGCTTGCCGGCCCCACGGCTTACAACGCAAAACAAAGCGGAAGCAAAGTTGTAACAACAGGAACTGGGCTTGTTGATGCCACTATCGTTGTTGCTACTGCTCAAAGCTTTTATGACGAACATCAAGATCTTGTCGAAGCTTTCTTAAACGCACAAAAAACAACATTAGAATATATAGAAAACAACTATGATGAAATCATCCAGCTTACTGCAGATGAAACGGAATTAAGCGCGGAAGCCGTTAAAGAAATGTATCCCATGTATGATTTTGATATGGAAATCACCGCCAGAGATATCGAAAGCATGAAAATGACCGAGCAATTCCTATATGATAATAAAATGATAGAACACAGAGTCGATATCGAAGATTTAGTTTATTAAATAAACATTTGACTATCTTAAAAGAAAAAACCTCGCTTTATACACGAGGTTTTTTTACAATCAAATTCATAAACTAATTGGTGCCGGAGGCGGGACTCGAACCCGCACGAGAATGCTCCCACAGGATTTTAAGTCCTGAGCGTCTGCCAATTCCGCCACTCCGGCAGTGTTGTGGAGGCGGCACCCAGATTTGAACTGGGGATAGAGGTGTTGCAGACCTTTGCCTTACCACTTGGCTATGCCGCCATATGGAGCGAAAGACGAGATTCGAACTCGCGACCCTCGCCTTGGCAAGGCGATGCTCTACCACTGAGCCACTTTCGCAAATGGTGCCCAGAGGCGGAATCGAACCACCGACACGAGGATTTTCAGTCCTCTGCTCTACCATCTGAGCTATCTGGGCAATTTATATAAAAACTATTATTATCACTTGGCGATCCGGAAGGGGCTCGAACCCTCGACCTCCAGCGTGACAGGCTGGCATTCTAACCAACTGAACTACCGGACCTGCTCATAAATAATATGACTTATGGTGGGCGCAATAGGGCTCGAACCTATGACCCCCTGCTTGTAAGGCAGGTGCTCTCCCAGCTGAGCTATGCGCCCTAATTTCAAAGTGCATTAGTAAGTATACATGATGTTTTATTTAATGTCAATAACGCTCTTTTAAAATTTTAACAATTTGTTTATAATTTTTTTTATGGTGCGGCAAGGAGCAATTTGAGCAATCTTTTATTTTATTATTAATGAGATTATATTCGCCGCCACAATCTTCAAAGCAGTAAAGCGGACAATAGCAAAATATACAGTTAAAGTCTTCTTTTTCTATATTGTCATGACACGGAAAAAATTCACAGTCTTTATTTTGAAAAAAAGCATGGTTATACACTTCTAGAAATCAATCTCCTCTATATCTTCTATTTCCTGCGCTTCTTTCATGGCATCGTGGAAAATCTCTGATGTGTTGTCTAATTTCTTTTTTTTCTTTTTAAACGCAGGAGTCTCTGATATTTTTATTATTTTATTTAAAGTTTTGTCTGATTTTGTTTTTTCTATAGTCTGCAAGCTTTCAATTTTTTCAAAAACGATTTCTTCTTTTTTTGCTTCATTTATTTTTTTAGGTTTATCAATACTTTGCAGCGATGATTTCTCTTGTTTGCCTTCAGGTTCTTCGCATTTAACTTCTATTTTAAACTCATCTATATCTTGCTCAAAGCTGTCTGTTTCATAGGCAAAAATATATCGTTCTCCATAATTTTGAATTAGTCTGCATACTTGTCCGTTTACGGACAGGCTATCTTTTGACGCAAGAAAATAAATCGTGCTCGTCGATTTGCTTGTCGTTTTAAAAGTAATTGATAACTTATGTTCACTTTCATAACCGTCATAATTGATATTCTTTATTTCATAGAGAGGCAAAATATGCGCATCCGAATAAATGGCCTGTATTTGTTTTTTTAAATCAATTTTGGTAAGCACCTGAGTTTGATGCGCTTTTAAGCTCAGTGCGCAATTGCTGGGCAGCAACGCACCATATTTCCCACAATAAATTCCCTTCGGCATAATATATTCTTTATCTGTTTTATTAAAATTTGATACGACCAGATAGCGCGTTCCTTTATCAACAAATTCAAACGTATGAATATTATCTTTTTCATCATGATGAATTTTTTTAATATCAGGGCTCGGGAATATCGTCTTCAACAAAGCAAGTTCAATATCGTCATACGATTCAATTTGATCGGATACGATGGTTAAAGAAGACAACAGGCTGTTTAACACAAGCAATGTATGCTTCTCAAGCAAAGTCAGCTTTGTATCTTCATTTCCTATAAACAGTGAAGTAGAAACGCTGTGAAACATATTTTTATTCAAATATCGTCTTGCAATTGTTGTGTTTAGCGCATTTTCCGTTGATACCCTCTCTTTAAAACCAAAATTTTTAAGAATGATATCTTCCCAGAAAGGCGCATTATCCACACTTATTTTACAATATCCGTATTCACCGAAAGCGCTCCCGATAGGCACCGAAGACGCTATTACAACTTTGCCTTTGCACGCTTTATTGATAAAGCCGGAAACATCCTTCATGATTTCCGCACGCGTCTTATCGATACGAGCCTCAATCGCAGCGGCATAAATTAAATCAATATAAACAACCTCAAAACCCCACTCATAAAATACAGTTTTAAACAAATCGGTAATATAATGGTAGGCCTCCTCGTTATAAATATCCAAAACATAGAATTTGCTGCTCCAACTTGGATTATAACCTCCCACCACTTTCAAGTGAAAAGTTCTCTGTAAAAACCAATCGGGATGATCTTTATATAATTTAGATTTCTTTTCGGCAATAAACGGCGAGATCCAAATTCCGGCTTTATATCCGTTATCTTTTATAATATCTGCAAGCCCCCTCATACCATTCGGAAAACGCTTTGTATCAATATCAAAATAATCTCCTATTTTATTCAAATAGGTTTCATTTAGTAAAATAGTATCGAGTGGAATCTCTTTTACTTTAATTTGATTTATATTCTTCTCAAGCTGAGCTTCATCCATAGGCTTTTCATTATGCTTAATGCTGTACGGACTCATCCAGATATGATTTAAGGTACGATCATGATTTTTTTCCGCAAAAAAATTCATGTAATGATCATAGACATCATATGGAGAGCCCTCGGCAATAATAAAATCCATTAACGTAAAATTTTCATCGACCATCCTGTGTCTGCAATCAGAGAAAATACACATGGAGTTTTTGACTTTGTCCAAGTTAAAAATGGTATAAGCAATTTCTTCGTTTACGGAGCCGTAAAATCTTATTTGTTTATTATCCTCTCTTGTAAAATGAATATAGGTATGGGATAAAATTCCTTTGTCGCTAAAATTATTTTCAAGCTTATAATCCCCCATATTTGACAGAGAAAATATCTTTGCAAAAACATTAAGTTGTTTGAGCCTTGTTTTGAAATCACTTTCATTTGATTCAGTGCTTGATTGATATCCGTTTGTCGTTATTGTTTTATATTCATATGCCATATCGAAAGTAAAATTGCATTCGTCAATAACAATCGGCATTTTCGGTTTTAGAATAACCATAATACGGCTGCCGTATTTGGTATTCAGGGACGAAAATTCAACGGTTATATTTTTATCTTCATATTTCTCAAGTGTTTGTATTTCAACCGTCTGCCTTATGCCTGAGCGTTTATATTTTAAAACAAATATATTCATTTGCATCTCCCTCTATAAGGTCAATATCCTTTAGGTAATATTTTCTAATGAATGATTATATATTATTTTTTGTTCTTTATAAAGAACTATTTACAAAAAAGATACAACTATTCAAATATCAAAAGAATAAAAAAATACGGCAGTTTTTTGTACCGTATTCTTATTGTTTACTGATCATTTATATATTAGATTTTGCTATCTCGGTCAATTTTGCAAATGCCTGATTGTCATTCATTGCAATATCTGCAAGGATTTTTCTATCTACTTCTATTCCGGCATTTTTAAGCCCGCAGATAAATTTGCTGTAACTGATATCATTGAGTCTTGCTGCCGCATTGATTCTGCTGATCCAAAGTTTGCGGTAATTTCTTTTCTTTTCTCTTCTGCCCCTGTATGAATCTCTCAGTGCTCGTATGACGGCTTCATTTGCCATTCTGAATGTTTTGCTTCTTCCGCCGTAATAACCTTTTGCGAGGTTTAATACTTTTTTATGCTTTTTCTTTGCATTGATACCTTTTTTTACTCTTGCCATTTTATTTTCCTCCTACTTAGCTTTGAAGCATTTCCTTCACATTTTTAGAATCCGCGACGTTTACATATGTGCCGCCTCTTAAATTTCTTTTGCGTTTCGGAGATTTCTTTGTAAGAATATGGCTCTTAAATGCCTGTCCTCTTTTTATTTTCCCGGATTTTGTAAGCGTGAATCTTTTCTTCGCTCCGCTGTGTGTTTTCATTTTTGGCATGTTAATACCCTCCTGTTGATATATTTCTGCTGCTTTAGCCATTTATATGCTTTTATTTGTTATGTTGTTTTTTATCTTTATCGGTATATGGTTTTAAGAACATAACGGCGTTTCTGCCTTCTGTTTTCGGTTCCCTTTCAATTTGCCCCACATCACTGACTTTTTCGGCAAAACGCTTGAGCAGCTCGATCCCCCTGCTGGAATACGCAATTTCGCGTCCCTTGAATCTGACCGATACTTTTACTTTATCGCCGTCTTCCAAAAACTTTCGGCTGTTTTTTGCTTTTATATTCAGGTCATGTTCTTCTACTCTCAGTGACATTCTTATTTCTTTAATGTTCACGATTTGCTGATTTTTCTTAGATTCTTTTTCTTTTTTCATTTGCTCATATTTAAATTTGCCGTAATCGAGTATCTTGCAAACCGGCGGATTTGCAGTCGGTGATATTTTTACCAAATCTAAATTTTTATTTTCAGCAATTTCCTGGGCTTTATCGATCGGAACAATGCCTAATGCTACGCCTGCATCATCAATAAGTCTAACTTGTGGATCTCTGATTTCTTCATTAATTTGAAATTCTTTAATTATCATACACCTCCAAAATAAAAAACGGACAACATAAGAGCTGCCGTCCGATAAAAAACATTTTTATTAACCTGCACACTTGAGCATACGAGGTGAGAAGCAGCATCTTCTACTTTATTTGCTTTTTTATATTATCAATAATATGTTTTTTTGTCAAGCATTATTACATGCCGGCGAAATAATTATCCACCCATTTGATTCTATGCGGGATCATCAGCCCATACGGGCAGCGGCTCATACATTGATTGCACTCAATACATTCCGATGCCTTCACAGCACTTGTTTCATATCTTCCTTTTGCCCATTCGGAAAGACCGTATCTTTTGATGTATCCCTCAAAAACCATAACGCCGGGTATGTCGATGCCCACAGTACATGGCAGGCAGTATCCGCATCTTCTGCAGAAATCTTTGCCGATTTCTTTTGCAAGTTTTTGCATCCGGGCCGTATCCTGCTCGGTCAGCGGGCCAGCTTTAGCGGCGAGCACATTTTGTTCTACCTGCTGCGGCGTGTTCATTCCGGGTATGGCAACCGTTACCGCCTTGCTTTGCACAATAAATTGAATAGCATTGTCTGCAACTTCTCCGAGGATACCTCCGCCGAGCGGCTTCATTGCAATGGTTCCCATATCGAGCTCTTCAGAGCGTTTAAAAAGTTCCAGCCCTTGATTTTCTACAATATTAAAAGGAAATTGCAGCGTTGCAAACTTTTCTGTATTGATCAATTTTTCAGCCATTTCCTTAATGTGGGAAGTAATGCCAATAAATCTTATTTTCCCCTCTTTTTGCGCTTTCAGTGCTCCTTCATAAGCCCCGTCTTCGGAAAAGATTTTTGAAAAATCTTCTTCTTTTCCTACATTATGGATCTGATACAGATCGATCACATCCGTTTTAAAATTTTTAAGACTTGTTAAAATATCATTATAAAATCCGTCTTTTGTTCTGTTAAGTGATTTTGACGCAAGATAAAATGTTTCTCTTCCCAGTTTTTTTAAATTATTGCCGATATATTCTTCACTTACACCATATGCACGTGCAGAATCTATAAAATTAATGCCATATTCCTTGCATGCCGCAAGTGTTTCATAAGCTGTATCGTTATCATAACGTTGAATGGGTATTCCTCCAAACCCTACTACGCTGATTTGCAAATCTGTTTTTCCAAGTCTCCTTTTTTCCATTTACTTCTCCTGTTTTAGATTTTTAATTTTTATATTTATCTCATCTACTTCTTGTATCATATATTTTATGAGTTCGTCTGTATTACCGTTTTCTTTGCTGACATCATAAATTTTTTTACCGTATTCTTTGAATATTTTATTTTTTTCAAGTTCGAGTTTTTCTTCCATAATTGTTTTTTTTGCATCTTTGGCAAATTCTCTCGCTTCATCCCCGGCTTTTTCGGCGAACTCTCCGATTTTTTTGCCAAAATCGTCAATTTTACTCATTATGTTGCCCTCCCTTATTTTTTATATTTATAAATTATATCATATCTACAGTGAAAATAATAACTTCATAAGCTATATAAAAAGTAAAAATTAACAATTTTATTCAGATTAAATTTTTAATTAGAAGTCAATAATAGTAACGACACTTTTGAAATATAAATGATTATTACTAAAATAAATAAATTTGGCAGGTGGATATTTTCATGAGAAAAAATTTAATTTATTTATTCCCTATATTAGCTATTTTAGGTGCATTGGGATATTTTTCGTCCTATTATCACGTCAATCTTTTTCAGACTATATTTTTTAAAATAATATTTCTATTATCCGCCATCACAATAGCTATCATGTTCATGCTTAACAGAAAACGTGTAAAAACTTTTTATCAATACAATACAAACAAACTGGATACAAATATGCCAAATAGTGAAAAAACGGAAAAAAAACCGATTATAAATGTTAATTTTGATAACATTGCCGGTCTTGATGAAATCAAGGAAGAGCTGTATCAAATTAAAGATTATATAACCAGCCCCGAAAAATACAAAAGAATGGGCGCCAATATGCCTGGCGGCATTATTTTTTACGGGCCTCCGGGAACAGGAAAAACCATGCTAGCCAAAGCACTGGCAAACGAATCGGGCGTTACTTTTATCTATGCGTCGGGCTCTGAATTTGTTGAAAAATATGTAGGGATCGGCGCCAGCAGAATACGCAACTTATTTGAAAAGGCGCGTACGCAAAAACCATGTATTATATTCATCGATGAGATCGACTCTATCGGAGCAAGAAGAAACAGCGATAACAACAGCGAGCGTGACCAGACTTTGAATCAGCTCTTAATAGAGCTTGACGGTTTTCACACAGACAGAGACGTTACTTTTATAGCTGCAACAAATCGTATTGATATTCTTGATGAAGCTCTGCTGCGCCCCGGAAGATTCGATAAACACATTTATATCTCTATTCCTTCTGTGAGTGCCAGAGAAAAAATATTAAAAGAACATCTAAAAAACAAACCTGTTCAAAAAGGCATTGATCTTACATCGGTTGCACTTAAAATGCACGGTATGAGCGGAGCGCATATCGCCAGCGTTGTCAATGAAGCCGCTTTGATTTGCGTTCGTAATAGCAGCGCTGTCATTAGCAGCAAAGAACTGGATGAAGCCATTATAAAAGTAGTCGCAGGGCTTAAAAATAAAAGTATGATTTTAACTGATAAAGAAAAACACCGTGTGGCTTATCATGAAGCGGCGCACGCAATTATCTCTCATGAAAAAAACTATGGAAAAATAAGCAGGATCTCTATTCTTCCGCATGGCAAAGCATTGGGATTCGTACTGAATACGGCCGATGAAGAACGCTTTTTAATGACAAGAAGCGAACTTATGAATAAAATTACCATTCTTTTAGGTGGCAGATGTGTTGAAGAACTCATTTACAACGATGTTTCAACCGGTGCCGAAAACGACTTACACGAAGCAAACAAATTAGCCGAGGCAATGGTGTGCAGCTATGGTATGAGCAACTTTAAAAATAAAACATTCGAGAGAAGTATAGACACATCGTGTGCGGATCTTATCAATGAAGAAATCAGTCTTATATTAAATAATTGCTACGAAAATTGCAAAAAGATTTTAAACGAATATATGCCCATCGTATATGCCGTAGCAGATGTGCTGTTTAAAAAAGAAATCATTTATGCCAATGAATTTTACGAAGTTGTAGACAGCTTTAAACAAGCGCAATAAGAGGTTCTGCACAAAATACCATCAGTTTTTTTTCAGCAGCGTTCGTATTTCGGACTTATAGACTTCCACACCCGGCTGATTAAACGGATCCACGCCAAGCATCATACAGCTTGCCGCGCATGCTTTTTCAAAAAAGTATACGGCATACCCAAATGTCTGTTCATTTTTTTCCTCAAGCGTAAAGATAAAGATCGGAATGTTATGTTTCCCATGCGCTTTAACCACAGATTGAAATACAATGTCATTTTGCTGATTCAAAGTAAGATCACTCTCTTGAGAGAAAATATCTCTATCCTGTTTTTTGATATTGATCATGGTCTCAAAAAATATTTGGTTTCCATCTTGAATAAACTGCCCCATAGAGTGCAGATCTCTGCTGAAAAGCAGCGAAGTCGGAAAGATGCCTTTGCCATCCTTGCCTTCACTCTCGCCGAATAATTGTTTTTGCCACTCTAAAAAATAATCCATTTTAGGTTCGAAAGAAGAAAATATTTCAATAAGTTTTCCCCTCTCATTCAAAATACGCCGGGAAGCGGCATACTGATAAACTGCATTTTTATACAAATCTTTACTAAGGCAGTCATCATATGCTTTTTTTGCGCCTTCTATTACCTTTCTGATATCATAACCCGCCACACGAATGGGTAGTAGGCCTACAGATGTGAGCACGCTGTATCTGCCGCCTATATCACTTTGCAAATCCAGAGCCGTATAGGCATTTTTACATGCTTCCTTTCTTAAAAAGCCATCGTTGTTCTCAGTAATAACATACATACGCTTATTAAAATCTTGTCCGTATTTTTCTATCAACAACTCTTTAAAAATGCGATAAGCCGATACAATCTCCATTGTCGATCCCGATTTGGAAATCACGCAGACTGATATTTCTTCTTTTTGCAATTTGGCAAGCAATTCACTGTGATAAACGGCGCTTAAATTCCACCCCGCAAAATAGACTTTAAAATCATCATCATGATAAGAGATACTACCAGACATTAAATTAATAAAGGCTCTGGCTCCCACATACGATCCACCGATTCCGATAACAACAAGTGCCGTGGATTGACTTTTTATCTTATCCGCTATTTGTTCTATTTCTCTCAGATACGTTTCATCTGCCATATCGGGCCAGTCTGCCCATGACGTCATATCCATCTTTTTGCTATGAAGTTTTTCGTGTATATTTTTAACTTTATTCTCATATTTTTCATACTCTTTTGATTGAATTGTTGAATATGTGTTGTTGAAAGTTAATAATGACATGCTCGGACCTCCATATGATCACGTAAAACGAATTGTAATTATATTATATCATTTCTGCAAGTAAAAGTCTATTTTATACATCCAGAACATTGTTTGACTTCTGTTCAAATTGCAAATATAATTAGACTGATTCTATTAAATCGTATTTAGTTTAAACAGAGTCGTTTAAACTATTCCAAAATCTATTCAGCGAGGTTATAACATATGCAATCTTGTCATTTAACATTTGGAACCGCCGGCATCCGCGCAATTATGGGAAAAGAAGAAAATCAACTGAATGCCTCAACAATAAAGTTGATCACAAACGCCTTGATTTGCGCTCTTCAGCAAGAATATACGGCGGGCTCTGTTGCCATTTTTTATGACAGCAGAAATAATGCGAAAGAATTTGCATCTTATGCCGCCGAATTAATGCGCAAACATGGCTTTGATGTTTTCATCTCCGATAAATGTGAACCTACACCTTTTTTATCGTATGTAATTCGTCAGCTGGGTTGCATTGCCGGAATCAATATCACGGCATCTCATAATACAAAAGAATACAACGGTTATAAGGTCTACAACGCATTCGGCGCTCAAATCAATCCGCAGTTTGCGCAAAAGGTGCAGCATTATCTGCACAGTGGAAGCGATGCGGCACCGTCTTCGTCAAAAGGATGGATAAAAAACATTACTGATGAGTTATACACAGGCTATATTAACGCTGTTTTAAACAGTACAGCAGATATAAAAGTCGATCTTCGTAACATCTCCGTCATCTACACGCCTTTATTTGGCACAGGGTTTTACCTTGCTCCCGCTTTATTTGAAAAAGCAGGCATTTTCGCAAAATATGCAGATAAGCAAATGGAGCCAAACGGAAATTTCCCGTCCATTGAAAAACCAAATCCGGAAGAGATCGCCGCTTTTTCAGATGCGCTCACGCTGGCAAAATCATACCCTGCCGATATACTGCTTGCCACAGATCCGGATGCCGACAGACTGGGCATTATGGTTTTGCATAAAGGCAAGTACGAACTCTTCTCGGGAAACACTACAGGCCTTGTGCTGCTATATTTTCTGCTCTCTGCGCTTAAAGAAAATAAAATAGATTTAAATAAAAAATATATTGTGAAATCGATCGTTTCCACCTCTTTGGCGGATCCTATTTGCGCCCATTACGGCGTAAAATTAATCAACGTCCCTGTGGGCTTTCGATATATCGGCGAACAAATCGAGCTCGATGATAAGAACTATCTTTTTGGCTTCGAAGAAAGCTGCGGATATTTAAAAGGAACACATGCCAGAGACAAAGACGGAATCGAAGCCTCTTACCTTGCCATAAAAGCCACCGCTTACTATAAAAACAAAGGGCAAACTTTGGTGGATGCGATTCAGGAAATCTATGAAAAGTTCGGTTATATCTGCGATTATAACAAGACGGTCTCTATGCCTGTAGATGCTACGCTGGAAAAGATGGACCAACTACGCAAGAACCCTCCCGATTTCGTTTTGGGACAAAGCGCGCAGTTTATAGATCTGCAAAATAGAAACGATGCACTGAAGAGCAATGTTGTTTTGCTGAAAACATCCAATCTTCAAATCACTTTGCGGCCATCGGGCACGGAGCCGAAATTAAAAATCTATATTTCATCCAACAGCGCCTCCATGCAAAGAGCACAGAAAATCGCCGAAGAAGCTTATGAATACACGCTTCAATTATTTAACTGACATGCTTTTCTCTTCATAATACATAGTGAAACAAAATTTAATATTTGAAAAATACAGAGGGTAAGAAAAGTGAAATCAAGAAAACTTGCAGAATTTATAAATGAAATTCAGTTTATAAATCGCAACCCCAAAGATAACAGTGTTCTTGACTTACTCGAGGATATTTCCACGAATCCTGAGAGGATCATAACCAAAGACATGCCTCTCTATCGCAGCAGAATTATCCAAGATGAAAAAAAGATAAATAAAGAACCCTGTTTCTATGGATACGGACCGATTGAAAGCTTTGTCCCCCCAAAAAAAATAAGCAGGGACATGAGAGCAAATTATCGTTACATACCTTATCTATATTGTACAGATCATGCATATCTATCCGTCATTGAAATCAAACCGCGTTACGGAGCGCATGTGAGTATAGCAACGATCATGCCAAGAGAAGAAATCAGGCTGTTAGATTTTGCCATGCGTATCCAGCCAAAGAAAATGACAGATGTAAAAAGGAATTTATTCAGCGACTTGTCTGAGTTATTTTCAAAACCTGTTACCGTTGATGATGATATTCTCGACTACATACCCACTCAATATATTGCCGAATATGTTAAAAATTTGGGTTATGACGGAATCGCTTTTAAGAGTTCATCAAATATAGAATCCCAGTTATCAAAAGAGGCGAATATTGTAGTTTTTAAATACGAAAAATGTGCGCCTGTGTGTTCTAATGTTTACTGCATCACCGGCAGCTATATCGAATGTGAACAAATAGATGACGATGCAGAGAGAAAACAAATAATAAATCCTGCTAAGCAACACTTGGATTCAGCAAACAGCATATGATTATTATAATAATTAGATAAAATAAATATTTTATGGAATGCTAAAAACCATTCTTTTTTGTTAAATTTAGTTAAAATTATATTTTTCTCTTGACAAAAATAAAAATTATTTTTATAATACGTCTAATTTTATAACCGTCCTAAACCGTTGACGTGGAGATAAAAACAAATCGTGCACTTACAGAGAGCCGGGGCGCTGAGAAGCCGGCAGAACGCAGCTTGTTAAATGGACCACCGAGGGCGCAGTCAAAGGTAATACACCGAGTACTCTGCGACGTAAGGCATACGTAAGTTGCCAGGAATATGATGGTATTCTGTTAAAGGGTGGGAGGATTCTCTCTCAAAGCAAGGTGGCACCGCGGATTAATTTGATCCGTCCTTGACATATTCGTCAGGACGGATTTTTTATTTACAAAGGAGAAATACGCGATGTACAGCCCAACTCTAGACGAAGCAGCCGCATTATCATCTGCTTACAGCTTTATACCTATTTCCAAAACAATGTACGCCGATATCACAACACCGATTGAAGTTTTAAAAACTTTGAAATCGTCCAGTTCCCATTGCTATATGCTTGAAAGCCTTGAAGGCGCGAGCAAATGGGGCCGCTATACCTTTCTTGGCTACGACCCATTATTAGAGCTCACATGCATAAACGGCACAGTTTGCATAAATTCTCAGGTAGATATAGATGTGGATATGCATGAGCCGATCCGCTGCATTCAGCAAATCCTTAATCAATATAAAAGCCCGCGTCTTACCGACTTTCCCTCATTTACAGGCGGGCTTGTGGGATATTTTTCTTATGATTTTATTAAATACAGCGAGCCTTCCTTAAAACTTGATGCCAAAGATGATGAAAACTTCAAAGATATCGACTTGATGCTTTTTGATAAAGTCATCGCATTCGATCATTTTAAACAGCAAATTATCCTTATTGTCAATATCAGAACAGATACGCTAAAAGAAAATTATCAGAAAGCGCAAACAGAGCTTGAACATATGAGTGAACTCGTCAAAAACGGTACTGAATATACGAATCAGCCATTGCACATAACCACCAGATTTTCTCCTCTTTTCAATAAAGAAAATTACTGCGACATGGTAGAAAAGGCAAAAAAATATATCTATGAAGGTGATATCTTTCAAGTGGTTCTCTCCAATCGTCTTGAGGCAGAAGCGCAAGGCAGTCTGCTGGATACCTACCGTGTGCTGAGAACTACAAACCCTTCTCCCTATATGTTTTATTTCAGCGGCAGTGACATTGAAGTTGCAGGCGCTTCTCCCGAAACGCTTGTGAAACTTAAAGACGATACTTTATACACATTCCCGTTGGCCGGCACAAGACCTCGCGGCGAAACAGACGAAGAAGACACACGCCTGGAAGAAGAGCTTCTAGCAGACCCTAAAGAGCTCGCCGAACACAATATGCTTGTAGATCTGGGCCGTAACGATATCGGAAAAATCAGTAAATTCGGCTCGGTATGTGTAGAAAAATATCTATCTGTTGAAAGGTTCTCCCGCGTTATGCATATCGGCTCAACCGTACATGGCATCATCAGGAATGATAAAACAGCTTTGGATGCCATCACAGCTGTTCTTCCGGCAGGCACTCTTTCGGGCGCTCCTAAAATTCGCGCTTGCCAGATCATTGATGAACTGGAAGATAATAAACGCGGCATTTACGGTGGAGCAATCGGGTATATAGATTTTACGGGCAATATGGATACATGCATCGCCATTCGCATCGCTTATAAAAAAGGCAGCAGACTCTTTGTTCGCTCCGGCGCGGGCATTGTTGCAGACAGTGTGCCGGAAAAAGAATATCAGGAATGTATCGACAAAGCTTATGCAGTAGTAAACGCACTCAAAATCTCACAAGGAGGAATAGATAAATGATTATTCTCATTGATAATTACGACAGTTTTTCCTATAACCTGTATCAGCTTGTGGGTGCCATTCATTCTAATATATGCGTTATACGCAATGATGAAATGAACATAGATGAGCTCGAAACCTTAAAACCTGAAAAAATAATTCTTTCACCCGGCCCAGGCAGGCCGGAAGATGCGGGAATTTGCATTGATGTGGTAAACCGCTTTTCAGGCAAAATACCTATTCTGGGCGTTTGCCTCGGCCATCAGGCAATCTGTTATGCTTACGGAGCCGATGTCTCTTATGCAAAAACACTGATGCACGGCAAACAGTCTCTTATAACTATCGATACCGCCTGCCCTCTTTTTCATGAAATAGAGCAGCAAATCAAAGGCGCAAGATATCATTCGCTTGCGGCACTCGAAGACAGCATACCCGATGAACTGGCTATAATAGCGCGTTCGGATGATGGTGAAGTAATGGGCGTAAAACATAGAGAATACGATCTGTACGGCCTGCAGTTTCACCCCGAATCTATTCTTACTCCGCAGGGAGCAACCATACTGAAAAACTTCTTAGGAGGATGCTTGGCATGATTAAAGAAGCAATTGCGAAAGCGGCTAACCGTGAAAATTTAAGTTATGATATAGCTGAAAAAGTGATGGATGAAATCATGAGCGGCAAAGCCACCGAAATACAAATGGCCGCTTTTTTGACCGCGTTGTCAGTGAAAAATGAAACAATCGATGAAATAACAGCTTCCGCCGCAGGTATGCGCAAACACTGCATACGGCTGCTGCATGATATGGATGTACTTGAAATTGTGGGTACGGGCGCAGATAAATCAAACTCTTTTAATATTTCCACCACTTCAGCCATTGTGGTCTCTGCCGCAGGTGTTCCTGTTGCCAAACACGGTAACCGCGCGGCTTCAAGCAAATGCGGTGCTGCCGATGTTTTGGAAGCACTCGGCATCAATATATCGGCTTCTCCAAAGCAAAGCAAAAAGATGCTGGAAGAAATTGGCCTGTGTTTTTTATTCGCACAGAATTATCATATTGCAATGAAATATGTGGCTCCGGTGCGCAGGGAACTCGGCATACGCACTATTTTCAATATCCTTGGTCCGCTGGTCAATCCGGCAGGAGCGAATATGCAGCTTCTTGGCGTTTATGAAGCAGAATTAGTAGAACCTATGGCACGTGTGCTTTTTAATCTCGGCGTAAAAAACGCAATGGTCGTATATGGTCTTGACGGTCTTGATGAAGTTTCCTTAAGCGCCCCAACCAGTGTATGCGAAGTGCGCAACGGCTCATTTCAAAAATATAATATCGAGCCTGAACAATTTGGATTTTCAAAATGCAAAAAAGAAGATCTTACAGGTGGAAGCGCAGAAGAAAATGCGCAGATTACAAAAGATATCCTGTCAGGGAAAATTGGTCCAAAGCGAAATGCCGTGCTGCTCAATAGTGCAGCAGCGCTGACTGTTGCAAAACCTGCTCTTACTTTTATACAGGCAATAGAACTTGCACGAACTACGATCGACAGCGGCAAAGCCATGTGGCAGCTTGAAAAATTTATTGCCCTTTCCAACGAGGCAGCACAATGATTCTAGATAGAATCGCCCAAAAGACTACCGAGCGTGTTGAACAGCAAAAAAAGAAAATGAACCTGAAACAAGTCATCTCAAAGGCGGCCGAGATGCCCTGCAATACAGATTTTCCGTTTGAACGCGCGCTTCAAACAGATGAAATTTCTTTTATTTGTGAAATAAAAAAAGCATCTCCGTCCAAAGGCGTCATCAGCAAGGATTTTGATTATTTAAATATCGCGAAACAATATGAAGCCTCAGGCGCTGCAGCGATCTCAGTTTTGACGGAACCGTTATTTTTTATGGGCGATAACCGTTATTTGAAAGAGATTTCCGATGTAGTGCGTATACCGTTGCTGCGAAAGGACTTCATCATTGATGCTTATCAAATCTATGAAGCAAAACTTATCGGGGCTTCTGCCATACTGCTTATCTGTGGTCTGCTTAAGGGCGCACAACTCGCCGAATATATTCACATCGCACATAGCCTTGGCTTATCCGCTCTAATCGAATCTCACACAAAAGAAGAAGTGCATTTGGCGCTTGCGGCAGGCGGACGTGTCATCGGTATCAATAACCGTGACCTGAAAACTTTTAAAGTAGACCTGTCCAATACGATCCGTCTGCGGGAACTTGTGCCGCAAGACAGACTCTTTATCAGTGAAAGCGGAATTCAAACGCATGAAGACATTGCTCTACTTAAAAAGAACAATGTTCATGGTGTTCTTATTGGCGAGAGCTTTATGACAAGCGGTAACATTCAAAAACAGTTTGCGCTGCTGCGAGGTGAATTTAATGGCTAAAATCAAAATATGCGGTCTTTTTCGAAATGAAGACATAGGCTTTGTTAACGAAGCCATGCCGGATTATATCGGTTTTGTATTCGCCCCAAGCAAACGCCAGATCTCCGCAAAGCAAGCCTTAAAACTACGTAAAAGACTGAGCGATAAAATTATCCCCGTCGGCGTTTTTGTGGATGCACCCGCGAAAGAAATACTGCATTTATACCAAGCCGGCGTCATCAAAATCGTTCAGCTTCACGGAAGTGAAAATGAAGAATATATAAAAATGCTTCGCAAATGTTGCGCAATGCCAATCATCAAAGCGGTAAAAGTTGAAACAACAGACGATATTTTGGCGTATGAACAGAGCAGTGCAGATTATCTTCTGCTGGATAACATCAAGGGCGGAAGCGGAAAAGCCTTCGACTGGGATAGCATCTGTCGTATACAAAAACCATTTTTCCTCGCCGGTGGTATCAGTACTGAAAATATAGCCCGTGCTCTTTCCTACTTTCCGTATTGCATCGATGTCAGCAGCGGAGCGGAAAGCAACGGAAAAAAAAACAAAGAAAAAATCACAAGCTTGGTTCAAGCGGTCAAAGGAGGCAATTCCCATGGTGTTTGTACTTAACACTAATGCAAAAGAATATGAGATTCGTCGGTTTATTGCCGATTGGGAAAAGAAAGGATTTCTTGCTATCCTTAATATTGGCACGCAGCAGAAAACCGTTTGTGTGATTGGGAATACAAAAGAAATCGATATGGATTTTGAAGTAAAAAATAATCATATTATTGAAGCTGCCATGCGTATCAGCGAAACATATAAAGCCGTGAACAGAATGGCGCACCAAGAAAACACAATTGTCTCAATCGGCAGCACATTAGTCGGCGAGGGCACTTTTACGGTCATTGCCGGACCATGTTCGGTGGAGGGCAAACAACAAATCACACAAATCGCCGCTTCCGTTAAAGCAAGCGGCGCAAAGATCCTGCGCGGCGGTGCGTTTAAACCCAGAACTTCTCCCTATTCGTTTCAGGGTATGCAGGCAGACGGCATTGAGCTTTTACTGTATGCAAAAAAGTTGACAAAGCTTCCGATCGTCTCCGAGATCATGAACCAAACACAGATCCCTTATTTTGAAGATGTAGATATCATACAAATCGGCGCGCGCAATATGCAAAACTTTGATTTACTCAAAGAAGTCGGCAAACTAAACAAACCTGTTTTGCTCAAACGAGGATTTTCAAACACGATCGAGGAATTTTTGATGAGCGCCGAATATATCTACGCTGAAGGGAACGGTGAGATTATTTTGTGTGAACGCGGAATACGCACATTCGAGACGATGACACGCAATACTTTGGATCTATCGGCAGTTGCGCTTTTGAAGCAAAAATCGCATCTGCCCGTGATCGTAGACCCAAGCCATGCCTGCGGCATCGCTTCTCTCGTGAGCCCGCTTGCAAAAGCCTCTTTGGCAGTGGGCGCAGACGGCCTCATGGTGGAGGTGCACAACGATCCGGCTTGCGCACTCTGCGACGGCGCTCAGTCACTTGATTTAGATCAATTCGCTTCTCTTATGGAACAAATCAAAATACGTTCTGTTCTTGAAGAAAAAGCCATGTAGAAAGGATAAAAACAGTAATGTCAAAAGGAAGATACGGACTCTTCGGCGGACAATATATCCCCGAAACGCTCATGAATGAAATCATCAATCTTGAAAAAGCCTATGCATTCTATAAACACGATCCGGCATTTAATGAAGAACTGAATGAATTCTTCAACAGCTATGCCAACCGCCCTTCCCTTCTTTACCATGCACAAAAAATGACAGATGATCTGGGCGGCGCCAAAATCTATTTAAAACGAGAAGATCTCAACCATACCGGTTCTCATAAAATCAACAACGTCCTCGGGCAGGTGCTTTTGGCCAAAAAAATGGGTAAAACGCGTGTGATCGCTGAGACAGGCGCAGGCCAGCACGGAGTTGCCACAGCCACGGCGGCAGCGCTGCTTGGTATGGAGTGCGAGATTTTTATGGGCAAAGAAGATACAATAAGGCAGGCACTAAACGTGTATCGCATGGAGCTTCTCGGTGCTAAAGTGAATGCGGTGAGCAGCGGAACCATGACGCTTAAAGATGCCGTCAATGAAGCAATGAGGCATTGGACAAACCGCATACATGACACCCATTATGTTTTCGGCTCCGTTATGGGCCCTCACCCTTTCCCGATGATCGTACGTGATTTTCAAAGTGTTATCAGCCGCGAAGCAAGGCAGCAAATTCTGGATATCGAAGGCAGGCTGCCGTCCGCTATCGTTGCCTGTGTCGGCGGCGGCAGCAACGCCATGGGTATGTTTTACCATTTTATTGAAGACAGCGGCGTTACTCTTATCGGATGCGAGGCTGCAGGCTGCGGTCTTGACACAGACAGGCATGCGGCCACAATCTCAAAAGGCAGAATCGGCATTTTTCATGGCATGAAATCCTACTTTTGTCAAGATGATGAAGGCCAAATCGCGCCGGTATATTCCATTTCGGCCGGCCTTGATTATCCGGGAATCGGCCCGGAGCATGCCTATCTTCATGATTCACATCGTGCGCAATATGTATCCGTCACAGATGATGAGGCCGTTGCAGCCTTTGAATATCTTGCAAAAACGGAAGGCATCATCTGCGCCATTGAAAGCGCGCATGCAATCGCGCATGTACAAAAAATAGCACCGAATATGAACAAAGACGATATCATCATCGTCTGCTTATCGGGCCGCGGCGACAAAGATGTTGCTTCCATTGCACGCTATAAGGGGGTGGATATTCGTGAGTAAAATAAAAAATGCGTTTAAAAATAAAAAAGCTTTTATCGGCTTTGTAACCGGAGGAGACCCTACAATTGAAAAAAGTGAAGAATTTATTATGCAAATGGTGCGCGGCGGAGCGGATTTGATCGAAATCGGCATTCCCTTCTCAGATCCCGTCGCGGAAGGCATTGTGATCCAGCAAGCTAATATTCGTGCTTTAAAGTCCGGCACTACACTTAACAAAGTATTCAGCCTTGTACAGTCTGTACGCCAGAAAACAAATATCCCGCTTGTGTTTTTAACTTATTTGAACCCCGTTTTTAACTATGGATACGAGGCATTTTTCGCAAAATGCTGTCAGCTGGGCTTAGACGGTATCATCATTCCTGATCTGCCTTTTGAAGAAAAAGAGGAAATAAAAGAAATTACTTTAAAATATGACGTGGATATTATCTCGCTGATTGCTCCCACAAGCGATGAACGCATAGAAAAAATAGCGTCCGAATCGACCGGTTTTTTATACATCGTCTCTTCAATGGGCGTCACGGGAATGCGCAGCATAATTACTACCGACATCGCATCGATGATAAATGCCGTGAAAAAAACAAGCACTATCCCCGCCGCTGTCGGCTTTGGTATCAATACACCTCAACAGGCAAGCGATATCGCCTCCATTGCCGACGGCGTTATTGTCGGAAGCGCTATTGTAAAAATCATTGCCGAACACAAAGAGAATGCGGGAAGCTATATATATGAGTATGTAAGATCTATGAAGGATGCTATTTTATAATAGACAGATTGTAACAATTAAGGCTGATAATAATACCCTTCTTTTCCAATAGCTTACGGAAAGATTCCAGCAGTTGAAATTCCGTAGGCTTTTTGAATGCAATAAAATTTTTTATTTATAGTAACTTTAATAAAATTAAATCATAATAAAGTATTGACTTTAATATTATTAAATTATATATTAATATTAATAAAAATTTATTACCGCATATGTTTTAATAATATTTAACGGAGGTACACATATGACTGAGAACAATATTCCGGAATGGCTGGTAAATTTAGATGATGAAGATATTAATTTTATTAAAAATTTTATTCTGACATCAGGATCACTAAAAGAAATAGCAACGATATATGATGTGACTTATCCCACTCTCAGACTGAGATTGGATAAATTGATACAAAAAATAAAAATAAACGACTCACAATCCACCGAACCGTATATTGCATTGATAAAAAAACTGGCAATCGATGAAAAGATTTCTTTGGATACTGCAAAAATCCTGATCAACGAATATAAAAAACAGGTAAGGAGCTAAGTGAAATGGTCGGTTATATTTTTGTGATACTGATATTATCAGTACTTGTCGTCATGCAAGTATTTCTATCGTTAAGATCAAATAAGTACTGGGGACTTATCATTCCCTGTATCAATCTGATAGGCTCGGTTTTTATATCTGTCATGTTTTCAGATATGTTTGTGGCGTTTTTATGCTTTATTGCCTCGATCATCCCCATGATTTTATGGCTCAGCATATACAATGCGTGCAGAAAAAAAGTGGAAAAAAAGAAAGAAAATGAAATCAACCGTATGAGAATCAACGACTTATAGATATCTCGTTATGAGTACCAAATATGAAAATACAGAAAAGGAGAATTCATATGAATAAAAAAATACTGGGAATTCGACTCAAAGCTATTATTATCTTTTTGATAATCATGTTGATACTAATACCTGTTTCGGTTGCCTGTAATCGCAGTGCAATGAAGAATTTTACCCCTTCACAATCTCTAATAGGAAAATGGACCGGAGAATGTGAGATATCCGCCCCGTTTAAAAAAGGTCAATCGCCGAGTCCGTATGAGGAAGACTGGATAAATATAGAAATTATAATTAAAGAGGATGGCAGCGTCACGGGCCTAATCGGAGATGCGCAGCTGACAGGCTGCACGGTACAGCAAAACAGAACACGGTTTGAAAAATTAATCAATATCAAAACGGATTATATTATTACCGGAAGTTTAAAAAACGGTATTACCAAACAAGACACAGCCATCGAGCGAAATATCACTATTCCTTTCAATATATCAGATGCAGAGCTGAAAGGAAGCATTTTCGAAGTGGAGAGCTGGAAATATCCCGATCCTTTATTCCCGCGGTTATTGTTGGTTTTGACAGAATAGCATTCATGAAGAAAGAAGGATACTGTTTAAGTATCCTTCTTTTTTTTGACATAAAATAATAAAAATCATTTAATAACAAGTCCTTACCACGTCTGATTTATATCAAGCGAAAGAAGGAAAAAGGCTGTTGCAAGCGGAATAGTCATTGCTTGACGAGAGCAATACCTGATCAAAAATGCAAACTAATAAACTGGTATTTTTATATGCAAAAAGCCGGTTTTTATAGCAAAAAAGAGTGATTATTTTAATCTTCGTTTGTCTAAAGAAATTTTTTTATTCATTTAATATTGTATTAAAAATTATAAATGTATATAATATAATTGTAATGATAACAACTTTATTATTAGTTCAAATTATTTATTCATTTTATTATAAGTACAGGAAGTGATTATAATGAAGCCTTCATTCCAAGATTTAGAAAAAGAATTAAAGAAAAAAAATATTCATCTTTCACATCAGCGGTTGAAGGTTTTAGAATATCTTGCTCAAAACCGATGTCATCCAACTGTTGATCAAATATATACCGATCTAAAAAAGAATATATCTACATTATCAAAAACAACCGTTTATAACACATTAAAAATATTGACAGATGCAGGCTTGGTAAAAGTAATTACCATAGAAGATAATGAAACCAGATATGATATCGAGGTCAAAAACCATGGGCATTTTAAATGCGAATCCTGCGGGACAATTTATAATTTTAACATGGACATTGATTCATTGACCTCAGCAGATCTTAATAACTTCAAGATTAATGATAAAAATGTATATTTTAAGGGCGTTTGTCCAAAATGCCTTTCAAATATAGAGAACACTGATTAAAAAGGAGGTTTTTTATGAAAGAAATGAAATGCCCAGTGACAGGTAAAACAAGAAAAGCCATTTCTGGCGGTGGCACTTCGAACAAGGACTGGTGGCCAAACCAGTTGAACCTCAAAATTCTTCATCAAAATTCAGACTTAAGCAATCCGATGGGCGCTGGCTTCAGCTATGCTGAAGAATTCAAGAAACTTGATCTCAAAGCTCTGAAGAATGATTTATTTGCATTAATGACCGACTCTCAAGATTGGTGGCCTGCCGATTACGCTCACTACGGCCCGTTTTTTATCCGCATGGCATGGCACAGTGCAGGCACCTACCGCATGGGTGATGGTCGCGGCGGCGCAGGAGACGGAACTCAACGTTTTGCGCCTCTAAACAGCTGGCCTGACAATGTGAATCTCGATAAAGCACGCCGTTTACTTTGGCCAATAAAGAAAAAATACGGAAAGAAAATCTCGTGGGCGGATCTGATGATCCTCACAGGAACTTGTGCTCTGGAGTCTATGGGATTAAAGACATTCGGCTTTGGCGGCGGTCGCGAGGATGTTTGGGAGCCTCAAGAAGATGTTTACTGGGGTTCAGAAGCCGAGTGGCTTGGCGACAAACGCTATTCCAGCGACAGGGACTTGGAGAATCCGCTCGCTGCCGTGCAGATGGGTCTGATTTACGTTAATCCCGAAGGGCCAAACGGCAATCCCGATCCGGTCGCCTCAGGTTACGATGTCCGTCAGACTTTCGCACGCATGGCTATGAATGATGAAGAAACCGTTGCGCTCGTTGCCGGAGGACACACATTCGGCAAATGCCATGGCGCCGGTCCTGCAACTCATGTGGGCCCGGAACCAGAAGCCGCAGGCATCGAAGAACAGGGACTTGGCTGGAAAAGCAGCTTTAAAAGCGGAAAAGGCGGCGATACGATCGGCAGTGGCATTGAAGGCGCATGGAAACCGAACCCGACAAAGTGGGACATGGGTTATCTGAAAGTGCTGTTCAAATACGAATGGGAGCTGGTCAAAAGCCCTGCCGGAGCGAATCAGTGGCTGGCCAAAGACGTGGACGAAGAAGATATGGTGGTCGATGCCCACGACCCGTCGAAGAAACGCAGACCAATGATGACTACGGCGGATCTTTCCCTTCGCTTCGATCCTATCTACGAGCCGATCGCGCGGCGCTACCAGCAAAACCCCGAAGAGTTCAGAGATGCTTTTGCCCGTGCATGGTTCAAGCTTACCCACCGCGATATGGGTCCGCATTCACGCTATCTGGGTCCGGAGGTGCCTTCGGAAAAGCTTATCTGGCAAGATCCGGTGCCTGAGGTTGATCATGAATTGGTTGACGAGCATGATATCACCGTTCTTAAGAAGAAAATCATAGAGTCCGGCCTTTCCATTCCTCAACTGATCCGCACAGCTTGGGCATCGGCATCCACGTTCCGCGGTTCCGATAAACGCGGCGGAGCAAACGGTGCACGCATTCGCCTTGCTCCGCAGAAAGACTGGGAAGTCAACCAGCCCAGCCAACTAAAAATCGTGCTGCAAACTTTCCAGGAAATTCAGACCCAGTTCAACAACGCACAGTCCGGGCAAAAGAGAGTTTCTCTCGCCGATTTGATTGTTCTTGGCGGATGCGCGGCATTAGAACAGGCTGCAAGGAATGCCGGTCATAATGTTTCTGTTCCGTTTATGCCGGGTCGCACGGATGCACTGCAGGAGCAGACCGATGTGCAGTCATTTGCGGTTCTCGAGCCGAAAGCGGATGGTTTTTGCAACTATCAGAAATCCAACTATGTTGTATCCGCAGAGGAAATGCTTCTCGATCGCGCACAGCTGCTGACATTAACCGCTCCCGAGATGACTGTATTGATTGGAGGCATGCGCGCTTTGAATGCCAACTACGCTCAATCTGAGCATGGCGTTTTCACTAAACGACCGGGCATGCTCACAAATGACTTCTTTGTTAATCTTCTCGACATGGGCACGACATGGAAACCAACCTCAGAAAACAAAGACATATTCGAAGGCCGTGATCGTGTAACGGGAGAACTCAAATGGACCGGCACCAGAGTGGATCTCATATTCGGTTCAAACTCCCAACTCAGAGCCATTGCGGAGGTCTATGCATGTGACGATGCTCAGGATAAATTTATAAACGACTTCATATCCGCTTGGAATAAGGTAATGAACGCAGACCGTTTTGACCTTACCTGAAACCAACTATACTTAATTGAATTTTTTAATTGTAGTCAATAGGATATTCCTGATTACAGAACAGTTAAAATTACAATAGAAGAAAAATAAATTCTAAAACATGAAGGATACTTAGATAGTATCCTTCTTCTGTGCAAGAAGAGATCCTGAAACAATAGAAATTAAAGTAAACCTTAAATAATTTATGGTCTTCGAGATATTTAAATTTGGAGTAATGTATATAATTCGAATTATATATTTTATAAACAACAATATTATGATAAAATATTAATGTCGCATTCAGTAGTTAACAGCGTATTAATAATATATTAAAAGCAGCAAATTCACGTAAATAAACTACTTAAATATATAGCAATATAAGTTAATACTCAGGCGTAAAAGCTGTTTTTCAGAGGTTCTAATTATTTTATGGACTAACGAGGTAAAAAAATGCGTTTTTATCAAATCTCAGATTTACACATTGGAGGCTCTCTGACCTTTGAAACAGCAATTGATAAATTTGGCAAGTTATGCGGCAAAATAAGAGCAGAACATCCAACGCGAGAAGATGTTCTATTTGTCTTTACAGGAGATATAGTCGAAGCTGGAAACCCCTCTTCATATGATATTGCTAAAAGAATCTTTGACTTTATTAAAGAGGAACTCAAAGAATACATTGTTGTTTTTGAATTGCTACCCGGCAATCACGATTTAGTGGCAGATAATGGTGCTGGCGAGAACGGCAACAGCGAGAGTTTCAGCGCATTTGACCGCTTTATTAAGAATTATCAGCAACAACCACGTAACTATGGAGATCGAAGCGTCTATTCAGCGATATATGACAATGTTAATTTTATTTTCGCTGATTCAAACCTTGCAAGAAAACACCAAGAACCGGGTCGTCTGGATACAAGTGTAATAAAGTGCAAGATAAAAAAAGAGATGCAAAATATCCTGTTTCTCCATCATGGCATTCTGCAAACATCCTGCGATGGTCATGATACAATAGAAAACGAGTGGCAAGTTATTACCGAGTTAAAAAAAGCTGGCATTAACTTTGTTTTCCACGGACATATACATAAGTCCTCGACTTCCCGCTTAAAGGATGAGTTGGTCATAATTGGATGCGGTTCCATGGGAAAAGACACCTCTGACATGCCCGGCATTTTCAATCAGTTTAATATTGGTTATATTCGGGATGGCAAAGTTGCGAATGTCATACGTTATGTTGATGTTTCTGACAGCACGAGTGGGTATGCTCCCGAACAACTCTATCCAAAATCGAAAACATTCGAAGATCCTGATACAATTGGAAAAATAGAGTATAAAAAACCGCTCGAATATGGTATCTCTCGAACTGTTTTTCCGCATCTTATTGCTTTGAAGGATCCGCTGAAACCTGCGCTCCCATCATCAGAGAAAATAACGCTTCTTGACGCATTTAATACGGAAGATAGAATACTTCTTCTGAGTGATGCTGGTCAGGGGAAGACGACCGAGCTTGAATACCTTGCGTATGCACTCTATAACACCGCATATTTTCCTTTCCTTTATTCGCTAGGAAATTATACAGGAGAGGGAATCTCCGAGTTGCTTCCTACTGATTATAGAAAACTGATTGCACACCGTCGCTTCTTGATTTTTGATGGGTATGACGAACTTAGTAATGATGAGCAAAAAAGGTTTGTCAAACAGCTTCAAACATTTGTCAACGAGAATTTAGAGACAAAAATCTTAATATCTGCGCGAAGCAACTTTTGCAAATCTGAAGCGAATAACGAATCCCGAACACTACCGAATTTTATCATCTATGACTTATGCAAACTAACAGATGAAGATGTTAGAGCATATCTTGTCGGAAAAATAAATGATGTGCCTAGTTTCTATGAAGAGCTAAGAGCTAAAAATCTTAAAGAGCTTATGTATAATCCGTTTTTTCTCATGCGCGTAATTGGGTTTTTTATAAAGAATAATTGCCTGCCTCCAAAGGCGAATCTGATGGATTGTCTGTTGAACGACGTGTTCAATATAGATGATATTAAGTTTTCAATAAGTCTCGAAGATAGATATAGAGAACTGCATACCCTTTTGGGACAAATATCGCTCTCAATGCAACTCATGCAAAATTATCATTTAGATAACAGGCAAGAGTATCAAGATTTATTTAGCACAAAGGACAGAGAACTAGCTAAGCATAGCGGTATTCTAGTGAAAGATGGTGATGGTTGGAGATTTGTTCACAATAATTTCCGTGAATATCTGACAGCTAAGTATTTAACTCGCTTGCCGCAAGAGCAGGTTCTGGACATTATAAGCTCTGGAGGTGGCATAAAACCAAGCTGGGTAAACACACTTGGTTATCTGACAGGGCTGAAGCTTGATTGGGATCTCATGAGCTGGCTTGAGGAAAACACTCCAAATGCTCTTGTTAAGTGCGAGCCTGATCGTGTAGACAGCCAGATGCGGGATAAGATACTTCGCGCGTTATTCCAGACATATGAGGAAAAGAAACTCTGGTTTAACGATGAGTTGTGTGATGAAGTGGAACTGGCGAGGTTTTCTTGCAGTGTGGAATCTTTACGATTTATTCTTGATAAAATAAAAAATCCAGTTAACTATGTATCACAACATAACGCCCTACAGATACTGCGCCATTTCCCTTCTTTATATCATTTGAGCAATGAAGTTCGTGAGGTTTTGCTTGTTTGCTGTAGATTATTTCCAAAAACACGAAAGGACATTTGTCGCCTTGCGATGTATTCAATCTGCCAGTTAAAGCTTTTTAATGAATGTGCAACGCAGGAGTTATATCAACTATTTGGTAATAGTAATATCGATTATATTCGTCTTGGAATGTACGAATACTTAATAGCAACAGAACAGCAAGACGAATATGTTAACTTCTTCCTAGACGGGATTCAATATATCAAATATCGTATTAATAGTAACGATAATCGTATCGGCAATGAAAATTTTGTACTCATTGAGGGTCTCAAAAAAATGTTGACCTCAAAAAGTGTATATCAGGTGCTCGAATGGTTTTCAGTTGAAGACTATACAGATTTTTTCGGAGGAGAAGACATTTTTTCTTTCATATGCGAACGTGCAACAAAGTTACACAACCTAGGCGAAAAAGATTTTTATAACGTTATAATGCATTGCTTCAGAAACGCAGCTAGCTTGGGCCATAATAGGGCAATGACTGACATCGCTCGATTTTTAGAAACGACTAATAATGTTAAGCGTGCAGCAATTGAATGCGCAAATGAACCAGCTGGACAAATATGGATATTTCAGGAGCTTATGCATTTTACCCCACAGGCACTTGCATTTATTTCGCAAGCTTATCAGGATGATAAGCTTGTAAATAGAAAGCTGTTTCATAAGATTGTAAGTAAATACGTCTGGGACGAGGAGCTCTTCGACGAATACGCTAAAATGATCCTATTGAAAGACAAAATCGAGCTTCCAAACCCCAAACGAGTGGATTATCAAGCTAAACGGTGGCGTGAACAACAAGATTATTTCGACATGTTATTCGATCTACAGAAAGTAAAAACGGTTTTATTAGAGCTTATATCCAGAGTCGGTAATCCTGAAATTACTGTTGGCGAAATTTATGAATTGAGATATCAATCCGATATGGTATTTTCGGCAATGCGTCTTCTAATAATAATAAAACAGTATGCTGATTCTTCTTCTCGCGCAATTGATTTCTTTGATCATGTCGTATGGCGTGATGTCATTCTTTTGGAAGCAAAGAAGATTCTACAGAACAACGCAAATATAAGCATCAGCAAAGCGCAGAAACAAGTACTCGAAAGCCTTGTTAAAGAAAAAATCCAGAATGATTTGTTTGTTAATGCTGTAAAGTATAAATCTGGGAATGTTTCGGTTCCTCTAATGTTGGTAGTGGTCCTTTTTCTAATTCAACATCTGGACTATCAACTCAATACTGTAAGCTTGTTGCATATTACAGAACTCCCGACCTTTTGCTTCGACGAAAAGAATACAGTCACAAAATACGAATTCTTGCAAGCGCGTCTCTCTCCGACGGCTTTAAAGGAGCGTATTATTGAAAATATAAATGAGGAAAAAGTACAATGCGCAATCCTCCAAGATCATTTTGAGTTTTGTAAGGTGCACAGAATTCAATGTGTTGCTGCCCGAGCATTGGCATTATGTAACGACATAAATACAAGCAGTTGCCTCAGGCGTATTGCTCTGGAATACCTGTATGAATTGTTTGGATGGGAATATATAGCCAATAACGTTGTACAACATGTTAAAGGCGATTTCTTGATTGATATCGCCGAATTGTGCAAGGATGTTCCCAAGGATAAATTAAAGTCAGCTATGGAGATGCAATATAAATTGCATCCAACGATGGAGCTTCTTGGATATCTCCTTAAATATAACAGCCGTATGGCTCTGGAGACATATGTAAAAATGGTTCACGAGAAACGAGGCATACCTGAAGAAGCGGTAATTAATACTGGCGATCCAACTGAAGCAATCCAGAGTATCCACAACATTGAGTTGTTACCTTTACTTGGGCAGCTATTGGATGAGTTATTAGAGTCTGATTTTAAAGATAGAGATTTCAGATCTTTGAGAAGCAGCTTGCTTGAGGCATTAATTAAATGTGGTAATGAAAATCCAGAGGCTGTCTTTGCGACGATCGAGCTCAGGAGAAAAAAAGCTGAGCAAACTGAAGAAGAATTACGTTATATTAATTACATATTAGAAGAAATCGAACGCGGTAGACGAAGAGCTTTTGACACGCCCTTCTCATTAATTCAAGTTAAAGAAATCCTTACAATGGTTAGTGATAAGTAACGTATTATCTTTGAACTTCGTATTATGTTTATGACTAATCAGTCTGGTGCATATTAACGATATAATAATTCGTTAAAGCCGAAAATAACGGTTGCAAAGCGACCTTACATGAAGAATGATACTTTCCTAGTATCCTTCTTATTTTTATGGATAAAATAAGAAAAAATATTTAAATAAGGAGCTTGTGTCCATGCCTGCCGATCTAAAAAAAGTGCCTAACAAATTGATCCACGAATCTTCGCCCTATCTGCTCCAGCATGCCTATAACCCCGTAGACTGGTATCCTTGGAGTAAGGAAGCTTTTCAAAAGGCTAAAAATGAAGATAAACCCGTTTTTTTATCGATCGGCTACTCCACCTGTCACTGGTGTCATGTCATGGAAAAAGAGTCTTTTGAAAACGAGGAAGTAGCACGTGTTTTTAATAAAGATTACGTATGCATAAAAGTTGACCGGGAGCAGCGAGCCGATATCGATGCCGTTTATATGCGTGTATGCCAAATGCTCACCGGCTCAGGCGGCTGGCCGCTCAGTATTTTTTTAACCCCGGATCAAAAACCTTTTTATGCCTCGACCTATATTCCCAAAGACAACAAATATAATATGACGGGGCTTATTGATTTACTTCAAATGATTTCAAAAAAATGGAAAAACAATAAAACAGAACTCATCAATTCCGGCAGTAAGATTACCGAGCTATTAAACTCTCAGCCAAAAAATCAAAATACGGTTTTAATAGAAAATGTTGAAAAGGAAATTGTTGAGCACTCCTATATGCAGCTTGCGGCCACCTTTGATGAAAAAAACGGCGGTTTCGGCACTGCGCCCAAGTTTCCTTCTCCGCAAAACATATTATTTTTGATCCATTACCACCAGTTTAAAGACGATCAGCGGGCCTTAAAAATGGCAGAGAAAACACTGCTGCAAATGTATCGAGGAGGCATTTTTGACCACGTCGGTTTCGGATTTTGCCGTTACTCCACCGATTCAAGATGGCTTGTCCCCCACTTTGAAAAAATGCTGTATGACAATGCGTTACTGCTGATTTGCTATTTGGATCTGTTTTCTATCACGCATAAAATCATATATAAGATCATTGCCCTTAAAATTATGGATTATGTACTGCGTGAGCTTACCGATAAGGCAGGCGCTTTTTACAGCGCCCAGGATGCGGACAGTGCCGGCATTGAAGGAAGCTACTATCTTTTTTCCAAATCTGAAATTATTGATCTGCTCGGCGCAAAAGAGGGCGAATATTTTTGCAGCTATTTTAATATCACATATCAAGGTCATTTTGAAAATCTGAATATTCCAAACCTGTTAAACAACAGGCTTTATGATTCGTGTGATAACCTTATTGAAGAATTGATCGTGAAAGTATTTGCTTACCGCAAGGGCAGAATGCCGCTTATGACGGATGATAAAATCATTACATCGTGGAACTGCATGATGATTGCCGCTTTCACAAAAGCTTATAAAATATTGTCCCAAGAAAAATATTTAATGATCGCAACAAACGCGCAAAAAATTATCGAAACAAATTTAACTGCAAAAAATGGTTTCTTATATTCCAGCATGCGTGAGAATAAAGTATCCGGGCCGGGACATTTAGACGACTATGCGTATTATCTCTTCGCTTTAATAGAATTATATGAAGCAACTTTCGAGGCATACTATTTAAAAAAAGCTATTGAAACCTATGAAAAAATACAAGACCAATTTTTGGATCACGAAAACGGCGGTTATTTCCTTTCCGCAAAAAACAGCGAAGCGCTTATAACGCGTCCTAAAGAAACATATGACGGCGCTGTTCCTTCCGCGAACTCCGTAATGGCATATGCTTTGGCGAAGCTCTCTACTTTAACGGGGAATATGGAGATTGAAAACGCCGCCGCAAAGCAGGCAGCATTCATGGCTTCATGCGCCAAAGAATACCCGGCCGGATTCAATTTCGCAAATATTGCCTTCATGAAAAAAATGTATCCGTCTAAAGAGGTCGTCGCAGTCGTAAAATCACAAGAAGAAGCCGGACAAGTCAAAAAAATCATAAACAGGAAATTTCATCCCAATTTATCAGTCCTCATCAAAAAAGACAACAGCAGCGAGCTTGACAGACTCGCGGAGTTCAGCGCTTCCTATAGACTTAAAAATGAAAAAACAACGTTTTATATCTGTGAAAACAATACCTGTGAAGCACCCATAAATAATATTTCTTTATTTGAACGAAAAATAAATGAACCGTAAGCCTTATTACTCAGTACAATCTATCCCGGCCATTTTTAAATATACCTCGACTGTTTTGAGCAGCACTTTTTCATCGAAATTAAATTTATTTGAATGCAGAGGATATGTATATCCTTTTTCTTTGTTATATGTACCTGTGAAAAAAAATATCCCGGGCACTTCCTGCAAGTAGTAGGCAAAGTCTTCCGCAAGCATGCTGGGCTCCGTTGTAACGGCATCCGGTATTTTTTTTATAAAATCTTTATACAACTCATCATCATTATAGACCGCAGGATACAAATCGATATAATTGATCGTTGTTTTTGTCCCTGTTTGACTGTCTATATGCTGCGCGCTTTCATTGATCATATTTTTTATGCGTGTGCGCAGTGCCGTATCATAGGTACGCATTGTCCCTGAAAGCTTTGTGCACTCGGCAATGACATTTACCCGCTCACCACCCGATATCGTGCCGATGCTGATAACGGTGTTTTCACCTTCTTTTAAGAGTTGTTTTTTGATCTCATCCACCGCTGTTACCAGCCTGCAGGCAGCAAGCAGAGAATCGATGCCCTCCTGCGGTCTTGCCGCATGAGAACTTTTTCCCTCAATCGAAATATAAAATTCTCCCGTCTGCGCCATAAAATACCCGCTGTTTACGGCGACGATGCCTTCCTCGATAGACGGATACAGGTGGGTGCCGTAAATTCTTTTTACGTTATATTTTTTAAGGATTCCCTGCTCAATAATCTGTTTTGCGCCCCCGGGCCCTTCTTCCGCCGGCTGAAAGATGAGAAGTATATTTTCTTTGAGGCGAGCTTTATTTTCATTTAATATCTTGCCGGCTACAAGGCATGCGGCCATATGTCCGTCGTGTCCGCATGCGTGCATGTATCCCGTATGCGCACTTTGAAAATCCACATTTGTGCATTCTCCCACACAAAGCCCGTCCATATCGGCTCTGAAGGCGACCGATGTTTTTGCTTTGACATCAATAAAAGCAATCACGGCCGTTGACAGAATGACTTCGTAGCAAATACCGTATTCATCCAGTTTTTTACATATATAATCACGTGTTTTAAATTCGCTGTATCCTTCTTCCGGGATTAAATGCAGTTGCCTTCTTATGCTTATAAGTTCGTCTAACATAGGTACCTCTTGAATTTCAATTCATATAATGATACCATAATTTCAAATAAAATTAAATTTATTTGAAAAAACCCCTTTACTTTTTTTTAATGACTGTTATAATTGATTGAAATATAACTTTTATGTTTTAACTAGATAGAGGAGCGGAGAATATCAGTAACATATCTGATGTCGCAGGAACAAACGATGATATGTGAAAGGAGCCTCTGCCGAAGTTGTATACAACCTGTCCGTATACTTCTGGGATTATGAAGAATATTCATAATACTGTCATCAAAAATGGTGGAGTGCTATCTGTAGATAACTTATTATTTTTGTTATTACAGCCGGCATCGCCGGCTTTAGTTATATTTAGGAGGAATTTTATGAAAAAATTTAATGTTGCAGTTGTGGGAGCTTCAGGTATGGTAGGGCGAAAAATGCTTGAGGTGCTGGCAGAGAGAGATTTTCCCATTGAAAATTTATATCCGATGGCTTCATCACGCTCAGCAGGCAAAGCCATTACATTTAAAGGCAGAAAATATTTAATCGAAGAGCTTTGTGATACCTCTTTTAAAAAGGATATCGACATCGCGCTGTTTTCTGCGGGAGGCTCTACCAGTCTGCAATACAGCCCAGTCGCGGCAAAAGACGGTGTTATCGTTATTGATAATTCCAGCGCGTTTAGAATGTATGAGGATGTTCCGCTGATCGTGCCTGAAGTAAATAGCCACGATCTCAAATGGCACAGCAACATCATCTCCAATCCAAACTGTTCGACGATTCAGGCAGTCGTGGCATTAAGCCCGATACATGATGCATATAAAATAAAAAGAATTATATATTCTACATATCAGGCTGTCTCAGGTTCCGGTCTTAAAGGTTACAACGATTTGCAAAACGGAATTGCAGGAAAAGAAAACACGTTTTATCCGCATCCGATCGCTTTTAATTGTCTTCCTCATATCGACAGTTTCACAGAGGATGGATACACAAAAGAAGAATTGAAAATGATCAATGAAACCAGAAAGATTTTGGGAGATGAATCTATCAAAATTACCGCAACGACCGTTCGCGTACCCGTTTACTACGGACACAGTGAAAGCATTAATATCGAAACAGAAAAACCGTTTGATGTAGACGAAGTAAGAGCGCTTCTCGCATCAAGTCCGGGCATTATCGTACTGGACGATCCTAAAAACAATATCTATCCCACAGCATTGCAAGCGGAAAACAGAGACGAGGTATTTGTGGGAAGAATCAGACGCGACTATAGCTGTGAAAATGGACTGAATATATGGGTTGTGGCCGATAATATTCGCAAAGGCGCTGCCACAAATGCAGTTCAAATCGCAGAAAGACTTGTTAGCGATAAATATATTTAAATTTCATATATATTTATAAAGTAAAAAAGATATTTAGAACCATAAATATCAAGAGGAGGATTAATATGAGTATATTTACAGGTTCGGCAGTAGCCATTGTGACGCCATTTAATGAAGAAGGTATTAACTTCAAAAAATTGGAAGAGTTGATAGATTTTCAAATTAAAGGCAAAACAGATGGTATTGTCTTAGCGGGAACAACGGGCGAGGCTCCCACAATCGAAGAAAACGAATTGTTCGAATTGTTTCAAAGAGGGATTGAGCATATAAATAAACGTGTTCCTGTGATATGCGGAGTTGGCACCAATTGCACGAGTACTGTTATTCGTCGTGCTAAAAAAGCGTATGAACTTGGAGCAGATGCACTATTAATTGCAAATCCTTATTATAACAAATCCAGCAATGACGGCCTCATAGCACATTATCAGGCAATTTCCGATGCCGTACCGCTTCCGATCATTATCTATAATGTTCCGTCAAGAACAGGAAAAAACATCCCCGCCTCACTGATGAACAAACTTGCCGATATCGAAAATGTTGCGGCGGTAAAAGAAGCAAGTGCAGACATCAGTCAGATTTGCGATGTGATTGATTTATGCGGCGATAGAATCGACATCTATTCCGGAAACGATGATCAGATCCTTGCCATCACGGCACTCGGCGGCAAAGGCGTTATATCAACTTCGGCAAATATGGAGCCGGAATTAAATCACGATATTGTCATTGAATTCATGAATGGAAATATAGAAAAAGCAAGAGAATTACAATTTAGATTAAACAAGCTGCATCATCCGCTCTTTGCCGACGCAAACCCGATCCCGCTGAAAACAGCGATGAATATGGTCGGCTTTGAAGTAGGCCCGCTGCGCCTTCCTTTAATAGAACTTACAGGCAAAGCAAGAGAGAATTTAGCAGACGCACTTATAGATTTTGGATATGATTTAGTACATAGATAAAGTAGAGGTAATTATGATTAAATTATTTTTAATTGGATGCGATGGAGCCATGGGTCGCACAATCACTGATTTCGTGCGCACACTGGAAGATATACAGGTCGCAGGAGGATATTCCCCTATTCAAGATTATCATTGCGAATATCCCGTATTTAATGATTTTGATAAAGTAGATCCACAGCTGTTTGACATTATCGTCGATTTTTCACATTTTAGTTTATTTGATAAAATCACAGCTTTTGCTAAAAAATGCAAAAAACCAATTATTGTAGCAACGACAGGGCTCTCTAAAGATAATGTAGCAACATTAAAGGAACTCGGCAGCACTTTTCCGGTTTTTCATACGGCAAATATGTCATATGGTGTGAATTTGATGCTGAGCCTGATAGCAAAAGCTTCGTCAAATATTGACGGGTATGATATTGAAATTATTGAGAAACATCATAATAAGAAAGTGGATTCCCCAAGCGGAACGGCTTTGATGATCGCAAATACAATTAAAAATAATATTCGTCGCCCGGTTGAATTTTTATATGGCAGATACGGTAAAGACACGAAACGAAAAGAACAGGAAATCACCATTCATGCTGTGCGTGGAGGAACCATTCCGGGAGAACATGCCGTTATCTTTGCAGGTACTGATGAGATCATAGAAATCAAGCACTCCGCCCTTTCTAAGAAAGTGTTCGCGGCAGGCGCAATGAAAGCCGCAAGATTTATCATAGATAAAGAAAACGGTTTTTATGATATGAACAGCATCATCAATGCATGAGATTTCATTTTCAGGAGGTAATAATGAACGAAGAGTTAAAACAAAAATATGATTTTACAGACCCTTATCAAATCGCACAATATATCAAAGATGTAAAAAAATCCACGCCTGTCAAACTGTATGTGAGTGGCAACTTAACAGAAGAAGATCTTACGGGATATGAATACTACGGTCCCGCTTCTTCCTGTATCATCTTCACGGAAGCAGAATATGCACAACGCTTTATTGAAGCCTATAAAGACAGGCTCTCATCTTACAGACTGGAATACGACAGACGCAATTCTGCAATCCCGTTGCTTGATACAACGCGGCTGCAGTCCCGCATTGAACCCGGCAGCTTTATTCGGGACGGCGCCATTATCGGTAAAGGCTGTGTTGTGATGATGGGAGCAGTCGTCAACATCGGCGCAAATATAGGTGACGAAACGATGCTTGATATGGGCTGCATCGTCGGCGCAAGAGTGCATGTAGGCAAAAGATGCCACGTCGGCGCAGGCGCAGTTCTCGCAGGCGTGTTGGAGCCCCCAAGCAAAATGCCTGTCATGATCGGCGATGATGTTTTAATCGGCGCGAACGCCGTTGTATTGGAAGGCGTTCAAGTCGGAGACGGCTCAGTCATTGCGGCAGGTGCAATCGTCACACAAGATGTTGCCGGCGGTGTTGTTGTCGCAGGCAGCCCTGCAAAAGTGATTAAAGCAAAAGATGAAAAAACCATTTCTAAAACAGAAATGCTTGATGATTTGAGAAAAGGATTTTAGATAGATTTCATTAATAACCCTCTATATATTAAAGGCACACGATCGTGTGCCTTTAATATTTTATATGTTTATTTTAATTATTGGCAATAAATGGCTATTAATGTCCTAATTCAAACATTTCCGAATAGATTTTTTTGCAGGTTTTAAAATCTCTTTGCTTGATGGCCAATACAATTTCCGAATGTGTGCGCACAACAAAATTCCAGCATCTGTCATTATCATTCTGATATTTTTGCATAGATTCTTTCCACATTTTTTTATTATATAGTTTAATCGCTTCACTTGTGGCTTCAAACATTAACATATAGAGCGAATTTTTACTCATTTTTGCAATTTGTATATGAAAAGCTTTATCGCTTTCAACAAAAACATCTAAATCATTTTTTTTGACTGCTTCAATTAATGTAAATAATATTTGCTCTAATTCATTTATTTCTTCGTCACTTCCTCTTTTGATTGCCAGTTTGGTGCAGTCGACTTCCATATTTTTTCTAAATTCCCGCAAGTCTTTAATAGTAGCTTCATTCATAATGATATCATCCGATACTTCATGAAACATACTTGTAAATGAGAATTCCTTTACAAAAGATCCTTCCCCGCCCCTTGTTTCGATATATCCGAGTGTCTGCAGCTTTGATAATGCGGCTCTTACCGATATTCTGCTCACACCCATCCTTTGCGCCAGATCATTCTCGGAAGGAATCTTTGTCCCCACAGCCCAAGTGCCATTTATTATATTTTTTTTGATCTCAGTAAAAATTTGGTCTGTCAGATTTATTTTTTCTAATTTTCGCATTTATTATCCTATAGATTATTATTTCGTTATACGCGTTTTATTTCCAGTATCATATCATTTTCATACTTAAATTACAATTATTTTATGTGAATATCTATTTACTCAAATTAAAAATTATTTTGAATGAATAGATAATTCTAAAAATTGGCATAATGAAATAGGAGGTGATTACATGGTACAATTAACACAAAAAGAAAGAATGCTTCTGCAAGATTTAAAATCTCAGGAAGAACTTTGCGTACAAAAATATCAAAACTATTCCACTCAGGCAAAAGATCCCAAATTACAACAACTTTTCAGTTCTCTTTCTCAAAAAGAGGCACAGCACTTAAATACGATCAATTCAATCATCAGCGGCCAGGTGCCTAATCTGCAGCAATCAAGCCAGCAGTCTTCTTCACAGTCAACTCAGCAGTCAACCACGCAAATGCAATCAAGTCAGCAGCAATCGGCCACAAACATGAAGTCTTCTGCACAATCAATGCAGTCGTCGGGCAGTCAACAAAATCCATTGCAGGGAGCAATGTCTAATCAAAGTGACAAAGCATTATGTCAAGACATGCTTTCAACAGAGAAGCATGTTTCGCAGACTTATGATACTGCTGTTTTTGAATGTGTGAACACGAATATTCGTCAGGCACTCAACCACATTCAAAAAGAAGAACAAGAGCATGGAGAGCAGATATTTAATTATATGCAAAGTAACGGCATGTATACTCCCCAATAAACGTTATAAAATAAGCCCTGAAAGCCAGGGCTTATTTTATATTTATCATATATCATAAATATTTGTTTTATTGAATGAATTTATATTTTTTAGTATAATGTTACAAATGAATCAAATAAAGGAGAGCGTAGGTTATGGAATATAAAAAAATCGATAATACATATGTTGTGAGAATCTTGAAAGGTGAAGATGTTATAGAAAAAATCAAGGAACTGCTTGCTAACGAAGGCATAAAAGCCGGCACCCTGACAGGCCTTGGCGCCGCGGATTTTCTTGAAATCGGAATTTATGATGCCGTTGAAAAAGTCTATAAAACAAAAGTTTACAGCGGTATTTACGAAATTACTACACTATTGGGCAATATCTCGTCTAAAGACGGCGAGCCTTATTTACACATGCATGTTAATTTCAGCGACAGTGATAACCATGCCTTCGGCGGTCACGTGTTGAAATGTATCATTGCTGTGACCTCCGAAATTTTTATTACCGTCTTAAACGGCACCATCAATCGAAAACTGGACGAGAACATCGGCGGCTACATGATGGACCTCAAATAATAAATCATTCATTTTGAACTTCGGGATACATATGTATCCTTTTTTTCTTTAAAAACAAAAACCACTCTGTGAAGTGGTTTGCTTAGGCGGTGTTTCACCTTGTTTTTATTACGAACATAGATAAAAATAAATAATTGTCGTTTAAATAAAACACTCATCAAGATAAGTAAATTTATTTATCTTTTTATACCGTCTGTAAATAATACCACCCGATAACAATAATACGACTGCAACCCCTACAAATATTCCATTGCGCGACATAGACTACTCCTATTTATTTTCTTTTTTTATAAGAATTAAATTCCTTAAAAATCCTTTAGTATATTTACTATACAACGTTTTCAACATATAATCAATGTTATTATTCCGATTTTTAATAAAATAATAAGTCTTGCCCCATAAAGACTGTTTCTCTGTATAAAAAATGTGCATATTTTAAATACTATATCCGTATCCAATATCAAGGAGGAATGAAATGGGAATCGTAACTTTTAAAACAGATACTGTGCAAGCATGTATTGATGCATGTGAGCAATGTTATCAAGCCTGTATGGAATGTTTTAACTTATGCTTGGAAGAAGGTGTGCTTCCTTTAAGAAAAAATTGTATCAGTCTGCTGGCCGGCTGCGCAATGATTTGTAATATGACAGCATTCAAGATGTCCATGAGCGCACTCATAACAAAAGAATACTGTCAGCTGTGTGCTCAGATTTGTAATGCCTGTGCAGCGGAATGTTCCAAATTCGAAGATGACTACACACTCATATGCGCCGATGTATGCCGAAGATGTGCCGAAGAATGCAGCATCATGCTTGCAGGATGATAGGCTAAAAAAACGCCCTCGCTAAGATTTTCTTAGACAGGAGCGCTTTTTTTATTTTTGCAGTTCTTTGTTTTTGATGTAATAACTGACCTTCGAATTACTCATCCGCCGCAACTGCGTATCGAATCGCTTTAATGCTTTAATCAGCGCCGAAAGCTTGGCAAACCCATAGTTTCTTGTATCGAAATCAGGATACCTGCGGTTAAGTTTATCGCCTACTTCGCTTAAATTGATCCATCCGTCTTCATCAGAACTTTCGTTTACAATGACTTTAATCGTTCGAATTAATTCTTCTCTGTTGGCAATGCCTTCTTTCAGAGAGATTTGTTTGCCGTTTTGGCCCACTAGAGGGTTTTCCTGGTCTTTTTGTTCTTCCTGCGCGAGCACTTCCAAATATTTGAACTTTTCACATGCTGCAATAAACGACTTTGGCGTCTTTTTCTCTCCCATACCGATAACGAGCATGCCCGATTCTCTTAGACGTGTAGCAAGCCTCGTAAAATCACTGTCGCTGGACACGATACAAAACCCTTCAACATTCTTTGAATACAAAATATCCATTGCATCTATTATAAGCGCCGAATCTGTGGCATTTTTCCCCGTTGTGTATGCGTATTGCTGAATCGGTATGATCGAATAATCGAGCAGCACCGATTTCCACGAAGAAAGAACCGGCTTTGTCCAGTCACCATAGATTCTCTTATACGTGATCGTTCCAAGATTACTTATCTCATCAAATATATATTTTATATATTTGTCGGAAACATTATCGGCATCGATTAAAACTGCTATTCTTTTATCATTTTCCATTTCTTTTGCCCTGCTTTGTTTTATTGCTAATTCTTTTCTCTAATCAGTATAATATAGTTTTTAATGTAATTCAAATAAAAAGACTTCTTATAATATTTTTCATATAAATTCCCGGCATGATAATAAATAAAATGTCATTTTAAGAATATATATAAATAGCCTTAAATACACCGCATTGATCACGGATACAAAAAAGCAGCCGCACATCGGCTGCCGAAAATAACTTATTTTCCTGATTATTTTAATATTGTCGATATAGAGCATATTCAACTGGTTTTTATTTTATTACACTTTCCATAAAATCATGGCAAGCGTTGCGCGGCTTTCAACAATGAGTTGATCATCATCGGCATATCCGAGTAAAAGCCTCTTAATATCCAAATGTTTTTCCGCCGCCGCTTTTTCAAATCTTTGCGAATAACGCATCAGCGCTTCATCCACGCTCAAAACCTGTTTTTTATATTCTCTTATATAATTGATTTCAGGCTCAAAACCTTGCAGCCATAATAAATTAAAAATGCCTCGCACGGCACTCCGGTCGTTGTGCGGATCATATGTCATTTCTACCTTTAGATCTTCAATAAGATTTTGTGTTATATTATCCGTCATTTCAATCAATTGATTGATCTGGCACCATCCTTTAGACGCAGCGGTCATTTTATCGATTCCATCCCTGCTTCTCACGGCCGGACACATAGATGCAAATACAAAATCAAAACGTTTTTCCCATTCAAATGATTTCAAATCGGTCTTTTCCCAATCTGTTTTTATATATTGAATGTTACGCCGTCCCATTTCCTTTGCATTGCTTTGTGCAAGCTCTAGCATCTGCGCCGATATATCCGTTACCGTTACCTCTCTGGCATACTCGGCAAAAGCAATTGCATGCCGCCCGGTGCCTCCTCCCACATCCAGCACTTCACTGTTTGCAAGCATCCCCTTTGAAAGCAGAAATTGTGTTACCTTTAATGCACCGGCCATGCCATGCTTTTTTTGTGCTTTGTTAAAATCTTTAGCTTTCAAATCCCACAAATGCTCTGTATTGTGCATATTTGTATGATGTTTTCTCAGCATTGTTTCGTAAAATTGTTCGCTCATATCAGTCTCTCCAACTATCTATATTTTTTCGGCAATTTTTGAAATATCTTAAAGCTTTTATGTATTGGGCTCATCATTCACATGATCTATTGGCCCTTTTTATTTTTTCTTTTGCCGTCAATAAAATTTTTTATTATTTGGTTAGTTAAATCTAACCAAATAAAGTCTATCATTTATTTCTTTGTTTGTCAATTCTATCAACTTATTCTGTTTTATTTGAGACAAATGAATTGACCGTTTATGCCTGTCTTTTATAATCTTTACTTTTCGAATAAAATATGCGATACTGTAAGTTGCAACTAACCAATATGAAATATTTTTTTCACGATAAAGGAAACGATAGGAGAACATAAATGAAAAAAAACGAAACTGCCATATGGGATCGATTTTCCGTTATTTACGATCGTATTATGAAAAAAGATATCGACGCTTATCATGAAATCACAGAGAAAATTGCGCAGAAACTGCACACAGATGATGAGGTACTGGAAATCGCAACCGGTACCGGCATCATTTCATTCGGCTTATCCAAACATGTAAATCAAATTCATGCCGTGGATTTTTCTGCGGAAATGATAAATCAGGCAAAAATGAAAGCTCATGAAGCAAACATAAAAAATATATTGTTTGAAATCCAGGATGCCTATGCTCTTTTTTTCCCCTCTTTTTATTTTGATGTTGTCATCATTGCAAACACTCTTCATATTATGCCGAGCCCGGAAAGAGCACTGCAGGAAATCAGCCGTGTACTAAAACCTGGCGGCATACTTTTTGCGCCTACTTTTACGCACGCAAGCAGCAAAAAAGCGGCTCTATTATCTCGCCTCATGTCATTGACCGGCTTTCGCGCTTATCATAAATGGACACAGCAAAGCTACGAAGCATTTTTAAAGCAAAATAACTTCACCGTAATTGAATCAACTATGCTTCAAGCTTCCTTTCCTCTCTCATATACAGTGTTAAAAAAATCCTGATGCACGCTGCAAGCTCAGGCTATTTTCTTTTGCCGTCTGTCGGCTATTTTATATAAAACGGCTATAACAAAGGGCGGGAACGATAGTAAAAGAAACGCCTTCCAATACAAATATGTTTGAAAAATTACCGTGAATAATACAAAAATAACTAAAAAGACCCACATACAGATACTCGGCGTACGCCAAGTAATAGCTATAATGATCAACATAAGTATAGACGGAAGCGCATCGATCAAAAATCCGCCTATTCTAAGAAAAATATTTCCATCCATAGAAAAAATACCTATGGAAAATGACATGATATACAGTGCAAAAGCGATGGCCAGAATTCTGGGAACAAAGATAAATTGAAATTTCCCGGTCTTTCTCATTTCAAATACCTCCTTGATGAACTCTGTATATTTTATGTTTGACCTGTTTTGTCCCATTCCAACATTCCCGCAGTTATTTTATCTATGCCACCCGTATTTTCCCTTCATCTCTACAAAACGAACCATTAAAAGAGGTTCTGCAAATACCTTGCCCTGACCGTCTTTCTTAATAAGCATTAACTCTTGAAACTCTGTGGGGCCAACGGGAATAAGCATTCGTCCGCCGCAAGCCAGCTGCCCAACCAGCTCTGCGGGAATGTTTTGCGCTGCTGCCGTGCAGATAATGCGGTCATACGGGCTATGCTCAATCCATCCAAGGCTGCCGTCTCCGATTTTGTAATAAATATTTTTATAGCCGAGCCTGTCCAGCTTTTTTTTCGCGCTTTGCGAAAGCTTTTCAATACGCTCAATTGTGTAAACACATTCTGAAAACTCGGCAAGAAGCGCTGTCTGATATCCCGAACCGGTTCCTATTTCCAGTACCTTGCTGTCTTTCTGAATTTCCAAAAACTCTGTCATTTCAAGCACAAGCGAAGGCTGCGATATCGTTTGTTCATAACCGATGGGAAGCGGCTGATCGAGCCCGGCGAGATCCTTATATTCATTGTCGATAAAATAGCCTCGGTCAAGTTTTTCATAAAAATGTTTTAAGTTACGATTTTTCATCAAAAACCCTCCATTTTTATTAGTATTCGCCTGCTTTGTCTTGAATATGAAAAATTATATATCTTATATAATCTTTGATCTCTACAGATTATTTTTTATTTTTTTATAATAAAGCAGGCCCACGAGATCCGCTAAAATCCATCCTATCACGATCGAATACCATATAATACGTGTGCCGAAAACGCCTGCAAAGCTGTATGCAAGCAGCACCCTTGTACCAAGCGAAATCACCGTGAGTACCACTGACATTTTCATTCTGCCCAGGCCTCTGTAAAACCCGTAAAACATGAATAAGTATCCGATCAAAAAATAAAAGACGCCCTCAATGCGAAGATACGTAATCCCTGTTGCAATGACTTCAATTTCCCCCGGCGCCACAAAAAGCAGCATGAGTTTGCTTGCAAAAATCCATACAAGAGCTGAGATAACCAGGCCGAAGATCGTAATAAGCCCCATGGACACTTTGAATCCGTCTTTGATTCTATTTGTTTGGCCTGCTCCCTTATTTTGTGCAATATACGTTGAAAACGCATTTCCATAATCCTGCATCGGGATATAGGCAATCGTATCTATTTTTACGGCGACGGCAAACGCCGCCATGATCTGCGTTCCGAACGAATTCACAAGTCCTTGGATCATCAAAATCCCAAAATTCATAATTGATTGTTGTATTGATGTCAAAAGCGAATAATTTGTCGTCAAATAAAAAATTCTTTTATTAAATGTGATATTTCTTAATTCAAAATGCAAAAACTCTATTTTTCGTATGCAGTAGACAAAGCATAAAGCAGAAGAGATTGCCATGGAAAGAATGGTTGCATAGGCCGCTCCTGCAATTCCCCAGCGAAAAAAAACAATAAAGAGTATATCGAGCACTATATTGCATACCATTGATAAAATCAAAAAGTAAAGCGGCACTTTAGAATTGCCGAGAGCACGCAGCAGACCTGCCGACCAATTATATAAAAATGTGAAAAAAATACCGTAAAAAATAATTTTCAGATACGTTTTATTCTGTGCGACGATATCATAGGGCACATTCATGAATACAATAATTTCGTTTATAAAAAGCAGCGCAAGCACAGTCAAAACGGCTGCACATATTCCTATAAAAATAAATGACGTCGATATGCTTTGTTTCAAATCTTCATTTTTCTTTGCACCGAAAAATTGTGAAAATAACACCCCCGCTCCCATGCATAGCCCGATGAGAATGGAAGTTAAAAAAACCATGATCGTATAAGAGCTCCCCACTGCCGCAAGCGCGGAAGGCCCTATGTATCTCCCCACGATGATACTGTCGATGATATTATAAAACAGTTGAAAAATATTCCCTAAAATCATGGGAATCGCAAATGATGCGATAACTTTTAGCGGAGAGCCTTTTGTTAAATCTTTAATCACAATGTTACCAATACTTTTTTAAAATACTATTTTTTTTATAAGTAAATATGCGAAATAAAATAATAGCCATTCTTGTTTATAAAAGAGACATCGCTTTATGCCTGCTGTGAAATAATTTGTTTTTGATCTTGTTCGACAAAAATATGCTTTTCGGCTGAATAATTCTCAAGTAAAGATAGCTGCCACTTTAATAATGAAAAGTCAAACACCGTTAAAGTGAGCGTGTACTCTGCCGATATCGACATCACCAAATCATAAAGTATCTGTCTGTCTTCATTCGTGATGCCGTCTTTTAAATCTAATTTATCCAGATCGTCTATTTTCTCAAGTTCTTTGACCAGCGTGATGACCACGTCATCTTCAAGCACATACATCGCAATAAGTAGCATCGCATCATCAAGCAGACTATCAAGCGGACATGCCCATCGCATTGCCGGCTGCAAGGATTTAAACGACCGGTCATTTTGCAGATCCAACTGTTTCAAGACCCATGTAGCCTCTTGATCATCTTCATACAAAAACAGTACATGTGACGGATTGATTCCTTTATCATACATTTTACCGCAGCCAACCAATATTTGCGCCGTATAAACACCCATGATCAATTCTCCTCGCTTCGTAATAAAAACATGTCAGACAAGTCGTTTTCTGTGTATTTGTTATGGTATCATAATTCGGCGCCAAAATCCATCTTATAATGACCCTCGGATATATTTTCTTAACAGCTGTTATTTAAGATAAAATAATTCTTCAATTGATGCTTTTCTTGAATTTACTGATGCAATCTGTGACACAGCCGATTATGATCAATACAACAAGTACTTTGATACCTATATTCCAAAACCGCATCATACTTTCAAGCGAGATCCCTATAGCCTGTGAAGCTTTTGCAAAAATATCGGGGTTGAATATTTTCCGGCTCAGCAGAATGACACTCCAAACTATTGCCGAAAAAATATTATTCAGTGCATTCACAACCGCAAGCCTGATATTCCAGTCACCGAATACTATTTTTAATACGGCTGTGAGCACACCGAAAAGTATGGCAAGAGTGATAGTGATGATCGACATATACTGACTCAGCGCGTTCACATCAAATAAAGGTGTATTTATAAGCATGCCGTTTTCACGAACATACCACCCTATCAATTCGGGCGTGTAGTATAAAACAGCAAAAAATAAAACGCTGAAAATAATGCTTACGATGCCTTCGGATTTCGGGATCGATTTCGCGATATATTCCGCTTTTTTTAAATCTTCCACATTCCATTTCTTTTTCTTCATAATTTTATTTGTATTGCTGTATTCAACGACGGCAAACATGATCGTAAACACTGTGAAAACGCCTGCCGCAGCCTAAATTGCACTGATCACGCATCCTGCTATGATATCAGTGATACTCATATCTTGATTTGCAAAAATATAATCCAAAAAGAAAATCAGCACAGCTACCACTGCCATAATAGGAATAAGAATCTTTAATATTTTAATATAACTGTGGTAATATTGAGGGCCTATCAAATAACGTTTTTTATTGCGGTATTCATCTGCCAAGTTCATAGGATCGCCAAGTTCGCTTAAAACTTTTTTAATATCTTCTTCATCGTATTCTTCATCGAGCATGCTCAAAACGTGAGCATAAAGCTCCTTTTTCACATCTTCCCGCTCTGTGGGAGGCAGGTATTTGATGACCTCAGAAATATAAATTTCAATTAAATTCATTGATTGTCCTCCATAATTAATTGATTGGTATTCTCCACAATCTCAAAATAAGCCTTGCATAGTTGGCCGTGGATTTCTTCCCCATATGAACTGATTTTGTAATATTTTCTCGGTTTGGCACCTTCGGTATTCCAGCAGCTTTCAAGTAGAGCCTGCTTTTCCAGCCTTCTCAGCAGCGGATAGAGGGTGTTGGCTTCAATGCTGACACCTTTGGCCTCCAATAGCTCAATTAAAGAATATCCATACCGGGGTGCCCTTAACTGGCTTATTACATGGATGATCAGTGTTCCATTGTCAAGTTAATTTATTCAAAACAAAAAAATAAAGCTGTTTGACAACAGCTCTTTATAAAAAATTATTATCTTTATCTTTTTTGTATTATTCTGATAAAGGATTTTCCATGATACCTACAAATAGAGACGTATTTGTTTTCAGGTCTATGACACCGTAGATGAACGGCTTATTGAAATTCAATTCTTTTTCGGCCGATGGCATGCTTGTAAGTCCTACTTCAACTGATGTAGCCGCCGCCGCTTCGGTTCCCTTTTCATCTACTTTAATATACGTCTTATGGAGCACATCACTGATATACAGATTTTTGATATGAGCCTCGTTCATTAGAGAAAGATCTGCCTCCACAGTATCAAATGCATCTATAATGCCCAGTTGCGTTAATTCATTGATTAAGCTGTCTTCGTAGCTCGTTTCAAATTTCGGCATAGATAATTGCACTGTCGCCGCCTCTTTATTTTCTATCATACGAAACAGGTTTTCAAATAATGAAGTACCTTGGCCTTCTATCCATTCTCTGACAGGCATGTCTTCGTTTGGCAAGAGCGCAAAATATGCAAGGTCTTCATTTTCATATGAAAGTAGAACCCCCTGTGCATTTTGCCCCGAAATATAATCCATTGAACCCGTTTTATTCAAAAAATCAGTCTGAAGAGTTCCGTCAGGTGCATAAAACACCGCCTCTTTTGTATCATTACTCGAGAACGGTTCCATCCAGTCTGATTTAAAATAAATCGTATTGATCAAATACATGACCACATCAGAATCGATGGAAGAAATGATTTTGCCTATTTTGCCTTGTGTCGCCTGACTTACCCATTCATTGATCGTATTTGGCGCTTTGCTGTCTTTGAAGTCTAACTTCTGCAGCTGTGCGTTATAGTAATTGGCATTATTTTGCAAAAATTGTCCGTCCGGCACAAATGTTTGGTCATACCATATGGAATCGGCGATTGAAAGTGTGGTTTTCTCACCGGATAAATCCAAGAGTGCAAGCAAATCACGGCTGGCTGCATTGATCATCTGGAGAGTAATACCCCGGCTAGCCAGCGCATCCAGTATTTCCGTCTTCGTGTTGCCATCTGCTCCGTTGACCGTCATAGCCAGCGCCAAATAGACCGATACCGGTGATATCATCACATTACCGCCGTTTTCACAAGACGAGATAAACAATTCTGATGCAAAATCATTCAGGCAACTCACATATACACTATCGACAAGCGCATTGGCTGCAGATTCATTCTGAGCGTTGACGCCTTCCATCAAATCGGTTGCTTTGATCGTTTTTGAAGCGCAGCCCGTTGAAAGCAAGATCAGTCCAATCATAACAATAATAAAAATATTCACCATATTTCTCTTCATATATTTCTCCATGGTATTTTTTTTGTCATTGAATTCTTCTGTATTTAGACGATATTTACTGCGAAAATATTACAATTAATATAAATATAGTATTTGCATTGGATAATTTATTTATAGATCATAAAACTATTTTTTGATAAATCGCTTCTTTATAAAGATACCGAGTAAAACAATGGCTGCCAGAATTAAAACAAATATCGTGATTGTGGCGTATGTATTCGTGCCGGTTACAATGTTTTCCCATGATTCCCCGGCCGCAACACCCAAATGAACAAGCAAAGTATTCCATACGAGTGACCCGATGGTTGTGTAAAGCAAGAAAAGTCCGATCTTCATTTGCGCCATTCCTGCAGGAATTGAAATCAGACTGCGAAGTACCGGAATACACCTGCAAAATAATACGGTGATCTTGCCTTTTCTGTTGAACCAAGAAGTCGCCCTGTGCAAATCGGCTTTTTTGAAATGGAGTATTCTGCCTACTCTGCCGTCTAAAAGTTTACCCAAATGTTCTTCGGAAAGTAATCTTCCCACGCTGTAGAGAATAGCGGCTCCGATGAGAGAACCTACCGTTGCAGCAAGGATTACTTCCCACGCTTTGAAATCGCCATAGGTCGTCATAAATCCACCGAAAGTGAGGATCACTTCGGAGGGTATCGGCGGGAATATATTTTCAACGGCTATCAAGAAAGCGATCCCAAAATAGCCGAATTGATTCATGATATTGATAATCCAGTCCTGCATTCTCTCTCCCTGACTACATGTGTGCAAACTCTACTGTTGCATAAGAATTGCCGTCTACACTACACAAATCCACAATAACAGTGTACTGCATATGATAAATTTTGGGTATCATGACGTCTTTATATTTTGCCGGTATTTTATATTCTGCACGCATACGGCCGCATGTATAGCCTTCCGGCATATATTCCTGTGCAATAGTGATATATTTTGCATTATTCACATGCTTATTAAAATCCATATGTGCCTTTAAAACAACGACAGGTTCTGCCTCTTTAGGCTCTATGTCGGGCAGAGCGATCTTTCTGTCGAGGTATTGCATTGGATATTTTTGTTCTGTGAGTATCTGGGTTACAAATTCTTTTGGCATTAAAACCGCTTTACCAGTATGTGTATCCACAAATGCACCGATTGAAAATGAGGCAATACAGACTTTTTCGTCTTTATCCAAAATAATAGTATTTCGGTACGCATAAGGCCTTTTACAATCAAATATCCATGTCTTTACCGTAATATTCTCATGATATACCGGTAACCTGATAATATCGATTTGCCGTGAAGCATAGAAAATTTCAATATGGTTTCTTTTCATGTATTCTTTTTGACTTTTCATGCTGTCTACATGAAAAATACTGCAGTCTTGCAGTATATCGGCCATCGCATCAAGCGATAAGGTACTGTCTACGCCAACGCTGCTTCGTCCAAGTTCTCTTCTTATTTCAAACATCTATCAAACCTTTAATTCTGTCGTTTGTTTTATTGTATCAAAGAGCCCGCCGGTTGTCTATGATTTATTATTGCTTGGTAATCAACTCCACCTGCAAAAGCTTTTATGCATCATTGCCGCAAACTTGTTTCGAATCATTTTTTTTGATTGTATAACGAAGCGCTCCTTTGCTGCATCCGTCAACACACTCTCCGCATAAAATACACTCCGAGGTGAGGATATATCCATTTTTTACGTTCCGACTGACGTAAATGCTCATTGGGCATTTACGGTCGCATATCTTACAGTCTATACATTTTGAGGCATTTGTTTCGATCCGCAATTGCGGAACTTTAAACAGTCTGCCGACATGATAACCCGCAGTCAAAAATGGTGCCATCCAGCAAATGCTATGACAGGCTCCGCGTTTTCCGAGCAACAATGTAAGAACGCTAAACAAGATAAGCACACCGTAATAAAGAATATATCGATCAGGACTATCGACCGATATGATATTATCTGTTAAATATAAGGGATCAATCGCTGTAATACCTCCGGCTAAAATAAAAGCTATTATAATGAAAACAAACCATATTGCAAAAATGCTGTAGCGAACAATTCGCAGTCTTTTTACATTGACATTTCTATGATTGATATATTTTGCAGCCTCCGACAAGCCTGCCATTGGGCAGACCCATGCGCACCATGCACGTCCAAAAAAAATCGCGCCAATGAACAGAAACATAAACAGCAGCAAACTACCCGATACGATGCCGATTATTGCCCCGCTTAAGGAAACATATGGAGAAAAATAATTCAGCGTGATCGGCAGCAGCAGCAAAAAGAGGAGTATGACGGTTCTTCTTATCTTTTGTCTCATTTTCCGGCTCCTACATACAAAGTATTTAATAAATAAATTATAGCATATTTACTTTAAAATAAAGCTGCAACCATATGTTAATATATGGCTGCAGCATGAAAATAACGGTTTAGATGTTTAAAATGCCTTATTATCTTTTATTTTAAAACGTATAACTGTTTTAAACTGGTCCCCGTCAACATAAAGCTTAAAATCTCCGCCGCTCACGTTCGTAAAGCTCTCGGCAATGGAAAGCCCAAGACCGTTTCCTTCGGTCGAACGTGCTTTATCACCTCTGCTGAAACGCTGTAATATCTCTTCAGATGTAAAGTCCATTTCATATCCTGCCGTATTAATAATCGTTGCAACTGCTTCATTGTTTTTTTCTTCGAGGCGAACATATACCCTTGTTGAATCAAGTGAATATTTCAGCGCATTGTCGAACACATTTAAGAAAACGCGATACATTTTTTTGCCGTCGGCAATGATGTAAACAGGATTTTCCGGCATGCTTACTTTAAACTTAAGGGCCGACTGCTCGATCTCATCACTCATATCCGCAAGCGTTTGCTCAATTAATTTTTTCAAATCAATTTTTTCCCACTCAACAGCAATGTCTCCGCTCGTGCTCTTGGCCAAATCAAATAAGTCGGATACGATATGTCGCAATCGTTCGGCTTTTTGCGCCAGGATATTCACATAATCACGAGCACTATCGCTTAAATCCTCCTCCTTTGAAAGCAGATCCACATAGCTGATAATAGAAGTAAGAGGCGTTTTTAAATCATGTGATACGTTTGTGACCAAGGCAATTTTCATTCTTTCCGCTTTCATTTGCTCCTCAAGGCTTTCGTTAAAGCCCTTGTTGATTTCTTCATAAGTTTTTCGATTGCCCTTGATAAACCAGTAAATCATTACAATTTCTAAAAATACGGGAAGCAGAACCGCGACGCTGTATTTCCATGCAAAAGCAATTAATACTAGGATGAAACTTGCGATGATAAAAAACATCTGCCGATAGAAGAGTGATTTTGTCAGCGGATATTTTTCAAACTTCCTTCCGTCAAAAAAGCTTCTCAAAAAGTCAAATATTTTATAACAAACAACATAAATCAAGCTGTGCTTTACAAACCTGCCCGCTTTTATTTTTCGTATCAAAGACAGGAAAACCACTAAACAAAGCGTAAAAGCCGCAGCCGATGCCACTCCGAGCAGTACATATGTGTAGACTTCATACGTAGTCATATTACCTGCGAGGGCATACCCATAATAAAAATGGTTATTTGTCGCAAAGGCTATGGCAAAAGAAAGAAAACACATGCCGATAAGCGCCGCAAGCAGTATATCGGAATAAATACTGTCCAGTTTTGACAGATGCAGCTGCCGATCCTGCGGTTTCCTGCCGGTGACACAAATAAGCCAGATAAGAAAAAACAAACTGAGCAGCAGAGATATCAGAATACTGACTGCGTACGGCATCAAATAATCCCGGTTTGCCTCCCAGATAACCTGATGATCTGCCATAAATTCGTCACCAAAAGCAATATAAATAGTAACTCCATCATCAAACGCATAAAGCGCATGAGCGTTTGTATTTTCGCCAAACGTCCATTCCCCGTTCTCATATGCATAAAACGAATCACTATATTGTGCAAAAAACGCTCTGTTTGTGCTCTCTACATTCGAATAAGACTGCTTGCCATCACTGATATAATAATAATAGTCGGCATTTGACGGCATGGATTCGCCCTCCAGCAGTGTTCTATACACATCCGCATACGCGTTATCTACATAGCTGCTTTCAAAAGAGAAGCTGTCTTTATACTCTTTTATAATCAAACATTCCGGGTTTATTTCTTGTGAAGAAATAAATACAAGCTGCATCCATGCAGCAGCAGCCAGTATTACTGTAAGCAAAAACACAATGATTTTGGTAGCTCTGCTTGTGCAGAAATTTCTGAATTTTGTCCCTTCCATAATATCTCCTTTGTGCAGAAAAATCAGTTATATTTTTCGATTTTATAACCAATCCCCCATACAACTTTTAAATATTTAGGCTCTCTCGGATTAATTTCAATTTTTTCACGGATACGACGAATATGCACCATAACCGTATTCTCAACGGAATACGCCACTTCATTCCATACACGTTCATAAATATTTTCAGCAGAAAAAACGATGCCCGGATTGCTCATGAGCAGCTCTAAAATTTTATATTCTTTGGGCGTGAGGCGTACAGCTTCCCCGTCGACATAAAGTTGCTTTGAATCTTTATTCAAAGAAAGACCTCCGATATTGATCTGTGCATTTTGTTCACTGTTTTGCATATCTCCAAGATGTATATACCGCCTCAGCTGACTTTTTACTCTCGCAATCATCTCTCCCGAATGAAACGGCTTTGTGATATAATCATCCGCTCCCATGCTGAGCCCCAAAATTTTATCACTGTCTTCAGATTTCGCAGATAAAATAATAATCGGAATATTTTTATGCTCTCTTATTTTCATCATCGCCGAAAGCCCATCGAGTTTTGGCATCATTACATCAAGAAGAATAAGCTGTATATTATTTTCAACGAGCTTATCAAGCGCTTCTAAGCCGTTGTATGCTTTGAGAACTTTGTATCCTTCCAAATGAAGTAGTTTTTCAATCGCCGAGGCTATTTCCTTATCGTCATCCACCACCAATATCGTGGGTATATCCATATTCACTGATCCTCCTATCTTAGCCTATATACAGGCTAATCGATAAACCTTTCAATAAACTAAGTATATTTCTTACAAATTCCTTAAACAAACACATTTTGTATTTTTAAATATGTGTATCAAAAATAGAAGTTTGCCGATTCTTGAGAGGTTTTGCGCCTGCATCATAAATTCTGTCATTTGGTCCAATATTCCCTATTAAAAGCGGGGCGGAACTGTCGTGTTTTTTTACGTTATTTCTTACTTTATCTAGAGATGCATTTGCGTAGCAATAGGAGCATAAATGCATGCAGCAATCATAGGAGCCTATATCAATGCTTTCCGTGCAGCCGCACAGCTTCCTTTGACCTTTTGCATTATGCATATCCAAACTACATCCTAGCAATTTTTCAATAAGGTTCTTGTCAATGCAGGCTCCATGCAAAATACCAAGCGCACTTAGATCAATCTCTTCGGCACACGTTTGAAGCGCGATATGATATTTTTTTGCAACATTGCTTAGCTCTTGTGCCAAAGCAAACTTTATTTCATCATCAATTGCCGGTCCGATCGCTTCTTTTGCAGACCTGCTGAGCTTATCGTAGATATCCACAAAGCTGATGATGCATGTGGACGTGTAGCCATAAAGCTGCGAAAGCAGCTTTTCAAATTGACTGATATGATAAGCCAACGTATATTTTTTATTGATGATAATGGGGTCATATCGAAGTATCACTCTCTGCCTGCCTATACGCCGGCTCAGCAGTTTAAAGCTTTCTATAAGCTGCTTTTCAGGCGGCAGCTGCGGCTCCAAATCTATCTCATACAAATTGATCGTCCATAAAAAATAATAACAATATCCCCTATCATCCAAGATGTCCAATTTGTTTATAAGCGGAGAGGCGTTTTTAGTCCAAAAGACAATGCAATCAACAACATCTGCCGATAAAGGCACCCTGCTTATTTGATGACTGTTAAACGGATTTCTCACATATACGCAGCCTTCTTTGATACGGCTGATAAACCACTCGGAATAAAAAGCCGGGATATCACATCTCCTGCTCGCACTGATGATCATACTGCTTTCCTTCTTACACTTTACATATTTTTTTACTCTTATCATATCACATTTATTTGTACACAGCATAAAAAAACCACATACGCAATGTGGTTTGATTACTCAAAAAAAACCATCTATAAAAGCTGCGCTTTTTGATAGATCTCATCTTTATCTTTTTGTTTTAATAATTTATCCGTAAAGAAAGCGATAATGGCAATGCCGATAACATCAACCGCAAGCCTTACGAGCATGAACTTAACACCGAGACTGGATGCCTCAAATAGTATCAGCGGTATCTTCGTCGTTGACCATGCGCCCAGCATGATGAACACATTCGACAGCTTGCTTCCTTTTTTTAGCAGTACTCCAGCTACCGGAAAAGCGCCATAAAGAGGACCGGCAGCGGCTGAACCTATCAGATAAGCCAAGAGGATTCCAATAATTCCAGAACCTTCTCCCATGTATTTTACCATCGATTCCCGCTTGACCCACACATCGAGCAGTCCGAGTAAGATAAAAATCGGCGGAAGCACAGAGAGCATTTCAAGCAGGCTTTTGAATGAAAGCTTAATAGAGCTATATCCGACTTTCGGAAAAAACAAAATCAAAAATATATCAATAAGCGCTAAGAAAATAAAAAGCCTGTATTTCTTTGCAATATATTTTGCCTTTTCTCTCACATCACCACCCCCATAACCCAGGCTACGCCGATGGAAAAGATAAACGCCAAAACATTTCTGATGATCGTCGCCCTTTTGCCAAAATATTTTATCTCAACCGGTATCGTCACAATACCCACCATCATCAACGCCGATACAAATGCCGCGATCTGCATATAACCCGCACCGCTTTGGAGGAGTGCCGCCGCAAGCGGAAAGGCGATAAACCCCGGGATCAGTGTGACAGAGCCGATGATGAGTGCCACAAATACACCAAGCCATCCCGACTCGCCGCCAAGCAGCACCGAGATTTGCTGTGGTGTCAAGATTGTGAGTAAAATACCAATGATCAGCAGAATGGAGAGTATTTGCGGCAAGATATTTTCAAAAGACTTTAATGCTTTCTTTAGCGCTAAGATAGTTTTTTGTTTACTTTTATACAGCGACAATCCGAGTGCCGTAGCAGCAATTACGTATAGCGCAATTGTCATAAATACCTCCCCGGTTTATATAAGCCCGATGCTCTGAATCATCAATGGTTATGATTGCAAACCGTTCCTGTTGATTTTAATTCGCCTTTTAAATATTTTTCAACGGCTTCATCCGCATCGCCATAAGCACCGACAATGACTTCGATATTTTTTTCGTTGAAAATATCGATTGCTCCGCCGCCCATTCCACCTGAGATAATTACTTTCACACCCAGATCATTTAAATAGTTCGGCAAAAATCCCGGTTTGTGTCCCGGATTCGGCAATGTCGTTTTTTCAACGATTGCACCGTCTGCCGTATTATAAATTATAAAGCTTTCGCAATGGCCAAAATGTTCGGTGACCATGCTGCCTTCACACGCTACTGCAACTTTCATTCTTATTCCTCCATTTTTTTAAAAATTGTATCCAAATTTTCTATCAGTTTGTCATCTACTAGCTCAATCATTCCCTTATCCATCGCAGCTGCGACTTTCGGGTCGATCGGAAGTTTTATAACGTTCTTGATATTATATTTGTCCGCGATTTGTTCGATATGGCTTTCGCCAAATATTTTGTATTCCTTGTCGCATTCCTCACATTTAAAATATGACATGTTTTCAACAAGTCCTATGATTGGAATATTCATCATCTCGGCCATTTTAACTGCTTTTAACACAATCATTGACACCAATTCCTGCGGAGAGGTCACAATGATGATTCCGTCAACGGGGATCGACTGAAACACGGTCAGCGCAACATCGCCTGTTCCGGGAGGCATATCAATAAACATGTAGTCAACATCCTTCCAGATCACTTCTGTCCAGAATTGCTTTACCGTTCCGCCGATGAGAGGGCCTCTCCATACAACCGGGTCTGTTTCATCTTCAAGCAGCAGATTAATTGATATAACATCAATACCTGTGGCGCTTTTTACCGGCAGCACGCCCATCTCGGTAACGTCTGCTTTCTTTTTAATATTAAACGCTTTTGGAATAGACGGTCCTGTGATATCCGCATCGAGTACCGCAGTGGCGTGACCTCTTCGATTCATGCCGACAGCCACAAGTGAAGTGACCATTGATTTGCCCACTCCTCCCTTGCCGCTGATGATTCCGATAACTTTTTTCACATTGCTCATTTCATGTGGTTTTTCTAAAAAACTTTGTTGACTTTCTTGTCTGTCAGCACAGTTTTCGCTGCAAGACGCACAATTTTGATTGCAATTTTCGCTCATTTTTTTGCTCCTTTTATCTTTAATAATATTAAATAATCAACTCATCGCCTGTTGCGAGGTAATTGATTTGTTTGCCCATGGCCTCTTTTAATACTTCATAAGGCTGCGTACCTGTGCAATGGCAGGTATAAAAGGTAGATTTTGTATTTTTAAGCCTGTCTGCTATTTGCCTGATAAAATCTATATCTTCTTTGTTCTTCTTCGAAAGATTAAACAAATGAAAGCCTCCGATGACTACATCTGCATCCTGCTTGCCCAGCATGCGATGCATATGATCAATAATATTGACAATGCCCCTGTGCGCGCATCCGGCCAGCAGCAAGCTTTTTTTCTCCTGTGTGATGAGTAAGTTTTGCTCATGCTCAAAAGTATCAAGCTCAGCTTGCAAGTGTGTATCTGTCTGCATAAACAAGACCTTATTGCCAGTAGGATTCAGGGTATTTCCTTTTACGCCGGAAAATAATTCAAGACCATCGTCTATTTTTAAATAATCCTGCGTTAAAATAAATCGATCATTTAAGAAAAGCATTCGATCAAGCCCTATATATTCCATTGTGCCGTCTTCTCTTTTGGCATAATATTTTTCAAACGCTTTTTTGCTGATGTATACGCTGGCTTTTTTATTGAGTTCTAAAAATGCTTTAAGCCCGCCGCCATGATCGAAGTGCCCGTGAGAAACAACGGCAATGTCCACTTCTCTCAAATCTACGCCTAAGGATTCGGCGTTTTTTATAAAGTTTTCGCTTGCTCCTGTGTCAAAAAGTATTTTATGCGTATCGGTTTGTACAAATAAACTCAAGCCGTGTTCACAGTATAAATTCTCGGAATTTGAAATATTTTCTATCAAAGACAAAACTTTCATACATTCACCCTTATTTATTTAATATTTTTAACGTTTTTTCATAAATATCTCTAACAGCTTCTCCCGCCCGACACGGCACCTGCACAATGCTTTTACCGCTGTTGATCGCTTTGACCGCTTCCTTATCATAGGGGATTTTCCCCACAAACGGCAATTTATGCTCGTTACAAAATTGTTCTATTTTATCTGTGTTTTCTAAATTTGTATCATATTTATTAACACAAATCGCAACGGGTGTTAAAAATTTCTGAGCCGTTTTAATGATACGCTCCATATCTGAAATACCCGATACAGACGGTTCCGCCACAAGCAGTACCATATCCACACCGCTGATCGAAGCAATAACAGGGCAGCCTATACCGGGAGAGCCATCAATGACGGCCAATTCGGCACAGACAGCATGATCCTTCATTTGTTTTTTTACTTCGGTTACAAGCATCCCTGATGTGCCGCTTCCCATTTTCAACTGTGCCGTCGAAAAAACACGATCGTTTTTATAAAGCATCAACTCTCCGGCTACAGCATCTTTCATCTCAACAGCACCTGCGGGGCAGATCGCCTCGCACACAGAGCAGCCTTCACAGGCAAACGTATCCACTTTGAAATCTTCATCAATGGCATCAAACCTGCAGTGTTGCCTGCAAAGTCCGCAAGAGACGCATTTCTCTTTATTGATAACAGCTTTGGGCAACCCGTAGTAATCCGACAGTATCGGCTCGTCGTGCATGGAGAGTACCAAATGCAGATTAGGTGCATCCACATCGCAGTCCGCAGATGCTTTTGCTTTTGCAAGATTTATAAATGCGCTTGCCACGGTTGTCTTGCCTGTACCGCCTTTACCGCTTAAAATCAATAATTGCTTCATAGCCCGACCTCCTTTTTTACTTGTTCAAGCAAGGAGGAAAACATATCGCCATATTTTTCGCTTTGCCTTGCTGCGATCTCGGCATTGGAATTTAACATACCAAGCTCGTTTTCAAAAGGAATTCTGCCGAGTATTTCAATATTGTTTTGTATGCAAAATTCTTCGGAAGGATTTTCGGCATCCAAACATTTATTTAAAACAACACCACACGGTTTGTTGAACAAGTTTACGAGTTCGTAGACCATCTGTAAATTATGCACGCCAAAAAGCGTAGGCTCGGCCACTAAAATGCAGTAATCGGCATCTTTGATGCTTTCCATTACAATACAAGCACTTCCCGGCGGACAGTCTATAAAAATGAGTTCCTCTTCATTAGTGATATCTTTGAGCAAATTCTGAATGATCGGCACACCCGATGCTTCACCTGTGTTGAGGATTCCCGTATAGACCTTCACATTCTGCGATATGCCCCGCTGCACTCTTCCGATGATCTTTTCTCTTTCCGAGAGTGCTTTTTGCTCACATAGCAACACGCATCCGCCGCAGGAATGGCAGACATCGTCAAAAACGATGAGAGAGTCTGCCGCATAAGCAAGAGCGTTAAATTTGCAGAAATCAACGCATGTTCGACAACCGCTGCATTTTTTTGCATCAACAACCGGGATTTTTATTTTTATTTCTTCTTCCTTTATATTTTCCGGTTTAAAGAAAAGATGCCCGTTTGGCTCTTCGACATCACAATCTATATAGACAGATTTTCCGGCTGCCACCGCCAAATTCACACTTATCAGTGTTTTTCCGGTGCCACCTTTACCGCTTAAAATTGCAATTGTATTTTTATTTTTGCTCATTTCCGTGAAATCCCGGGTGAATGTCTGTAAGCAAGGTTAGTTTTTCATTTGAAAAGGCATCAATATTTTCCTTGATGCTCGCATCTATTGCTTTATAAATCAACACCTGCGCTCCTGTTAAGACTTTTTCGGCATTTTCTCCGCACCTTGGGGTAATCAATACTGTTGCCCTGTTATCGGCAATAACCTGAGCGGCTCTAATCCCCGCACCTCCCTGGCTCAAAACAGCACTGTTATCTAAATACTGGCTTTCTTCTGTGTCTGTATTATATAAAAGAAAAAACGGTGCCCGCCCAAAAGACGGATACACTTTTTTATCCAACGATTTATCTTCTGTAGGAATCGCTATAATCATTTCATTTCCTCCGCTAAATTAAAATTATTTTTTTTAAAATACTCATTGATCGTATTTTTTAATGCGCCCACGCCTAAAACCGAACAATGGATTTTATCTTCCGGCAACCCGCCGAGCGCATCTATGATGTCATCTTCAGTGATTTTTAATGCTTCATTCAGACTTTTGCCTTTCGCAAGCACACTTGTCATGCTTGAAGTAGCAATTGCCGCAGGGCACCCGAAAACGAGATACCCTATATCACTGATCATAAAATCTTTAACTTTTATATACATGCAAAGATAATCTCCACATGATGCGTCCCCTGCTTCGCCTTCGGCGTGCGCGTCAGGCAGACTACCTATGTTTTGGGGACACATAAAGTGCTCTATGACCGTATCAGAATACCTCTCAATCATGACCGCCATCCTCTATCTCAGAATGGCCGCTGCCATTTCTATGCCTTTTGCACGTTGCACTGCCGCAACCCGGGCCTGATCCGTCACAGAGCTGATATTCTCCGCCTTTGATGAATAAAACTTTACCGTTCACAACAGACTCGGCAAGTTTTTCCCTCGCATCATTATAAATGCCCTGCACGGTTGTTCGGGCTATATTCATTTGCTTGGCACACTCTTCCTGTGTATAACCTTCAAGGTCTATCAAACGAATCGTTTCATATTCGTCAACTGTCATATTCACATATTGCTCGTTGCTTACGTCTTTATCCAGCGGCCCGAAACGATCGCTTTCCGGCAAGCAGCATATCTTCCGCCATTTTCTGGGTCTGGGCATTCTCCCACCTCAATTCATACGAAAGCAGCAGATGCGCATTTCTGCCGCTTCCATTCTTTTATTAGTCTTCTAATTGCTTATTAATGGCATTGAGCTCATTTTGCAATCTTTCTTTTTGCTGGCGCAGCACTTCTTTGTCTGATAGAGTGTTGTTTTGCATATTTGCAAACCATCTGTAACCTCTTTTACACCCATATCCGAGTCCCAATAATCCAAGACCTGCAGCACCATATTTTACCATGTTTGTATTGCAAGGGCCAACACCTCGACCAGTCATAGGACCGGCTCCCATTGGACCTGTTCCGTCTCTTCTCGGCATAATTTTCACCTCCTATATTTCTGACATATGTCACTTTCAATATTTATTATATGTATTTTGTGACATATGTCAATAATAAATTCATATTTTTGCAAAATTTTTTTATTTGCAAGTGAAAATTTTTTCTTTTGTAACAGTATACTCTCAAAATACTCTCAAATAGATATAGGTCAAATCTCTTTCGGCAAATGATGAAAATACATTTCCATGCAGTCTGTATTATTTTCAAGTGCCTTCATTGTGCATGGATGTGGATTTGCATAAATGACGAGATAATCTTTTTCGTCAAGCTGCTCGCGCACAGAAAAAGCAAGATACTCTCTTCCCAAGGAAAACCGGGCGTTGATGCCTTTTTTATTTCCTCTTGCATCAAGCCTGACCCACTTATCTAAAGAAGATAAATAGACTGCGTTTAAAGCATGGATACAATACCCGCTTTCCATAGTATCTCCGATTGTAAGCCTTTGATAGCAAAATCCTGCTGGAATATTCATCGCCCGCAGCAATGCGGCAAACAAATTTGATTTGGCATAGCAGATTCCTTCACCATATTCAAGCACTTGCGAAGCCGTAATTGTAACTCTACTGCTTTGTATATCAACAGAATGGGAGATTTCGTCACGAACAAACTGATATGCCTTAATAATCCTTTCTATATCACTTTCACAATTTTTAAAAGTTTCATTGATGTAATTACGTATGTTTTTTTTATTAAAGTTTACATACTCGTCATATTTTAAATATTCTTCTATATCCGCAAATTCTAAATTCATCTATTTTCTGCCTTTGGATTTTTTTACCATTATACTATTCATTTTTAAAATTTCCAAATTTTTTCTTTTTGTATAAAAAACGACTTTTTTTATCATACTAAAGATGTATGAAAATAAAAAAATAATTAATTTTTTGAAATAAAGGAGGGGATACAATGAGTATCATTGGTTGGATCATACTTGGAGCTATCGTTGGGTGGATTGCAAGCAAAATTACCGGAAACGATGCTACAATGGGCGTGGGCGCAAATATTGTTGTAGGTATTATAGGCGCTTTTATAGGCGGTTGGATTATGAATATGTTTGGTGGTCAGGGTATTACCGGGTTCAACATCTGGAGTTTTGTTGTGGCACTGGTGGGGGCGGTAATATTGCTTGTTATCGTGAACGCAATACGCGGTCACGGCGGTCGAAGAAGCCAGAACTATTAATTATGCTATTTTCATATGCCCTTTTATTTTAAAAGGGCTTTTTTGATTTTCCCGCTTTTTTTTACATCATAATGATGATAATATAAATACAATATTCTATTTTTAAATGGAAGGATAGAAAATGAACTACAGAAAAAACCCTAAAAACGGAGATATGCTTTCGGCCCTGGGTTATGGATGCATGCGTTTTACAAAAAAAGGCACTGCCATCGACCAGCAGAAAGCCGAGAAAGAAATGATCGCCGCCATCGAAAACGGCGTGAATTATTTTGACACTGCCTATATTTATTCGGGCTCCGAAGTTGCTCTCGGAAAATTCCTTGCAAAAGGTTACCGCGATAAAATCTTTCTTGCGACAAAGTTACCTCATTATCTCATAAAATCAAAACAAGATATTGACAGGTATTTTTCTTCACAGCTCTACCGCTTACAGACAGATTATATCGATTATTATTTGATACATATGCTCTCTGATATCAATGTTTGGCAAAGGCTTAAAAATATCGGTATCGAAGACTGGATCAAAGACAAGAAAGCTTCCGGAAAAATAAGGAATATCGGGTTTTCCTTTCACGGCGGCACAACGAGTTTTATTACGCTCATTGACGCTTACGACTGGGATTTCACACAGATCCAATTCAATTATCTGGACGAACACAGTCAGGCAGGCATCACAGGGCTTCAGTATGCGTCTTCCAGGGGTCTGCCCGTTATCATCATGGAGCCGCTTCGCGGCGGCAAACTTGCAAATCTGCCGAAAGCGGCTGAAAAAATAATGCAGGATGCACCCGTTCAAAGAAGCGCAGCTGAATGGGGACTGCGCTGGGTACTCAATCACAGCGAAGTCACGGTCGTGCTCTCCGGTATGAACAGCCTGACACAAGTGCAGGAAAACGTGCGCGTCGCCTCGGAGATAAAACCGGGCACGATGTCTACCGAAGCGTTGATGCTGATAGAAAAAGTAAAAAAAATATTGAATGCGAAAACAAAAGTGCCTTGCACGGGCTGCGGCTACTGCATGCCTTGCCCGCAGGGTGTGGATATTCCCGTCTGTTTCAAAGCCTACAACGATGTGTATGCAGACAGCTGGTTTACGGGCATGAAAGAATACTTTATGTGCACGACTTTAAAACCTGATCCTTCCAATGCGTCCAAATGCATTCAATGCGGCAGGTGCGAACAACACTGCCCGCAAAAAATCGAGATCATAAAAGAATTGCAAAACGTAAAGAAAAAAATGGAATCACCCGCTTACAAACTGGCAAGACTTGCGACAAAAAAGAGGTTTTAAATTCCATTTCTGGTGCTTTCTCCAAATTTTTATGAACTATATCCTAATTACTGCAAAGACACCATTGCAGTACATATTCAACAGCTAAGCAGGCCGTTTCTGAAAAGAATACAGGTCTGCTAACTGTTTATACGCTTTTTATATTTCTTCTTTTGGAATCAAGCTTATGGAAACAAAATTAATAAACCGACAGCATCATCTGTATTCGCGGTTGGAAAAAGTCTTTTCAAAGCTGCATATACCCTTCAATCATTTAACAACGCAATACATCTGCGCTTTATCGATCGCTTCCTGCAAAAATTCGTTGCCAATTCCCGGCAGCTCCGCCGGCTCCAAGCATCCGTTCACAGGCTGTCGGTTATACTTTGTGAAACCGAAGTTGAAGCCCATACGATAGCAAACAGCATGCTCATGGATACAGAAATTTGGAATCGCCGTCTCAAACTGGGCCGCCACATCAGAGGAAAGCGGACTGGCAAATGCATGTGCCTGTACTAAAATATCATATGTATGCGCCATATCCGCAACCTTGCGGACTTCGGTAATGCCGCCGCTGTTGCCGATATCGGGCTGAATCATCTGTATTGTTTGGTCAACGAAGTAGGGCGCGTATTGCCACCTCGTATAAATACGTTCACCGTTTGCAATCGGAATGCTGGTGCTGTTTTTTATAAAGCGTGCGGTCTGCGGCGTGGGTGTGTTCGGCTCTTCAAAACAAAACGCATTGTGTTTTTCAGCTATTTTGGCTATTTGAACAGCGCCGCTTGCAGATGTGAAGGAATGATTTTCAACAATAATATCCACCTTTTCCCCAACCGCCTCGCGAACCGCACCCATTCGCTCTTCGACCATATCGAGCATATCTCTGCTCAACAGGCCGGTTCTTCGCTGATAGTGAAACTGCCCATTCTCCGTATCGTTTTGCATAAAATCAATTTTTATCGCGTCATATCCCTCTTCCACCGCTTTTTTTGCACTTGCTGCATAGTCTTCTGTTTTGTGTGCCAGTTCATAACTCATAGCCCCAAGCTCAGGCCATCCCAATTGCAGCTGGCTGGCATAACAGCGCAGTTTATCATGGTGCTTGCCGCCTAACAGCTGATAGATGGGACAATTAAAGTATTTTCCTTTGATATCCCAAAGCGCTATATCGATTGCTCCTATTCCGGCAAAAACCACAGGACCTCCGTTTTGCCCCCAAAAAGTTGTTTTATACATCGTTTCCCATAAATAATCGATCCGCAGGGGGTCTTGGCCGATCAGGATCCTTGCCAAATCGCGAATCATGCCATACGCGGCAGGCGCTCCCGTGCCGAAAGCCATTGCGGCTTCGCCGTCGCCGTATATACCCTCATTCGTATGGATTCGGCATCCTATAGGGCGCCACTGGCTCGACAAAGCCAAATCATTGGATTCTTTGCCCAAAACAAAAACTTCTACGCTGGTTATTTTCATGATTCGTCCTCCTTATTTTTATTATTTCTAAACATTTCTGCAAAAAGCATATTTACTGTATAAAGATACATAACTTTTCATTCATTTTATCAAATATATTATATCAGAATGCCCAGCCATTGAAACGCTCTATTTTCAGAAAGCAATTGCTTGCTAGGCAATAAAAACAAAGTTGATAAGCCCACGGAATTCTTCCTCCGTGTATTTGGCAGAAGTAATAAGATGCAATAGACTCTAATTTGAAAATTATTTAAAATGTTAATATAATTATTTTGTTTATGTTTATTTTTATCAAATAATCTGATATTATTATTTTAATAAATATAACAAAGTAAAATAGATCGCAACGTACATATAGTACATATTGACATAACAAATTTATAGTTTATTTAAGTAAAAATAAAACATTTAAGGAAAGACGGCTTCATGCTGTCTTTAATAAATTTAAAGCGTAATATTTATGAGTAGTTATTATAATGAAGATATAAATAGTCGATAGAATGATGCATTCACCCCGTTTCCCTATTTTATGGCAAAAATGCAACTAATAATTAATGATTATTACTAAAGATATGTTTTAATCAAATGAATTCATTTGATTAAAACATATTAGAATAAAATATAAAGAGGAGGAAATTATTATGGCCAGAAAGACACATCATGTTGTACCAAATAATAGTGGATGGAGCGTAAAAAAAGGGAATGCTTCCCGAGCAAGTGTGAATACCGAAACAAAAGCGGAGGCCGTTAAGATTGGCAGAATAATAAGTCAACGTCAAGGAAGCGAATTAGTGATTCATGGTAAAGATGGTAAAATTCAACGTTCAGATAGCCACGGCAACGATCCTTGTCCGCCAAAGGACAAAAAATAAGGAGTGTTGTATGTCAGAAAACAAACCAATATTGGCATTAGTATATGATTTTGATAAAACTTTGTGTACGAAAAATATGCAGGAATATAGTTTTATACCCAAAGTAAATATGGCCATCAATGAATTTTGGGATGAAGCAAAAAAATTAGCAAAAGATAAAAAGATGGATTCTATACTATCATACATGTATCTTATGATTGATAAATCAAAAGCGGAAAAAATTAGCATTCATCGTGCGGATTTTGTTTCTCTGGGTCAAGATTTAGAGTTTTTCCCAGGCGTGGAAGAATGGTTTCAAAGAATTAATATCCTGGGTAATGAATTGGGCATGGAAATACAACATTATATTATTTCATCTGGTTTGCGAGAAATAATTGAAGGTTCCTCAATATTTAATAACTTTAATGATGTGTTTGCTTGTGAATTTTATTACGATGAAAATGATGTTGTATGTTGGCCTAAGAATGCGGTTAATTATACAACAAAAACCCAATTTCTATTTCGCATTAACAAAGGCGTGCTTGATATATCAAATGATGAAGATTTAAATAGGTATCAACCCGATGACGATAGACCCATCCCGTTTAGAAATATGATATATATTGGCGATGGATTAACGGACGTACCTTGTATGAAACTTGTAAAGACAAATGGAGGATACTCTATCGCTGTATATCCACAAAATGAAAAAGAAAAAATAGAAGAATTACTAACAGATAAGAGAGTCGATTTTCTTACTCTTGCAAACTATACTGAGCATAGTGAGCTTGATAAAATTGTTAGAGATATACTCTGTACAATGTCCATAGTTGACAGTCTGAAACGTAAGAATCGCGTACAGTTCAAAGAAATAGAAGATAAAAACAAAATTAGTTCTATGCAAAATGCTTAATAAATTAAAATCTCATATCTGGCTCCTCAATCTCCCCCTCTAAAACAATCACAGCTTCTCCTCCTACCCACACCTCAGGTTTATCGCCGCCGCTTATTTCTACAACTATTTCACTCGGTCTGTTCATCCACTCTCCCTGATGCGCGCAGAAGAAAAGATTGCCGTCCTTATCTTTATGCCAGTCTTTTTCATACAGGCAGGCGCCCAAGGCCCCGTTAGCCGTACCTGTCGCGGCTTCTTCTGGTATGGCGTATAGGGGCGAGAAGTTTCTGCACCAAACCGTATTACCCGTATCGATGGCAAAGGCGTGCACACCCACCGCATCCATTTTTCTGCTGTACTCAGTGAGCCTGTCCATAAATGGGGCCATATTTTTCAAAGCCTTAACTGATCTTACAGGCAAAATTATATCGCTTAGCCCGGTTGACCACATTTCCGGCAACCTCATGAGATTGTCTATGCCTATATTTGATTTGTCCGTTCCCATTATCTCGCATAATTCTTCGGCTGCAATCTCCCCGTCGATCTTTACCGGTTCTGCCTGCCGCATCATCACCTTGCCATCTTTTGAAAATTTCACGCTCAATATGCCCGCTTTTGTTTTTTGACACACTTCTTTTTTCTTTGGATCGATGATCCCCGTCTTTTTCATGACATGAAACGTGGCGATCGTTGCGTGACCGCACAGATCCACTTCTCCGGCAGGCGTAAAGAAACGCACTTCAAAGTCATATAAAGCTGTTCCCGGAAACACAAAAGCGGTTTCCGAAAGCTTCATTTCGGAAGCGATCAACTGCATCTGCATATCCGTAAGCCTTGCCGCATCAAGGACAACCCCGGCCGGGTTGCCGCAATACACACTGCTTGTGAAAGCATCCACCTGATATATTTTTCTTTTCATTGGCGCACCTCTGATATATACTGTGAATTCTGCTCTTTCCTGTTAAAACCAAGATGTTTACAGTGTTCATTATACGCTTTGTGAGAAACTATTGAAAGATTATTTTATTGATAATAAAAGATTGACAAAAATTTATAAATGTTGTATTATGATATCGTATAAAGGAATTGTGTTCCATATAAAAGAACTAAAGGTTAAGCTTACATGAGTACTAAAAACGATACGTATACCCTTCAATCGGTAGACAACACCATTAAACTCGTCGAGTTATTAAACAAATACGGTCCTATGGGCATCACCGAGCTGAGCAAAAAGATGGCGCTCGGCAAAAGCACAGTTCATAGAATCCTATCCATGCTCAAAAAAAGAAATTATGTTATCCAAGACGACGAAAGCGAAAAATATATGCTTTCATTAAAATGGTCCGCCATCGGTGCGTCTGTTTTAAAAAGGCAGGGCATCATTCAGATCGTACATCCCTATTTGAAAAGACTATCCGAAAAATATAATGAAACAGCATATTTGTCTGTGCTCAACGGATACCAGATGTATTTTATTGATAAGGTGCTGAGCACAAACGCGATCATCATGGATATGCAGGTCGGAAGCAACATCAATGCGCATTGTTCCGCATCGGGCAAAGTATTGCTGAGCGGCGAGTATAAAAATGATTTGTCGGGCTATGCACAAAATGTTTCGTTTATAAAATTTACAAAAAACACGGTTACAAATATCGAAAAACTCAAAGAGGAATTAGAAAATATCCGTCAAAACGGTTATGCCATCGATAACGAAGAATACGAAATCGGGCTGACCTGCTACGCGGCACCCATTAAGAATAATTTAGGCGAAGTCATCGCAGCTATAAGCATTTCCGGGCCGACGGAGAGAATGAATAAAAACAGAGGAGAACTCGTCGGCGCGGTCAAAAACACCGCTGTCGAGATTTCCAATCTGCTTGGATGGAGCCATTAAAAATACAAACGTATTTTTAATATAAATCATTAAATAACATGCTTAATTAAAAAATTTACCAGGAGGACGAACAATGAAAGAAATCAGGTTTCACGGCAGGGGTGGGCAAGGTGTTGTAAAAGCTGCCCATCTGATTGTCGATTCTGCAGTTCAGGAAGGCAAGTATGCTCATTTTATACCATTTTTTGGTGTAGAGCGCAAAGGCTCGCCGGTATTCGGATACGCAAGAATTTCAGATGAAGCGATCTATGTCAAAGATCAGGTATATAAACCGCATTGTGTTATCGTTATGGACGATACACTGCTCGGCGCCATCCCTGTATTTGACGGATTGAAAGAAGACGGAATTTTTGTCATCAACAGCAAAAAAACCCCTCAGGAGCTAAAGTTACCACCAAGTGTAAAGAAAGCCGCGATCGTGGACGCAAGCAAAATCGCTATAGAAACATTAGGTAGAAACATACCAAACACGGCAATGCTCGGCGCATTCGTGAAAGCGACCGGCTGGGTGAGCTTAGAGGATGTTTCCGAAAATATTGATAAACTCTTTGGCGGCAAAAACACGGATGCCGCAAAAAAGGCTTACGATGAAGTAAAAATTTACGAGTTGCAGGGAGGTAGCTATTAATGGCCAGAGATTTTATTACGCCTAAAGGCGAAGAAGGTATTTATTGTATCGATACCGCAAGCTGGAGAACCTATACACCTGTAATGGATAAAACAAAATGTGTGGAATGCGGCATTTGCCTCACCTACTGTCCTGTTAATTCCATACATAAGACAGACGGTAAATATACAATCAGTTTAGATTATTGCAAAGGATGCGGCGTTTGCGCAAACGAGTGTCCGAAAAAAGCTATAGATATGATAGAAGGGGGTAAATAAAATGGGTAAAACAGTTGCTATGACAGGGAACACGGCTGCTTCTATCGGTGCTGCACTGAGCAGACCGAAAGTCATCGCCGCCTACCCGATCACCCCGCAGTCATCGGTTGTGGAGCATTCTGCGTCCATGGTTGCCAACGGGGAGCTGAAGACACAATTGGTACAAGTTGAATCCGAGCATTCCGCAATGAGCGTTGTGCAAGGCGCCGCAATGGCAGGCGGAAGAACCTTTACGGCCACATCCGCACAAGGCCTTGCGCTTATGTATGAACCCTATTTCAGAATGTCTACTTTAAGGCTTCCGATGGTCATGGCTGTCGCAGGCAGAGAAATGACTGCGCCGGAGACGATTTGGAGCGGTCATCAGGATACTATTTCGGTAAGAGATGCCGGCTGGATCCAGATCTATGTTGAAAACAACCAGGAAGTGCTCGATATGATCATTCAAGGCTACAGACTCGCCGAAAACAAAAATATTCTCATCCCCGTAAATATCTGCTACGACGGATTTTATATTTCACATTTGTATGAAGGCGTGAATGTTCCGCCGCAAAGCGAAGTGGATGAATTCCTTCCGCCATACGTGCAGGAACACGCGATTTTAGACCCCGAAAAACCGATGGCGCTTGATCCGATGACACCGGGCCCTCTCGTTATGAAATATAGGAAAAATCATCTGCAATCCATGCAAAAGGCATTTGATGTCTTGGATGCGCTCGACAAGGAATTTGCCGAAAAATTTGGCCGTTCCTATGGCGGCGTAATCGACAGTTATAAATGCGATGATGCCGATATCATCATGATTACGATGGGAGCCATGAGCGGCACGGCAAGAGAAGCAGTCAATATCAAGAGAAGTCAAGGCGTAAAAGTAGGCCTTATAAAAATAAGAATGATGAGACCGTTCCCGAAAAAACAGATCGCGAAAATACTTGCTGATAAAAAAGCATTCGCAGTCGTCGATAAAAACGTTGTTTTCGGCTGGAATACAGGCGCGGTATACATGGAAACAAAAGCCGCCATCAGTGAGCTTGGCTGCGATATCACCTCTATTCCCGTTATCGGCGGACTGGGCGGCACAGATATTTCTCTTGACCATATGCTCAGCGTAATAGAAAAACTTGAAAACGCCAAAAAAGGCGAAGAGGAATACGATACCTATTGGTTGGAAGATTAAAGGAGGAATGAACTGTGAATTATATTGATTTTTTAGATACACAGGAAGATTTAGTCACCGCCGGCACATCGGCATGCCAGGGATGTCCCGCTGAACTGAGTCTTAGAACAACACTCAAAGTGTTGGGCAAAAACACCATCATGGCCATACCGCCCGGATGTATGGCAGGAGCAGGCTGTATCGGCTGGAATTTTGACAACGGCTTGAAAATCCCCGTACACATCACTTTGCTCGATAACACGGCGGCAGTGCTCACAGGCATCAAACAAGTTTATGAAGCGGACGGCAGAGATGTTAACGTTGTAGCGTTCGCCGGCGACGGAGCCACGGCCGACTGCGGTTTTCAGTCTTTATCGGCAGCAGCCGAAAGAGGCGAAAATGTTATTTATATCTGTTACGATAACGAAGGATACATGAACACCGGTTTCCAAAGAAGCGGTTCTACAACAAAAGGTTCATCCACTTCAACAACGCCTGCGGGTGAGGTCGCAAAAGGAAAAGAACAGCAGAAAAAAGATCTTCCGATGATCATGGCGATGCATAATCCCGCTTATCTTGCAACATTGTCTCCGTCTCATATGTCGGATTTTGTTAAGAAAATGGAAAAAGCAAAAAGCATCAAAGACGGTTTTGTCTATCTCCATATTTTCAGTCCATGTCCGACAGGATGGGGCTTTGACGGAAGCCGCTCTATAGAAGTGGCAAGAAAAGCTGTTGAAACAAATCTGTTTCCTTTGTATGAAGTTGAAAATGGCCAGTATAAAATTACCGTGCCAAATAAAAACCCGAAACCCGTTTCGGAATTAATGAAAATGATGAAAAAATTCGCACACCTTTCGGCAGAAGAAATCAGCGAAGTACAGGAATATGTTGACAAAAAACATAAATTCTTATCTGCTGTGTCAACTATAGAATAAAAACTTCATGTAAATCTGCTGTTTAAAAATAAATGACATACACTGTAAAAACCGTAGCAATACGGTTTTTCTTTTTATTTTGGAAATTGTATCTGCTTCCAAAATTTTTGCTCACATCCATGCCTGTCTCAGCGCCTCCACTGCCGGCTCTACCTCTTGCGACTTCAGCGTTGCAAATCCCAACATGATCAGCGGACTGCGCCCGTCGGAAACGGCGGCGGAATAATAGCGGCTGATGCCGTATACTTTTATGCCCTTTTGCTGTGCGGTATGCACAAGCTCTTCTTCGCTCATGCCGTTATTTACTTTCAGCAGCAGATGCAATCCTGCATTGGCGCCCTGAATCTGTACATCGGGCATCAGACGAGTGAGTGAATCCACCAATACTCCTCTTTTTGCCTTATAGATATTGCGCATCTTATTCATGTGCCGCTCAAAATAGCCCTCGTCGATAAAACGCTTTAATGTTTTTTGTTCCATTACAGGTACGGGGCAGATATAAAAACTCAGTTTTTCATAATACCTTTTGATCAACTCATGCGGAAGCACCATGTAGCTGATACGTACCGAGGGCGAAAGTGATTTCGAAAAGGAACCGATGTAGATCACCTTTTGCGCTTTATCCAGCCCTTGCAGGGAAGGAATGGGCCTGCCAGCATATTTAAACTCACTGTCATAGTCGTCCTCGATGATATAACGCCCCTGTTTTTCCGCTGCCCAATTCAGTAATTGAATACGTCTGTTGATGGGCATGATCGTGCCCGTAGGAAACTGATGGGAGGGCGTCACGCAGGCCAGGTGCGCACGGCATTGCAGTAGCTCGCCTATCTTCATTCCTTCGTCATCGAGTGGGATTGATTTATAGACTGCGCGGTTGCTTTTAAAAAGCAGATTCAATTTTTGATAACCCGGATTTTCAATGGCATATATGCAGTTTTCGTCAAGAAGCTGTATCAAAAGCTGGAGTAAATATTCCGTTCCAGAGCTGATGACGATCTGTTCCGGCATGCACTTTACCCCGCGGCTGTAGCGCAGATAACGCTCAATGCTTGCGCGCAGAGCCTTATCTCCCTGCGGGCTTCCGGCTTTGAGCAAGTCATGGTCATATTCGCTGATGACTTCTTTCATAAGACGGCGCCATGCAGCAAATGGAAAGCTGTCAAAATCAACGCCGTCATGAGAGAAATCATACCTGTAAGATGGCAGGTGTTGCAACCTGTGCTCTTTTAACTTCTGCTCTTGCACAATATGCAGCACGCCCTCAAGCTCACACACATAGTATCCGCTTTTCGCCTTCGCAGTAATGTAGCCTTCCGCAAGCAGCTGCCCGTAGGCCGCCTGGATCGTGTTTTGACTGCACTGCAGGTGTGAAGCAAGCCGGCGTTTGGAAGGCAGCTTGCTGCCGGGATCGTAGCCGCCGCTGATAATTTCTTTTTTAATATACTCATACAATTGTCGATACAGCGGCATCGAAGATGAAGAATCTAACCGTATGGTGATGATATTCATTCTTTCTCCTTAAATCTGATACCATTAAATTGTTTTATTGTGGCACTTTTCACGAAGTCAGTTTGTGTTTACAATTCTAACCAATCCTTATAAAAAGGTCAAGAGATAGAATTGGAGAACTAAATATGAACAGTCGTTATGAATTAAACAAAAATCTCGCCCAAATGCTCAAAGGCGGCGTGATCATGGATGTCACAACACCGCAGCAAGCTGTAATTGCCCAGAATGCAGGTGCCTGCGCAGTTATGGCACTTGAGAAAATCCCGGCGGATATTCGTGCCGCAGGCGGGGTAGCAAGAATGAGCGATCCGAAAATGATTAAAGAAATCCAAAAAGCGGTCTCCATTCCCGTTATGGCTAAAGTGAGAATCGGTCATTTTGTGGAAGCACAGATTTTACAGGCCATAGAAATAGACTATATCGATGAAAGCGAAGTGCTCTCTCCTGCCGATGATGTCTATCACATAAACAAAATAAAGTTTGACGTGCCTTTTGTTTGCGGCGCCAAAGACTTGGGCGAAGCGCTGCGCAGAATTGCGGAAGGCGCCAGCATGATACGCACCAAAGGCGAGCCCGGCACAGGCGATGTTGTACAGGCAGTGCGCCATATGAGGCTTATAAACAGCCAAATGAAAATCCTGCAGAATAAACGGGAGGATGAGCTCTATCACGCAGCCAAAGATCTGCAAGTACCTTATGAACTTGTAAAATATGTGCACGAGCATGGTCATCTTCCTGTTGTCAACTTTGCAGCAGGCGGAATCGCCACTCCTGCCGATGCCGCAATGATGATGCAGCTCGGTGCCGAAGGCGTGTTTGTAGGCTCGGGGATCTTTAAATCAGGCAATCCCGAAAAACGCGCGCAGGCCATTGTAAAAGCGGTCACAAACTTTACCGATGCAAAGCTGATCGCCATGCTCTCGGAAGATTTGGGTCCTGCAATGGTGGGCATCAATGAGGAAGAAATTGAGCTTTTGATGGCTGAAAGAGGAAAATAATGATTGGCGTCTTAGCGCTTCAAGGCGGCTTCATCGAGCATATTCAAATGCTCGAGCGACTTGGGGCAGACAGTTTTGAGATACGAAAAACAGAAGATTTAAAAAACAGATGCATCGACGGGCTGATCCTGCCCGGCGGGGAAAGCACCACGATTGGCAAGCTCCTGCACGAAGACGGCCTGTTTACTCCCTTGAAAGAAATGATCAATGGCGGCATACCCGTACTGGGTACCTGCGCGGGGTTGATACTGCTTGCAAATAAAATAGAAAATCAAGCAGAGGCCTATTTTCAGGCCATCGATATCACGGTGAAGCGAAACGCGTTTGGCAGACAGCTCGGCAGTTTTTTCACGTATGAAAAATTTGCCGGCATCGGGCGCATCCCCATGACGTTTATTCGCGCGCCGTATATCACAGGTGCCTCAGATTATGCACGAATACTCGCCAAAGTAGACGGCCACATCGTAGCTGCCAGACAAGACAAAGTGCTTGTTACTGCTTTTCACCCCGAACTGACAGAAGACAGCCGCATACACGAATATTTTTTAAAAATGGTTTATCCTTCAGATATAAAAACATAATTCTTGTGGTTATTTACTGTCTTCTTTTTAAAAAATAGAGCAGGCAGCATAATAGCTGCCCGCTCTGTCAAATGACGATAATTCTATATTTATTTGAATATGCCCATAAAAAGTATACCTTTGGTCATTTTTTTCGATAGTTAAATGATAATACCCGCCTTTTTTGCATCAAACATCAACTGGTCTCTGAAATCGGGATGTGCGATGGAAATAAGCGCTCTTGCCCTGTAATCGATACTTTGATTCTGCAAATTCACAATGCCGTATTCCGTACACACATACTGCACATCTGTTCTCGGAACCGTAATGGCGCTGCCCGGCGCGTGTGTCAACGTGATCTTTGAAATCCTGCTGCCGTCTTTTTTATTTACTACAGACTGCATCGCAAGAAAGCTCATGCCGTTTTTAGATTTTTGCGCACCGCGTACAAAATCAAGCTGCCCGCCTGTACCTGAAAATTGCCTGAATCCGATTGATTCGCTGGATACCTGACCAAGCAAATCTACACCGATACATGCATTAAGTGATACAAAATTATCATTTTGTGCAACGACTGCGGGGTTATTCACCCATTGAATTTCTCTGTTGATAATCGCAGGGTTTTTATCCAGGAATTTATACATTTCCGCTGATCCCGATGCAAAGCCGATAACTGCCTTACCAGGATAAAGTGTTTTTTTAGAGTTATTGATAGCCCCTTTCATTGTGAGGTAATACATCGCTTCCACATAAAGCTCCGTATGTACGCCGAGATCTTTATGATTTTCAAGCGAATATCCAACTGCATTGGCAATGCCGCCAATACCGATTTGAATCGTCGCTCCGTCTGGAATTCGCTCTACAATGTGCGAAGCTACCTGCTTATCTATTTCACTTGGTTCGGTATTCGGAACCACATCTATTTCTTCATCAACCTCCACAACCACGTCTACCTGACTAATATGAATGCAAAGATTTTCATTTGGTATTGCCGGCATTGTGCTGTTTTCCTGCGCGATAACCAGTTTTGCGGTTTCGAATATCTCTGTAATGCCCGTCGGATTACAACCAAGATAACAATATCCTTCTTCGTTTGGAGGCGTTATTTGAACAATGCCTACAGTCGGTTGCAGTACCCGCAGCATCAACTCGTCATGCCTATGAAGCTGAAACGCCGCCGTATCGATTTTATATCCTGTTTTTTCTCCCGCTCTCTCCCCCGGGCCTTTAAATCCGGTAACAGTATCAATATGGCCCTGTGCTTGCGGGACAAAACAACTCAACGGTTTGGTAAGCAACTGCACAACCAGTTTTACATCCTTAAGCTCACTGTATCTATCCCCTATTGCATTCAGCAGAGTATAAGGTGCATTATTATTTGGTGTAGCCCATACGATATCGCCTGAGTTAATTAATTTTGCAGCTTCTACCAGCGTAGTCTTTTTCTTTTCATAATCTGTTTTCCAACTCATTTCCTGCTCTCCTTTATAACTTAGAGTTCATTGATTGTTTTTTTCTTAACAATTATACCCGATGTATGCATCCGTTTTCAAGCTATTTTATCCGAATCATTGCATAAATGCATTTAAGCAAGTATTTTTTGCTCTTTTGATAACGACAAGGATAATACTTACTCTTAAGAAATATAATATTATTTAAGAGAGACTACTACATATATATCTTTCTCTTTCTTTTATTCTTTCTCTATGTATGGTTGCGCTTTAGGCTACGCTTTTTACTTCGCTTTAAGTTACGCTTTGTGCTTCGCTTTTGACTACGGCATAAACTATACTTTTCAAATTTATTATATTATTTTCTAAATCTGTTTTTCGTATTTAAATATGCTACAGTAAAAATAATCACAGCGGTAAACAAACCCCATGCAACAAAAATCAGAATTTCTTGACGAAATAATTCGGCTAAAATCCAAAAAATCATACTGGCAGCAAGCGCAAACATAGATTTGCCCATAAAGCGGCACAATGCCTCTTGGTCATACTTTGCTTTGTCTTCTTTATTCATCGTGTTATAGCCCGCAATCAAAAAGGCTCCTTTCCCGCGCAGAAATATCATTCCCAGTAATATGAACACGATTGTAATTAGGATTGGAACGATAATCATTCATTTTCTCCTTTACCTTCTATAAACATTTATTCATCTTCGTCTTAACATTTTTTTCTTTCGAATGCAATTGCAGATAGCCACACCGAGTAGGGCTCCCAAAGTATTTAAGATGATATCATCGCTTTCCGCAACTCCCGTGCCGAAAGCATACTGTGAGAACTCAATGGCAAAAGAAAAAAGAGCCGCAAGTCCTACAATTTTTATATTGCTCAAACTGCTTAGCGCACGCAGAAAAATTCCAAACGGGATAAACCAAAAAATATTGCCCGCGAATAGATAGATAAATATTTTTACGTCGTTTTTATAAATATGAATCAAATCGACAAAAGGCATTATGTTTGTCTTTCCGCTTGTAAAAATGCCTGCCTCGCCAAAATTACTGCGCAGCACCGTGATTTTTAATAAAACGGCTATGTAAAGAATAAAAAAAACTATCAGATACTTTTTCTCTATTGATTTTTTCATAGGTTAGCACGTCCCGCATTTTTATAGGATGAATATATTCATTACTACCTTTGCTTCTTGCACTTTTTATATCGACCCCATGATATATTGTATCATACACGCAAAGAAAAAATCTCTCATTTTTCTCTCAATATTCTCCCATAAAACTATCAAAATCCTCTCAATATTCTCTCAAAAAATACGACTTGCTTATACGTTTCTTCAAACAGAGAAAACTAAATAAAAACATAATTGCTGCCTTCTTTTTGTTTGCATATTTTTTTAAGTGTTGTTACACTGTCTGATAATTCATCTAAACTTTTATATTTATCATTTGATGTTGCCACTACCGATATGCTCATAAGAGGAAAATTTTTTTCCATCCCTTCCCTGTCTTTCGTGACGATGTAACCGCGCTTGATATCGCCTTGCTTATAAAAAAACAGAATGCTTTCATCAAACTCCTCAATGATTTTTGCGCACAATTCATCAACATTATGCGCCGCCGGTACGATGGCGATAAAATCATCCCCTCCGATATGGCCGATAAATTCTTCACAGGGAATATGGTTTTTTAATATCTGTGTCAGCCGCTTTAAAAATTTATCGCCGTTTTCGAATCCGTATGTATCATTATAAGCTTTAAAATTATCTACATCAAAATAAATGATTTTATAATCCGCATCGGCATGAATGCACATTTCAAGCTGCTTTTCAATCAGCAGGTTTCCGGGAAGCTCGGAGAGCGGGTTTAAATGTTTTGCATAGCCCACTTCGATTTCTATCGATTTCTCCAAAAGATCTTTTACGGTCACAATGCCGTAATATTTATTTTCTTTAGTAATTGTTATAAAATCATAAATTTTATCGACTTCCCGCTGCATTGCTTTTTTCGCGACCGTGACGATACTCGTCTGATAATCGACACATAAATAATCTGTGCTCATCATGTTGCTGATGGGTTTTTTAAAATAAAGTGGATAGCCATACTGACCTGATACATGTTTGAACAGTTCGTTTCTTGTAACAACGCCTACGACCTCATCCTCATGTGTGATGCAAACGCCGGGCAAGGCGTTTTCTTCTTTCATCATATAAAATACGTCACTGACGATGCTGTTTGCCGAAATTGTCTTCGAGGGTTTGCTGATATTGCCGACATATACGCCTGCAATGCCGTTTCCCCAAAGATGATTCTTTTTTCTGTTGGCTTCATGAATGGTCTGCACCACATCATTCTCGATCGGCTTTATTTGCGGCGCAGGCCTTTGAATAAAATATCCCTGTCCGTAGTTAACACCGATATCGATTAATTTTAAAAGTTCCGCTTCTGTCTCTATGCCTTCCGCAATCAAATAAGTATTTGAAAGCGCGGCAAACTCCGCCATGCTTTTGATTAAAAGCTGCTTGGTCGCATCATTGTCCACATCTCTGATCAAATTCATATCGAGCTTGATAAAATGCGGTCGTACATCCGAAATCATATTCAATCCGGAATATCCCGCTCCGGCATCGTCAATAGCAATTCTGTAATTTTGCTGCTTGTAATGATTGATTGTTTTAATAAAATCGGGAATATTATTGACTGCTTTTTTCTCCGTGATTTCAAAAATAATCTTCTCGGGTTGAATCGCAAAAGATCTGATATACTCTTTAGTAAAGCCTTCTTTGAATTTATTGTCGTGTATGATACTGGGGTTCACGTTCAAAAAAAGATTTGCATGCATATTTAACTCATGCGCTGCCTCAATGGCTTTTGTCCGGCAAAGTAGTTCAAGATCCCAAAGTTTATCATATTTTTCGGCATACGCAAACAGCGTATCCGGATCCTGTGCAAAATCTTTTAATGTGCCCCGGCTAAGAGCCTCATAACCGTAGAGAGAACCGTCTCGAAGGGATACGATCGGCTGAAAAACCGCTTGAATTTGCTGATTATCTAAAAGGGCAAAAAACTTTTCTTTTTTTACGACTTCTTCCATAAATTACCTTATAATACAGTTGTAAATATATTATATCTGATAAGGATATATACTGGTGTAATATATTTGTAAAATCTTTGTTAAATCAGTTTGTTTATGTTTACAAATTACAAAGTTTCCATCAATGCGGGAGCTTTATTAAATTCATCCAGAATATATTATAATACTTATTCTTTGCCATTTTTAATGATATCGTAGCCGGCATTGATCCAGGCAGGTGTGCCTCCTATGACATTGATAATATTTTTCACTCCGCTGCGCTGCAGCATCAGGCTCGCGGCAAGCAAACTTCTGTTTCCCGTGTTACATATAAAGGCAACGGGTCTGTCGCCTATCCATTCTTTATAGCGCCATCTCACATCGGGCGCGGGCGCATGGACGGAGCCCGCTATATGTTCCGCTTCATATTCGCTTTTTAACCTCGTATCTACTAAAATAAGCTCGTCCCTATCGAGACGCTCTTTGAGCTCTGTGACAGAAATGCTCTCTAACTTTGAAGTTTTAAGTCCGCTTTGTGCATATGCCGCCATACCGCCTTTTAAGTATCCGTGAATTGTATCAAGGCCGACACGATAGAGCATCTTTATTGCCTCAGATAAATCTTTTTCACTTTCAACGACCAACAGCAGCGGTTTATCGGGCGGTAGCACCCAGCCGCAAAAAGTTGCAAAATTGCCTTTAAGGCTCAATCCGTATGCCCCCGGCACATGCGCTGCTCCAAACGCAAGCATATCGCGTGTATCGATCACAGGCATTTGTGATTGAGCAAGCTTATAAAATTCTTTCGGCGAGCACATGAGTGGTTTCTTGATATTTGCCGTGATAGCGGGGCCTTTTCGGTTGATTTCCGAACACCTCGAAAAATGGTCGGGCGCTTCCGGCATATCGGCTGAAAAACTTGAGATAAATTCTTCTTTCGACTCAATTGTCATCGCCGGATTATACATCCTCTCCGTGCCGATCGTGGAAAGCAATTTAGACGAGAGCGCTTTGCCGCAAAGCGAGCCTGCTCCATGTGCCGGATAAATTTCTACATGATCGCCTATATTTTCGACCTTACGCAGGCTGTCGTACAGGCTTGATGCAAGCTGCTCTTTTATATTGGGAAACAAATCGGGCCTTCCCGCATCTCCCACCAAAAGCGTATCCCCCGTAAACACAAGTGCGGGCGCGCTGCCGCGCTGCAAATCAGATACGATAAATACGGCGCTCTCCGGCGTGTGACCCGGTGTGTCGAGCATTTTAATGCGCAATGTATCGATTACGATTTCCTCTTCATCTTCCATCCCGTAATGCTCATATGCCGCATTCGCTTTTTTTGTTATGTAAATCGTCGCACCAGTTTTGGCTGCAAGATCCATATGCCCCGATATAAAATCGGCATGTAAATGTGTCTCGATGATACCGGCAATCGGTAATTTGAATGATGCGGCAAGATCTAAATATCTTTCTATATCCCGGGAAGGGTCTACCACCAAGCAACTGTTTTTGCCTCCTATCACATAAGAGCAATGCGCCAGCCCCGGTGTATAAATTTGCTTAAACTGCATAATCGCTTTCTCCTTTAAATTTAATATATATTTAACTCCAAACAAGCCAGATCACCAATGCGGCAATCAGGCTTGCAAAAAGGGCTATAACTGTCCCTAATTTTATAAATTGTTTTCTTTTAAATTTCAAACTGCTCATGGCCACGATTGTCGACTGATGCGTAGGCATCACTATTCCCAGACTCGAACCTGCCGCAACCGCCATTAAAAGTGCATCGGCACTCACACTCAGCGCTCCCGACTGCCAGAGCAAAATCACTGCAGGTGATAACAACACGGCAGAAACAGAGTTATTAAGCATATTGGTAATAAAAGCCGCCAATAACAGTACGCTTAAAATCAGTAAAAACGGGGGCATTGAAACAATATGCGGCAGCGCAAAATCAACTACGTTTTTAAGCGCACCTGTTTCATTTAATATAGACGCAATACTGATCATGCTGCCCAGAAATATAAATATCGGAATACTGATCGCTTTTTGAACATCTCGATGTGTAAAAATACCACTTGCAAGCCAAAAAAGAACAACGAGCCCGAATGCGATCGCAGGATGGATGATTCCAACTGCGGTCAGCACAATGGCAGGGAGGAGAGAAAAAAGCACCAATAATGTATTCTTCGTGCTGCGCTGCGCCGGCGGCTCGATTTCGGCTGCCTCCTGCCGGCTTGCGGAGACGACATCTTCCGCTTTGTCCGAACGCAATACGCCAAATCCGCAAAGGCGGCATAAAGCAAACACAAGCAGCCCCATCAAGGACATTGCCAGTCCTTGCGCGGCAAAATCAAACATCTTAAACGCTTCTCCGAAGGCCTGATATCTAAACGTGGATACGATCAGGTTGGAGGCTGTGCCTACAAGTGTGACGGATCCGCCCAATATGGATGCATACGCAAGCGGCATACCGAAATTTGCTTCATCCACTCCCGCGCGCATGGCCATTCTTTTCGTCGTGGGAAGTATTAAACCGATTGCTCCTACATTATTCATAAATGCCGACATCAGCCACACAGAGGCAGAGACAGCCAGTCTTTGTTTCTCAGGGCTTTTGATTTTTCCGGCAATGCTTTTTCCTAGTCCCGTGAGTATGCCCGAACGCACGATACCCTGGCTCATCACAAGCACCGCAATGACCGTATATAATGCCGGTGCGGAAAAACCGGAAAATAATGAAGAAGGCGGAGCAACGCCAAGAAACCCAAGTAGCAGCAAACCTGCGAAAGCCGCTGTTTCATATCGAATTTTTTCGGATATAATTGCAAATAAAACAAAAAATAAAACGGTCCAAGAGATAATTTGCTGCACATGCACTGGTAAATCGATCTTGTTCACCTCCGTACCGGCTGATTTTTATAAAATTTAAATATTACTCTTTTTAATTATTTTATAATATCATATTCCAAAATAAACATAAAGTATTAATTATCAAGCTGCTTTATCTTTATCTGAACATTGCCGCCTTTACACAGATGATATATAATGAAATTATCGAGATGAATATATGGAGAAGCTCATGCGCATCGGATATGCTTGCAAAACCCTTGGTATAGAAAATACCATTATAAAAAGCTGTATGAAAAAAAACGCTTCAGCGCAGAAGCTGACAGCGCTTACCGTGCAAAATTTAACCGCACTTGCAAATATCATTGAGTATAACATAAATAATGATATCTTTCTTTTTCGTATCAGCTCAGATATCATTCCCTTTGGTTCAAGCCCCGTCAATATGCTTGACTGGTCTGGTCAATTCAAAGAAGCCCTCGATGCTATCGGCTCAGAAATCATTCAAGGAGGCATACGCGTCTCCATGCATCCCGGGCAGTACACCGTGCTTAATTCTCCTTCTGCCGACATAGTCGAAAGCGCAATAAATGATCTCGCCTATCACGCGGCATTTTTAGACAGCCTCGGCGTAGGAAGCAAGCATAAAATCGTGCTGCATATCGGCGGAGCATACGGCGATAAAAAAGCTTCATCCAAGCGTTTTGTGTCGCACTACAGCTATCTGCCGCAAAACATCAAAAACAGGCTTGTGCTTGAAAACGATGATACCTGCTACACGATTGGCGATGTGCTGCACATCGGCGCGAAGCTTTCACTTCCCGTTGTCTATGATAATCTGCACAACGCTCTCAACGTATACGACAGATCAAAGAGCGATTCTTATTGGATAGCACAGTGCAAAAAAACATGGAGCATTCACGACGGAAACCAGAAAATACACTACAGTCAGCAGCACCCGCAGAAGAAACCGGGTTCGCATTCCGATACGATCCGTATCCGTGCGTTTTTAAAATTTTATGAACAATTGGAAAATATAAAGCCCGATATCATGCTTGAAGTCAAGGATAAAAATCTTTCCGCAGTCAAATGTATCAATTGTGTTGCAGAGAATCAAAAAATCACTGCACTTGAAAGCGAATGGAGCCGCTATAAATATGCCGTTTTAGAGCGCTCCCCACAGATTTATGAAGCGACACGGCAACTGCTTAAAAATAAAGAGCGTTATCCGGCAGAAGAATTTTATACGTTTCTGGAAGATGCCTTCAATATTCTTCCGAAAAATGAAAACAGCTTCAACGCCGCGCTGCATGTGTGGGGATATTTAAAAGAAAAGGCAGATGAAAAAGAAAAGAAAGCAGTCTTTAATGCTATCCAAAAGAGCAAAGAAACTTTCTCATACCAAAGAATCAAAAACATCTTATTCAAGCTCGCGCAAAAATATAATGAATCCTACCTTCTTAAAAGCTACTATTTTTATTTATAAAGGAGTATTTTATGAAAAGTCTGTTTATTTGTTATCCAAAATGCACAACATGCGCCAAAGCCAGAAAATGGCTCAATGAAAACGCCATCGACTACGAAGAGCGAAACATCAAAGAAGAAAATCCCACCTATGACGAATTATTGAAATGGATCAGCTTGAGCGATAAACCCATCAAAAAATTCTTAAATACAAGCGGCATGCTGTATCGCCAGATGAATCTTAAAGATTCTTTTTCCACAATGACGCCCGATGAACAAATCGAGCTGCTTGCCACCGACGGCATGCTTGTAAAAAGGCCGATCATAATTCAGGGCGGCCTCGTTCTGGTGGGATTTAAAGAATCTGAATGGCAGCAGTTAAAATAAGAGATTTAAAAAAATCAAACTATGATGACCCTGGTTTATGATAAATCATAGGCGTATAGCGTATACCGTTCGTGATCTGCTCGGTATCGGTATCGATAAAGCCGAGCCTGTGGTAGATTTCTGTCGCATAGGGCGATGAATTCACCGTCATGATATCCACGGGGTCTTCACACAGCGCAGTTTCAAACAGCTTTCTGCCGATTCCTTTTCTGTGGTGTTTGCCGTCCACGAAAAACAACGCAATATGGCTGCCGCTGCTGCGTGTGGCAAGCACACCGGCAAGCTCGTCATTCTCATACGCACCGTAAAATGTGAGCTGCGCCATAAACGAATCATCATTGACACACATCCAAAAATGCTCCACACCCTGCCTGCTGTAATCGGGTGCCTCATATTTTATAAACACATCCCAAACAAGACGGATCGCGCTGTCTATTTGCATATCATCCAGCTTTCTGATTTGCATACTTCTCCCCTTTCTACGGGTATCTTTAAATATTATGATTTTATGCGGCAAAAAATATCACTATTTTAAATATACAGCCGCTTTGATATATTTTCAATAAATACTTTTGATTGCCCGGAATAAAAAGACTCCCTAAAGGAGTCTTTTTCACGTTTTCATTTTTTGAATATAGTAAAATTAATGTGTGTTATGCTTCTTCTTTACAGGCAGACTTGCGGAAAGTTTTTTCACTTATAAAAATGGCTCCGAGTAATAACCCGGCTCCTGCCAGCTGCACGATCGTCATACTTTCATGCAAAATAAATACAGACATAAACACGGAAGTTACCGGTTCCACATAGCTCAAGGAAGCTATATTTTGACCTTTCAGGTCTTTCAATGCCGAAAAGAATAAGTAAAATCCTATTCCCGTGTGAACGATACCCAGAATGACGACGAATAAAACATCGCCGCCTGCAAGATGAAGCGCCCCTGTTCCCTGCGCGAAGAGCACATACAGAAAAAGTAAAAAAGAAGCTTCCGTCAGTTGAATCACGGTCGTTTCAAATCCTGTAAGACCTTTGATAAATTTATTCATCAGTATCAACGAAGCATAAAAGAGCGCCGCAATAAACCCGTATGTTATTCCTTCCGCATGATGATAGCCTTCTGCAATACCTGAATTATTTTGCATGACTAAAAGCATTCCCAGCATAGCAGCTGCAATACAAATCATTTTTTTTGTTGAAAATTTTTCTTTTAAAATAAAAGGTGAGAGAATCAGCACGAATACAGGTGCAAAGTAATAACTCAGCACGGCGTTGGATAAGGTTGTATTTTTATACGCCTGAAATAAAAACATCCAGTTGCCGGCAAGCGCAACGCCGGAAAGTAATAAAATCACGGCATTTGCTTTTAACTTATTCATGGATATTTTTTGTTTTAAAAAAAGAAAGATAAAAATTAAAAAGACACTTCCTATAAAGCCTCTAAACAGCGCAATAACGCTTGAGGATGCATCGATATATCGCACAAAGACACCAATGGTGCCGAATATGACCATAGACGATAAAAGTTGTATTTTTGATTTCATTTCCTGCTCCTTCAAGTTTGGCGGCCCATGTTTTTGGCCGCGGCATATTTTGTCCGAACGCGGACTCTTTTTTGAGATTGTTGATTGCAAAACTTGATGGAGGTGGCGGAGACGCCGTGTAGCTCACAGAAAATATACTATTAAAATAACGAGACATAAGACTCTCTTCCAAATCATAAAATACTGATTTATTGTATCACAATAATTTTTTCATTGCCATACATATTTTTTTAATCAAAGCAACGCCAATGACAGATTTTTTTAAGACGCTCCGCTATGGATTTATATGACATTATTTGATATAATTCTTTTAATTCTTTTAAGAGCTTGCAGAAACGAAAAGCTTTCTGTCACGCTTGAAAGGAGTTTTGATATGAAAAAACCGATCATAGGGGTAACGCCCCTGTTCAGCGATAAAATAAATAATGTCTGGATGCTGCCCTGCTACACAGACGCTATATGGCACGCCGGCGGCATCCCCGTGATTCTTCCTCTGTCTCAAAAGGAAGAAGAAATAGACGAGCTGGCCCGCAAATTTGACGGCTTTCTCTTCACGGGCGGGCACGATATCGACCCTGCCATGTATGGTGAGGAGAAGTTGCCTTTCTGCAAAAGCACATCCGCATATCGTGACAACTTTGAGAAAATATTGTTTGAGAAAACATTGAAATATAAAAAACCTGTCTTTGCCATCTGCCGCGGTTTTCAGTTTATGAATGTGGTCCTCGGCGGAAGCCTGTATCAGGATATTGAAATGCAGATGGTGCGCGTACTGGAAATACCCCACTTGCAGGAAAAACCTTATGAAGCCCCTGCGCACAGCATAAAACTGACACCTTCCACTCCTATCTCAAATCTTGCCGATGAAGATGTGGTCATGGTCAACACCATCCATCACCAGTCGATACGCACGCTTGCAAGTAGCCTATGCGTTGCCGCAACGGCTCCCGACGATATCATTGAGGCTGTGTATATGCCGAGTGAGGCATTTGTCGTCGGCGTGCAATGGCATCCTGAATTTACATATCAAAATGATAAGTTTTCAAGTGAGCTTTTTAAGGCTTTTGTTGGGGTGTGTTCGGTCTAAAAAACTTAATTTTCAAGAAATTCTATATTTTGATTTATATTGTTAATAACTATTATTATTTTATCCCAAAAATTCTTGTTATTGCCATTTCTTTTAAAGTCCCTTCTACATCAATTAACCTAAATGTCGTAATCTCTTTTTGTATATTTTCAGGGATTCCATAAACACTTAAAATAAATTTAGAATTTAATATAACATCTTCCTTTAAAAGATTAGCAAAAAAACTTTTATTGATAACGACAGTATTATTTGTAATAAATATAGATTTATTTTTTGTTGCAAATAAAAAGGAATTTTTATCATTATTTTTAACAATATACTCTTCAGAGAAATAGTCTACAAAAATTTGATGATTTATTTGAATCGTTGTTTTAATATCTAATATTTCACTATCAAAATTATTCTTAATATTATGTAAATTGAATTTATCCTGAAATATAATAAAATTAATCCCTTGAAATTGATTAAAATTTTGCGCTATAATTTCTTTTAATTGTAAAATCTTTTCATCTTTAAAACTTCCTTTACTTTTTTCAAGACTATGTATTTCTAAATCCTTATATTTTTTGTCGTTAACTTCAATTTCAATTTCATCAACCAAAGGAACAATGCCATCTATAATTAATACTGGATGAACTTTAGATAAGTTATCATTATTGAAAATCTTAAAATCACGCCATTGAATATTATGATATTCTAGTTTTTTTATTGCGATTGAAGATAATTTGCAACCATGAAATGTACAAATCCAAATTTGATTGAAAGGAGAATTTGAATACTTGCCGACTACTTCATCAATCCAAGAAATACTCTGCGTAGATTTTCTATCTCGAACTTCAAATGCAATTTTTTCGCCTGTTTTTAGGACTGTATATACATCAACTTCTCTTTTTGTTCCTTCGCATGAAACAAATCTATAATTTCTAATTGTAGTTTCAATGTTATCTCTATATATATGTTCTGCAATTTCAGTCATTATTTCTGCATATTGACCTTGCTTCATTTTTTTATTTTTCACGTCTTTACATCTCCCCTATTACAATATAAAATTATATCATTAAAAACACCTTTTAACAAATAGAATTGATATCGAATACAAAGGAGCTTCCTCTATGTATTCCATCCAAAACGAATTAGAAAAAAACCAATGCCGCATAGGCGTGCTGATCATGGAAAATGTGAACAATGCCGCAAGCCAAGAATTTACGGAGGCTAAAACAACCTTAGAAGAAATGCTTCGAGAAAAATATGCTTGCGCCTCAAGGGTCGAGCTTAAAACCCTGTACCCCATCGACAGCTACGTGGCTTATTATAAAAAATTCGGCTACACCTACCATGTGCTGGGCCAGCTTGAATCTATCGTAAAAGGAAAAAGCATTCCAAGTGTGCTGCCGCTCGTGGAAGCCATGTTTATGGCAGAGCTTAAAAATATGCTCCTCACCGCAGGGCACGATGCGGATAAAATATCTTTTCCCGTCAGCTTAAAAGAATGCACAGGCAAAGAAAACTTTATCACCATGTCAGGCAAAGAAGCAACTACCGTGGCAAAAGACTGCATGATCACAGACCAAAAAGATATCCTCTCCGCAATCCTGCGCGGTCCCGACCGGCGCACTGCCATTTCCAAAGACACAAAAAAGGTGCTCTACACGCTCTATTGCCTGCCCGGCGTGGAAGACGATCTTGTTTACGGGCATTTAAACGATATCCAAAGTTATGTTAAAATCTGCTCTCCCGATGCACTGACAGCAGTAAAACAGATATATTAAAAAGAAATCAAGTAAAAAAACAAGCCGGCTTCTCATAGCTGGCTTTTACTCTTCTTGCAGTTGTAATAAAAGTACCACTTCGATTGCTTTTGCGATCAGCTTTGCGGATTTGGAATTGAAATGCGCACCGTCCACGGTGAGACTTAGCTTTCTCGCCTTTGAGAACCAGTCCTTGAAAAAAGGAAGCAAGGTCATGATCAGGCCATCTAACATTCTTGGGAAATTGGTTGCCCCCCAGCTGTATTGTTTCAGGTCATCTTTAACAATATCTTTCATAAGACTATAGGTATCTACATAATGTACTTTGTGCTTTTCCGCCAGTGCGTAAATGATCGCGTTGCGCCTGCAAATAGCCTCGAGCGGAAAATCTTTCAGTTCGGGAAGAGGCATTCCCACAAGCACAATTCTTTTCTTTTTTTCTTTCAGCAGGAGAATAAATTTTTCATACTCTCTTTCAAACTGTGCATCATCCGTAATACATTTTCTGCGTCTGCATCTTCTCTTTGACAGTATCTTCCAAAACAAAGAAAGCTCTGCCAGATATGGAAGCAGTATATCGTTTGCTCCTATTTCAACAATATACGTATCAAATTGATCATAGACCGGTTTTTGCAAATAGCGCACAAGCCGTTGATAGCAGCATTTGGTCGTATCACCGTTTTTGCCTTTATTGACCGCTTTTATTTCGCGTGACATAAATTTGATACACGAATAGCCGATGTTGCCGAAAGTGAGGCTGTCTCCGAGACATAAAATCATACATTTATCACCATAAATCTAAATACTTCGTATGATTTTTATTATATCATAATTTTTGTTTCTATGAGACTAAAACGGTAAATAACTTATAAGATGAAATTTGGCGATCAATACAGCCAAAATGATCGAGCACACAAAGACGATGAGTTTCTGCTTCTTTGTATGTGGCAGAAGTATATTTAAAATGACACCGAAGAAAAGCGTGATGAACAGCGTTATTTTATAAGTATAAAAAGCGGGATAACCTAAAGCATACAATATAGATACGACAGCGGCCGATGCGAGGATGGCGATGATATCTTTTCCTTTTGAAAACCATACAACAAAGCCGTAGAGCCCCGAGGCAAAAGAAGCCGCCAGCCAGCCCATAAAATAAGCTTTCGGAAAAAAGCCGAGTGCAATCTTACCGTAGGCATAATAGGCGCCAAGCATAGCAAGAAAAAACAGCACAACATTGGCTGCCGCGTATATAGGCTTTCTGCTGTAAGCCGCAACTATCGCGGCTGCAAAAACCCAGATGCCGAGCTCTGTAGTAATTTGCCCTATAATACTGATACTGTCCATTCTCTTTGAGATATACCCAAGGCCGGCACCTAAGACGATTATGCACAGGCTATAGAATATATCAGCTTTATAGAGTTTCTTTTTCGGTATTTTTCTCGGTTGTTTCAGGATAGTTTTACTCACAATGCTCTCCGTTAAAATCTTATTTTATAAAAATAAATGCGGCTGAAGCCGCAGTAAATTATATCATAAAAAATCTTTATTCTAAATGCTCCGGCGCAAAGAACGCAATCAAAACGCTTGCAAAAAGTTCTGCCCATTCTGTTTTGATGAATATTAACGGTTAACGAAGTCCCCCGACGGCAAACAAACCGGTTTTTCTCAAACCGGCCTGCATTATTATTTATGTTTTCAATATTCCATCGCTTTATTTAATCTAAGAAATTTTTCACAATTGCATTAAATTTCTTTGGATTTTCAAAAAACATGAAATGGCTTCCGCCTTCTTCCTCACTGAATATTTCCAGTTGTGATCCCTTTATCTGCCCATGAATCCATTTCAGAGCATCCACCGAAAAAATGCTTGCTTCGCCACCTATGATAAGTGTGGGAAGCGTGATCCTTGGTATTAAATCCCGCCAGTCGCTTACCGAATGATTGAATAGAAGTGAAGCCGCATATCTTGAAGGCATTTTAATATTTTCCGATATGATCCAATCTAGATCTTCTTTTTTTACTGCTTGCGTTACCATTGTGCCGACAAGACTATCAACCACAGTCATTGCGCTGTTTGGATCCGATAATCCGTTGATCGTCTCAAAAGTAACCTGCGCATCAAATATGGGGCCGGCTGCTTTGCGCTCTTCTTCATTCCAGCCCGGATTGTCATAGATGAAAGGAACTTGGTCGACTAAAATAATTTTTTGAATCTTATGTTCTCCAAAAAGCTCAATCAAATTCCAGATAACAGAGCAGCCCATGGAATGCCCCAGCAGATACACTTTATCGTCTGAAATATAATTAATAAATTCATATACGTCTTTTGCCAGGCGGCTCACTTTATAACCATAGGCCGGTTTTTCGCTTTCTCCGTGCCCGCGCATATCAATGGCATAAACATGATATTTCAAAGCGAACTCATCAATTTGATATTTATATTCTGCAGCGCTTTGCGACCAGCCGGGTATCATTACCAAAGGTGCCCCTCTGCCGGTTTCTATGTAGTTCAGCTTTACGTTGTCATTTGTGATAAAATACTTATTGCTCATTATTATCCTCCTTTGACATTTTTATTTTATTACATTATATAAAATATAACATTCGCATAAATGGAAATACAAAGAATTAAAAAATTGAATGCATTCGAATTTTATTTCTATATTACAACTCTAAATAGATGCTGCTGATCTAAAAATAATACGGCCTGTTTATTAAATATAAAAAGCATATAAACGACAAGCAGACCATGTTTTCCTCAAACCGGCCTGCTTAGTCGCTGGAGATATACCGCAATGGCGTGTTCCTCCTGATATTCTCTCCTATCCGAATCTTTTTTTTCATACATTCCTTTTCAGGTATGCGAAGGCTATTACATTCGGAACGATCAATCAGATAATTACAGTATGACCGCATGAGCGATTCTCTTATAATTCTCTCTGCTCATGAATCCAATCATTTTCTTCGAATTGCTTGTTACTTTGTACTTTCAGGTTTATATGATTAGCCTTGCACAGCACCTCGCCGTACCACTTTTTCAGAGCCCTTGGACTCACTCATTTCCTGCATACATTGTTTTATCAATTTCCCGAAATCCTCATTTTTCATAAGCAATTGATTTTTCGGAGTTCTCACAAATTACTTTGGTAAACCTTTTCATTTGCTTGTCTACATTCTAAATCAACTATTTTGATTTGTCAATACTGCTGGCTTGTTTGTTTTTTATCTATCATTTTTAAAGAGCAGGTCTAAAAACCTGCTCTTTAAAAATTTATTTATTCTCTTTTCTGAAACACATAAACCAATCGAGACAATATTGGTCATCACTTTGATTTTCCATTCTCTCTTTTGCGGTTCCGCAGGATCCCGCCGTCGGCACGATAACATCATCGCCCAAACGCCAGTTTGCAGGTGTTGCCACCATATCACTATCAGCCTTTTGCAACGCTATGATAATTCTCTTAATTTCGTCAAAATTTCGTCCTGTTGAAAGCGGATAATAAAGGATTGTTCTGATAATGCCTTTCGGGTCAATTACAAATACGGCTCTCACCGCTTGAGTATTTGATTGCCCCGGCTGAATCATGCCGTATTTTTTAGCCACTTCCATACGTATATCTTCAATTAAAGGGAATTTTACTTCAACCTTTTTCATGCCGTTCCATTCAATGTCCTGAATTTTTCTGAGCCATGCAATATGTGCATACAGCGAGTCAACAGAAAGCCCCACAAGCTCTGTATTTAACTCTTTGAATTCTTCCGCCATTGTAGCAAAAGTCATAAATTCGGTCGTGCACACAGGCGTAAAATCTGCGGGATGCGAGAATAAAATAACCCATTTCCCTTTATAGTCAGCGGGGAAATTGATCTCTCCCTGTGTGGTGACAGCTTTAAATTCCGGTGCTTTATCTCCTATAAGCGGCATTTTGTTTACATTCATTTCTTCCATAATTTTTCCTCCTTCATATTTTTGATATTGTCTGCATTATACGGTTTTTAATATACACTGACTGTGATTTTTGTCACATAACAATAATAATAATAGTTTTTATTTTTAAATTTTATTAAATAAAAGGTTTTTTAAAAAAACCGGCAATCAATGTGTGCAGGAATGCAACAGGGATCATAGCAGTTCCCAAAATCATCACACTGATTTCATAAAATAAAGAGCTTCGTTTGTCGGGCTTTTTCTTGAATCTGCCCAAAAAGGAACCCCACGCAATGCCGTAGGCATTTCCGATCATGATAGCGCGAATGGCCGCGAGGATTTCGTAGGCTTTTAAAGTCCCGTACACTTCCGTCAGGCGACTCCACGATTTATCCGAAGGATTTCCCCTGCTTTCTGCATAATGCTGTGCAAATAAAATCGCGGGCAGTTCCGCAGTCGGAATATCCGCGGTGATGCCACAGAGCATTTTTTGTATTTCTTCATTGCTCATTCCCGCTTCGAGCGCCATTTTGGCGTGCGCGTATGAGCACATGATGCAGCCGTTTACCTCGGTTACCGCAAGCATGATCCGTTCAATAAAGTCGAACTGTAAATCATTGTTCTTTTTTGCCCTGCGCATGTAGTTCATCGTGCGCAAGCCCTGATATAATATCTTATATAATTCCGCAATCGTGTAAAGCTTTCTTTCATAATTAATTTTCATTTTATTATCACACCAATCAATGCTTTAATAAAAATATTATATTCTGTTTACTGATTTATTTTTGTAATTAAATCACATTGCTTCATTTTTTTATTGTTCATACCTTCCGATACTCTTATTATGCGACGGAGCGCTTTCTTCTATGATGGCTACAACCTTATCTGACGGCCTCAAGCGGAATCGGTGAGACGAGAGAGGACACATCCAATATGGATATACAAAAAGCTACGTAGTCTCTGACATTTTTGGGAAAATCCATCAATTATTTAACAAAAATCAATGAAAAATATAAATAACGCCACAAATGCGGCGTTATCTTATTATAATCATTAGTGAGATGATATACTTTTAGAAACACTATATTATTTTTTTAAATATATATTCGCTACCGATCAAGCATCTTTTTCAAATATCCCTCATTGAGTAAATGCACCGTTTCAAATTTCCCGTCATAGAATACAGCCCAATTATTAAAAACACAAGGTATCGACTTTGCTTTTTTTAGTGTATCAACAGCTATGAGCGTAAGCGGTATTTGATTTTCCTTACAGTAGTTTTCAATTTGCTCTATGCAGTTTGGAATATAAGGGCACTGCATGCCATAATAAATAGTCAGCTCTTTATTTTCAATTGATTGTTTTTTTGCATTTTTTGTAAAGTGCGGTATCGTGCCGTCAAACGATAATGCCAGAAGTTCGTACTCATCATTGATTGCATCCGCTGTTTCAAAGCCATATTTTTTCATAAATTTTTTATCCGACAAGAAAGGCTTTTTCTTCTTGGAGCTGATAATGCATACACCTGATTTGCTTTGTTTTTTTGCATCATCAATACAATATTCAAGTAATTCTTTCCCATAGCCTTTCCCCTTAAAGCTCCCGGATACCCACAGACAATAAATATACACATAGTCCTCTCCCTCAACAGGTACCCATGCTTTCTCAAGCGGAGCGTATTCAATAAATACTTTGCCTTTTGCATTCAATTTCCTGAAGATATGTCCCTCGCCGATTCGCTCTTTCAGCCAGGTTTTTTTCTCTTCAACGCCCTGCTGATGTTTTTTATCGGCTATAGCACAGCATAAATGTTCACTTTCTATATTTTCAGCCGTTAAAACAATATATTCATTTGCCATAAATGCCTCTCAATTTTTACGATTTGTAATTATTATAACATATTCATCTGTATATCCAACAATCTTAGTTATATTTTACACAGGTATGATTGGCACTTTACGTTGCTGTGCTACACTTCTAATGGAATAAATATTTATCTTACGGCTAACCGCCTGACAAGAGCGGCGAGAATGGAGGAATGAGTGAAAATTGCATATTTTACGGATACTTTTGCTCCGGAGGTAAACGGTGTAGCGAATACGTTATCAAAATTAAGCGTCTACCTCGAGAAAAACAGCACCAGTCATGCGTTTTTTGCCCCGGATTATGACGGTAAAGCCACCCAAACAGATGCATATCCCAAAGACGGAGCGCAGATTCATCGTTTTCCGGGCGTCAAAGTCAAAATTTCACCAAATAGCTGCCTGGCATTTCCAAAAACAAGAGAGATTTTTGACCTTTGTGATGATTTCGGCCCCGACATCGTACACGTAACGACCGAATTCGGCATAGGCTATAAAGGCATGAAATATGCCACATCACGCAACCTTCCGCTCATTATGAGCTATCATACCGATTACTGCAAATATCTCAGTTATTTCAATTTAGCCCCGCTTGAACCTATTGCGAACTTTTATTTAAAATGGTTTCACAACTCTTCCGAAAAAATCTTGGTCCCTTCAAAATACACACTGAATCAATTGACAGAAAAAAATTATAAAAATCTTGGTATATGGTCTAGAGGTATCGATACCGATAGATTTAATGTTTCTTTTCGAAGCGGGAAGATCAGACAAGAGCTCGGGATCGAAGATAAATTTACTTTTTTATATGTCGGTAGACTATCGCATGAGAAAGGACTACACATGCTTTTGCATGCTGTTGAAAAAATAAACACCCGCTTCCCAGGCAGAGCGGCATTCATCTTTACCGGTGACGGACCATACGGGGAGCATATACGACGCGCGGGCTTTGAAAATGTGATCATGACCGGTTTTAAGAAAGGCCGTGAATTATCCCAAATCTACGCATCCTGCGATTGTTTTGCTTTCCCGTCGGGAACCGAAACCTTTGGAAACGCGGCTCTGGAGGCAATGGCCAGCGGTCTTCCGGTTGCGGGAATCAGCTGCGGCGGCGTGACCGAATTCCTCGTGCACGGCGTCAATGCGCTGCTTTGCGCCAGCAGAGACAGCGAAGCTTTTTCAGACAATTTGATACGTCTCATGCAAGATCAGATACTTTATCACTCGCTTGTAGAAAACGGTAAAAAAACAGCATTATCCAGAGATTGGGATAAGATTTTTGACGGCCTGATGACCGACTATCAAACAGTAATCAAGCAACACGCTGCGGCCGCATGGCTGCGCGCATGCTGAATACGAAAATAATATAAAGGATTAGAATAAAATATGAAAACAAACCGTATCTCGGAAATCTTTAAAGTATTATTCGGCGAAATCCCCGGACAGCTTGTCATTCAAATCACAAATCATTGCAACGGTACCTGCCCCCAGTGCGGCATGCGCAAAACGGCGGCAATTGAAAGGTGCAGGCTTCCGGCAAAAACAATTCAAGCGGCACTTAGGCAGTGCCCTGAAAACGGATTTGAAGCGGTGTCCTTTACCGGCGGAGAACCTTTTATCAATATGGACGAGCTGTTTTCCGCTCTTGACCATGCAGACGAGACCAAGATCCGCTATCTCAGAACCGGCACCAACGGATTTATGCTGGCACCAAATGGTAAGAGCGCCGATATCAAACAGATAACCCTCTTTGCACAGAAGTTATCCGCTACAAGAGTGAGAAATTTCTGGATAAGCATAGATTCCTCAGATACGAAAATGCATGAGAGCATGCGGGGCTTGCCCGGCGTCATTGAAGGCATCCAAAAAGCTCTGCCCGTCTTCCACGCGCATGGGCTGTATCCAGCCGCCAATTTAGGGATCAACCGTAACATTTCGGGTCTATCCATCGACAGGCTCAACGGCCTTGATGATGAAGAACGTTTTTTGAAGGCATTCAAATCGGGGTTTACTGCATTTTTTGAAAAGGTGATTCAAATGGGTTTCACGATTGCCAATGTGTGTTATCCGATGAGCTCAAATAATGAAGAAGTGGCACATCCTGCTTACGGAGCCATTTCCGCCGATTACATCATCAGTTTTTCCTCGCGGGAGCTTCAGCTCGTTTTTCAAGCACTGTTTGAGGTGGTATCAGTTTACAGGGATAAAATTCGGATTTTTACACCGCTGTCTGTGCTGTACGCCATGGCCGACGGGGATGAGACCTTGTTGTTTCCTTGTCTGGGCGGCATCCGTTATTTCTATATTGACAGCCGGGACGGACATATTTATCCCTGCGGGTATCGCGGTAATGAGGATTTGGGTACGGATTTAAAAGAAGCCGTTCGGCAAGCGACAGGCTCTCAGCCCAACTGTATGAAATGTCACTGGGAATGCTTTCGGGATCCGTCCCAGCTTTTCGGGATCATTCGTTATATGCTGCGTCATCCCATTCAAACATTTTTTAAGAATCAAATCGATCCCGCTATCCGCAAGCTTTGGTTTGAGGATATAAAGTATTACATCGCATGTGATTTTTTTGACGGCAGAACCGCGCCGCGGCGGCAAAAAAAATCCGTCTCTCACACAAGTAAGCGAAACATCTTGTGATTATTTTATGATATGGCAAATTAAAACCTGTTTTTCTATGTATGCACTTGCATCGCTTATGCTAAAACATGAACGTTCCATTATTATTGAACTCAAAATTATGCTCACCAGAGTAGCATTCGGTAAATTCTTTTCTAAACTTTTCGTTATTGAATATAAAAAGCACGCGTTAGATTTAGCTTAGCCCCCCCTTATCAGTCTTGCGCATAGGCATCCGCCATGGGATGGGGATCACAAACTTTGTTATCGGCGGGCTTCTTCCCCGACTTATAAGCAAGCATACCATAGATAAAAGCGGTCAGCGGCGCTACCAGCAACAGCGCAATGCTGCCGATGAGAACCCGCATTACTTCGATTGTGAATATCTTCATATTCAGCAAACGCACCAAAGACGTTTCGCTGACCTTAAAAAGCATCATAAGCATCAGATAACTACCCGAATACGCCAGCAACAGCGTGGTCGCCATTGTGCCGATGACCGATTGCCCCACATTGAATCCGGATTTCACCAGCTCTTTTCTTGAAATATCCGGTCGTTTGATCTGCACTTCTTCCATTGCCGCCGCTACATCCATTGCGATATCCATACATGCGCCCGACGCCCCAATCATAATCGCGCAGTAAAAAATATCCTGCATATTCAAAGAGGTATACCCGCGCAGCATCAGTGTGGATGCGTAAGGAGCGGCCATCCCGTCGATATTCATCAATACACCGAATAAATACGCCAGCGCCACAGGAATGACAATGCCTGTTATGGACCCAAAAAACGCACTGACCGCTTTTTTTGAAAATCCGGCCACTGAAAATATAATCACGCCAGAAAGCAGCACAAGCGTTAAAATCGTTATCGGCATCGCAGGATAATTGCTCAAAAGACACGGAATAAGCACGAACCAGATGATCAGCACCGATACGACAAAGGACAAAATCGCCCGAAGGCCAATTTTACCCGCATATAAAAGCAGCATCACCGCGAATACGCCAAAAAGGAGGATAATATGATTCTGGCGTACATAATCCACGGCCACGGCGCTCGTTATCCGGCCGTCTTCGATGTTTGCGCCCACCAGCACCCTGTCACCGACCTCATAATACTGGTCAAATTCATACTGACCTATCAGGGAGTTATTAAAGCGTATCGTCTGCCCGTCAAACCTGCCTCCGATCACCTCCCCTTTCAGGCTTTGACTGCCCAGCATCACGACCCCCGAGATCACCATGTCGCTGTCGTCTGCCTCTGTTACACGACATATGATTTCAGCCTGCCCTTCATCTATCTGAGAATGATTGACAGCCATATTCAGCATAAAAATGAATGAGGACAGTATTAGAATCATCAGCAGGGACATTATAGAATTTTTCTTCATCTGTTTTCCTCCATTAAATAGTTTTAGACACCCATTTTCCGGGGTGCCTAAAACTATATGTTACAAGTACCTACGAACCGATCGTTACGCTAAGCACCTGCGCGAGCATCTGGGCGATTTCCGTGTTATCCATAAAGCCGCCGAAGGCTTCTTCAGAAATACCCATGACGCTGAAAGGAATCTGCGTACCTGTGTGCGCGTAAGTGGTCCACTGCACGCCTGCCCGCTGAGAGACTATGTGGTTGACGGCAATACCCGCCGGGTTGTAACCATAGCCGGAAGAGGTATCCCCTGCATCAACCGAATCCATGCCTGCCTCAATTAAGGCTTTTTCCTCGGCCGTAAAGTCTTTAATGCCAATAGTTTCGAGATATTCATAATAGGCATCTCTATCGCCGCCTGCCTGGTAAACATCTCCGTAATTGTCTTCAAAACTGGCTGTGATCCCGTCGATCGCATCCAGATTCAAAAAATAGTCATTGGCAAAACCAAGGCCAAGTCCGCCTGTTTCATGGTCCCCGACAACTACGATCAACGTTTCCTTGGGATGTTCGTTATAAAAATCCATAGCTACCTGAACCACTTCATCAAATTCCAGTGTGTCGTAGACCGTGGCCACAAGATCGTTTGGATGACAAGCGTGGTCGATTCGTCCACCTTCCACCATCAAGAAGAAGCCGTCTTTATTCTGCGCAAGAAGCTCCACGCCCTTCTGTGTAATCTCAGAAAGACTCAAAAGGTCAGTATCCGAATTTGCCCGGTCCACTTCATAAGGCATATGGCTCTTGCTAAACAGTGCCAATACCTGATCCTTCGCTTCTGGTGAGTAGTCTGCAAAATCCGCCGCTCCGTCATCGCCGATAAAAGTCGTATAGCCTTCGGAAGCCATTTCCGCAACCAGATCTCTGTTGTCTTCCCGTTTAGACGCATCGTCAGAGCTTGGCACAAAATTTCTGTAGCCGCCTCCTGCAATAAAGTCAACACCGCTATCTACCAGGTCTTCGGCAATACTGTTTTCATCGTCACGATCCGCATTGTGTGCATAAAACACGGCCGGAGTGGCATGAGTGATGCGTGTAGAAGTGACCACACCCGTAGCATAGCCCAGCTCTTCAGCCGCCTCGACTAATGTTTTTGTGTCCACGCCGTCAGCCGTTTGTGCAATTACTCCATTATTTGTTTTGACGCCGCATGCCAATGCGGTACCCGCTGCCGCCGAGTCGGTCACCAGCGTATCCAGAGAATATGTCGTATTAATTCCCGCAACCGCCATATCATTCATCACAAGCATGGCGCTATCATCGCCTTGCATATGCCTGAGATAATATTCCGCAACCTGACGCTGGGAAGCACCTAAGCCGTCACCAATCAGATAAAAGACATATTTTGGCTGCTCGATCTTTATCGTTTTGCCGTCAGCCGTTTGGATTGTTTGCGCACATCCGGTCAAAATTGCAAAACAAAAGACCAGACAGGCCAACCCCGCCCAAACAGCTCTCATTTTCTTAAACATCTTTGATTTCCCCCTGTAAAAGATTTTGAGCGTAATACCCAACAAATATTGTATGATCCGCGTGTAAATTTCACAATTATACCTGCGTTAATTATGGGTAAAGTAAGCAAACAACGTGTCAGTACTATGATCTCTGTCGACAAAAGCACAAAAAAATCCTTATAAAACTTTCGTTCTACAAAGATTTACCGTCTATTTATTCACCTGACGAAAAGGCTTTGAGACTGAGACCCATATTTATATAATTGCAATCCTTTATCCATATAAACCCCTGAGGTATGGACGCTTTGAAAATGATATTATTCCACCAAGCTGAATGCAGCTATAAAGCATATCTTTATCTTTTAATCTTTCGATAAAACACCGAGAGAATCACCGCCGCAAGACTAAGTGCCGTCACTGAAAGAAACGCGGTATTGATTCCATGAAGCTCTATCTCCAAAGCCGATGCGGCAGGATGCGCTGACAGATAGACGCTGCTGCTGACTGTCATCACAGCCACGGCAGCCGAGCTGCCCAAAGAGCCCGCAATTTGCTTAACGGTGTTTGTAACGGCATTGGCATGAGGAATTTTTTCTTTCACAATCTTTGCCAGACCCGCTGTGGCAATGGGTGAAATAACGGCGGCGATGCCTACCGCCCGAATCAGATATATCAGCATTATGGCGCTGTGTGAGGTTTCCATAGAAAGCCTGGAAAACAAAAAAGTAACCGTCGTCATAATAACGGAACCTACAATTGCAAGCGCTTTGATGCCATGTTTATCAAATATCCGTCCGGTGAAAACGCCCATGATACCCATTGCCAGAGAGCCGGGCATAATCAGCAGTGCGGCAGTCAGCGGAGACATCCCGCGGACAACTTGCAGGTACTGTGGCATGAGCAGCATACCGCTGTACATTGCTGCGGTAAAAATGATATTGATAATCAGTGCATAAGAAAAATTGAATTCTTTGAATACACGCAAATCCAGCAGAGCGCCTTCCCCACGTTTAAGAGAATAGAAGACAAAGATGGTCAGAACCATGGCAGCGGCGACCGCCAACCAGATCTGGCGTTCACTTATAGCGTAGAGCAGGGCTGCGCAGCCCACAGCGGATAAGATGAATCCGACAACATCAAATTTTATTTTTTCCGTTTCATTCCTGAGCGTCAGGAAGAAAAAGGTTCCGATGAGAATAAGAAGCTCCAGCACCGCCATTGCCCAGAATAAAATATTCCATCGGTAGAACTGAATAACAAATCCACCGATAGAAGGCCCCAACGCCGGAGCCAAAATGATACCGAATCCATAGACCCCCATGACTGCGCCGCGTTTTTCCGCCGGAAACACAGAGGTGATAATGTTGAGCGCAAGTGGCATAGCAAGCCCACTGCCCACCGACTGAACCAACCGTCCAATCAACAGCGGGATGAAATGTGCAGATAAAGCGCAGAGTAGCGAACCTATTACAAACAGGATTTGAGAGGTTACGAAAATTTGCTTATAAGTGAAGCGTCTTACTAAATACGCGCTGGGCGGGACCAAGATTCCGCATACCATAATATAACCGTTTGCGAGCCACTGGGCCTGATCCAGCGAAATATGCAAATCTTTTGTCAATGTGGGAATTAACATATTGATAACGGAATTATTCATAAACATGACAATCATACCCGCCATGACGAAAGATACCGTCAAAATAATACGCTTTTTTCCTGCCTGTTCCAAACTGCCGACCTCCTGCTGTTTCCAAGAAACCATTTGAGTATAGCACCGTATTGTTTCCTCGTCAACTATTTCGATTGACGTTTACCTGTTATTACGATAGAATACTGTCGAGGTGAGCTGCAAATGGAGCCAATCACACAAGCCATCCTTGCTCTTGTGAATCATATCCAGCTTCATCAGCGGGATGAAATAGAGCAGTGCCGCAAGCAATCAAAAGACATAGTACCCCTCCACACAGTGGCGGAATTCTTTGTGCTGAAAAAAATCGGGCAAACGGGAACCATCAACGCTTCGTCACTTTCCGAAACTCTGCGTATTTCAAAAAGCGGGATTTCCAAAATCACCGGGCGTTTTTTGGAGCGCGAACTGATTATTGCAGAGCGGCGAAATGGCAATGAAAAAGAAATTTATTATAGTCTTACAGATTACGGCAAACAGGTATATGACATTCAAAAGCAAATCGGCCGCGAAAAAAATATACAATTGAAAGCCTTTCTTGCAGATTTCAATGAGGAAGAACAAGAGACTATCCTAAAATTCCTGACCGGGATTAAGGAAGTGTTGTACGGTTCGGCGCCATCAAAAAACCAGTAAAACTCGAACAAAAAATCCGGAAAGTGTAAAGCCCTTTAGCTACCTTCAATTACTGATTTATATGATTTTTCAAATACTAAAAAATAAAAAACCGTATATTCATAACGAAATATACGATTTTAATTTCTTTAAACTGGCTGGAACAAGAGAATTCGAACCTCCGGCCTCTTGAACCCCATTCAAGCGCGCTACCAAGCTGCGCTACACCCCGACTGAAGCAAGTAATATTATAACCATCCATAGTTCCTTCTGCGTGTTGCTCAATATCTATGAAACCGGGCTAAATTCTCATAGAAACGATTTCACATGACGTTGACAAGATAGATGCAGTTTATTCTGTCGTTATTTCCATTCCAAGAAAAAAAGCAGTTCGATTCATGCGACTGCAGGTAACGCTTGTCATGTTGGCTTCGCCTTCGTCACGATAGCGTCGATGACTGCCCATAGCCAAAACGCAATGCTCCAAAATGACGATACATCATGAACGGTCCTTGGTATCCAATATGCCCATAACGTGTTTTTTGCGTCCGAAAGTGGCGGAGTTATCGGATTCGCCAGCGAGATAAGCAGCAATACGATAATATTTATATTAGCTATTACTATCGCCGCACAAAGTATCCGAGCGCCTTTCCTGCCATCGCCCCGATAGATCTGCCCCAATCCCGGAATTATCAGCGATAGCATACCTGCAATGATCGGATTTCTCTTCATATTAACCATCTTCTCCTCTCTGAAACATCTTTAAAACCAAAGATTTCACATATGCCCGCCGGATGCCGATTTCCGTCAAGCGCCTATTTCCTCCCGTACTCACGGCAAAGGTCGATGAAAATTTTCATCGCGGGTGAGAGCCATTTTTTTCTATGGTATACGATTTGTGTAAAAAAGCGCAAATCCGTCTCCGGGAAGCGTATGCGGAGAAGTCCTTTCTCTGACTCCTCCATCACAGCATAATAGGGAAGATACGATATACCCAGCCCATTTATCACATACTTCTTTATTGCCGTTTCCAACACGTTGCCCGGGGGAAATGCTGATGCGTCTGCAGATAGCGCTCAAACTCCTGCCGATAAGTACATTCTTTTTCCGTATACAACACCATTTGAGTCGCCTCGGGTAACAAATCATCTCGACTGTGGTTGGCGGAAGCAACAAGGCACATCTTTTCCTCCTGAAGCGGATATATCTGAAGATTTGGATAGTCGTAGAGGGGCTTGCTGATGTCAAGCTGCCCGGATAATAAATGCTCACGCAGCAGCGCACAGGGCTCATTGAGGACCCGAGATACTCACCTAAGGATACGCCGACTTATATGCCTTGATAATGGGGTACAGACGATACATCATCAGCGATTCCGGCGCGCCGATGCGAATGCTCTCCTGCAAGACTTCGTCGGTCTTACCCAAATGCTCGATCGTCTCATATTGATGCAGCACAACATCTACCTGCTCCAACAACTGCTTGCCGAAGGTGGTAAGCTGCTTATGCTTTCCGGCCTTCTCAAACACCGGCCGCCCATAGTACGTTTCGATTTCCTGGATATTAAATGTCAAAGTTGACTGAGCATATCCAAGCGCTTCCGCCGCCTTTGTAAAACTGCCCACCTCGGCTATTTTATAAAAGGTTTTCAGATTTCGGATTTCCAAAGCGCATCACCTGAAGATCGTATTTTCTTAATTATATCAATCAGAAAATTGAAGTCAATATTTTAATATTTCAATTTTACAAATAGATTGTACCCCTGTACAATGTACTTGCAAAGGAGTTGCAGGTATATGTCTAAAAAACTAAACGCCGTCACGTTAAGCGGATTGATGATCGGCCCGATTCTGGATTCCGGGATTTTATTTTTGCCGCCGCTTGCCTACGAAAATTTGGGCAGCCACTCGATAATTGCATGGATCATCACAATGGTGATGGGCGTACTTTTTGCCTATGTTTTTTCAAGAATGAATGCCGCTGCCCTGGATAATCAGGGTGTCAGTGTTATTATCGGCGATACGTTTGGCAAAAGGGTAGGTGCACTCTCTGCAAATTATCTTACAACCGCCGTTTTTTTCGGCCCCGTTGCCGTTGCCTTGACCGCCGCCGGCTTCATTGGCGCGGTGCTTCCGAATTCCGGCGCAAACCAGACCGCTATCGCAGCCGTCATACTGATCGCAGGCGCGTTGGTTGTAATTTCGGATGTTGCTTTTATGTGAATATTTTAATATTTAAAATTTCAATTTGCAATATATTTTTCATAAATTATAATATTATTGGAAAGCCCTGTCACTCAAATTTGCTTTTAAGTATCTCCCTTATTAACTCCTTCAAACTCTTTGAAACCGTCACAAAACAACTTTTCCATATGCTATTTTTTATTGTTTTATAAGCAAATAAAAAAACCTCATAAAGAATTCTTTACAAGGTTTTATTTTTTTAAACTGGTCGGAGTGAGAGGATTCGAACCTCCGGCCTCTTGAACCCCATTCAAGCGCGCTACCAAGCTGCGCTACACCCCGACTGAAGCAAATAATATTATAGACTTTGCTTGCTCTTCTGTCAACTTATAAATTGGCTTCTATCCTTTGAGTACTTTGAGCTCTTCCAACAGTGCGGGCACTACCTCAAATATATCTCCCACTACCGCGTAATCCGCGACGCCGAAAATAGGCGCCGTGCTGTCTTTATTGATGACGATGACCACATCGGAAGATGTCATGCCCGCTGTGTGCTGCACGGCCCCCGATATGCCGCATCCTATATAAAGCCTTGGGCACACGACCTTGCCCGATTGGCCGATCTGACAGCGCACGGGATACCAGCCGTTATCCACGATTGGGCGTGTAACGCCCACGGTGCCGCCAAGCAACCCGGCAAGCTCCTTAAACAGCTCTATTTGCTCCTCTGTTTTTACGCCTCTGCCAATCGCAATAATAACTTCGGCGTCTTCTATCTTCACCTCATCGGTGCATTCATTTTCAATGTAATCCACAAATGTGGTCCGTATTTTTTCCTGCGCATAGCTGATGTCTTCTTTTATGATTTTTATATCCTCTTTTTTACAAGCCGGAGCGATTTTAAACACGCCTTGACGAATCGTGCCTATCTGCGGCCTGCTCGTATCACAAACGATCGTGGCCATTAAATTGCCGCCGAATGCGGGCTTTGTCCATTCGATATCTTTTGTCTCAGGATTATAAAAAAGCTCGGTCGTATCCGCAATCGAGCCCGTATCGAGTCTGCATGAGAGCCTTGGTGCCAAGTCTTTGCCGTTCTCCGTTGCGCCCATCAGCAAAGCGGACGGCTTATATTTCTCACAAAGCTGTGTAAATGCATGCACATAGGCGTCCGTGGAATAATGCGCATACTCTTCCGCCTCTACGATGATGACCTCATCTACACCATAAGAGGATATTTCCTCTGTCATGTTTGCACAAGCCTTGCCGATAAGTACGGCAATAAGTTTCTCTTCTGCCGCATCCGCAAGTTTTCTTGCTTCGCCGAGCAGCTCCAGTGATACTTTTGCCACCCTGTCGCCACATGCCTCAACATAGACCCATATGTTTTTGTAACTTGATTTATCCATGTGCCGCCTCCTATACCAACTTGTTTTCGACAAGCAGCCTTGCAAGCGCTTTGCCTGAGAGCTCGTCTGTTTCTTCTTTTATGATCATACCGGCCTGTCCTGTCGGCGGCACAAAACTGCGAAGCACTTTTGTACGTGAACCGATCATGCCGATTTTGTCCATGTCCATGCCTTCAACCTCGGCGGCGCTTAGCATTTTTATTTCTTTTCTGTTTGCCGCCATCTTACTCTTCATGGACGGATAACGCGGCGTATACGACGTTTTTGTCACGGTGAGCACACAGGGCAGCTGTGCTTTTAAAGTTTCAACGCCCTCTTCCAGCTCCCGTTTTACAAAAAGACAGTTATCTTCCAGCTTGATATCCATAACGCTTGTGACTTGGTTATAATCCAAATGTTCCGCGATCTGAGGACCGACTTGCCCGGTCTCGCCATCTAGCGTATGCTTTCCGCATATGATAAGGTCAAAGCTGCCGAGCTGTTTTGCAGTCATGCTCAGCGCATAGCTCGTTGCCAGCGTATCGGAATCTTTAAAAGCCCTGTCCGTAAGCAGCACAGCTTCGTTGGCTCCCACCGCCAAACATTGCTTGAGCGCATTTTTTGCCTGTGGCGGGCCCATGCTAAGCACGGTTATCGTGCCTCCGTAGGCTTCTTTAAAACGCACGGCAGCCTCGACAGCGCATGCGTCAAGGGGATTTAAAATCGCAGGCACGCCTTCTCTGATCAGGCTGCCTGTTATCGGATCTATTTTTATTTCTTCAGTATCCGGCACTTGTTTTACACAGACCAATATATCCATTCTTATCTCCTTTTTGAACATAAGGGCAGATAGCCTATCTGCCCTTTGATTGTTATTGTTTAATTGTTACCTGTTATATTCTTATCTGAGTATTGCATTTGCGATAATAGAACGCTGGATCTGATTTGTTCCTTCAAAGATTTGGAAGATTTTTGCATCTCTCATGCGTTTTTCTACTGGGTACTCTCTGCTGTATCCATATCCTCCGAAGATTTGTACGGCATCCGTTGTTACTGCCATTGCCATATCGGATGCGAATGTTTTTGCCATCGCCGCTTCTTTGGTATATTTTTGCCCAGCCTGTGCAAGAGCAGCCGTGTTATGTGTAATCGTTCTTGCGGCTTCTATTTGAATCGCCATATCCGCGATCATAAACTGTACCGCCTGGTGAGATGCAATCGGAGCGCCGAAAGGTTTTCTTTGTTTCGAATAAGCGATGCAGTCATCCATGGCGCCTTGTGCAATGCCTACTGCCATTGCCGCATTAAATACTCTTCCGATATCAAGCGCGGACATGGCAATTTTAAATCCGATACCTTCTTTGCCGATCAGGTTTTTCGCGGGCACGCGAACATTGTCAAAGAATACGTCGCAAGTATTGGACAGTCTCAGCCCCATTTTGTTTTCTTCTTTGCCGATTTGAATGCCCTGTCTGTCTTTTTCAACAATGAAAGCGCAAATACCTCTCACGCCTGCCTCCGGATTGATTGTCGCAAAAACAATGTGTACGTCCCCGTATTTTCCGTTTGTCACAAAAGTTTTTGGTCCGTTTATAATGTAATCCTCACCGTCTCGGGTGCATGTGCAGCGAAGCGCTCCGGCATTGGAGCCTGAATCTGCTTCTGTCAATGCAAATGTCATAAATCCACCGGGGGTGATTTTTTCTGCCACATATTTTATCTGTTCCTGTGTACCGAATTTTGACACGCACGCAAAAGGCAGCCCATTGAGTGTAAGCGAAATCGCAAACCCTGCGTCCACTTTCGCCAGTTCTTCAAGCACAAATGCAATTGTGTTATAATCGAGCCCTACGCCGCCGTATTGCTCTTCTATGTCCATACAGTGAAATCCGAGCTCGAATCCTTTTTTATAAAGTTCCAGGGGGAATTCGCCTTTTTCGTCAAGTTCATATATGTGCGGTTTTACCTCATTTTCTATAAATTCTTTAGCCAGTGCCACCAAATCCATTTGATCTTGATTCATTATCATTGCCATATCAACTACTCCTCCTAAATAAATATAAGACTATTATACACTATAAAAATAAGAATTTTAAAGAAGTATTTTTTAATAATAACCAAATTATACATTGATTTTATCGTTTTCAATACTTTATAATGAAACAAAGTGATTATATAAAACTTAATCATTAAATGTAGGAGGGTACATATGGAACTTGTAAAACAATTTGATGAAATGCTTAAAGACTACATCAAACCTTTGACATCTCCTGTTGCCGTGAAATTACTGCAGGATGACGAGGAGTTTCCTGAAAAAGCACGCCGTCCGGCTAAAATTTTCGGCCATCCGATTGCTCTATGTCAGGGAATCGGTATTGTGCGCAGATATGGCTGGACATTAGGTTTTGGCAAAGGTGATAACGCATGCGGGCCTTCTCTTGCTTATCTGGGATGCCTGCCGTATACCGAAAAACAAAAAGAAGGCGGCATCGTCTACCCGCTCTATGCAAAAACGCTCGAGGCCGGCAAAAAAACGGAAGAAGCCGTCGGCAAGCTCGAAGAAGGCACATTTGACAAAATCCTTCTTGCGCCTTTGAATAAAGCCGCTTTTGTTCCCGATGTGGTATTGGTTTACGGTAATCCGGGTCAGATCGTAAGACTTGTTCAAGGCGCAAATTATGTTAACGGCGGATACGTAGGCGCCAAAGCAACCGGCAGGGCCGCCTGTATCTCGGAAATCGCAACAACGTTCAAGACACAAGACTGCAACCTCACAATACCCGGTGCAGGCGAAAAAGTGTTTGCGCTCACAAGTGATGATGAAATTATTTTCTCAGCCCCTTATAATAAACTGGCAGATGTTATCGAAGGCGTAGTCACGACACACAAAAGCGGCATAGGCCGTTTCCCATGGCCTATCGCGGGTATCAAAGCGGCACCAACCATGCCGGGCGAATATAAGTTCCTTCAAGTCATGGCAGGAATCGAAAAAGAAGAAGAATGAATCTCGTAAGAAAGAGCTTTTTGAAAGCTCTTTTTTGTATTAAGATTGTTTTTTTGCTTCGCACATACTATTTTAAGTTTAAGCAAAACACTTTGGCTGCAATATTACCCAATTAAAATTCTGCATAAACATAACACGAAATTGACAAGTGTTCATTTATTCATTACAATAAAGTATACGTCTAATATTTCTTAAGGAGTAAAGGAATGGATAGTGTCGCTAAAATCCCAAAAATGTTGGAAAACGAAACGAACGACTTCTGCCCTGGCTGCATGCTGGGTATCGCCATCCGGCTGATTGCGGAACTTATTGAAGAAATGGAACTGAGTGATTTACAACTGCTTCCTTTAGGTGTGCCGTGTCCCGAAAACGCCGCCGGCTGGGGCGAATTTTCTATTGCGAAGCCACCTTTCGGCTCAAGCGCTATGAGCGCAAGCATAAAACGCCTTCATCCTGATAGACCGGTTATTATATTTCAGGGAGAAGGCAGTACAGCATCATCGGGTATTTCAGACACCATCCACACGGCCAACAGAGGCGAAGCCGTTACTGTGATATCTATTAATAATTTATGCAAGGATAATTTCAACAGCGGCATGTCGTTTGGTTCGGCATATAGCTTTCAATCACCTGCAAGCTTTCAGCCTCCCGGTATGCCCGGTAACTTAAAAACGGCGGAAATGATCGCAACACTGCCAAAAACGCAGTATGTGGCCAGAGTGTCGCTGCATAATCCAAGCGAAATCTTAAAAGCGAAAGCGGCGATTAAAAAAGCACTGGAAGTGCAAATCTACCACCAAGGATATTCTTATGTTGAGATCATGTGTGCATGCCCCGTGAGTCTTGAGATTGAGCCTGCCGAAGTACCGCAATATATGCAGGATGTGATTTTGCCCGACTACTCTCTTAGCATATTTAAAATGATTGAGGAATAAAAGGATAAAATATAATGACAAATCAAGAATTGATAAATATGGCAATAAATGCCAGAAAATCTTCTTATGCGCCCTATTCGGATTTTAAAGTAGGCGCCGCGCTCCTTGCTTTATCCGGCAAAGTCTATACGGGCTGCAATATTGAAAACGCCGCTTATTCACCGACAAACTGCGCCGAACGTACTGCTTTTTTCAAAGCGGTCTCGGAAGGTGAACATGATTTTAAAAAAATAGCGATTGTGTGCGGTTATAATGAACCGCTTAATCAATATTGTTCTCCATGCGGTGTATGCCTTCAGGTGATGAGTGAATTTTGCGGTCGTGACTTTGAAATAATTCTTGCAAAAAATGCAGAAGATTACAAAATTTACACACTTGGAGACTTGCTTCCCAATGCCTATACGCTAAAGAAAAAAAATTAAGTTGGAGAGTGCCTTTCGGCACTCTTTTTTTATTTACTTGAAAACATTTTGATTCAAATAATCGGCACCTTTATCTACCGCTTCATTGATATAATCACTGCCCTTATCAACGGCTTTGTTCACATAAGTGCTTCCTTTGTCAACAGCATTTTTAAATGTTTTTTTCATTTTATTTCTATTGTTCATCATGCCTCTTGCGGCCATGACTGTTGCCGCAACTCCAACAGCGCTGATAAGAGCCGTCGTTGTCTTTTTGTTCTTCATTTTCCTCACTCCTTTTCGATTTATTTTCTGCAAAAAAATTATTTCTTATGACATACAAAATTTGATAATTTTTATTTTTTAATTTATAATATTTAAAATGAAAAAACTTTTAAATCAAACACAAATCAATCAGGTCATCCATAGATTAAATGAAGCTTACGAAGATGTGGATACTTTTTTAACTTACTCAAGCGCATATGAGCTTTTTGTTGCCGTTATTCTCTCCGCACAATGCACAGACAAACGCGTGAATGAAATTACTTCCACTCTTTTTAAAATAGCTAACACACCGCAGCAAATGATTTCTTTAGGCCAAGAAAGGCTGGCAGCTATCATTAAAAGCGGCGGACTCTATCAAAACAAATCTAAAAATATTATTGCCGCAAGCGAAATAATCATTCAAAAGTTCAACTCTCGGCTGCCCGACACTATGGAGGATCTGCTGATGCTTCCGGGCGTGGGAAGAAAGACGGCAAATGTGATTTTATCCCATATATATAAAAAAGACGCTATCGCGGTGGATACACATGTTTTTCGCGTATCAAACAGAATCGGGCTCGTGGACGAAAAAGACCCCGACAAAACAGAGCAGGCTTTAATGAGTGTTATCGATAAAAATTTATGGAGCAAAATGCATTTTAAATTAATCCTGCACGGACGCAATACCTGTACTGCAAGAAATCCCAAATGCAGCATATGTATTATTAACGATATCTGTTTATATTTTAAAAAATTAAAAAATTTTTAAAAGGAAATTATATGAAAAAAGAACATAAGAAAAAATTAATAGGCCCTACGATCGCATTAATTGTTTTCATGATCTTATTTGTTTGTATGTTAATCGTCAATATCGTCTCAATACGGTTTGCTTTGGTTCCTATCTACGCACGCGTAATGTCACTGATCATTCCGATCGGCGCAATAGGACTCATGATATATGTCTACATCTTAAGAGTAAAAGAAATTAAGGAGGGTAAAGAAGATGATATTAGCAACTATTGATTACATTCCCGGAAAAGAATTCGACGTGCTCGGCATGGTAAAGGGCTCGATGATTCAATCCAAACACATCGGCAAAGATATCGGCAGCGCATTTAAAAGCATTGTGGGCGGAGAGCTTGCGGCCTACAGTGAAATGATCAATGAATCGAGAAGCATCGCCACACAAAGAATGGTTCAGGAAGCACAGTCTCTTGGCGCAGATGCAGTTATTTGCGTTCGCTATGTATCAAGCACTGTAATACAAGGCGCGGCCGAAGTGCTGGCATACGGCACAGCCGTAAAGTATAAATAATCATTGCAAAGCAATAACATATCTGATACTATAAATCATACAAAAATGTACCGCAGGGAAAACGGTGAGAATCCGTTGCAGCCCCCGCTACTGTAAGCGAAGACAAATCTCAACAGTGCCACTGCCCGCCGGGCGGGAAGGCCGAGAGGCGGATGAACGCAAGCCAGGATACCTGATGCATTTTTATTACCAATAACTCTCGGAGGGCGGAGTTAAACGTGCTTTTCTGTTCGTTTTAATTAATTTCTCTTGCCTGACGGGGTGTAGAGAAATTTTTTATAATTAGGAGAAAAAACATATGTACAAAAAACGAAAGCAACTACTCGCAATACTGCTCGCCTTGCTTCTTTTGATTTCTTTTGCATCCTGCAGCAATTCTACGTCTTCAGCCTCACAGGCTGATCAAACTGCATATCCGTTATCGATCACGGATGATCTGGGCAATCAAGTAACAATAGATGCAAAGCCTGTGCGCATTGTCAGTTCTTCCCCTGCTGTTACGGAAATTTTGTTCGCTTTGGGATTGGATGAAGAAATCGTGGGAGTAAGCAGCTCGTGCGACTATCCCGAAGCCGCAAAATCAAAACCTCAACTCTTTGACTACGCAACACCCGATGTTGAAAGCATCATCGCGGCAGAGCCGGATGTGATATTATCGGATGTGGCCTACGGCATTCCGGAAGATACACAGCTTCTTTTGGAACAATCCGGCATTACGATCGTGCTGATGACGTATACTTCCATTCAGGATGTGCTGTCCAATATCACACTGATCGGCCAAATCACAGACAAAAATACCGAGGCAGCCGCACTTGTCGAAGATATCAACACACAGATTGCCGAGCTCACTGCAAAAGCGCAGGATCAGCAGTCAAAAAGCGTCTTTATTGATGTCGGCGGATTTTATTCGCCCGGCGAAGACACTTATTTAAATAATATGATCACAGTGCTTGGAGCCACCAATATAGCGGCAGAAATCGGAAGCGGCTGGGTTATGGTGCCGGTGGAAAGCCTGCTTGAAGAAGACCCTGATGTCTATATCGACTTATCGGTAAACACTTCCGGCGATATGCCTGCCGAGTCTCTCGTTCAAAGTCTGAGCGCAATAGAAAACAGCACAGTCTACACGTATGCGTATTCGAGTAATGAAACATCGATCCTGTCGCGCCCGGGTCCGCGCATTGTGGAGGCGATGCAGCTGCTATATGATGACATTTACGGCAACTAAATAAAATAATACATATATATAATTCTCAAGGCAAATTGCCTTGAGAATTAATTTAGGTTAAAAATGAAAAATAAGACTGTTATATTCTTTATACTTGCAAGTATTTTGCTGATGATGTTTTTTTTAACACTCGGGTCTGCCGAGATCACATTTGCCGAAACTTTTAAAATTCTGTTCGGCAAATTTTTCCCTTCCATAAAAATCACATCATCAACAAAAGAAATCATCGTTTTCAATATTCGCCTTCCGCGTATTCTGCTATCCTATATTTGCGGATCCGCTCTGGCGCTCTGCGGCTGCGGTTATCAGAGTGTATTTAAAAACCCTATGACGGATCCGTTTGTACTGGGTGTGTCTTCGGGAGCGGCGCTGGGCGCCACGCTGAGCATCATATTGAATATATCGAGAGCGAATTCCTTGCTCGGATTGAATATAACGGCTCTTATGGCTTTTGCGGGCGCACTCGCAACCGTGTTCGTTGTCTTTGCCATCTCACAAAAATCACGCAGCGCTTCCACCTCTTCCCTTCTGCTTATCGGCATTGCGATCGGTCAGTTTATCACGGCTGTGATTTCTATTTTAATGCTTACAAATCAAGACAGCATCAAAGATATCTATTTTTGGACTCTGGGCAGCTTTTCGGCAAAAACATGGCCGCATCTGTTGATTGTATCGGTTTATTTTATGATCGGACTCATTTTTATGTTTTATAACCATAAAAATTTGGATATCATGCTTCTTGGTCACAAACAGGCACTGCAGCTCGGTCAGGACGTATATAAAGTGCGCAGGCATATCCTCTTCATCACTTCAGTTCTTGCCGCCGGTGTTGTCTCTGTTACGGGGATCATTGGTTTTGTGGGGCTCATCACCCCGCATATCGTGCGGATTTTCACAGGCCCGATCCATAAAAAACTGATGCTTTACAGCATATTTGTCGGCGGCATCTTTTTAATGAGCGCCGATAGCATTGCACGCAGCATCACAAGCCAGGAGCTTCCCGTCGGTATTGTTACCGCCATTTTCGGCGCACCGTTTTTCATTTATTTGATTTACTCTTCAAAGCGGGAGGTGTTTTAAATGAATTGTATCGAACTTAAAAATGTGAACTATCACGTAGAAGATAAACATATCTTGAAAGATATCTCATTTAGCATAAAACAAGGTGATATGAGCGCGATTATAGGCCCGAACGGCGCGGGTAAAAGCACGCTGGCCAACTTGATTACAGGTATCCTCATTCCATCGGGCGGCAGCATTTTCGTCAACGGTAACCCCTTAAATAAAATGACCCGCAGAGAGATAGCCAAAAACATCGCTGTCGTGCCCAGCAGTTTTGAGACAACTTTTGATTTTACAGTTTTTGATATCGTGCTTATGGCGCGCTACGCGCACAATAAAAGAAATTATCTCATCACGCCTTCCGATACCCGTCTCGCACAGAGCGCCTTGGCTAAAACCAATGCGCTCCATTTAAAAAACAATTACTACAAAAATCTGAGCAGCGGAGAAAAGCAAACCGTATTGCTTGCACGTGCCATTGCGCAGGATTGCCCGATCATACTGCTCGACGAGCCCACCAGCAACCTCGATATCAAAAATCAAATGGAAATCATGCATATGCTCAAAGCGATGAACGATGAAAAAAAATGTATCCTTGCCATTATGCATGACATTAATTTGGCCGTGAGATTTATTGAAAATTTTATTATTTTGAAAGACGGCAGGCTAATCAGAACGGGAAATATTAACGAGGTTTTTACAGAAGAAATACTCTCGGATTTATACGATATAAACATCCATATTCTCAAAGATATTCACAGGCAAAGTCTGTTTATGCAGGCAGAAAAATAATCGCATTTTCGTTATAAAAACGTTTAATTTATCTAAATTTCACAACTTATCCACAAAGTTTTCCACTTATGCACATATACTTATAATTCATTTGATTTTGGCATATACTCGCAAACTTGCTTGGATTTTCATGTCTTTTTTGGGAAATACTTACTGTGTTTTTACATCTTTTTAACTGCTTATTCACACTCTATCCTCAACCACATGGATTCGATTTTGACAAAAATAAAATTAAATTGATAAAACGTGGTAAAAATAGTAAAATAAAGTACGGTGATTTTTATGTTTAATATTGTGCTATATACCCCGCAGATCCCTCAGAATACAGGAAACATTGCCCGAAGCTGCGCGCTTACAGGCTGCGTGCTCCATTTAATCAAGCCGCTGGGATTTTCAATCGATGATAAGCATCTTAAAAGAGCAGGGCTCGATTACTGGGATAAGATGAGTTTTTTTCTCTATGACAGCTTCGAGCATTTCATTGAAAGCGCAAAGCCGCAAAGACTGTATCTTTATACCACAAAAGCACAAGACTATTACACGCAGGCAAATTACCGGCCGGATGATTACTTCATGTTTGGCAGTGAGACAAGCGGCGTAACACAAGATATACATGCATACTGTGCAGAAAACCGCTACACTATTCCCATGAGAGCCGGTAATCAGCTGCGAAGCCTGAATTTATCCAACTCGGTCAGCATCGTTTTATATGAGGCGCTGAGACAAAATAATTTTTATGGTTTAAAATAAAAGTAATTATTTTTTGCCAATCGCTATATATTTTTTAAGGAGGTAAGAAATGGATACATCAAACGTATATGATATTATTATTATAGGAGGCGGCCCCGGCGGACTGAGCGCCGCGCTGTACGGAGCGCGCTCCGAATTAAAGACATTGCTGCTTGAAGCGGGACTGCTTGGCGGCCAGATCGCAACGACCACACATGTGCAAAACTATCCGGGCTCAATCAAAGACTGCACAGGTCCGAGATTAATCGAGAGAATGGAAGAGCAGGCAGTGGAATTCGGCGCTGAAATCGCTTATGACATGGCACAGGAAATCAGCAAAGAGGGCGATTTGTTTACCGTAAAAATCTCTGCAAAGAAATCTTATCAGGCTAAGACAGTGATCGTCGCGCTCGGCGCCAGCCCGAAAATGCTGGGCATTCCCGGCGAAGCCGAATACCGGGGTAGAGGTGTGAGCTACTGCGCAACATGCGACGGCGGGTTCTTTAAAGGCAAAGACATCGCCGTTATCGGTGGCGGGGACACCGCCCTGCAGGAAGCCATGTTTTTGACAAAATACGCTTCAAAAGTATATATTGTTCACCGAAGAGACGAATTCAGGGGATGCAAATCGCTTGAAAGCAGGGCGAGAAAAAACCCGAAAATAGAAATGGTGCTCAACAGCCTGCCGCAGCGCATTGCAGGCACCGCTTCGGTGGAAGGACTTGAGATAAAAAATAAAATCACAGAAGAACTCAGCACGTTGAATGTGAGCGGCGTCTTTTTATTCGTGGGATACAAACCAAACACAGATCTTGTAGCCGGCCTGATCGATCTCGACGACCATGGATACGCGCTTGCAGGCGCGGATATGTCGACAAAAATACCCGGCCTGTACGCCATCGGCGATATGACGAAAAAGCCGTTGCGCCAGGCCGTCACAGCAGCCGCCGACGGAGCGATCGCTTCCATCAGCGCGGAAAAATATATTGATGAACTCGATGATAAACAATGTTAAAGAAACAAAATAAAAAAACTCGGCAGTTGCCGAGTTTTTTATTTGCTTAAATTAATTATTCAGTCGGATATGTACCAATCGTTTCTTCATCAGCCATTGTATATTCTACACTCGTGACAACATTATTTTCTACAGTAATTTCAAATGATCCATCAAACTGACCTGCTGATGAACTAACTGCGCTAAAAAATCCTGATTCATCACTACTATCATAAGTGCCATCTGTAACAGCATTGCCGTTAGCTAAATCAAATGCTGCTTCCGCGGATGCAACGCTGTAGATTGTTCTCGCATTGGCTACAGCGGTCTGCGTTCTTGCGTTTCCAATAAGATTTGTCATTGAAGGAACAAGGATTGCGGCCAAAACGCCGAGTATAGCAATAACTACAATAAGTTCGATAAGCGTAAACGCTCGTTTTTTAGATTTCTTTTTTAAATTGTTATTCATACTTATTATACTCCTTTGAAATATAAATTATCGATTTTTGATTATAGTATATAATATCAAAATTAGCAACAAAAAACTACACGTTTTTCAGTTTTTTTACATTTTTTTTATAAATATTTCTTGAATTCCTTGATATTGACTGCTTTTCGCTGCGCCACAGACTGCTCAACCTTCCCGGTTTTCACGAGTTTTGCCAAGTCCGAATCCATTGCCTGCATACCGTGTTCTTTCCCCGTTTGGATAAAATTATCGATCTGATGCGCTTTACCTTCACGTATGAGATTGCTGATTGCATCTGTGCACACCATGATTTCAAGTGCAGCTATTCTGCCCGGTGAGCCTTTCAGCGGCAGCAGCTGCTGTGAGACAACTCCCTGCAGGGACTCCGAGAGCTGTGTGCGGATCTGCTGCTGCTGCGCGGGCGGAAAAACATCTATGATACGGTCTATCGTATTCGATGCGCCCATTGTGTGCAGCGTCGAAAAGACCAGATGCCCTGTCTCGGCCGCCGTGATCGCGGCTCTGATCGTATCCAGATCACGCATTTCTCCAACCAATATGATATCCGGGTCTTCGCGAAGCGCCGCATGCAGCGAAGGCGCGAAGCCGATGGTGTCTTCGGACACTTCCCTCTGGTTGACCATGCTTTTTTTATGCTGGTGAAGATATTCTATCGGGTCTTCAATCGTGATGATATGCTGCGCCCTGTCTTCATTGATGTAATCCACCATGGCGGCAAGCGTTGTTGATTTGCCGCTTCCCGTGGCGCCTGTCACCAGTATCAGCCCTCTGGGCAGCATGCAGAAATTTTTGAGCACGGGCGGCAGGCGCAGATCATCCAGTGTGGGAATGATCCTTGCGAGGATTCGAAGCGCCATTGCATAGTTGCCTCGCTGCTTATACACATTCACCCTCATTCGGTTGTTGTGCGCAACATAAGCAAAATCCGTATCTCCCTTTTCTTCCAGGGCGTGCTTTTTATGCTCGGGTATGGCCGGTATGATCAATGCGTTCACATCCCCGGGCATAAGGGGCGCAAAGCCTTCTATCTCACGAAGCTCCCCGTCTTCTCTGAGACACGGCGGTTTGCCGACCGTGATGTGCAGGTCGGAAGCTTTTCGCTCCACCGCAATTTTTATTAAATCGTCAATTGTATACATAGCTCTCTCCTATAATGTATATGTTGCCTGAATCAGCTCTTGGATTGTTGATTCCCCGTTTAAAACACGCTTGATCATATCCTCTTTCAGCGTTGTGGTTCCCTGTGTTTTGGCGTACTGCAAAATCTCCGTGCTCTCTTGTCCGTGCACGATCATGCTTCGGATCGCGTCATCAATGATGATGATTTCATGGATCGCGATTCTGCCCTTATAGCCTGTGTTATTGCACTGCGTGCATCCTGCCCCCTTATACAGTTTCACACTGTCTGCGCGCTCTAAAATAGCATTTTCACTTGCGCTGGACATGTACTCCTTTTTACAAAAAGGACAAATTTTCCTTACAAGCCTCTGCGCTACGATGCCTGTCACGGCCGAGGCTACCAAAAACGGCATCACGCCCATGTCGACAAGTCTGCCGATCGTGGTCGCCGCATCATTTGTATGAATCGTGGAGAGCACCAAGTGCCCCGTAATAGCCGCTCTTATGGCAATGGATGCCGTCTCGCCGTCCCTGATTTCCCCTACCATGATAACGTCAGGGTCCTGCCTTAAAATTGAGCGCAGCCCGCTTGCAAAAGTAAGCCCCGCCTTCGTGTTGATCTGCATCTGGTTTGCCCCGTCAATTTTGAATTCGACAGGGTCTTCTATCGTCACAACATTGATTTCCGGGCTCATGATCTCATTAATGATTGTATATAAAGTGCTTGTCTTGCCGCTGCCCGTGGGTCCGGTTACAAGAATAACACCGTGGGATGTTTTAATTAATTTCTCAAAAAGAGACATATTGCTTTCACTAAAGCCCATGGCATATTTACTCGTTATCAGCTTGTTGTTTGGATTAAAAAGAATCCTTATAACCGCTTTTTCTCCATAAACGGTCGGGATCGTAGAAACACGCATATCAACAAGGGAGCCGTCGAGCTCGATCTCGCATCTGCCGTCCAGCGGCACACGCCTCTCCGCAATATTCATCGAAGACATGATTTTGAGCCTCGTAATAAGCGAGCCATGCGCCGCAACGTCAAGTTTTAAAACTTCTCTGAGATGTCCGTCTACGCGCATACGCACTCTCGTATTATTTTTTTCCGGCTCGATATGAATATCGCTCGCTCCGACACGCACGGCCTGCAGAATAATCGAATTGACAAGCCGCACCACGGGCGCGCTGTCTACTCTGTCGTCCGCGGCATTTTCAGCCGCCGCGATCTGACTTGAAATAGCATTGCTGAATTCTTTGTTGACATCTATCGCCGCTTCGTTAGAAGAAAGCTCGGCATAAAAAACATCGATCGCCTCATTGATCACTCTCTCCGGCGCGATAACCGGCTTGATATCCATATCGGTCATAAAGCGCATATCTTCTATCACATAAAAATTTAACGGATCACTCATCGCAACGATTAAGTTTTTGCCAACCTGATCGATCGCGATCAAACAGTTTTTACGCGCGAAGTCCTGCGGAATAATATTTACAATCTCCGTATCGAGCTGCATTGATTCCAAGTCGACATAAGCTGTTTTTAATCGTTTGGCCAGCACTTTTGTAAAATCGACATCGGATATATATCCCTTTTCTATAAAAATCTCGCCAAGTTTCTTACCGCTTAGCGCCTGCGTGGAAAGTGCGTCATCGAGTTGCTCTTGTGTTATCAATTTCTCTTCAAGCAGTGCTTGTCCTATTTTATTGCTTTTACTCATCATCTTTTCCCTTCAAAATTAAATGAAGAACAGTCTTGATTTTTTAATTACATTTTTATATCATATACTGCAACAGAGGTGTTGGTATGACAATATTTTATTATTTTTGGCCTATTGCATTGCTTTTCGGGCTTTGCATCGGCAGTTTTTTAAATGTGTGTGTCTATCGGATTCCGATCGGGATGAAAGTCTATGAAGGGCGCTCGATTTGTCCTTGCTGCCGTAGCGGGCTTCATGCGCTTGATCTGATCCCTGTAGTAAGCTATATTATACTGCGAGGCAAGTGCAGACATTGCGGCTGCCATATCAGCCCGATTTACCCAATCGTAGAATTGCTTACGGGTCTTTTATTTGTAGCCGCTTTTTATTTTTACGGCCTCAGCCTTCAGACTCTTTTGGTATGGGTGCTGAGCAGTGTTCTGGTTGTCGCCTCTTTTATCGATATACACACTCTGGAAATACCCGACGGCGTATCGCTGTGGATAGCCGCCGTTGGAATTGCCTCTTTCTTTGTGCCTGATCTTGTGTGGTGGCAGCGCCTGCTCGGCTCACTCGTTGCCGCGTCCCCCCTGCTTATCATATTGCTTGTATCAAAAGGCAATGCTATGGGCATGGGGGATATAAAACTCATGGCAGCTGTCGGTCTCATTTTAGGCTATAAGCTTTCCCTGTTCGCATTATTTTCCGCCACCGTATTCGGCGCTGTTATAGGCCTGCTGCTGATTATACTCAAAAAGAAAGGCAAAAGAGACGAAATACCGTTTGTTCCCATGCTCAGCTTTGGGATTCTGTTTGCCTTGTTTTTCGGCAATGATATCATCTCATGGTATTTATCCCTTCTGTTCTGATCTTATTGTTGCCAAATATAAGATAAAATATTTCCTTCTTCCCCTGCAATGATTTGCGTATTATAGCATTCCACTGCGGTGGTAAGCGTATAAGAGATGCTTTCGTCTCCTGTCAGCGTTACCGTACAATCTATTTTCAAAAGATTATCTTCCAGCTTTTCTGTCCATAGCTCAACGCTGTATCCGTTATAAAAATCGTCATCATATAAACCTTTGGTTTTACCGTCATCATACATGTAGATTTTCCCGTCTTCGCTGTACAGTTTTCTTTTTTCGGGGTCAAGAAGCAATAAAGCTTCATCGGCCGATATTTCAAGTTCCTGAGAAAACCGCACCTGCGAAACAAGTATCTTCATAACCTGATCGGCTTTCATTTTAGTTTCAATTCTCGTTGTAAGTACTCGAAACATATTGCTGGAGGGTACAAGCATAGAAACAATAATTGTGCCGACAATAGAAACTAAAGCAAGCACAACAACAACTTCAACGAGTGTGAACGATCTTTTTGCCGATTGTTTTCCTAACATCGCTTATTCCTCATTTGGATAAAACCCTTTCATATGCACATTCTCATCGGGGTCATTTGACTCTATAAGCGTTCCGCTGCATATTATTTGCTCGCCTTCCAGCGTAAAAATAATTGTATGTGATTTTGACGAGATATAGCTGTCGTCAGATTGGTCTGCTGCGGGAGAAGTTAATGAATCCAGCCTTTTCTCAAGCTGCTCTGCCGCCGCATAGCCCGCACTGTTGCGCAGCTGAGCCGTGGTATGTGTATTGGCCGATGTAACGATGACTCCGACCAGCGTGATAGAAACCAATGCCAGGATCGCAATGCTGACAATGACTTCGACTAAAGTTAACGCTTTTTTTGATTTTATATTCATTGATTAATCATCCTCCGGAACGCTTAAATATATGCCTTGATTGACCCATTCCGTCTCTGTGGAGCCGCTTTGACCGCCCGAAGCAGAACCGGCATATTCACTCAAATCAGGAACATAATGCGTATACTGCATTCTCCCGCTACCAAGACTTATATTGGAAGCCACCACCGCACCGTAAAGTTTCTTTTCCATTAAAGCGCTTCCGGCAAAATTCACCGCGGCATAGGGTGCGTAAACAAATCCGTAAAGAGAATTATAATTATTGAAAGATATCGTGGGCACTTCGCTGCCCAAGCCTTGCGCATTGCAGATAATAAACAGATTCGGAATTCTTGGATCGGGATTCGGCACGCCGTAAAGATAATTATAATATCCTATAAAGCTATTGCTGCCCGCATCAAAATTTACATAATTGCCCGCACCGTCATCAAGCAGTATAAACACATTGTACTCTCCCTTGCTTAATATATCTACACCGTTTGTGATACTGACCGTATCCTCTTTATCGCTTGATGTTTTCAGCATGACGTATACATCATGGTCCGTTGCGTCAAGCACGAGCTTTTTATCCCATTTAAGATCATCTAAAATAAGCGTACAATTTTGATCAATGATATGCTCATCACCGTTGATTGTATAATAAGCGCTGCTTGTATCTTTAAAATGTACTGTGATTGTGGTTTGCGCTATTTGTGCTCTTATATCCGCAGGCACCTCCCAAGCGGGAGCCGTGATTTGAATATCCAAAGCCACCAGCGGAACATCATTGATATCTGTAAAAGCAACCACAGAAGCTATATCATCGACAGGTTCCACGTCTTCTATATTATCCGGATCCGTATAGATAATTGTGCTTTTATAAGTTCCCGTATTGTTGGACTCGCTGTCCAATTCTCCTCCGAGTGTGACAATTCCGCTCACACAGCTTTTCCAGCTGGCATGGATTAGCAGTGCATTTCCTTTTGCCGTTAGATTTCCCGTGAGCTTCGCATTATTAATCTCGGCATCGCCGCCTATAAGCACATTGCCGGTGCTGTCACTAAGCAGAGTAAAATCTCCGCTTGCTCTCACACTACCCGAAAAACGCGAATTATTTTGAACAGTAACGCTGCCGTTTGAAATGAGATCGCCTGTCAGAGACGCGCCGGAATCAAGCAAGACATCCCCACCGGCTGTGATATTCCCGTTGATCGGTGAATTGGCATTGACATTGATGCGGCCGAGTGTGGCAATATCGGCATTTACCGCACTGTATGACGTGCTGCCTGATTTATTTTGGCCGATAAACACATCATCCCTTGCAGTTATATTCGAATTAATAGTACTGTTATATATGTAAATCGTACCGTTGGCATTCAAGCTTTTTACCTGACTGCATGAACTGACATCAATATCACCTTCCGCATAAATATCACAATTGGAATTACCTGTCAATGCAACGGATTTTTTGGCGTATATGCCGTCTTTTACCGTGGCTTGCGCAATAATGACATTGCCCTGTGAATACACGGCCCCGTTAATAGTAGGCCCGCCGCTGAGCAGTATATCTCCGCTTGCATAGATGTTCCCGTCCAATGTCGCGCCGCCCGTTACGGTAACTTTACCGTTTGTGTAGATGTCTCCTTCTACATAAGAAGAAAGCGTTACGTCTTCGTTTGCTTTTATATCTCCAAAAACTTTCCCGCTTCCTGTGATTGAAACGCCTTTTTCACTGTTCACATCCGCATAAACAACAGCGCTTCCGGTTATTTGAATATCTTCGGTTGCATTGACGGTATTGCCTTCATCTTCTGTGCCTGAGATAAAAGAACCATATAAACTTAATCCACCGATAATATCAATATTTCCGGTAATGTACCCGCTTCCTGCTAAAGACAGTGTCTCACCGCCGTTATCTAAACAGATATCGGCTTGAACGCCTGAATTTGTGAAATAATTTTCTGTTTCGGCAAACCCGGTCCCAAGAGCAAAAACATCAAAAGCGGGAGCTTCACTCGTCTGTGAATAGATAGCGCTGATAAGTGTGTAGATATCACTCGTTGCTCCTTGATACTGCGCGCTGACAGTTATTTTATAAGTTGTATGTGAATCTATTGCATCATAAGGTTCGATAGAAATATCAAAACTTCCCAGCTCGTCGTCTACTCCGCTGCCGGAAAGTTTATCAAGACCTTGCGACTCAATAGCCGCAGGATCTATTTCACCTGATTTTATTTTCGCCACCACCGCATCGAGTACAGCTTTAGCCGTAAAATCAGCCTGCTGCTGCTCTATGGTTGTTGCCGTTTGCTTTGCCGAAGTCCCTGCAAGTAAAACAATGCTTGTCCCGATAATTACGACAAAGGCAAGCATAAAAAGCGTCATCACAAGAGTGCTTGCACGTTTATTTTTCAGCATCTTTACTCCCCCCGCAAGGCACTTGGCCTCAAAATTTTTACTGTCTTACGCTCCTTCAATTCAATCGATTGACGGCGCTCCGAAGAATCGTATCGAAATATCTGCTTTTTCATTCGAACTGTTTGTTTCTTTTGAAATCGTCAGACTGTCGGCCACAAACGCACGGCCATCTTCATATAACGCATTGACAAAAGCTAAAATCCTGCTGTGCGAGCCTGTTACTGTTATGTTCACAGTCGTACAGTACATGAGTGTTGTTGATTCACTTTCATCACCCGAGGTTGTTGTATCTGTAGTGTTGGCCTGCCCGTTGATTACATTTGAGGCCTGCTGTATGGGAATATTCGTATCTACCTCTTCGGTGGATACCCTCTGCGAATAATAATCCGCATTTGATATTTGCTTTTCCGATATGTCAATCGCATTTTGGGTCAAGTTATATTTATTTACCAATTTATTGATATATTGGTCTAATTGGGGTTGCTCGATCGATTCACTGAAAGGCTCTGCGGCAGCAAGGGCGTTATCGTATTGCTCTGCGAGCTGGTCATCAATAATATCGAGTATTTTTAGATCTGATTTTAATTGGATGATCTTTTGATTCAAATCATCCAGCGTTGCCTGTTTTTCTTTATTTCCAGTCATAATCGGCTTAATAAGCGCATTGAGGCCAACGAATATAATGACGAAAACTGCTAGCAGAAAAATTAAGATGATTTCTCTTTGTGAAAGTCGTTTCATTCTTCCCCGCCTCCCTTCAGCTGGCATTCAATCGAAAATTCCAGTGTGCTTGTATCTGATAAGCTGTTTCCCGTATAATTTACATTCTCAAACAGATCCAAATTTTTCAGTGCTTTAGCAAAATTTGAAGGTGATAATTCTTTTTTTGCCTGACAACTCAGTTTCAAAGCACCATCTTTGTAAGAAAATGTTATAATGCTCACATCCGAAGGCATAACTTTTGTAATACTGTCCATAAATTCATCATCAAAGATGGGATATTCATCAACATTTGCTTTAAATTCTGTCGCCACATTTGCATAGCTTTGCAGCGCTTGCAGCCGAGTTTTTTTTGTCGCGATTTGATCCATACCTTCATTTTGCGTATTGATTTGATTGATCTGCTCATTCAAGTTGTTGATATCCTTGCTTAAATTCATTTTCTGAATATAAAAATATGTATAAGTTCCACCAAGTAACAGCAACATAATGATAAAAATAATTAAGCATACTTTCATTGCGCTAGATGCTTGTTTTTGCGGAGTATTTTTTTTAATTCTTTCAAAAAAATTAATATCTTTCAACCCATGCACCTCACAATCTGATCTGTGCGCCAAGAGCATTGGCAAATTCTTTTAAATTAGCACCTTTGATTCCGGGATGCTCTTGATTGTCCATCATCATTACATCTATACTTAAGTACTCCGTCAGCCATTTATCAATTCCATGATAGTTGGCTCCGCCGCCGCAAAGAGATACGGTTATTTTTTTATCCTTATATTCGCTTGAAGCTAAGAATTGAAGGATTTTTTGTATTTCATCTCCTATATAGCTTAAGTAGACATTATCGGTATTCGTGTTGTTTTCACTTGCTTCTTCCTGTTCATCCGCTTTTTTTATAGATAGCTTATATGCGCTGTCAAGCTCAATTTTTATGCAACGCGTATAAAGCAGATAGGTCTTGGAAAAAATATTGAAGTTAATAAAATTATAGCCTATGTCAACGCACACGGTAATCGCCTCATTATCATGTGCCGCTTTCATTCCCATATTCAATTTTCGAATGCAGTTTGCGCCGATGTCTAACGCCACAGGTGACAGATAAGCTTGAGAAAGCATTCTTTTATAACTTTCAATGATTTGGGACGGCATCGCAAACGCATGCGCTTTCAGCGTATTTTTATCTTGGTTCTGGAGAAAAAACTCCACAGCATATTCTTCGTTACCTAAATAGGCGCTCATTTCATTTGTCACAATATTTCGTATGTTTTTTACACTCGTTTTAGGCAACTTGATCTCTCTGACAACAATATCCGGGCTTGTGAGCACAATAGATGTTTTGCTTCCGCGCCACTTGTTTTTTTCCACTTCTTGTCCAATAATTTCTGCTGTACCATCAAAGTCGGCGATGATACCGTCTTGCGTATAGTCAGGAGGCGTAGGAAGTGTATAATAATTTGAAACTATGACTTGCCTTGAACTTATAGTTGCAAAAACAAATTTTATATATTTGCTTCCAATATCAATTGTTAGCAAGGTCTTCACCCCTTAATTTATGGATTAATACATATTTTGATACAATGTATAGATAGGTAGTATTACCGCAATTACAATGAATGCAATAATCACAGCCATAAACACAATCATCATCGGTTCGATTAATGAAACCATCTTTTTTACCGCTGCATCTGATTCATCTTCATAAAAAGATGCGGTTTTTTCCATTAAAGCATCGAGCTCACCCGATTCTTCCCCTACCGCAATCATTGATTTAAACATCGTCGGAAACACGTCAAATTTTTTAAGCGAATCACTGAGCGATACTCCGCGTTTTAAGTCATCTATAATAATAGCTACGCATTGAGTGATATATGCATTATTGATCACTCTGGCAACCACCTCCAGCGATACAAGCATCGAGATGCCGCTCGCAGAAAGAGTAGAAAGCGTATGGGCAAACTTTGATGTCATAAGCACTTTACGCAGTTTCCCGAAGACAGGCATACTGAGCGTAAATTTATCCCACGATATTTTTGTCGAGGGCAATTTTTTAATGAGCATTATCACACCGAAAAAAGCCCCTGCTACAATTAAAATAATCCACCATTTATATAAAACAAAATCAGTTATCGCAATTAAGATTTTAGTCGGGAGCGGCAGATCAATTCCTTGCGTCGCATACATTGTCAGAAATCTCGGTATAACAAATACAAGCATAATGGTAACTACAATAACACATAAGCTGGCAAGAATAATCGGGTATACCATCGCTCCTCGAATCTGCCTTTTAGTTTTATTTTGTTTTTCAAAATAACTTGACATCCTTGTCATAACATCGTCAAGCGTGCCGCCTTCCTCGCCGGATTCAACAGAACTTATCAAATAAAACGGAAAGGCTTTCCCCTGGTTTGCCATGGCTTTATGCAGCGACGTACCTTTACGCACATCCTCCAAAACAGCCAGTAATTTTGATCTTGTTTTTTTATTCGTTGTCTGTTCGCACAATATGTCAAGACATTTAACAACACTGATGCCTGCATTGAGCATGGCGCTGAATTGTCTGCATATAACCGACAATTCTTTTAAAGAGATTGTGCCGTTTGCTGATTGAGAATAGCCGTCTCTTGTGAGAGAATAGCTTATTAAATACAGCCCTTGTCTTTTCAACTCTATGATAAAATCATCATAGTTGTCTGCTTCAATATTTGCGTTAATTTTTTTCCCTTCGGCGTTCATTGCCTTATAGATATATTTGGCCAAAACCTCACAACTCCCTGCATATGTCGAAAAAGGTATTTATTTAATTAATAATATAATATTTTGTCGTACTTTACAAGCTAATTTTACAGCCAAAACATGGGGATTTCATATTGTTTTTTCGTATGGATATCAAAACGAAACAAAGCTAAAAGTAATTTATATTTACATCTCATTGATGCATCAAAAAACAGCTTACAAAGAAGCTGTTTCCTATATGACATCAAATCAATCTTATTTGATATTGCCTGTATATTTCTTTGCTACATTTGCCTTTCGTATTTTACGCGATAATAAACCCCATAACAAATAACAAACAAATAAGCAAGCGCCATAAGCAGTATGATGTAAAGATCCTGCCCCATCAGTGCAAAAGCAAGCAGCAGTCCGCCAAATACATAAATCATCATATCATATGCCTTTGCTTTCGCTTTATTGCCAATAGCAATATTGCGTTCATCGTTTTGATCGATCTCAATTTGCTTTTCTATCTCGGGCCGATTTGCCACAGCTTTTTTGCCGATAATATTACCCGTCCCCTGTCCAAACATTCCGCATCCAATTCCCATAAACACATACGGCAATGCCTGCATAAAACCTTTCGGCTCTGTGACGGCTTTGATGAAATATAATCCGGTTATCACAAGAATAATACCTGCTATTATGAAAAGATAAGATCTTGAGATTTTTTTCATTTCTGCTCATCCTCCTCATAAATAAAAATTTCTTCAATGCTTTTGTCAAAATATCGTGCAATTTTAAACGCCAGAAGAATAGACGGATTATAACGCCCGTTTTCCAGCGAACCTATGGTTTGTCTGGATACTTCAAGACAAGCCGCCAACTCCTCCTGCGTTACCCCATATTGTCTGCGAATTTCTTCCAATCTGTTCTTCATTTTGCATCCTTCGTCAACGGAAAGTTTACTTTACATCCAATATATCACTTTATTTGATGAATGTCAAGTAAACTTTCCATTTGCCAAAACTACTTTAATCATATTTCCTCATTAATTCGATCAATTTTTTTACGCTGTAATTGGGAATCAATTTTTTCAGCGTTACAATGGCGATGTATCTTTTTGGCACTTTTGGTATCACTGTAATTTCGAACAGCTCTTCATTTTCCAATTCTTTTTTTATAAATTCTTTTGTTGCATACCCTATTCCGAAGCCGCTTTTTACAAAATCCATAATCAAATTAAAACTGACGATTTCCATTTCCGGAGATAGTCTCACATTGTTTTCTTTCAAATAACCGTCTAAATATGCTCTGGTGTTTGAAGGCAATTTTTGAAAAATAAGCGGATACTCCTCAAGCTCTTCAAGCGCAAGCTTTCCATTCGTTAACTCAAAATATTTTTTGTTTCCTACAAAGATATCTTCCACATCCGTTACTTTTATAATATTTAAGTCTTTGCTCTCCCTCATCGGCAAATTTAAAATGAGCATATCCAAATTGCCCGCTCTCAGCTCTATAAGTAAATTCTCTGTCAGTGAATTGACGATTTGAATATCAATTTTCGGATATAATTCGTGAAACTGTGCCAGATACGGCATAAGAACAAATTTACTGACGGTTGTGCTGGCGCCAATATGAACAAAGCCACTATCCAGATTTTTTAAATTTGCCAGCATATTCATCCCGTTATTAAAACTTTCTACCCCATTTTTAACATATTCAAACAATGCTTTCCCTTCACTTGTCATTTCCATGCCATGTTTTGTACGGATAAACAAAGTTGTATCGAGCTCTCGCTCAAGTGTCTTAATCTGCCAAGTAACAGCAGGCTGGGAAACAAATAAGATTTCTGCGGCTTTAGATATGCTTTTATTGACAGCAACAATATAGAATATTTTAAACGCTTCAAAATTAATAGTCATAAGTATAAACTCCATTTATTTGCAGTATAAAAAATATATATTATATTTATATATTATTTTCTATTATACTTCAATTAATAAATAAAAACATATACTTAAAAAAACTTTGAACGGAGCAAACCAATGAAAGATCAGCTTAAAAGCATTGTCCCCATTGAAATCATCAATACAAGCGAAGGAACGCTAAAATTATATAAGCTGCTGGAAATAACTTCTGATAACGAAGGCGAAATAAAAAAAGGAATTTACAATTCAAGCCAGGGCAAAGTCTATAGGGTGGCCATAAAACTCAACAGGCCTCATGTAGAGAAATATTTTGATCTGGATGACGATGCGGCCGCTTATTATAATCATCGGCAAATAGACGGTTTAACGGATGTGATTTTAAAATCGATACAGAATGTGATATTAAAACATTCATTTTCCGAGGACTTCAGGGTTTGGAACATCAACATAAAAAATGATATTCTGAGTATTTATTTAAATCAATATACAGACGAATTGGCCACAGTCATTCAGAATTCTCTTAGGGACCATTTATATAAAAAAGAAATGCACATTACGAGAATGTTTGGAAGTTATATCTTGCTTCAAAAAAAGCATGGTAGATTGCAGGCAGTAAAAGCCACACCCATTCCTTTGCAATACTGCCCATTAATGATACAAATGCTCAAAGAAGTGGGCGGAATATATGCGCAGGAACTGCTGCAGTCTCTAAAATCCGCAGATAAAGAACTTCAAACTTCACTCATGTGTAAGCTGATTAACGAAGTCGTCATCAAAGGAGGCTTTTTTGACACGAACAGACCTCTAAATTCATGTGAGGCTAACGTGCTTTTCGGTGCCTCGGAGACGATGTCTTCAGCCTTTAGAAGCGGCATGATCGATGCGGCTGTGATTGTTTCCAATAATTTGGGAACCATCATCACCACCAATGAAAGCAACACACAAGGCGCCGTAAAAAGAATGACAGGTCTATTTTTCACAAGCCCGTCGAAGACGATCATGCAGACTGCCATCGACGCAAAGATTATTCCGGTATTTCCTTATACGGCTGCAATCGATCAGCTGACAGGGGTAAAAAAGGCGATCGAACTCGGATATAAAAAAATAGCGGTATCCGTTGCGGCAAAGGATAATTATTTACACAAAGATTTAAAAAAGCTGGAAACAAAAGGTGTTGTTTTATATAAATTCGGTTTATGCTCAACGGGCATAGACGAAAAAACAGCAGTCATTATGAAAGACTATGCAGATATCATATGGTCGTGCGCGTCAAAAAATATAAAGAAACATATTCGGCCCAATGCCATTGCACAAATAGGCATTAAAATCCCGGTCTATGCAATGAGCAAAAGAGGATGGGAAATTACAAAAAATCATTTGATGTATATGAATCATGAAAATAATCTTGATGATGTAACCCTATGCTCCGGTGATGATATGCCGGTATGCTTAAACGACAACAATAAAATCAAAGTTATTGCCGGAAAAGAAATTTTTGAATGCACAGACTGCCCGCATCCCTATATTTAAGTACAGCGCGTCAAAAAGTTGATGGAACAAAACAGTTAGCCGGTGGCTAACTGTTTTTATATAGAATATTGAATGTTTATAAAATAATTGGAGCGAAAGACGAGATTCGAACTCGCAACCCTCGCCTTGGGAAGGCGATGCTCTGCCGTTGAGCCACTTTCGCTCGCTGCATATATTCATCAAACATTATATCAAAAATAAAAAATAAATAAAGCGAGAAAAAATATCCTCTTAACTTTCCTCTTTTTGCGAAAATTCAGCAAATTTATTTTTGCTGTTATTTATAAATATAATAAGTGCGAGGACTGCAATACACAAACCCGTTGCAAGCAGTATATATTTTATCTGAATACAGTCGGCAAGGGGCCCGAATAGAAACATGCCTACCGGCATAACTGCAGTCGCAATAAGGTCAATGATGCTAAATACTCTTCCCTGCACCTTATTATCAACATTTTCCTGTATCAGCACCGTCTCCGCCGTATTGAACATCGGAAGAAAAATTCCCGTTATTCCCATTATAGATAAATAAAACACAAAATTATCTGACACGCCGAGCAATATGCTGCATACTCCAAATCCCAAACAAGCAAGCGCGATGGAATGCATACGGTTTTTATACCCTCCCCACACAGACATAAACACACCGCCTAAAATAGATCCGCCGCTGAATAGAATTTCATTAAGTGTAAGGCGCCATACTTCCGGCCCGAAACTTCTGGCAACCATTAACGGCGTCAAGAATGCCGCGGGAGAAATCAAAAAAAAGAAAAATACATAATAAATAATCAAATAAGAAATCAACTTGTTTTTTCTTACATAGGCAATTCCTTCTCCGAATTCTATCAGTATACCGACTTGCTTGACTTGCGGTATGTTTATATGCGGTCTTATATGTAAAAAAGCCATAATAATAATCGCAATCGCGGCCGTGATAACGTCAACAAAAAATGATGTTTCTACAGAAAAGAGCGTGAGCAATACGCCGCCTGCAGCCGGAGAGAGTAGCATGATGCAGGACTGTATGCTTGATTTGATCCCGTTGATTCTCATTAATTTTTCTTGCGGAACAAATTGCGGCAAAATAGCGCTCACCGCCGGAGACTGCATACCGCTGCCGATTGAGCGCACGGCGGATACGGCAAAAATAAGCCATACCTGCTTATACCCCATCAAAAAGAAAAGCGCAAGAACCAATGTAGAAACTGCAACCAGCCCGTCGGAGACCATAATAATATATTTGCGATGATAGCGGTCCGCCCAAACACCCGCAAAAAGCGATATCAAAATCTGCGGCAAAAAACTCGCAAGGATTGATATGCTCATCATTAAGCCGGAAGAAGTGGTAAGTGTGATATACCAAATAATAGCATAGGCAACCAAAGAAGAGCCAAACAAAGAAATACTCTGACTGATTAGAAAAATGATTGTTTTCTGCTGCCAGTTCTCATAAGTATTATTTTTAGACTCTTGATCGCAATGATTTGCCATAAATAAATTTTCTCCCTGTTTTACACACACAGTTCGTAGGAATAGCTTATTATTTCAAAAAATATATTAACGCTTATTTATCGGATAGTTTTTAAAAGATATTTCAATTATGCGAAGACCTTGATTTCAGTTTTGTGTCATCGAATAATTATTTTAATTGTTTCTTATTTAAATTACAATATTATATATTAAAAATATAAAAATTAATAAAATTAAATTTTTCTTAATGTTGAATATGGTATAATGATTTAATTTTATTATCGGAGGTAGCGTATGATATCAGAAAACCCTAAAAAAATGTTGAATATTTATATCCTTGAAATATTGAAAAAATATTCTGATATTGATCATAGATTAAAACAACAAGACATCATTGATTATGTTCAAAGAGAATACGGATTGGAATGTGAACGCAAAGCAGTTAAACGCAATATCCTTTCATTAATTGAATTTGGATATGACATAGAATATAAAAACGGATGGTACATGGCGAGCAGAGAATTTGAGGACAGCGAACTTCATCTTTTAATCGACAGCATCCTTTTTTCCAAAAGCATTCCCACCCGCCAGGCACAAGATTTGATCGATAAACTGATAAAGCTTTCAAGCAGGTCGTTTATTAAAAAAGTAAAACACATCTCCAACTTACCTGAACTGCAATGCTGCGACAACAAACAGCTTTTTTACACGATCGATATTTTAGATGAAGCCATCGGCGCACGAAGAAAAGTCTCTTTTACATATAACGATTATTACACGGACAAAAAACTGCATCCACGCCGAGAACGCGCATATATTGTAAACCCGTATCAGATCGCAGCTACAAACGGACGATATTACTTAATTGCAAATTATGACTCGCATGATGATATTTCACATTATCGTATAGACCATATTACAGATATCAAAATCCTTGAGGATAAGGTGAAGCCTCAGAAAAATGTTAAAGGCTTAAAAAACGGATTGGACCTTCCAAAACATATGGCCGAGAATATTTATATGTTTAACGGCGAGAGCATAAAAGTAAAAATGCAAGCAGACAAAACGATTATCAACGACATTATTGACTGGTTTGGCAGCAAAGTAACATTTTCAAACGAAACGGAAAACACCTGCACCGTCAGCTTGAAGATCAATGAAAATGCCATTTTTTTCTGGGCAATGCAGTACGGAGAACATGTTAAAATTCTTGAGCCTGAAACGCTGCAAGAGCGAATCAAACAATCCGCTGATAATATGGCAAAAAAATATACGACTTAATGAAAAAGCTCTAAATACATACGTATTTAGAGCTTTTTCATTTTCATAGCCCTCATTGCATTGACAACTGCAATGAAAGCAACGCCGACATCGGCAAAAACCGCCTCCCACATTGTCGCAAAGCCAAAAGCTCCCAATGCCAGAAAAATTCCCTTTACAGATAAAGCAAAAATGATATTCTGCCAAATAATTTTTTTCGTTCGCTTTGCTATAAATTTTGCCTGCGCTAGCTTAGTAAGTTCATCTGTCATGATAACAATATCCGCCGCTTCAATAGCCGCATCACTCCCGAGAGCCCCCATCGCAATACTTATATCCGCTCTTGCAAGCGCCGGTGCATCATTGATGCCATCACCGACAAAGATAATCTTTTCTTTATCTCTTTTTTGTGCCTGAAGATATTCTATTTTCTCCACTTTATCGTTAGGTAATAACTGTGCATGCACTTCATCAATATTTAAGTCTTTTGCTACTTGCCATGCCGCCGTAGCCGCATCGCCCGTAAGCATGACAGTTTTCGTAATACCTTCCTTCTTAAGAGTTTTTATCGCATCGGCCGCATCGGCTTTAATTTCATCATTGATTTCAAGATACCCTATATATTCACCTTCTTTGGCAACATATACGATACTTCCTCTTGCATCCGCTCTTGTGTAGTTTACCTTTCGGCCTTCCAGTAATTTTTCATTTCCTGCAAGGATTTCCTTGCCATCGACAAGGGCAATGATGCCTTCCCCGCTGATTTCTTCATAGCTTTGTATCTTCCTTTGATCAATATCTTTTCCATAAAAAGATATTACAGCCCTTGCGATCGGATGCGTAGAATAGCCTTCCGCATACGCCGCTGCCTCAAGCAGCTCTTCTTTTGTATAATGATTGACCGAGACGAGCCGGAGAACTTTAAATTCCCCTTTCGTCAGTGTCCCCGTTTTATCAAACACGACCGTACTTGCATAGTTCAACGCTTCAAGATAATTACTTCCTTTAATCAAAATGCCATTTTTTGATGCTGCCCCAATCCCTCCGAAAAATCCCAACGGGATAGAAATCACAAGCGCGCACGGACAAGAAATAACTAAAAATATTAACGCCCTGTAGACCCAGTCAGCCAAATTGGCATTTTTTACAAAAACAGGGGGGATCAAAGCAATTGCCAATGCCGCAAATACAACCGCAGGTGTATAGGCTCTTGCAAACTTTGTAATAAAACTTTCCATACGTGCTTTTCTGCTGGCCGCATTTTGTACCAAATCAATAATTTTCGAAACAGTGGAATCATTGAATTTTTTTGTTGTTTTTATTGTCAGTACATTGTTTTTGTTGATGGAGCCACTTAAAATCTCGTCTCCTTCTTTGACTCTTCTCGGCACAGGCTCTCCCGTCAATGCAGAGGTATCAATAAAAGATTCCCCTTTTATGACGATGCCGTCCAAAGGCACTCTTTCTCCCGCTCTGACAATAATATTTTGCCCTATTTCTATCTCTTTGGCCGCAACGCTGTGCTGCCCTTGCGCAGTTTGAACTATGGCGTAATCAGGACGGATATCAAGCAGAGAACGAATAGATTTTCTCGAACGGTTCACAGCCGTATTTTCAAATAATTCTCCCAGTTGGTAAAAGAGCATTACCGCCGCACCCTCAGCGCTTTGTCCAATGATAAACGCCCCTATGGTTGCAATGCTCATTAAAAAATTTTCATCAAATATTTTCCCCTTTGTGATATTGCGTACTGCCCGCAGCAATATATGAAAACCGACAACAAGGTAGCTGCTTAGAAAGATAAAAAACTCTGTCAGCACGGATGCTTTTAAGATAATACCTGTCGCAAACAACACCGCTCCGATACTAAGCCTAATAACTTCCTTTTTGTTTGCAGTGAAAAAATTGTTTTTATTTGTATCTTCAGATATGTAGTTAGCTGTGTCTTGCTGATATGCAAGCTCTTCTTTGATAAGAATATCTGGCTCATGCTTCAAAACAACAGCTTCTATTTGTTTTAAAATAGTCTTTGTATCATGCGTATTGCTTATTTTCACAGACAATGTTTTAGTGATAAAATTTATGGATGCCTTAACGTCTCTGATCTGATTGATTTCACTTTCAATTTTAGCTGAGCAATTTGCGCAATCCAGTCCTTCAAGTATAAACTTTTTCTCCATTTTTTCTCTTTTCTATCATTCATTAATATGAATGAGCGCTTGATCAAAAATTTGCTTGACATGCTCATCATCCAAAGAATAAAAAACAGCTTTGCCTTCCCTTCTGAATTTCACTAGCCTTGCTTGCTTTAATATACGCAGCTGATGAGATATTGCCGATTGAGTCATACCAAGCAGCGCTGCAATATCGCAAACACACATATCTGACGCCAGCAGAGCATATAGAATTTTGACACGTGTGTTATCCGCCAGGATTTTAAATACCTCCGCCAACTCATACAGGCTCTTTTCATCAGGCATACTGTCTTTTATTTGTTTTGTTATATGCTCATGGTCCCCCGAGCATTCCATTTTCTCTATTGTTTCACAATCACAGCAGTTTTTCATTATTTTCACCTATATAACATATGAACATTTATTCATACGTTTATTATATTCTCCTTTTTTCTTTTGTCAATATATTTTAAAAAATTATTTTTGAATAAGCCTTCATCTGCTGGTTATGATAATTTTATATTTACTTGCCCGGTTGGATTATCTATTGAATAATTAAAAAAATAGTTTAAAATAAAATATAAATCTTAAATAAACATAATTTACCAGCAGTCATAAAATACACGATGAATTGAGTTGATTACGATGAACGACGGTTTTCTGCGAGTGGCATGTGCTACCCCCGATATTAAAGTATGTGACGTTGACTACAACACAAACAATATTTTATCAATGATTAAAAACGCCGAGGAAGAAGGCATAAAACTGGTCACTTTTCCAGAACTTTGCATCACAGGCTATACATGCGGTGACTTATTTCTGCAGCGGACACTGCAAAAAGCGGCATCGGATGCTCTGATAGAAATCGCAAAAAAAACAGCTTGCATGGATATCATCATTGTCGTAGGTCTTCCTTTTGCGCATGGCAATGCGCTTTACAATGTGGCAGCAGTACTCAAAAGCGGCAAGATACTGGGAATTGTTCCAAAAATGTATATGCCCAATTATTCCGAATTTTACGAACTTCGCCATTTTTCTTCAATGCAGAAAACACAGAGAATACAATTTAACAATGAAGAAATACTCATGGGTTCTCATCTTCTGTTTTCAGACTCCGCCAACAGCGCGTTTTGCTTTGGCATTGAAATCTGTGAAGATTTATGGGTACCGCTTTCTCCTTCAACATCTCACGCCATAAGCGGTGCGAGGCTCATCATTAACCCTTCCGCAAGTGACGAAATGGTCGCTAAATCCGATTACAGGCGAGACCTTGTGAGGATGCAAAGCGCCAAACTTGTCTGCGCTTATTTATATGTCAATGCGGGCAATGGCGAATCCACAACGGACATGGTCTATTCGGGACAAAATATCATATGTGAAAACGGCGTTCTTTTGGCAGAAAGCAAGCTATTTGATAATTCGATGATTATAGCGGATATCGACCTTGACTTAATCGCACACGAACGAAGAAGAATGAACAGCTTTCCTAATGAAAGTAATGAAAAATATGAAACAATTTATTTTCGTTCGCATATTGCTTCCTTGCATTTAAAACGGGCTGTGAATCCGTATCCGTTTGTTCCGAGCAATCCGAAACAACTCACAGAGCGCTGTGATACGATTTTTGCGATACAGGCCGCAGGGCTCAAAAAACGTCTGGCACATACGAAAGGCCGATGCGCCGTTATAGGGTTGTCTGGCGGACTTGATTCAACGCTTGCCCTGCTCGTCACCGTTCGTGCTTTTGATGAACTCGGCTGGCCTCATAAAGATATTATTGCCGTTACGATGCCGTGTTTCGGCACGACTGATCGGACCTATCAGAATGCCAAATCACTGGCTGCCCATCTCGGCACCACACTGCTTGATATTCCTATTCGCGATGCCGTACTGCAGCATTTTAAAGATATTGAGCTTGAAGAGGATGACAGAGGCGCCGCCTATGAGAATTCGCAGGCCCGCGAACGCACACAGGTACTTATGGATATTTCCAATAAAAACGGTGGTTTTGTAGTTGGCACAGGCGATTTGTCAGAGCTTGCACTCGGCTGGGCAACTTACAACGGCGACCATATGTCTATGTATGCGGTCAATACATCTATTCCAAAAACACTTGTGCGTCATCTTGTGCGATTTGTTGCAGGCGCTGAAACAGGCGAATTGAAAGATGTACTTATAGATATCTTAAACACCCCTGTCAGCCCGGAGCTCCTTCCTCCTGAAAACGGCGAAATATCACAAAAAACCGAAGAATTGGTTGGCCCGTATGAACTTCATGATTTTGTGCTGTATTATGTGGTTCGTTTTGGCTTTGCTCCTTCCAAAATATATCGTTTGGCGAATATTGCTTTTAAAGGCATTTATGACAGCACAACGATCAAAAAATGGATGCTTATTTTTTACAAAAGATTTTTCTCTCAGCAATTCAAACGTTCTTGCCTGCCCGACGGCCCTAAAGTGGGAAGCGTAACACTCTCCCCGAGAGGGGATTGGCGCATGCCAAGCGATGCTGTGAGTACCATATGGATCAGAGAGCTTGAAAATTTATAACTAAAAAAGAGGCTTCAGCCTCTTTTTTAGTTATTTTTTTATTGAAAGTTTTGTCCATATAAACTAAATCTTCTCTAAACGCGCAGCCGATTGAAGTCCAGAAGGCCCAGGCTTCTTTTTTTGATGCAAAAACAACAAAAGAAATTATATATATATTCCGTCTGCCAGTATTTTCTCAACCAGTTTAAACAATGTTTGCCCTATCCCTTTTCTTCTATCGACTGCTTCGAAGCAAGCTGATAAATAGAGCTTCTTCTGCCATCATGGCTGCATAAAATCATATCGATCATCTCGCTCGCATTTTCGGTCACAAAGCAAGTATCGGGGTTTCTCTCTAAAAATTTGCGGATTCCTTCTTTGCTGTCATCAAGACTCGAGACCAATTCCGCTGCTTTGCTCCCACAATTGGCAGACAGCGCGGGACGGAATATCGATTTGCTTTGCTTTAACATATTATATTCTCTCTTTGAAGCACGCATAGACGCGCATCCGTGTGGTTTTCCATAAAACGAAGCACATTTTCCATGATGCTGTCTGCAAGTGCCGTATTTGCGGCAACGCAAGCATATGCGATGACCGCCGTTTGAATCCTGTCCTGTTCAGCTGTCTCGGAGATCGAAACATTAAACTTATTTTTTGTTTTTGCCAGTATGCTTTTTAACACCATACGCTTCTCTTTCAGATTTCTTGCATAGTTGATTTCAAGCTTTATCTCAATAATTCCAATAACCATATGCGTGGCTTCTCCAATAATTTTTAAAAAACTACAGCTGTATATGAGAATGCTCTATATTATCTTTTAACTCCTTTATTTTATCATCAATTTGACCGATAATCTTTATGAATTCATTTTCTTCATTATCTGTTGGATCTTCAAGTCCCCAGTCATCACGAACTTTACACGGAAGATATGGACAATCGACATTGCACCCCATCGTAATGACGATATCAATTGGTGGTAGATCACCGAGCAGTTTCGGATACTGCATCTTTTCCATATCTATTTTATACAGCTTTTTTATAAGCCGTACGGCATCGGCATTGATTCTAGGTTTCATCTCTGTACCTGCAGAATAACTGTCAAAAACATCCCCTGCATAATGCCTTCCCAGCGCCTCGGCAATTTGCGAACGGCAAGAATTGTGAACACATATGAAAGCGACCTTTGGTTTTATATTACTCATTTTCTTTCCTCGTTGGTGACTTTGTATCATAAACTACAGCGTTTGAATTTATCTCTTATACCGGAGATGTCTTCCTTCTATCAGTGATTTTCTCCTTCATCGAAAAATAGTTCAAGATTTTGCGGCAGTTTATATTTTTCTTTTACTTGTCGGCTTGGACGATCGGTAAAGATTGCATTCAATATTGCGTTTATGATCATCGCCTTCGGAGGAGATGTGTATTCTTCTCCTCCATACTGCCAAACCCTGCAGTCGACATCCTCACCGCATAAGTCTCCGCATTCTTCGCAAGGAGATTCTTTGACGGCGAGGGCAATGTCTTCTCCGTTTATCCGTATGGTCGGCGAGCTTAATAATTCATATTTTATCGCCAACTCTTTGGTATCAATCTGAACTTTGTTGACAGTTATGTCATAGCCGGCAGCTTTGAGCACAGCCGATACATCGCGAATTGCTTCATCAAGATTACGCTTTGTATCCTGACACCGCTCGCATACACTTAAATCCAGATAGAGAAAATCAATGATGATATTTTTCTTTTCTTTATTTGGCAGACAGCCGTCACTTGTGCAGCCACATGAACATTGACTCATTTATTTGTTCTCCTTTTTTATAATCTCTGTGATTTCTTTGGGTTTGAGTACTTTGCCAAATGAAACCACTTTTTCGTCAATGACGATTGCAGGCGTCGTCATGATGCCATACTGCATTATTTTATCAAAATCAGTTATTTTCTCAATTTGCGTATCCATTCCGAGTGTATCAAGTGCCGCTTTTGTATTTCTTTCTAAAGTGATACAGTTTTTGCAGCCTGAACCTAAAATTTTAATATTCATTTTATTTTCTCCTTTTTATAGTTTATTTACATCAACAAGTATCCAAATGTATTAAATGCATAACCGATAATGAGTATTCCAATCGTTACGATAGCGATAAAAATACCAAGTAATCTCGTTTTTACAACTTTTTTCAGCATGATCATAGACGGAAGCGAGAGCGCCGTGACTGCCATCATGAAAGAAAGCGCCGTACCAAGCCCCACACCTTTTAACACCAGAGCTTCCGCGATAGGCAGAGTACCGAATATATCCGCATACATAGGCACACCGACAAAAGTCGCGATGATGACCGAATACCATTTATCCTGCCCCAGTACGGCAGAGATAATGCTTTGCGGGATCCAGTTATGAATGAGAGCGCCGATACCCACTCCGATTAGAATATAGAGCCATACTTTTTTTATGATTTGAAGTACCTGATCTTTTGCATAGACCAGTCTGTCTTTTTTACTCAATTCTTCCTGCTGCATCTCGAGTAATTTGTTGCTGAATACAAACGGCTCCACATATTTTTCCAATTTTGCTTTACCTATAACCGTTCCGCCGATAACCGCTAAAATAAGCCCCACAATAACATAAGCAATTGCGATCTGCCAGTTAAAAATGCTGGCGAGCAGAATCACGGATGCCAAGTCTACCAAAGGAGAAGAAATCAAAAACGAAAAAGTAACCCCAATCGGCAGCCCTGCATTTGTGAATCCTATAAAAAGAGGAATCGACGAACAAGAGCAAAACGGAGTCACGGTGCCAAGTAGTGCCCCTAAAATATTTGCCCAGAAACCTCCTACCCGACCAAGCATTTTCTTTGTACGTTCAGGAGGGAAAAAGCTTTGTACATAAGATATGATCAATATCAGAAGACATAGTAGTATAAAAATTTTTATTACGTCATAAATAAAAAAATGTATGCTGCCGCCAAGTCTTTCGCCGGTATCAAGCCCGAATACATTTTCCACCAAGGATTTTGTTAAACTGCTCAGCCATTCCATTTTTAATAACTGAGCATTGAGCCACTCAAATACTGTCATATTATCTCCCTCTTACTTCTTTAAGCAATCACAAGCCATATTTTCAGCAGAACTATTTTCTATGCTCATTGTTTTTATCCAATTTTTTAAATTTTTAAATGTTTTTTTATTTAATGAATACCGCATCCATGCACCGTCTCTTCTGCCCAGTACCAGTTTACTCTCACAAAGCAATCTCATATGATATGATAAAGTAGGCTGTGTAATTTGAAAATTTTGCAATATCTCACAAGCGCATCTCTCCCCGTTTTTCAGCATTTCAATGATTTCAAGCCGCGTTTCATCGGAAAGCGCTTTAAATAGTTGGGTAAATTCTTTTTTATTCATTGTGTGCTTCCTTGTCTATATATTGATAATTATCTATGACATAGAAATTTATCTATATATTAGTATATATATAATATAGATAATTGTCAATATAATTTTGAGAGTTTTTCCGAGAGGCGAAAATAACATTACAATAAAAACCGCTGAAAAATGCAGCGGTTTTCAATTTTCGAATAATTTGCGAGTATTATTCATTTAGGAAATTTATAAATTCTTTGTTAAAAAGCTCCAACTGATCATAAAAAACTGCATGCCCGCTTTGATTAAAAGGAAATAATTTTGAATTTTCTATGCCGTTGTGCAGCTCAAGCGCCAGCTCATACGGACAAATTTGGTCAAGCAAACCATAAAATATTCCGGTCGGGACTTTTATCTTCGCCAGATCGGCTGCTGTGTCTTCATCTCGCAGCGACTTGGCGGTTTTGATGGTGGCATTGCCCGAGGCCGTCCAGGCAAGAGAATTAAACCAAGCAGAAAAACTTTCAGTGATCTGGCTTGCAAAAAACATTTTTCCAAACATGCTGATCATTTCGGGCCGGTCTTTGTAAGTCTGCGCAATCAATGCGTCAACATTTTCAACAGGCAAACCGTACGGATGACCGGGACGCTTTGTAAAAGAAGGTGCTGCGGCAGACAGCAATGCCAATTTTGTTACCTTATAACCCATATATCTCGCCATATAACGTATAGCGATTGGCCCTCCCATGGAAAAGCCGACAAGTATTAATTCTTTCACATTCAGCGACCTGATAACACTATAAACATCATCCGCCAATCGGTCATAAGAATATCCCGCCCACGGTTTGTCGGAATCGCCGAATCCCCTCAAATCAATAGATATACAGCGGTAATCCCACTCCGGCAGAATATTGAACTGATATTCAAACATTTTATGATTGACCGGCCAGCCATGGATAAAAAATATAGCTCTTTTCCCTGCCGGATTCAAATCATTTACAAGAATCTTTACTCCACGCTCAACTTCTATATAATACATTCATCATACCTCCGGCATAAAATAATTGATAACACATCTTTCGAAAAATGTATCGAATCCATATGTTATCCGTTTGTTTTATACTATGAACACAATGAATGACATAGAACTGTTTTGCTTCCTGTTTTCAGTGTTTTTCAGCGGCCGTCAGCATTTCCGATACACTGTCGTTTTCCTTATCAAAATCGCCCCTGATCATTTTTAATACGGTCTTTTCGTTATAAATTTCTTCACTTGTTCGAATGCCCATTTTGCGAATCAACGGAATCGACGGGCACCAGCCCTGCAATGCATGCGACAACAGAGAAAGACTGATCGCCGTTGTAAAAAGAAGCCACCCTCTGTTGTGACGAAACCCTAAAAACGCAGTGATCATGATCATCAGCGCCGCATCAGCTTCCAGCACCCGCTCCGTATCCCACTCGGCATTTAAATTCTCTATCTTTTCACTGATGACTTCCTCAATACTGCCCTTATATTTATCCAGATTTTGCAGCGTATGCTGCCTTATCTTATCATTGATATCGGGCTGTGTATTACATGCCACACGTTTTGTTGTAGGCGGAAAAAAATATTTTAAAAGAATTTCTCTCAACTCCTCTCATCTATATTTTTATTATTTTATCCAAAAGAGTCCGAGAAATACTTTTATGTAAATGAATGCTTATTAAAATCTCTGATTGCTGTTACAGATCATTATCGTTTCTTGTCGATAAATAGATATTAATTTCTTCATCGCTGAGGGATGGATAATTTTGTTGAAGCCCTTTAAATAAAACATTTAAATATTTTTTGCTTGCGTTATTTTTTTTGATAATGTTTCTGTTTGTGATCGTCATGACTGTAATGCCGTCAATCGATCCCAATTCATGCCGTTTGTTGTACCAAGTTGAAGTAGGGCTCGGTTTCACACCACCGTTTTCCTCCTCAAAGATGTGATCAAATTGTTTTTTTGTTATCAAATATGCCACACCGTAGGCTTTTCCGTCATCAGTTGAAATATTCAAAAATGAAACACCTTTGTTATCCCATGATTTAGATTTATTTGCATAATACATATTATAAGGCAACTCATAATTCATCTTATCTATCGGAGGAGTCGTGTCTTTACATTGTTTATGATTTCTTCCTTCATTTTCAAATTTCCCGCCGTTAATGTAACACATAAACCTTTCGTACAGCATATTAGAACCATAGCTGACATACCAGACTAAATCTTTTTTTTCCATAAAGCTCTCCTTATAATCACTTGCCGTTGCGTAAATACTTGTTACATAAATCAACAGACGCAAAATGCAAGATGGTTTTCTGTATACTTTTTTTATGAATACGCGCTTCCCAAAATTATTCGCTCACCGCTTCATATGGCCAGTCAATAATGCCACCGAAATCATAGACATGAGTATATCCCATGCTTATAAGCAGCTTTGAAGATATTGCGCTTCGGTTTCCGCTTCTGCAATACACCAAGATAATGGCTTCTTTATTGGGCAGCATTTCATTTGCTTTCTCTTCCAATTCATAATCAGAAATTAAAAGAGCGTTTTCTATATGCTTTTCATTGTATTCTTCTTTTGTCCGCACGTCAAGGATGGTGACATCTTGCGTATTCATCATCTCTTTGGCTTCTTGCGGAGTAATTTTGCTGTAACTGCTCTGCCGGGCATCTTCTTTTAAGATGATTTTCACCGCGGTCACCTGCACAGGATAGCTTTCTCTTATTTCAGGAAGTATTGTAATTTCTATACTTTGCCCTTCTTTTGGCGTAAAATCCATTTTTAATTCTTCATCATAAAAAACAGCGGCCCGATCGAAGCTCAGATTTTCATCTTGAGCCGTAACCAGCAGACTGTTTTCTGACACAGCCTCTATGGTAGCCGTAAATGTGATATTTTTGCTTCCGCAAGATACAAATATGCAAAGCACGAGTAGGCATATACTTAAAACAAGACTTATTTTTCTCATTTCCCTCCCCCTTGGTTTTTTTATTCTCTTATATGCTTGTTATTATATATCATGCAACAAAGAAACACAGCACCTACCTGCCTGTTTATTTGCGGTATTGACCAAAATACTGTTTTGAGTTAATTATTGATTGACAAAATAAAAGCAGATGCATATAATGTAAAATTGAAAATTAAATATCGATTGGAGAGTTCGCGCAAGCGGGCTGAGAGTAAGCGTATCGCCGCTTTTATCCTGTTAACCTGATTTGGATAATGCCAACGTAGGAAAATAATCACAGCATAGAACACTTCGTAGGATATCCTGCGAAGTGATTTTTTTATCATAAGGAGAATGATCATGAAAAATCTGAGAACAAAAAAATTAGTTATGGTTGCCTTTTTATCTTCACTGAGCTATGTGCTGAGCACATTTATTTTTATTCCGAACATGGCGCCTATGCAACATTTTATCAATGTTGTCTCTGCGGTGCTGCTTGGTCCGGGCGGAGCACTGGCATGCGCAACGCTGACGGGATGCATGCGTATGCTTTTCAACGGCCGCCCCATCATCGCTGTTACGGGAGCTATTTTCGGCGCGCTGCTGGCGGGGCTGCTATACCGCAAATTTAAAAAACTTTACTGGGCGGTCATAGGAGAAATAATCGGGACAGGCATTATCGGCGCCATGGTCTCTATTCCTTTTATGAAGCTGTTCTACGGGCTGCCTGCCGATACGTCACCGTTTTTTTACATATCCTTCTTCATTCCCTCCTCCGCCACGGGAGCGATTCTTGGTTTTCTGCTGCTCTCGGCGCTCAAAAAAACGAATACGCTTGATAAATTAACACTTCCAAGCAGCAGACAGAAAGAAAAATAATAATACGTCAACAGAATAAGGGTTGGTTTTTTATCTTTTATCTTATACAATAAAAACCATCTTCACAGATTGGCATTGATATTTTTAACGTGAAGGCTCTTATGATATTTATATCAAAGTAATAAATCTCAAGAGGTGTACGGTATGAATATAAATTACCAGAAAAAGATGGAAGAAATAATACAGCAGAATCTTAAAAACAATAAAACACCCACGCTTTTGCTGCACAGTTGCTGTGCGCCGTGCAGCAGCTCCGTCCTGGAATGCCTGTCGGATTATTTTGATATCACGGTTTTTTATTATAACCCCAATATCGAGCCGGTCGAAGAGTACACAATAAGATCACGGGAACAAAAGCGTTTTCTCTCAATCTTCCCGGCCGCAAAGCCAGTTCAAATCATTGAAGGCCCCTATGAAGCAAAGGCTTATGAAAAAATTTCCCGCGGACGCGAAGAAGATAGCGAAGGCGGAAAGCGCTGTTTCCTCTGCTATGAATTCAGACTGCGAAAAACTGCGGAACTTGCAAAGTTGAAAGGCTTTGACTATTTTTCCACCACCTTATCGGTAAGCCCCTATAAAAACGCGCAGAAGCTCAACGAAATCGGCGCACTTCTTTCGGCTAAGTACGGTGTAGACTATCTGTATTCGGATTTTAAGAAAAAAGATGGCTACAAACGCTCTATCGAGCTTTCAGATGAATACGGGCTCTATCGTCAGCATTATTGCGGCTGCCGCTATTCATTGTTTGCCGATTAAATTTATTTTAAGCTATATCAATAAAATGAGATAAGACAATCCCTATAAAATTAACCCTTACTATCCCTTGTGAAGGAGTCTTTATATGATAGAGTTTTCGGTCGTTATCAATCAGGTTCTGATATTATTTTTCATGGCGCTTATAGGATTCATTGCAGGCAAAACAGGCGTTTTAAAACAGGAGCACAAACCCGTTCTTTCAAAAATGCTGATCAATATCGCGCTGCCCTGCATGCTTGTGGATGCGATCATGTCAACGACCGACAGGCTCAGCTCAAAAGATGTGCTTATCACCCTTTCCATCTCACTTGGCACGTACATTGTGGGGTATATCCTTGCGATGGTAATCCCGAAATTAATGAAAATAAACCAAGAGCAAAAAGGCGTCTACAGTTTCAGTATGCTTTACACAAATGTGGGCTTTTTGGGATTTCCCATTCTTGCGATGATCCTCGGAAAATCCGCGGTCATTTATGCCATTATCTTCAACATCGTCTACTATGCCACCTTTTTCCCGCTCGGTATGTATATGCTGCGCGGTCAAAAATCACGCATCACCTTAAAAGAAATATTTCCTTTGATGACGATCGTCTTTATTATTGCCCTTGCGATGTATTTCTTGAGACTAACACTGCCCTATCCTCTGCTAAAAACGGCTTCCCTCATAGGCGCCATGACGCTTCCGCTCTCTATGCTGTTTGTGGGACTATGCCTTTGCGAGGTCGACTTTAAATCGATCCTCAAAAATAAAAACGTACTCTTTGTATCCTTATATAGAGTACTTCTTTTCCCCGCCGCCATGTATTTTGTACTGCGGCTCTTTACCGATAACTTCATCTATATCGCGCCCGGCGTGATCATGTTTGCCATGCCCGTTGCCGCGCTCCTTCCCGCTTTTGCCAAAGAGAGTGGCAAGGATGATAAAGAGGGCGCCGTGATCGTCACCATCTCAACGCTGTTCATGCTTTTCGGTTTGCCTGTTATCGGGCTGCTGCTTGCAATGGGATGAGGTTTTATATTATTAATATTTAGATACTATATAATTTTTTAAGCAATTTCTTTGGTTCCAATATACTTCCGCATTTCTTTGTCATAATAGTGCACTGCTACATGTTTTTATTATGGGATGATTAAGGATATTCTTCATTTTTTCGGCTTTTTGAACATCTGATATTGCTCCCAGCAAGTCTTCTTTATCATACATTTTGTTTGCCAAATAATTTATGCATTTTGTTCGCTAATTTCAAACTTAAAATTTCTAAAATTATTAATTATTTTCTTTTCATTAGAATCTTCAATCATTTCTAATTCATTAGATAAAGTTTTATATAAAATATTTAAATCAATAGCTGATTTAATCATTTGATTATATTCTATATCTTTTGAATCTTTATAATTCAATTTATATCTCTTCGTTACGGATTTATAATATTTATAAACAATATTGAATATTTCTTTATCCAAGAATAAATAATTTAATTTTACTTTAATATCGTTATATGATAAATTTTTAAATTCAAGCCCAATAAATCCTATTAAATAATATGGAATCGGAGTTCTTTTATCATCACTACCCTTCTTTTCGGTTTCAGCTTTTAAGAATAACAAATAGACTTTTATAATATCATCTATTGTTAAAGGTCCATCTTTAATATAATTTATAAGATGATTATATATAGAAGTATCAAATTTTAAAATTTGACTTTTTTTTGTAAATGCTTGATAACCATCCATAGAAAATGCAAGTAATACTTGTAATAATTTTTCTAAAGGAACAATTGTATCATTTATATTTTTAAATTCTAAATCAAATTTTTCTTCATATTTATTAAGTAATTTATGATCAATTTTTTGTTTTAATTTTAGATTGTAACTATCACTTTGCTTTACAGCTAAAAATAATCCTCTTTTTTTAAACTCTTTTTGTAAATTCATAAATACTTTTTTATTTGCTGCAAAATTTTTTTCAGTAATTGAATTCTGACTGTTATTATATTTTACAATATCTTGATATAAAATTTTATTAAGTTCTTCATCTTTATTCAAAACCAATAATTTAACCATTACAAATGTATTCTTAAATTTTTCGCCTAATTCATCTACTGGATATTTCTTTAAAACTTCATATATTGTATTCACAGTTTGGCAGCCATTAACAATTTGAGGATTATTTACCCTGAACAGCCTTTTATATGTTTCATGATTACTGCCTTGCTTTTTAACACTATCACATATTACGGTAATACCATTATTATAATAAAAAAAATTATCTCTATCAGTATCGCTTTCTAAAGTTTTTGCAATTTTAGCATTCACTCCTTTATTTCCTAAATATTCTCTAATATTTTCTTCAAATAATAAATAATCTTTTGCATTTGCATCTTTTACTATTTCGTATATAAGTTTTACTGGCGTTAAAATATATTTTGCATCTGTTAAATTTGGCAATTTATAACTTTCTTTGTCAATGTTTAAAACTGTGCCATCATTTACTGTTAAAAAATTACATTGAAACTGCTTACTATCTTTCTTCCTTTCTTCAAAATATTGTTGTTTAATATCAGACAAATAAAATATTTTAGCTTCAATATAGCAATTTATGCTACTATGAGTATATTGAAATGCTTGAAAATTCTCTAATAAAAGGCTATCTTTTAAATTATTTGTAATATATAAATGTAAATATATTTTAAATTCTGTATCACTTTTATATTTATTAAAAATTTCTTGAAGAAATTGTGATCGATTATAGCTGTTTTCAACCAAAGTATTTAGCGGTCTATATAAAAAATCTTTAATTATGTAATTTCGGTTGACTTTTGTATTATCATAATATTTATTTTGAATAATATACAACTCTTTGGATTCTTCAAAAAATACGAAACAGTCTACCCCATCATCTTTATATTCTGTAATATTATCATCAGCACATTCCTCATCAATATTAAATAATTTTGTTAAAATCCAATAATTAAAAGCATATTCTTCTTTTTCTAATAAAACATTATTAATCATATAATTTTGTTGGATTAAATAAATGTCCTCTTTAATCTGTTTTTTAAATATTTTTTCTTCCATTTTACAACCTCAAAATAATAACAATTATAAATATATAATATCACTAATTTAAACAATTACAATGATTTTTCTGCAATAATTCTTCTGTTTCGTCATATTTGGTACAAAAACAGTACACATATAAAAAAAGAGCCTCTCGGCTCCTTTTTTTACCCTCTTACAAATTACTCAAACTCTTTTCAGATTGTCTCGGTCTGCTCATAGAGCGCAAAGAAATCATCTATTTTTGCGCCCTGCGGCAGCCTGTTGTATTTTATGGCAAGGTTCTTCAGGTCATTCTGCACAACCATATCAACGGGCACGATGTTTTCCTTCATGCGCCTTACCGTGTAGCTGTACTCAATTTCTCCCGGAAGGAATATCTCTTCCACATCGGCTTTTTTCTTTGAACTTTTTATCTTTAAATAGTACGCATCGACATCATCCTGATACTCTTCAAACGGCCTGAATTTGTTGATATCGAGGGCAAGCATGAAGTATCCCAGCCCTTTTCCGCTTCCGCCCGTTTCTCCGCCTGTCATTAACGCGGATATCATTTCGATGGCCACGCTCATGCAGTATCCCTTTACGCCACCTATCGGAAGGAGTGTGCCTGTGAGAATTCCTTTTAGCGGGTTTCGGTCTTTAAAGCCGTCGAAGGGGTCGGTCGTGTCGTTGCCATTTTCATCCTGTATCCAGCCGACAGGGATTTTTTTGCCCGCGCGTATTGCCATTTCGATCTTTCCTCCGGCCACGGTGCTGCATGCCATGTCATACATGATGGGCGGCGTTTTTTTACCCGGTGGAAAAGCCCAGCTGTTGGGGCCGTTTCCAATCACGGCTTCAATACCGCCGGTGGGCGCCATGAGCTGTGTCGAACCTGACGCGGCATAACCTATCAGGCCCTCTTCTACGGCCATAAGTGAATAGTATCCCGCAATGCCGAAATGATTGCCGCCTTTTGCCGCGGCAAGGCCGATGCCTGTTTTTTTCGCCATTTCAATGGCTTTTTCCATCACCAGCGGAGCGACTGTGATGCCGCAGCCATAGTCGCAGTCAAACGCTGCCGTACTCGCCGTCTCATTTGTGATACGCACATTTGGTTTTAGATTGATGAGTCCGTTTGTGATGTCTTTTTCGTACATTGCCAGCCTCGGCAATCCGTGAGAGGCCACACCTCGTATGTCGGATGCGATGAGCACATCCGCGCCGCGTTTTGCCGCCGCTTCGTCCATGCCGAAAGACTCGAGCGTATCTTGCGCGATTTTCTTTGCTGTATCGATACTGATAGTTCTTTCTCTAGCCAATTTTCTCTCCTCCTTTATTTATTTTTAAGCGTTTTAAAAGGAGCATACTGCCCCTTTTAAATATACAAGTAATTAAAGAGCTTCCAGTCGTTTTCTGAATTCTTCGACTATGTCGTCATCGAGCATATCCTGCACATACGGAAGCGCATCCACAAATTTAAATGTTCTGCCCACTTCAAGCAGGGGGTGTTCCAAAACCTGCGGGCATACTTCTTCCAAAATTGCGCGTACTTCCGGGGTGTCCAGCATTTCGCCGACTGTTGTTTCGAATGAATACTTACTCATATTTATCCTCCTTATTGTTTAAATAGTGCACCACTATTTAATTTCTTTGAAAATATATATTATTTACTCACGGCTTTTCCAAGCTCAATGCCTTTTTCGAGCGCCGCTTTATTGATCTGCACGATTTCGGGTGATTTTTTGGCAAATTTCTTTTCTATGCTATGCAGAAACACACTTGGCTGCAATATATTCGTATAGCCTATCAGCGCGCCGATTAAGATGATGTTGGATATACGGTTATCTCCGAGCTCTATGGCGATATCATCCGCGGCAATACTGATCGTTTTAATATCCGTGCGCTTCACCTCTGAGATCACACGTGAAGAATTGAGTATAAGGATGCCTCCTTCCTCAAGCTCGCCGATAAATTTTTTATATGACTGCTCATTCATCGCAATAAAGATTTTACATTTTTTTGGCAGTGGAGATATGATCTCTTCATCACTTATGATAACAGTGCATTTTGCGCTGCCTCCCCTTTGCTCGGGGCCGTATGTGGGCATAAATGAAGCATATTTGCCCCCTTCCGCCGCACTCTGCGCAAAAGTGATGCCAATGCTCATCACACCCTGACCGCCTGAACCCGCTATAATGAGTGTATATTTCATGCCTTGCTCACCTCCACATCCTTAAAGACTTCTAGCGGATAATATGGAATCGTCATTTGTTCCATATGTTTAAGACTTCCTATAGGGTTTAATCCCCAGTTTGTGGGGCAGTTGGTGAGAAGTTCCACAAAGGAAAAACCTTTACCCTCAAGCTGGCATAAAAATGCTTTTTTGATTCCCTGTTTTGCCTTTCTGATATTCTGCGGATTATTTAAGGCATACCTGGCAACAAACACGGGCGCCGTAAGCTCTTTTATAATTTCACACATCTTAATGGGGTAGCCCGCTGTCTCCGGGTCTCTGCCTGTTTTGGATGTTGTTGTCTTTTGATTGATCAGTGTGGTGGGCGCCATCTGTCCGCCTGTCATGCCGTATGTGGAATTATTGGCGAAAATGACCGTAAACTTTTCCCCTCTGTTTGCTGCAGACATGATCTCGGCAAGCCCTATGGCCGCAAGGTCTCCGTCCCCCTGATATGTAAAGACAAGGCTGTCGGGCCTGCTTCGTTTGATTCCCGTTGCCACAGCAGGCGCTCTGCCGTGTGCCGCTCCCACCATATCGATTTTCCAATATAAAAGTCCCATTGACGAGCATCCCACAGGAAGCACCGTAATAACATTCTGCTGCTGATTTAACTCATCAATCACTTCCGCAATGATTTTTGTGGCCGTGGAATGCAGGCACCCGGGGCAGTATCCGCTTTGCATCGGCACAATACATGTTGGTCTTGAATATGTTTTTTCCATTATGCGTTTCCCCCTATTATTTTCTTGATCGCATCCATCACACCATCATCATCGAGCAGGATCCCTCCCGAACGTCCATAGGTATATATCGGTGCGCGCCCCATGACTTCCAGAGCTATATCATCGTGCATTTGCGCCGGAATCGTCATTTCGATATCGATGACGGCTTTTACTTGATCATAGTTCAGTTTCTGCAAATTCTGTTTTGGGAAGGGAAGCAGTGTAATAGGGCGAATAAGACCAATCTTATGGCCTTCGCTGCGCAACTGCATAATCGCCTGTTTTGCAACTCTTGCAGCGATGCCGTAAGCCACGACAACATATTCGGCACCATCCAGCATGTATTCTTCCACTTTCACATCATTTGCTTCCCAGTTCTTAAACAGTTCCCCTCTTGCTTTGTTATTGGCTTCAAGCCCTGCTTCGGGAACAATGGAAGTGATCATTCTTGCGGCACGCTTTTGTCCGTTGTAGCCCACTTTCCAGCTTGCAGTATTTTTATCACTTGTCTCCTTCATCGGCGGCAGATCCACCATTTCCATAATAGAGCCCAGGCATCCGTCCATTAAAAGAAGCACAGGATTTCTATCCCTCTCGGCGTATTCAAACGCTTCATAGGTGAGATCAACGGCTTCCTGAAGTGTGCTTGGGGCAAAGACCATTACCCGAAAGCCTCCATGCCCGAGTGCTTTGGTGGCTTGAAGATAATCGGACTGCGCAGGCTGAATAGACCCAAGCCCGGGCCCGCCTCTGCTCACATTTACAATGAGCGCAGGCAGCTTTGCCCCCGATAAATAAGAAATGCCTTCCGTCTTTAGACTGATTCCCGGGCTTGATGAGGAGGTCATTGCCCGTATGCCGGTCGAAGCTGCTCCGTACACCATATTTACGGATGCAACTTCACTTTCGCCCTGAATAAATGTTCCGCCGACCTGTGGAAGCCGAGAAGACATATATTCCGGGATTTCATTTTGCGGAGTGATAGGATACCCCGCAAAAAACCTGCACCCTGCTAAAACTGCGGCTTCCGCAACCGCTTCACAGCCTTTCATAAATTGCTCAGCCATTTGCTTCCACCCCCTTATAGAGTTCTATTGCACCTTCAGGGCACACAATCGCACAGCTTTGACAGCCGATGCATTTATCCATTTCTTCTATATAAGGAAAGAAATGTCCTTTTTGATTTCTTTCCTTTCCCATTTTTAATATATTTTTCGGACAAAATTGAATGCAGTACCCGCATCCTTTGCAGTATTTTGCCACTATATCCACTTTGTTCACTCTAAACCCTCCTTTTTACACACTCTCTTTTGCAACGACAGGCGGATAATATTGCTTGTCATAATTTGATTCTATGGTGCGCACAAGCCTTGCAATGGTGGTATTCACCGGGGTAGGGATTTTAAGCTCTTTGCCCATGCGCTCGATCGCACCGTTTAAAAACTCAATTTCCGTCTTCTTTTTCGTCATCATCATATCCTGAGCCATCGACGGATAATGGTCTCCCGCAGACTGACGAGCAGCAGGAATCGTTTTTGTCATAAAGGTCGTGAAATCGAGTCCATCAATACCTTTTGCCTTTGCAACTTCAAGCGCTTCCTTGACAAGATCGGTAACAAGCAAAGAAAAGTTTACGTTCTTTGCCGCCTGCTGACCGTTTAGCCTTACAAGACCGCATGCCGCATTCACGACAATGTTGACCATTGCTTTGCTCCATACTTTTTCATCAATATTATCAACATACTTGGCAACGGCACCTCCGGCCGTAAATGTCTGAGCCAGCGACTCACCGGCTTGTCTTTGTTCTTTTTCTTTGACAACACTGCCGATATAAATATTCACCTCGTCGAATAAATTCCCGTATACCTCTCCAGGCGCTTTGAGTATACTTGCCATATTGAGGCATCCGTAGAGGATTTTATCCTGAGCGACTTGCTTTGCTATGAGCTCCACATTACCTATGCCGTTTTGGAATGTACACACATACGTGTTGCTGCCTATGATGCATTTTGCGCCTTCAAGCGCCACTTCGGTAAGCGTGCCTTTGACCATGATAATGACAATATCGTAAGGTTCAAGTCCCTGCGCGCTGCAAGCCGTGTTCATTTTTACCACTTCCCTGTTCGTTGCACTGTTGAGAATAAGCCCGCTGCCGGCTATATTGTCCATATGTACCTTATACGGATCAATCAGTGTTACATCAGCTCCTCCTTTTTTTAGATATGCCCCGATTACACATCCCATTGCTCCCGCACCGACTACTGCGATTTTTTTCATATGTATTCCTCCTATATATTTATTAAATCCTTTTATTTAAATAAGCCCTGCTTGCTTTGCCTCATAAGTCAAAGAGTCTCTGAAATCCGGATGCGAAATGGAAATCATGCTTTTAACGCGGTTTTCTATCGATTCATGTTTTAAAGTTGCGATACCGTATTCCGTTACGATATACTGCACATCTGCGCGAGGCGTGGTCACAGCCGAGCCAAGCGGCAGAGCCAGCGAAATTTTTGAATGCATCTTGCCTTGCTTATCAGCTCTGGCAGACGGCATCGCTATAAAAGACATCCCGCCTTTACTCGCCGCGGCACCGCGCACAAAATCAAGTTGTCCACCTGTGCCGCTGTATTGACGAAGCCCTACAGACTCCGCACATACCTGTCCTGTAAGATCAATGGCAAGTGCACTGTTGATGGATATAACATGGTCGTTCTGCCCTATCACATATGGACTGTTGATCCAGTCAAACGGACGCGTTTCGACTAAATCACTGTTGTTTAAAAAATCTGTCATTCTTTTGCTTCCAAGTGCAAACCCTATCAGGGAGATTCCTTTTGCTATATTTTTTTTGCTGTTATTCACCGCACCGCATTCAATTAAATCCACCATCGATTCCACGAACATTTCACTGTGGATACCTAAATCCTTCTTGGCGTTCAAAAATGATCCCACAGCCGTTCCGATACCCCCTATGCCCAATTGTATACATGCCCCGTCTGGTACTTTTTCTACAATGTACTCCGCTATTTTTGCGTCGATTGCACTTGGCGCTGCGGCAGGCGTTGTATATACCTCTTCCGTTAAATCAACTAAATATGACACGTCATCCATATGTACCATTGTGTCAACGCCTTTTATATACGGCACATTTTCGTTTACTTGGATGATCACTTTTTGCGCATTATGTATAAGCTTCACATCAAGCGGACTCATTCCGAGACTTATATACCCATCCTTATCGGGAGGCGTGCCTACCAGCATGACAACATTGGCAGGATGCGTTTGCACCCTGTCCTGGGTGGTGTTGCTGAGGTGGATCAATTGCGCTTCTATGCCGGATCCCCTCTTTATAAATTCTCGCTCAATCGGTCCTAAAAACAAGCTGCGCACATCCACTTTGCCTTTGCAATCCGGCAAAAATATACGCATCGCCCGCACACCAAAACCCATATCTATACGTACATTGCTCAGCCTCTCCTTCTCATCATAGAGGTTGTCTAATATAGAATAAGGAATACCCGTAACTAAGCTCGTGGCAATGACATCACCCGATTCTATCTTTTTTGCTGCATCTTTTACAGAAATGATTTTATTGTTGTAAATCTCTCTCCACGACATGCAAATTATTCTCCTTTAATGACTTAAATAATATATAGACAAGTCCTGCTCTAATAAAATGTATTCGTCTGTAATCAAGATTATAACCTTGGCCTTTTTGTTGCTCCAAACTTTGTCCTAAATATAAATTTTAATTTTTTTTCATCTCTTTTAAAAACCCGATTTTACACATCTGCAAAAAAACGGACTTAAAAAAGTCCATTTTTTGCAAACATTTTCATTTTAAGATACTTTTCGCAAAAAGTATTGTTAAAATATTTTGCCAAATATTTTAACCTATGTTATATTACATTTAGGAGTGTGTATACCATGAACCGTGAAAGCTTTATTGACTATCTTCGCAGGAACCCTTTTGAGCAACTTAACAAAATCGTACATAAAATGCTTGAAGACGAAATTATCTCTCTTGAAATCCTCCCGGGGACAAAACTTAACAGCGCTCAGATTGCCAAAGATTTGCAAATAAGCCGCACACCCGTAAAAGAAGCCTTCCGTCTTTTGAAGCAGGAAGGGCTGCTGCAAAACCAAAATAACAAAAGCGGCTACTACGTATTTTCTATGTCGAATACGGATATCGAAGATTTGTTCTATGTACGTCGGATTTTAGAGGGCAGCGCCACATATCTTTGCGCGCAGCAAAACAGCCTGATCGATATAAAGCGTCTCAAAGACTATGCGAGCAAATTCGAAACATTGTTTCATACTAAAAATTTCGATGCACTCGATCAGCTGGATGTGCCCTTTCATAAGATGATCATACTTTCTTCAAATAACAAATTTTTAATTAAAATGTATGAAGACATTGAGAAACTCGTGCGCTATCATTCTGCCAAAACAAGGCTGTATTTGGATAAAGCCCCTCAAATAAAATCTATTTCATCCATTGCATATCAGCATCTGGCAATCTGCAACAGCATAGAATCAGGTATTCCGGAAGTGGCACAAAACGCCGCAATTTCACATGTGGATTCCTGCATCAATTTCGCAAGGCGTTATTATTATTAAAATATATTTTAAACAATATGTATTCATAAAAATTTATTAAATAAAATTTTTCATTCATTTAAACTATACATTTTGTGATATACTTATTTATATATTTTACTGCATGTTTTTCAGAGGGGCATTTAAAATGAATACATTACTGACCTTACATAAAAATAATTCGTCTTCATCCTTTGCACTTATAAAATTATTTTTTAAAAACAGCTTTGCCATCATAAAAAAACAAAGAAAAGAAATATTCATTCTGTTGGGAGTGCTGACCTCGATCGTTACGACTCTTATTTTTGTGATGTTATTTTCATGGTTTATCCCAATGTTAAAATATCTGCTCACCTTGCTTAGTACGAAGCCTTTGGAAGATATCCCAAGATCATGGATTGCTGTGACTTTGTTTTTTTGCGCAGTCATTTATTGTGTTATTTCATGTTCTATGCTATTCATAAGAAACATCTTTACAATACTGTCCTTTAATTATTACAACGATCATCACCTGTTGTCTTATAATGAAATTATGCGTTTTTCATTCAAACGGCTTCCCAAAACAATTCTGGTCAGTTTGAGTGTATTTATTTTACTTGCGATGCTCATTTTACTTACAATTTATATTGCATATCTTTCTGCCCAACCATATATATACTTTAAGGATATGTCGATAAAACTGCTTGGCGACAGCCTTTTAATCAGCCGTAAAAGTTTAATTGTTTTTTGCTCTGTCAGTATCATAGGCCTGCTTATAACTATCGCTCTCGCCTCTTTTTTTCAGCTTACGCAAATGCTGGCACTGCTATATGATATCAGCATCATAGGTGCGCTAAAGTATTCATGTGTTTTAATAAAAAACAACTATAAGACAAATTTATCTGTTTTCATTTTCGGCAATTTGATCAGCATTGCGTGTATCATCCTTATTGCTTTGCTTTTAAGTGTAAGCATAATAGGTATCGCCTTCCTTATCCCAATTTATTTATTGACTAAAATCATCCGCTACCTATTCACTTCTCAAATAATGCTCTATCACTATGCAAATTTTATAAACACAAACGAAGTAACGGTAAGTGCTGTCAATTTATATAAAATATTTTTTCATTCATTCGCCGATACTAAACCCAAGAACGCCGATTCGCTAGCGGTGTGATAAATAATTTTAAAAAACAGGAGAACATCATGTGTAAAATATTGATTGTTGTCGATTACCAAAATGATTTCGTGACAGGTTCCCTCGGATTTGAAGGTGCAAAAAACATAGAAGACACAATTTATGATAAAATTAAAACATATCTGCAAAACGGCTATGAAGTTTTTTTTACGATGGATACACATGACGACAGCTATAAAGACAGCAAAGAAGGCTCTCTATTTCCCCTCCACTGTCAACTGAACGAAGAAGGCTGGCATTTATACGGCAAAATGAGAGAGTTTGAAAACTTGGAGAATAAACATATTCATTTCATCAACAAAAACACCTACGGCACAGCAATGCTACCTGATTTTATTGAATCCGTGCAGAAAAAATCGTCCATAGAAGAAATCGAACTATGCGGAGTCGTGACCAATATATGCGTGATTGCCAACGCATTTATTTTACAGTCGCGCTTTTTTGACAGCAGCATTATGGTCGATTCCTCAGCATGTGCCAGCTTTGACGAAGCTATGCATAAAAACGCGTTAGACGTTATGAGTTCAACAGGAATCAAGATCTACGCATAATACGCAAGAGATAAGATTGATTTCAGGCTGTTTTTGCGCAAATCACATAAATTGGTTTGCTGTAACGTCGTAAAAATGTATCCATAGGCTTATGAATCTATATGCCATTCTTTTACTCGTTGTTGTGCAGACCACATATTAAAGTATTGCCCTCTTTTTGCCACCAGCTCGCCATGTTTCCCGCTTTCGATGATGACGCCGTTGTCCACGACCAATATATGATCCGCTCCAGCAATCGTCGATAACCGATGGGCGATTACAATAACGGTCTTATCCTTCACAAGCTTATCGATCGCATGTTGTACCGCCACCTCGCTTTCAGTATCCAGCGCTGCGGTCGGTTCATCCAGAATCACAATAGGCGCATTTTTTAAAATAGCCCTCGCAATGCTGATTCTTTGCCTTTCCCCGCCGGATAAGCTTCCTCCGATATCGCCCACCTTTGTATCGTATCCATCTGGCAATCTAGATATAAACTCATGGCAGTGGGCTGAGTTCACCGCTGTTTCCACTTCTTTATCCGTTGCATTCGGGTTTGCCATTTTGATATTGTTCAAAATCGTATCGTCAAATAAATATACATCCTGAAACACCACAGATATATTTTTCATCAAATCATCAGGATTCATATTCTTTATATTAACTCCCCCGATTCTGATATTTCCCTTTTGAACATCCGCATATCTCATCATTAGCCGTGTTAGCGTTGTTTTGCCGCAACCCGAATGCCCGACGATAGCCGTCATCGTTCGATTGGGTATATAAAAGCTGATATCGTTGATCGCTTTTATATCCTGTCCAGCGTATGTAAAATCCACATGGCTGAACTCTATATCAAAGCTTTCGGGCGTTTGAATGGGCTTGTCGGTTTCAAGCGGATCTGTTTTCAATACCGACTTGATTCTTTTGAACGAGGAATCCATCAAATCAAACAGCGTGACAACGCCCAAAAATAATGATAAAGGCTCTGTCAGCCTGGCCACAATCACAATACCGGCTCCCAGCGTCACGAGTGCCAGAGTATGGCCTCCAACAAACCAAGCTCCAACCAATAAAATGATGAGGAGTATTGCCTCCATCAAAACACCCATTAAAACAAATGGAAACTGCTGCTTATAAAGGCCCTGCTTTTGCACCGACCTGACATACTTGATAGACCCCTGCAGGTTCTGCGCATTGATGCCCGTTTTGTTGACGGCTCTTAGCACCGGCAGCCCCTGAATATACTCGATAAATCCCGATTCAAGCGCCGCATTGGCAAGGGCCAGCTCTGTCTTCTCATCAAGGGCAAGCTTCCTCATCCAGCGGCAGATCGGTATGGCCAGCGGAAAAAGCAGCAGCATTAAAAGGGCTAGCCGCCAATCGACGAAAAAAGTCACGGCAGCGATTATAACCGGAACGATCACCAGCTCCAATAGCATGGCGGCAACCGAGCCCATGTGTAATACGGAATCATCCACATTGCTTGAAAATATGGCGTTCAGCTCGCCCGTTTTATAGTCGGATAATTTCTCTAGAGGCATCCTTCTCAGGCTGGCGCCCAGCTTTGTTCTCAAGTCGTGCGTGATATCGACGATGTTGCCCGTATAATCAAAATCATACCCTTTCCATTTTGCCGCAGAAGATATAGTGCTGAAAAGAACCATCAGCCCAAGATAAGGCCATATATCCATCATCACGACAGATTCGGCAAACAGGCGTGTTAAAAGCGGATAAAACAACCCGAATGCAAACCCCTGCAGCACAAAAGCAATTGTAAACCAGATCATGCTTCTTTTGAAGCTGTCCGCTTTTTCTCCCGCCAGTTCCAGCGTCAATTTGTAAATGTTGAAAACAGATGTAAACTTAAGTTTATTCATTTTATATCTCCCATATGGTGTAAATCCCAATTCTGCGCTTTGTCAAAATTGCGCCACAGTTTCTCGTATATCCCCCGTTTTTTTAACAGCTCATCATGCTGACCTATCTCTGATATCTCTCCCTGATCAAAAACCACGATTTGCTCTACGTTCCTAATCGTCGAAAGCCTGTGCGCGATAACGATGACTGTTTTGTTTTTCATCAGGTTGGACAGCGCTTTGATGATCTCTTCTTCGTTCTCGGGGTCAGTAAAGGCCGTCGCTTCATCAAGGACAATAATCGGGGCGTTTCTTAAAATGGCTCTCGCAATCGTAATCCTTTGCTTCTGGCCGCCGGATAGGCTTGTGCCTCTGTCTCCGGCCATTGTTTCGTATCCGCCCGGCAAGGTCATGATAAAATCATGAATCTGCGCTGCTTTTGCAGCCTCTATCATGGATTCATATGTTACATTGTCATTGGCGATTTTGATATTGTTCGCAAGCGTATCATTGAATAAAAACGTATCCTGAAAAACGAATGAAACGGTATCCATGAGCGCCGCCGCATCCATATTCCTTATATTTATACCGCCTATTTTTATGCTGCCTTCCGTCACGTCCCAGAACCTGGGGATGAGCTTTGCAACGGTACTTTTCCCGGCACCGCTTGGTCCCACGAGTGCTGTGATCGTGTTTTGCAGGACACTGAAGCTGATATTCTTTAACGCGTATGGATCTTTTTCATTATACTTAAATGAAACGTTGTCAAAAACGACATCAAACTTTGTTGGTTTTTGAAAAGCCGAAGCGCTTCTAAGTTCGGGCAAATCCATAATTTCATGGATCCTGACGGCTGCCGCCTGAGATATTTTGATGAACTCGCTCGCCCACATCAGCGGCATCAAAACATCCGCCATGCCGGTGCTGACCAGCAACGCGGCAATGAAAACGGCAAACGATAAACTGCCGCCCGACACAAAAAAGATACCCGCTATCGTGACCGCAATCAGTGTCGGCATCGGGCTTAGTATAATCATGGAGATTCTGGCAGGTGTGCTTGTCGCCGCGATCCATGCTTTCAAATGGATACGGTATCGATGAAGCGCTTTATTATAGCGCTTAAAAGAAGTCGTGCCGTCGTCAAACGTCCTGACAACCGGCATCGCCTGAACAAACTCGATCACCGCTTTATTGATATCCGACTGGCTTTGCTCATATTTGCTCCTGCGGCTGGCTTCATCCTTCATAGCAAAATACATGATTGCGGCGCCGAGCAGCAATACGCTCAAAGCGATAACCGCCAACCTGTAATCAATGATGATAAGGGCGGCGAGGGACGCAGCAGGTGTGGCGATGCTCCTGCCGATCATCGGCGTACTATCCGCGACGAAAGCGTGAAGATTTTTGACGTCATCCAGCAGGACTTTTTTAAATGCCCCTGTGCCTGTGGAAATGACGTATCCCAACGGCACCTTTGCCAGATGCGCGGTGATATCCGTTCTTAATATCTCCTCAAGCTTAAAAGCGCCGAGATGTGATACGACAGTCGAATAATATTTAATCACGAAGGAAAGGATCACCACCAGCGCCAGTATCAAAAACGCCTGGTTAAAACGCAATGTCAGTCCGAAAAATGCTATGCTTCCGCCTGTGGCGATTGAAAGCACGTACGCCAAAAAAACATACCCGAAAAGTGCGCTTATCCCACCGAATGCCGAAAGGCCTATGGCCGCTTTGACATAGCGACTTACCGGGGCCATAATCGCCCAAAGCCCCTTTTTTCTATTTCGCTTAGTCATCCTGATTGCCTCCTTAAAAAAATGGGCATCAATCCCTCAATGCCCATTCTAACGGTATGTTTGGTTTTATACCACCCCGAACCGGATTTTCACCGCTCCGATCGGGATTTCTATTTTAGTACGATTCCGCAAACATCGCAGCAGGTTGGGTCGTCCGAAAAATGTACGCTTTTGATTTTCTCTGAATTGAAGACGGCCATTTCCCGGATATTTGTCGTCGGCACATTCACCGCCTCGTCCTGTAATGTCGTCAGCACATAGGTATAGGCTTGCTGGATCACTGCTTCATCCGTTGTGTTCAGCATCACCGTGATCTGCGCATCGATTTCCGGCTTTTGCGCAAGGCCCTGCTGTGCAGGATAATCCACGGCATAATCCAGCATGGCAGCCAAGAACACTTGCGGATCTTGCGGGAAGCCGTAGGTATCGTTCACGGTAATGTCAAATTCGCCTGCCATCCCTTTTTCGCACCATGTCATTGCCTCATAGCCGTTGATATTAATTTGTATTCCGATTTCAGCCATCTGCCCTTTGAAGGCCATGAGAATCTGCTCGTCCGTGGAGCGTTCGCTCATATAAATCACATCGAGGGAAAGCGTTTGTCCGTCTTTGATACGGATACCCTCTTCGTTCAGCTCACTCCAACCGGCATCACTCAGCAGGCTTGCGGCCAAGTCCGGGTCGAAGTCATAGATGACCTGCGCCACGTCGCAGTAGGGCAGGGTGGAAGGGAACAGCGTGTCCGCAGCAGACTCCATCCCGTGCAGTACCGTGCTGTTGATCTGTTCCTTGTCGGTGCCGTGTTGGATCGCCTGACGCACCAGCGGATCGCTCAGAATTTCGGAAGTCGTATTTAGCAGCAGGTTGCGCGTTGCATATGTGGTTTCGGACTGCACCGCCTGCACGTTATCCAGCTTGGCCAGATAGTCAAACATATCATAAGTCACCTGATAAGAACCATACAATAAGTCGATTTCGCCGGATTGCAGCGCCATCATACGACTGTCGGCATCCGTGATGATTTTAACCGCGAACCCATCTGGACCGGCAGCACTGCCATAGTAATTTTCGTTGCGTACAAAGTTGTAGGAAGCGCCAACAGTATAATTCCCTTCCTGTATCACATACGGCCCCGTTCCGGCCGTTTCGGTAAGCACATTGTTATAAGGGATATTGCCGTCCGAAAACAGACTCGGCGACATGATACCAAAAGCCCCTGCGCTTAAGTCCTGTAAAACAGCATAGTACGGCGCGTCATAATGGAAAGCGACCGTGTATTCGTCAACGATTTCTATTTCGGTGATTCTGGACACGCCGCCATAGTATGATATATAATCCATCATATTTTCCCGCATGGTGTCAAAGTTGAGTTTGACCGCTTCCGCGTTGAACGCTTCGCCGTCCGAGAATGTCACATCCTCTCTCAAATAAAATGTCCATGTATCTCCGTCATTTTCCCAGCTCTCTGCAAGAGAAGGTACGGCAATTCCGTCTTCAAAATCAACGAGAGTTTCATAGACGAGTTTGGTATAATGGTAAAAACCCTGACCGTCATAGATACCTATGGGATCGAAGCTGGAGAAGTCCACCGATTCGCCGATTATGATTTCTGAAATATCGCTTTCATCGTTGCTGCTTTGGCACGCCGCCAGCGAAAAAGCCAGTACGACAGCAAGCAGCAGTGTAATTAGTTTACTCATGTAGTATTTCATTATAATCCTCCTGATTTAGTAATATATATTTCCTGTTTCCTATAAGCTGTTTGGAAAAAGGATGTTTAAACGCAGACAATGAAGAGACATGCTCGGCGGTTTCCACGATGCGGCCGTCTTTCATCACCGCGATTTTTTCAGATATATACAGGGCGGCGCGCAAATCGTGGGTGATAAACAGATAAGCGCATCCGGTCTCCCGCTGCAACGCTTTCAGCAGGGCCAGTATTTTCATCATGACCGTAGCGTCCAGGCCGGTAACCGCTTCATCAAGAATTACCAGCTCGGGATGGATGGAGATGGCTCTTGCGATGCAAACGCGCCTGCGCTGCCCACCGGACAGCTCGTGCGGATAGCGGTTTGCAATATCCACCGGGAGACCAACCCGTTCAAGCAAGCTGCAAATTCTTTTTTCCCGCTCGGCTGCAGGTATCCCAAGTAAGTTTCTCATCGGCTCGTCAAGGCTGTCCATTACTCTGCGCCGGGGATTGAAACAGCCCGTGTTGTCCTGAAAGACCGGCTGAATGTCCCGGTACAACTTTTTGCCACGCAACTCGGATACGTTTCTGCCGTTCCAAAGTATGACGCCACCCGACGGCTTTTCAAGGGCGAGAATAAGCCTTGAAAGCGTGCTTTTTCCGCTACCGCTCTCCCCGATCAAGGATACGCTTTCGCCGGGTGCAATGGATAACGATACATCATCCAATGCAACCTGATGGCCATATTTCTTTCTTACATTCCTGATCTCAAGCAATCCGTCTCCTCCATTAAACCTGCCGAGGCCAGCAATTCCTTCGTGTAGCCAACCTGCGGATCATGCAGTATTTTTGTTTTGGTACCCTGTTCCAAAACGCGGCCGTCTTTCATCACGGCAATATCGTCCGCCAAAGCCGTAACAGTATCCATATCATGGGAGACCAAAAGCATGGCCGGCTTATATTCCTTCATTATGAAAGAAAGAAGTTCCAAGATGATGGCCTGATTGCCGGTATCAAGCGCCGTCGTCGGCTCGTCCGCGATAATCAGCACCGGATTCAGTGATATTGCAATTGCAATCATCACGCGTTGGAGCATGCCACCGCTCAATTGATACGGATAACTGCGCATAACTCTCTGTCCATCGGGCAGACCGACCTTACGCAACAGTTCGATCCCATACAGTGTCGCATCACGTTTACTGCAAAGCAAGTGCGTATACAGCGTTTCAATGAAATGGGTCCGTATTCGCATGCAGGGGTTGAAGGCAGCCATGGAATTTTGTAGAATGACACCGATCTCCTTGCCGTTAATCTTCTCGCGTTCGTCCCAAAACAGCGGTAAAATCTCTTTGTCCTGCAGTCGAACACTGCCGGATATCTGGACTGCGGCGGAATCCAGCAGGCCGAGAATGGCGTTGCATACGGTGCTTTTCCCGCTGCCGCTTTCCCCCACCAAACCCAAAACCTTTCCACGCCCGATCTCAAAAGTCATTTTCTCGATATTGACGCCGGTACTGAGATAACGAACGGATAAATCCCGTACAGCCAAAATAGTGTCTTTATTCATAATTTACTCCCATGCCGCCTACGGCGAGCGCCTTTCTCATTCCTTCTCCAAACAAATTAAAAGCACATACGGTGATAAAAACACAGACACCCGGATAAATGGCATACTGCGGTGCCTGCAACAGCATGCTTTTGGCGTCGTTTAGCATGGCGCCCCATTCCGGCAGGCCGGACGGAAGGCCAATGCCCAAAAAGGAATACCCTGAAATCATCAGTATGGTATCTCCGATTCCCAGCGCGAATAGTATAATCAGGCCGGGGAATATATTGGGAAGTACCTGCCTTACCAACACGGAAACGCCTGAAGCCCCACCTGTTACGGCGTATGTGACATACCCTTTGGCCAGCTCAGTCTGCGTATAGCTGCGTACCATCCGCCCATACCAACCCCAATAGGAAAATAGCGTACTAAACACCAGATTGGCAATTCCGTTTCCTATCACGCCCATGATGGCAAGCACCAACACGGTGGGGGGAAGGGCCATGCTGATATCGCACAGCCACAGGAATATGCGCTCAAAAAAACCACCTTTATACACCGCGGCCATTCCAGACGGTATTGTCGTAATAACGATCCCGATCATGACCAAAAAAGCAAGCCCCAATGAATACCTTGCCCCATACAGTAGACGGGAAAAAACGCATCTGCCGTATGCGTCGGCTCCCAACGGAAAGCTCTGCGAGGGTTCCGTAAAACGCAGGCTCATATTGATTTTCATAGGGTCATTGGGGGACAGTTCACCCGCAAACACAGCGCACAATACAATGATCGTAATGAATCCAAGACCCACCATCACACTTTTATTATGTTTTAGCCGTCTCATGCACGGTCCTCCCGGTTCAGGCTGGGATTGAGCAGCCGGCCGCAGACTTCGGCCGTAACGTTGCATACCACAAAACAAAGCGCCATCAGGACAATATAGGCGTTGATGACCGGAAAATCCCGGTTGACTGCGGCGTTCAACGCATACTGTCCCAACCCCGATATTGAAAAAATCGTTTCGACAATCGCTGTGCCCGCAAGCAGATACCCGATGTTTTGGCCATACATCACAATACAGGAAGGGGCAGCATTTCGCAGCAGATGGTTGGTCATCACCCTACGCCTGCCGATACCTCTGGCCTTCGCATATACAACATATTCACTTCTTTGATTTTCCAGTAAAAGTGAACGCAGTATCCGTGCAAGTGCACCGACCATCGGAAAAGATAAAACCAGCGAAGCAAATAATAATGTTATCGGGTGGTTATGGCCCACGATCGGCATCAGCCTTAAATATATGCCAAAAACCAGCAGGCACAGCAAACCAAGAAAATATCCCGGCACAGAGATTGAGACAAAAGACAACCCCATAACCAGTTTATCAACCCATTTTCCTTCTTTGAACGCCGCCAGTATCCCCAGCGGAACAGCGCCGGCGATGATCAGGATACACGATAAGCCGGATAAGATAAGTGTCATAGGCATAACGCTCAACAAATCCTGCATGGCCGGCCGGCCGGTGATATAAGAGTTGCCAAAATCCAGGCGTACAACATTCTTCAGCCAATTCCAATACTGCTCTGGTATCGACTGATTAAATCCCAATTCTTCGCGGTATTGCTCGACCATTTCTTCACTGGCTGTTTTTGAAACGCGCCTTGCATAAGCTTCTGCCGGATCAACGGCCGATATATTGGCGAGGACAAAAGATAACAACGATATACCAATCAAGACTGTTATCAGATGAATTACCCGTCTACACAAGAATTTCCACAATATATGTACCCCCACTATATAGTTAGTCTTTGCTAACTTCAATTCAAAAAAAATAAGCGCCTACAAATCAACACTTATTTTACCAGTTATGATGTTGTTCCCGCCGCTCCAACCGGGATTTTTTACACTCCAAGACGAAAATCGCTGGGGTTTAAGCCATATTCATTTCGGAAGGCGCGGGCAAAATGGCTGGTGTTCACGTACCCCACCATCCCCGCAATCTCGCTGATGCTTAAATCAACATTCTCAAGCAGGTGGCTTGCGTTTTTCATCCTTAAACTGCGGACGTATTCATATATGCTCTTGCCATACATATCACGGAAACCAGATTTTAGCTTATGCTCGTTGAGCGCAACCATCTTGGCCAACTCAGGAATAGTTGGCGGAGAAGAATAATGGTCACATAAAATTTCTTTGGCTTCCAGTAGTGCGTTTCTTTCAAAACCGGAATAAACCGTGCGTTTCCCTCCGGTGAGAGGAAGTATGATATTTTCCTGCCACAGATCAGATAATAAGACTTTGCCTAACGAATCAAGGTATGTATTCTTTAATTCCCGACCGATATTATTTTCTATAATTTGACTGAAATAGTTGTGGATTTTTGCATTTGCCTTTTTCGGCTGTACCAACTGGTGTAATAATTTCTTCACTGACGTATCGTCATATTGTGTGCACTTCTCGGTATACGGCAGTCGATCGTGAAAGGGCTTCTTTGATTCCACCGACACAACACATACCCGCTTACCCGAAGGAATCATGGTCATTCCCCGACTGTATGGAAGTGCATATATTCCCATTTCATTTTTATTTAAATTTGCCTTTGTGATACCAGTTTCCGAGTAGAAAATATGTCCGCTGAAACAATATGTCACCTCACAGGTATTTGAATAATTATCATAATATGAAATAATCGGCCGCGCCAGAAAAAGATCTATGATCCCGATGTCAATATCGCCGCTTGCTTGAACCGCTTTGATATATCCGCTACCAAGCTCTTTTGGAGGTATCAGGGTTGCCGTATTTTCACCCTGCGCATAAGAGAAGCCATAGCGATTTACGAGATCACTGAAATATTCATCCTTTGAGTTTATAGAAATCTCTTGCTCCATAATAGTAGCCCCGCTTTACAGTTAGCCTTTGCTAACTTAATTTTAACACCGTATATGTATTTAGTCAAGAAGAGGGATCATATCAACAATTAATAATTCTTTTATCGAATAAAATGTAATTAACAAAAAGAAAGCGGTTGCTTAAAGATAATTGGTCAGCATTTAAGATTGTTACGTGAAGAGTTAAGCTTTCACAAAAAAAATTGCTGATATGAAAACACACAAAAAGGGCGTTATCTTCATAGATAGCACCCTTTTTGGCATTTACATATTCAGTTTTAGTTTCCTGCCCCCGTTATCCGCTGCCCAAAAACATTGATTTTACTAGGTTTCTTCATGTTTTCTCATGGTAACGCTCTTAACTAACTATGGCTTTTTATTTTTAATTTAGTGTTCATCTCTGCTGGGCAAAAGTATAAATTTACCGTCAGCCCATAGCTTTTCAATATCGTAATAACTTCTCTCTTCTTTATGAAAAACATGCACGACCACATCGCCGAAATCAAGCAGTATCCATCGGCTTTCTTTTTTGCCTTCAATGATGGGTATATCCATTCCGTTTTCTTTTGACTGTAAGTAAATATGCTCTGTGATAGCATCCAACTGGCGTTCGTTTGAAGCACTTAAAAACACAAACGCATCCGTAATCGACGTCAACGCCGTAACATCGATAATATGAATATCTTCTGCATTTTTTTCTTCCGCCCATTTTGCTATTAACTCAGCCTTTTTGATATAATCCATTCTACACCTCAAACATATCGTTTATGCTTCAATTTTATCAGTAGTATAATAATACAAGCTCTTCAAAATAAAAACAATAGTTCTCTTGCTATTCTTTAATAAATTTAATATTTTTATCCTGATTGGCAGCTTAAAATTTTTACTTTATTTTCTTTTGAACATAAAATAATTATTTGTAATTTTAATGCTGTTCATATATAATATATTTTGAATACGTGTAATCTTGTAATAATTTGCAGGAAAGGATCATTTTTAGTATATGGATAAGAAAAACAAAGTAAGCGTGAAGATATTGGGTTCAGAATATTCATTTCTGACAAGTACAAATGATACCGTAAAAATTGAAGATACCGTAAACTATCTTGAATATATTTTAAATGATACCAAAAAGAAAAATCCTTACATAAGCAACTATGTGGCACTTATCCTGACATGCATGAACTTAAGTGAAGAAATTCTGGATACACAAAAAGCGTTTCTAAATCTTCAGAAAAAACTTGCGAGCACACCTGCCGCAGCTCCTTCCTCTTATCAGACAAAAAAAGAAGAAAGAGTTATCGATATAGAAAATATGAATCTGACAAAAAATCAGAACGAGCTTAAAAAAATCGAACAATATCAGGAAGAGATCAAGCGTGTGAGCGAAGAATTAAATCGCTCTAACGCAATCATAGCAGGCTATAAAACACGCCTTACCGAAATACGTACCGAAAACGAAAAAATGAAACATGAATATGAATCGATGGAAGAGCGGCTTTTGGAAAATCAAATCGAACTCGTAAAACTAAGAAAAAGGCTTATTCAAGAATAAATTTACAGAGATATGAAATTCAGCAAATGCTGAATTTTTTTATATTATTTGAATAATTATCAAACAAAAGAAATATCCCGCACACTTCATTTGCCGCCTCATATAATGACCATAGAAATAAATAAAGGAGGATTAAGCATTTGGATGAAAGAATTGAAGTAAACAATTGCTGTATGGAAGTTGATTGTTTAATTGTAAATAAAGTTTACGACGCATGTTCAAAGCGCGATTGTTTGGAGCGAGCATTATTCTGCGTAAACTTTCCAACGGGTACAGCCGATGATTATAAATTTTTACATGCCGACTTCGGCAAAGCACATGTAGAACCTTGGGGAGATTATCCGTTTTTCCAAGAAATCAATGAAAATTATGCATTGATGAGATTTGTCGCTGCAATACCTGTCTACGTAGTCGTAAAAAGAAAATGTGACGGAGAAATATTCAGACTTCCCGCCAAACTACTTGTAAACGGAACGATGCAATGCGATAATAAAATACGTTTCCCGATAGAAGTTGTTGTCTATGCGCCGGCTGAATATTTAAGACAAGGCCGTTTTGAGCCTTATGTTGAAAGCTTTGCAGAAGTGGGCTATAGCAATCTCGTAGACAACAGAGAAGCGATACAACTGAGCATAGGCGTATTCTTGATTGTAAAAGTTGTCAGTGAAGTGCAACTTAAAATTCCTACTTATGGATTTTGTGATATTCCGCCTGAATGTGATGAAATGCCAAGCGATATCGAATTCTGCGATACATTCATGGATGAAAATGTTACTCCCTTCCCGGAATTTTTCCCGCCTCAACAAAGATGTTAATATCATTTTGCAAAAAAAGACAGCTTGCTGTCTTTTTTATTTTCTTTTTTTTGTAATTTGATTATAATATACTTTAAAGTAATTACTAAGTATAAAAGTATAGAGAGGATCCTATGATAAAAAGAAATATTAAACCGATTATATCGTTATTATTTATAACTACCTTTTTACTTTTTAGTATGACATTTATCTCAGCGGAAGAACTTCTCACACAAGACAGCATAAATTTGAACCTAAGCGTATCGCAAATTGTAAGCAGCGGCCAGGGTAAAACAATAGATGACACTTATACCGTAAGCGAGGATAGCGTATTTGCTCAAACATACAGCATTAAAAACTCCTCCACGTATACTGGTTCTATAGAAATAGCAATTTATGAAAAAATAACATCCACGGCCGGCAGCGTTGTCTCAGACTGGACAACCTTGTATGCCACAGTAAACCAAAACTCAACAGCAAAAGTGACCGGCACCTCTGTTACGATGAAATCTACATACGGAAAAAGCATAACTATTGCTTACAAACTTATGTATAAACTGGATAATGAATGGATTGAATACTCCTCTTCAAGTAACACGATCAAGCTTTATTCCCCCCAGTTTACCGTCACTTATACCACAGATGCCGATCCGGTTGGCATCAGCGACTTTCCTGTCTTTTTCGGCGGAAAAGTAACCTTATCATCGGGCGGGAAAGCAAACGATGTAAAAGTCTATGATTCCACTTACGGATTGCTTGGCAGCCTCGGCGATCTCAAAGAAGGCCAGAGCAAGCGGTTTCAAAAAGACATCTCTGTTCCGGCAGGCTCCGTCAACTCGTACATTATTTTAGAATATACGGATGCCATGACAGGCGAAAGTGTACGAACAGAGCTTCCCACAGTTAAGGTAACAGGCAAAGTTATAGATTCACCGATTGAGAGCAAACTGACTTTAGATATCACGCCTGCAAAGACCTATATCGAAACCGCAGAAAAAATGGATATTATGTTTGATTTTCAAAATAATACGGATTACGAAGTCATTACAGCTTTTATCTATCTGCTTGATGACAGCGGCAAAGCATCGAGTGAACCTATCATTGATATAGGCGCAGTTGCATCAGGCGCTTCAAATTCATCTACGGAAAATATGACCATTGAACCCGATAAGCAATATTCGTTTGCAATTTACGCCTATGTAGCCGACAGCAGCACGCCTTTTAAAGCAACCGCCGAACTCACCATTTCTTCTGTTCCGCCAAGTTTGGATATACAAAGAAGTATAGATACGGATAAGTTGCCTTTTTATACAGACGCGACCATTTCCTACACCGCCAAAAACGTCAGTGACTATGAACTGACGGATTTGGTAATATCGGATGGTGTTCTGGGAGAAATTTATACCGCGGACAGCATAGCTGTAGGTGAAGAATTCAGCTTTACAGCAACCGGTAAATTCACAAACGATTTTGTCAGTGCTCCCAGTGTGAGCGTGACTTTGCAAGACGGAAAAAATACGGCAAATTCTTTCATATTATCGAAACAGATTTTTGAAGTCGAGCGTAAAAACGAACCGAGCACAATGCTCTTAATTGAAAATATCAATTCTAAAGATAAAGAACATGTCAGCTTTGATGTGACACTGCTTAATGACGGAAATGCAAATTTAAATAATATAGAAATCATCGATGCGAGAAACGGCGCCTTGCTCGCCACACTCGATTCCCTTATCATTGGCGATAAACAAGTAATACAGCTATCAGATCAAGACTATAAAGACGATAAAGATATTACGCTGAAAGTGAAATGCACAACAGATGACGGAGAGCAGCTGGAATTTAGCTTTGATCCCGTCAGTCTCTCGACATTCCCGCTCACTGCCGTCATTATCATAGGTGCGGTATTTATAGTTCTTGCAGCATGTATTATAATAATAAAATTAAGACAAAGAAACAGATAATCTATAGACAAATAATTTAGGAGAAGGCTACATGGCAAAAGATAAACAACAAAACATTGAAGCAATCACAAATATGGAGGAAGACTTCGCAAAATGGTACACAGATGTGATCATGAAAACAGAGCTTGCGGATTATTCTCCTGTGAAAGGATTCATGGTTATACGTCCATATGGCTTTGCAATATGGGAAAATATTAAAAATGAATATGACAAATTATTCAAACAGACAGGGCATGAAAATATGTATTTCCCTCTTCTCATCCCTGAGAGCTTGTTGAAAAAAGAAGCCGAACATGTGGAAGGATTCGCTCCCGAAGTGGCATGGGTCACACATGGCGGCGGCTCGGAACTTGCGGAAAAACTATGTATACGCCCTACTTCGGAAACGATAATATGCAGCATGTATTCCAAATGGCTACAAACATGGCGTCAGCTGCCTTTTTTATATAATCAATGGTGCAGTGTTGTGCGCTGGGAAAAAACAACAAGGCCTTTTCTGCGCACTTCCGAATTTTTATGGCAGGAAGGACACACCTTGCATGAAAGCGAAGAAGAAGCGCAGACCGAGACAATGCAAATGCTGAATATCTACAGAAAAGTCGCTGAAGAATATATGGCCATCCCTATGATTACAGGTCAAAAGAGCGAAAAAGAAAAATTTGCCGGCGCTCATGCAACATATACGATGGAAGCGCTCATGCATGACGGACAAGCACTGCAATCCGGCACCAGTCATAATTTAGGGCAGCATTTTACAAAAGCATTCGATATTATGTATACAGACCGAGAAGGCAAACGTTCCTATCCCTATCACACATCATGGGGTATTTCAACCAGATTAATAGGTGCTATTATCATGGTTCACGGCGATAACAGCGGGCTTATGCTGCCTCCCAAAATTTCCCCAATACAAATTGTTATCGTTCCTATTGCTCAGCACAAGGAAGGCGTATTGAACAAAGCTTACAAGCTTAAAGAATGTTTAAAGGAATATAAGGTGAAAGTGGACGATTCTGAAAGCTATTCGCCGGGATGGAAATTCAGCCAGTGGGAAATGAAAGGCGTGCCTCTCCGCATAGAGATCGGTCCCAAAGATATACAAAATAACAAATGTGTTTTTGTGAGAAGAGACACAGGTGAAAAATTTAATGTTTGTCTTGATGAAGCAAACACAATCGCAGCACAAACCTTACAAGATATTCAAAATAATATGTATCATCGCGCATTGGAAATGAGAGAACAAAAAACAAGCACCGCGCAAAGTATTGAAGAAATGAAAACAAATCTTAAAGAAAACCCCGGTTTTATTAAGGCTATGTGGTGCGGCAGCAGAGAATGCGAAGAGAAGATAAAAGAACTCACGGGCGCAAGTATCCGCTGTATTCCTTTTGAGCAGGAAGTCATCGGAGACGGCACGTGTATATGCTGCGGCAAGCAATCCGATACAATGGTTTATCTGGCAAGAGCGTATTAAATAAAAAAGTGCAGTGTCATAACTGCACTTTTTATTTTGTTTGCATTCTATTCACATCATTTTTTTTCGAATCATAACAAAAATGCTCACGATCGCACAAACAAGCGCGATAGCCACTACAATAACAAATCCGTACGCATCATTTTTAAAAGGAACGGCTACGTTCATTCCCCAAAGACTGGCTATAAGCGTCGGAATTGCAATGATAATCGTGATGGATGTGAGAAGCTTCATGACAATATTTAGATTGTTTGAAATCACCGAAGCAAATGCATCCATTGTGCCGCTTAGGATATCCCTGTAAATATTACACATCTCAATAGCTTGTTTATTTTCAATGATAACATCTTCCAGCAAATCCAAATCATCCGGATATTTTTTGATAAAAGATACACGTAAAAGCTTTTCCATAACCACTTCATTTGATTTCAGTGATGTAGCAAAGTAAACCAAGCTCTTTTCAAGTTTGAGCATTTGTATCAACTCTTTGTTTTTCATGGATTTATGCAGTTCCTGTTCTACTTTTGTGCTCATTTTATCTATTTGTTTTAAGTAAGTTAAAAACAGCGCCGCATTTCTGTACAGTATTTGCAAAAACATTCTGTTTCTTTTTTTTGTAGAAAATTTTACCATTCGAAAATCGTAAAAATATTTCAGCGTAGGTACATCTTTAAGAGAGATTGTTATAATATTATTTTCAGTTAATACAATGCCTACCGGAATTGTGCTGTATACATATCCGTCCCCGTCTGCTTCAACGATGGGAGTGTCAAAGATAACCATTGTGTGGCCGTCTTCAATCTCGAGTCTCGCCCTCTCTTCTTCGTCCAATGATGCCCTTAAAAAATCGATATCGATATTCAAAGACTCGCAGACATAGTCAATCTCCTCGGAAGTGGGACTTATTAAATGCACCCAACTATCGGGCAATATAGTATCATTTTTATGTAATTTTTCATTTTCAGTATAATAAATCGAAATCATTTTTTACCTCCCTATAGCTAAAGTGCTTGTTTATTTTAGATAGATAAAACATTTTAACATATATATTAGATTATATCAATCAGATTCATTTTATTACATGTTTTACAAAATAATAATTGACAAATTCAATATATTTATTTAAAATATCTTAGGTGTAAAGTGATATTGCTTTACAAAGCCAATAAACTTTACGATCATGGTGGATTATGAAAGAGTTTGTACGCATTTCAATGCTTCTCGATCATTATGGCATATTGTTGACCGATAAGCAAAGCGAAATTTTGAAATTATATTACGAAGAAGACTATTCGCTGAGCGAGATTGCCGATTTATATTTGATATCAAGGCAAGCGGCGCATGACACCATAAAAAAAGGAGAAGCATTGTTGAACAAATATGAAAATATGCTTCATTTACTGCAAAAACAATCCCTGCGTGAAAACTCGATCAGTGAAATAAAAGCTCTTTTGTCTACCCTTTGTGCAGATGGGCAAGATAAAAAAACCATAAAAGATATTGAAACGTTACTTGATGCATTCATCAATGAATAAAGGAGGCGATGTCAATGTTTGATAATTTAGGAAGCAAACTGCAAGACTCCCTTTCCAAACTCAAAAAAAAAGGAAAACTTACGGAAGCAGATATCAAGACAGCCGGCAGAGAAATAAAGCTGGCTATGCTTGAAGCCGATGTGAACTATAAAGTCGTAAAAGAATTTACAGATAAAATATCTGCAAGGGCTTTAGGCGATGAAGTAATGAAAAGCCTTACCCCTTCCCAGCAATATATAAAAATCGTTCGCGACGAGATGATTGATATATTAAGCGGACAAGACAATAAACTCAATTACAGCAGCCGCGGCCTTACCGTAATCTTAATGGCAGGTATTCAAGGAAGCGGAAAAACAACATCTGCCGCCAAACTTGCGAATCTCATCAGAAAACAAAATAAAAAAGTGATGCTGGCTGCCTGCGACACCTATCGTCCTGCCGCCGTAAAACAACTGCAAACACTCGGAGCTCAAATAGATATCCCCGTTTTTTATACGGATTCCAAACCTCAGGAAATTGTATCAGCGGCTTTAAAAGCAGCCAAAGAACAATTCGTTGATGTTTTGATAGTCGATACAGCGGGACGAATGAGTATTGATGAAGAAATGATGGCTGAAATATCGGATATTGCCAAAATTACAAATCCTACTGAAATATTACTGTGTATTGACGCTATGACCGGCCAGGATGCAGTGAACACTGCAAAAGCATTTGATGAAACGCTAAACCTAACCGGCATCATACTCACAAAGCTTGACAGTGACACGCGAGGCGGTGCAGCTTTATCTGTCACCCACACGACACAAAAACCCATTAAATTTTGCGGAGTAGGTGAAAAAATATCCGATTTGGAGATTTTCAACGCCGATAGAATCGTTGGCAGAATTCTCGGTATGGGAGATGTTTTGGGTCTTATTGAAAAAGCGGAAATAGCATATGATGCACAGGCGGCAGAAGAGCTAAGCCGCAAAATAGCAAAAAACGCATTTACTCTGGAAGATTTTTTGCAGCAGCTCCAGCAAATGCAGCAAATGGGCGGCATTGAAGAAATGCTTAAAATGATGCCGAATGCAAAACAATTCAAAGGATTAAAAATAGACGAAAAAGACTTGCTGCATCAAAAAGCCATTATTCAGTCTATGACAGTAAAGGAGCGCCAAAATCCATCTATATTGAATGCTTCCAGAAGAAGAAGAATAGCCAGCGGAAGCGGTACCAATGTCAGTGACGTGAATAAACTGATCAACGGATATGAACAAAGCAAAAAATTAATGAAACAATTTTCAGGCAAATCAGGCAAAAAAGGAAAACTCAACTTTCCTTTTATGTAATAAATTCTAAATATATATATCTAACTCGAGGAGGTGAAAAAATGGCAGTTAAAATCAGACTTAAAAGAATGGGCGCAAAGAAAAAACCCTTTTACAGGATTGTTGTTGCAGATGCTAGAGCACCCAGAGACGGCAGAAATATAGACGAAATAGGCTACTATAAACCTGTCGGAGAAAAAGATCTTGCGATCGATAAAGAAAAGGCACTAAAATGGCTTAGTTATGGTGCACAGCCTACTGATACGGTGAAATCACTGTTAAAAAAAGAAGGCATTATCTCTTAAGATAACGAGGTTATTATGAAAGAAATAATACAAACAATAGCAAAGTCACTGGTTGATTACCCGGAACAAGTTGAAGTAACAGAGCGAAAAGAAGGAAACACCATATTCCTTGAATTGCATGTCGCAGACACAGATATGGGCAAAGTCATAGGAAAACAAGGCAGAGTAGCGCATGCTATGCGAACTGTGCTTAAAGCTGCAGCGATCAAAGAGAATTGCCGTGTTGAATTAGAAATCATTTAATGATGAATACCGCGATGCATAATTATCTGAAAATAGGCAAAATAGCAGCAGCTCACGGCATCAAAGGCACCGTTAAAGTCATTCCGCTGACAGATGACATCACAAGATTTCAAAATTTAACACATGTCTTTCTAAACGACTGTGATATGCCGCAAAAATTAACGATTCAAAAAGTTCAGCTGAATGAGAATATTGTTTTCATTAAATTTGATGAATTCAATAACCGTAACGAAGCAGAAACTCTTAAAAACAATTTTCTTTATATTGACAGAGCACATGCCGTACCGCTCAATGACGATGAATATTTTATTGAAGATTTAATCGGGCTGAGTGCCTATGATCTAGATAATATCAATATCGGTGAAATAAGCGACATTATCCAAACGGGATCTGTTGACGTGATCGTTATTACAGGCAAAAAAAAATATTTGATTCCTGCGCTGAAAAAAAATGTATCGGTTTTTATTGATCAAGGCATGATAAAAGTTGATATATCAAGCGGAGTAGATTATGATTAAATTTACTTGTGTCGGATTATTCAGCGAAATAATTGAAGCCTATAAAAGTTACAGCATCATTTCTCGTGCTGTAAAAAACTCGATGGCGGAAATAAATTTTATAAATATTCGTTCCTATTCGCAAGATAGACACAAAAACACAGATGACTATCCTTATGGCGGCGGTGCAGGAATGGTTCTCACACCGCAACCTGTGGTAGATGCCGTCAATTCCGCAAAAGACGGCAGAGATATCCCTGTGATTTATTTCTCCCCTATCGGTCAAACACTCAATAATGAGATTGCAAAAACTTATTCTGATTACAAAGAACTGATTTTGCTTTGCGGTCATTATGAAGGCATCGATCAGCGTGCGTTGGATATGGTGGTTGACGAATATATATCTGTGGGCGACTACGTGCTTACAGGCGGAGAAATCGCCTCAATCGTATTTATGGACAGTATTATGCGTTACTGCAGCGGGATACTTGGAAATGATGAAAGCAGCAGCGAAGAAAGCTTTGAAAACGGCCTTTTAGAATATGCGCATTATACACGGCCCGAAATTTTTGAAGGCGTTGAAGTGCCGAGTGTGTTGCTGAGCGGAAATCATGCCAAAATAAAAGAATATCGACATCATGATTCGCTTCAAAGAACAAAAAAGCACCGAAAAGATCTATATGAAAAATATATGACAAAGACAGAAATCACACAAAAAATGAACAAAAAGTAAGAAAGGAGGTAGCAATTATGGACCTCATAAAAGCTATTGAAAGTGATTATTTAAAAGACACCGTCTCTGATTTTAATATCGGCGATACCGTTAAAGTTCACGTTAAAGTTGTAGAAGGCAAAAGAGAAAGGATTCAGATATTCGAGGGTATCGTAATCAAAAAGCAAAACGGCGGTATTGGCGAAACATTTACGGTAAGAAAAATCTCTTACGGTGTAGGTGTTGAAAGAACATTCCCTGTTCACTCTCCGAGAATCGATAAAATAGAAGTGGTCAGACTTGGCAAAGTAAGACGCGCTAAACTATATTATTTAAGAGACAGAGTAGGTAAAGCCGCTAAAATCAAAGAAAAAAGGATAGACAGAAAAACAGCAAAATAAAATCAGCATTGCTGATTTTATTTTTTTTATTGAAAATTTTTATACACAATAATCCTTTTTTTTTAGTTTTAAAACATATATAATAAAAAAGATATTGCGCGATAATGAACAGGTATAGTTTGACTTTAAGAAAGGCCTATTTCATGAAACAAAAAAGAAAAAAATCCGAATTGCAGGAATGGATTGAAGCCATTGTCATTACATTGATTCTGGCTATTATACTTAGAAGTTTCGTTTTTGTATTTGCCAAAGTTGAAGGAACGAGTATGCTTAATACTCTTAAGGAAGGCGATCGACTTTTGGTAAGCAAAATCACCTATCACTTTAAAGAGCCTGAGTATGGCGATATTATAATCATAGATGTATCACAAAGCATTGATGATTATGTAAAACGTATTGTCGGCAAAGAAGGTGATACGATAGAAATTAAAAACAACACTGTATATCGAAATGGTGCTGTGCTCGATGAACCCTATTTGATGCAGGGACTTACTTATCCTGACTTTAGCGCCGTTACCGTGCCTGATGGCTGCTATTTTGTGCTTGGAGACAACCGCCCGGTAAGCCAGGATAGTCGTTATGCCTCCGTGGGTTTTATCGCCAAAGAGGATATAGACGGTAAAATCGTATTTAGAGTATGGCCGCTAAATGAATTCAATTCGCCTTACAACATAGTAACGGAGTAAAATATGCAAGTTCAATGGTTTCCGGGGCATATGGCCAAAGCCATGCGTCTTGTAAAAGAACAACTCAAAAATGTGGATATTGTCATTGAGGTATGTGATGCGAGAGCCCCTGTATCGAGCAGAAACAGCGAGTTGACATCCATTTTAGGTGAAAAAAAACGGCTTGTTGCCTATAATAAATCTTCTCTTGCCGATGACGCTACCTCAAAAAAATGGGAAAAATATTTAAAAAACAATGATGAACTTTTTGTGTTTACTGATGCTCTTACACGCAAAGGGATCAAAGCCTTGTCGAATATTTTGATCAGTCATGCAGGTACCAATATACGCTATAACCGCGCTGTCAGGGCTATGGTGATCGGTCTGCCCAATGTCGGCAAATCCATGCTCATTAATAGTCTCACGCTTTCTTCCGGCGCTAAGACCGGTAACCGTCCAGGCATTACACGAGGCAACCAATGGATACGTATAAATAACCGGCTTCATCTTTTGGATACCCCTGGTGTTTTGATGCCAAAAATAGAAAACGAAACAGATGCTTTTAATCTTGTCGCGATAGGTTGTGTCAAAGATATTATTTTTGATAAATATATTGCCTGCATGGAAATCCTTGACTTTATGAAAGAGCGTTATCCTTCTTTGATAAAAGCACGTTACGCACTGAGCAGTCTTCATAGCTCAAGTGATGAAATGATCTCTGAGATTGCTAAAAAAAGAGGTTTTATTATAAAAGGCGGCGAGGTCGATATTAATCGATGCGCCGATACGATTTATGATGAATTTAAAAACGGTGTCATCGGTAAAATTAGCCTGCAAGCTCCGGATGATATAGAACCGATGGAATAATAAAAATGATAAATTTTAAAGACTTTTCCCTTCAGGAAATCAAAAATTATTTCAAAACAATTCATATAAAAGAATATAAGAATTATTATAATGACTTACTTTTAGATCATCGTAAAAGTGTGCTCGCGTTTGCAGCTCAATTGCAAAAACAGGAAACGCTGCATCACAAAGAGATTACAAGAACAGACCATATGATTGCTGCGCAAAATTCATTGTTTGGCGGCGAGGCTGTTCTCATTGCCGGAATTGATGAAGTCGGCAGAGGGCCTCTGGCAGGCCCGGTCGTGGCATGTGCAACAATAATGAGCGCTACTAACCCCGTTTTGTATCTAAACGATAGCAAAAAACTAACCGAAAAAAAGCGTGAAGAACTATATCAAACTATTTATGAAAATGCCATGTCCATAGGAATCGGCTTTGTCGATAATAATAGAATTGATAAAATCAACATTTTAAATGCAACCAAAGAAGCAATGATGCAAGCAGTTGAAAACTTAAATATCAACCCCGATGCACTGCTCATTGATGCACTGTTACTGCCCTGCCCCATCAGACAGGCGGGACCAAGTAAAGCTGATGAGAATTATTACTCCGTCGCAGCGGCAAGCATTGTCGCAAAGGTTACCAGAGATCACATGATGAAGCAATATGCTCTTGAATATCCTATGTATGAATTTGATGCGAACAAAGGCTACGGTACATCCTCACATATTGAAGCAATCCGCAAATACGGTCCTTGCACTATTCACAGACAGAGCTTTATTAAAAATATATTTACACTAAAAGACAAAAAAGCTATAGGCAATGCAGGCGAAGTGCTGGCTTGTGAATATATCGCAAATAAAGGGTATCGCATCCTAGAGAAAAACTACGCCAGTCCTTACGGTGAGATTGATATTGTTTATAAAGATCGTGAATATCTGGTATTTTGCGAAGTCAAAACGAGAAAAAATACCGACTACGGCACAGGCTCCATGGCGGTCAACTATGCCAAGATAAATAAGATCACACAAACCGCACTGCATTACATCATGCAACATCATATTCAGGATACGGATATTCGCTTCGATATCATTGAAATCTATGAAGACAATAAAATACTTCATATCGACAATGCCTTTACAGCGATGGCATAAGAAGATTTTTTGTGCCTCTTTACGCATGAGGATATTGCAGCAAATCTCTGCATAAATACCCGATTGCCACCGAAACAAAGATATTCCAAATAAATGAAATCATAAATATAAACGATACCGCCGAGGCAACCGACAACAAATGGCTCAGCAAAATACCCAGAAGAACCCCGGGCAGTCCTAACGCAATTAATATGATGAAATATAATGTGATCATTATAACTTTGCTCATAGAGCCCTTAAGTACTTTTTCCATCAAAATATTTCCGGCTAAGAATAAAATTCCAAACCCTATCCGTGCAAAAATATATAAAATTATCTCACTCGCAGATGCCTTGTACAGCAGGCCTATAACAAAGAAAGTAATTGCGGATTCTACAGTCATTTTTAAAATGCTTTCCATAAAAATAGCAAGTAGCTTGAAAGCGGGCTTTACCGGAATCAAATACGCATAATGCATAGCAAGTTCTTTGATTCCTCTGCTGAGCGCAGTCGAAAAAATCATCATATAGACTGAAAAAGTAAATACGGCTACAATACCTATTTTTTTCATTGCAAAAGCGAAAATAAGCGTTATGAAAAAATAAATAAGAAAATTTTTATCTACAAGCATCACACGGGAACGTTTATTTTCCAGTATTTGTTTATAAAAAAATACACTCGCACCGCTCCCTTTATGAATACCTGTTTTGTTTAATTTTATTTTTTGCGGCGTATTTTCGGCAACCTTGCCCATCATAGCATTGCTTTGGGCCGTATGCCTCATTTCAGTTGCCAAAAGCACTTCTTCAAAAAAATCGGGATGCAGTTTGAAAAAAATCCAAACAGCTATCAATAAATAAATGATAACGGGAATGAAGGCAAAAATAAACATAACTTTATTCCCGATAATCCAGGAAGCCGTGAGCACCTGCAACCATCCCGCAACCGGCACAAGGCTAATGACGGGCGCACTGGAAGCGAGTACGAATGCCTCGATCATGCTTTTCCCCGTTAGAATTTTAGCTATTGCCGGCAAAAAAATGATGATACCTATCACAATGCAAAAAGCATATAAAATAAATCTTACTAATTTTTGTTTTTGCGGATCATGGTTTGAAAAAGAATAAATCACCATTGCCGTGATATTTGATGCGAAAATTGATAATGCATAGCATAATAAAATGATTAATATATCTGCGAAAGAAATACCATATAAATTATGAAGCCACGAATATTGGAACAATATAAACAATCCAATAAGCAAAGATGTCCCCATTTGCTTAATAAGTCCGTATAATAAAATAAGTTTTGAATTGATGGGGCTCAGAAATAAAATATTGACATCGGACAGCGTGTAAAAAGTTGCCCCCGAGTGTAACCCTTGCACACTTCCGGCTATGAAAGCAAATAAATAGAGTGCAAAAAGGATTGAATATAACTCGCTTATATCTCTGGAAGCACTGGTGCCTCCTTTTGCCGAAAAAGCAGATACTACAATCAGACCAATAAATATTATCAGTACGATTAATCTGGAAATATTTTGCTTAAAGCTTTTAAAATAGTTTTTTAGTTTTATAAAAAATAAATACGATAAAGCATTCATTTATTTAATCCTACTTTTCATTTTCTATGTCCCTTTGCACATCTATATCTCTTTGCACAAAAGCATCTTCAGGTAAAGTTTTGTTATTTTCTGTTATATTGAAGAACAACTCTTCTAAGGATAATGTATCTTTAGATTTATTTTTTTTCTCTTTTGAAGCAGCGATTTTGCCATCCATCATGATATAGGCCTTATCCCATAACTCCTTGATACTATCAAGCATATGTGTACTTATCAGGACAGATACGCCGGCTTTTTTTAATGTGACAAATATTTTTTTTAATTCTTTTATTGCATGTGGATCCAGTCCAACCATCGGTTCATCAAAAACAACAACGCTCGGCTTTGGCAGAAGCGCACAGATAATACTTAGTTTTTGCTGCATGCCTTTTGAAAGCTCTCTTCCGAGTTTGTCTTTTTTATCGGTAAGCTCAAAGCATTCGAGTAGCTCTTCGGCATATTCTTCATATTCTTTTAATTGATAAGCTCTTGCTATAAATTCGATATGTTCGGCTACTGTGAGCAAATCATAAACAGCCGGAATTTCCGGAACATATCCAAATACTTTTTTTGCTTCAATCGACTTATTATCCCAATTACATATTTCAATTTTCCCTTCAAAGCGCAAAAGACCGGCGATGCATTTTATCAGCGTTGTCTTACCCGCTCCGTTCGGGCCGATTAAAATAGTGGTTTGTCCGGCTTCTACGGTTAAGCTGACATCATTATTTGCTACAAATTTACCGTATTTTTTTGTAACATTGCATACTGTAAGCATGAAGTGCCTCCAAAATAATTATGCTTTATTATATCATATATTTAATTTGCTTCATACGAATAGAAAATAAAAATTGCCTATATGATCGCAATAAATAATGGTATAATAACCATGATTGTGAATTATGAGGTTAAAAGATGAAAAAAACACTGGCAATCATACTACTTATTCTACTCGCTTTTACTGCCACATCATGCCGTCAAACAAAGGATCTCACCGAATACGGACTTCAATTACAGGATGATGCATTTTATTATACGTATTCCATGGATGGCGGCTATGCTATTTATGCACATAACGACAGAAACGTTGCACTCAGTGACGCCGAGATGACTACATTCATGCAATATTTTGAAGAACTGGAAGATATACAACCCTTTACCTATCCATATCTGGTTATCATTTATTTCAGTAATACCGAGCTCAATGTATCGGCATTTCTGCCTGATCAAAAGATATTTTTATGTTATTATTACAGTGAAGAAGACAGCATCGAAATAGAATTTGCATATTCTTATTCCAAAGATGAGCTGCTTGGTTATAAAATACTCTCAGATAACACGGATATAGATGCCGAACTGGTACTGGAAAACGCGAGAAATTATTACGAAGCCGATGTAGAAGGGTTTAAAGACACTTACGGCGTCGATATTAAAGACTGGTTTTAAATGATTGAAATTTAAATACATGGAACGAATAACAATAATATTAACTAAAAAATATATTTGGAGGTAGATCAATGACTTATGCGGAAATTTTAGAAAGCGCACGTAAACATATGAACGGAAACTGTAAAGTGTGCAAAATATGTAACGGCGAAGCATGCAGAGGCACAATTCCAGGCCCCGGAGGGAAAGCTACGGGAGACGGCTTTGTACGTTCGTATAAAAAACTTCAGGAAATTAAGGTACATATGGATACCATCTATGACGATGCACCAATTGACACTTCTTGTTCACTGTTTGGCAAAAATTTTAAATATCCGGTATTTGCGGCTCCTATAATGGGAACACATATACAGTATGGTGAAAAATACAATTATCACGACTATAACAAAGCTGTCATTTATGGCTGCAAAGATGCCGGTACTCTTGCGTTTACCTTTTTCGATCCCAATGATGACAAAGCTCTTGATGAGATCGTAGAAGTCGGAGGACTCGGCATACCTACAGTAAAACCGTGGCCCGTTGATGTCATGCTGCGACAATTTAAAGAAGCCGAAGCTAACGGAATCATAGCCGTTGCCACCGATGTAGACGGGGCAGGTCTTTCTTTAGTGCAGGGAGGTGCAAATCCTGTCGGCCCCAAATCTGTAAAGCAGCTGGAATATCTCATCTCCAGCGTCAAGATACCTGTACTTATAAAAGGCGTCATGACTGCGGGCGGAGCAAAGAAAGCTTTGGATACGGGCGCTTACGGAATCGTTGTATCAACTCACGGCGGTCGTGTTCAAGACCAGACTCCTGCACCGATTGAAATGCTCGAAGAAATTGCCGGTGCGGTGAAGGGCAAAATGAAAATATTTATAGACGGTGCCATAAGAAGCGGCATAGACGTATACAAATGCTTAGCTATGGGCGCCGATGCGGTTATGATAGGCAGACCTTATGTCCTTGCGGTATATGGAGCGGATCAAGAAGGCGCAAAGCTTTATACAAATATGATAGGTGGGCAGCTTAAAGAAACCATGATGATGACAGGCGCAAAAAATCTTGCAGAAATTACAAAAGACAAAATTTTTATTGATAAATTGTTTTAAGCTTATACAATTTGCTTTTTTAAAATAAGTAAGAAGAGAAGAGCTGTCTCACTAAATTGAGGCAGCTCTTTTTTGTATACTTTCATTTAAGGGTTATTTCTGTACTGCAAGTACCCAATGAACTGTTTAAGCACAAGAGAGGCTGTCTTGGAATCCCTCATGACAAAGCCTATTTTACGATATGCGGCCACTTCCAGCTCTTTACTAATGATATGATAGGGCATACGCTTTAAAATCAATTCAGGCAAAATACTGATTCCCATCCCCTGCTCGACCATTGACATAATTGTATATTCATCCCATGTTGTAAGCTGTATATTGGGAGAAAGATGATATTTTTCGAAGATTTCCGTTATTTCTGATTTTGCACTTTTCTCTAAAAGTATAAACGGTTCACTATTGAAAGCATTAATCGGAAATCTATCGCCCTTTGCCAACGGATGATTTTGCGGTAATATCGCCAATAGTTTATCTTGGCCTAAGAAGATGCTTTCAAGTCCGGGTTTTGTAGGCAGCCTTAAAAATCCACAGTCAACGCGGCCTTGGATAATCCAACTTTCAATTTCTGCATACTCTCCGATAAGCAGTTCAAAATCTACCTTTGGATAATCTCTTTTAAAAATCTTAATGATGGTCGGAAGCCAATGTGTCGCCACACTCGAAAAAGCCCCGATCCGAATAAACCCCGCTTTCAATCCATGCAAGTCTTCTATTTGCATTTGAAGCCTTTCATGTGCATCGCAGACTTCTTGTGCAAAAGGTAATACTTTGACTCCGTCAACAGTAATTCTAACACCTGATCGATTGCGTTTAAATAAGATAATTCCCCATTCTTTTTCAAGATCGCTAAGTATATGGCTTATCGCTGATTGTGTGCACCCAAGAACACTTGCCGCTTTTGTTAGGCTTTTATATTCCGCTGTTTCTACAAAAGCTTTATATTTTTGAATATTCATTTAACTCTCTCATTTATATTATATTTTTTATGATTTTTATTCATATTATATATTATAATAAATAATTAGATAAATCAATTCTATAAATATATATCTCAATAATAGAAAAAGGGATAATAAAACATATTTACTATCCCTATAATTATACTATTATGATTCCTAAGATTAACCGAATTACAAATTTTATTCTATTACCTTAATCCAGCCTCTTGTATCTTCTTTTTTACCATATTGAAGGTCTGTGATTTCATCATATAATCTTTGTGAAATTTCACCAATGACTTGATTGTTTACAACAGCTTCTTTATCTTTCCATTTCAATAATCCTACAGGAGAAATAACCGCTGCCGTACCCGTTGCAAAGGCTTCCGTTAATCTACCTTCTTCCGCCGCTTTAAATACTTCGTCAACAGTGATATCTCTCTCTTCCACCGGAATACTCCACTCATTGGCGAGCTGAATGACAGTAGCTCTTGTAATCCCTGGAAGGATAGTTCCTCTTGTTAGAGGCGGCGTTACAATTTTACCGTCTATGACAAACATAATATTGCTCGTTCCAACTTCTTCTATATATTTATTTTCTTTAGCATCAAGCCAGCATATCTGCGAGTAACCTTTTTGAATAACTTCTTCGCCCGGTTTTAGCGTACCTGCATAGTTTGCTCCGGCTTTATAATGGCCGATACCACCTTGTGCCGAACGTATGTATTTATCTTCAATATATATTTTTGTGGGTTTCATTCCCTCGGGATAATATGCTCCTACAGGAGATAAGATTACAAAATATATATATTTATCGGAACGTTTTACACCGAGATGTGTTCCGGTCGCGATACAAAATGGTCGGATATAAAGCGCCATTCCATCTTTTGGCGGAACCCAATCTTGATCTATTTTAATAAGTTCTTCGATCGCATCCAGCATTTCATCCACAGCAAAAGTCGGCATCGCCAAACGGTCATGCGTGTCATTCATACGTTCCATATTTTTTTCCGGTCTGAAAAGTCTTATCTTTCCGTCTACCCCATAAAAAGCTTTCATGCCTTCAAAGCTTTCCTGTCCGTAATGAAAAACCAAAGCGGCGGGATCAATCAGAAATTGTGCGTATTCTTCGATTCTTGCATTATGCCATCCGATTTTATCGTCATAATCAACGACAAACATATTGTCTGAATAATAATTGCAAAATCCACATTCGTCCCACGAAGGTTTTTCTTTTTTGGTTTTTGATTGGCTAAATTTGATGTTCATAATAGTTTTTTCCTTCCAGTTTATAGATAATTTTCCTCGTATTATAACATAGTATAAAAATTATGCAAGTAAAATTTTTAAATATTCTGATTTTTTTAATTATTTTAGTATATTCAAAATAAAACTGTATGTGCAAGTATACACATACAGTTCTAGAGAATTAATATATATAAATAATATACTATTTATCTATATAGTTTATTTTATATAATTAATATTATATTGTGTTTAAATAAGTGTCTAATTCCCATTGGCTGACACGCATTCTATAGCTGTCCCACTCTGTTCTTTTTGCTTCAATGTATTTTTCTGATGCATGAGGTCCTAAAACACCCATTAAGAATTCACTGTTTTCAAGCTCATTAACCGCTTCTATTAAAGTAGCCGGTAAGCTTTTGATGCCTTTGGCCGCTCTTTCATCTTCACTCATATGATATAAGTTCGAAGATTCCGGTTCGGGAGCTGTCATTTTTTGTTTTATTCCTTCAAGGCCTGCAGCCAAATTCACCGCAAGTGACAAATAAGGATTTGCTGACGGATCAGGATTTCTCAACTCAACACGTGTGCTTGCTCCTCTTTTAGCCGGGATACGAATCAATGGACTTCTGTTTTTCGGAGACCATGCCAAATATACCGGTGCTTCATATCCTACAACAAGACGTTTGTAAGAATTAACTGTAGGATTTGTTATAGCTGCCATCGGTTTTGCAAAGTTTAGCAATCCGGCAATATATTGATATGTTGCTTCGCTTAATTGATTTTTGCCGTTCGGATCATAGAAAGCATTTTTGCCGTCTTTGAACAGCGATTGATTTGTATGCATACCTGAACCGTTTATTCCAAAAATCGGTTTCGGCATAAATGTTGCATGAAGCCCATGTCTTTGAGCGATAATTTTCACAACCATTTTAAAGGTCATAATATTATCTGCCGCTGTAAGTGCATCTGCGTATTTGAAGTCTATTTCATGTTGGCCAATTGCTACTTCATGATGAGAGGCTTCGATTTCGAATCCCATTTTTTGAAGTGTAAGCACCATATCTCTTCTTGCCGCTTCACCTAAATCAACAGGCGCAAGTGAGAAATATCCTGCTTCGTCATGTGTTCGCAGAGACGCTTTTCCGTCGTTATCTAAATGGAACAAGAAGAATTCACATTCCGGACCTACATACATTTCATAACCCAAATCTTTTGCTTCTTGTATTGTTTTTTTCAAAATGTATCTCGGGCATCCTTCAAAAGGTTCGCCGTCAGGAGTATATACGTCGCATATTAATCTTGCTTCTTGACCAATTTGAGGTTTCCACGGATAAACTTCAAAAGTGGAGATATCTGGTCTTAAGTACATATCACTTTCTTCAATTCGAACAAATCCATCAATTGAAGAGCCGTCAAACATAATTTCATTATCTAATGCTTTTTCCAGTTGCGAGCGTGTTATTGACATATTTTTCAATATTCCGGTTAAATCCGTGAATTGCAAGTGTATGAACTCGACACCGAGCTCATCGGCTTTTCTTAGTACATCTTCTTTTGTACATACATCTTTCATATTAATCCTCCTAAAAATTAAAAAAACGCCAACTAAATAAGAAATACATCTATCCCTGTATTATTCGTTGACGCCGTTGTCAAATTATATTTTTTATAACATAACATTATTAAAACAAAATGTCAAGCGTTTTTATGATTTTCCGATAACAAATACGTAAGCACATAGAAGCTCTCATTGATAGCAACATTTTCAATAACAATATCACTATCCAGCTCTAAATCCGCCGTAGAAAAATTCCAGATAGCTTTTATATTGTTCTTTATGATTTCCTGCGCCACTTCAAGCCCCGCTGTTTTAGGTACAGCTAAAATTGCGATATCAACTACATTTTCTTTCGTAAAATTTTCTAATTCCTTCATATGGTATATGGGAATATCTTTTACGGATAACCCAGCTTTATTTTCGTCGCTGTCAAACATTGCACATACTTTTGCATTGCCGTCCAAGCCAAATATATAATTTGTAATGGCTTTGCCTAAATTGCCGGCACCAATAATAATATAATTGGACGGAGTATTGATGGATAAAATATCTTCAATCACAGCGATTAAGTCTTCTACATTATATCCGTATCCTTGCTGTCCAAACCCACCAAAATAATTTAAATCCTGCCTGATCTGAGATGCCGTGAGGCCCATTCTGGCAGATAAATCTTTTGACGATATTTTATAAATACCTTCTTCAAGCAATTCTTTTAAATATCTGTGATATTTAGGTAACCTTCTCACTACCGGCATAGGTGCATTTTTAGATAATGTCTGCATATTCGCCTCCAGTTCTATTTATGTATTAACAATTATCTTTTTTATTTTTCATTGATATTTATTCAGCCAGCCTTTATAATTAAAAATTAATTCTTGCGCCAGCCTCTCAAGGTTTGAATTACTTTGTTTTATATTTAACAATATTATTATATCATAAATTACACAGATGTAAACAAGAATATGTTTTAAATGAAGGAGAATACATGCTACTTACTGTCAGCAATATAAATAAATCATTTGGCTCTACCGCCATACTTAATAATATTTCTTTTTCTTTAAATAAATCTGAAAAGATAGGTATCGTGGGCAAAAACGGTGCCGGTAAAACCACATTATTTAATTTGCTTATAGGCATCTTGCCTCCGGATAGCGGCAGCATCAGCAAATCTCCCAGCATAAAAATGGGCCAGCTGACTCAGATGCCGGCTCTTGATTTGTCCCTTAATGCCTATGATAATCTTATAAGCGAATTCAAAGATTTACTTCTCATAGAAAACGAAATAACAAATATACAAAATGAGTTACCTCATACCCATATTCAAGAACAGACCGATAAATTATTAAACAAATACGCAGCATTGCTCGATATGTATGAAAAGCAAGACGGGTATTCTTATCCTTCTTTTATTAAAGGTGCTTTGAAGGGCTTTGGTTTTAATGACGAAGAATTATCGCGTCCTGTTGGCACCTTTAGCGGCGGGCAGCAAAACAAGATAGCCTTTATAAAACTTCTTTTGCAAAAACCGGATATATTGCTTCTTGATGAACCGACCAATTACTTTGACATCTCTACAATATCATGGTTGGAAAATTACCTTAAGGATTATCCTGGCGCCATTATCATCATCTCGCATGATCGATATTTTTTAGATGCTCTTGTGGAAAAAATTTTTGAAATTGAAAATACGAAATTGACCATATATCATGGAAACTACACAAATTATATAAAATTAAAAAATAAGAAAAACGAAGAAGATTATAATCAATATACACAACAAAAAAAAGAGATCGCGCGCCAGGAGCAGATCATTGCACGATTTCGTCAATACAACAGAGAAAAAAGCATAAAGCAAGCCGAGAGCAGGCAAAAAGCGCTTGATAAATTGCCCCGTATCGACAAACCGTCCGTAAACAATATCAATATGGATTTATCGTTTAAATGTAATACTCCTTCAGGCAAAACTGTTCTGGAAATAAAAAACCTATCTAAATTTTTTGATTTTAAGCCAATCCTTAAAGATTTTTCACATATTTTCTACAAAAATCAAAAAATCGGCATATTCGGTCCAAATGGCATCGGAAAATCCACCTTGCTAAAGATTATCGCCGGTAAAGATACTCAGTACAGTGGCGAATTAAATTACGGTCACAATGTAGATATTGCTTATTTTGAACAGCAATTTCATTTTAAACATGATACTGTTCTAGAAGAAATAATTTATTCGGAAGACAGGAGCTTATCCGTTGAGCAAGCCAGGAATTATCTGGCCTCGTTTTTATTCTTCGCGGAAGATGTAGGCAAAGATATCTCCGTTCTTTCCGGAGGAGAAAAAAGCAGGTTAAATTTGCTTAAAACGATGCTTAAAGGTGCAAATTTTCTTCTCTTGGATGAGGCAACCAATCATTTGGATATTTATTCTATGGAAGCGCTTGAAAAGGCTTTGAAGCAATATGACGGTACTCTTATATTCATCTCACACGACAGGTACTTTTTAAATAATATATGCGATCATTTATTGGTGTTTGAAGATGATACCGTCAACTTTTACGACGGCAATTATGATTATTATCTCGCTCGCAAAGCAAGCCGGGAGGCTGAAGCGCAAATAAGAAAAATTAAACAAAAAAATAAGCGTCCTCAACGCGATAACACAGAAAAGAAAATAGCGAAGCGTATTGAAGAGTTGGAAACAATAATAGCCGACCTTGAACAAAAAATCAGCGAAGCGGAAGACATAATGTGTCAAAATGATTTTTATAAACTGGAAAATAGTGATGAGATTACAAAACAATATGAAGAAAATAAAAAGTCGCTGAATCAATATGAAAATGAATGGCTTGAATTAAATGAAAAAATTTCAAATTAGGTCTAGTGTTGCTTACATAATCAAAGTTTATTCTTCAATGACTATAAAATGATGCTTAATAGTCTGTTTTTCTAGGGGCGGCAGCTTTGTGTAATCTCCATAAACCCGTCTTAAAAGATAATCGTATTGCCTTGGGGCCGGAAACACGTGTCCCTCAAACTCTACCTCTACAGGCTGCCCGTATACTTCATCGGGCACTGTCTGATTAAACATATTATGATAACTGGCAAGCGTGACGGTATAATTATTATCTTTTCTGTCATTATATAGTTTGAAATTTTTATCAAGCATCTTGTGTATTGTATTGATCGATAAAAACTTGGATGATGCAGTGACTAGTTTTCTTTTCATAGTATTAGGTTTACGCAGAACTAGTTTATAGGTAAGCATGGCTCTCAAAAAATTTATCTTCATGCCTTGCCATAATTGTCCGAGACTTTTTAGTTTCGGCACCGATTCCATCGGAAAAATATCGATATACGGCCCGTTATTTTCGGTAAGATGTGCGATATGCTTTTGCCTGAACTTCTGTTTTCCAAGCAATCTTACTTTAATAAAAGGCGACCAATAGCTATACACAGTGGTAGGATGCTGTACTTCATAATTCGGGCCCATTTCTGCCGGTGCGATTTTTAAAAATCTTTCATACTCATCCCGCTTCATTAGAATATCCAAATCATCATCCCATGGGATAAACCCTTTATGGCGTACAGCTCCAAGCAGAGAGCCTTCTCCGAGATAATAGGTTATATTATGTTTTTTACAAACTTTGTCTACTTGCAATAAGATATCTAGTTCTATAGCCTGCAACTCTTTTATTTGTTCTATAGTCAATTTCGAATTCTCCAACTGTAATGATACTTTGCATCATTTTTGTCATGCATCTAGCGCATTATTATTATAAACGTATAGATTGTTTTTATGTTTTATTATATTTATTTTTCATTTAATCTACTAAATATATCGCCTCTATTATACAGAAACGAAGCCGTTTATACAACTTATAAATTTCTTAACTCTTTATCTGCCCGTCATTCATATAAATAAAGCTATGTTTTGATTTTCTTTTTTCAAGAGGCGGGAACGTTAAGTAGTCGCCATAAATGATACTCAAAACCAAATCATATCCTTTTGGAACAGGTAGTTTATATGTTTCAAAGGAAACATATTCAACTTCTTCAAATGCCCATATGGGAAATGTTTGTCTTTTCAGCTGGTATGAGCTGGCATAGTTAGCTACATACTCGCAATCTTCTTTATCATTATAGTAAGTTGAAAGCTGCTCTATTCTTTTATGTAAAATTTCATATGAATAAAAACAAGATCTTATCTTTGTGACAAACCTCTCTTTTGTTGCTTTCATGGGATAGCCTGTTTTAAAAAGAAGCATATCTCTGTATTTTCTTATTTTTTTTCTTCTTTGATTCTGTTCCTCTCCATATTCGATTGCTTTATCGAGAGGAAAAATATCAATATATACCCCATTATACTCTTTTAAAGAAAAGCTTTCGTTATTAATAAAGCCTGTATCTTGAAGTGTGACTATTTTTGAAAACGGCAAATGATACTCTTTTATAGTATGACGACTGCAAAGTATGCAGTTATCAATTATTTGTGTATTGAATAATTTGATAAATCTATCATAATCTTCTCTCGGCATCAGAATATCCACATCATCATCCCATGGTATGAATCCGTTGTGCCTGATTGCTCCAAGCAGTGTTCCTTCGGCCAAATAGTACGCGATATTGTTTTCTTTGCAAAAAGCATCCACAGTCTTTAATATGTCTAATTCAATGAGCTGTAATTGTTTAAATTGTTCCGGCGAAAACTTTGCCTTAACAAGCTTTGGTTTCTTGCGCCAAAATATTTTCATCAGTTTTCGCCGAAAACTCATCGGGATTATAAAATACATTTTTAATCTTGTTTTATACATTTTTGCTTTCGTAAACTTTTTGTACGTTCTTTTTTTGATTAAATTTTTATACGAATATTGATAATATCTATTTTTTCTCCAATTTGGAAAATGGTTATCTAAATATTTATATGCTTTATCAAAAAATTGATTTTGAAATTTTCTGTTCGTTGAATTTTTAAGTGTATTGATTCTTGCAAAAACATGCATTCTGCATATATTTTCCAGCACTTCATATGTGATATCAAACACACCTTTTGATGTATAAAAATTAATAATACTATCGCAGGATTTAAATACATCAAACATGCCCATATCAACACTGTTCGTGATGGAATTTACTCTGTCTGTTCTGTAATTGCATAAAGCTTTATCGACAAGCCCAATTTTATTTGCCATTAAAAGCACATTATAGACAGTGGCCGAATCCTCAAAAACCTGGCCCACAGGAAAATATAGATCATTGTCTATAAAGAGTTTTCTTTTATACAATTTGTTAAATGCATAAGATTTACACGCAAATAAAACCTCGGGGTTTTCTTCAACGCTGCCTCCAAAAGCTCTTAAATAGTGCAGAGGCATGATTTTTGTTTTATCTTCTTTAAGCTCATTTATATAGCAAACAACAACGTCAAAGTTCTCACTGACGGCTTTTATATAAAGCTCCTCGAACATATTTACTTCGGCATAATCATCCGAGTCAACAAACCCGATATATTCCCCTTTCGCCTTTTTGATGCCATAGTTGCGTGCATCGCTGAGCCCACCGTTTTCTTTTATAAATGCTTTTATTTTATTTGGATATTTTCTTACATATTCATCGATAATGACTTGAGAATTATCGGGGGAGCCATCATTGATTACAAGAATTTCCACATCATTTAATGTCTGGTTTACCAAGCTGTCCAGACATTGCGGCAGATAATGCTCCACATTATAAACCGGCACAATAACAGATACTTTTATGCTACCTTGTTCCATACATCTTCCTTTGCTAATATGAAAAATTTTGTTTTACGGAAAAGTGATGCTTCATGATTCTGTCTTCCTCATCGGGAACGGTCATATAATCACCGTAGATGGCCGTAAGCAAACACTCTGTTTTCGCCGGAATCGGGAATTCGTAGCCTTCGAAAACATGCATTCTTGCCTTGCCGTATACAGATTTATGCACTGTCTGATTGGCGGGCGGATAATAACTTGCATAACTCAGCATATATGCATTATCTTTTTTATCGTTATATTTAGTCATGATTTTTTTTATTCTCTTATGAATAAATTTAATAGTTACGATTTTACTGAACAAAAATAATAAGACATTAAATTTATTTTTAAAATTCATTGAATATCTGGTTTTGAAAAATAATGTTCTTCGTAAAGCTTTTATTTTGTATCCTTGCCAAAGCTGCGGGAAACTACTTCTTTTTGCAACATAATCCAAAGGAAAAATGTCTATATACGGCCCGGCATACTTTGATAGTTTTTTTACTTTTGTCTGTTCAAATTTTGTTTGTCTCGTCAATTTAATTTTCGCTCCTATGACCCAGTAATTTGGATTTGTTTCCATACAGTCTAAATAATAACCATCAGGAAATGCAATCTGAGCCAGACTAATAAATTTTTCATAATCTTCTCTCGGCATCAAAAGATCTATATCATCATCCCACGGAATAAAGCCATTGTGCCGGATTGCGCCGAGTAGAGTTCCTTCCCCCAAATAATAATTGATATTGTTCTGCTTGCAGAATTCGTCTACTGCAAGCAGAATCTCCAGCTCGTATGCTTGCAGTTGCTTTACTTGAGTATGTTCAATGTTATTTCTATATAAATTATCGTGCATCTTTCTCACTTTTTCTCAGTTAAAATATGTCTGTAAATATCTTCAATACTATCTATATTCAATGTGACAGGATTATTTTTCAAGCGAAGCGGATTTACAGAGTTTATTAACTCTTCTAACTCATCTTTATTTTTTAATTTTGGATTTTGCAGATTAAATTCATTGCATATTTGTCTAAATTTATTGATACATTCATCAGTATTACTGACCCCAAATATATCGTTTAACTCGATGAATACATTTTCTAAATATGCTCTGCCTCTTTTATCCGCACATTGATCTAAATGCTGAACCATATATTCCCAGATATAAGGCAGACTTAAGCTTACGGCATGACCATGAGAAATGTTATAAAGTGACGATAATTTATAGCTCATCGCATGTGCAGCTGTTGTTTGCGCTATATTAATTGCTTTCCCGCTTAAAAAAGATGCTTTTTGCATATTTTTTAATGCTTTTAAATCATTTAAAAGTGCTTTATCAAAACTATTAAGTATGAGCTGTATACTCTCTTTAGAATATTGTTTGCTGATCTTATTTGAATTTACCGACCAAAAAGCTTCAACTGCTTGGCAAAGTGCGTCAAGCGTTGTGGATTTTTTTTGATATTCGGGTAACCCAAGCAGCAATCTGGGTTCTAAAATAACATAATCGGGGATGATGCTGTCATGGCTGACTGATTGTTTTTGCCCTTTATAATACAAAACAGAAAATCTGGTGCATTCACTGCCCGTTCCTGCCGTTGTAGGTATTGCTAAATGCTGCACAGGGCAAAATTTATATTTTTGCTTCAAATAATTATCAGTGCTGTCAAGACATGAAAACAATTTAATATTTTTCGCTGTATCGATAGCGCTTCCCCCGCCAACCGAGATTATAAATTCACATTTATTGGCCTTGAATAATTCAGCACCTTTCACCACATCTTCATATACAGGATTAGATGCAAAGCCGCTAAAACGAATCATCTCCACGTTCAAAGAATCCATGTACTCTTTTATAAACTGCCTGTCGTAACTTTTGCCGCAAACCAGCATAACTTTTTTGACGTTATTTTTCTGAAGAATAGACTCAATTTGCAAATATGCGTTTTCTTCATCATATATCTGCTGTGCATCAAAATCATATTGCCTGATTTCTTCGCTTACCCTCTTTAGGTCTTCAGGCGTATCGATTTCATCTATATAATAATCTTCGTAATCGAATGCATTCATGTTTAAAGAAGGCAGGATTTCATTCAATGCATTTTCCGCATAAACCTGATCAATTCCTTTTTCTATAAATTTACATATTTGTTCTCGCCATCGCATGACATATTCTTTGCTTAGCTTATAAAAAGGCTGGAATGCATAGCAGTCTTCATCAAAAAGCTCTATGCCTATCTTTTGGATTCTATTTTCTTCAAGTTTCGCCTTAAAATCTTTTTCAGGCAAACTTTTCTTTTTATTTACGGTAGCAATATTATCTCTCTTATCTTTACACATTTCCTCGACAAGTTTTTTCGTAAAGACCAGATCGCCGTGCATGAGAAGTATATCATCATCCAAGAATTGCTTCGCCAAATACATTGAATATATATAATTGGTTTTATCATAGCACGGATTATGCACAAAAGTAAAAGATACTTGGTTCTTTGTATTCATCTGCGCCACCGCAGCTTCTATCTTTTCTTTATACGGCCCTGTTGTGACGACAAATTCTTTGATCCCGCATTCCATCAAAATACGAAGCTGTCTTAAAAAAACAGCTTCTCCGTTTGACAGTTGCACCATCGCTTTATGATTATTTTCCGTCAGCTCGCCCATTCTTTTTCCCAATCCCGAATTCAAAATAACCGCTCTCATTCCTATTTACTCAATTTCTCCATCATCGCAATTTTATTTTCCTGAGGCGTTGTTGTCGGACGCCCTAAATCGCTTCTAGAACCTTGTTTTGTATAGATTATCAATGCACTTCTATGACTGACTTTAAGACTTTCCATTGCATTTTCTATTTCTTTGCAGTCAGTCGCCGTATAAACATCTTTAAACCCAAATCCTTTTAATATCATTTCGATATCGACATCAAAAGCTACTGTCGGCTGTCCTCCCACAGATTCATGCGCACCATTGTTGATCAATATATATTTAAAATTACTCTGCGCATTTTGCGCAATGATTCCAAAACCACCTGCGTGCATTAGAAACGATCCGTCGCCATCGATACAATATATGTTTTTCTCCGTCCCAAGCGACATGCCAAAAGCAATGGATGCCGTATGCCCCATAGAACCAACGGTGAGAAAATCATTGGAGTGCCCTTGCCCACTTGCTTCTCTCAACTCAAAAATTTCTCGCGATGTTTTCCCTGTCGTAGACACAATAAACTCGTCATCATCAAGTATTTTTAAAATACTCTTTAATGCTTCTTCTCGTGTCAAAACGTACGGACTTGATTTCTTGGATCCCTTATAGTCCGAAAACAGCCCTTTGCGTATAATAAGTGCTATCGGTTTATTATATTTATTCATATATTCATAGCAATAATCTATCTGACATTTATAATCATCTTCCAAAATAATATACTCAATGCCCATCGCATTCAATAAAGACAGGGTCACTTTCCCCTGTTTTTTATGCTGCGGCTCATCTTTTGTCCCCGGCTCTCCCCTCCATCCGATAAGGAGCAGCATCGGAATTTTATAAACATCTTCATCCGCGAGAGATAGCAGAGGGTTTACAGTATTTCCTTGTCCTGAGTTCTGCATATAAACAATACCATATTTGCCTGTAGCTATATGATATCCACATGCCATGGCCACGGCATTTCCCTCGTTTGCTGTAATAATATTTTTCTTATTACAACAATTTTCTTTTATGCAGGCACAGATATTTTTCAGAAGCGAATCGGGTACTCCCATATACATATCCAGCTGTTTTGTTTGCAGGTAATCATAAAATTCTTTTGTTTCAATCATTTCTATTTGCCTCCTGGAATCAATGTCAGTATCTCATTTATAGGCATGCAAAACTCGTCTACTTCTTTACTTCGTCCGCATTGCAAAATCATTTTTGCCGTTTTTTCCATCGCAGGATACGCACTTCGAAGTAAATGATTGGCATGAATAATAATATTCGCTCCAGCCGCATGCAATTCTTCTTCTTTAATATAATTATACGATGTAGGGATAACGATAATAGGTATATCTGTCGAATATTCTCTGAATTTTGCTAAAAATTCCAAGACTTCTTTTCCGTCTTTTTCTTTGCTGTGAATTGTAATGCCATCCGCACCTGCTTCTATATAGATCTTCGCTCTCGATAATGCCTCATCAACCCCATAGCCCGCAATCAAACTTTCGATTCTCGCAAAAATCATAAAATCTCTTGTAACCTGCGCTTGTTTTCCGGCCAGGATTTTTTTTGCGAATAAATGCGGGTCGTCCATTGTCTGCTCAACATCCGTACCAAAAAGCGAATTCTTCTTCAGCCCTGTTTTATCTTCAATAATAATTGCGGAAACACCAAGTCGTTCAAGTGTTTTTACGTTATACACAAAATGTTCGATTTTCCCGCCCGTATCGCCGTCTAAAATAATCGGCTTTGTCGTCACTTCCATTATTTCATTGATTGTGTTTATTCTGCTTGTTAAATCTACCAGTTCAATGTCGGGCTTTCCTTTAAAAGTAGAGTCACATAAACTGCTGACCCACATAGCATCAAATTCCTTCATTGTCGCAGTAACGGGGTTTTCAACTCTGATATTTTCAACGATAAGCCCTGTCAAGCCGTTGGAAGCTTCCATTGCACTAATGTAGGGTTTTAAAGAAAGTAAACGTTTAAGTTTTGCACGTCGGTTATCAGGCGTGTTATTTAACAGCCTGAATTGCTGCTCTAAGTCTGTAGCGGAAATTCCTTTTGTATAGGGCACTTCCACCAATTCTCCGCCCCACTGCGAAAGAATGGTAATTACATTTTCTCTTACAAGCGATTGAATCCCTTTTTTCCAATCGTCTCCATGAAGAACATAATCAGGTTTAAATTTTAATAAATTTTCTGTGTAATCCAGACTTGTTTGCGGTACTACTTTTGAAACATTTTTTATATTTTTAAATATTTTTTCTCTTGCCTCATAATCTAACAAAGGAAGTCTCTTATAGGCTGCGATCGCTTCATCTGTCATAAGACCTATAATGACTCGTCCGTATTTTGCCCCTTCTTCGATTACATTTATATGTCCGCTATGAATAATATCAGCGGACACAGCTATATATACTTTTTTCTTATCTTGCATATTTTTTTCTCCTTAGAAAAATGCAACTTCTTTTAATTATATCATAGTTTTTCTTATTACAATAATAATTTGATTTTACAATATTTTAATATATTTTTAATATTTGTCAACTTGTCTATTTATGGGAAAATCACAATAAAAAATCAGCCTGTAAAAGGCTAATTTTTCTGCCTAAGGCGTTGTTGTAGAATCGTCCGCAGGAGTATCTTCTGTCGATGTGTCATCAGGAGTAGAAGCATCGTCGGTTGATGTATCGTCGGTTGATGCATCGTCATCAGGCGTTACATCTTCTTCATCACTTGAATCTGTGGTCGTTGTATTTTTGCGTGTATCTATTCTTAGTTCCTCTTGCGTCCATTGTGATGCGGTAATACCAAAAACTTCTTTAATCAAAGACACTCTTGCAGATTGATTGATAATCCACATAGAAATACCATCTCTGGAGCCATAAAATCCTGGAAATGTATGTGTATTTATATTATCAACTTCCAAATCTTTTATATTGGCAGCCAACGATACAACTTGCTCAAAAGTAAAGTTCGTATAGATATCTTCTTTCAATGACTGATAGATCGTGGGAATTGACATCAACTTATTGGATTCCTTGAATTGTTCAAACAATGCTTTTAATAATTTCTGCTGCATGGATACTCTTTCGATATCGCTTCCTGCATTGTATCTATCTCTAGCCAAGAAAAGAAAATTTTTTCCATTTAAGACTTGAGTCCCTTTTTTTAGCCTCAACTCGCCATCTTTATATAAATTATACGGAACATCGAATTCAACCCCGCCCATGCTGTTGACAACATCAACAACAGTATCCATATCTATTCCCACATAAAAATCAATGGGAACCCCGCCAAACAAAGCACTTACCGTTTGCTCAAGGCAATCCAAGCCGTTTTCGAAATCACTGTCTTTATCGCCGTAAATAGCTCCGTAATACATACATGAGTTAATCTTTGTTTTTCCTCTGTTTCCGTAAAGAGGCACATACGTATCTCTGGGAATAGAAATTAAATTCACTTCTTCTGTGTCTAAATTTATACTTGCTAAGACGATCGTATCGGGTCTGTAAATATCCCCGAATTTACCGCTTTCCTCCCGGCTCTCACTTCTGTCGATACCAAAAACCAACACATTAATTGTATTGCTGTCAAAATTCTCGGCAGTATTTAAACCCTTATAAACATTAACTTTATTTAAAAATTTATCATTTTCTCTTGCCAGCGAATCCGATCCACTGCTTGCAAGTTTATTAATATAACCAAAACCTACAACACCTGCAATACCCAGCAATACGATAACAGATATTAAAACTTTGAACCATCTTCTTTGAATGACACTTTTCTTCTCGTATGTATCATATTCTTCATCATCGGAGATATCATATTCAACTTCAGGTATTTGTTCGACAAGCTGTATATCTGACCCATTATTTTCATCAGTATTCGCAATATCTGTGTGTACATTTATTAATTGATCATCTTCGTCATTTATTGACTGATCATTTTCGTTGTTTATACTGCTTTCTTCGTCTTCATATTTTTTGCTGTTATCATTATCCATAAAATACTCTTCCTAATAAAATCATTCAAACATTATAGCACAGATTATCACATTGATAAATAAATTTATTTATTATCTTTATAATAATTGATAAGCCCTCCAGCAAGGAGAATTTCTCTCTCGAAATTTGTTAGCTCTCCCAATTCAAAAATCAGTTTGCTTGTACCTTGTTCATTGATTAAATATGCGTTTATTTGGCTGTTTTTATTTTTAATCGATGTTCTTATTTCTGGTATAAATATCCATTCTCCGGTTTTAAATTCATGCTCTCCCTGATAGACAAACGGCATCATGCCCCAATTTATCAAATTGGATCGATATCTTTTTGTAGCATATGCAGTAGCAATATTCGCACCCGCTCCGAGCACTCTCTGACAAGATGCAGCTTGTTCTCTTGCAGAACCGTCACCTGGTTTCACGGCAAAAATCGTACTTGATACTTGGATATTCTTTATTTTTTCAATATCATAACCAAACTCTTTTTTAAACAAATCGCTCAGCGCCTCTATTTCTTTGTCAAGTTTTCCGCTTTGTCTGCATTCTTCCATTCGTTTTACATTTTTTGCGTTTTGAACATATCGGCTATCTTTGCGCGAAAGCGTGAATTCCGCCAATTTTAAAGGATTTGAACGGTAGGAGGACGTCTCTCCGGAGGGGATCAATTCATCTGTAGTAGTAATGGGATCATTTATAACAGAGACCACTTTTATAAGCACATCCTCTGCCAGTCTTAAAAGAGGCGGCCAAGGTGTAATATTAGGGCCCAAAATTAACTCTTCATCTTTTTTTGGTTTTTGCCATCCGTTATAGATCCTGTTTTTATAAATTGTATCATTATATTCATAATGAAGCTGACTATAAATGGTATCTATTTCATCTGCCGCTGTCAGTATTCCTTGGTTTGCCGCCGTAGCCGCAATGCTTCTTGCATCCATTAAAGCAACCGATGCGATCTGTTTATCCGCTGGCTTGCTTCCTTCACGATTCGGAAAATTTCTCGTTGTATGCCTGATGGATATACCTTTGTTGCTCGGCACATCTCCGGCTCCAAAACACGGTCCGCAAAAAGCACTTCTAATGGTTGCTCCCGTGAGCATGAGCTTATTGAGAATGCCTTTTTGCGTTAAATCATACATGACTGGCTGGCTGGATGGGTAGATACTCAAAGAAAATGCATCGCTTCCGATATACTTATCTTTTAATATATCCGCCGCCGAAACTATATTTTCAAACATGCCGCCGGCACATCCGGCTATAACTGCCTGAGAACACACAAAACCTTTTGATGTTATTTTATCTTTCAGCGAAAAATCAATGTCTTCCCCAAGCTGTTTTCTGCCCCTTTTCTCTATACTATCTAAAATATCTTCCATATTTTCTTTAAACTCCTGAATGCTGTACACATTAGAAGGATGAAAAGGAAGCGCAATATTGGGCTTGATTTTGGATAAATCCACCACAAGACAGCTGTCATAATAAGCGCCATCTTCCGGCTGCAGCTTTTTATAATCACCTTGTCTTTTATGAAGAGCCAGATATTTCTTTACTTGTTCATCTGTTTTCCAAACAGAACTCAGACAAGTAGTTTCCGTGGTCATGACATCTACGCCCATACGATATTCAACGCTGAGTGTATCAACTCCATCTCCAACAAATTCCATGATTTTATTTTTAACAAATCCGTTCGCAAAAGTTGCCTTAATGATTTCCAAAGCAACATCCTGCGGTCCCACCCCGTAAGCGGGCTGCCCTGTTAAATAAACACAGACAACTTCGGGATAGTCGATATCATATGTCTTATTCAACAGCTGCTTCACAAGCTCGGGCCCGCCTTCGCCGATGGCAATGGTGCCCAGCGCCCCATATCTTGTATGGCTGTCGGAACCGAGTATCATTTTGCCGCATCCGGCAAATACTTCTCTCATATACTGATGGATCACAGCCTGATGGGCAGGCACAAAAATACCTCCGTATTTTTTTGCGGCACTGAGGCCAAAGACATGATCGTCTTCATTGATCGTGCCACCCACCGCGCACAAACTATTATGGCAATTCGTAAGCACATATGGAAGCTCAAATGCACGCATCCCGCTTGCTCTTGCCGTTTGAATGATTCCCACATATGTGATATCGTGAGACGCAAGCGCATCAAAAGTGATACGCAGTTTTTGCATATCCTTATTTTGATTATGAGATTTTAATATAGCATACGTGATCGTATTTTTTTTCGCGTTTTGTACATTGTATTTTTTTGCTTGTGGCTGATCTGTTGAAATGATCTGATCTTTTTCCAAAAAAACACCCTTGCTGTATAGCTTAATCATAGATACTCCTTTATGCAGACAAAATATATAGAAATATTATCATAAAATACAAAAATTGAAAAGCATCTCTTATCCTCTCTCACAGAATGTGTGTAAATATCTTTACATTTTCATGAATAAAAATTATAATGAACACAATGGCCTCCACTCAAATATTATTTCGTTTGAAAGGATCTACACGATGTTCAAAAAAAGAAGTGATGGAAAATATATCACTTTACCTGATCCGTTTTTTAGAGTGATTCCTCATATAATGCCTACCAGAACAGAATCTCAAGTTCTGTATCAGCATGAATTTGACGCATATCCTTTAACGGAATATATAAGGGAAAAACGCCAGAGCGAGCATGTAGATATTTCTTTTTTGTCATTATTTATTGCGTGTTATGTCCGAACGATTCGTGAAAATCCTCAGCTGAACCGTTTTATCGTGAATAGAAGAATTTATATGAGAGATGATATCAGCATTGCATTTACTATCAAAAAACGGCTGGATCTTCACAGCGACGAATCGACTATAAAAATTAGTTTCAGTGGAAATGAAAATATCTGTGACATACAAAAGATTGTGCAGGAAGAAATCAACAAAGCTACAAAAAGCATCAATGATAACCAATCGGAAGCATTGGCTAATTTTTTCAATAAATTGCCAAATTTTCTTATTCGAATAGGTGTTGGTTTATGCAAATTTGCAGATAATCATAACTTTCTTCCCAAAAGTATTATAAATGCCAGCCCGTTTCATGCGAGCATGTATATTACCTATTTAAAATCCATAAAACTCGATCGTGTATACCACCATTTATATAATTTTGGCACATGCAGCCTTTTCGCGGGAATTGGCAAAACAACACAAAAATCATCCGAAGGCGTTAAAACAATATCAATAGGTTATACAATTGACGAGCGAATATGTGACGGGTATACAATGTCCAAGGCATTTAAAACGGTCGAAAAAATATTGAAAAACCCAAAAATATTAGAATAAATAAATATTATATAAAATAAAAAAAAACGGCTATAGGCCGTTTTTCCCCTTTATTATTTAATAAATAACCCAAGGCATCGGGTCTACGGGAGAACCGTTTACGCGCACTTCAAAGTGCAGATGCGGCCCCGTCGATACACCGGTCGATCCTACATAGGCAATAATTTCACCTGCAACAACAACATCCCCTTTGCTCACTTTTAAAGAACTGCAATGTCCGAAAAGCATTGTAACTCCACCACCCATATCAACAATTACGGTATTGCCATATCCACCGTAGTAACTGGCTAAGATAACCACACCGCTGCCGGGAGAAATAATTTTTGATTTATTGGCTGCTCCGATATCAACTCCCGAGTGGAATTTTCGATATCCGTACACAGGATGAATTCTATAACCAAACGGGCTTGTGATACTCTTATATCCCGGGGTTGGCCACAAATAATGTCCTTTTTCGTTGCCGTAATCCACATCTTCGCCAACCGATTCTTCGATAATCAGTTTTTGAATGGCTTTTGCATCGGCTTGCTGCTGATCGAGCACTGCTTCAAGAGAATCTTTATTGTTGTACATTTCATCCATCAGCTTCTGCTTTTCTTCTCTGATGCTTACCTGCGTGTCATATGTATTTTGAATCTGACCTTTGTAATCTTCAAGTGCCTGTTTATCTTCTTCTATTTTTTGTTTCTTTGCCGCTATTTCATTTTCAATCCTAAGCAGCTCATCAAAAGTATCTTTATCAAAATTTGTGAGTGTTTGAATCGCATCGATTCTGCTAATGAGATCGGAAATGCTTTCGGCGGAAAAAAGAATCTGTACATAATCCACGCTGCCATACATGTACATGGTTTTAATTCTTTCGTCAGCTACTTTTTTATGCTCGATCCGCTCATTTTCGGCGGCTTCCAATTCCTTTTCCGTTTTTGCTAAATTATCTTCCGTCACTTTAATTTCGCCGTTAATACGGCTGATTTCATCTTCTAATTCATCAATCGTTTTATCAAGCTTATTTGTCTGCTCAACAAGCGCATCAATATTGTCCTTAAGCTTATCGATATCATCTTGCGTAAGCGAAATTTCTTCATTGATTCTTTTCAACTTTTCTTGATTTGTCTCTGCCTTCACATGAGCCGAAGAAGAAAATATCATAACCAAAATGATAAAAATATAGAGAATTTTTGATTTTGTTTTTACCATATTTTATTACCCCGCTGTTCGCAAAAATTTACTTACAGAGATCAAGCTTCCCGCTGCTCCTATAATAAACCCATAAAGAATAAAATAGATGGTGATTTGATAAATGACCGTATTAAAAGGAGCCAGCGATGCGCTCAGTGGAAGCACCGAGCTAAGCTGCATCATTCCTATAATAAGCGTATACCCGCCCCGAAGCAAAAGCACGGCGGCGATTGCGCCTACAAGCCCTAAAACACTGCCTTCAATAATAAACGGCATTTTAATAAATGAACTGCTTGCCCCGACATATTTCATAATCTCCACATCATTGCGCCTTGCATAGATTGTGAGTTTGATCGTATTGTAGATCGTAAATAAACTTACTGTACTCAGTATCAACACCACGATCAGGCTGATCAAATTGATTAGTTTATTAAATTTCAGTAAAACCGAAACGTACTCTTTCCCGTATACGACATCTGTGATACCGTCATACTCCATGATAATATTATAAACATCCTCCAGATAGGCAGCATCATCTATTTTTATCACAAATGAACGTGGAAGAGGATTGCCGCTCTCAGCGTATCCTTTTAACAATTCTTCCTCGTTTCCGCTGAACCACGATGCAAATTCTTCTAATGCTTCTTCTTTTGATATATAGGTTGTCTGTATTACATGATCGTTATTTTGTATGTAATCATGTATTTCATCGACACGCTGGTCGGATATATCGTCACTTAAATAAACCTTCATTTCCAGATTACTTTCAACTTCGTTTGCAATATAAGAAACATTGATAGCAATGACCAAAACGATTCCCATGATGATCAGGGCAGCGACAACAGAGGCAATAGAGGCAGTGCTCATAAGCATGTTGCGTTTTATATTATAATAAGCATCGCGAAAGAAATTAAAAAACATTCTCAATAGAAATACCCTCCTTGTCTATCGCCTTTTAATATCCCGTTTTCAAGTATGATAACCCGTTTATTAAAAAGATCCACAACTTGTTTATCATGCGTAGCCATAACGATGGTCGTTCCCAATGTATTAATGTTTTCAAGCAGTTTCATGATTCCGAAAGAGGTTCTGGGATCCAAATTACCTGTTGGTTCGTCACAAATCAATATCTCCGGCCCATTAATAATCGCACGGGCGATAGCCACTCTCTGCCGCTCGCCGCCGGACATTGTAATCGGATATCTTTCCGCCATACCATTAAGTCCCACGATTTCCAGAACATGATTTACTCTTTTTCGGATTGTTTTTGCATCTCTTTTTAATACTTCCATAGCAAATGCGATATTCTCATAGACGGTTTTGCCTTCCAAAAGCTTAAAATCCTGAAAAACAACGCCCATTCTTCTTCGCAGTCTTTGAATATCTCCACGTTTTAATTTGCTCGCATCTACATCGTTTAAAAATACCGTTCCGCCGGAAGGGTCTATATCTTTTAAAATAAGCTTTAAAAAAGTACTCTTGCCCGCTCCGCTCGCTCCAACCAAAAATACAAATTCGCTTGTTTGAATATGTATATCGATATCTCTTAGAGCATAGTTCTCATTTCCTTCATAAACCTTTGATACATTGTCAAATCTAATCATTCTCTTCACCGATTTTTTATATAAGTTGTAGGTTTATTATTCTAATGTATTTAATAAATCCATTGCTGTCTTATCAATTTCGCCTGTCTGCTCCAGCTGATTATCTTTTTGAAATTCAATCACAGCAAGACGCGTTTTTTCACCGAAATCTCCATCGGCTGTTCCGGTTAAATAACCGTTATCTATAAGGATCTGCTGCATTTCTTTAATGACGCTGCCTTTTTTACCTTTTTTATACACATAGTCCTCTTGAGAAAGAAGCTGCTGCGTCTGCATATCCAATTTGCCGTTCACTTCAATGTTATTATCTTCTTGATAAGCCTTCACCGCTTCAACTGTTATGGTGCCAAAATAGCCCGAAGGATAGACATCAATATAATCCATATAATACAAAATCAGCTGATATTCTCGGATCTCATTTCCTTCTTTACCGGATACATAAGTAATTTGTTCACTACTCAGCAGATCGTATGTAGCCTGATCCACCACCCCGGACTGGGTAAGACTGTTATCTTCCTGATATTTTTTTAAAGCCTGACTCATTGCTTCATCCAAAACAGTATCCGTATCTGCCGGCTTATTCGATAAATAATTCATATAATAAAGTTTGTATTTAAGCGTAACTATTTCATCGTTTTTTGCTTCCAGCGCATAAAGTACTTGAGACGGATCTTCGTCTTCAACAGTAGTACCTTCATTATCAGCATTGTCAAGTGATACCAATGTTTCAAAATCTGTGCTTGCCAGCGCTTTCATTGTATCGTTCGAAAGAGAGGCATACGCAGAATACGAAGTTAGATCCTGCGCAGCAAAGGATGCTCCCGACCATAAAAATATAAGCATAACAATAATGTATAATATTACTTTTTTCATTCTTTACTTCCTATATCAAGCTTACTTCTTCTCACTTAGCATAAATCCGATGTTTGCATTTTTATCATATACAGGCCGTATCCGCTCTGCCGGCCCCGTAAGCAACATACACACTCCCGGCCCATGTCCTGATTGTATGCAATCTGTGTGAACAACCACACCGACACTGACGTAGCCTTTTCGATAGGCAACACCGTATCTTGTATCATGATCTGTAATCATTACCAAATCGCCTAGGCGCAGTTTATCGACATCAAATTCTTTAACCGCATCGGCATCCGAAGTCATAATATCATAGTCTCCCCTATGCATTGAGCCGGATCCTACCCCAGAACCCATCATATATGCAGGCACACTCGTACACACCGGAACGTTTAAAATTCCGTCTTTTATCAATATATCCCATTTATCTAAAAGTTGAGGAGACAAATTCAAACACTTGACATTTTTTATTTCTGCAATCTGCAGACCCTGTCCGCATGCTTTTATTTGAATAGTATCTCCTATGACCATTTTTTCTAAATCTTCACTTTTAAACTGAACCAGCACGTGCTCTATTCCACCGTGTGTGCCTGAAACATAGCCCGTCGCCCCTTTGGCTTCACCTGATACAACTTTCGCTTCATTGCCTATGCATGTCATGGTATTGAGCGCTTCATTGTATTTGGCCTCTGGATTTTTAATGCTGACCCCGGGCTCGATATGATCTCCAACCCAGCCAAACGCGCTGTCTCCGATTTTAACATTATATACAATACCGCCCACACCCGGAAGCACTAAGGCTTCTCCTTGACTACTTACACGATATGCCCCTGCTCTGGGCGGATGAGCAATATCACCGCAAACCGATTGAACAATTAATTTATCACAATTTGTTTTTATCATAAAATAAAGTCCTCTTCGACATTAATCCAATTTATTTTACACCAAAGATCAGTTAATTACAACTACCTAACTTATTTTGTAACAAAAATGAAACATTTTTTTTGAATTAAAACAGTACAATTAAGTCAAGTATTTAATATTTTATAAAAATCCAAAATTTCACCTACGCATATAATAACCTGTAATGCTTAAGAATATCAAAAGTATGGTTTTTCCGTTCATAAATGCATGAAATAAAAAAGACCCGGTTTTATATGCCGGATCAGCCTTCCATTGAAAAATGCTGTAAAAATTGTTTTACTCTCTCGCTTGACGGATTGGTGAATAGTTCCTGTGCCGCTCCTTGCTCAATAACAGAACCGTTATCCATAAAAATAACTCGATCGGCTACATCCCGTGCAAAAGCCATTTCATGCGTAACAACCACCATAGTCATTTTTTCTTTGGCCAAATTTTTAATTACTTTTAAGATTTCTATCGTGAGTTCCGGATCGAGCGCACTTGTGGGTTCATCAAAAAACAGCACGGTGGGTGAGAGTGCAAGCGCCCTGGCAATCGATACCCTTTGAGCTTGCCCGCCTGATAATTGATAAGGATATGCCTCGGCCTTATCGGAAAGATTCATTCGTTCAAGTAATGCATACGCTTTTTCTTCCGCTTCTTTTTTAGACATTTTTAATATCTGTACCGGCGCATCGGTAATGTTTTTCAGCACATTATAATGAGGGAAAAGATGAAAATTCTGAAAGACGAGTCCTGTCTTTAATTGAATTTGATGCAGCACAGATTTATGCGCATATCTGCATATTCCCTTTTCATCTGTACCGACCATATTAATACCGCCAACTTTAATGCTGCCGCTGTCTATATAGACCAATTGATTCAGACATCGCAACAACGTTGACTTGCCCGATCCCGACGGACCAATAACGGCGACAACTTCTCCTTCGTTTACGGTAAGCGATACGCCATTCAATACGTTTATACCATTATAATTTTTATATAGATTGCTTGCTTCTATAACCGACATTTTCTCCTCCGCTATTTGTAATAATCCAGCTTTTTCTCAGCTTGAATAAATAATTTCTCTACAACGAAGTTCAAAATAAAATATATCAGGCCGGCAACAATCAAAGGCATCGTGGAAAACGCTCTGCTTGATGCGTTGGTCGCTGCACGAAAAAGCTCGGCGACCCCGATTGTGTAAGCCAATGCCGTATCTTTTACAAGTGTCATCGTTTCATTGCCCATCGGCGGCAAAATACGTTTTACAACCTGAGGAATAATGATTCTGATAAACGTCTTTGCTTTTGAGTACCCGAGCACTTTGGCCGCTTCATATTGTCCTTGGGGAATACTTTCTATCCCGGCGCGATAGATTTCTGCAAAATACGCTGCATAGTTGATAACAAAAGCGATGATCGCTGCGGTAAAACGATCATATGTCCTGCCGAATATGTAATAAGGTGCAAAAAACACAAACATCAACTGCAGTATCAACGGTGTTCCGCGCATGATGAGCTGATAGGCTCGAACAGGCCGGCTGATATATTTTCTTTTGCTCATTCTCCCAAACGCAACGAGCAGACCCAAGGGCAGCGCAAAAAGCAGTGTTAAAAAAAATATCTTAAGCAGAACAAAAGTGCCCTCAAGCATCGGCCCCAACAATTGATTAAAATCCATAGTCTATCCATCCTCGACTTAAAAGAGGCTGTATTTTCTACAGCCCCGTAGTTCTTATAAAAGCATTGCTTTTATTTTATTTTTGTGATATCTTCACCAAACCATTGCGTAGAAATTTCCGCAAGTGTTCCATCGGCAGCAAATTCTTGCAGTGCATTATCAACAGCATCTTTCAACGCTTCGTCGCCTTTTCTGAAACCGACCGCATATTCTTCCGTTGACAGATATTCGTCAACAATTACAAAATCCTTATCATTTGTTGCAATATAATATCTTGCCGACACATCATCCATTAAAACGGCATCGACAGATTTGGTATCAAGATTCATTAGAGCCTGCAGATTATCTTTTAGCTCTACAACTTCGTCCAGACTGTCTTTGAATTCCGCATTTTCATCTAATGCATCGAGTGCGCTTGATCCTGCTTGAAGGGCTAGACTTTTTCCGGCCATATCCGCAAGCGTGGCAATGCCCGAATCGGCGCGTACAACAAGAGCCATATTGTTATCCATGTATGGTTCGGAAAGCGTCATATTTTCCATACGTTCTTCGTTTACCGAAAATCCGTTCCATATGCAGTCAATATTTTTGGTATTCAGTTCTTGTTCTTTTGCATTCCAATCTATCGGCTGAAGCACAAGCTCTACGCCCAATTTTTCACAGACTGCTCTTGCAACATCAATATCAAATCCGACGATTTCATCATTGTCATCCCTAAAACCCATCGGCGGGAAAGCATCGTCAAGGCCTAATATCAATTCGCCCTTATCTGTGATATATTTTAATGATTCATCTGTCGCCGAGCTGCTCTGACCGCAGGCTGCAAAGCTTACAAATATAAATAAGACCACTGTGAGTAAAATTAATGTTTTACGCATTTTCATTTGTTCTCTCCTTTTATTTTATACAACTTAAATTATTGTATTAAGTTTTAAATAAGAAATCAATAGCATAAATATTTATTTTATATATTTTTTGTGTTAAATTAATCTTATTAAAGTATAAGGAGAAAATAAAATGAAAATAACATATTTGTTCCAAAGTGGTTTTATGCTTGAATTTGATACTTTTATCCTGCTTATTGATGCAATCACGCCTCCTAAAATTTCTCTAAACACGAAGCCGGTTTATTTTCTTGCCTCTCACAGCCACGGCGACCACTACACCAAGGATATTTTTGCGTATGCAGATAATAAAAATACAACCTATATCTTAAGTGATGACATAAAAAATTATGATTCTTCAAAAAACATTGTTTTAGTAAAGGAATACGAAGAGTACACTTTTAAGGACTTCATTCTCTACACATTCGGCTCCACGGATATGGGCGTTTCATTTTATATCGTGACCGAAAAATATAAAATCTTCCATTCAGGCGATCTAAATTGGTGGCACTGGAATGAAGATACACTGCAAAATCAGATAAATATGGAAAAAGAATATAAACGGCATATTGAAAATTTAAGTAAATATAAAGTAGATATGGCTTTTATCCCCGTTGATCCGAGACTTGAAGATGCTTATGACTATTCGATAAAATATTTTATCCAAAAAATTTCCCCCAAAATTGCAATCCCTATGCATTTCTGGGAGGACTTAAGTATACCAAAGAAAATCAGTCAGCAAAAAATAGACGATATTACGAAAATAGTGAATATCCCCGGGCCTGACAGCCTTATTTATCAAAATTAATCGTATTGTAGAACAGTGTTTTCGGCATTTTTTGTTTATATTTAAAGAATTTAGACGTGGTTTCTATAATCGTGCAATATTTGTCTATTGTCCACACCAGATATGATTCAACATAGTGGGGAGGTTTCGGACTAAGCGGCCACATATGGTTCGCGATGATATCGCGCTCTTTATGGTTGAGTTCAAAATGCTTCAATGCATTTTCAAGCGCTACCTCAGGGTGGTATACGCCATGGGGTTTGCGCGTCTTATCTTTTTTATGCCAATCGTATAAGAAAAAATCATGCAACAGCGCACCTCTAATAAGGCTGCGGTAATCACATTTTAACTTTAAAGATTTTCCCAATTTATAGCTGTAATACGCAACCGAAATGCTGTGCTCCAACACCGTTGTCTCACCGTGTTGTATATATCTATGCAGTTCCTGGTAATGTGTGGTAGCAACAATTTCATTTGCATGATTATAAAAATAATATTTTCCTAATAAATCCATTTACATATCACTCCTGATAATGACATTATCAATATATGATAAGGAACAATTATTTGCAAAACAACAAATTAATATTTATTATTATATCATAATTAAAAATTTTTATTTAAAATTAATTCTTAAGAAATTTATACATTGTTATTTTATATTATATTTATTAAATCTATATGCATATTTTTGTAATATTTTGTCGTTTATTTCTTGAAATTTTAATTTTGATTTTTCTTAATCTCTTAATTTTTCTTAATTTTTTCCCTCTTGTCTCTTAATTTTTCTTTAGCATACTATATGTATTCCATCCAAGGAGTATAGTATGAATCCGTTAATCGAAATGCGAAATGTATCCAAGCAGTACAGAATCGGCGAGATCACAATTGACGCATTAAAAGATGTCAACTTTTCAATCAATAAAGGAGAATTCGTGATTATACTGGGTGCTTCCGGCGCCGGCAAAACAACCGTTTTAAATATTTTAGGCGGTATGGACAGCGCAAGTAGCGGACAGATCTTAGTAGGCGGCGAAAATATTGCTCTCTACAATGATCATGCGCTGACACGCTACCGCAGAGATAAAATAGGTTTTGTATTTCAGTTCTACAATCTCATCTCGAATTTAACCGCTTATGAAAATGTCGAATTTGCTGCCGAAGTTTGCAAAGATCATCTTGACCCTGCCGAGGTTCTATCACGTGTCGGCTTAAGCGACCGATCCAATAATTTCCCTACCCAATTATCCGGCGGAGAACAGCAGCGTGTCGCAATAGCTCGTGCCGTTGCCAAAAACCCACTGCTGCTTTTATGCGATGAACCCACCGGTGCACTGGATTACCAGACAGGCAAAAAAATTCTTGCACTTCTGACACAAATCAATCGCACCTATGAAAAAACCGTGGTTCTCATCACGCATAATTCATTGATATCCCCGATAGCCGATAAAATCATTCGCCTTAAAAGCGGACAAATTGAGGATATTATTATGAATCAAAAAAAATCCGATATTGAGGAGCTTGAATGGTAATGAAAAAACTGTATTTGCGAATGCTGAGAGACATCAAATCCAATCTTGGTCAGTTTATCTCCATTGCTCTTGTTATTGCCGCAGGCTCCATGCTCCTTGCGGGTATGTTTGCCTCTACAACAGGTATGAACGAGTTCACTTCTCAATACTACGAAGACCAAAATCTCGCCGATGCCTGGAGCTACTATAGCGGTATTAGTGAAGAAAAAGTACAGGATTTGAAAAACGAAACCGGCATCACGTCTGCCGAGGGACGATATACCTATAATGCCGACGTTGTCCTCGCCGGCAGTGAGAGCACACTTCGCATCCACAGCCTGACGGATATCAATCTGCCGCTGCTGACAGACGGGGTTTTTCCCAAAGATGAAAACGAAGTAATTATTGATTACAAATATGCAGATGCGAATAATCTATCAGTTGGTGATGAAATCGCAATTCAATCGATAAATCTGAGAATCTGCGGACTTTGCATGAATCCTGAATATGCATACAAACAAAAAGATTCCGCCGCAGCAGTAATATCGGATAAGGCATTTGGCATTGCTTATGCAAAGAAAGATACGCTTATAGCATTAAATAAAACAACAGCTATATATCTCGATCTTGAAAAAGAGATCAACGATAAATTGGATGATGCCCGGCAGCAAATTGTTGATTCCAAGGCAAAACTTGAAGATGCGACCACTAGCTATATTCAGAAAAAATCCGAAGCGGATCAATCGTTTTCGGATGCTACGGCAAAGCTTGCCGCAACGAAAAAAGATCTTGATGCCGCTCAAGACGAATTGAACAACGAGCAAAATGAATTTTCACAGACAACCAATGCTGTCCAAAGCCAAATCGATCTTGCAGCAGAACAACTCAATGCCACAAAAACACAGCTAGATTTAAGCTATGAACAGTACCTGTCCATACGCCCCGGCTTATCCGCCGAAGAACAGCAAATTCAGGATGCTGCTGTTGACATGCAATATAGTCAATTAAATGAGGGTTTCAAAAATTTAGATGATCAGCAGTCTGCATTAAATGCTCAAATAGAAGAGGCGCAAAATCAATTTGAAGCAAGTCAGGCGCAAATCGACCACGGTTACAGTCAATATAATGCATCCTTATCGGAATTAAACAGCACAAAAAAACAAACCTACGCCAATCTTAATGAAGCTGCATCAAAGCTTGAAAAAAGCCGCGAAAAAATCTCCAACGCGGAAGCTGAGTATCAAACAAGCAGAGCGGATGCAAAGGCCGAATTAGCACAGGCGTTAAAAAATTATCAGGAAGTGCTCATAAAGACAGATGATCTGTCTACTGCAGAAGATCTTGCAAAATCGAATGATCATTATATTGCCTTTATAGACCGTGAAGATCAGGCAAGCTACGCCATGGTCAGCGGCTCGCTTGATCCGATTAAAACGATTTCTTGTATTTTCCCTTTGATCTTCTTTTTGGTGGCTGCCATAATCGCATTTATTTCCATGTCTAAAAGCATTGAAAATCAGCGTACACAAATTGCCGTCATGCAGGCAATCGGGATTTCAAAATGGAAAATTAGGCTGAGCTTTTTATCTTATTCATTGACAGCTTGTCTGCTTGGCTCCATACTTTTTGCACTGCTTGGCAACATTTTTATCCCAAAATTTTTGATCCGGCCATTTATCAGCAGATTTGAGCTGCCGAGCATAATCATTCCGATTTACCCGAAATATATTTTGTTTCCGTTACTGCTGGCCATTTTCTTTTGCAGTATTGCAACACTGCTTGCAGTAGAAAAAGTCTTAAAGGAAATTCCGGCACAAGCTATGCGTCCCCGTCCGCCAAAAAGCTCGAAAACTATTTTAGCAGAAAAATTTAAATCTTTTTGGAAAAAACTGAGTTACTCAAATAAACTGATTTTGAGAAATATCTTTTTAAATAAAGGACGCATGCTCCTTAGCTCTATTGGTATCATTGGCAGCTTTATGCTCATATTCACAGGATTTTCCCTGAAATATTCTGCGTCCGATGCCATTAATACGGCAATTGAAAGTATAGATTATGATCTATCAGTTACCTATAGTGATCCTATTGAGGATATAGATTCGTTGAATTTCAATTTTCCATTTGAAGAGTTGGAATCAACGCATTCTTTAAATACAACATTAAGGCTCGATGAAGATGTAAATGTCAATATGCAAATCATTGAGCCAGATAGCAAGCTTATCGATCTTTTTGATTCGGCAGAAAATAAAATAGATATACAGCAAGACAGTTTTATTCTGCCAAGCAGTCTGGCAAAACAATATAACCTGTCACCCGGAAGCCTCGTTACACTGACAATAGATGATGCTGCCTACAGCTTTACGGTTACGGATATTTCTATTCAGTACGTAACCGAAAAACTGTATATATCTTATGATCTGATAAAATCATCCGGCATTGATGCGGATATGAATACAGTGATGATAAAACTAAAAGACATCAACGATACTCCTGCAGCTATCTCTGCACTGTCAACCAATGAGCAAATCAAAAGCGTGAATACAAAACAAGATATCTTAACACGCAGTCAAGACATGCTTAAAACTCTGAATGTAACTATTTATACTATGATTCTTTTTGCGTCCGTACTGGCTGTAACCGTCATCTATAACATCACATCTATTAATATATTTGAACGTACGAGAGAATATGCTACCCTAATGGTGTTGGGATATTTTAAGAAAGAAGTATTCCGCTTGATGTTTGTGGAGAATATGATCTTAACAACCCTGGGATGTCTTGCCGGATTGCCACTGGGTATAACGCTATACCGCTATTTAACAGATGTGATTTCACGCAGCAACTTGGCTCTGCCAAACGAAATAAGCGCCCTTGTCATAATACTTTCAACGGCAGTGACATTTGTTGTCTCTATTGTGACGAATATGATTATCCAACCCAAAATTAAAAAAATTGTAATTGCAGAAGCTCTCAAAAGCGTTGAATAAGCTTTTAGTCAGCAAAGAATTCTATACTTATGCAAATAAAAAATGATAAAATAAATTATAGGATGATTTGCTGAAACAATTATACAGAAAATAGAAACATATATTATTTTAAGGATTGAATGATAACAATGTCAAAAGTACTCATTGCTGACGATGATGTCAACATCGCTTATTTAATCGCAGACAGCCTGCATGATGAAAATATCGAAACAGTAATCGTTCATGACGGATGCGATGTTTTGCCCGCCATAAAATCTTGCCCTGACTTTGATGTAATCATTCTCGATATCATGATGCCTAAAATGAACGGCCTTGAAGCCTGCAAACAGATAAGAGAAAAAATTAAATGCCCCATCCTTTTCCTCACCGCCAAAAAACGCACGATCGATACGATTTTAGGATTGGAAATCGGTGCAGACGATTATATCACAAAACCGTTTATTGTCGAGGAACTCGTAGCCAAAGTAAAAGCGCATATTCGCAGGGATAAAAGGATTTTAGCTGCCGATGGTAATGTTATAACCATTGGGAAACTCACAATTTTTCGTGATCGCTTTGAAGTAAGGTTTCAAGATGAAAATATCAATCTGACAACAAGAGAGTTTCAGCTTCTGATTTACATGTGTGATCATATCGGCAAAGTCTTGACCAGAGAACAGATTTTTGATGCCGTGTGGGGGATGGATTACAGTGATATCGGGAGCGTGACAGTAACGATCAAGAATCTCCGGAATAAAATCGATCCACATAATCATATCATCAAAACCGTTTGGGGTGTCGGCTACAAGCTCGTACGCCCCGAGGTGATATCATGAGTTTGAAATATAAAATCCCTTTTATAACGCTGGCCGTGTTTATCATAAACTTAATCGCTCTTTTAATATTTTACAAATTATATATGGTTCAAAGTGTTGAAAACAGCTTTAGCTTCGCAGAGCAGGCAATAGGCAGTGCAATAGATGACTTGTCGGAAGCCATAGACGGCACCACTTACAATGAAGCGCTTTCTTATCTTTCTTCGTTGGAAAACAAAAACGATTTAATCTTCACGCTTGAAGCCGTAGAAACCGGTAAGAAGACTCTCATCAACGCAAGTACTGTTTATATGCCCGGTTTCACACAAACGAAGATCATTTCACTTTCCAATGAGCCCTATATATTTATAATGCAAAAAAATATAGATCTACTCAGCTTACGTTCCAGAGGTATCATCAGTGAGCTTATATATTTTGAATGCATTGTGCTATTTATTCTATTCGTCTCGGTTGGAATCTTACTGCATTTTCGCTATGTCAAACCGCTTATTAGCCTTGGAGAAAATATGGCCCGCTATACTTCGGGTCTTCTCACTCCCATGCCTGCACGGCACGATGAAATAGGATATCTTCAAAACAAATTTTCTGAGCTTTCTGCTTCTCTTTGCGAAGAAAAACAAATGCAAAACCGTATCATTGCCTCCATTTCACATGATATCAAAACCCCACTCACTTCTGTTTTGGGATACACCGAGAGAATACTTAAAAAAGATTTTGAAGAAAAACAAAAAAATCGCTACTTAACAACAATTTATAATCAAGCCACGGATATCGGCGCTATTGTGGAAGAATTTGATGAATATCTTAGCTGTACATTGCCTGATTCTGATCAGATTAAAACATACAAAATCAGTTACATCGCTAAAATGCTGGATGATGAATATACTGCCCTGCTGCGCGAAAAAAATATTTATTTTACGATTAAAAATTGCTGTGATGAAAAAATTGCTGTGCAAATTGATCTTTTAAAACTGCGCCGCGTATTTGCTAATATTATTGCCAATAGTACCCGACATGCAAAAATACAGCAGTTAAAAATAGATTTTTATGCCAGATGTGATACAAAGACAGCTGTATTTACGTTTATAGATAACGGCCGGGGAATTGACGAGGGTGATCTGCCGCATATTTTTGAACCGTTTTACACATCCGATCAAGGAAGACGGATATCGGGCCTCGGCCTTTCGATCTGTAAAAAAATAATAGAAAGTCATAACGGTACCATCGAAGTTGAAAACAGCATGCCTTTAGGCGTAAAAGTCGTTATAAAAATCCCCATCACTATACAAATATAAATACTTCTTTAAATATCTATATCTGTAAAAAATTTTTTTAATTGTCTTATGCCCTTCTCATCCAAAGAATAGTTATCCATGACGCTGCCCTGATTGATGCGCACCACATGTGTGCAACTTTGTAAAATAAACTCAAGGTCATGAGATATAATCAGAATTGTTTTTCCCATTTCGTTTAACATCCTGATGCACCGGGCAACTTCATGCATATGTTGCAGATCAAGCCCGCTTGTCGGCTCATCGAAAATAATGATTTCCCTCTGACTCGCCACAGCCGAAGCGATGGCAACGCGTTGCTTTTGTCCGCCGGATAAAGCCATGGGATGAACATTTTTTAAATGGGCAAGATCAAGATGATCAAGAATCTCCTCAGCTTTTAAGATATCTTGCTCCTGCATACTGAGTAAAATCTCGTCTAAAACACTTTCTGTAAAAAGCTGATGATTCACATCCTGCATCACCATATAACACTGCTTGATTCTGTCTTTATTTTTATATTCCTTGTTACAAACACACATTTTCCCTCTACATTTTTTTTCAAGTCCGCAAAGACATCTTGCAAATGTTGATTTTCCTGCACCATTATGTCCGATCAAGGCAATAATGCCGCCCTTTGGGAAATCAAGCAAATTGATTTGAAGTATCAATGCATGTTTGTATGAGAAATAGAAATCTTTTAATATGATTTCTTGTGTTGTATTATTATTTATTTTTCTATCTTTTTGCACAGAAGAAAGATTTAGCGTTCTGAGCCCTAATTTTGCCAGGGCAGCATTGTCTATGCTCTTTAATTCAGCTTGTGTGAATATTTCTTCAATTTTTCCATCTCGCATATAAACGATACGGTCTGCCAAATCCGCCAAATAATACAGACGGTGTTCTGCAACAACGATCGTTTTTCCTTGGTCTTTCCAATAATCAATCATCCTTTTTAAAGCCTGCGTAGCGCACATATCCAAATTAGATGAAGGCTCATCGAGGACAAAGATTTCTGGATGTGCCATGGCAACGGAAGCACATGCTATTTTTTGTTTTTCTCCGCCCGATAAGTGGAAAATATTTCTTCCCATCAGCAATTGAAGATGAAAGTCATTTACAATTCTACCCAGACGATTGCGGATTTCTTCTTCTTTGAAACCCATATTTTCACAGCCGAAAACGAGCTCGCTTGTCGTATCAACATTAAAAAACTGTGAGCGCGGATTCTGAAAAACAGAGCCTGCCAATTTCGCAGCTTCATGCAAGGCAAGCGCACTGACTTTTGTGCCGTCTATGATTACATCTCCCGTGAGTACTCCCTCATAGTAATTTGGAATAAGCCCGTTGATCAGCCTTGTGAGCGTGGTTTTACCGCACCCCGATTCCCCACACAGCAAGACAACCTCTCCCTTATGAATGTTTAGATTAATATTTTCTATCCCGTTCTCCCTTTCTTTTTGGCCATAAAAAAAAGAGACATTTTTAAACTCTATCATAAAGATACCCCTCCTTTTTCGAACAAAACATAAGCAAGTAAAACAACCGTCACAATACTTAGCAATACAAGATCATGTATACTAAAACCTATTTTACAAATATTCGTACGCCTTTGCGGCCCACCCAGTCCTCTTGTCAAAGATGCCGCGGAAAGCTCTTCTCCGATCTTTACGGTTGACATCATCAGCGGCACAATCCTGTATTCGATCATACTCATCGGTCTTTTCCAAAACTTGCTGCCTCCTACGGCTATGCCGCGCATGCGCATTGCGTCACCGATAGATCGCGCTTCTTGCACGACCGTAGGAAAAAAACGAAACATCACCGATAGAGGAATGAGGATCTTTTGTGAAATATGCATTCTTTCCATTGCCGCAATAAATTCACTTACCGTTGTTGTCACAACCAAATAATATCCCATAATGAATCCCGGCATCAAGCGGTAAACCATTCCCGAAATCATGACAACCAATACATTCGCCGCCCCGTGCGTCGCCGGCACGATCCATTCATTTATGAGTGCAGCGGCAAGATACACCGCTGCACAAATGATGGCTCCTTTGATTTTTCTTTCGGCAAAAAGAAGAACAACAGGGATTGCGGCAATTGTGAGCATGATAAATATATTGCCGCCGCGAAATGCAAACATATTGACAAAAAACATCAATATAAGTTTTGTTCTGGGATCTATTTTAAAATAGCTTTCATGTGTGGCGGTCAACATTTCGTGTTGCATTACGCAATGCCCGCTTTTTCAAAGTGCTTTTTCAAAACCGCTTTGCCAAAATAAGCTCCGATGATTCCGGCGATAAAAGCTGCACCGATCAAGATAAAAACCGACCAATTCGGGGTAAGGGAAAGGATCATATTCGTATACTCCTGCCCCATGCTTACACGTATATACTCAAGATAACTCTCACGCATCACCCATAAGGGAAGCATGGCACCGATGGGCCAGACGCTAAAAATCGCATATCCGAGTACAGTATGTTTAAAACTTTTATATTCACCTGCTTTAAAAATGATATCCGCTATCAAGCCACAGCCAGTGGCCGTTACAATGGGCAGCCAGGTATGGCCCGTAGCAAACATTAAAAGTCCCAAAATGATCGCCATAATTGTAACCATGCCGAATTTTTTGACTTTTGTGAGGAAAAGCATAAATGGAATGCTTGTTCCAATCGGTACAATAACCGGTAGCACAATAAACAGTATCGGAATATATCCAAGCATGCCGCATGCAAAAAATACCACAAAATACACTGCCGTAAAAATTCCGATATGAATTAAATCCTTTGCCTGTAATTTCTTATTTGTCATTTCGTCCTCCTAAGATCATAATCTCTTATGTATTTTTATTAAACACTCCATCCAAGGCTTTCCTGCTGGATGCTATACAGCCTTTCATATAACCCTTTTTTTTCTATCAGCTCTTCGTGCGTGCCTTCTTCAATAACGCTGCCTTTATCAAGCACAATGATTTTATCCGCTCCCGCAATCGTCCTCAAGCGATGCGCGATGACAACAACAGTTTTTCCCTCGATCAACTTTGTTATCGCCTGTTGAATCGAAGCCTCATTTTCAGGGTCCAATGACGCGGTGGCCTCATCAAGCAACACAATTGGCGCATTTTTTAAAAGTGCCCGCGCAATGGAAATTCTCTGTCTTTCACCGCCTGACAAGGTGTTTCCGTTTTCTCCCAGAAGAGTTTCATAACCCATCGGAAGTTTTTCTACAAATTCATCACAGCAGGCCGCCTTTGCCGCCGCTCTTACTTCTTGATCCGTAGCATTGATATTACCGATTTTAATATTGTTGTAGACTGTATCGTTAAAAAGCACCACATCCTGGAAAACAATCGATATGTAGCTCATCAGGTGTTCCGGATCCAATGCCGCCACGTCAATACCTCCTATTTTTACCGTGCCTCTGTTTACATCCCAAAACCTTGCAATAAGTTTTGATACTGTGCTTTTTCCGCTTCCGGACGGCCCCACCAATGCAGTAATGGCGTTTTCGGGAATAGATATGCTCATATCATTAATAACCGTTTCCTGAGAATTTTGATTGTTGTACGCAAAAGAAACATGATCAAAATCAATCGTGTAAGAATTAACTTCTCTTCGCGCATCACCTTCCATAACAGGCACGGAAAAGAGCGTTCTCATTCTGGATGTGGAAATCTGCATAAATAAAAGTTCGGGAAGCAGTGTCAGTTCCGTTAAAATCGGTCCATAAATTCTTACAACAATCAGAAAGAACATCAAGAGCGGTACAAGCTCGATGTTCCCGCCTGTCAACAGATATGTTCCGATGAAAACGGTAAGGCCGATGCCTGCCTGCAGCACCATTTGCGCACCGGTTATAAAAACGCCGTAGACAAACTCCATTTTAATGGCAAGCTTCTTCATCAGTTGAAGCGCCTTTTGCAGTGTGGCAAATTTTTCACCCTCGAGCCCACAAGATTTTATAACTTTTATACCTTCCAGATATTCTTGCACTTGCTCTGATGCTTCGAGCTTTGATTTTACTGCTTTCTCACCATATATTTTTTGAACTTTTCTGCTGATTACCACAATGAAAAAAGCAATCGGTACCGTGCAGAATATAGCCAGAGCCAGTCTCCAGTCAAAAAATGCAAGCGCCAAACAAATGATAAATATGGAAATAGCGTTTGCAATCAACTGCGGAATGATATGACTGAGCACATGCTCGATTGTTGTGCAGTCTCCCATAATATTTGTCGTCAGTTCGGATAGGTTTTTATTGTTAAAAAAGCTCATGGGTAGCTTCCTGATATGCTCTGCAACGCGAATCCTTGTTGCCTCGGATTCCATATAAGAGGCAACATAAGTTTTTTTATAATCATTTTTTGATGCTAAAAACACCAAAACAGCGCCGATAATGCCGCATATAAAATAGATCCACATTCTCGTCCATGAAATCTGCTGCCCCATGAAAGGTTTTAATAATTCGGCAAAAATCTGAATTGTGACCGCAAACGGAAGCATCAAAGATAAATTAGTCAGCGTGCACGCGGCAATTGCTTTTTTTAAATCAGAATATCCTTTATTTGTCAGCATTAATTTTTCTTTGAGATTAAACATCTGCCATTCTCCTTTCCGCAGTCATTTTCCAATTGAGCGATGTAGAAAACACTTCCCATAGCGAGCGATATCTCCCTTTGTTCTCTATTAATTGTTCGTGTGTGCCTTCTTCTACGAGGTAGCCTTGCTCCATCACAATGATTTTATCGGCACTTCGTATGCTTGAGAGCCGATGGGCGATGATAATAACTGTTTTATTATTCATTAATTTTTCAAAAGCTTTTTGAATCAGGTGTTCATTTTCCGGATCTGCAAACGCCGTAGCTTCATCCAAGACAATAACTGGCGAATCTTTCACGATTGCTCTGGCAATTGCAAGTCTTTGGCGTTCCCCGCCCGAGAGATGCACACCCCTTGTGCCGATGACAGTTTCATAGCCGTTGGGTAATTTTTCTATAAAATCATGGCATTGAGCAGCTTTTGCCGCTTTAACGATATCTTCATACGATGCATTTTCATTGCCGATTCGTATGTTGTCGGCTATGCTTTGTTTGAATAAAAACACATCCTGAAACACAAAACTCACTTTTTCCATCAGCACCGAAAGCTCCATATCTCGAATATCTACACCTCCTATATAAATACCGCCTTCGCTCACATCATAAAATCTGGGTATGAGATGTGCAATTGTGCTTTTCCCTCCTCCAGAAGGCCCAACAATTGCTGTGATCTGTCCTTGATTTGCACAAAACGATACATTTTTCAAAGCCGCATTCTCTTCGTTTTCATCATAAGAAAAAGAAACATCCTTAAACTCTATGTCGCATTTTATGCTATTTTTTGGCTCTTTCGTTTCGGGAAGTATTTTTTTATGTAAAACATAATCCATTCTCTCCACGCCCCCTGAAATCTGCATCATGCCGCTCGACACATATAAGATTTTAAGCATAACGGACGAAATAGAAGGTACAAACAATAAGTAGAATATAAAGGTTAGCGCGTAAGTGATATAATCATCCGTGGTAATTCCTATCCAAATGCCGACCGGAACCACGAGCAGATAAATATGATTGATCATTGTTATAAAACCACACATATACTTCTCCCAACTTAAAGTATACGGAATCACGAAACTCGTATAGGCTTTAATCGTCTTATGCAACCTGCGAAAAGAATATACTGTTTGCTTAAACGCCTTCACGACACCGATGCCGCGAATATATTCAACGGAAGCATTATTCATTTCTTCCAAAGTCGCTTGATATTTATCTACCATTTTCTTGGCCCCTTCATTGCCGTACGCTTTAAATTCCAAAACAAGTGCAAGAACCACACCTACCAATGCCGCAAGGCCATATCTCCAATCGAATGCAAACAAAATAATCAGCATGACAATGGGTGCCACAATAGATGCAACAATATCAGGAAACTGGTGTGCAATAAACCCTTCAATTTTTTCGATATTTTCATCCATAACTTTGCGAAATTTTCCGCTTCCGAAGTTTATGTGAAATCCGAGCGGCAGCTTAGCGATATGAGACGCAAAATTCACTTTCAATTCATACAGGGTCCCGAATGCTGCCAGATGAGAAAACATCAGAGCTATAAAATATAGCAAAATGCTTGCAATGGCTCCACCAAAAGCCATCCATCCGAAGCTAATCGTTCTCTGAATATCAAGACTGGCAAAAGCAGGATAAACTCCGACAATTTCACGTATAATATAATAAATAGCTATATATGGCACAAAAGAAGCCATGGAAGCCAATGCTGAGAATATTCCGGAACCCACAATAAGAGGTTTCTTTGTGGCCGCAAGCTCAAGCAGCCTTGCCAGACCGCTTTTGGGTCGGGCCGAGTTCAAATTCTTTTTTCCCATTTTTTTAATTTAATCCCTCTTTTCTTTTTTCATTCATAGCGGCAAATACCTAAACAATGATGGGTATTTGCCTGCCGTGTATTTATCTGTGCCCTTTGGTTAGTCTCAACTAACCAAAGGCTTTTTTTATAGCGTCTGTCTTTCAAACAGCCGCTTAACAAAGAAGTTCATACAGGTGTTTTAAGTAAAATCAAAAATAAATGAATCTGGTGTAAAATTTATTTTTTCTCGTCAAATAGGTTGCTTTTTTTATATGATTAATATATCATACCGTTAGAAAAAACTAACTTTACATTAAGTTAGCATATACTAACTTAATTGTCAATGCCTTTTATATTTTATTCAATATAATATTTAAAAATGACATTTTAAGCATTTAAGGTTATAATAAGTTTATTAGTTTTTATATAGTTAAAATTAAGCTACTCTTACAGAATACTTTATATAAGGAGGAAACCCAGAATGTATAATCTTAAAGGAACAAGAACGGCAGAAAATTTGCTTAAATCTTTTGCCGGCGAATCACAGGCCCGGAACCGCTATACTTATTATGCGTCTGTAGCCGAGGCGGAAGGCTACATGCAAATTAAAAATATTTTTTTGGAAACAGCCGATAATGAAAAAGAGCATGCTAAAAGATTCTACTCTTTTTTACTTGAAGGGCTTAAAGATGAATTGCCTACAGAGTTAGAAATTCACGCATCTTATCCGATCGCTCAAGGCAATACACTGGATAATTTAAAAGCCGCCGCAAGCGGAGAATATGAAGAATGGGCAGAGCTTTATCCTTCTTTTGCAAAAACAGCCGAAGAAGAAGGCTTTTATAAAATAGCGACCGCTTATAAAATGATCATCGCCGCAGAAAAAAGACACGAGATCAGATACAACAAGCTTACCGAAAATATGGAAAATGGCAAAGTTTTTGAAAAAGACGAAAAAGTGATGTGGAAATGCGGTAACTGCGGTTATATCCACGAAGGCAAGGCTGCTCCCGAAATCTGTCCCGCATGTCTCTATCCAAAATCATACTTTGAAGTATTTGTTGAGACTTATTAATATTGTTAATTACAAAGTAATTGACAATTAATAATAAATATAATAATGGAGGTATTAAAATGGATGAAATGATGAACAACAAAATGCCATTAATTGGCGATGACGCACCGAGTTTCAAGGCTACGACAACGCAGGGAGAAATCAATTTTCCAGAAGACTACAAAGGCAAATGGGTCATTCTTTTTTCCCATCCGGCAGATTTTACACCTGTTTGTACCACCGAATTTATGACTTTCGCAACAATGGCAGACGAATTCAGAGAGCTAAATACCGAGCTTATAGGTCTTTCGGTTGACTCGCTCTACGCACATATTGCTTGGCTGCGAAAGATTCAGGATCTTGAATGGAACGGCATGAAAAAAGTAGAGGTAAAATTTCCTCTCATAGAAGATATCCGCATGGAGGTGGCCAATAAATACGGCATGATTCAGCCGGGGCAATCCAATACGCAGGCTGTTCGAGCTGTGTTTATTATTGATCCGAATGCCAAAATACGTACGATTCTTTATTATCCGCTCTCCACAGGCAGAAATTTTGATGAAATCAAAAGAATCATTATCGCCTTGCAAAAAGCCGATGCAGATAAAGTTGCAACACCTGCCAACTGGCGTTTGGGAGATGATGTGATCGTTCCCACAGCAGGCTCATGCGGAACAGCAAAAGAAAGAATGGAAAGCCAAACCGATGATAATTATTGCTTAGATTGGTTTATGTGCTTTAAAAAAGAAAAAAAATAGTTTTCTAAAAATAAGCCGCAGAAACTGCGGCTTATTTTTTATTGTTTTATTGATTACATAGACTAAATTTCATCATTCTTTATCTCTGGTATCAAAAGTTTTTTTCCACAGTACTGACAATAAATGTTTCCAAATTTATTTTCAGCTCCGCACTCTGTGCAATAACGCGTTTCCTGCACTCCCTGCATAATGTGCCGTGAATTTATTATATCATCATTTAAAATATTCTCAGGTAGTTTGATATCTTGTTTGAACCGTCCTTCTATATCCGTGGTCGTAGCACTGCTTACATCAGCTGACGCATTTGCATACCAAGTATCTGCGTTATAATATAAGCTTATCTCCAGCTCCATCCGAGGCATCGCAACATGGTTTACATTTTCAACGATTCCGGATACTCTTATTGTTTTCCCTTCACTCATTTCAGTGTTGCTTTCACTTATTTTCGGTTCTCCAGCGGTATTGCTGACAGGCTCCGCAATCCATTTGTAATTATAGCGTACCACGCCGGCATCGCAGCCAATGTAGATGGTCTTTATCTCCCCTTCTTTCCTGCCTGCCGCAAAAAACAGCAGATACATTTAACGAATCACTGCTTTTTATAATCTTTCCGCCAATCGCACTTACTTGGGCATTTATGGTGCCGTTCTCTGTTGTCAAATCAACTGCAGCGGGCCCTACAAATCCATATAAAAGATCCGGTTCGTCAATGCGGGCATTGATTTTAGATCCCATATAATTCAGACTTGAATTATTATCCCCTTCTCCGCTATTCCAGATATATGAATCGATTGAAATATCCAAAGTCATCGCAACGCTATCTCCCGCCAAGTATGTAGCGGCCGGTTCCGTCCATACCACGGAATCGGCATAGACATCTCCAGTTACCGTGTCTTCTTCCCTCACCGATGCAAACCCTTGGCCTAATTTCACTGTTTTGGCTACCCTGCCTGCATATTCATCACTTTTTTGCATTTCCACAGACTCTTGCTGCCAGTAGCCTTCGGCCGCAGCCGATACAAAAACCGGCGGCCATACAGATGTAAACAACAATATACCCGCCGTAATGATATAGCCAAACAACCGTACCCGTTTCATTTGCACCTCCTTTTAAAAATAATTTTTATAATATAAAATAAGACAATTTCTAAACCTATTTAGATTATAAAAGTATCAATGAATAAACTAAAAATAAAATAATTATTTTATTTAAACGATTACTTTTATTTTTAATTGAAGTGTTTCAAAAAAACAAGACTGTCCTTTCATTGATCATATTCTTCATTTCAACATATCATTAGCTAATCTTATTTATTATATGCTCGCTTCTTTACTCTTATCTTTCTTTAATAAAAGTTTCAAGCCAAAAAAGATTAACCCCACTCCAACTGTAACATTGAGGATTCGAATTATGAGCGAAGGCAGTAATTTTCCTGCAAAGACGCCTAAAACAGCAATAAAAATCAAAAAAAGCAAGGTAGACAGCGCACATCCCGCTCCAAAAATTACCAATTGCTTTTTATCGAAATTATTTTTTGAAATCTGTGCAGCAAATACGCCTCCCCAGAATATAATTGTCAACGGATTTGACGCAGTAAGAACAATGCCTTGCACAATCAAGCTTGTATTGGAAACATCTGAAAAGAACGAAAAACTTGGAAATAATGCTATTTCAAAAGCGCCAAATAATATATCGAGTCCAAATAAAACCAACACCGCACAACCAATCAATTGAATGCTCTTTTTTATTTTTGGTTTATTAATAAATGCAGCGATCCCAACAGATGCAAGCGCAATAAAAAAAGCATCCACAGCTGTAATTGCCACAATCAGTAGCAATGTGCTCGCCAGTCCGTTTGCAATAGACGTGTTAAAAACGAGTAAGCAGATCGGTCCGATAGCCAGTTGCAGTATCATTCCGAATTTTAGTCCTTTATACAGCATTTTCCACCTCACAAGAGGATTATAACATAAATATCTAACGATGTGATATCTGTTCATATTGCTTTTCGCTTTGTTATACTTTACAATGAATTTTATCAGCAATATGAGAACCGAGGATTTATGATGAATTATTTAACCTTATTAATTAGTATCATATTGATTATCTGTATTTTTATTGGTATAAAATATTCTTTTTCAATAAAAGCTAAACGTTTTAAAGAAAAGCTAAATAATCAATTTGGACACATCCCTGTTCGCGAGAATGATCTTGAGAGTATTTCAACATATTGGCAGCAAATGCTCTCAAACGAAGATATGACACACTTTATCGATGATATAAGTTGGAATGATTTGGATATGAATAAGATTTTTCAACGAATAAATGCTTGTCAATGCTCGGTCGGCGAAGAATATTTATATTCCATGCTTCACAAGCCGGCGACAAATACCGCCATCTTGGCAAACCGCGAAGAACTCATGACCTATTTTGAAGCAAATCCCGCCCTTCGGCTCGATTTACAAGTTATCTTATCAAAGATCGGCAGGGAAAATTATAACGGCCTATCTGCATTTTGTTATGATGTGCAATCAAAAAAATTAAAAAATCCGCATTTGTTTACAATTCTTTCCGTATTGCCTATTTTATTTACAGTCTTGATCCTTTTGAAATCTCCGATCGGCATAATCGGTTTGATACTGTCTTTTGTTACAAATATTGCTGTCTATTATTTCACAAATAAACGCATTGTGCGAGGCTTATCAGCAATACGCTATTTTTCGGCGGTCTTATGGGGTGCTGTAAAAATCAATCGGGTATGCGCCCACTTACAAAATCATATTTTGAATGATCTTCAGCTTAGCTGCGATGTATTTAAGCATTTAGGCAAAAATCTGTCGGGTCTGGCGCAACGACGGCTCACAGATATCGACGCTTTGATTGAATATATTTATATTCTGTTTTTGATACCCATTCGAAATTATAATAAAATATTGGATGCAATCGAAAAAAATAATGATGCGTTCTGTCTGTTGTTTACAAGCATAGGAGAGATTGATGCAGCCATATCTGTTTTGTCTTTTCGCAAAAGCCTTCCTTTTTTTATACAACCTGAATTTTCAAGTCAAAAAACAGTAAAAACTACGGATATCTATCATCCGCTCCTAACCGCGCCGGTGCCAAACAGTGTCACTATCACAAAAAATTGCCTAGTATCGGGCTCCAATGCCTCAGGCAAATCAACCTTTATAAAAGCGGTCGCCGTCAACGGAATCCTTGCACAGACAATCAACACGTGTACTGCAAAAAAATATGAAACCCGGCTTGCACTGATTATTACTTCTATGGCTGTTCGCGATAATATTTCTGCCGGCGAGAGTTATTTTATTACTGAAATCAAGTCATTGAAACGCATTCTGGAAAAAATACAAAGCACGTATTGTATTTGTATTATCGATGAAATATTAAAAGGCACGAACACGATAGAACGCATTGCCGCTTCCGCTTCTGTACTCAGTTATTTAAGCCGGCTAAACTGTCTTTGTATTGTAGCCACGCATGATATCGAGCTGACAAGAATACTGTTTGACTCTTACTCGAACTATCATTTTTCCGAACAGATTACATCCGGCGGTATTGAATTTGATTATAAAATCAAAGAAGGCCCTTCACAAACAAAAAATGCAATAAAACTTTTAGATTATCTTGGTTTCGATCCGCAAATTACAGATAATGCCGAAAAAATGGTGCAAAGATTTGAAGATACGAAAAAATGGCAATCCCCCGCCCAAAACGACGGCAACAATAAAAATTGATAAATATACGTTTTATTATTTCATATGCAGTAAAAAATCATTATCAAATTCATAGCTAGACAAATCATTGATTGTTTGTAAAAAAATTTCCACACAAGCAGGATCAAACTGACTTGCCGAATTTCGTTTTAATTCCTCCACTGCAACTTCATGACTCATCGCCTCTTTGTAGACACGTCCGTTTGTCATTACATCATAGGCATCGGCAATCGCCAGCAAACGGCATGGCAAAGGAATCTCTTCGCCCTTATATCCTTTGGGATAGCCCGTGCCGTCCCAGCGTTCATGATGCAGTAAAACATATTCTGCGACAACAGCAAGCTCCGGTATATTTTTTATAATCCTGTGCCCTATTTCACAATGCTGTTGCATTTCCTGCCATTCCTGCGCAGTCAGCTTGCTCGGCTTTATCAATATTTGCTGATCAATCCCTATTTTCCCTATATCATGCAGGATTGCCAAAAGCAATAATTCGCTCATTTCTTCGGCAGGAAATTTTAAAAGACGTCCCATTTTGAAGCAATGCTTTGCAAGCCGTCTTGAATGCTCTTCCGTTTCGGCGCTTTTTTCATACAATATCGAAAGCAGCGTATTAATAATTGTGCTGCGATAACTTCTTCCATCCAGCAGCTTTTTATGGTGCATCCACTTCTCGGCTTCTTTGAGTGTTTGCTGAACATCTTCATTTTCGTCACATTTAATGGCAAAACCGAAAGACATACTAAGACGCATAATATCGCCTTTTTTTTCTTCTAATTTTTTATTGATCCTTTGTATGACTTTATATGCATTTATTTTAGAAGTCCGCGGCAAGAGCACTAAAAACTCATCTTCACCCCATCTGGCAATAATATCATCTTTACGGCAGGTATCCTGCAATAAACCGGATACTTTTTTTAGTAATTCATCTCCTTTTTCACGTCCAAAAACATCATTAAAAACTTTCAGTCCGTTTACGTCACACATAATGACGGCAACCGGGAGCACCGATGAAAAATCATAACTTTTAATTTTTTCGGATATATAATAACGGTTATACAGGCCCGTAAGCTCATCGTAGTGATTCGAGTAACATAGTCTTTCGATTTCTTCACTGTCAAGGTCTTGATTCTCTGTATATTTATTCGCATCAAGCATATCACATACAATAAAGAGGGCATATTCATCCTCGCAAAACGTAATCGGCGATACATACACACTGACAACTTTTTTTTGTCCGTCGCTTAATTGATGAATGAAAAGCTTGCTGTGTATTTCATCTAAGTTACCGTCTTTTTTTCCCTTATCGGCAACAGTGCATTCAATATCATTCATAGTCAAATTTAAAAGTTGTTTTTTTGTATATCCATAAAATCTGCACGCCGCCTGATTCGCATTGATGATTTCTCCCGTATTTGATTGCACAATGAGCATAGAAGCGCTGTGTCCATAAAATATATCCAGTAAATGCTGCATCGCCATATCTTGCTGCAGTTTAACGACATGATCCATATCATTTACGGACAAAATCGTTGAAAAATACATATTCCCGCAAGCGAATGCTTTAATCGTGCAATATTTATCATAAATATACATATATCGCGTCATTTCTTCAGCAATGCCGCTTTGGACATCGTTTCCAAAATGAAGACTCCATTCAAATATGTTAAACTTTTCCTTTGGAATGATATCACTGATACGCCTGCCCAGAATCTTATTTTTTTTCATTCCGATAATATTTTCGAATTCTTCGTTCGCATCAAGAAATATAAAGTCTTCTATTAATCCTGTCGCTGCATCGACTACGGCTTCATATTGTGCATATCCTGCAGGCAAATGCCTGATCAAATTTTGAAATTGTTTCGTAATCATACTTTATTACCCCTTATATTACAGAAACTTTTTAAATAAATATTGATTAATGTTATATTATTTGATATAAATCATAAGGCTTGATATGAACACGATTTCAGTAATTACCAAATTAAAAATTGTATATAATTACAATATTTTATTATTATAATTTGATTTTGTTATCGTGTCAAGTAATCCTGTCATAATCAAATACAAATGATGATTATAATATACATAATAATATTACAATTATTACAAAAAGGGGGATGATTTTTTGGTTTATGATTTAGGCCTCAGACTTAGAGATTTAAGAAACAATAAGCATCTGTCTCAGACGCAAGTAGCCAAAAGACTGTCACTCACACGGGCAAGCATAAGCGGATATGAGAACAATTTAGCCTCTCCCTCTATTGATGTCTTGGTCAAGCTGGCTTTATTATACGGAGTCACAACAGATTATATCTTAGGCCTCGACAACAGAAAAGTAATCGTGCTCGATGACATTTCAGAGCGAGATGCGGAAGTCATCGAAGATATCGTCGGCATTCTTTTGACCGACTATAAAAACAGAAAATAAATTTTATGCTAAATAAAACACCCGGACAAAAATATCCGGGTGTTTTATTTTTTTTACCACTCGCCTAAATAATAATATTTTGATAAAATTCTATAAGAGCAATTTGCAATAGAATATATATATCTAAAACGATACCTCTCTTTTTATGTACGGAAAATGAGAGGAAATAAATTCGTTTCAACACTATACTTGAACTAAACGGAGGCTGAAAAACATGGAATGGCTGCATCGGTTCAATGAAGTAATCGACTATATCGAAGAACATCTGGAGGATGAGATAGACCTTGACCACATCGCACAAACGGCGTGCTGCTCCGCTTTTCATTTCCAGCGGATGTTTTCCTATATTGCCGATCTTCCGCTTTCCGAATATATCCGCAGGAGAAGAATGACAAGAGCCGCTGCGGATTTGCATAACGGCAATGAGAAAATCATCGATATAGCGCTCAAATACGGCTATGATTCCCCCACCGCATTTAATCGCGCGTTTCAAAGTATTCACGGCATCGCGCCATCTTTGGCAAGAAAAAAAGGTGTTGCTTTGAAAGCTTTTCCTCCTATCAGCTTCAGTATCACAATCAAAGGAGATGTTGAAATGAATTATCGAATCGAAACGAAAGACGCTTTTAAAATCGTCGGCGTAAAGAAGCATTATTCCGGCAGCGTTGAAGAGTGCATGGCAAGCGTGCCCCTCTTTTGGCAAAAGACGATACAAAGCGGCGTTATCCCTGACCTGTGCGTTTTGATGAACGGGCAACCCAATGGTCTTTTAGGTGTGAGTACCTGCATGGACAGCAGCGATTTTGACTACTTTATCGCCGTGGCGACAAATGAAGCCACCCCGCCCGATATGAGTGAATACACGATCCCGCAATGCACATGGGCAATCTTTGAAAGCGTTGGCCCTATGCCGTACGCGATTCAAAATCTGCAAAAGCAAATCGTAACTCAATGGCTTCCCGCTTCGGGATACGAGTACGCAAACGCGCCCGATATAGAAGTCTATTTTGAAGGCGATCAGTCTGCCGATGATTATAAATGCGAAGTGTGGCTGCCTATTGTCATTAAAAACAACTAAATAAAATTACGTAAAACAGTTTGCCTGAATATAGTAATTCAGACAAACTGTTTACTTTATATACACAACCCTGCAATAGTGGCAAAAGCAAAACAGATGATAATGCCCGCTATTGTCGGCACCAAAAACGAGACCGCTGTCCATTTAAGGCTTTGTGTTTCTTTTTTTATGGTAAGGCAGGTTGTGGAACAAGGCCAGTGCATCAAGGAAAACAGCATGGTGCTCACAGCCGTAATCCAAGTCCAGCCGTTATCGACCAGCAATTGTTTTAAGGCAGTCAGACTATCTAATTCCATAATGCTTCCCGAAGCCATATAAGACATAATCATAATAGGCACAACGATTTCATTTGCAGGAAGCCCTAATATAAAAGCAAACAGAATAACGCCATCCATACCGAGCAGACGTGCAAACGGATCCAAAAAGCCCGAACAGTGCGCGAGAAGAGTGGCGTCTCCGATTGTTATATTTGCCATGCCCCAAATAACCATGCCCGCAGGCGCCGCTATTACCACTGCCCTTGCGAGCACAAAAAGTGTTCTGTCGAAAACGGATCGAACGATCACTTTGCCTATCTGCGGTTTGCGATACGGCGGCAGTTCTAACGTAAAAGATGAAGGCATTCCTTTTAATATCGTTTTGGAAAGTATCCTGGATACGGCAAACGTCATTATGATCCCGAACAGTATGATGGAAGTGAGTAGTAATGCCGAAAGTATGGACGTAGCCGGCCCCGCTGCGTTTACTCCGATGAAAAACATTGTTAAAATGGCGATCAATGTAGGAAAACGCCCGTTGCACGGAACAAAATTATTTGTAATGATTGCGATAAGCCGCTCCCTCGGCGAATCAATGATTCTGCATCCGATAATGCCGGCGGCATTGCATCCAAATCCCATGCACATCGTTAAAGCCTGCTTGCCGCACGCACAACATTTTTTAAAATATTTATCTAAGTTAAAGGCTACACGCGGCAGATAACCCAGATCTTCCAATAATGTGAACAACGGGAAAAATATGGCCATCGGAGGAAGCATGACAGATACCACCCAGGCAAGAACCCTATAAAGTCCTAATACCAATATGCCGTGCAGCCAATCGGGCGCTCCCAAATACACAAACGCCTCCGTAACCCTGCCTTCGATCCAAAACAAACCGTTTGAAAGCATTTGGGACGGGTAATTCGCACCGGTGATCGTTATCCAAAAAATGATGGCGAGCAGCGCTATCATAATAGGAAATCCGGTCCATTTATTTGTGAGTATGCGATCGATTTTTCTGTCTCGTGCGTTATAGTTATGCTTATCGTAAGCTACCGTTTTTGCACATATGTCTTCCGCTTTCAGCACCAGGCAGGATACTATTTCGTCTTTTAAGCGTTCATTCGTGATTCCTTCATCTGTGAGAAGCTGCTTTGCCAGTGTTAATTTATCTTGCAGGTTTTCATCTGAAAGTATATCGTATCCCAAATAATCATTGAGCGCTTTCATCAGTGTTTCATCATAATCCAGTAATTTTAAACTGAGCCAGCGGGTATTTATATCCTTATCGATTTTCTGCCTTATAACAGGCTCTATTATCTGAATGGCATCTTCAATTGGTTTTGTGTACTGTATTTTTATAGGCGTTTGCTTTACTTGATCATTCAAAAGTTTGCCGAGGGAATCCATTAATTTATCTAAACTTTTCTTTTTTCTTGCAGTACTTCCCACGACAGCAATCCCCAGCTCGGATGATAACTGATCCAGATCGATTTTTATATCTTTCTTTTTTGCTTCATCCATCATATTGACACAAAGAATTACATTTTCAGTAATTTCTGTCGTTTGAAGCACAAGGTTTAAATTTCGTTCCAAACAAGTTGCATCGCAAACAACAATGACTCCGTCAGGCTCTCCGAAGCATATAAAATTACGTGCGACCTCTTCTTCCGCAGAATGCGCCATCAGCGAATACGTACCCGGGATATCGACCATTACATAAGTCATATCTTTTCTCTGGCAATATCCCTGCGCATTTGTGACTGTTTTGCCCGGCCAGTTGCCCGTGTGTTGGTTTAACCCTGTTAGATTATTAAAAACCGTGCTTTTTCCCACATTCGGGTTTCCGGCTACCGCTATGACTTTATCGTCTGCAGTCATTTTTTTGATAACAAGTCCACAGTCGACCGCTTTGATTCCCATAGAATTATTTGTAAGCCCCATAAATATTCTCTCTCATTAAAATTTAAAATCAATTTAGAACCAAAACATTTGACGAATCTTCCGATCTCAATGCTATAACGGCGCCTCGAATTAAAAAAGCTGTGGGATCCCCCGCAGGACTTTTTTGCAGGCATTCCACTTCCGTACCCTCTGTCAGCCCGATATCCTGCAGCCTTCTTCGTATGCTCCCCGTGGATAACAATGCTTTTACTTTTGCTTTCTGCCCTTGTTTTAAATCTTTCAGTGAATTTATATTACTCATATATACTGTCTCCTCTTAAATTTAGCATAGTGAAACTTTGTTTCTTCACCCTATTATATGGCCGGCTAAATTTTGTGTTACACAAATTATTATGAAATACTCCATTCAATAAAATATCAGACATGAAAAGATTGCCTTTACGCTTTTTTCAGTTTACAATAAGAATACTGAAACGCTGTAAAACAAACAACGGAGAATAAAACATGCAAAACATATTTATCGGATTCATTTTAATATTTTTGGACTTTAATTTAAATCTCGGAAATTCGCAGATCGGGCTCATTCCCGATTTTATCGGCTATATCGTCATGATCAAGGGACTGCTTGAAATGGCGCAGGAAAGCCAACTGTTTATGAAGGTGGCGCCTTTCGCAAAAGGCATGGCCATATACACGGGAATTTTATATTTGATGGATTTATTCGGGGTTTCCTCATCCCTCGGCGCGCTGGCTTATATTCTTGGCATTGCCTCCACGATCATTTCACTTTATATTTCTTATTATATTGTAATGGGCATAAAAGAGACAGAAGAAAGGCACAGCGCTTTTTTAAACGGCGACAGCCTGAAATCCATGTGGACGATCCTTGCGGTGCTCAGTATTGCCGTCTATATCACTTTGCTGCTGCCGGCACTGGCTATTCTTTGCATTATCATATCTTTTGCTGTGGCGATCTTTTTCCTTGTTGCCTTCAGCAAGTCAAAGAATTTATATTATGATATGAAAAACCAATATTAGATTTTGGCATATATATTTACTCAAGTGATGCGCATGCGCATTACTTTTTTATATGTATTGATTTCTCGCCGAACTTACATAAATAAAGTGCTCTGCATATAGAATTCTTCCGTTTGTTTCTGCACATCCTGCAGCTGCTCTATGATATTAGAAATTTTATGAAACAATACGGCATACATTTCTTGATAGTTATCCATTCATTTCCACCTTTTATTTTAAGTATCAAGAATATTTTATGCGAAAACCGCATAAAAATCAATATGCGATTATCGCATATACTAAAATATTTTAAGGTGAAAAAAATGTATCAACGATTAAAAGATTTACGCGAAGACAGCGACCTCACACAGCAGGTTCTTGCTAATTTACTAAACATCAGCCAGACAACATACAGCCGATATGAAAGCGGGATACTGGATATTCCCAGTATTTCTCTTATCAAGCTTGCCAAATTCTACAACACAAGCATTGATTATCTTGTAGGGCTTACGGATAATAAGCGCCCTTATCGGTAGTTTTGTTTCTTTTTTTATTCTCTTTTATTAAATTCAAAGTCATATCCTCAATCACTTTATGTCGATATTTGTTGAATGTATAAAACAATATGTTATAATGTATTATGATATCCTTTTCAAGAACGTAATGAGAGAAACATATTATTCTATTTTTCTTATTTTTAGAAGGAAACCTTTTGAAATATACAAATGAACTCATATGCGTCCTGCCATGATAGATGAGACGTTTTATAATGCTTACCCCATTAACTCAAGTTTTATTAAATAAGTTTGCGGAGACGGAAGCATGAAAAATATATATAAAAATACATCATTTGATACGGGATTTGGCATTTTTAGAAAACTATCCGAAACTTCCCTTGATATTGTTAATAACAACTACTTGAGACTTTTCATGCTAAATACCGAAAACAAGCAATTTAACTACGACGAACTATATGAATACCTTCTGCCAAATATAGCAAGATATGTGTTTGATAGACGCAAAATATCTGAAATTGAGCAAAACCCCCAACGAGTATATACAGTGTTAAGCGAAGCAGTAGCACATCTTCGTGAAATAGCTGAAAATGGCGACAAAGGAGCTGGTGGCGAGCTTGGAGAGATCCTTTTATATTTATTCTTAGAACAAGATTTAAAAGCCCCAAAACTATTTAGTAAAGTTGAGTTAAAAACAAGCAAACAGGACTATATCAAAGGAAGCGACGGAATCCATTTTAAATTTAGAACAACGGAAGATGGCAAAAAGATTCTCCAACTTGTCATCGGTGAAGCTAAATTACAAAATACTTTAAGTGCTGGTATAAAGGCAGCATTTGAATCCCTACACACTTATATAACCACAAATATACAAGATTTAAATCTTCTTGATACGCATTTAATAAATCAATTTGTAAATGAAGAAGAGGCTGCCGAGATAAAAAGCTATATATTTGAAATCCCCCGGAAAAAAAGAGAAACCATATTCGGTATCTTTATTGGATATAGTATTAATTATAAGGGTGAAAATGATAATAACGATATATACGACAAGAATATTATCATAGAAAATGAAAAGCAGGTCTTAGCATATGTTGATTTAATCATCGAAAGCATCAATAAATACCATTTATCTAATTACCAATTCAATTTTTATTTTTTACCATTTCATGATGCGCAAAAAGATCGCAAGGAAATCATGAAACAAATCAAAAATCAGCGGCCTCATTATAACAAAGGAGGCACGTAAAATTATGAATGAACCTCTTTCAAACTTCTTGTTTAAAGATATATTACAAGATAAAACACTTGGATGTCTATATAAACGTCTAATTGTCGATTATACAAAGTCACTTTTTGGCCATCTAAATAATGTTTTTGATAGTAATTATAAAAAACTATTGCGCTTTGCAGATTTATTATCATTATCCGAGGAAGAGACACATCAGAATTTGGCGCAACAAATTGTCATTATACTTTCACAACTTTTTGTTGATAATGTAGAGGTTCAAATTTTCAAGGAAAGTGTGTATAGAAACGTCTCAAATTTTGCAAGCCTTAAACTGTTAGATGAAAAAGGAAAGATTGGAAATGCAGATTTTGAGTATTTAAGAGACCTATCTCTTTTTGTTCATATAAGAGAAAATCAAATTGGCGAAAAAGATACAGAAGTACTCTTTGATTCGCAGATGGTTCTCCTTGAAGGATTGAACAATAATCAATATTATAGCTTTTCTGCACCGACCTCTATGGGAAAAACCTTCGTGATTTTAAATTACATTCGCGAAGAACTTAAAAGAGGAAGCACTGAGAACTTCGCTATTATTGTACCTACCCGTGCACTTCTAAACGAAATTGCAAATAAAATTATTATCAGATTTTCAGAATATCTTGGAGTAGGTCGCCATAAGATTATCACTACAACTGCATCCATCCAAAATAACGAAAACTTTATTGCTGTTCTTACACCTGAACGGCTATATTATTCGTTGCTTAAATTACCCAATATAAAATTTCATCAACTTTTCATTGATGAGGCACATAAAATTTCAGAAAAGGATAAGCGTAGTATCGTGTATTACAAAATACTTGATATGGTGAAAGCGATGTCTGAGATACGAGTTTATTTTTCGTCTCCAATTATACCAAATCCCGATATATATCTAGAACTCACTAATTTCTTTACTCAATCGGATAAATCCAATGGTCGAGTTTTTGCATTTTCTCCAGTTATACAGAATAAAGTGTATATTGATATTATTAATAGGCAAGTACAGTGCTTAAATGGTCTCTCACAGACCTTATTAAACTGCGGGAAACTTTGTAACGACATTACTAGCAAAATTACTGCACTGACTTACTTAGGACAGGATAAACGCAACTTGATATATGTCGCGTCCGCTAATAAGGCAATAAACTATGCCATTCAGCTGAGTGATATATTGCTATCCAATAAACTCGATTCCCAAAAACATACCGATCCACGGTTGGAAAAAGTTGCGGCTCAAATTGAGCAGAAAATTCACAAGGAATATTATTTGGCAAATCTTATCCGTTGTGGTGTAGCCTATCATATAGGTGCATTACCAGCAGAAATCCGCATTGAAATAGAAGCACTGATGAAATTAAAACTCATAACATTCTGCTTTTGCACAAGCACATTGTTAGAGGGAGTAAATGTCCCGGCTGATAATCTATTTATTTTTGATCACAAAAAAGGGCGTTCAAAAATGTCTACAATTGACGCCTTTAACTTAATGGGTAGAGCGGGACGTGTCACTTTAAATGAAAGTGGCAATGTATTCCTCATTATTGAAGATGACAATTATAAACAATACTTTGATGAAGTTTTACTCAAACCATTACCTAAACAGAATTTGTTACCACAAGAAGCACTTAAAGATAAACATAAAAAATACATAATTGAGAGATTGATTAAAGGGAAAACCAATCTGCTCGAAGCTGACGAAAGATATTCAGACAAAGGTTTTACTGAGTCAACATATGAATACGCAGCAAAAAGTCTAAATATGTTACTTCACGACATATGCGCAAAGAACGAAAGCTACATTGTCAAAGCTTTTCGTAAGAAGAATCATTTAACCCCTCAGAACATTATCGATATCCGAGAAATGTTTTCGAATATAGTTAATAGCGATGACGATATTAATGTTTCCGCTAAACAAAAGCAGTCTTTGTATGAGTTTGTGTCAAAGAGTAATATCAATTATCCAAATGATTTTAATTATAAAAATTGCTTAACCTTTTTGGAAACGCTATCAAGTATTTTTCAATGGCGTATCTATGAAAAAGAAACTCTTGGTAAAGGTGATAAGCTTAAATATTATACTGTTATTCTTACTCAATGGATGGATGGGAAAGGCTTGCACGAAATCATTCGAGGTGCAATAAAGCATTATGAGGATACAAAAGGGCAATTACTTTTTTATGAACCAAATTATCATTTTGAAGAGTATAGTGGTTCATCTAAGCAAAAAAACTATGTTATTAACGAAGTTATGAAGGATATTGAACAAATAATAAACTATAAATTCTCCATGTACTTCTTAAGATTTTCTGAGGCAATAATAAAAATACGAGGGCATGCAGCCTTGAAAAACGATTGGTATGAATTTGTTGAATATGGTACGAATAATAAATTTGTTATACAATTGCAAAAATACGGATTTTTACGTGAGCAAGCATTAACACTACTTAAGCCTCCATATCGTCAGTATGTACAGTCCATTAATGGTGAGATAAGACTTAATCATATTCTCATATCAAAAACCATAAACGATGAATTGTATACAGCATTATCTACTGTTAAAATTAATTACCCGGAATTATTTGTCTAATTTAATATGTAAGCGTGAATATACATCCATTATTAATTACAATACTATTTCTTATGACTTTAGTGCTAGCAGCTCCCCTCAACCGAGAGAAGCCGCTTTTATTTTCTTCAATTTACCCCAACGTATCGCAAAGCGCCTTGAGTTTTTCCCACTTCCTATCTACATAATCTTGTAGCTCGGCAATCTGCTCATCGCTTAAGTTCTTATATTTTTTCATAGATGAGCGATACTCTTTTAAAGGAATAGGATTTTTCACGTCAATATTGGGCTTAAACTTTCCGTTTTCCACTTCATAAATCGGCATAAAGCGGGACTGCACCCCCTCGCGCACGATTTCAATGCCATAAATAATTATTGCATAACTTTTTTAAAAAAACTGTGTGTTTTCACACATTTTTTTTGATTCCATCATATGGAATATTGTTTTTATATTCATTTAGAGTTACAATAAGAAAACTCGGAGAGGTATCGAAGCGGTCATAACGGGGCTGACTCGAAATCAGTTTGGGAGCAATCCCGCGTGGGTTCGAATCCCACCCTCTCCGCCAATCTGAAAGCCTGTAATCTAAACGATTGCGGGCTTTCGCCTTTTCTTCCTCGGACACTTATGAGAATTTACGAAAAGACTTGAGAAGATAGAAGTTATCTGCCCATTTCCGACTGCTTTTTTGGAATTGATGCATCCGCGAGCTGTCGCCACACGCTGTTGCTGTCTACCTGAAAGTTTAAGTACATTTCGATTTGTTTCTTCCCGGGTTAGACCAAGCCGTTCTAAAATAGGGAGAACTTCTTGACGTGTAATGTCAATTTAGGGCTTTTATTTGATGTTAAATCAAACTATTTTTATAATAAAGCGTTTAAATAGAATAATCAGCCAAACAGCAGAAATAAGAACTGCAAATATAAGATTAAACATATTAAATTCAAGTGACAACTTTGATATCCAAAATGACGGCATGAATGCTCCGAGGTATTGTTCGTTTCCATTTAAGAAAAATGGAATAGGTGCGCCGAGTATTATAATGCCACCAAACTTTGCATAAGCCATGCCTTCCACTTTGTTCGACGAAAATGAAACAATAATAAGTGCTGCCATCAATCCAATACAACTGGCAAAAAAAGACAAGAGTATAATTGTTGCTATACTCATTTCTGTAAGTGAAAAGATTGAAAGTATTGGAATAGAAAACAGTATTGATATTATCATTGGAAAGCATAAACGCGAGATAAGGTATCCGGTTTTTCCAATCGGTGTAACATACATATATTTTGCTACTTTGCTGTCCAATTCCTCTAAAATAACCATTGCGGAAACAAAGCAGAATATATATGGTATTACCATCGCAAGGACAATATCAAACAATAAATAATAGGGTGATAAAATTGCCGATACTCCGAAGTGATTTGCAATCACATCTTCTGTAATCGGTATTCCAAATTTAAACATAATTCCTGTCAGAATTGGATCAAGACATACTATAATCAGCATTTTATCTTTTGATATTTGAGACAAAAATCGCTTGAAAGATAAAATCAGAGCATTCACAATTTAACACCTCCAATCGTTTTCAGCATTTTAGAAACAGCTTTTATGGTGAAAGCATATGCCACTATAATACAAGCAATAATAATGGAAAGAGATAAATATATCAGAGTTACATTTCCCTCGATCACCCGCAAAACTGCATTTCCGGGATTTATCCAAAATAGAGGACAACTCACACCAAAAGTTTCTGCAAGCGCAGGAAGCATGATAACAAGTGTAATCGGAACGGTTAAAATCAAAAATTGATTTAAGCTCTTTGCTTTTGTTCCGATAATAATGCCAAAAAGAGAAAACAGTACCGATCCTAAAAATGCTCCCGCAACCACAAAGGGCAATATGTGAATGCTGTATACGGCGGATATTATGATAGCAGTAGAAGTTGAAATAATGCTAAGTGACAGCACTTTTGAAACAATATACTCCCAAGTCTTTATCGGCGATACCGCAAGCGAGGCAAGCACACACTCACTTTTTTCAAGTAGTATCATTGCTCCCAAAAAGAATAGTCCTAATGCTGCTGGATCAGTAAATATGAGAATGGCCGTAACTTTTTCTTTTACTGAACTTGGTATGAACATAAGTACACAAATATATACCGTTGTCAAAAAGGCATACAAGAAGTAAAACCCATATTTAATTTGAAAGCATACATCACCCAATAACAATCCCCTAAATCTCATGTTAGCGACCTCCCGGTGACCTCAATGAATATATCATTGAGTGTAGGCTCACTACTATGAATAGAAAGAAGTCTGTTTTCTTGCATCAATTTTTTTAACATAACATCAGAACTTGATGCGGAAAGCAAACATTCGCCGCTTTTTTCGCCATTTTCGCAATATGTGTAACGAAGTTTTCTCGCACGTTTAGCCATTATCAAATTATGCGGAGTGTCAAGTGCTGTAATTCCACCATCAACAATAAATGCTACTCGATCACAAAGCTCGGTTGCGTCCTGCATATTATGAGTCGTTAAAACTATAATCTTTCCTTTAGAGCGTTCCGTTTTTATAATTTTCTTCATATCGTAGCTATTTGAAGGGTCAAGCCCGCTTGTCGGTTCGTCTAAAAAAAGAATATCAGGATCATGTATAAGTGCTTTTATAAAGTCAAGCCGTGATTTCATGCCCTTTGAATAATCTGATACTTTTTTATCACTGTCGTTATATAAATGAACGGAACGTAAGAGTTGGTCAATCTGTTTCGGTTTTTTTGAATACAGAGAAGCGAAAAACTCGAGATTTTGTCTTGCGGTTAGCTTCTCATAAAGCGACGGAAACTCAAAATCAACTCCAATGTGTTCATAAAAACTGTTATTTCTATTTTTAACCTCAGTCCCGTTTACAACCGCGGTACCGTTATAGTTTAAAATTTGGCCGGTCAGTATTTTTTGTAAGGTGGTTTTCCCTGCGCCGGAGGGGCCAAGAAATCCAAAAATCTCTCCTCGCTCAACATTAAAGCTGATATTTTCGAGAAATGGTTTTTTAGTATAACTGAATGATAAGTCTTTTACGTAAATCATATTTCCTCCCCCCCTAATACCTCTTTTGGCACTTGTCACATTTATTTTTCTATTTTGGCATACTACCCTTTAATTGCTTCACAATTGCTTCAAGCTCATGTAAATACAAACGAACTGCATCTAAACCTATAGGCGTCATAGAAACGCCCGTCCATGGCCGATTATTTCTAAAGGTTTTTTGGATACTTATATATCCCGCTTCTTCTAATTTTTTTAATTGAACAGATAGATTCCCTGCGGTAAAATTTAATTCTTGCTTCAAAGTTGTAAAAGGAACTTCTTCTGATTTTGAAATCAAATAAGTCACAATTTGAAGCCGGGTTGGCTCATGGAGCAATCGGTCTGAAACGAATCCAGAATGTATATCATTTTTTCCCATCACATTAAGCCTTTTTTTCTACATACAACAAAATTGAAGTCAGAATAAATCCTGCTGCCAATGTAATGATTGGTACAAAAAACGGTTCAAACATATCTGCAAGGATTAATGTTATCAACCCAGTTGCTATTAACCAGCCTCCAAGAAAATACAGCTTGCGTACTACAATAAACACATTAGCAGATATCAATAACAAACCATAGAGAATTGAAAAGACAGGGATAACCAAGAGGTATTGGCTTTGCAATCCTAAATAAATGCAAATCACGGTAATAACACTCAAATAGCTAATCAAAATAACGCTATACCTTAAAGTTGCCAACCTTTTAATAAGTGTGCTTAAGGATATGCCTTTTATCCTTTTCTTAAAGCTGGTGTATGTAGAAAAAGTTTTATACACCGTTAATCCCAAAGCAGTCAAGATATAAAATGATAGAGTAATAATCTTTAGGTATAAAGGAATGCACATAAAACTACCGTAAACTTTTTCCAAGGTATACAGAGTGGAAGATAATAGCGCAATCCATAGGCCTCCAATCAAAAAAGAACATCTTATCGCTTTGCCGAAGTTAGAAAATCTAAATACTTGATCACTTTTTTGAAGAACATCTTGTATCACGGCCAACTGTTCTACTACCTGATCTAATTCTTGTTTTTTATCTTGCATATTTTCACCTACACTAGTTTATGTTATAAACTTATTTTTATTATAAATCTTCACTTTATAAAAGTCAATATAAGAATTCTATTTTGTTTACCCTTTTTGGGGAGCGCACTACCACGGCAAGTACAACAAATAAAATATTAATCAGGCTCAATACTCCATGAATAATAAACCCGCCGAGAGCATCATTCGGTGTGTATTAGATAAATGCAACCAAGTGAAAAGCGATATTGACACCCCGTTTCCTAATATTGGATTGATCTTGTCCTTCATTTGTTCAACTATTCTTATGGTTCTCTTACCAGTTATAACGATTATCCCCCAATGATATCTGTGATGCCCAAATGGTGCCCAAGTCGTTTATGTCTGATTCAAAAACTCTCGAAAAGCCATAAACCACATGACCAAAGATCACTCAACTTATTGGTGGTCGCGTAGTGCCCAAATAATGCCCGACCTTTATAAAAGGACTTGTATAGCGGTTACGAGAGTTTATAAGATGAAACGCCGGAAACCTTTAAAATAGAGGTTTTTCGGCGAAATCAGTTTGGGAGCAATCCCACGTGGGTCCAAATCCCACCCTCTCCGCCAATTGTCTTGCTAAATGCCGCCGCTTTAAAACCGATGCGGCAGTTTTTGATTTGTGTTATGATAAGACTATATTTTTATAACCGGAGGATCATGCTATGAAAAGGTGCATTGCAGTTACTGGAATAGTTCAATAAACATTAAAATTCAGGAGGATCTCTATGACTATTCCAGATAAAAAAATTTATCCGCGGATCAACGACTATGATACCGTGTATTTGAAAAATGTAATAACGAATCCAAACATTATCATCGGTGATTATACAATGTATAATGATTTTGTTTCGGACCCCACACAATTTGAAAAAAATAATGTGCTCTATCATTATCCTGTCAACAACGACAGGTTGATTATCGGCAAATTTTGTTCTATTGCCTGCGGTGCGAAATTTCTCCTCACAAGCGCTAATCACGCACTTAAATCACTCTCAACTTATCCTTTCCCAATATTTTTTGAAGAATGGAATTTAAACAGGAGTCAAGTGTCTTCAGCTTGGGATAACAAAGGCGATATTATCATCGAAAATGATGTGTGGATAGGCTATGATGCCGTTATTTTATCGGGTGTGCACATTGGAAACGGAGCAATCATAGCCTCGCGCGCGGTTGTTACAAAAGATGTTGAGCCGTATACGATTGTAGGCGGCGTGCCTGCCGGGACCATCAAAAAACGTTTTGATGATATAGCTGTCAACAAGCTTCAACAGTTACAGTGGTGGGATTGGCCGCATGAGAAGATACGGCAAAATTTACCGTTTCTTATGAACGGAGAAGTTGACAAACTTAAAATGTAATAAACAATTCAATATCAAATATATTTATAAAAAAGCCAATTGACTATGGCAATTGGCTTTTTTCGATTGCACAGCTTAATTTAAACTATGCTTTTTATATTAGTTTTGCTAAAATAAAAACAGCGTACGGGAAAACTTCCCGTACTGCGTGATATGACCTTGCTGACCGGCGAATTCACCTAACCACATACAAAACTCTAAGATAAAAAGGAACCAGTATGAAAGCGGAAATCATTTATTTCTCGGCAACAGGCACGACAAGAAAAATAGTAAAAGCAATTTCTCAAGGATTAGATTGCAACACACATTTTACCGATATCACACTTGAGAAAAACAGAAAGACATACCACCCGTCAGACAGCGACCTAATTGTGATAGCCACACCGATCTATGGCGAGCGCATTCCCCGGTTCATCTATGATTTTCTTACACAAATCCAGGGAGGATCCAGACCGCTTATTGCCCTTTCCGTCTATGGAAATATAGGATTCGGTATCAGCTTAAAGCAATTTGAAGACTATGCCGCAAAAAATCATTTTCGATTGATCGCGGCAGGAGCCTTTATAGGCCAGCACACCTACGCAAGCGAGGAAGTACCGGTCGCTTACGGCAGACCCGATATAGTTGATCTAAAGCAAGCAGCTGAATTCGGCAGAAAAATTCGGGAAAAAATCAATACAAATGATTTTATATCTCCCGATATCCCCAAATCCACCCTGCCGAAATTTATTACCCGTCTTCCGGATGCATTGACGCGTTTTTTGATTCGTCAGCCTGTTTTGGATGCGCTCATTTGCAATGCCTGCCAAGCCTGTTCTAACAGCTGCCCGGTTGGAGCGATCAATTCGGCTTCTCTCCAAATCGACGAACAAAAATGCATTCGCTGTTATGCCTGTGTGAAGGCGTGTCCTAAATCAGCCAGAGTTGCCAAATTCCGATTTCGTATATTTGGACAAATATTCAAAATCATAGGCAAAAAAAGAAAAGAGAATCAAATGTTTTTATAACTAAATAATGCCTTTCACATTCAATGTATTATATCTTTCTTTTATTTTGATATAAATATATAGCCTATGCCTTTATTTCGAAGTTAAGTTATGCCTGTAAAAGCCTTTCTATCGAATTGATAAGACACTGGCTGCATGTTGTAGCTAGCTATGAAGGGCGCTCTGCCAATAGTCAACTTCTAATTCTAATCAGAGATTGTGTGGGCAAGTATGAAAAGACACACGGAAAAATTGAATTATAGCCAATGATATCCGGCAGTGCCTCTATATTATACTTTTTTGATAAATACCATCAATGACGTTTAAGCTTTTGAGAGTAACCTTGCGGAATTTAAATGTGTGCAAAAGCCTGTAGATTAAACCTGAGGGCTTGCTTTATTATTTCATTTACGGCGGCGATAAAGTCTTGTGAGTATAACTGCTCCGATAAGCATAAGGATTCCTAAAGCAAGAGATAAAGGAGATGCAAAAATGGGCAGCGGCTTATCAATCATATTTCTCCATGCCGGATGATCGATCATGATAAGCGCCATCATCAGTCCCACAGGTATAAGCATCGGAATCAAAAGCTTTAACCTTTACACTCCGTGCCATTGTTGCCGCGTGGCCTTACGAACGCTAAAAATCAGCCATGGAGCGAAAACATATGAGATGATGAAGTATACAGCGACAATCCCTGATGTGGTTTTTGCGCTACAGCTCGATTGTTCTCGCGAATATTTCGATACGTTTGACAAGTTTGCTTCTATATATAAAGCATGGATATTAATATGAAATTTATAAATAATTTAAAAGCGGTTCGGCGAAGCAAAATAGACATCACACAGCAAGATTTGGCAGATGCCGTGGGCTGCACAAGAAAGACCATCATCGCGTTGGAACAAAATAAATATAATCCTTCTCTCGTATTGGCGCTGAAACTCGCAAAACATTTAGGGATATCGGTGGAAGAAATCTTTTATCTTGATGAGCAGTCGTATATGAACTAAATCCAAAATGTATGTTTATACCGAAAATATCAGAATGTTTTTATTAATATAAAAAGCATCACCCGCAATAAATAATCGAGCAAGTTGAAAGATTGCCCTTTTATTTCTTAGCAAGATCGTGACGATACAAATGCTTCAGATCAATCTTGCATACCTGTTTTTTTCTTAATGATCGCCTCCACATGTGCATAATTTTGCTGTGTACAGAAAACTGCGATCTTTTCCATATAAGCTCCCCGTACAAGAATCGTGTATCTTTTTGGGTCATAGTAAACTTTTCTTATATTTTTCCACTTAAGTTGCATAACCTGCCGTGATTGTGCCATCATACCCGTCCCCATCGCTGTAAAATTGCCGGATAACGCCCCAAGCGCAATTACAAGAGCATTGATAATTCTATTGCGTTTAGCCTGTTTTTTCTGCGTGTAATTGACGATTCCGCTCTCGTCTATAATAAAACCTGGAGCGTATTTATTGCCGTAGACAATTAAAATCAATAAGAACGTCAATAAAAACAGCAATGCAATAAGCAACAGTGCATATTTGGCATCTGTGCCAAGAATATCGCCCTTCGCTGCAATAATAATAAATGTAATTAAAATTCCAAACGGTATGCCGATAGTAAGAGCGAGCCCTTTTAATATATATCGGTTTTTGAATATCGGAACATAAATTTCCCACTGAAGCCTGTTCATATTATATCCTCTCTGTCATGCTATTCTGTTTTCGTCCATATATGCTATACGCTTTGAGTTTTTTTAAGAATTTTGCATACTGATAGTAATGACTGGTAACTATCATAACATAAATAATATTTTATACAATCAGCCTTATATATAATGGTTTGTATTAATTATGGCACATAATGTGATATAATGACTTCGAATTTAAAGAAAAAAGAGATTCATAACTATTTATGCTCTTTCATATTTCAATAGGGAGCTACTTTATGGAAGAAAAATTAACGAATGAATTGTTAAATAACCTATTATCGAAAAACTCAATAGAAAGATTCTTAGATGATGAAATTTTAAGTAATGAATCTTTAGATGAATATCTTAATAGATTATTAGTCACCAAACAACTAAAGAAAAGTGAAATTATAAAAAAATCCGCATTAAATGCAACTTTCACCTATCAAATTTTTTCTGGCGAAAGACATCCTTCAAGAAATAAAATTTTACAATTAGCTTTTGGAATGGGTTTGAACTTGCAGGAAGCACAAAGACTGCTAAAAATTTCAGGAGCAAACGAATTATATTGTAAAAATCGCAGAGACGCAATCATTATTCACTGTTTATATAATGGTTTATCATTGATGGATACCGAAGATTACCTTTTTGAATTTAAAGAATCCGGGATATGTTAAACAAGTAAAAATGATTAAAAATACACAAGATATTAAACTTGAGCTTTCAAATCTTGAAAAAGATAATACTTATAGCATCATTGAAGTATTAAAAGAAATTCCGTATGGCAGGATTGAAAAAGTAACTAAAGACGGAAATATCTATATACGCAAATGTTTTTTAAAAGAGTTTGATCTTCAAAACGAATATAAAATATTATCACAATTAAATTATGATTCCCTGCCCAAAATATATGATTATTATCAACTGAGCAACAGCAATGTAATGATAGAAGAATTTCTGCCAGGACAGAGCTTAACAGATTTAATAAACTTCAATGGAAAAATACCCTATATACAAGCCCTTAAAATTGCACTGGAGTTGTGTGATATCGTTCAATTCTTGCATTCTCAAAATAATTCAATTATACACAGAGATATCAAGCCTGATAATATTATCTACGGTGCGGACGGTCATGTGAAACTGATAGATTTCGGAGCCGCTCGCAATTATAAAATCAATCAAACAAAAGATACGGTTTACTATGGCACTTTAGGCTACGCACCGCCCGAACAATTCGGTTTTGGACAAACCGATCATCGTACCGATATATTTTCTATCGGCATGACTATGCTCCATATGCTCACCGGCAAAGCTCCCGAACGCGGAGATAAAAATATTTTATCACATGACATTCCAAAAAAGCTGCGAAAAATAATTTTTAAAGCCACGCAATTTGACCCAGATAAAAGATATCATAATATCTCTTCATTAAAAATAGATTTCAAATCAGTATTAAATAAAAAAGATAAAAAACTTTCTCCAAGGTCTTTAAAAAATATTTCTTTATGGCTGGGCTTTGCTCTTATTGTATTATTGGGAACGTGTATAATTTATCATTCATTAAATTCACCCTCCTCTGATTCTCTTTCTGCATACTCTGACTCAATTAATACTGAACTATATAAACAATCATTAGATGATCTCACGCATATTTTTATAGAAAACGGTGCGATACTAGAAGATGAAAAACCTTTTTACTCTATGATTGACGCCCAAGACGGCATCATGCTTTATTTGGATGATAAACCCGTTAAATTGTTTCTGTATAAAAGTGAAGCGCAGTATGATGCAGCATTCGAAAAATATTCTGTTTTAAAAAAAATGCCAAGAAAAGGGCTTATTGTTCTAGATTCATCTTATGAAAAAGCAATTGAAATCTTTAATGAATTTAGTCAATTAAATTTATCCTAATTCAGCTGTCAGCTAATGATTTTATAAATTGCATATTATATAATACGTATAATTTAAAAAAAGATTCATGGGCCAAAAATATACGCCCATGAAAATTACATTTTAGGAGAACGAAATCCGTGAAAAAAATTTTAATCTTTTTATTTTTAACATTGATTATACTTATGTTAGCTGGCTGTGGCAATAACAGCAATACTACAAATGAAAGCACATTGACTTTAAACGATGCCAAGGATATATTTGTTCAACAAGGAGCTGAACTACAATCAGATAAGCCTTATTTTGAAATGATTGGCGCGGAAGATGGATATATATTATATCTTGACGATAATCCGATAAAGATTTATTCTTTTGAAAGTGAAAGCAGTTATAATGATGCTTTGGAAGAATTCCCAATGCTACAAGATATGCCAAAAAAAGATCTGATTGTCTTAGAATCATCTTATGATAAAGCTATTGAAATTTTTAACAATATAAGCAAATAAATTAATTTTTCATAAAACCTCTTATTTACATATTTTCATTCAAAAAGGGAAGAGAGCAAAATTGCCTCTCCCTTTTATTTGTAATAATAAAATTATCAAATAATTTGTACTTGCAATATTTTTTAACTTAATTTATCTACTTGTCTTTCAAACGCTTCCAAATAATTTTCAGACGCAGCTTTCAAAGATTCAAATGCATTTTTTATATCTTCAGGCAAGTCACAGCCTAGAAAACGTTCATACATAGCAATATTGTCAATTTCCGCCTGCACCCCCATCTTTGCCGCTTCAAGCAGGCTGTCAGGCATTACTATATATTCATCCGAATCATCTTCTGGTACAGTCAACCCATAAGAGGTACAAATTGCCGTTAAAGAGGCAATGTGGTTTTCTTCTGCCGCCATGATATTCACATAAGGATTTTGCTCCCCGTATTTATCGATGATTGCCTCATGCTCGCCGCGCACCAAGATTATTATTTTTGTTACTCATAGAATAATCATACGATATGTTTTTATGATGTCTTTGTTTTACTTTTTTTGTGAAATTGTTTTTTTATATTAGCTATCTATTTAAACAGATTAATAAAAGTCTACTAATGATGCAGGCTCTTTTAAATGTTATGATGCCTGCATAAAAACTTAACTGATATCAACAAATCCGTAAAAGTCCATAATCAGATAATTCTCAACGTTTAGTGTTCCGTTTGCGTCAAATCCGATTACAAATTCCCAGTTGCTGTCCTTATAATCCTCTCTTTGCTGTGCCAAATTTTCTTCGCAAAAAGCACGCTGCTCAGCTTTCCCGTCTTCCCAGATAACAGAACGAAAATTACCGTTTGTGTCGAATGCGAAAAGTGCATAATACCATTTGTCTGCCTCAAGTGTTAGCTCTGTCGGCATATAATCCGAGAAAGGATATTTAGCTATCTCCTGTACATTAACAAAACTTGGCTGGCTTCCGTCACTGAAAGAAACGGCGATTTCTCCCATCCCAATAAAATTAAACTGAAGATTTTCCGCTTTTGCCGGCTGGAATTTAATCAAGAGCGCCTGTGTATTGCCTCTATTTTCTCCCACATCCAACAACCTTGTGTTATACGCCATCCATGCATTGTTATTTTCAGAAATAAATTGGAAACAACTGCCATCTTCACTTGGTTGCTTGATATCGACAGATCCAAACATACCTCCCGCATTTTCTGTCATTGCCGCCGTATCCTCACCTCCCAGAATCTGTGGATCAGTAAGAACAGTGTTTACCACATTCAGTGGATCAGCATTCAAATCAGGCATTTTGGCTGTTTGACTGCAAGCAGCAAACAATGTTACCAATACTATACATAAGACCAATAAAACCACTTTTTTCATTTTAGCACCTCCTGTTTTATATTGATTTATTCAGCATTTTTATTCATAACAATCATTATTTGGTCATATAACAATTTTTAAAAATGGGTATTGCACTCATTTTCACGATATCAATCTCCCTGCACAAACTCTATTTCTGGCAATTCGGCAACATTTTGTGATAAAAATGCATCAACGTTTGAGTGATGTTTTTCATAGGCCGTCATATTCTCTTTCAAATATTGCTCGAGTGAGCCTTGTGCTATATTGATAGAATCAATCAGCATATAATCATTTTCGTTTTCAAAAAATGCCACCATATTCACAGAAAAAGTACCATCTGTTTGTGAATATAAAACATCTTTATTGAAGATTTCCGGAATCTGAAAAGCCGTATAAGCAATGCTTTGCGTTTCGTTATCACAAATAATCGCATATACAGCGCTGTTTTGTTCATTTGTATACAATATACAATCCAGCCATTGTCCAGAATTGACGATCGGGACACCGCTTAATTGTATTTCACGTGTTGATATATCGATATTTTGTTCATCGTCGTAATATGCGCAATCAAATCCAAGAGATGTATTGATGCGGTATTGCCCCAGCATAATCGCTCCGCTCCCCGATGACTTTATCCTGAAATGCACAAGCATTCCGTTGATCGGCTTATACTCCAAGCTGCATCCATTATGGATCACTTTAAGCACTCCGTCACTAAACTCAAACTGACCTTCGGGATACCCGGAATTTCCGATGTAATGCATATCTTGTTCATCATCAAACTCCAAGTTAAGCAACGCTTCATACTTCTCCCCAAAAAACACCGTTACAAAAAGAACGGCAATTACGGCTAAAGCAATTGTGACGGAAGCAGCAGACAATATAATCTTCTTTTTCTTTTTTTGTTTTTGAGATTCTTTGATCTCTTTTATATTTTCCAATTCGTATACAAATTCATCAATCGATGCATACCGGTTTGTTTGATTAATATTTGTTGCTTTGCCTATAATTTCGTCTATGTGCTCAGGTACGTATTTATTATTCTCCGCTACGGGCCGTATTTGGTAGGGCGAATCCTGCAGAGATTTACCGGATAAAAGTTCATAAAGCAATAGCCCGATGCTGTATATATCGCTTCGTTCATCACTTTGCATCCCTGCCATCACTTCAGGTGCCGTATATCCTTTTGTCCCCGCAAGAACGGTATCACGCATTGATTCCTGCTTATAATAACGGGAACTCCCAAAGTCAATCAATTTCACTCTGCCACTTGGCATAATGATAATATTTTCAGGCTTTAAATCACGATATATGACTGGATGCGGCTTCATTGCATGCAGCGCACGCAATGCATTACATACATCAAGAATGATTTCTTTTGCCCTATTATATGAGTAAACTCTGTTCTTTTTTATTTCGTCAGCGAGTGTGCTTCCTTCTATATACTCACGTATAATAATAGTGTTTTCTTTGCTGTCTATAATTTCTTCTATTCTCGGAAAGTATTTATTTTGTAATGTATTAATATTTTTGAGCACATCAAGCTGTTCAGGCTCAAGTGCAGCAATTACCTTCACAATGTATTTAACACCGTCTTTTTCGCATGTATAGACATTTCCTTCACCACCTGCCGCCAAATGCTTAATATGACCATACCCTCTTTGTTCCAGTTCTTTCATAAAAATATCACCCCGGTATTTATATTTAGTGGACGCATCTGCTTTTATATCAATTATTTTATAAAGATTTATTTACTGTTGCTTTTCCTTCTCTATATTATATCGTCCGGTTTTTATTATGAATAGAGTGAGCCTTACGCTCACTTCTTAATTCAAACCGTAAAATTTTTAAGGGATAAATCATTACTCTTTATATTTCTTCAAAATCAACCTTTTTTAGCATAATGTTACATTCGTTAACATCAATTTTATGATTAATACAATAAATAATAAGGCTGTCTCGCCTGTCACGTGCATACAATTGAGCGTATCCTGTCGCCCTCAAAAGCCACTGCACGTTTTTCAAAGGAATCTGCAATGCAATCAAGATACGCAAAACGTAATTTCTCGTGGGGTGTCGTTTACCTGCTAATATATCAAAGAAAAACCTCCGGTTAATACCGCTGTCTCTGATCACACCTGCTTTTGTAAAACCTTTCTCCTCAATGAGTGTCTTAAGATATATACACAACGGAACATCTAAAAAATTCTTTGCATTGTCCTCAAAAAATTCAGTAAAAGATATATCCTCATTTAACCTCTCATTTAAGATATCCGTTTTTGTATCCTTTTTCTTTTGCAAAACAAGCAACCTCATTTCTGTTTGTTTTATAGTCTCATTTCATAATAAAGTACTGATTGTTAAAATTAAGTATGCAAGGTCATGTAATAATCTATCGATATATTCTCGTAATAATTTATTTGCTTATTTTTTTCAGTGCCTGTACAGCTTCATCACGTACAAATCCGTCACTGTCATTTGATGCTATTAAAAGACCTTCCACAACGCGCTCGCCACTCAAATGCCCCAAAGACCTGGCTGCTACTAACCGATAGATAGATTCACTGTCTTTGAGAGATTCAATGAGCAGTTCGATGACTCGGTCATCACCGAGCATTGCCAATGCTTCCATGATTTTATATCGTAAATCTTTCCCTGTTTGTTTATTTATAAGACCATAAATCGGTTCAATCGCCCGCTTATCCCCAATCAAACCCAAAGTTCGTACTGCTTTTGCAGTAAATTCTTCTTCATCATCATGAAGCGCTTTTAAAAGCGGTTCTACTGCACTTGCCTTAAATCGTACCAATGCAAGCGATGCTGCTTCTGCCGCGTTCCAGCTATCACTGCGGAGAGCTTCAATAAGCGGTTCCACTGCGCTTTTATCACCGATATTGCCCAAAGCTCCGGCTGCTTCTTTCACTAATGCAGGCTTATTTTTCAAAATATCAATAAGTGGAGCGGCAGCACGAGGATCTTTTAATTTATTTAATCCTTCTACCGCGGATTTTTTTACAACAATATCTTTATCGTTCAAAAGCTCCATGAGCAGCTGTAAAACTCTTGGATCATCTAGTTCCGTTAAGGCTTCAGCTGCTTTCCGGCGTGCATCACCTCCATAATTTTTGATCACTTTTTCTATAAGCTCAATCGTTTTTCGATCTTTATATTCGATTACTGCGTCAAAAAAGCTGCCCCAAGAATCTTTTATGATTTTTGTCCACCGCAAATCTCCTAATTCCTGCATGGCATCAGCCGCAGATTCGCGAACCAACTGTTCACAGTCACCCAGCGCGACAAACAATGAATCATATGCACGATTATCCCCTAGTTTTCCCAAAGCCTTTGCCGCTTCCATGCGCACTTTATACTCACTGTCATCAAGGACGCCGCAAAGATACATTACCGCATCTGTATTTCCTAAATCTCCTAAAGCTTGCGCCGCGCTGACGCGTATAGATCTCTCATCATTTTCTTTAAGCAATCTGACAAGCGGTTCCAATGCTCTCTTATCTTTCAGCATTCCCAAAGATTTCATTGCTGCATAGACAATATCTTGATCAAGCGCATTGATAAGCACTTCAACCGCCGAGATATCTCCCAGTATTCCCAGTGCGCTTGCTGCCGCATTTCTTACTAAATATTCGTCATCTTCTTTTAAGACCGAAATTAAAATATCAGTCGAACGCGTATCTTTTATCTTGCCAAGCATTTCAGCCGCATTGATACGGACTTTTGGATTATCCTTGTTGATAGCCATTGCAAATAAAGCACCCGGATCGTCATATCGCATCAAAGCTTTTACTGCTGTTTTTGCCACTTCCGGATCTTTTGAGCCCATCGCATGAATAAGCGGCATAATCGTGCTTGATTCCTTAAGTTCACCTAATACTCCGGCAGCCTCACATCTATTGCCATTCCATTGTTTTTCATCAGTTAATACATCGATCAAAAGTTTTGCAATTCTATCATCTTTCATTTTCCCCAGCGCACGTGCAGCCTTGTATCCACATTTATAATGAAGTACCTTTGCCAGCGCCTCAACAGCACGTGTATCGCCTATGTTGCCCAAAGCGTCTGCCGCAGCTTCTATAATATTTATATCTTTTGAATCTAATGCATTCATCAACGGCCCGACAGCACGTGCATCTTTCAACTCTCCCAGCCCCAAAGCCGCCTCTTTTCTGCTGTTACTGTTATTATTTTCAAGAGCATAAATAAGAGGCTCAAAAGCGCGTATATCTCCCGATCTACCTAATTTCAAAAACAACTCAGAAGAAGTGTCCGCTATTTTTTCATATAACGGATCTCCCAGTTGTCTTAATGCTTCTATTGCGGCTTTTTGCACTCTCCAATCACTATCCCCAAGTGTTTTGATTAGGAGAGGTATCGCCTGTAAATCTCCTAATCGACCCAAAGCCTCTGCCGCTGCTATCCTTTTTTCCGGTAATTGATTCTCAAGAAGTACTAATTGCTTTTCTACTTTAGAATTTTTAAACATACTCGATCCATTCCTTATATTTTTCTATAAATTTTTAACATCAGCAAAATATTTGAATAACAATTGTTTCAATATATCACAATCATATATATTATTCAATTTTTTTACTAGACAAAAATACACCGCCATATATTTATGGCGATGTATTCCAAACAAATATTTTATAGTTATTTTTTATATAAACAAGCAATCTTTAGCGCACACATACTGTTTATCCATACATCTGGCTACCGCTTCATAAGTGATCATGCCTTGATAGGTATTCAGGCCCAAAAGCAACGCCCCATTTTCAAGCAATGCTTTTTTAATGCCTTTTTGTGCCAATTGGAGCAGATAAGGAAGTGTCGCATTTGTGAGCGCATAAGTGGATGTCTTTGGAACAGCCCCAGGGATATTGGCTACGGAATAATGAATAACTCCATGTTTTTCGTAACAAGGATGATCATGCGTAGTAGCCCTGTCAATCGTTGCAATACTCCCTCCCTGATCAATCGCAACGTCCACGATGACTGAGCCTTTTTTCATGCTTTCCACCATTGCTTCACTCACTGTTTTAGGGGCTTTTGCGCCTGCAACAAGCACTGCACCAACCAATAAGTCCGTTTTTTTAACCATTTTTGCAACATTATATTCGTTATATACCAGTGTCGAAATTCTGCCGCCGAATATATCATCAAGATACATCAATCTATTTATATTAAGGTCCATGACCGTAACTCGCGCACCAAGTCCGACAGCCATTTTCGCCGCATTTGTGCCCACCACACCACCGCCAATAATAAGTACCTCTGCGGGGAGCACACCAGGTACGCCCCCAAGGAGGATTCCCGCTCCCCCATTGTATTTTTGCAGCATAGTCGCTCCTATTTGAATAGACATACGTCCCGCGATTTCACTCATCGGAGACAGCAACGGCAGTGCACCGTTGTCCAACTGCACAGTTTCATAGGCGATTCCCGTTATTTTCTTTTCAAGAAGCATATTGGTGAGTGCGGGGTTAGGCGCAAGATGCAAATAAGTATATAAAGTCTGACCTTCTTTAAAAAGCTCATACTCACTTTCAATCGGTTCTTTCACTTTCATAATCAGATCTGCGCCGTCGAATACATCTACTGCTTTTTCACAAATGACAGCGCCAGCCGCCGCGTATTCTTCATCTGAAATGCCACTGCCTTCTCCGGCAGTTTTTTCTACGAGTACTTTATGATTCTGTGTCGCCAGCGCATGTACACCGGCGGGTGTGATGGCAACCCTGTTTTCATTATTTTTTATTTCTTTTGGAATTCCTATATTCATTATAACCCTCCTTGTGTTTACTTTGCTAAGTCTTCTAACGATATGGAATAATCGTTTTTTACTGTGGATAAGACAACAATCGTCCTTGTTTTTTGTACACCTTGCACGCTCTTAATGCGTTGAAGCAGTTCTTCAAGCGTATCAGTATTATCTGTAATAATTTTAAGTAAATAATCAAAATCACCAGCCAGATAATGGCATTCCAAAATATCAGCTTCCATATTTATTTTCTGAATAAACTGCTCTGTAAATCTCGGTCGTTCAAGACTGATAAACATGAAAGCCGTCAAAAATTTATTTAAGTGTTTGCAATCAACAATTGCCGTATATTGCTTAATAACACCCGATTGCTCCAGTTTTTTGAGTCTTTCACTGCATGCCGGAATCGATAAATTAATACTACTGCTGATTTCAGATGCAGTGATTCTTGCATTCTTTTGAAGGAGGCTTAAAATTTTTAAATCTATTTTATCCATATCAAAACCACTCCAGAAGTTTTTATAAATAAAGTCATAATACCATTTCGCATAAATATTGTAAATATATAATGATATATAACATAATATTTTAAGTATATATTACATTTTTTCTAAATATTTTTTAATTTTTTCTTGTTGTAATAGCAAATTGTTAAAGTTTTACTGTTCCGGCACGATCTTCCTTCCTTTTTTACTTAATACCATGAATTTTCTCATTACATAAACCCTTGTCATAAAATGAAACAAGGGTTTTTGCATATATTTTTCTTGAGTAATATAAAATTTTAAATTAAGTAAATGATCACACTCTTCTTCGCCACATGATCACAAATCTGTGGCATCTGTCTCATCTGCATTGATTGCTGCAGTATCCAGACTGATCTCCGGTTTTATCATCGGCTATCGTCACTATCGTGGTCGCACTCGTACTTAGCGTTGTGCCGACAGGATTGAAAAGAAAGACTTCCATATATCATAACGTATTTGTATAATAAGAATATAACATTCTTAATTATAGAAGAGAAGAGGGCCAAGATATGAATAAAATGGATTATAAAAAAGCCTTTAAAGAATTATATGCTCCTAAAACAACGCCATCCTTTATTGATATCGCCGCAATGAACTTTATACAAGTAGGCGGCAAAGGCGATCCAAATGAGTCGGGTGGCCAGTACGCTTATGCTTTGGAACTTTTATATGCCCTTACCTATACGATAAAAATGTCTCCCAAGAACGGCAATGCTCCAAAAGATTATTTTGAATATGTCGTTCCACCGCTTGAAGGGCTTTGGTGGCTGGATGGCAATGAAGATATCGATTTTAGCAATAAAAGCAATTTCTGTTGGATATCTATGATTCGCCAGCCCGAATTTGTTACTCATGACGTATTTAACGCTGCCGTAGAGACAGTAAAAAGCAAAAAGCCTGAGCTGGATACTTCTAAAGCAAGGTTTACTTCTTTTGCCGAAGGGCTTTGCGTGCAATGTATGCATATCGGTTCTTATGATAACGAACCTGCAACCATAACAAAAATGGAAAATTATGCGCAGGAAAAAGATTATTTATTTGATTTATCGTCCGGCAGGCACCATCATGAAATCTATTTAAGCGATCCGAGAAAAACCGAAGTCTCAAAAAGAAAAACTATTTTAAGATACCCTGTTAAAAAAATATAACTCTCTGATAGGAGATACATATGCTACATCTTGTTTATTGTGACGATAAATCAAAGGAACTCGAAAAAATAGTAGGTAAAACAAAAACGATGATCATTCGCGGCGCTGCTGGCCGCAAAATTCCACACAGCCGTGTTTTTGAAGGCGAACAGCTTTTCTTCATTGAAAAAGGCAGCGCTAAAATCACTGCAAAGGCAACGGTTATACACGTTGATAATTATGTAAAATTGACTGATAAAGAAATCATAAAAGTACTTTCTGTCAATCAGGACAAGCTTCATCTCACAGAGGCGCAAAAAACACGCTGGCATAAAAAATGCCTGTGTCTTGTGGAGTTTAGCAATATCGAAAAAATAACTCCTCTTGATTTTGAACGTCAACGCAATATGGATGACTGGCTGATTATAGAGAAGATTGAAGATGTTGTGAAGGGAAGCAGCATGCCATACAATTACGAAAATTCTAAATTTTAGGAGGAATCTATGTCCACAGATATAAACTATATTTATTATGTTTGCGATCAAATCAGTGATGCAGGAATGATCACGTATAAGAAAATGTTTGGTGAGTATATGGTATATATCAATGCAAAGCCGGTTTTGCTCATATGTGATAATACCGTATATGTCAAAATGCTCCCTATCATCGAGAAAGAAATGAACGATGCTGAAATCGGTATACCATATAAAGGTGCAAAACCGCATTATATCCTTGATATCGACAATCGCACATTCTCTTTGAAAATAGTAAAATTGCTGGAAGAAGTAACCCCTATACCAAAACCAAGCAAGAAAAAATGATGATGAAAATAGAAACCACCAGACTATTGCTCCGCCCTATTGTTTTGAGTGATGATGCTGATATTTTTGAATACTCCAAAAATATAAATGTAGGTCCTGATGCCGGCTGGAAACCGCATGAAAGCATTGAGGAGACACGCCGGATTATGAAAACCGTCTTTTTGAATAAGGAAGGTGTTTTCGGAATTATTTTAAAAAGCACAAATAAATTGATTGGCTCAGTCGGTCTGATCTGCGATCCCAAACGAGAAAATGATAAAGCACGTATGATTGGATATTCCCTGTCAGCAGATTATTGGAGGAATGGTTATATGAGCGAGGCCGTTTACGCAGTTATAAAATATGGCTTTCGTGATTTAAAACTGGATTTAATCAGTGCCTATTGTTATCCTCATAACTTCCGTTCCAAGAAAGTTTTAACTAAATTTGGATTTCAATATGAAGGCACTCTCTGCAAATGTGAAAAACTATATAACGATAAAGTATATGACAATGAATGCTATGTACTTTTGAAAAAATAAATACATTTTTATAAAAACCTCTTGCATCTCCCGTTAGGGGAGATTGTAGCATAACTTTAACGAAAGGAGAAAAGCCTATGTTTCGTATCGGTGAATTTTCCACAATGAGTAAAACAACAGTTAAAACACTCCGTTATTATGACGAAGTCAATCTATTGAAAACCGAATATACGGATCCGTTTACAAATCATCGCTTCTATACGACCAATCAACTGGTAAAGCTGCATCAAATTCAAGCACTTCGGCAAACAGGTCTGTCTATTGATGAAATCAAGCTCATATTATCCGGAAAAAATACGGTAGACGTGCTGCAAAAGCGCAGAGCGGAATTAATGTGCCGGCTTGCCGATATGCAAGACCAACTCCTTCGAATTGAATTTATCCTGCAAGGAAAAGAGGAGGAAGATTTTATGAACTATACTGCCACGATTAAGCATCTGCCTGCGTGTATTGTCTACAGCAAAAAAATGACTTTACCAAATTATGACGCCTATTTTGAAGTGATTCCGGCAATCGGAAAACAAGTTGCAAAAAAATATCCTGATCTGAAATGCACTGTTCCCGGATACTGCTTTACGATTTATTTGGATGGTGAATACAAAGAGAGAGACATCCACATTGAATTTTGCGAGGCTGTAAATGAAATGAAAGAGGATTTTGAAGATATTCATTTTAAAAAGATGGATTCCATCCCCGCCTTATCACTCATGCATAAAGGAGCTTATTCTAGTCTTTCAAAAGCATATGCATATGCTTTTGAATGGATCGAAGAAAACGGATATGTTGCTTCCGCGTCTCCCCGTGAAAGCTATATAGACGGTATTTGGAATAAGGAGAGCATGGATGACTGGCTCACAGAATTACAAATACCTGTTGTCAAAAATAAACATTAAATCTAATTAACTCAGACAATAATAACCTTGCTGCCTATAGGAAGCGAGGTTATTATATCCTATATTTCAAATACTTCAGGTTCATCAGCAAAAGAATATACAGTTGCAATAGCATCCGCAAGATAAAACACTTCAAAAATGCCATCATCGGCAGTATACATTCTTTTTAACGAAGGTACTTCATCGAGCATACGTTCTTTGATTTCTTTTCGCGTATCACGGACAACACTGCCGCATATTCGAATCCACTTTCCATCTTTAGCAGCCGATATCTCTATCTTCGGATTTTTTTGCATTTGTTTGTAACACTCTTTTGTATTATTTGTGCAAATATACGTTTTCCCTTCATATTCGATCACTGCTCCAAAAGGTCTCACCCGAGGCTGCTCACCGTCACTCGTCGCAAGAAAAAAAGTTTTGCAATCTTTTAAAAATTGAATACCTTTATTCATTTGGCTTCCCTTTCTTTTGGTGATTTATGATAAAATCTATGTATATGTTATCATATGTTATTCTCTTTTTAAATAATTAAAAATATATTTATATATTTCTAAAAACTAGCATGATATACCTATGTTGCATCTTAAAAAGAACCCCCAGAACACCATAAGGTATAAAGGGGGTTATGCTTATTCGTATGGAGAAAGCTATAAAAGACTACCTACCCAATTGGAGACTTCAGAACAATATGTATCAATATCGCCGTCAATTTTTAGTGGCTCCCCGACTACTGTTGCCTCGCAATCTTTAAGCTTATCCACAATGAGGTCTACAGCCTGACAAAAATTATCGGGAAACATACCGCTGTCTCCACACCCGAATACAGCCACCTCCTTGCCTTTTAAGTATTCTTTTGACATTGCTTCATAAAAAGGAAGAAAATCATCTTGTATTTCACCCTGTCCCCATGTTGATGATCCAAGAATAATTAGATCGTACGCCCCAGCCGATTCTGGGTCTATATTCGCCGCATCGAAAAGGCTGGCCTCAGTACCGGCCAAAGAGAGCGCTTCTTTCACCCATTTTGCAATTGTCTCTGTATTCCCTGTTGTTGATCCGTAAATAATAACCGGTTTATTCATATTCCATTTGCTCCTTTGATTTTATTTTTATACACGCAGCAGCATATCTTTAACATAGCTGCGCGCGTTTCTAAACTGATAATAAATTTTCTCGGATGCACGGGTATCGCCATACATACGCCATCCCATCGTTTTGCGGTAAGGAATTGCCTTGCCCATAAATCCATACACATCTTTTAAAGGATAGCCAAAAAACAGACCGCTTTCATGCGGGAATTGTGCGCCCCGTAGTTTTTCTACAAGAAGCCTCACATAAGTCTCCACACTGCCATCCTTTGGATAGCCCAGCTCAATTAAGCAGCGGCGGTTTTGCGCATTCATCAGCACAAAGCGAAGCTTTTCTTTATGATAAATAAAAAGCTGCTTTTTCTCGCCATTACATTTCACTACAACAAAAGCGACCGGACTGCTGCCCGTAAAGTTTGCATTGCATAACCTTAAACACTTCTTTGAAGAGATACTAATCAAGCATGCAGGTTTAACGCCAATGATTGTTGCACCTATTTGTTCTATAAAATTTGATGTTGTTTGATCATTTTGTTTTGTTTTTTTTAATTCATCTATTATCTGAGTGATCCAATCTTCCATCAGATTTACTCCTTCGTCTTCATTTTATTTTGCTTTGCAAGTTATTTATTATTTTGTATAATATTTATTTTTTTATGAGTTAGTCTATTCTAACCTGTACTTAAAAAAATATTTTTGCAATGAATTGGTTAGTTAAAACTAACCATAATCAGTTTACTATAATCTATACTCCGTGTCAACACATATTTAAATTATTCAAAGCATTTCGAATTTGTTCAGCCGACTTAAACGCAATGCTTTGATTCAATGTACTTGCCCCTTTTGAGCGCATATGATAAAATTTATATATATATGTCATCATATGCTAAATTTCTTGTTAATGACGTAAATTTATATTCATACCTTATCATGCTCCGACAACAAGACTGCAGCGAAAGCCGTCATATAAGGCAAATAGAAAGCATTTTGGAGAATCATTCATGAAATTATTTTTAGATGATACGGAGCCACTGCATACCTGCAGAGAATCTTCCTGCCAAAACTGCGATATAAGCGGTCATATCAATTGTCACTTCCAGCTAAAACAGCTTTTGCGGTTTTTATCTTTTGGCTTTGCACTTTTCATCCTTGGCGGAATCGGTATTTTCCGTTTTTCGGATTTTGTGCTGTTCATTTGGTTGTTATTTATACTTTCTTATTTTGGGTTCATTGAAATACGTGTAATGTGTTCGCATTGCCCGCATTACGCCGAAGCTGAACTGAAATCTTTAAAATGCTGGGCAAATTACGGTTCTCCGAAACTTTGGAAATATCGTCCGGGGCCCATGCTACAAAGCGAGAAAATTATTTTCTTTATCGGACTAATACTTATTTTTTTGGCTCCTGTTTTGTTTATGATATTATCAAAGCAATTCATACTGCTCGGTATTTATATTACTTTGGTAATCATTGCTGTATACCTGCTAAAAACTTTCTATTGTGCTAGATGTATGAACTTTGCGTGTCCACTCAACAGTATTGACAGCGATGTGCGGACAAAGTTTTTTCGCCATAATGATATACTCCTTAATGCCTGGCAAAAAGATAAACATAATTAGCACAAAACCGTAACAATAGACGCGGTATGACAAGAAGATATTATGCAGAGGTGTTTTATGAAAAACGATCAACGATTCATCTTGCAGAAATTTATGAAATTTTTAACCTTAAGATTTAACGACGCCAAAGGCAAATCATTCAAAATAACGATCATATATCTCATTTTCGGATGTGTGTGGATCATTTTTTCGGATTTGTTCGCACGCTTTATATTCACTGATCCTTCAAGCATTTTTGCAGCCAGTATTATCAAAGGATTATTTTATGTCTTAATCACCGCGATTCTCATCTATATTCTTACCTATACTGCCTTTAAAAAATTATTAAATACGCAGGAAGCTGTCGGCAAAGCCAATGAAGAGCTTTGTGAATCTACCGAACTCTATAAAAATCTGTATCAGGAACACAACAAAAAACAAGCATTGCTGCAATCTCTTATCAATTCCACTCCCGATTTGATATTTTATAAAAATACCGCTTCCGTATATCTTGGCTGTAACAAAGCCTTTGAAGAATTTGCGGGCAAAAAAGAAGCTGACATTATAGGCAAAACAGATATGGAACTTTTTGATGCAGATATAGCGAAGCTATTTAGAACGATGGACATTACAACGATATCACAAAACAGCCCCCAGATAAATGTAGAAATTATGCGGTATCCAAACGGACAGCAGGCCTATTTCGAAACACTCAAAAGCCCGTATTATGATTACGCAGGAAACATTATCGGTTTGATTGGGGTAGGCAGGAATATCACCGAGCGAAAAAAGAGGGAAGAAGAAATCATCTATTTAAATCATCATGATTTATTGACGGGATTATATAACCGCGCGTATCTGCAAAAGGAAATATTGCGTTTAGACAACGAAGAGCATCTGCCTTTATCTGTTATCATCGGAGATATCAACGGACTCAAGCTCATCAACGACTCTTTTGGCCACGCGGAAGGTGACAGACTCATTGTGGAGATCTCGAACATATTAAAGCATTGCTGCGGTCATCTGGGCATCATAGCCCGAACCGGCGGAGACGAATTCACCATTTTGCTGCCCAGAGCAGATAGTGCCGCTACGCAGAAAATAATAGAAAAAATCAAAAAGGACTGTGAAGCAAAGGCACAGGAAATCGACACGGATATTCATTTCACAAATATTTCTTTGGGATATGCCACAAAATCACGCCCAGAAGAATCATTGGAAAAAACCATTCAGATCGCGGAAGATTTTATGTATAAACAAAAACTATTTGAATATAAAAGCCTGCACAGCTCCATTCTTTCTTCTATAAAGCGTACAATGGCCGAAAAAAGTCATGAAACGGAAGAGCACGCCGAACGGCTCAGGCAGCTTTCCAGAAAACTCGGTCAAGCACTTTCTCTCACGGAAGAAGAACTCGTTGCGCTTGAACTGCTTTCAACGCTGCATGATATCGGCAAAATAAGTATAGATTCGAATATACTCGAAAAAAAAGACCGTCTCACTGAAGAAGACTGGAGAGAAATCAAAAAGCACCCCGAAGTCGGCTATCGCATCACCCAAGCCTCCCCCGATCTGATTCATATATCGGAATATATCCTCAGCCACCATGAACATTGGGACGGCAGCGGCTATCCACAGGGATTAGAGGAAGAGGATATTCCTCTCCTCTCGCGTATTTTAGCGATCGTGGATGCATTTGATGCGATGTCGCAAGATCGTGCCTATCGCAAAGCACTCACAAAGAAACAAGCCATTAAGGAGCTTTTAAATTGTGCGGGCACGCAGTTTGATCCTGAAATCGTAAGAGTTTTTGTTGAAAAAGTTTTAATTTAATATAAAATAGAATTAATAATTGAATGAAAAATATTATTTTATACTTACAGGCTATATTGAAGCTATCTTAACGAAGCTAGTAATTAAATTGTATATATAATGTCAAAATCACCATATTAATCACATATTTATATCAAGGAGCAAATTTTGAAAACCAAGACAAAAATAGCTTTATTTGTTATACCTTCCATACTTATTTTTATTCTTCTTATTAATCTATTATATGGCGCTTTTATCAGAAATTTTATTCTCCAGCAAGAAGATTCACAACTCGGTTCCACAAAATCTACTGTTGCATCCTACATGAATGAAAAAGAAAATAAATATACGGGCACCGTCAACGATTGGGCACATTGGGACGATACCTATTATTTTTTACAAGGTAAAAACGACAAATATATTCAAGATAACTTGATGTCTTCCACCTTTGAAAATCTTGATATTAACTTTGTGATCTACACCGATAATAAAGACTCTGTGCTGTATCGTCGATTTTATGATTTTTACGAAAGTAAGATTGCTTCTTTTCCTGAAAATTTTTTTGATGGCTTTGATGATATTATCTCTTTTTCAAATTTGTCAGAAAACACTTTCGGTATTTTCCAAATTGCAGGCATGTATTATTTTATTGCCGCAACAGATGTGACCAATTCTCTGGAAACACAACCCAAAAACGGTCGGATGTATATCGGAAGACAAATCGACACCGAGATGATTTCGGCTTTGGGAAGCATTACCGACAGCAACATTCTCTCAATAGCCCCCGTCAATTTAAGCGGCGATACCAGTACGCAAAGTAATGAATTATCTCTTCTGAACGTGAATCGAAATGACGATATTCTAACCTTTGATATCCTCTATCCGAACGAGTATGATTTAGCTTACTCTGTTCAAATCACTTTTGAAGCACCCAGAACATTCTACACACAAAGCATCAAAGAAGCCTATGTGTTTATCATTCACAGCACATTCGGGCTCATATTGATATGCTTTATATTATTCTACGTTCTAAGCAAATATCTGACAAAACCGTTTAGTCAATTGATTCATGACGTCAAAAAAATCAACACTTCCGAAGAAAACTTAGCCAAACTGCCGGAAAGCGGCAAAGACGAATTTACCTATCTGCGCAAATCGATCAATCATCTGCTCTGCGTTATCGAAAAAGACAGGGAATCTCTCTTAAACAGCAGAGAAAAACTGCAAGCCACATTGCTCTCGGTCGGGGACGGAGTCATTACCGTAGGTATCGACCAGAAAATTGAATTTATGAATCCTGTCGCGGAAAAATTGACGGGCTGGAGACTAAATGATGCCATCCATATGCCGATAGAGATCATTTTTAATATTATCAACGAGTACACAAGAACACAAGTGAAAAGCCCGGTTGAAGAAGCATTTGAAAAAAATGAGATCGTGGAACTCAAAAATCATACTTTGCTTGTATCCAAAGACGGCACCGAACGCTCCATTGAAGACACCGCCGCTCCCATCACAGATAAAAACGGAGAAATCATCGGCTGCGTGCTTGTGTTTAGGGATTTCAGCGAGCACAAAGCAAAGCAAAGAAAGATCGAGTATCTCAGCTACCATGACCAACTGACCGATCTCTATAACCGCAGATTTTTTGATGAAGAATTAAAGCGTCTGGATGTAAAAAGAAATCTGCCTATCTCGTTCATTTATGCCGATATCGATGGATTAAAAATCATCAATGACGCATTCGGGCATCAAAAAGGAGACAGACTCATTCAAAAAATCGCCTCTATATTTAAAGCCGAATGCCGTTCCGACGATATCATAGCGCGAACAGGCGGGGATGAATTTATTATCCTGCTTCCCGCCACAGATGCACAGGCTGTTAAAAAACTGGTTGAACGATTGGAAAAAAGAATCAACCAGATAAAATTTATGAATATCCATATCACAGTTTCCTTTGGCTGGGAAACAAAAGCGGAAGCTGAGCAGTCAACGAAAATGCTGTTAAAATCCGCCGAAGACCTTATGTACAGAGCCAAAATACTAAACAGCACAGGCCAGAAAAACGAGATCGTAAAGACGATCATAAGAACACTGAATATAAAATGCCCGAGGGAAGAAGCGCATTCCCTGCGCGTAGGCGAACTGTGCGAAAGCATCGGAAAAGTTTACGGTCTTGACAAACATAAGATCGATGAACTGCGCATTGCGGGAGAACTGCACGATATAGGTAAAATCACAATTGATACGGTCGTTTTGAACAAAACGAAAAAATTATCGGAATCAGAATGGGCACAGATAAAACAGCATCCCGAAACAGGATATCGCATTCTAAGCGCCACAAACGAATTTAACAACATTTCCGAATATGTGCTCGCCCATCATGAGAGATGGGACGGCAGCGGATATCCCAAAGGGCTGAGGGGCGAAGACATCAACTGGAACGCACGCGTCATCGCCGTTGCCGATGCGTATGACGCCATGACGGCCGAGCGGCCCTATCGCGGTAAGGCGCTGACAAAAGAAGAGGCGATCCGGGAGCTTTTAAAAAGCGCGGGCACACAGCTCGATCCCGAGATCGTGAAAGTATTTATTGAGAAGGTGCTCAATGAAGATCAAGATAAGCCATAGAAATTCTTTTTATCTCTGCGGATACATGACTGAGACCTGTCTTGAGAGCTGCAAGGAAGATTTTGATGCGCTTTGGCGCACATATGAATCCAAAAAAGAAAACTTATTTCAGCTCTTCGGCCGCAAAAAAGATTTTTACGGGTTGATGTGGTACACACAACTTCACCGTTACTGCTATTTAATCGGCATTGAAGTCAATGACGACAAAAAAACGCCCAAAGGCGCTGTCTGCAGGCATGTGCCAAGCAGTCTTTATGCCGTTGCCGCCATCCCCGCGGGCACACCCGCGACAGATGCATGGACGGAGTTTTTTGAGGTTGCCCTGCCGTCATTGGGATACCGTCCCGACGCAGAGCATGGGCTTTATTTCGAGTATTATCCGAGTGGTGAAAATGGTGATTATGAGTTGTGGACACCGGTAATATTAAGTATACTTACACAATTTTAAACGATTAAATATACATCTTGATTTTTATATTAGCATTATTTATAATATATTGTAATATATAGTATTTAAAAATAAAACGAGGAATGATATGCTGTCTGTTTCAATCAATACCTTTATAAAAGATTATTCGAAAGCAATATCAGAAGGTTATGCTGCAGTTTTTGCAGGTGCTGGTCTTTCTCAATCATCTGGTTATCTTAACTGGAAAGAATTAATTAGTCCATTAGCACAACGGGTTGGACTTGATATCCAAAAAGAACATGATCTAATTTCTATCGCTCAATATTTTTTTAATGAAGAAGGTAATCGAAATAATATTAATCAGCTTATTTTAAATTCCTTTAATATGGCAACTTCTGAAAATGCCAATTTAGATATGTTAACACGCTTACCCATTTCTACATATTGGACTACTAATTATGATGAGTTAATCGAAGATGGATTAAGAAAAAACTTTAGAAAACCTGATATAAAGGTAACGCAAAAAAATTTAGCTACTAACCTCCATGATAGAGATGCCGTTGTGTATAAGATGCATGGTGATGTTAGAAATCCAGATGATGCTATTTTAATTAAAGATGATTATGAAACTTATGCTCAAAAACACCCATTATTTACCACTGCATTGCAGGGCGATTTAATTTCAAAAACTTTTTTATTTATTGGATTTAGTTTCGAAGATCCCAATCTAGACTATATATTAAGTAGAATACGTGTATTGCTAGGAGAAGATGTCCGAAATCATTATTGTTTCCTCGAAGAAATAAAAAATAATGGGGATGAAGTAGAATATGCATATAATAAAACAAAACAAGAATTAAGGATTAAAGATTTAAAAAGATATGGTATTCAGACTGTGTTACTAGATGATTACAGCCAAATTACGGTAATACTAGAAAACATCGAAAAAAATTATAAACTCAATAATATTTTTGTTTCAGGTAGTATATCAAAATATGATAATGTTTGGACTAAAGAAAAAGTAAACTATTTTACTTATAATCTTTCAAAAGCTCTAGTTAGTTGCGATTTTAAAATCATTTCTGGAGTTGGCTCAAAAATAGGCGATAATATTATTAATGGTGCGCTTGATGAAATCATAAATAATAAATATAGGCATATTGACGAACATTTATGTTTGCGTCCATTCCCTCAATTTGCATCAAATGTCAATGATGATTTAACAAAATTATGGAATAATTATAGAGTCAATATGATTACAGAATCAGGTATAGTTATTTTTATTTTTGGTAATAAAAATATAGATGGCAAATGCGTTGATGCTGATGGTGTAATTAAGGAATTTGGAATTGCAAAAATTTATAATAAGTATATTATTCCTGTAGGTTCTACTGGATATGCATCTGAATATATATATTCGCAAGTTAAAAAAAATATTAAATCATCTTATCCTTATTTGGAGCCTTATATAGAAAAGCTAGGAATAGAACAAGACTCCGATAATCTTATATCATTGTTAATAGATATTGTAACAGAACTAAGGAAAAATATTATTTTAATATAAAATTTATAATACATTATAATAATCGAAAGGAGTTAAGCTATGGCACACAAAACTTTTATATCATATAAATATAGTGAAGCACGTAATCTAAGAAATGATATCATCAATGCGCTCGGAAATAACGCAACATATTATCAAGGCGAAACAAGTGACTCGCCCGATTTAACAGATACCTCAACTGAAAATATTAAAAGAGTGCTTACTGATATGATGTATAATACATCAGTTACAATTGTAGTTCTTTCGCCTCATATGAAAGAAAGTAAATGGATTGATTGGGAGGTCGAATATAGTCTCAAAGAAACTTCAAGAAAAGGGCGTACTTCTCTTACGAATGGCGTTGTAGGTGTAGTCATGAAATATAATGGAGGTTATGACTGGTTAATCACCCAGGGTACTAATTGCCATGGCTATGCTACTCTTACATATAAAGACGAAAAATTGTTTCCTATTATTTACAAAAATCATCATAATTCAGTTCCTCCACAATGGCATTGTAATAAATGTAAAACTTATTATTATGACAATGGCTCGTATATTTCATTTATAGAAGAAGAAAAATTTTTATATGATCCTCAAAAATATATTGAAAATGCGTATGAAAAAAGTGAAAACACTCAAGCATATGATTTAACAAAACAACGTTAAGGAAATATGAATTTTTACCATATAAAAGATAATAACAGCCCCTCAAGTCTGTTATTATCTTTTATATCTACTCCCTCACACTATATTCAAACCCAATCTCTATGCTCTTATCTATCATCGCAAGTACCGGACAAAACTTGCTCTGTGATAGCGCTACCGCTTTTTCAAGGTCGGCCTGTGTGCCGTTTGGGCTTTTGAGACTGATCGCGAGATTTATTTTCTCAAAACAAGTGGGATGTTCCTGCCTTCTCTGCCCCGTCGCTTTGATTTCAAGGTCTTCTACTTTTATTTCCATTCTTCCGAGCAGCAAAGTAATGGAGCCGCCAAGGCAGGTAGAAAGCGATATCAAAAACAACTGCAGCGGCATATAGCCCTCATAGTTTCCAAACGGAGGCACATAATCTGTAATGATCGGCGGATGGCTTTCCGCTCTTGCCTCAAACTTCATTTTTCCGTTCAACAGCTTTACGTTCGTCTCTAAATGAATGCTCATTTTTTATGCCTTCCGATCCTAAAATATTTACTTCTTATAACAAATTATAATCTAAAAATGAAAAGAATGACACTATTAATTTTTCTTGGCTGCTCCTGTTATGCTTTTTAAAAACCCGAACTTTTAATTCATCTAATAGAATCTTTTGTTTTAATATGTTATAATCATTTATTATGGAGGTGTTTTATGGCTATCAGTTATAAGAAACTTTGGATATTGTTGATCGAAAAAGGATTAAAAAAAACAGACTTAAAAGAATTATGCCAAATCGGACCCGCCACCCTTGCCAAATTAAGCAAGAATGAAACAGTTTCATTGGATGTGCTGCAAAAAATCTGCAAAGCCTTAGAATGTAATATTGGTGATATTATCGACTATATTCCTGATAAGGATTGATAACATGGGTATTTATTATTATAAGCTTTTTGATCTGCTGAATCGCAGAGGAATGAAAAAAGGTGATCTTATGACTCTCACGGGAATATCCAATGCCACTATGGCAAAACTCACAAATAACAAAGTGGTGCAGACCGATATTATAAACCGCATTTGCACTGCTCTGCAATGTCAGCCGGGTGATATTATGGAGTGGATTGCAGATTTAAAGCCCGAAGAATAATCCCTCTCTGCAAAGCACACTTCCCAAAGGGCTTCATCCTATTCCTAAATCCTGTTTTTCACAGGTTTTCGTATATCTATTAAATGTTTTACATCATCAAGTATCTCCCTGCTTGTGACATGGATCATCAGCCATCTGCCGCCCGCCGAAAACGGTGTCTTGCGATATAAAGAACGGATATATTCCGTGCTCATATGCATATACTCTTCCGCCTTCGCCTGCTCTTTATGGCCGATAACAACAAGCGCGATAAAGTACCCATCCATGGGATACAGCGTGCAAAGCGATTTGCCTGATTTTTGATATTTCACATTCCATCCTCTTTGCGCCACACATTTGCTGTAGGTATATATTGGCTGTGTGTTATAAGCTTTTTGCAAATATTCATTTATTTCATGCCAAAGCACACTGCCTGTAAAGCCGCTTATTTCTTCTTCCGTCGGTTTATGATCTTGTGTGAATCGTTCACTCCACGCACTCATAGGAGCCTCCTTTATACCTATTCGTTCATAACAGTATACTAAAAAATACGATGTTTTTCTGAGATACTTGTTATTGCTCCCCCGCTCTTCTTTTCCATAGAATATATACGGCGCAAATGATAGAGGCACTGTTGAGTACCAGCACCACATAGTCAAAAAAGCCCGTCTGATCTGTAAATGTGAGAAGGAGATTTACCGCAAGAAACACGAGCGTGAGAAGCTTTATCCAGAATGCTTTATCAAAAAAGAGAGGGAGAAGTATGAACAGCATTCCATTTAACGCCATTAAAAGCATCACCACTCCATTCATCGACGCATCTGATTGCATCTGCTTTACAATGCCGTAAATCACAAACCCAAACCAAAGCACTCCCTGGGCGCTCATCAGTATCTTAAATGTTTTGCCTGCTTTCTGCATATTGCCCGTCTCCTTTTATTTGAAAAGCGCGATAAAATGCGGCAGGAAAATAACCATGCCCACCGCTGCTGCAAAAACAGAAAAAACGAGTACGGCCCCCGCGGCAATGTCTTTTGCTTTTTTTGCCAGGGGATTCATTTCTTTTGTAGATAAATTCACCGCGTTCTCAATGGCCGTGTTCATCATTTCGAAAGCCAATACTCCGCCGCAGCAAAACAGGGCGGCTACCCATTCCACTTTTGATATTTGAAACAGAAACCCTAGCACAACCACGAGCGCAAAACAACCGATCATAATACAGAAATTTTTTCCCATGCTCATAATGCCTTCAAAGGCATGACGAAAAGACTTGAGCCGCATATGATAACCTCCTCGTTTAAGTATATGCCATTTCCGTTTTTATTTTCTGAAGAATCTCGTCACATTTTTCCCTCGAATAATAAACTCCCGACTTGATAACTCCGGCATGATTTGATACCGCACACAAATCTTCAAGAGGATTTGATCGGCTTAAAATAAGATCCGCTTTTTTGCCGGGCTCTATAGTCCCCAGCTCTTTGTCTTTATACAAACATTTTGCGGCATCAATCGTGGCTGATTTCAGTACTTCAAAATTACTCATACCCGCCTGCGATAAAAGCTGCATTTCCTTATGCCCCGAAAACCCTGCCACTACATAAGGAACGGATTTATCTGTTCCCATTAAGATACCTGCGCCTTCTCTTTTTAAACAACCGATTATATGAAATAATTGTTCCATATATTCATGCGGGCCGACGTTTCCGGCTTTTGTAAACACTTTATCGGATTCCCGTACTAAAACTCTCATGGCTTTTTTGTTCTTTAAAGAAATATAGTCCATTTGCTCTTCATCTTCAAATTCCGCTTGCCGGTCTATGTTCGCCAGTCGTTCATTTGCAATCAATGTTGGGCAGTTCCAAACATTGCCTGAAGCAGCAAAACCTGCCATTTTTAAAATTTGTTCATTGCCTAAATTTTTTTCGGGATAATATGGATTCATAAATCCATATAAATGTTCCATTGAATGTATCTTTAGTTTAATCGCGTGTTCTAAGTCTACGGCATCGGGCACATGTCCCACAACAGGAAGGGCATATTTTTTTGATATTTCCATGATATCATCAAAATTCTCTAAAGACAATTTGGAATAAATTTTGAGAAAATCATACCCTTTTTTTGCCTGGCTTTTAATAATTTTTTCTATCTGCTTTGTATCTTTTAAAGCATGAAGATACATAAACTTAGGAAAAAACGGGTTTTCTCCGTCCAACAAAGGCCCGGCAGTGTAAATATTCGGTCCTTCTGCCAACCCATCTTCAATATCTTTTTTTAGTTTCAAGTGATCGAATACACGTGTTCCAAAAAAATAATGTCCTAATTTGAATCTTTCATATCCCCACATATTCCTTATAGTCGTGATACCATTAACTAAATAAAGCAACAAATCGTTTGGATTATCTCCTAAATGTACGTGCATATTGATAAGGCCGGGCATAACATATTGTCCGCTTCCATCAATGATAGTGCAAAAAGCAGCGGGCATCGGTAAATCTTTTCCGATTGCCTCGATCACACCTTCACGTATGACCACCGACTGATTTTCATCAATCTTTTTATTTTTCATGGATAAAATATGAATATTTTTGATAAAGATCATGGATTTTTCCCCTTTATTATTATTCTTCATTTTTCCCTGCCAGTGCACCAACTGCTTCCTCAATGCTCTTTTTAAAAAATATATGCCTGCCGTTATTGCATTCATAAATAAAATCCTGCAGGCTTTTGCTCGTATACTGTGAAAAATCCCCCACAACAGCAATTTTCATATTGTAGTTCACAAACTTTTGCAGCACTTCCCCCGCAAAACGTGTTTTTAAGTTAAAAAACTCTTCACTCAGGCTTTCTTTACAGATTATGACCGCATCGCCATTGCTGTAATATCTTGCCGTTGCCATGAGATCCAGCACATCCTGCACATCCTTTATCTTTATATCTTTATCATCAAAAACGGCCATTTGTTTATTGTTTTTTGTTATTATATTCATTAAAATCTTTCTTCTCTCAATACCTGATTATAGTATGCACGTATCTTATCTCTTCCTTCATCTAATTTAAAAACCTTTGTATTCACTGTTCATTGCTCCTCTTCAAGATGATCTGTAAGCGCTTCTACGAACTGCAATATTGCTGTTATAAATAAAATATTGCCCCACAGCGTAACACGCACTTTTCCTTCTGTTTCTATAAACTGGGTATACATCGTTGAGTTTCCGTATTCCAAAGGTTTCACATTGAGCACCGCCGAGAGCGTATTCATGATTCGCATTGCCTCATCTCTGTTTGTAATATTGATATCTGCCACGCAGGATACTTTTACTTTTTGATCTGCGGGTATCTGCGCATTTTCAGATGTTTTATTCTTTGCATTTTCCGCAAATGCACTCAAGTCGTGACCGCTGACGCGCCAGCTTTTACCGATCTTGCTTGCGCTTATTTTCCCTTCCCTTATATATCGCTGAACGGTTTTTGGATGGATATCCAAAAGCCTGGAAATCTGCTCTACCGTATAATACTGTTTCGCCATTTTTTCTCCTTATTATTTCCTTTTTAGGAATTATAAGTAATAACAAGTAATATGTCAAGACTTTTATAAGAATAAAATAAGAACCGATTGAATAATCGGTTCTTATTTTATGAGTATGATCGATGACTATGATTCTTTATCTTGAATGTAGTTTTTAAGTGCTTCTTTGATTTTTTCCGCATTACCACTGTTTTCTTCTATGATATCGCATACCTTATCGTATCCCAAATCAACCGTATACGCAGTTGCAAACGCATAGGATTCATCGAGCAGTTGCCGACATCGCTCTTCATTGGCTTCAATTAAATCCACACATTTGATTCTGAAAATCTCTACCGTTTTATCGAGCAGTGACAGGCTTTCAAGCAGGCTGTCTGCAATCAACGGCAAAAATGCGTTGAGTTCAAATTCCCCATTGGAAGCCGCCATCGTAATAGCAGAGTCATTGGCCATGACTTTCAGCGCCACCTGCACCACCATCTCGGGGATCACGGGGTTTACCTTACCAGGCATAATGGTGCTGCCGATCTGCATAGGTGCGAGTTTTATTTCCGCCAGCCCGCCGTGCGGACCCGAATTCATGAGCCGCAGGTCATTGGCTATTTTCATCAAATTCACCGCAAGTGCTTTTAAAAGCCCTGATACTTCCACAAAAACATCATTGTTTTGCGTGATATCCATTGGGTATTCCGCAACCGCAAGCCCGATACTTGTTATCCGGCGAAGCTGCTCGATGACTTCAAAGCGATATTTTCGCTCCGCATTATTGGCAAGGCCCACCGCTGTGCCGCCTATATTTACCTGCCTGAGGCGCTCTTCTACTTTGTAGAGCCTCCAGCGATCGCGTGCGATGGCCTGGGCGAAAGAACCAAATTCTGAGCCAAGCGTGATCGGAACGGCATCCATCAATTCGGTGCGCCCGAGCTTCTTGATATCGTCAAACTCGTTTTCTTTGATTTGCAGTGACTGCTGTAATTTCGCGCAACCTTCGCTTAGAGAGCGAAGCAGTTCAATAGCTGCAATGCGCAGCGCCGTGGGATATACGTCATTTGTAGACTGCCCTCTATTGACATCATCGAGCGGGTGAACAATATCATATTCTCCGCTTCTTTTACCGAGCTTTTTTAAAGCGAGATTAGCGATAACCTCATTGACATTCATATTCGTAGACGTCCCCGCTCCGCCCTGAAGCGCATCAACGATAAAGGCTTCATCAGCTTTTCCCGACAGGATAGTATCGCAGGCATCCGTAATCGCGTCGAATTTTTCTTGTTTGATGCCTAGTTTTGTATAAGTAAGTGCCGCTGCTTTTTTTATTTTTACAATTGAATATATAAGCTGCAAATTCGTTTTTTTGTATCTGAGCGAAAAATTTTCTTTTGCTCTTGCACTCTGCAGCCCGTATAATATATCATCCTCAAGCGAGATTTCCCCGAGTCTGTCTTTTTCGGTGCGCATTTAATTATCCTCTATCTCCATTAAAATATGCGGAAAAGCCTCCAGGCTTCTCTTTAGTATTCCCTGCATATACGCAATGATGATACCATAATTTGTAATCGGAACATTTTGATCCATAGCACATTTCTGACGGTATTTCATCTCCCTCTCCGTGAGCATGCAGCCTCCGCAATGAATAATTAACTGATACTTGCCCAGTTCATCCGGAAACTCGGTTCCGGATGAAAATTCAAAATTAAATTGCTTTGATGTATAATTCTTGATCCATCTCGGCAATTTCACACGGCCTATATCGTCACATTGACGATGATGGGTGCAGCCTTCCGAAATAAGGATGGTGTCATGCTCATGAAGTTTATCCAGCGCGGCCGCTCCCTTGACGGCTTGTTCCAAAAATCCTTTATATCTCGCAAAAAGAATCGAAAAAGAAGTGAGTAATATATCTTTCGGTGTGTCCGCCGACACCTTCGCAAAAACCTGACTGTCGGTGATCACGATTTTCGGCTTTTTGCCCAGGTTTTCAAGTGTCTCTTTCAGCTCATATTCTTTTACAACCACTGCCGTGGCATCCGCTTCCAGGATATCGCGGATCGTTTGCTGTTGCGGCAAAATGAGTCTGCCTTTCGGTGCCGCTTTATCAATAGGGATTACCAGTACAACAAAATCGGAAGGCTTGATAATATCAGCAACGATTTTCAGTTTTACATCGTCTGTGGGCGCCAACAGGGCAATTTTTTCTTTTAATTGTTCAATATTTATTTTGTCTTTTGCGCTGACATAGATTTCATTAGCCTCCGCCTGCTTTACCTCATCAAGCAAATCGGATTTATTATGCACAATCATATAATTGATGTTCTTTTGCTTAAACAGCGCTATCAATTCTTCGTCCGCCTGCGTTTTGCCGACCGATGCATCAATAACAAGCACCGCCACATCCGTTTTATTGAGTACCTGCTTTGTTTTTCTTATCCTGAGTTCTCCGAGCGCTCCCTCATCATCGCTTCCGGGTGTATCTATGATCATCACAGGCCCCATAGGAAGCAGCTCCATAGATTTGTAAACCGGATCTGTAGTCGTGCCCTTCACATCGGATACCACTGCCAGATCCTGACCTGTTACCGCATTGACCACGCTTGATTTTCCCGCATTTCTTCTGCCGAAGAATCCGATATGTATGCGGTTGGCCGAAGGCGTTTCATTTAAACCCATTGTTCTCCCTCCTAAAATCTGAAATCTCTTTGGCCGCTTTCGATATCTTTCAAATGTTCTACGGCGGCTTTCTTTCTCTTTTCATTTGGTATATTTTCAACTTCCGCTTGAATCAGGTCTTCGCCTACTTGCTTTGTTTTCGGCGCTGCGTAATCCTGCAGATATTCTTTTAATGTCATAAGCGCGTTGGGGTGGCAGAAGTTTTGTATCTGTCCGCTTTTGCAGAAGCTCATAAATCTGTCTCCTGTCCTGCCTTCCCGGTAACAAGCCGTACAAAAACTCGGTATATAGCCAAGCTCCATAAGCCATGAAATGACTTCATCCAGCGTTCTCTTGTCACTGACATCAAATTGCTCAGACATTTCGTCTTCGGGTTCCGGCTCACAGTAACCGCCCACACTGGTTCTGGATGCTCCGCTGATTTGCGATATGCCAAGTCCCAGCACTTTTTCACGGCAGGCTTTGCTTTCTCTTGTTGAGATGATCATTCCGGTATAGGGTACCGCAACGCGAATGCAAGCCACTATTTTTGCGAAAACATCATCATCGATGCCATTGTCAAAGACATTCGGATCAATATCATCCGCATGTTTTATTCTCGGTACGCTAATAGTATGCGGACCTACTCCATGCGCGGCTTCCAAATGCTCAGCATGCATGAGAAGCGCCGCAAATTCATAACGATAAAGCTCGAGCCCAAATAGCACTCCCAGCCCCACATCGTCAATGCCGCCTTCCATCGCTCTGTCCATCGCTTCTGTGTGATAAGCATAATTGTGTTTAGGACCTGTGGGATGCAACTTTTCATAGCTTTCTTTGTGATAGGTTTCCTGAAAAAGAATATATGTGCCGATACCGGCGTCTTTTAATTTTCTGTAATTTTCTACAGTTGTTGCCGCAATATTAACATTCACGCGCCTGATGGCGCCGTTTTTATGCTTAATACTGTAAATCGTATCGATACATTCCAAAATATATTCGATAGGATTATTGACGGGGTCTTCTCCCGCTTCGATTGCAAGCCGCTTATGCCCCATATCTTGCAGCGCGGTGACTTCCCTGACAATATCCTCTTGAGAAAGTTTTTTTCGCGTGATGTGTTTATTTGTTGAATGATACGGACAGTAAACGCATCCGTTCACACAATAATTGGATAAATACAGCGGCGCAAACATAACGATGCGGTTGCCGTAGAAATCTTTTTTGATTTGGTTGGCCAGTGCGAATATCTCCTGATTCTTCTCTTCGATGTCACAATCCAAGAGCACAGCGGCTTCTCTGTGAGAGAGTCCTTTTCGCAGCTTTGCCTTCTCAATAATACTGTCGATTAAATTTGCGTTGTGTTTGTTTGCCTCGGCATATTCCAGTGTGTCGAGGACTTCTTCATGGCCGATAAATTCTTCAGCTTTCATTGATTTTGGGTTATACATAAATAGTTCCTTTCTTTTGGGTTAGATCACTCTGCCCCATTAGTTGAATTCGTTATTTTAATATATGTTTATGGTCGCCTCTGTCGACCACGACACTATATCCTATGTTCTCCATCTGTTTTTCCAGATTTAAGTATCCTTCAGCCGCTTCGTCTCCCGTGCAGATTTTGTCATTATAAAGCATATATTTTTTTCTTACATCCAGTGGAGATAAATTTGGCATCACTACATTTGCTCCGGCCAAAATGCCGTCTTGTCGTCCGTTGGCATCAATGGTTCCAAGCGCGGTCGTGGACGGAAGCAGCACAGCGGGCAGCATCAGGCGAATGATGGCCAGCAATTTTAATGTTCGCTTGCACGTGCCTGCACTTTTTTGTGCAAAAGGCGTCTGGCTGTGTGGTATAAAAGGGCCTATGCCCACCATGTGCGGTTCAAATTCTCTCATAAAATACAGATCATTGATGATATGCTCGTTTGTTTGATAAGGGGAGCCCACCATAAACCCGCATCCCACCTGATAGCCGATCTCTTTTAAATGAAACAGGCACTCCATGCGTCTGCTCAATAACAATTTAGATGGATGCAGCTTATGGTAATGTTCAAAATTTGCAGTCTCATGACGAAGCAGGTATCTGTCTGCTCCGGCATCGAAAAACATTTTATAGCTGTCATAGCTCCTCTCTCCGATAGAAAGTGTAACGGCGCAATCCGGATAATTTTTCTTGATTAACGAAATGATTGCAACCATTTTCTCATCTGTAAAGTATTTATCTTCCCCGCCCTGCAGCACAAATGTGCGAAACCCCAGCTCATAGCCGATACGGCAGCAGTCAATAATTTGCTTGCTGCTTAGCCTGTATCTTTGCGCATAGATATTACTTTTGCGGATTCCGCAGTAAAAGCAGTCATTTCGGCAGTAATTTGTAAATTCGATGAGCCCGCGTATATAAATCTTATTGCCATACACGCTATCTCTTACTGCACGCGCCTGTTGAAAAAGATACTCTTCTTCCTCATGGCATTCACATTCAAGCAGCGTAATGAATTCTTCTCTTGTCAACAATCTTTGTTGCTCTAATTTATCGATTAATTGTTTTGCTTTATTGATCATGTATCGTATAAGTATTAGAATATGCAGTTTTTGCACTGATGCCCGATAGTTTGCCTATTTTACCCGACACCGCACTAATAATATCCTGCGGAGCATCGAGCACAATACTGATAATATTCACCTTTCTCTGGCGATAGGGTATCCCCATTCTGCCGATAATATATTGACCGTATTGATGTAAAATATTGTTTAACTTTTCAATTGAATCATTGTTTTCAACAATAATTCCGATCACCGCCACTCTTGTTTCCATCTTTCACCTTGATATCTGAAAATAAAAAATACGCCGTGAAAGGCGCAATCATACATTACATTAATATATCATTCATCGGCCTTTCACTCAGAAAATCTTTGTGTCAGTTATGAATATTTTGTTAACTTCACTGCAAGAAAGTCTTACAGCTTAGTGTCACTATAATAACATAGGGAAGTAAAAAAATCAATATTAAATTGATAGAAATTTATCAATTTCTTTGATCTGTATTCAATCTGTAACTGCATATAACATTTTATATATTACGTAGCAGTTCCTTAACTTTTTCTTCCTGCTCAAATAAAGCGCATCCTCCCACATGGTCTCCACCGGTCAACCCCTCTTGTTTAAGTTTTTTAAAAAACGATGATTGCAAAGCTTCCAATAAGGTATAGGACTTTAAATTACAGTCGGAATAAGGTGAAAAAGGACATGCCTCTGCTTTTCCAAATGGGTTAATATGAAAAAATCCTCTGCCTGCCGCGAGACAGCCACCCATCTCTTCCTCATCTCCCGGAAAAGATAACAACAAGACGGAAGGATATAATTTTCTCAGGCTATCCAGCGCTTTTTTTAGTTGATCCCGTTCTTTTTGTGAAAACGCCAGTTCACGCGTCTGCTCGTCTATGGGAACATATTCGATATAAAAAATCAATCTGCATCCAAATCTCGCCAAAGCTTCGATGAATGCATTCGATATAATTTCGTTTAGATTTTCCACTGTTGCGGTAACCGATGCACCAAATAAAATTTTTCTGTTTTTTAGTTGATCCATTTTTTGCAATATCGACTCATAAATACCGGGCCCCCGGCGCTTATCTGTTGTTTTTTCATTGCCCTCTATACTGAAAACAGGGATCAAATTTCGGTTTTCATCAAATAAATCGATATAAAAATTATCTATTAAAGTGCCATTTGTAAAAATCGGAAAAAGGATATCTTTCATTTTTGACGCCAATATAATGACATCTTTTCTGTAGAGCGGCTCACCCCCGGCAAGCAAATTTATACCGATTCCAAGATCTTTTGCCTGGCTGAATATGCCACCCCAATTGTCAGCGGTCAACAAGGACGCTCCGCTCTCCTGTTCACAAATTCCATTTTCTCTCGCATAGCATCCTTTACAGAAAAGATTGCAGGAATTTGTGATGCTTGAAATCAAAAAAGCAGGAATATGATGACCGGTCTTTTCCAGCTTTTTTCTTTTTTGTTCCGCTTTTTTGCTGCTTATTTTGTATTTGAGTAAAAATCGCGTTTCTTTTGGATTTTTAACTGTGTGCATTAAGACTTCCGATATAATATTTTTTATCCCTGTGCTTAAATACTCTGTAAGCTCTCTATCATTTAATTTATTATTCATAAGATCCCTTCAACTTCCAGACCACAATTTTATTTATTCTATAATTTACAAAAATTCTTTCTGCTTGTGAGTTGTGCTTAAAATCCATAATAACAGTCTTATTTATTTGTATGCAACAATTTTTTCTATATACTCAAAAGAAATATACCAGATTTCTTTTAAATTATTTTAAATTGTATGTTATAATGACAAAAAGAGATATTCATTCTATTTTAGTAGTTTACTTTACAAGACAATAATATTATGGATATTCTCCGAGGCTTTAAAGCCAAAAATTTAAAATAAAATTATGGAGGTTTAATTATGACTCAATTGAAACAAGTTTATAAGTGTCAAATTTGCGGTAATATCGTTGAAGTGCTTCATACAGGTGTCGGTGAATTGGTTTGTTGTGGACAACCTATGAACTTACAGGTAGAAAATACTGTTGATGCTGCACTTGAAAAACATGTACCGGTTATTGAAAAAATTGATGGCGGCGTACTTGTTAAAGTTGGAGAAGTTGCACATCCGATGACAGATGAACATCATATTGAATGGATTGAAATACACACTGCAAATAAAATTTATAGAAAATATTTAAATCCAGGCGATACACCCGAAGCTAGATTTTATTTGGATGAAGAAGTTTTGATGGCAAGAGAATACTGTAATCTGCATGGTTTGTGGAAAGCATAGTAAGATGCAGTAATGTATTCTTTGAAGATAAATAAAATATGAAGGAGGAACATTAAATGCCAGAATTTTCTGCCCCGTTTTCAGGTCTTGCAAAAGATCGCAAACTAACAGACACCGAATTAATACGCTCAATTCGCTTCATGATCGCTGCCGAATACGAAGCTATTCAGCTCTATATGCAGCTTGCCGAATCAACAGACAATGAATTGGCGATTGAAGTACTAAAAGATATCGCTGATGAAGAGAGAGTTCATGCAGGTGAATTTTTAAGACTCTTAAGAGAACTCGCTCCTGATGAAGAAGAATTCTACGCAGAAGGCGCTGAAGAAGTCGAAGAAGAAATAGAAAAATTGAGTAAAAAATAATTTTTTTAAAATGTAATTACTTCTCAATACCGTATATGTTCACTAAAAGAATGAATAATATGTATATTGAGAAGTTTTTTATTTGCCCAAATTTATTATTGAAATTATTAAGCCGATATGCTATACTCCAAATTGATAGTTACTATCAATTTGGAGAATTGTTATGAATAAAACAAAAAGATATCACACGCGACAAAAAGATATTATTTTAAATTTTTTTAAAACGCATGCAGATGAATGTTTTTGCGCCAAAGATATTATCAATAATGATGCTCTTCCACTCGGCGAAGCAACTGTGTATCGTTATCTTTCAAAATTCACGAAAGAAAATAAGTTAAAAAAATTTATATCCGATAACCGAGGTGGCGCATTTTATCAGTACAGCGACAATGATATATGTGCAAATTGCCATATCCATTTAAAATGTTTATCATGCGGTCAATTAGTACATTTAAATTGTTCATTTATGATGCAAATAGAAAACCACATGAAAGAAATTCATAATTTTTCTTTAGACAATTCAAAAACTGTTATTTATGGGCTATGTGAACACTGCAAATAACCCGATTAAATCAACGACTGCTCAATGGAGACTTTTATGAAAAAAATAATTATTATCATACTGTTTTTTGTGACCATATTTGGCTTTTTCACAGGTTGTGCAGATAATTCTAAAGCCGAAAACAATACAGGAAAAATATCCATCGTTGCCACAATTTTTCCGCCTTATGACTTCGCAAGAGAAATTTGCGGCAATTCCGCAGAAATTGAAATGCTCCTCCCACCGGGCGCGGAAAGTCATTCGTATGAGCCATCGGCACAAGATATCATTAAAATTCAAGATGCTGATTTATTTATCTATTTAGGGGGAGAATCGGATGCATGGGTTGATGATATACTATTATCGCTGGATACGCCGATAAAAACCATCAGACTAATGGACTGTGTATCTATCGTCGAAGAAGAAACTGTTGACGGCATGGAAGAAGAACACCACGACGAAGGAACAGAGGATGAAGAACATGAAAAAGAATATGACGAACATGTCTGGACATCTCCAAAAAATGCCATATTGATTACACAGGCAATAACAAATGCGATTTGTGAGATTGATACCCAAAATACTGATTTATATAAACAAAATTCATTGGATTATATTTCTCAACTTGAAGATCTCGACAGCCAGTTTGCCGAGTTTTTTGCGACCGTCAAAAATAAAACATTGATTTTCGGAGATAGGTTTCCGCTCAGATATTTTGTAGATGAATACAGCCTCCCATATTTCGCAGCTTTCCCCGGCTGTTCGAATGAAACAGAAGCAAGCGCTGCAACCATTGCATTTTTGATTGATAAAGTAAAAAAAGAAAAGATCGGCACAATATTTTATATTGAATTTTCAAATCATCAAATCGCCGACAGCATAGCCGAAGCTACGAATACAAAAACTGCGCTTTTCCACGCTTGCCACAATGTGTCAAAAGAAGAACTGGAAAACGGCGCAACTTATTTATCACTCATGAAACAGAATCTCGCGACACTAAAGGAGTCCATGGATTAACATGGCGCTTCTTGCGTGTAAAAATATCAGTTTAGCGTATGAAAATAATATTGTCTTAACCGGGCTTTCTTTTTATGTAAATGCCGGTGATTATCTGTGTATCGTTGGCGAAAACGGTTCAGGTAAAAGCACGCTCATAAAAGCTTTGCTTTCATTAAAAAGTCCGCTCAAAGGCAGCGTTATCTTCGGAGAAAATCTGACGCAAAATGAAATTGGCTACCTGCCGCAGCGATCAGATGCTCAGAGTGATTTTCCTGCAAGCGTTTGGGAAATCGTGCTTTCGGGGTGCTTAAACGGGCGAGGGTTGCGACCATTTTATATAAAAAAAGAAAAAAATAAAGCTGCTTCTTCCATGGAAAAACTTGGCATTACAGAATTAAAAAATCAAACATTTCGAGAACTTTCCGGTGGTCAGCAGCAAAGAGTCTTGCTTGCGCGGGCGCTTTGCGCCACAAAGAAAATACTCCTTTTGGACGAACCGGCAGCCGGGCTCGATCCGCTTGTCACAAACGAATTGTATTCTCTGATTAAACAGATTAACAGTGATGGTATCACGATTATTATGGTTTCTCATGACATAGCCAGCGCAGTAAAATATGCTTCACATATTTTGCATTTGCAAAATAATCCTGTTTTCTTCGGCAGCACTGCCGATTATTTAAAGAGTCCGGCAGGCAAACAATTTTTAGGAGTAATAAATAATGATTGATTTGTTTATAGAAATGATGTCATACACGTTTTTGGTGCGTGCCGTCGTGGTAGGCATTTTGGTAGCATTATGTTCTTCACTCCTTGGTGTGAGCTTGGTGTTGAAGCGATATTCCATGATAGGAGACGGCCTTTCACATGTCGGTTTTGGCGCACTAGCAGTAGCCACCGCTCTGAATGCATCGCCACTTCAAATATCTGTTCCGGTCGTTATGATCGCCGCTTTTTTATTATTAAAAATAAGTGAGAACAGCAATATAAAAGGTGATGCGGCTATTGCACTTATTTCCACCAGCGCCCTTGCCATTGGGGTTATGGCAATATCCGTGACATCGGGCATAAATATAGATATTTATAATTATATGTTTGGCAGCATTCTCGCGATGAGTAAAGCCGATGTGGCACTTAGTATTGCCCTATCAATTACCGTGTTCATTTTATATATATTTTTTTATTCCAAGCTGTTTGCCGTTACCTTTGATGAGAGCTTTGCAAAAGCTACAGGTATTAAAACCAGCTTATACAATATGCTGCTCGCACTTCTTACCGCGGTCACGATCGTAATCGGAATGCGACTTATGGGCGCACTGCTGATTTCGAGCCTTATTATATTCCCTTCTCTTACTTCTATGAAAGTTTTTAAAAGCTTTCGCGGAGTTGTTATCTGTTCGGCGATTTTATCGGTATTATGTTTTATTACCGGAATTGTCCTTTCTTACATTCTTTCAACTCCGGCGGGCGCAAGTGTGGTATGTGTAAATATTCTGCTCTATTTTACTTTTTTTATCTTTGGATTTTTGAGCAGACGAAGAAAGTTTTCAAAATAAACTTATTTTCTTATTGACCCTGATTTTAAAATATGATATCCTTTGGTTAGTCTTGACTAACCAAAGGAGCTTATTATGAGTGTAGTAATCATCGGCGGTAATGAATGCATGGAATGCCGATATAAAAATATTTGTAAATCTTATGGATGCAGAGCGAAAATTTTCACTAAAGAAAACGGAACACTAAAGAAAAAGATAGGTACTCCCTCTTTGATCATACTTTTTACGAACACAGTTTCACATAGAATGGTGATTGTCGCGCTTGACGAAGCAAGAAAAAACAATATTCCCGTAATACGTACACATTCAAGCAGCGCTTCTGCATTGTGTAGTATATTAGAAGAATATTGTGCGTCATAAAAAATTTCCTAATCATAAATTATGCTGTTATGAACAATAGCGTTAACATGCATAAAATCACTTACTTCTACTTTACATGTTTCTTAATAGCTTCAAAACTCTTTGCACTGATAACATGCTCGATTTTGCATGCGTCTTCAGCGGCCGTTGCCTCGTCCACCCCAAGCATCACGAGCCATTTTGACAGCAGCGTGTGCCTCTCATAAATCATCGCAGCAACCTTATATCCTTGTTCCGTAAGTGTGATATGCCCATCACTGTCCACGTGAATATATCCGTTTTCACGGAGATTTTTCATCGCAACGCTGATGCTTGATTTCTTATAGTCCAGTTCATTTGCAATATCAATCGAACGAACAGACGGATTTCTTTTACTTAAAATCAAAATAGTCTCTAAATAATTCTCGGCCGACTGCTTTATTTTCATATTTTCCCTCCTGCTGCCAAAGGCTATTATAAAATATCATATCATATACTTGACAAAAGTTCAAATTTGGTAAAAATAGAAATTTTTATCAAAAAAACTATTGACAAAACAGGTTAGCATATGCTAACCTTATTTAAGTTAGATCAATCTAACTTAATGTTCCACTGACATAAAAGGAGTGATCATGATGCCGCTGACAATGGCGAAAACAGGCGAAATGAACTTTATAAAAAAAGTTACCGGTAAAGAAGATATCAAGCGTTTCCTTGAAAGTCTTGGTTTTGTTACAGGCAGCAATGTCATCGTTATTTCAAAAAACAACGGTAATGTCATTGTAAATATAAAGGAATCCAGAATCGCAATCAGTCAGGAAATGGCAAATAAAATAATGGTATAAATATAAATTTTACCGAAAGGAGTTATCTATGTTCACATTAAGAGATGCAAAATGCCGCCAAGATGTCACCGTTGTGAAGCTTCACGGGCAAGGTGCGGTAAAACGACGTATCATGGATATGGGCATTACAAAAGGCACACAAATCCATATACGTAAAGTTGCGCCTCTGGGGGATCCGATTGAGGTGACAGTAAGAGGATATGAACTATCAATCAGAAAAGCGGATGCGCAGATGATTGAAATCGAATAAAAAACATTATGCCAGAGAAAATTCTCTGTTATTTTTACACTTATGGTTAGTTTTTTCTAACTATAAGCATGCCATAAGGAGGGATAAGAATGTCTATTAAAATAGCTCTTGCCGGCAATCCAAACAGCGGCAAGACAACGCTTTTTAACGCACTGACCGGTTCAAACCAATTTGTCGGCAACTGGCCCGGTGTGACAGTAGAAAAAAAAGAAGGAAAACTAAAAACCAACAAAAATGTTATCATCATAGATTTACCGGGGATATATTCGCTTTCACCCTACACTCTTGAAGAGGTAATCGCCAGAAATTACTTGATTCAAGAACGCCCCGATGTGATTTTAAATATCATTGACGGCACGAATATTGAGCGAAATTTATATCTCACAACGCAGTTGCTTGAGCTTGGTATTCCCGTCGTTATAGCTGTTAATATGATTGATATTGTCAATAAAAACAAAGATAAGGTCGATATAGAGCACCTCTCCAAAACGCTCGGTTGCCCCATTGTTGCAATTTCAGCCCTGAAAGGAACTGGTATTGATGACGCAGCAAGCAAAGCAATTCAACTTGCCGAAAAAAATGTGAAAACGCCTGTCGTACATAGATTTGATAAAACAGTTGAAGACGCACTTTCTGTCATTGAAGCTACACTAGATGACAGCATTGACGATGCACAAAAGCGTTTTTATGCAATTAAGATTTTTGAACGGGACAGTAAAATTGACCAGCAAATCAAAGTTGATCCTAAAATTGAAAATATCATTACCATTGCAGAAGATAAGTTAGATGATGATTCCGAAAGTATTATAACAAATGAACGTTATAAATATATCACGTCTATCATCAAAGACAGCTGCGTAAAGCAAAATGCAGGAAAGCTGAGCATCTCGGATAAAATTGATAAAATTGTGACCAACCGTTATCTGGCACTTCCCATTTTCGCCATCGTTATGTTTATTGTCTATTATGTATCTGTAACAACAATTGGCACGCTTGTCACAGACTGGGCAAATGACGGTGTGTTTGGCGAAGGCTGGAGCTTATTCGGGCTCAGCATACCGGGTATTCCTGTACTGGTTGAAAACGGTCTAAACAATTTGGGCACAGCCGCCTGGCTCAACAGCCTGATTATCGACGGTATTATAGGCGGTGTGGGCGCAGTACTTGGCTTTGTGCCGCAAATGCTCGTATTGTTTGCTTTTATTGCTTTACTCGAAGCCTGCGGTTACATGGCGCGTGTCGCTTTTATTATGGATAGAATCTTTAGAAAATTCGGTCTTTCCGGAAAATCATTTATCCCGATGTTGATTGGCACGGGCTGCAGCGTTCCAGGTATTATGGCTTCCAGAACAATCGAAAACGACCGCGACAGAAAAATGACGATTATTACGACTTCCTTCATTCCATGCGGCGCAAAACTGCCTATCATCGCTTTGATTGCAGGCGCCTTGTTCGGCGGTGCTTGGTGGGTGGCCCCCAGCGCATATTTTGTCGGCATTGCGGCTATTATTTGTTCCGGTATTATTTTAAAAAAATCACGCATGTTTGCCGGAAACCCTGCTCCTTTTGTCATGGAGCTTCCCGCCTATCACTTACCGACTGTAGGCAATGTACTGCGCAGTATGTGGGAGCGCAGCTGGTCTTTTATCAAAAAAGCGGGCACGGTAATTCTGCTCTCAGCCATTGTGATTTGGTTCCTATCAAGCTTTGGAGTCGTTGACGGAAAATTTGGCATGGTAGATGACATAAGCGATGGATTTCTTGCAGGTATAGGAAACGCCATTGCCTGGATCTTCTCTCCTTTGGGCTGGGGCCATTGGCAAGCAGCGGTGGCAACCATTACGGGGCTTGTTGCTAAAGAAAATGTGGTAGGCACTTTCGGCGTGTTATACGGCTTTGCGGAAGTTGCCGAAAACGGAGTGGAAATTTGGGGAACGCTGGCCTCAAGCTTTACAATTATTTCCGCATATTCATTCCTGGTATTCAATTTACTGTGTGCTCCCTGTTTTGCAGCAATCGGAGCTATCAAGCGTGAAATGAACAGTGCAAAATGGACTTGGTTTGCTATCGGATACCAAACGCTATTTGCTTACGCTGTCGCATTTTGCGTCTACCAATTCGGAAATTTCTTTATCACAGGAGCATTTGGAGCCGGCACTGTCTTTGCTCTGATCACCGCAGCGCTGTTCCTTTTCCTGCTCTTTAGACCCTATAGAGAAAATGACAGCCTGAAAGAAAAAGCAATTGCATAATATAGAAAGGAGCATAAAAGATGTTTACATTTATTACAAATAATCTTGCTACCATTCTTATCAGCCTAGTTATCGCTGCAATTGTTGCTGTTATTCTCGTCTATATGAGAAAAAATAAGAAAAAAGGCGCCTCTTGCAGCTGCGGATACGCTTGTAAGGGTTGCGCAAGTTCTTCGATATGTCATGACACAAAAGAAAAATGATATGAGAATATATAGAATATATACCTACATAGCAAAATAACACCTAAAACAGACAGTATTTGAACTGTCTGTTTTATTTATATGATCATCAATAAACTGATTATAAAAAAGATATTGACTTAGAGTAAACTACAAGTGTTATTATTATATTAATTTCTTTATATTTTTCTATTATTGACAAAATAAAGTTTATAAAACAGGAGGGATTTGCACATGGCGTATTTAGGAGAAAATATAAAAAAACTCGGATTTGGTCTGATGAGGCCTCCGATGATAGGTGATGAAGTAGATATCGAGCAATTAAAACAAATGGTGGATTTATTTTTGGAAAAAGGTTTCACATATTTTGATACAGCGTATGGATATCTAAACGGCAAATCAGAAGAGGCAATCAAAGCTGCTCTCGTAGATCGCTACCCGCGGGAAAGTTTTTTGCTCGCCACCAAGTTGCCGGCATGGGCCGGAGCCAAAACAGCGCAAGAAGCGCAAGACATGTTTTGGACTTCCCTGAAACGAACAGGAACAGGCTATTTTGATTTTTATCTTTTGCATAATTTAGGCGATAACCGCACACAAGCCTTTGACGACTTTGGCATTTGGGACTTCCTGGCCCTACAGAAGCAAAAAGGTCTTATTAGGCACCTCGGTTTTTCATTCCACGACACAGCCGACGTGCTTGATGATGTGCTCATAAAACATCCCGAAGTGGAATTTGTTCAACTTCAAATCAACTATGCCGATTGGCAAAGCCCCACAATACAGTCACAAAAATGCTATGAAGTAGCCAGAAGGCATCATAAACCGGTCGTTATTATGGAGCCTGTCAAAGGAGGTTCTCTGGCGGATCTGCCCGGATATTTGAATGCTGTTTTAAAAGAAGCAAACCCAAATGCATCGATTGCATCCTGGGCTATTCGCTATGCCGCATCCCTGAATGGTTTAGTCACCGTGTTGAGCGGAATGTCAACACTTGAACAAATGAAAGACAATTTGTCATATATGCAAAACTTTCAACCGCTCAGCAATGATGAAAAGAAAATCGTAGAAAAAGTACAGCAAAAGCTAACTTCGATTCCCAGTATTCCCTGCACAAGCTGCCAATATTGCACCAAGGGCTGCCCACAGGAAATTGTGATTCCAAAAATATTTGGTGCAATGAATATCCATTTGATTTACAATAATTTAAAAGAAGCAAAAAGAAAGTATATGTGGGAAACCAGGTCGGGAGGCGTTGCCTCTAAATGTATCGAATGCGGTCAATGTGAAGCTGCATGTCCGCAGCATATTCATATCATAGACGAGTTGAAAAAAGTCTCCGAGATATTAGAAACATAATCAATTTTACAGATAATATTTTGATGGACTATAGAAAAGAGAAAACACACTATGAGAAAACAGAAAGTTGCCGTAGTGACAGGCGGGGCAAGAGGTATTGGCAAAGCCATTTGTGATGAATTTAAAAAACAAGGCGTTATTGTATGTGTCATCGACCTATTGGCCAATGATTATTTTATAGGCGATATTGCAGATTACGACATGCTCTGTGCCTTTGCTGACAGAGTTATCACCGAATATGGCAAAATCGATTTTTTGATTAACAATGCTTGTTTAACAAAGGGCGGGCTTGCCGATTGCTCCTATGATGATTTCAATTACGTTTTGCGTGTAGGTATCAGCGCGCCTTATATGCTCACAAAACTTTTTATACAACACTTTAGTGACAATGCAAGTATTGTAAATATCTCATCGACGCGGTATCTTATGAGCCAGGCAAATACGGAAAGCTATACGGCCGCCAAAGGAGGTATTGTTTCTCTGACACATGCGATGGCTGTCACCCTTAAAGGCAAAGCACGTGTGAATTCTATATCTCCCGGCTGGATCGATACAAAAAATACAAGCTTTTCCGATGCCGATCATGCTCAGCATCCTGTAGGAAGAATCGGAGAGCCTGCTGACATAGTCAACGCTGTTATGTTTCTATGTGATGAAAAAAGCAACTTTATTACGGGGCAGAACATTACCGTAGATGGTGGCATGACAAAATCAATGATTTACCATGATGATGATGGTTGGAAATATAAAAAATAAAAAAAGGATATGACATGAATATTACAAATAAAGTAGATTTATATAAAAATAACGGCTTTGATATATGAGATGACAAAACCGCAATTTTTATTACTTCTTTATGGAATTAATTTAATCTATAATTAAATTTTAGGCCTATTTTAACTATTTATTAAGCAACGTTTCCATGCAGCCTTCGGCTGCTTTTATGCCGTCAATAGCGCTGCTTACAATGCCACCCGCATACCCGCTGCCTTCCCCTGCAACAAATAATCCTTTCACATTAATACTTTCACAGTTTTTATTTCGAAGCAATCGAACAGGAGAAGATGTTCTGCTCTCAGCCGCCGTAATATAAGCATTCGCGCTGTCAAAGCCTTTTAATTTGCAGCCAAAATCCATAATGGCCCTTTTCAAAGGTTCCGTTATGCTTTGCGGCAGGCAATCATGCAGATCCGCTTTTCTGATACCCGGAAGATAGGATGGTGTTACTTTGCCAAATCCTTTGCTGTCTGTATGTGAGAGGAAATCGCCGAGGCTCATAACAGGCGCGTTATAGTTTTCGCCTCCCAAAACATAAGCCTGGTGTTCAAGTTTCCTCTGGAATTCAATTCCGGCAAGCGGCATCGCTGAATTAAAATCTTTTTGATTGACTGTGATCACAACAGCGCTGTTTGAATTGACGGCATCTCTTTTTGAATAACTCATTCCATTGATGCAAAGCATTTCCTTTTGTGTAATGCAGGCAATAACTTCTCCGCCGGGGCAATTGCAAAAGGTATATATGCCTCTGCCCGAACTGTCTTTGTATTTTAATATATATTCAGCCGCAGGAAGAGAAGCTTGTAAATAATGTTTCTGATACGTTGCCCTGTCGATATCACGACGAAGATGCTCGACACGCACTCCCACCGCAAATGGCTTCGGCTCCATTGCCAGCCCTTTTTCATACATCATTTCGTACGTGTCACGTGCGCTGTGTCCGGTCGAAAGAAGAAGCACATTGGTTTTTATTTCCAAATCTGCACATTGAACAGCCCTTACCGCACCATTCTTTATATCCGCATTTTCAAAACAAGTGTTGAAATAAAATTCCGCTCCTCTGCAGACGAGGTCATCTGTCATATTTGTAATGACTCTTCTGAGTATATCTGTGCCTACGTGCGGTCTGTGATCATATAAGATGCTTTCATCGGCTCCATACTTTACAAAAGTTTTCAATACTTTATTGTGACGAATATCTTTACTTCTGCTTGTCAGTTTCCCGTCGGAAAATGTGCCTGCCCCACCTTCTCCGAAGCATACGTTGCTTTGTGGATTGACCACTCTGTTTTTCTGAAAATGTTTTATATCCTGTATGCGCTGTGTTATACGTGCACCTCTCTCGACAATGATTGGTGCAATTCCATTTTCTAAAAATGTCATCGCACAAAATAATCCCGCAGGGCCGCATCCGACGATGACCGGCCGGGCCTGTAATGCTGTTCCAGTAAAAACTCTATTCTTATCGTTTTTTACAGGCTCGTATGCCTCTAATAATTTGCTGTCTGGCCTTGGACATTTTAAAGCAAAGATTGCTGTATAAACAGTGTAAATATCTTTATCTTTATGTCTTAAGTCCAAAGAACGCCGCAGGATTTTAAAATCAATAAGATCTTCCAGCTTTATTTTTAACAGTTCCGCAGCCTTCTGAATAGGCTTACTATTATCATAAATGCTTATTTTAAAATTTTTTATTATATAATAATTCATATTCCTTTAGATAAAATATCAGTATGCATTTTGATTAGCATACTGTATTTTTGTTTATTATCTTTCTTTGATTTTAATTTATGGTACTGGATCAATAGCTACCGTAACATTAATTTTAGGAGGGTCTACGATCACTACGCTATCTTCATCAATATTATATTTAGCGAGTAACGTAGTGTCTTCTTTTTCTTTGCCTGTCAGACTCACCACAACGGATATGTTTGATAAATCTTGATCTCTGCTGATTACTGTAACCTGATTTGGTTCTGCAGTAAAGGAGCTTATCGCATAACCGGATGCAGGCTTGCCTTGTACCGATACCGAAATATCCGCATCCATTTGATATCCCGTAAGAATATCAATCGTTGTTTCTTCTTTGCTGAAAGTGATTCCTTCCACTTTTATGCCAGCCTGTGTATACGCATAAATTGGTTGTTCCAAGGATGCGTCTTCCGTGATACCATTTAAATTCACGGTTGCTCCGACGTTATCGATTGTGCTGATAATTTTCTGAGGCCCTGTTATTGTAACAGTTGAAACAGATGAACTCATGGAAAATACCGCAAGCCCGTTATCGAGTGAGCCTGTACTGTTTACGCTGATGGGCATATCTACTTGTATCAAATCATCTATCGTGATGGAGACATTGGCAGGGCTGATGCTGCTAAGCTCCGCACCGTAAGGCAGCCCGCTTACCTTGACGGGGATATTATACTCACCAGCCTCGTCGATATCCGATACATCCATATATAGTTCAAAATCATCCGATTTTACGGTGCCCACAGTCAATACCGGGCCTTTTAATTTCAAATCTACTTGTATTTCTTCATCCAAAATAATAAGATCTTTAGAAGTGAGTGATTGCTTGCCTTGAATACTCACATCAACATTAGACATATTACGGGTCACCGTGGGATTTTCCTCGTTTAATGCTACCATCCAAATCATGATAGCGATAACTAAAGAGAGCGCAATATAGAGAAGTTTATTTTTCTTTTTGTTCTTTGTCATTTAAATTAAACCTCCATAAACCCTCTGAATTGATTGTGCTTTCTTTTCGTGTCAGTCCTTCCACTAAAAGCTCTTTTAATGAAGCGGCATTTAAGAATCTTGACAGGCTCCCTTTCTCAGCAATGGAAATTGTTCCTGTTTCTTCCGATATAATAACAATGAGTGCATCGCTTACTTCACTCATCCCTATTCCCGCTCTGTGTCTCGTGCCGAGTTCTTTTCTTAAATTTTTTGCTTGCGTAAGAGGAAGCAGGCATCCTGCCGCCATTATTTTTGAATTTTCGAGTCTTATCACGGCAGCGCCGTCATGAAGAGGGGTATAAGGCACAAATATATTCGTCAAAAGCTCCGAACTTATATCTGCTTCCATTTTAACCCCGGTTGATATAATATCCTCTAAATTGGATTGCCGCTCAACAACAATGAGCGCACCTATTTTATTTTTTGCCATTTCAACGGAAGCTTCAACAATTTCGTCAATGATTTTATTTGGCGTTACATCTTTACTTGTAAAAGAAATAATTTTCTTTACAATTTTATTTTCAGAAAATGAAGTGCTTCCTATTTTGCTCAGCACTCTTCTCAGTTCCGGCTGAAATACCACAACGAGCACGATCAAGCCCACTGTGAGCAGATTTTTTAATATGTAAGAAAGCGTGATAAATCCCAGCCAATCACTAAGCTGCGTAAGTAATAGGATAAGTAAAATCCCTTTTGCCGCTTGCGCCGCCTGTGTGCCGCTGACCCAATAAATTATTTTATATGCAATATAGGCAACAATCGCTATATCAATGATATTTTGTATGCTTATCATCGAAAACAATTCTTTTGATACTGTCAATAAATCCATCATATTTATCACCGCTCATATATTTACGAGAGTCTCTCTTATATATCATACTATAATAAAAATATTTAATAAAGATTATATTTTACGAATATTTTTCATATTGCATTTATTTTATTTAATATTTTATTTAAATATTGTCCCGTATAACTGTTTTTTACATTCGCGACTTCTTCCGGCGTACCTGTCGTGATGATGCTACCGCCCTTGTCCCCACCCTCAGGACCCATATCGATAATATAATCGGCGCATTTAATCACATCCAAATTGTGTTCGATGACAACGAGCGTGTTCCCGTTTTCTTTTAGACGCTGTAGCACCTTTAAAAGTTTATCCACATCCGCCGTATGTAACCCGGTTGTGGGCTCGTCCAGTAAATACAAAGTTTTACCGGTCGGCCTTTTGCTCAATTCATAGGCAATTTTGATTCTTTGTGCCTCTCCACCCGAAAGTGTTGTGGAAGGCTGTCCTAATTTTATATATCCCAACCCCACATCATTGAGCGTTTGCAGCTTGTTTCTAATGGAAGTGATACTTTCAAAAAAACGCAGCGCCTCCTCTGCCGTCATGTCGAGCACTTCGGCAATATTTTTACCTTTATATTTTACTTTAAGAGTCTCCTCGTTATATCTTTTTCCCTTACAAACTTCACAGGCGACGTAGACATCGGAAAGAAAATGCATTTCTATTTTTATGATACCGTCTCCGGAGCAGCTCTCACATCTGCCGCCTTTGACATTAAACGAAAAGCGGCCTTTGTTGAATCCCCTCATTTTTGATTCTTTTGTCATTGCAAACAATTCCCGAATGTCGTCAAAAACTCCGGTATAAGTTGCGGGATTACTCCTTGGCGTACGTCCGATCGGAGACTGGTCGATCTCAATGACTTTATCAATATTCTCAAGCCCTTCGATACGGTCATGAAGACCGGGTTTCACATTGCTTTTATAAATAGCCTTCATCATCCCTTTATAAAGGATTTCATTGACCAGTGTGCTTTTCCCGGAACCTGAAACACCTGTGACAAGTATCATCATACCTAAAGGAAATGCTACATCAATTCCTTTTAAATTATTCGCCTGCGCATTGATAACTTTTAATTCCTTACCATTCGGCTTCATGCGTTCCTTCGGTACCGGAATCTGTTTTTTTCCGCTTAAATACTGGCCTGTGATTGATTTTTTGTTTACCTTTATTTTCTCGATACTTCCTGATGCCACAACTTCTCCACCGTGAATTCCCGCACCCGGTCCTATGTCGACAATATAGTCTGCTTCATACATGGTTTCTTCATCATGTTCAACAACAATGAGTGTATTATCTAAATGAACCAGTGCCCGAAGTGTGTCGAGCAGTCTTCTGTTATCTCGTTGATGCAGCCCAATACTCGGTTCATCGAGTACGTATAATACGCCGGTGAGGCCCGATCCTATTTGAGTCGCCAGACGTATTCTTTGGCTTTCTCCTCCCGACAGCGTTGCAGCCGCACGGAAAAGTGTGAGATAGTCAAGCCCGACATTCATTAAAAACATCAGTCTTTCTTTGATTTCTTTTAAAATCTGTGCCGCGATGATTGCATCTTTTTCACTTAATTTTAAACGTTCAATAAATTGTAATGCATCTGCAACCGATAATTTTGTAAAATCGATAATATTGCATCCGCCCACCGTAACAGAAAGCGAAGCCTTTTTTAATCGGTCGCCTCCGCATGCCGGGCAAGGGGTATAACTCATAAAAGATTGATAATATTTTTTCATGCCCTGACTTTCTGTTTGATGATATCTTCTCTTAATGGTAGGTACAATGCCTTCATATACAGGATTAAACTCTCCGGCAAAATTATCGGAGACATAATTTATCTTCAGCTTTTTACCGTCTGTGCCATGCATGATAACATGCTTCACTTTATCGCTCAACTGTTCATAAGGCGTGTTGATGTCAAAATGATATTCTCTTGCAAGTCCTTCCAAATAATAATAAGCCATACTGCCTCTTTTAGAAAAATTCCATCCGGCGACATCGGCTGCTCCCTGTACCAAAGATAAAGATTTATTTTTAACGATCATATCTTCATCCACTTCAAATAATACCCCGAGCCCATAGCATGTCGGGCATGCTCCAAACGGAGAATTAAAAGAAAACACTCTCGGCTCCGGCTTATCTATACTGATGTTGCAGTCTGGACATGCATATTTTTCAGAATAGACTCTTCTTTCTTTATCTAATATATCGCAGATAACGATACCGTCAGATAATTTTAGTGCTGTTTGCACGCTGTCGGCAACACGGCTTTTAATGCCCTCTTTCATTTTAAGCCTGTCGACTACAACTTCGACCGTATGCTTTATATTTTTATCCAGTTCAGGTACATCATTAATATCCATCATTTCTTTATCGATAATAACTCTGACATAACCGCTTTTCTTTAAATCGTCTATAAGTTTTTTATGCTGTCCTTTTTGTGCAGTGACAACGGGAGAAAGTATATAAAAAGCCTCCCCTTCATCAAGCGTCATAATATCATTTACCATCATGTCTATACTTTGCGAGCTGATTTCTTTGCCGCATACAGGGCAATGCGCGATACCTATCCTTGCATAAAGCAATCTTAAATAATCATAAATTTCCGTAACGGTTCCCACGGTTGAACGCGGATTACGGTTTGTGGTTTTTTGATCAATAGAAATGGCGGGGGAAAGCCCCTCAATATATTCCACATCCGGCTTATTCATCTGCCCTAAAAATTGTCTGGCATAAGCCGAAAGACTTTCTATATAACGTCTTTGTCCTTCCGCATAAATGGTATCGAATGCAAGAGAAGTTTTTCCGGAGCCTGAAAGCCCCGTGAAAACAACAAGCTTATTTTTGGGTATTTTTAAAGATATATTCTTTAAATTATTTTCATTTGCTGAACGTATTGATATATATTTTCCCATTCATTACTTCTTTCTAAGGCTGTAAAAATGAATTACTAATGATATATTATATCACGATTTAGCTGCCTTTTATATTACATAATTATCCAAAATTTCTTAAACGATGCTATATTGTTTAAAATTAACTTTATATTTAAATAAAGAAAAAACGGTTTTTCTCTTTATCCCGTTTTTTCTTTATTTACTCGCGAATATAAAAATTAAATGGTATTGCTAGAGTGTCAGCACACTTTCATTTGCCTCTATAATCTTTAATATTTCTTGTTGTTTTCCTGTATCTGCATTTATATAAACAATATACCATTCATCATCTTTTGTCTTGCCTTTGAATTCATAACAAAGCACTTCGCTTCCGCCATCCAACGGAATAATGGCGAGCTTTTTAGATGTTATCTCCAGGCTTGAGCTTACGTTTTTTTGTGCTTGCTGCATACTCACACTTGCTTTTGGAATATCTCTGTCATAATGAGACATATAATACGTGCTCGCTTCAAAGCCTACAATTTCTCCGTTATCGAGCGCCACCTGCACTTTCACCAAATCGGGATAAATAATCACATTATCCTGCTCGTATACGAAATTAAATACGGTTTTATTTCCATACGTTTCATAATAGTTTTCACTCATATTTTTAAAACCGTTTTTTTCTAAAAATTCCTTGGCCTTTGCCTGTGCATCTTTTAAGCTTAATTTTTGTTCTTCAATTTCCCTATTGGATACAACCTGCAGTATATGCCCGCCATCTTTGCTTATTTTTATTCTATAGTAGGTTTCTTTATTATCCTCATCAGTATTGCTTTCAAAAACATAACAAGGAATAATCCCGTCATCATCGGTTGTTTTCTCCAAGTTTTTATCATTATCCAAAAATTTGGCTACTAATTCTTTGGCTTTTGCCTCGTCGATCTCCTCACCTAAATCCATCTTGGGGCCTTGTTCTTTAAGTCCTTCCGAAAATGGCCCGTCATAAATCAATTTTGGATATTCCATACTCGATTTATTTATTCCCGAAAAAAGATTGTCTATTTCATTTTCCGTCTCATCACTCAGATAAAAATCGTTATCTTCTCTTAAGAAACTGATTTCACCATTTTGAAATTTTTCCGACAGACTTTCAACATTTTTCATAATGGTGTAAACGCCATCTTTTATTTTTTGAAGATTATTCATTTCTTCTTCTGTAATATCCTCACTCGAATCCACTTTTTGAGCGACGCTGTAACAGTAATCTCCCGCCTGTGTAATGACTTCACAGCTTTCTTTAAGAGAAACATGACTTAGCGGCAAATTATTGACTGCGGTAGAACCCGAAATGCTGTATCTCCAGGCATCCAGCAGTAAATTTCGCAGATAGGAATCATTGCTTGCCACAAGCGCTTTCGACAGGGAAGATTCCATATTTTTCAGCGATTCCTGCAATGTTATAAAATTATCTTCATAAGTGTTTGTGACCAATGTTTTATAACTTGTACCTTCTTCATTTGTGTTGTATCCCCATATGCCAAGCACTACAAGCGCCACTGCCAGTACACCTATAACTAAATTCTTACTCATCTTAAAACCTCTTATTTACAAAATACATGCTTTCCGATCGTTACGATAATCGGACGAGAACGTATCCATTTATTTGTGGCTGTTTCTGGATTATAATAATAAATTGCGCCTCCCGAAGGATCCCATCCGTTTATGGCATCTTTTGCAGCATTCAAAGCACTCTGATTCGGTGTAAGATTGATCTGTCCGTCGGATACAGCATCAAATGCTCCTTTTTGATAAATAACACCACTGATGGAATTTGGAAAGCCACTATCTTCAACTCTGTTTAATATAACAGCTGCAATTGCCACTTGCCCTGTGTACGGCTCTCCTCTTCCTTCACCGTATATGCATCTGGCGAGAAGATAGACATCATCCGAATAATTGGTGCCGCCTGAAGACGTACTCTTGGTAATAAGATCTGCAAGCCCCATAGCAGTAAGCGTTTCCTTCCCGCATTTACCGTCTACCGTAAGGCCGTTTTTACTTTGAAACAGACGGACGGCTTTTTCCGTTTTAATGCCAAAGATACCATCTACCGCTCCGTCATAATACCCCCAGTTTTTTAATTTTTGCTGTACTTGTTTTACGGACGCGCTGTCGGAACCATAGTAAATACTTGCCGCAAATGCATTGGATGCGATACCGAAGACAAACGCAAATATAAAAAGGCATATAATTACTAATTTTTTATTGTTATGCATAAAATTCACCTCTCGTGATATTTTTTGCGTAACAAAGTAATAATATACATGCGAAAATAATTAATTATTATGATTATAGACTTATTTGAAAATTCAGATGATCATGAAGAATCATGCACAAACTATAAATGTTTATTAACTGCGTTATTTATAAGGTTCAAGATGAGCTATCAGCTGCAGGTTGGCATTGATCTCTTGTTTTATTTTTGCTTCAATTTCATGAATCAATTCATGAGATTCTTCAATACTCATATGCGGCTCAATAAAAATATGCATATCCACGTGCATATCGTTCTTGCTGCCTCTGCTGCGTATGTTATGTACATCTTTAACCTGATTATAACTTAAAACAATTTCTTCTATTTTTTGAATATCCACGGCAGCGGCATCAAGCAAGATACCGCTGTTTTCTTTAAAGATTATATACGCAGCACGCAGTATAAACCCTGATACGACTAAAGAAGTAATCGGATCTATGACAGGCGGCAGACCTAATTTTATGCCTATAAGAGTGATTAAAACTCCGATGGAAACATAAATATCACTTCGTGTATGCATGGAGTCCGAAACCAAAATTTGACTTCCCAATTTTTTACCTTGCTTATATTCGCATACGCTCACAAAAACATTGATGCAAAGAGTAATGACAAGAGCAATCAGACAATCTATCCCTATACTTGGGACAACTGGATTAATGAATCTTTCGATCGCATTATAAATAATTTTGCCGCCTATAAGAAAAAGCATTCCCGAGATAAATAATCCCGCCAGTGTTTCGTATTTTTTGTGTCCATATGGATGATCCTCATCAACGGGCTTCGATGCCAGGCGAATTCCTATCAACCCGATGATATTGGATGAACCGTCAGTCAGTGAATGAAATCCGTCTGCGGTCATGCTTGTGCTGTTGCTGATAGCACCTATGATGATCTTAAGTGCCGCAACCGCTAAGTTGGCGAATAAAATAATCCACAATATTTGTTTTACTTGTTTGAAATTATTCTGCATTACACTGCCCTTGCCTTTCATTGTTTAAGCAAAAAAACCACGGTACAATTACCTGAAATTGTCCCATGGTTCTAAACCCATTGCTTTACCTCAAAGCCCGGCTCCACATGCGAATGCCATATTTTGCCTGCTCAATTTCTATTTTTTATATTAAAATATCTTATGACAGCTTTTTATAACTGTTACAATGTTATCATACATGATACAATTATACAAAAATATATTTAATTATCGTTTTGATTTAGCAATTCTTTCAAGGAAATATTCTTATATGCAAGGGCCTTCTTTGAAGACGAACTAACAGAAATAATATATTGACCATATTTGCTGCTTTGCACAAAAACACTTTCTTTTTGAATAAGAATTCTGATCTTTTTTAAATCCATACCTATGCTCGCACCCTTATACTTGATATAGCTTTCTTTCATTGTCCAAAGCTTTGTAAACAGCTCTTCCTTATTTTTAGATTCAAGCAGCATATTTATTTCTTCGTCTGAACAAACCCTTCTTATTAAGTCTTCTTTCAAAGGTTTTATTTTCTCTATATCGGCACCGCATTCATTATCCGCTATACAACAAATGATTTTATCCTCGGTATGGCTGATATTAAAAAATATATTCCCTTCTTTCAAATACGGTTTTTCATAACGTCCATATGTAAAATGGAGACCCTCTTCTCTGCTTATACCGGCTTCTTTTAATCCATATTCCAAGAGCAAAAAAGATAACACACAAATCAGCCTGTCTTTCAAATGGATATATTTTTGTGCCTGTATGGCTCTCTGGGGCGGCATACGCTCTATTAAACTCAATACTTCTTTTACATCAATATTCTCCATATCGTCAAAAATATAAATGATCATCTTTTCTTACTTTCTTCATTACCGGTCATTATAAAAATACATCTTCCCTCATTCATATCGACTTCGACGACCTTTACATTGATGACCTGCCCCATTTTATATACTTTACTATTACGTTCGTTAAAAAATAAAAATCTTTTCGTATCCGATACATAATAATCATTTAAATAAGAAAAGGGAACAAATCCTTCAATGAGGCTATCGAGTTCAATGAAAAACCCATTCATTGTGATATACGAAATAACAGCACGGTACTCTGTTCCTATCTTATCAGATAAGTATTTAGCCATCTTTATTTTCATCACATCGCGTTCCGCTTTCATTGCATTGCGCTCAGTTTTTGATATATGGGCGGATATATTTGCAAGCTGTTCATTCGAATATAGCTGATTTTCACTATTATTTTCTAAAAGTTCACTTAAAACTCTATGCACAATCAAATCCGCATATCTTCTGATTGGCGAGGTGAAATGAGTATAATATTTCGCAGCAATCCCAAAATGTCCGGTATTCTTATTTTGATATACGGCGCGCTGCATGCTTCTGAGTATAATATTTTTGATTAAGTCTTCCTCAGGCCTATCCTTTATGTTCTCCAATAACTCCGCAATTTTTTTAGGGTGCATATTCATAATATTAATTTTATATCCCATGCTAAAAAGTACTTCTTTAAGTGCGGTCAATTTTTCGGTTTCCGGATGATCATGTGTTCTATAGATACACGGATAATTCAGCCAATAGATATGTTCCGCCACTGTTTCATTGGCAAGCAACATAAATTCCTCAATGATTTTATGCGCTTTAAGCCTTTCTGCTTTTTTGATTGTCTGCGGCCATCCGTCTTCATCAATGATTGCCTCCGCTTCGGGCATGTCAAAATCAATACTGCCTCTTTTCTTTCTTCTTTGCTGATTTAAGATATCACAAAGCTCATCCATTAAAAAAATCTCTTTTTCAAAATGCCGATACTCCATATCTTCATGTGTCTGTTTATTTAAAACCGCTTGCACACCCGTATATGTCATTTTTTTCTTTGACCGGATGACAGACTTCATTATTTCGTAATTTTTTACATTCCCGGATTTGTCTACCGTCATGATAACACTGACAGTCAGCCTTTTTTGCCTTTCCTTAAGACTGCATAGTTGCGAGGAAAGCATATGCGGCAACATCGGGACGGCATAATCAGGAAAGTATACACTGTTTCCTCTCTCACATGCTTCCCGGTCAAGAGGAGTATTCTTTTTTACATAATGGCTCACATCCGCAATATGAACCCCTAAAATATAAGTTTCATTATCTTTTCTTATGCTGACTGCATCATCCATATCTTTTGCGGTCAGCGCATCAATGGTAAAAATATTTTCACTGCTTAAATCAACGCGGTTTTTTATCTCAGATACATCGATCTCCAAATTTATTTTAGCAGCCTGATTCATCGACGCATCATCGAAGGTATACTTAATAGCATTGTTAATAAGCACACTTTTGATATCCGTGCCCTTGCTTATGGCATTGCCCAGTACCTCGATGACTCTGCCTTCTGCTCTTTGCTGATCTTTTTTTATGATTTCAAAAAGTACCCTATTTTTATTTCTGGCATTAAATGTGTTCTTATCACTTACATAAATATCACGGAAAATACCTTTGTTATCGGCACGAATAAAAGCACCTTTTTTAGTCTTTAAGAAAGTCCCAATAAGGACTTTATTATTATCCTTTAGGATTTTTATGACTCTGCCTTCATTATGAGGTTTATTTTCTTTTGTAATGCATGCCAAAACTTCATCGCCGCTCAGTGCTCCTGCCAGTTCTTCGCTAGGTATATAAATATCTTGTGCCCTGTCATTGAGAACAAAGCCATATCCTCCTGAAGTTATTTGCAGTGTTCCTTTTAGTAGGCTGTTTTCTTTAGGCAAAGCATACCTATTTTTTTCAAATAGAAGCACCGCATCATTTTCAAGTTCCAATAAAGCTTGCTTCAATTTGTTTCTTTCTTTATTCGTATGAACATCCAGCAAATAAGCAAATTCTTTAAAATTCAGCGGTTTATATTTTTCATCTTTTATTATGTTTACTATTAACTGCTTTACATCCATGATTGCTCCGTACTCATCTCAGTCGTATTATTGCCATATTAACATAAATTCATTCGTAACACAATTCACACTCAAACTTTGCTTTCTTAAACAAAAAAACCGATTGCATACACAACCGGTTACATCTTTTTTATTTTTTCTTTTTCTTATGTTTATAATTCGGATTTTCAATAAATTTTCCGTTTTGGACGATAAACATATCGTCAACATTGATGCCCTGATCTCTTTTTATTTCCATTTCGATTTGTTCCTTTTCTTCGGTGGTTGCTGCCTGTGTTTTTCTGATGTCTATATCATATTCGTATAGCCTTTTTAAAAACATTTCTTTTCGCTCGCCTACACTGATAGGTATATCGTCATTTTTTACTGTGATCGTATATTTATCTTTATTGTATTCAAAACTATCCCCACCTCGAAGTGCTCTTAAAATCGCTTTCGTGGAAGGCCTTGCGTTTAGTTGGCGTGTTTTTGTGGGCTGTTCCAAATCATCTTCGATATGTATGGGTTTCGCTAAATCCTTAATAGAAAGCTGTGTGGTATCGGATAACTTTTCCTTCAAAGAGCCGCTTTGCATTTGAATATTTTCTTCCTGCTCTTGCTGTTGTGATTTCAGTTTAGCCAACTTTTCCTGCTCTTGCTGTTTTCTTAATTCGTGCCCGATATCTTGCACAGGTATATGTTTTGCGTCATTGTTCTGCGAAAGTTTATTTTCCGCAGATTGATCTGCAACACTTCTTATATATTCTTTGAGAGGGGAATTTGTCTTAAACAAATCTACATACATAGCCATCTCAGGATCAAGGAATGTGAGCTGACCTTTTTCTATTTCCGGGTTTTCTTCCGGCTGTTCTTCGCCGGCCGCTGAGTCTTCTTGCTGTATATCTTCCTCCTGCGGTTCGCTCTCATCCGTTTTTTGCTCATGCACTGATTGATCGACATGCAAAATATCTTGTTCTGTAATCTCTTCTATGATCAACGCCTGGCAGTCATCTTCATCTTTGAGCATCAATTGATCAATTTCAATGATTTTTTCTTCTTCAATCTCCAAAACAGAAGATGCAAATTCTTCATTTGTTTTATCTGCTTGACTCGTTACAGCATCTTCTGACTGCGGTTTCCCGGTTTGTTTTGTATGAAAGCTAAATTCATTTGCTTCCGGTTCCTTGACTTCCGATATCTCTTCTACCAGACGTGCGATGGCATTATATTCATTGTCATCATATTTATCATCTGCCTCGCTACTCGGATTAAAAAATTCATTAATATCCACAAGTTTCACATCGCTGTTGAAATATTTTTCTTCTCTCTCCACTTCTTTTTTAGGAGTTAGATACATTTGTGATTTTTTTTGTACAAACATTTTCTGAACAGCCATGAATAACCCGATAAATATAATAACGTCCCCGGGACTCACGGCAACGCTAAACGGGTAAAAAGATGGCATCGGAATAATATCTCCGAGTATTTTAAGCTTTGTATCGCCATCCATCGCACTGCTGATTGCAGTCATTTTTTCTAAGAAAACATTTCCGGAGTCTTTAAGCCCTGTCAGTGCTGCCGAATCGAGGGATAACGGCATTTTGCCCCCGTTTATGAATGTAACGGCAAAATTTAAAAATACGCCCATCAAAATGATAATGAATTCAGGTTTATCTACATTTTGAAGCAGAAAACCCATTAAAAGCAGATAACTGAACAAATAGATAAACATGCTGTATTTTAGAACCGAATCCGGCAGTTCGCTGCCGAAAAAAACAAGTCCTATCTGGATAAGTATGTATAGGAAAAATAATACTTTAAATTTTACCTCATAATTTAAAATATTATGTATTTTCCCTTTTCTTATTACTGCAATAATAAAACTAATTAAAATTACTTCAAGAATCATACAAATTCGTACCTTTTCGATTTTTATCTGCTTATTTTAATAATTTTATCATAAATAATGTAAAAAATAAAACTCTTCTGCATCATTTTTTTAGTCAAAATCTGTAATTTATATATTTCTTTTAAGTATGATTACTATCGGATAGATTATAAGATGTTTTTTTTTATTTTTCATTACTCATCACTATATCAAATATCTCATGTGGATTGCTTACTGTGTACTTTACGCGAATATCTTCAAATTCTTTTTCTTTACCGTAGCCGTATTTTGCCCAGACAAAATCCATTTGATGCAGCTGTGCACCATACGCATCATAATATCTGTCCCCGATCATAATGCATTCATTTGCTTTGTGGTTCGTATACTCTATTACATAGCCCAGTAATTCTTTTTTACTTGAAAACGACCCGTCTTCATTGCTTCCTATAACACAACTAAAATAATCTATCAAATGACTGTATGATAACATTTTTTCGGCAAATGCTTTGTATTTTGTCGTCGCAAGTGCAAGCGCTACATTGTTTGCTTGCAATTTAGAAAGCAATTCTTCTATACCGTCATACAGCTCATATTCATACATACCTTTTTCGATGTAATATTGTCTGTAAATTTTTACTGCTTCAATCGCTTTTTCGTCAGAAAAATGATAAAACCGACTAAAGCTGTCATATAGGGATGGCCCTATGATATCATCGTCATGCACATCTAAATATTGCATACCCATTTTGTCGAGTGCGTATTTAAACCCATTGATAATACCCGGCTTTGTATTTGCTATTGTTCCGTCTAAATCAAATATGACACAATTATATCTTCCCATGGGAGTTCCTTTTTTTGTCTGCACGCTTTATTCCGACACTTTTTTCGTTAATCCGTAGAATTCACGAACTTTTTGCGCAATTTCATCACATATCTGCGGATTCTCTTTTAAATATATTTTTACGTTTTCTCTTCCCTGACCCATTCGCTCTCCGTTATAGGAATACCAGGCTCCCGATTTGGCTACAATTTCACATTCAGTTGCTATATCCAAAATATCGCCTTCTTTGGATATACCCTTGCCATACATAATGTCAAAATCGGCCGACTTAAACGGCGGCGCAACTTTATTTTTTACAACTTTTACCTTCGTGCGGCTGCCGATCATATCTGTTCCTTGCTTGATGACTTCTATTCTGCGCACTTCCATTCTCACGGAAGCATAGAATTTAAGCGCTCTTCCGCCCGGGGTGACTTCCGGATTGCCAAACATAATGCCCACTTTTTCCCTGAGTTGATTGATAAAAATAGCACAACAGTTACTTTTGCTGATGGCTCCTGCCAGCTTCCTGAGTGCCTGCGACATTAATCTTGCCTGAAGCCCGACATGCTGGTCGCCCATCTCTCCTTCTATCTCTGCTCTGGGTACCAGTGCCGCCACCGAATCCACGACTACAATATCCACCGCCCCGCTTCGCACCAATGCCTCCACGATCTCTAAAGCCTGCTCTCCCGTATCGGGTTGCGATACAATTAAATTATCGATATCTACTCCGAGCGCTTTTGCATAAACGGGATCAAGCGCATGCTCGGCATCGATAAATGCGGCAATACCTCCCTGCTTTTGCGCTTCAGCCGCTATATGTAATGCCACCGTTGTTTTCCCTGATGATTCCGGACCGTAGATTTCCACAATTCTGCCTCTCGGCACTCCACCGATACCAAGTGCAATATCGAGCCCAAGAGAGGATGTGGATATCGCTTCAATATTCATATCGGAAGCGTGATCCCCGAGTCTCATTATAGACCCCTGACCAAATTGTTTTTCCAAATTTTTTATCGTTAATTCTAAAGCTTTATCCTTTTCCATTTTCTTTTCCTCCGTTCGGTTCCTATAAAATAATGAATCATTATCTTTCTAATATTTTATGTCTCAGCATATTCAGCGCTTCATTGCCCATTCTTATCTGATGCATTTTTCTTCTGGAGGCATAATGAACTTTCTTTACTGTGATTTCTCCCTTGAAATATACGGATATATAAACCAGCCCCACCGGTTTATCCTTACTGCCTCCACCCGGGCCCGCAATACCCGTCACTGCAATTGCAGCATCGACACCGCTTAAGCGGACTAAGCCTTGTACCATTTCAATCGCTGTCTGCTCACTGACCGCTCCAAAAGTATCAAGCGTTTGTTTTTTTACTCCTAATACTTTTATTTTAGCTTCATTGCTGTATGTAACAAATCCTCCGTAAAATACTTCGCTCGAACCCGGATTTTCGGTAATTGCGGCGGAGATTATTCCGCCCGTGCATGATTCGGCTGCCGCAAATTTCAACTTGTTTTCTTTCAACAAGTCTATCATTACTTTTGATAGACTGACATCTTCATTTGCAAAAATGCCGTCTCCAACCCTTGAAGTAATGACTTCTTCATACTTATCTAAAAACTTATCAGCTTCTTTTTTACTTTGAGCGTTTGCTGTGACACGCAGTAATACGCCATTTTCTTTGGCATATGTGGCAATGGTCGGATTTGTTTGCTTGTCTATAATATCCATGAGTTGATATTCTAATGCACTTTCCCCGTATCCGGTGATCATATAATATCTTGAATAAAACGACTTGCCGGACTTTTTCATCAAATAGGGCAGTACTTGTTCATCAAACATAGGAACCATTTCCTTGGGCGGACCCGGAAGAAGAATAATCGCTTTTGTTTTTTCTTCATTTTCAATAATCACCCCGGGAGCCGTTCCATTGTTATTGTTTAGCATGATGGCCCCTTCAGGTAAATACGCTTGTTTCAGATTATTCGGCGTCATTCGATCGCCAAACATGATCTGAAGCTTTTGCATCCATTCATCGTTGATTTCAAGCTCAACACCCATCAGTTCGGCGGCAGTTTCTTTCGTTAAATCATCTTGAGTCGGGCCAAGCCCGCCTGTTGCTATAATGATATCGCTGCGCTCAAATGCCTGCTTGAAAGCTTCTTTCAAACGCAAAGGATTGTCGCCCGTAACTGTGTGATATAACACACTAAGTCCCAACTCATTTAAATTTTTTGAAATATATTGTGAATTCGTATTGACGATATCCCCTAAAAGAATTTCTGTTCCAACACAAATAATTTCACTTTTCATCTGTTTTCTTATCCTCCTATTTTATACGAATGTTTTTTCGATTTGTATAGAAATATTCTACACCTGAAATAATTGTTAAAATAACCATAATGTAAATAAACACATCGCCTAAAACAGTTGAGGAAAAATTGCCCGCGATTTCAAAATGCAAATAAATCAATCCTATCATTTGGAAAAAAGTTTTCGCTTTCCCCCATATACCGGCAGCAAGCACGACTCCGTCTGCGGCAACAGCCGCTCGCAGCCCTGTAACTGCATATTCTCTGGCCAGTATGATAAAGACTGCCCAAATGCTTATTCTGTCAATGCTCATAAAACACAGCAGTGCAGCTGTTACAAGCATTTTATCTGCCAATGGATCAGCAAATTTACCAAACGATGTAATTAAATTTTTATTACGCGCTATGTATCCGTCGATAAAATCAGTAATACTTGCCAATATAAAAACGATAACAGCATAGTAATAATGATTTTTAAAGCTTAATAAGAATAATAAAATATATATCGGTATAATAATAATTCTGCTTAAAGTGAGCTTATTGGCTATATTCATTATTTAAAACCGTTCCTAGTAGATCGTATGCATTTGCACCATTTATTTTGCACTCATAATACTCTCCGATATTGAGTGTGTCGGGTGAATGAACAAGTATACCTCCGTCTATATCAGGAGCATCCCGAAAGGTTCTGCCTAGATAAATATTATCCTCTAATCGATCATAAATCAATACTTCTGTTGTTTTTCCTATAAATGTATTATTGATTTCATGTGATATTTTCTGTTGCTTTTTCATTAGGCTATGATATCGTTTTGTCTTTATTCTTTGACTTATCTGCTGCGGCATTTCAGCTGCCGGAGTGCCCTCTTCCTGAGAATACGTAAACACACCTACTTTATCAAAGGGGCACTCTTCAATAAAATCCATGATTTCTTCGAACTGCTCTTTGCTCTCAGAAGGAAAGCCGACGATAAATGTTGTTCTAAGAGTAATATCAGCAACTTCTTTTTTTAATTTTTTATAAAGAGTCTTGATAGCTTTTTTGTTCGTATGGCGCCCCATTTTTCTTAAAATATCATCGCTGATATGCTGCAGCGGCAAGTCAATGTAATGCTGCAATTTATCCAAATTTTTAAAGCATGCTATCAATGCGTCGTCTATTTCTTCGGGATACGTATACATTAAGCGTATTCTTTTTAACTTATCGATCTCATTGAGCTTTGTTAACAACGCTGCCAGCTTCTTAGTTTGATACAAATCAATACCATATAGGGTTACATCTTGTGCGACGAGCACAATTTCATTATAACCATTTGCCGCAAGATCATTCGCTTCCGCAAGGATATCTTCCATCTTTCTGCTGCGATATTTACCCCGTAATTTTGGAATAATGCAATAAGTGCAGCTTCGCGAACAGCCTTCGCTTATTTTTAAATATGCTACCGGTTTTTTTGTAAAGATCTTTCTTTTAGTCTCAACGATATTGCTATCGATGCTGCCAATTTGACATACAGTTTCTTGTGTTTCGATTTTCTTTAAAACATCAATAATTTTGCAGTACTCGCTTGTGCCTATAAAGATATCAATTTGAGGGATTTCTTTCTTTAATTCGTCGGTATATCGTTGAGCCAAGCAGCCTGCAACAACGATTTTTATATTGTGATTGCTTTTTTTTGCTTCGACAGCATTTAAAATCTCCCCTACGGCTTCCTCTTTGGCATCTTGTATGAACGCACATGTATTAATCAGCACGATTGCCGCATCATTGATATCCTCAACAAACTTATAGCCTTCATTCTCTAAAAGATACGCCATGCTTTCACTGTCTGTAAGATTTTTGGCACAACCCAGTGATATTATAAAAACATTTTTATCCATCTTGCTCCTCGGCCTGTGCCATCTCTTCTTTACCGTCGTTTTTTTGACTGAGATATTCATCATATGTAATGAGCACATTTCTCGGCCTGCTTCCGTCTGCCGGCGAGATAATGCCCCGCTCTTCCATCTCATCGACCATTCTGCCTGCTCTGGCATATCCAATCCTGAGTTTTCGCTGTATCATTGATGTAGAGATTTGGCCTCTCTCCATTGCCAGTGTCACAGCTTCATCAAACAATTCGTCGTTGTAATCACTGCTTGCAGATTTTGGCGAATTGATTTTCTCAATAATTTCGGTATTGTAGGCTTCATTGGTACGTTTTTTTATAAAATCTACCATACGCTCTACTTCTTTTTGGTCAATATAGGCACATTGTGCTCTTTGAGGCTGACTTGTACCTGCAGGATAATAGAGCATGTCCCCGTTTCCAAGTAATTTTTCCGCGCCGGCCATATCAATAATTGTTCTGGAATCGACTTGTGAAGACACCATAAAAGAAATTCTGGAAGGAATATTGGCTTTAATGAGCCCCGTGATAACATCTACCGATGGACGCTGTGTCGCAAGCACCAGGTGCAGCCCTGCTGCGCGTGCAAGTTGAGCAAGCCTACAGATAGCGCCTTCCACTTGCTGCGGTGCAACGGCCATTAAATCTGCCAATTCATCGATGATAATAACAATGAGCGGCAGCTTGGCATGTCCTTCTTTTTCTAATTTATCATTATAGCTTTTAATATCTCTGACTTTGTTATCGGCAAACTTTTGGTATCTGTCCATCATTTCCATAACAGCCCAGTTCAGCGCGCTTGCCGCTTGTTTCGGGTCTACGACTACAGGCACCAAAAGATGAGGAATCCCATTATAGATATTTAGTTCCACCATTTTGGGATCAATCAAAATTAATCTTACATCTTTCGGAGAACTGCGATATAATATAGAAGCTAAAATCGCATTTACGCATACGCTTTTACCGGATCCCGTAGCACCGGCGATGAGCATATGCGGCATTTTCTTTAAATCGCACATTAAATTCTGCCCCGACAAGTTCTTGCCGAGCGCAACCGCAACGGGAGATTTATTTTCTTTAAACTCTTTGGATGCGATCACTTCCCGAATATGCACTGTCGTAATATTTTTATTTGGAATTTCTATGCCGACAGCGCTTTTGCCGGGAATCGGCGCTTCAATTCTCACACGTGGCGCAGCCAATGCAAGAGCAATATCATCCGATAGATTTACAATCTTATTAACACGGATCCCTGCCTGTGGCTCCAGTTCATAACGAGTCACCGTAGGCCCCACGGATATGCCTACAAGCTTTGCATTAATACCGAAACTAGACAGCGTATTTTGCAGTTTTTCCGCATTTTTCAGCGTCTCCTGACGTGTGCTGTCTGACGCAGATTTATATTCGTTTAAAAGCGATATAGGCGGAAATATATATTTATCGTTTTTAACTTCGTTCGTCTGAATATTCTCATTTACAATTTCTTTTTTCATATCGCTTGTATGAGCTTCTTCTGCTGTTTCGTTTTCTTTGTTTAATTCTATTTTAATCAGTTCTGCATCTCTTTGTTGGGGAATATCTTTCATGACATGACTATTTTTTTCTTCCGGTTTCCCCCTGCTTTTGCGACTGCCGCCATTTGTGTTATCATCAAGCTGGGCCATCCATTTTTCAACCTGTGCAAATGATTTATCATCTGTGCTTAATTCTTCATTAATAGCATCATTGACAAGTTTTCTGTCTTTAGAGTCTACCTCTCTTTTATCAATCAGGTTATGTATAATTTCTCCGAGACTTTTTCTGAAGATAAAAAGGATCAGACCGATCGATATAAAAATAATAAACAAATACGCACCCGTAACAGAAAACAATTCGACAATAAGCTTCGAAAAGCTCATGCCGACCAAGCCGCCGGCATTTTCCTGCACCTGCTCTGTGGCTATCTCAAATATATTCTTAAAAACCGGATCGGAGATCGTATCAATGCTGTTGATATGTAATATAGTGCAAAAATTAATGAGTAATATAAACAAAAGAAATATCTTTTTATTCATTCTTAAAGGCCGATACTGAAAGATGATATAGATGCTGCTTGTAAGCAGTACCGTCATCAGCGCAAAGCTTCCGATATTGCCGAATAACGCTTTACATCCTTTGATATAAGCTTCGCCTACAAGTCCTGCATTTTGCGCAAACAGTGAATAAAAGCCAAAGACGCTTAAAAACAACAAAAGAATACCAATCAATTCATTGATCAATCGCTCTTTTTTTAAACGTTTTTTAATGGTCGCTTGTCTTTTACTCTGTTTTGTTGAAGCCAATATCGATATCTCCTTACTATTGGAATAAATGTGTTAAAAAAATAAACTTTTGACAATAATAACACTTGCAACCGCCCAGCAGTAGTATGCGAAATATTTTAATCTTTCTTTTTTAACTACAAAGACCAAAAGTTTTATTGATACATATCCCACAATTAAAGCGGTAAAAAAGCCGATGATCATCGCCGATGCCGACGTGGCAGTACCGCTTAATGCGAATATATTTTTTAATTCTATGAGCGTAGCCCCAAGCACCGCAGGCATGGAAAGCAGAAAGCTGAATTCTACCGCATCTTCTTTTCTGAGACCGGAAAAAAGCCCGCCAACCATGGTGGACCCGGAGCGGGAAATGCCGGGTATCAAAGCGAACGCCTGAAAAAGTCCGATCGCAAAGGCATTCTTAAAGCGTAACTGGCTGATACGCGTTTTGTTATTCTTCCCCATTTTTTCGCCAAGAATTAAAAGTCCGCCTGTTATATAAAGCATACAGCTTACGGCGATGATGCTGACAAAAATCTCACTCAGTTTATCTTCAAACAATAATCCTGCTATACCGGCAGGAATAGAGCCTATAATCAATAATAATACATATAATCTATATTTATCTTTTCGTATCATTAAACTTTTTTCTCTGAATAGATCGGCAATCATAGCAAAAAATGCCTTTATGACACAGATCACTGTTTTTCTGTATGCTAAAAATACGGCAAGCAGGGAACCTGCATGCAAAAGGATCGTGAACTCTAAAGCGCCTTCTTTTACATTCATAAACGCCTGCGCAATAGCCAAGTGCCCGGAACTTGAAACAGGCAAGAACTCCGTCAGCCCCTGTATCAGCCCTAAAATAAATGCTTGTATATTTGTCATATGTACCTCAAAAAATTGCGTAATATACATTTTACTATAACATATTTTTATAAATGATGATATTCCCTCCCGAATAATTTCGGGACGGAATACAGATGTGAATTGTTCAACTTGATTTTATATTATATCATAGATAAGAATTGTTTAATATTCTTATTTTTCTTTATTTTCTTTGATAAGTTCTTTGAGTTTTTGTAATGCTTTATTGAGCCCCCCTACTTCATCAATCAGCCCGATATCAACAGCCTGCTGCCCAATTAATATACTTCCTATGTCATTGACCATTTCTGTTGTGTTCAACATGAGCTCTATAAATTTTTCACGTTTGATTCTGGAACAGGACACGACAAAATTGATAATGCGGTCCTGCATTTTTTTAAAATATTCAAAGCTTTGCCATACCCCGATAACCAGCCCGTTTGTACGAATGGGATGAAGCGTCATCGTAGCGGTCGGCACGATAAAAGAATACGTTGTACATACCGCTAGAGGCACCCCTATGCTGTGCCCGCCTCCAAGCACAAGCGATACACTTGGTTTCGAAATACTTCTTACAAGTTCCGCAATTGCAAGCCCTGCTTCAACATCGCCTCCCAGTGTGTTGAGCATTAAAAGCACACCTTTAACATCATCATCTTCTTCTATTTGAGTAAGGATGGGAATTATGTGTTCATATTTTGTTACTTTTTTTTGGGTTTCCAGTATATGCCCTTCTATTTCACCGATGATTGGTATCACTTTAATACCGCTTTTCGCCTCATCTGCAAGAGCACCGCCAAATTCTTTTATATTTTCCGCCGCTTCCTCGGCATATTTTTCATTTTCGTCTTTATCATTTTCATTGATTAATCGATTATCTTTTTTTTCCATAAAAAAACCATCTCCTTAAATTATCGGATGGTTTTATTGTGTGTTTTTATTGATGATTTATACAACGGCATAATAATTCCATACTTAAAATATTTTTTCATGTAGCAGTGCAACAGTCTTTTTTTCATCGGCTTTATCCACTAAGATTGATATCGTTGTATAGGAATCCGAAGACTGCCATACTTTTATGTTTTGACTGCTTAATGCACTCATAATTTTAGCAATAATTCCCGGCACTCCAGCAATTCTCGAGCCAACGATTGTGATTTTGCTGCAATCTTTTTTTATCTCATATTCTAAATTCATATCACCCAATATCTCTTGTGCCTTATGTAGATCTTCTCTATCGATGATAAAGACTGTCTCGCCGATAAATATATTAATCATATCTATACTGATATGACTCTGTGCCAAAGCGTCAAAGAGATTTTCTTCGCTACCTGTGCTCTTTACTTTTATCTGTACCTGTTTATCTTTTGATGTTATTGCCGTAAATATTTTATTATCTGTCCATGACTTCGGAACTTTTGAAATAATTGTTCCTCCGTTACTGCGCCCCTTACATGTGTTGAGCACGACAACAGGCACTCCGCCTTTTTGTGCATATTCCACCGCACGTGGATGAATGACTTTTGCACCAAATTCGGCGAGCTGAAACACTTCTTCATAATCGATTTTCTTAATGATATGCGCATCGCCGACAACTTTTGGGTCTGCTGTCATAACACCATCCACATCTGTGTATATTTCAATGCATTCCGCATTTAAAAAAGCCCCGAGCGCTGTGGCCGTGATATCACTGCCGCCTCTGCCGAGTGTTGTAATATCGTATCCTTCTCCTTGCCCTTGAAATCCTGCAATGACAGGTACAATATTTTCTTTCAATATATTTAAAATAATTGATGTGTCTATATCGACTATATCACTGTTACCGTAAATGCCATTTGTTTTGATACCAGCCTGATATCCGGTCAAAGCTTTTGTGGCATAACCAGCTTTTTTTATGTCTTCGGCTACGATCACGCAAGATATAATTTCCCCGCAGGAAATCAATAGATCGCGATTTCGCGGATCCACCGCTTCCCCGTTCGGAAGCATCTCTAATAATGTATCTGTAGCATATGGTTCCCCTTGTCTGCCCATTGCGGAAACTACAACCACCGGGTTGAGCCCTTTCTCTTTGGCATCAGCAATATTTTCAACGATCATTTGCCGCAGTTCAGGTTTGTTGACACTCGTTCCCCCATATTTTTGCACAACTATATTCATTGTTCAAAGCTCCTTATTATATATCAACCATTATTGTATCCACACCGATTTTGACTATATTTTCCCATGGCACCTGCAAATTCATATCTTCATTGGCAAATGAAAAAAACCCTTGCCTAATTTGCCCGAGCACAATTGCTTCCACTTTTCCGCTGTTTTCATTGATAATCAGATCACATGATTTAAACTGTGCCATTCGCTGTCCCGTGTTAATATTGACAATATCTTTATCGCGCATATCCGATAATCTCATACAAATCACCTCTTAAATAATTTATGAGAGGCACTTGCATTATATTACTATCGCCCTGAAGAACCAAAACCGCCTTCGCTGCGCTTTGTGCTTTCAAGTTCGCTGGTTTCAATGAACTCGGCCTTCATGTATTTACAAAATACCATTTGCGCAATTCTGTCCCCTTTTTTTATTTGATAGGGGACATCCGTACAATTTGTAAATATAATTTTGATTTCTCCCCGGTAATCACTATCAATTGTGCCTATGCCGTTTACCATCATAAGCCCATGCTTTAAAGCAAGCCCGCTTCGACATCTGATTTGCGCTTCATAACCGAAAGGTATCTCCATATAAAGTCCGGTAGACACCAAGCTAACGGAACCGTTTTGCACAAGCGCATCTTCCGCTGCATAGATGTCCAAACCAGCTGCACCCTCCGTGATATATTGGGGCAACGGATTTTCTGAATGATTGATTATCTTTACTTTTATACTGCTCATTTTTTCTTTCATCGTTTATTTATTTATACCTGTTAACGTCTGTTGTAGCCGCCTCTGTTGTTGTTATGGTTATGATTTTTCTTATTCGGTCGATCATTTTCATGATAGCCTTCAGGTTTTGGCAATAAGTCTTTCATAGAAAGATTGATTCTGCCTCTGCTGTCGATTTCGGTCACTTTTACTTTTACAATATCACCGACATTAACAACATCTGTAACACTTTTCACATGGTCGTAAGAAAGCTTTGAAATATGGACCATACCTTCTTTGCCCGGTAGAAGTTCAACGAATGCGCCAATTTCCATGATGCGTGTTACTTTACCTTCATATATTTCTCCGACTTCAACATCTTTTATAATTGCCTCGATCATTTGCTGTGCTTTTTGCGCGTTTTCTAAATCAGGAGAAGATATATATGTTTTTCCGTCATCCATAATATCGATTTTTACACCGGTTTCTTCAATGATTTTATTGATCATTTTTCCGCCCGGTCCAATAACTTCGCCAATTTTTTCATTTGGCAACTGCATGCTGAGCATTCTCGGTGCATACTTGCTCATCTCTGCCCTGGGCTCACTTATCGCCTCAGCCATTTTATTGAGTATAAACAGCCTTCCTTTTCTTGCTTGTTCCAGCGCTTCTTTTAAAATCATTTCATCGATGCCGTTTATCTTTATATCCATTTGAATCGCAGTAATGCCCTCTTTTGTACCGGCAACTTTAAAATCCATGTCCCCGTTATGATCTTCAAGGCCCTGAATATCGGATAAGATGCTTATAGAGTTTTCTTCTTTGATAAGCCCCATCGCTATGCCTGCAACAGGTGCCTTGATCGGCACTCCGGCATCCATAAGCGATAAGGTCGATCCGCACACACTTGCCTGAGAACTCGAACCGTTGGACATTAATATTTCGGATACGACCCTTATGGTATAAGGAAAATCATCCTGTGAAGGAATTACAGGCTCAAGCGCTCTGCCCGCCAATGCACCGTGACCTATTTCACGCCTGCCCGGTCCTCTGCTCGGTTTTGTTTCCCCTACAGAATAAGAAGGAAAATTATAGTGATGCATATAACGTTTGAATTCTTCATCCGTTAAGCCATCTATGACTTGAACATCAGAGAATGCGCCCAGCGTCACCACTGAGAGTGCTTGTGTTTGACCTCGTGTAAACAAAGCACTGCCGTGCACCCTGGCAAGAAGGCCTACTTCGCAGGTGATTGGACGAATCTCATCCATCGCTCTTCCATCGGGACGTATTTTTTCTTTCGTAATCATTTTTCGCACGATTGACTTTTCCAATTTCTCGACCGCCTGAGACAATTGTTCTTCTTGCCCTTCATAATCAGCAGCAAGCGTTTCCATGATTTCTTTGCTAACTTGCTCTACCGCCTCTTCACGCTGGGACTTTTCTTTGTATCTAAGCGCCGCATCCATTTTTTGTGTGCCTATTTCGTTTACTTTTTCAATTATTTCATCAGTTGGAACATAGTATTCCACTTCTCTTTTTGCTTTGCCGACCTGCTTAATGATTTCTTCCTGAAAAGCTATGATTTTCTTAATTTCTTCATGTGCTGCAAGAATGGCTTGTATCATCAGCTGCTCACTTACTTCCTTTGCTCCCGCCTCCACCATCATGATGGCATCTTTTGTGCCGGATACAATTAACTCAAGCTCGCTGCCCTCTCTTTGCTCGACAGTCGGATTGATAATGAATTTGCCCTCTTTATAGCCTACTGCCACAGAACCGGTAGGTCCGTTAAAAGGAATATCTGAAATTGACAACGCAATGGAAGATCCGATCATCGCTACAAGCTCTGGAAGATTGTCTTGCTCTACGGAAAGAACCGTTGCCACAACCTGCACATCATTTCTCATCCCTTTCGGGAAAAGCGGTCGCAAAGGCCTATCAATTAACCGTGATGAAAGAATCGCTTTTTCGGAAGGTCTTCCCTCTCTTTTAATAAATCCTCCGGGTATTTTGCCTACCGAATACAGCTTTTCTTCATAATCAACACTGAGAGGAAAAAAGCTCATGCCTTCCCGCGGAACTTTACTCATCGATGCCGCTACTAAGACATTTGTATCTCCATATCTTATAAATACAGAGCCTGAAGCAAGTTGTGCCAATTGCCCTGTTTCAACTATTAATTCTCTTTGAGCAAATATCGTTTTAAAAATTTTTTTCATTCATTTATCCTTCCTTGATTGCTAAATAACAAATAAAGGCGGAACTTGAACCAAGCACCGCCTCTTAAATTTACTTTCTCAAATTCAGTTTTGAAATGATGTCTCTGTATCTTTGGATGTCTTTGTCCACAAGGTAATTTAAGAGTCTCCTTCTTTTACCTACCATCATTAACAATCCTCTTGTTGAATGATAATCTTTCTTGTTTGTCTTTAAATGTTCGTTCAGTTTGTCAATTTGCGCCGATAAAATTGCTATTTGCACTTCCGGCGAACCTGTGTCGTTTTCTCCGCGTTTGTATGTTTGTATTATCTGCTTTTTTTCTTCTGTTGATAATGCCATTTTATTCCTCCATCATAATTTGGCTATTACCCTGTTATTCGTCGGAAAATCGAGTAACTGAGTAATAGTTAAAACATTTTTGCGCTTATAAATTTTTTTGCGCAATTTGTATCATTATATATCTGTTTTTTAAGTTCGTCAAGATTTTCAAATTTTTTTTCATCTCTTATTTTTTTCAAAAAACAAACTTTAATTTCTTTATCATAAATATTTTCATCAAAATCAATGATAAATGTTTCAATTCTGTAAGGATGATTTTTAAATGTGGGATTCTGACCTACGTTTGTAATAGAATAATATTCACTGTCTTGCACGATCGTTTTGGTCAGATAAACGCCGTTTTGCGGCATCATAAGATCATCGGGCATGCGTAGATTGGCTGTTGGGAATCCCAGTTTTCTGCCAAGGCGCTTACCATTGATCACTGTTGAAATAACATAGAATGCCCTGCCAAGCATGGTATTGGCTTTCTCAATATCACCCTCTGCTAAAGCTTTTCTTATGGTCGTGCTACTGATGATTTCATTGCCCATGCATACTTTATCAACGATTTCTACATCATAGTCATACGCAAGGCCCATCTGCCCCAGCAGCTGCCCGCTTCCTTTTCCGTCTTTTCCGAATCTATTGTTAAACCCAACGGTGACTTTTTTTAAATCAAATTTATCAAGCATATATTTTTTTATAAAGTCATCCGCCGTGGTATTTTTTACTTCTTGTGTAAAATGAATATATACAATCATCTCAACGCCCATATTTTTTAAAATCTCTTCTTTCTGTCTGCGCGTTGTGATATATTTGATTCCCTTGTTTTTATTAATGATATCTTCCGGATGATTGTAGAACGTGAGCACGGTTTTTTTTGTGTTTTGTGTATCCATCATCCGCTCGATTATTTTTTTATGCCCTAAATGCACTCCGTCAAAAACGCCGAAAGCTACAGATGCATTTTCTATTTTATTGTCAATATCACATGCTTTAATGATTTCCATATCCATATTCAAGCATATCAACTATGCTACCTGCTATCTCTTAATTTATTTTAATCTGATTCTTTAAATTTTTTATAACCGTATCGATATCTCCGCTCATATTGCAGCCGGCCGCTTTTTTATGCCCGCCGCCACCATAGAGTTTTGCCACGGATGCTACATCAAAGTCTCCGTTGGAACGCAGACTCACTTTAAAAAGTTCGCTTTCAGCCTGCTTTATTAAAACTGCTACTTCTACACTTTCAACATTTCTGAGTATATCGATCATGTTTTGAAGCTGCATATCGGCTTCTTCATCCATTATTTTGTTCATGTAATCATTGAGACTGATATAAGAAATAATTACCTTATCGTCACTGGACAGGTCAATATTATCAATAATTCTTGAAAGATATTTCAACCGTGTAAGTCCGTATTCTTCTATTTTTTTATTGATAGCACTGAAATCATCTCTTATCTCATATAATGTAGCCACTTTTTTATGCGTATTAGCCGTTACATTGCTATAGCGGAAATTTCCTGTATCTGTCGCAAGTGAAAGATACAGCCATGATGCTGCCTGTGTACTGATTTGAATATTTTCGTATTCGTACATGTCAATAATGATTTCGCCCACAGCCGCGGCACTTTCAAATACACAATTTATTTTTCCGTATTTTTTGTTTGTGACATGATGGTCTATCACAATTACTTCAGCCGCGTTTTTCATATATTCGCTGCCATACAAGTAATTTAATTCCGAACAGTCGAGAGCAATCACTAGATCAAACATATCTGTGGTCGAAGCACAAAAAAAATCTGCCTCCGTATCGATCTTCAGCTTTTCGCTAAGCATGCTGTCAACGACATAGGTAATGTCTTTGCCCATTTCTTTGAGCATTAAACCCAACGCACAAACAGACCCCACCGCATCACCGTCGGGCCCTTTGTGTGTTAAAATTAATATTTTATTGTTTTGCTTTATAATATCTAAAAGCTTACTTATCATTTTTATCTAATTCTTTTAATAGTTTATTTATTTTGATGCCGTATTCTAAAGTGTCATCCGATATAAAGGTTATCTGAGGTGTATGATATGTTTTTAATACTTTTCCCAGCTCTCTTCTTAAATATCCTTTTGCATTGTTAAGCGCGCTTGTTACTTCATCTCTTACTTCTTTGCCTTCGATAACGCTGATATACACTTTTGCAAATTTAAAGTCATTGGAACAATCAACTTTAACAATACTGATCATTCTGTCTTTGATTCTGTAATCATTAAGCTCATCCCGGATAAGCCTGCTGAGCTCTTTTTTGATTTCTTCATTGATTCTATCTACACGATAAGACAAACTATCAAACCCTTTCTACTTCAACCATTTTAAAGCCTTCTATCATATCGCCTTCTTTAAAATCGTTGAATTTATCGATCCCTATTCCACATTCATAACCACTTGCCACTTCTTTAACGTCGTCTTTAAACCTTTTGAGCGATGTAATCGTGGATTCTGCGATAACTATGCCATCCCTAATCACCCGAACACTTTCATTGCGGTTGATGGCTCCGTCTACGATATAACATCCTGCTATTGCACCTACATTCGGTACTCTAAATATCTGGCGTACTTCGGCAGTGCCGGTAGCCACTTCTTTAAATTCCGGATCCAGCATCCCTTCCATAGCTGCCTGAATATCTTCTATCAGTTCATAGATGATGCGATATGTTCTGATATCGACAATTTCTTTTGCAGACAATTTTTTTGCATTCGCGTCCGGACGGACATTGAAGCCCAATATAAGTGCATTGGATGCTGCCGCAAGTGTTACATCGGTCTCTGTGATACCGCCTACAGCACCATGAATAATATTGATTTTAACATTTTCATTTGAAAGTTTAAGCAGTGAGGCCTTGATTGCTTCAAGCGAACCATGCACATCTGCTTTAAGAAGAATATTAATTTCTTTTAAATTCCCCTGCTGAATTTTACTGAATAAATCTTCGAGTGAAATCGGTGCGGATTTTTTCTGCGCATCCGTCTTCTGCCTATTAATGCGGCTTTGTGTTATTTTTCTTGCCTCTTTTTCGCTTTCCACCACATAAAACTTATCTCCGGCAATGGGCACTTCGCTAAACCCCATGATCTCTACCGGGCACGATGGGCCTGCCGTTTCAAGTTTTTGCCCTTTTTCGTTGCTCATGGCTTTGATTTTTCCGTAAATACTGCCGCTTACAACGATATCGCCCAGCTTGAGTGTTCCTGATTCCACAAGTATTGTGGCAATGGTTCCTCTTTGGCTGTCTAGTTGCGCTTCTATGACGTTTCCGACAGCATTCTTATTTTTATTTGCTTTAAGCTCTTCAACTTCGGCAACAAGTAAAATCATTTCAAGAAGCTCTTCAATGCCTTCATTTTTCAGCGCGGATATAGGAACACAGATCGTGTCTCCGCCGTAATTTTCCGCAATCAGCCCATACTCTGTAAGCTCCTGCATCACTCTGTCGGCATTGGCAGTAGGCTTATCCATTTTATTAATGGCTACGATGATAGGAACCTGCGCTGCCTTAGCGTGATTGATTGCCTCAATCGTCTGCGGTTTCACGCCGTCATCGGCTGCAACGACCAGAACAGCAATGTCTGTGACTTTTGCCCCTCTTGAGCGCATTTGAGTAAAAGCCGCATGACCGGGTGTATCAATAAAAGTGATATCTTCACCCTTTAAGTTGACCATATACGCACCGATATGCTGCGTGATCCGTCCCGCTTCGCCCGCAATAACATTTGTGTTACGAATAGCATCAAGCAAAGAGGTTTTTCCGTGGTCTACATGCCCCATAACAGTCACAATCGGCGGTCTCGGAGAAAGCTCATCTTCATTTTCGTAATGTTCCTCGAGAATTCTGTCAACGATATCCTCGTCCTCTTCCATAATGACTTCAATATCAAATTCCTGACATACAATATAGGCTGTATCGAAATCTATTTCCTGATTAATCGTAGCCATAACGCCGAGGCCCATTAATTTTTTTATAATTTCAATTGAATTTTTACCGATTACATCAGCAAGTTCTCCGACTGTGAGCATTTGAGGAATGATGATTTCTTGTCCGGCTCCCTCTTTGTTTAATCTTCTCAGTTTCTCTCTCTTATATGTTCCTTTGCTTTTCTTTACAACTTTCGCATTATTTTGCCTGCTTGTTTTTTCATTTTTATTATTCATTCCTGCAGGTTTAGGAGTAAATTTTGCACTTCTGTCTTTCTTCTTTGCTGCATCGGCATTTCCTTCCACATTCTTGATGTGCACGTTTTTTTTCTGTTTATCTTTTTTCGACTGTGCAGTCACTTGAGTCTGACTTTCCTGTTTAAGTTCTGCTTTATTAGATACACCGGCTTGTTTTCCGTAGTTATTTTTAAAATATTTCACCTGCTGCTCAGTCAAAGCGCTCATATGGTTTTTTGCGGGAATGCCTAAATGATTAAGCTGTTCAACTAGTTCTTTGCTGGATATATTCATTTCTTTCGATAATTCATGAACCCTTATTGCTGCCATATACATTTCCCTCCTTTGAATTTTTTATTTCGCAAATCCGATTATAAATTTGTGTTTTGATATCCTGATTTATATCAATGTCAAATGCTCTATCAAGCTTATTTGTAGTTTTAATTTTTTCTATGCACTCTTGGCTGTCACATACATATGCGCCACGCCCGTTTGCCCTTAAACTTTTATCAAAAAAGATTTCTCCTTCTTTATTTTTCACAATTCGAAAAAGTCTTCTTTTGTCATATTTTCCCCTGCAAATCAGGCAGCTTCTAATTGGAACTTTTTTCATGCCGCAGCCCCCTTATTGAGCCAGATTATTGATTTCATCAACTAAGCTATCAAGCAAATCTTTTTCCTTTTGAATATCAGGATCCACCGCCGGTGCATTTTCATCTTCGCTTTTATTTTTAATATCTATTTTCCATCCTGTGAGCTTTGCCGCAAGGCGCACATTCTGCCCTTCTTTACCGATCGCAAGTGATAACTGATCATCCGCAACAACGACATGAGCTACTTTATTTTCTTCATCAATATCTACTTTCAACACTTCAGCGGGACTTAGTGCACTTGAAATATAGACGACCGGATCTTTATCCCACTTAATGATGTCGATCTTTTCACCGTTTAATTCATTGACGATATTTTGCACGCGAAGTCCTCTTGCCCCGACACAAGATCCTACCGGATCAATATTTTCGTCTTCCGCATAAACGGATATTTTTGCTCTGCTGCCCGCTTCTCTGGCGATGGCTTTGATTTCAACCACCCCCGAATAGATTTCAGGTACTTCCAATTCAAACAGCCTTCTGAGCAGTCCGATATGATTTCTTGACAGAATAATATGGGGCCCTTTCGTCGTTTTTCTCACTTCTGCCACATACGCCTTAATACGCATACCTTGATAATAGTGTTCTCCTTTTATCTGGTTTGCAACGTTTAAAACCCCATCTGTTTTCCCCAGATCCACTATGATATTATTATTGCTTTCTTTTCTTTGAATAATCCCTGTTATCAACTCATCTTGTTTTTGATAAAATTCGTCATAAATAATATTTCTCTCGGATTCTTTTATTCTTTGAATGACAAGCTGTTTTGCATTCTGCGCGGCAATTCGGCCGAAATCTTTTGGATTTATTTCCACTTCCAAAAACTCGTCCAGCTCAACATCAGGCTTGATTTTTTTTGCCTGAAGTATGCTGATTTCATCTTCGAGCGGATGCGTTTCATCTACAACCTGCCTGATAGAATACACTTTTACATCTCCGGTGTCCCTGTCTATTGTGATTTTGATATTTTCCTCAGACCCGTAATGTTTTTTATACGTAGAAATTAATGCTGTTTCTATAGCTTCAATTAATTCTTCTTTGTTGATGCCTTTTTCTTTTTGAATTTCTTCAAGTGCTTGCAAAAATTCTTTATTCATTTATTTTTTCCTCCAGTTAAAACTCATAAGCAAGCTTTGCTTTACTGATTTTTTCAATCGGAACCGCAAAAACTGTATCTTCTATTTTAAATAATACTTCTTTTTCATCATCAGAGAGCCTAACTATCTGCGCTGTAAATTTTTTTCTTCCTTCATATGCAGTATACAAGGCTATGTCTGCCAGTCTGCCGCTGTATTTGTTATAGTCGCTTATTTTTCGAATAGGCGGACAAATGCCAGGAGAAGATACTTCCAAGTAATATTTGCCCTCTATAAAATCTTCTGCATCCAAAAGAGGACTGATGCTGCGCGAGAACGCTTCGCAATCCTGCGTTGTAACGCCGCCTTCCCTATCGATATAAAACCTTAAGATACGCGCGCTCCCTTCCTTTACAAACTCAATATATACAAGTTCAAGGCTTAATGACTCAGCTGTTTTTTCTGCTATTTCTTCGGCCTTTCGTATGATTTTAGACATTTTATCCTCCGATATAAAACTCAATGAGTGGGTTGCCCCACTCATTTATGCGTAACAAGTATATCATATTTGTTATGCTTATGCAACTTATTCTTAAAAAAATGCAAACTGATCTGTTTTCTGGAGACCATCCAGTGCTTTGAGCGCAATCAGCTCTTCCAACACCGCCGTTGAAGCCGATGTTCGCTTTTTTAAATCTTCAATCGATGTGAAAGAGGCAATCTTGCTTTGCTCATAAATTTTTTTCGTAACTTTTTCTCCCGCACCTTCTATAACTTTGTAGGGAAGCACCAGTTTATTATCTGCAATAATAAAATCATTATAATGTGATTTGCCGAGCGTGATTGTTTCAAATTCATATCCTCTGCATAACATTTCAAGCGCGATTTCAAGTGTAATCAACGTATCTTTTTGTGTTTGCGTCATGCTTTTTAATGAGTAGTATTTTTTTATTTCCTTTTTAATGGCATCCGGCCCTTTGAGAATCGTTTTTAAATCAAAATCTTTAGACCGTATTGAAAAATATGCGGAATAATACGCCAGCGGATAATATATTTTATAATAGGCTACCCTAAACCCCATCATGACATAGGCTGCCGCATGCGCTTTTGGAAACATGTACTTGATTTTATTGCACGAATCAATGTACCAATCATCAATTGCGACTTTTTTCATTTTTTCAATATCACTATCTTTGAGACCTTTACCTTTACGGACACGTTCCATAATGTCAAAAGCTGTTTTGGATTCCATGCCCATTTGTATCAAATACAGCATAATACTGTCACGCGTTGAAATAACATTTTTTATGGTAGCTGTGCCGTTTTTAATATATTCTGCAGCATTATTGATCCAAACATCCGTGCCATGCGAAAGCCCCGATATACGTATCAAATCGTCGAAGCACTGCGGTTGGGCTTGTTTTAACATTTCACGAACGAATTTTGTTCCGAATTCAGGCACGCCGTATGTGCCCACATCCGTGAGAATATCACCGTCTTTCAGATTCAGTGCCTCTGTCGATGTAAATAAGCTCAGCACTGTTTTGTTATCAAATTTAATTTTGTTAACATCATATCCCGTCAATTTTTGAAGCGCATTGATCATAGACGGATCATCGTGCCCGAGCAAATCCAGTTTTAAAAGCCTGCCTTTGAGTGCATCATAATCAAAAGATGTCGTGATTACTTTTTTGCTTTCATCATTCGCCGGATACTGAACAGGTGTGAATTCATAGATTTCCATACCTTGCGGCAAAATGATAAGCCCTCCCGGATGCTGACCTGTAGTACTTTTCACATCACTGCATCCTATTTCGAGACGTTTTTGCTCGGCTGAATTCATAACCAGCCCTCGGTCATCCAAATATTTTTTAACATAATTTCTCGCAAGGCTTCCCGCAACTTTACTGATCGTTCCTGAACGGAACACATTTTCAACACCCAGCATCTCTTCCACATATTTATGGATTTTGCCTTGATAATCACTTGCAAAATTCAAGTCGATATCAGGCTCTTTATCACCTTCAAAACCCAAAAAACACTCAAACGGGATATCAAAACCATCTTTTTCATATGCGCAGTTGCAATGCGGGCAATCTTTATCTGGCAAATCCGCACCGACGCCATATATTTTCACATCCGCAAACTCCGTATGTTTGCAGATTGGGCATACATAATGAGGAGGAAGCGGGTTTACCTCGGTGATACCCAAAAATGTTGCCGCCAGTGATGAGCCCACAGATCCTCTGGAACCCACAAGATATCCGTCATCTTTTGCTTTATGCACTACTCTTTGAGCTAAGTAATATAATACGGAATAATTATATTTTTCAATTACTCCGATTTCTTTTTCTATGCTTTTTTCAATGAGTTCCGGCAAGGCTTTTCCATATTTTTCATGTGCTGTTTTATAGATATACTCTGCAACCTCTTTTTCCGCTCCTTCCAATACCGGCGGATAGGAACCTTCCGGTATCGGGCGGATAGCATCTTCTACAAGGTTTGTTATGGCTTGTGTATTCTCAACGACTGCCCTATAAGCCTTTTCTTGCTCCAAATAATAAAATTCATCCAGCATTTGGGACGTGTTTCGAAGATAGAGCGGTGCCTGACTATCCGCATCGTCAAACTTTAAGGCATTGAGCAGCACCGCGCGGTATATGCTGTCTTTTTTATCAACGAAATGCACATCTCCCGTAGCTACATAATACTTGTCTGCTTTTTCCGTAAGAGAGATAATATCTTTATTGATTTGTATAATATCCTCTTTTGAAGAAAGTATACCATCGTTTACCAAATGCATGCTGTTACCGACAGGCTGAATTTCCAAATAGTCGTAAAAGTCTGCAAGCTTTAAAAGCTGCTGCTCATTTCGCGCATCCATAAATGCCTGAAATATCTCTCCAGAATCACAGGCGCTTCCGATAACAAAATTTTCTTTATATAAAGCAATTTCGCTTTTCAACATTTTTGGCCGCCTGTAGAAATACCGAAGATTAGAATTCGAGACAAGCTTATATAAATCTTTCAACCCCTGTTTATTTTTCACCAGAATTGTACAGTGCATATGAGGTGCCTTTTTATCACTTTCGGGTGATTTTTTATACTCTTTGAGTTCACCTACCGAGCAAAGGCCATCTGCCTTTGCGGCAGCGAGAATATGCAGCAGCACTTTTGCCGTTGCCACCGCATCATCCAAAGCCCTGTGCGCATGCCCTATATCAATATTTAATAATTTCGTGACCGATTTCAGCTTATATGTCTTTAACTGTGTATATACACGCCTGCACAGATGGAGGGTGTCCAGATAAATAAATCTTTCGTCATACCCTGTCTGGCGCAATGCTTTATTGATAAATGCGGAATCAAAAGCTGTGTTATGTGTGCAAAGCACCTGCGTATCTTTTGCAAAACACATAAATCCGTCCATCACTTTTTGCAATTTATCGGCATTTTCCAACATTTGCTGTGTGATAGATGTCAGCGCAGTAATTCGCTGCGGAACGGGTCTTTTTGGCTTTACCAATGCCGAATAAGTATCAATGATTTTTGAATTTTTTATTTTAACGGCGGCCAGCTCTATAATTTCATCATTTCGCGCACACAGCCCCGTTGTCTCGACATCCACAACAATGATTTCACTATCTATGGGTGCCTCGGTTTTCTGACTTAAAACAAAGCTTTCGTCGTCAACCATATACGCTTCAAGGCCATATATGACTTTAATTCCATATTTTTTTGATAATGCATACGCATCGGGGTACGCATACACACCGGCATGATCCGTAATAGCCACGGCCTGATGACCCATTTTGCTGAGCTTATAAAAAATATCTTCTATTTTAGAGACCGCATCCCGCTCACTGTATTGACTGTGACAATGAAGCTCCACTCTCTTCTGCTTGCTCTCATCTGTATATTCACCGATCTCTGTTTTGAAGAATCCATAACACTGGATATATCGATCGTTTCTGTACTCATCAAATGCGATTTTCCCAAAAATTTGCGCGTGTCTGCTTTTTTTTATTTTATCAAAAAGTTCTTCTATTTCACTCTTATCACAATTTATTCTAATTTCGGCGGAAGACTGCTCGTCATTGAGATATACTTTGATATAAGAACGCAGCCTGTTCTCAACAATTTCAGCATAGAAACATCTCCCGCAAGCAGCAATCGTCTCTCCTGTCTGCCTTAAATATACATTTTCAAGGCTTTGTATCTTCTGTTTGCTTGCCCTGCCATAGAGAAGTTCTCCGGCTACATGACCGATATTTTTTTGCATCATTTTTTTATTAAAACTATCTGTTGGTTTTTTCTTTTTTTGCTGCGGCATATTTTTGCTTTCGTCATGAGTGTCCGCCGGATCTTCTTTAATGCCGGCAGTGTTATCTAATTGTATGATTTCAAACTGTACGGTAGCATCTAATCCCGCATCTCTTTTTATATAAGATCTTATTTTCTGCTCGATCAGCTGTTCCGAAAGCATATCTAAATGATTCTTTGACAGGGCCGGTATATGAACGATATCTTCTTTGACATACCAATTTTCAGATAAAAATAAAGCTGACGACGTGTTTTCATCAGCAAGATACTTAATAATTTTTTTCTGATTATCTTTAATATATGTATCCAGCTTCATTTTTTTAATTGTAGTCTGCATAATTTTTATCTGCTTAAAAAAATGATACTTCTCATATATTCTTTTTTTAATCTCATCAATATCTTCACTGCCAAGAATATTCTCCGACAGTAAATAAAAAACCGCATCATTCTCTTTAGTCAGCAATACTTTTTTAATGATACAGCCTTCGGCATTTGCAATACCGGTTGTATCAATAAATTCGCTAAGATGTTTATTGTTCATTACTCCCTCCCCTATTATCAGTGTTTGCTTTTTAGTAATTCGTCTAATTTTTCAAGCAGAATACAAATTGCTTCATCTTCTTTTACTGTTTGTGTGATAACTCCTTTTTCAAACAAAGCCGCATTGCTCGCTCCAAACGCAAGCCCCAAATCGGCCTCTTTTGCTTCTCCAGGCCCGTTTACCACACAGCCCATCACTGCTATTTTTACATATGCAGAGATTTCTTTTGTTCTTTCTCTGACTTCTTTCGCATAACGGATCACATCTGCTTTGCATCTGCCGCACGTGGGGCAGGAAATTACTTCAATCCCATATTTTTGTATTCCAAGTAAACTTAGCATACTCTTGGCCGCAAGCACTTCCTCGACCGGGTTTTCGCTTAAGGAAACCCGCAGTGTATCACCGACTCCGTTTAACAACAGTGCCCCCATACCCGCAGAAGACTTTATGATGCCGTCATGATAAGTGCCGGCTTCCGTGACGCCTATATGGAGAGGATAGGTGCAGCTACTGCTAAAAAGCATGTTCGCCTGATAGGTAGTGTATACATCCGAAGATTTTATTGATATAACCAAGTCGGAGAAATCTTCTTTTTCTGCAAATTCCACATATCTGATTGCTTCTTCCTGCAAAGCTTTCGGTGTTGGAGAACCATATTTTTGGAGTAAATCCTTAGAAAGCGAACCTGAATTAACTCCGATACGCACTGCGCAGCCGTATTTTTCGGCTGTTTTTAAGACGTGCGAAGCTTTTTCATATCCTCCGATATTGCCCGGATTGATTCTTACTTTATCTGCTCCGTTCTCCATACATTTTATAGCAAGCCTATAGTCGAAATGGATATCCGCCACCAAAGGAAGCGTAATTTGTCGCTTGATTTGCCGCACAGTGTCTGCTGCCCGATGGTCGGGGATTGCGACGCGAATAATATCACACCCGGCATTATCAAGTTCATTGATCTGCCTGACTGTATTCTCTATATCCGCCGTATTGGTCTTTGTCATAGACTGCACGGCAATTTTTTGTTCCCCGCCAATGATGACGCTACCTATTTTTACCTCGTTTGTTCTTTTTCTTTGAATTGTATCCATTACATCTCCATTAGAAGAATCGTATAATATCATTGTAAGCAATGACGATGGCAAGCAAAATCATCAAAGCGAACCCGATAAAATGAAATACGTTTTCGCGTTCCTTCTTTATCGGCGAGCCCTTGACGGCCTCTACCAAAAGCAAAAACACTCTGCTGCCATCGAGGGCGGGAATCGGAAGCATATTGATAATGCCAAGGCTCATGCTGATAGCGCCTGCAATCTGCAACACGGCAGCTGCCCCGTAGCTTGTCATGTCACTGACGATTTTTACAACACCGATCGGCCCTGTAAATGCATCGATTCCGACAAGGCCTCTGATAAGCCCTATGAGTGTGGCAAAAATCAACTTTATATAGGTTCCAACAAGCACAACCGCTCTCGCAAATGCCGCAAAAATATTTTTTGTTGCCTGTGGTGTTACCCCTATGATATATCTGTCTTCGTCCTCAACATAAGCAGGCTGTATTTGAAATGTGAGATATTCGTCTGTGCTCTGTCTGTATACTTGCACACTGAGCGTTTGCGACGAATCGGTATCGGCGAGCGCCGCGCTGATATCCTCCCATTGATTTATCTCGGTATCTGCAATCATAATGATTTTATCGCCTGTCTGCATGCCGGAAAGCTCTGCGGGATAGCCTGAAGAAAATCCTCCGATAGTTGTTGTTGGAATGCCGACAATCATGAGTGCGATCGCAAAGAAAATAAATGCGGTAAAGATATTCATAATAGAGCCGGCCGAAAAAATAAATGCGCGCACTAACTTTGGTTTTGAATTAATGCTGTCTTCACTTTCTTCTTCGTCAGATTCTCCGACTATTTTACAATAGCCTCCAATCGGAAGCGCTCTGAGAGTAAAAAGCGTATGCTTACCTTGCTTTTTTAAGATCAGAGGGCCCATGCCTATCGCAAATTCTGTAACACCCACTTTACACAAGCGGGCAGATATATAATGTCCTGCTTCATGAACGGCAATTAAAACGCCGAATATCAGCAAAGACAATAATATTGTCCAAATATTAATCAATTGTTCCTCCTTATGCTATTAAAGCATAAAAATATATAATCGGTATTACAAATAATATGCTGTCTATTCTATCTAATATGCCACCGTGGCCTGGAAGTATATTACCAAAATCTTTTTTATTAAATTTCCTTTTGATCAAAGAAGCGCTTAAATCTCCGAATTGGCTGCAAATGCTCCCAAGTGCTCCGACGACTGCGTAGTGCCAGATCGGTGCAGCGAGATGAAAATGCATTGTGAAAAATACACCGCTCAATATGCTGATGATGATTCCAAAAGCAAGCCCTCCCACGGCTCCTTCTACACTTTTTTTCGGACTGATTGCCGGACATAGTCTTCTTTTGCCAACACTGATTCCTATAAAATAAGCCATTGTATCCGTGGCACATGCAACTAAAAAAATAAGCCATACTAAAATGTGTCCGTTATGTAGAGAAAAAATATTCACGACCAGCCCCAAAGGCAAGGGAATATAAATCAAAGAAAATATCTGATACATGAGTTCATTTACTTCATATTGTTTTTTCAATATATTATAAATGAAAATGCCCATGACACTAAACGTTATAACGACCGAATAAATCATCGGTCTATATGAGACGGAGATATAAATAATAATACCGAGCACAATTGTGAGTATGAGATCAATTTTCCTCTTATGGTAGACAACATTTAAATATTCATACATCGCCAGAGCACAAACAATTCCTGCCAGCACCGCAGTTGATGCCTGCCCCGTCAATAAAGCTGCTACCAAAAATATTCCGATAACAATCGATGCAATAACTCTTATTCTCATTTAATTTTTCAACCCTCCGTAACGTCTGTCTCTATTCTGAAAATCATAGATGGCATTACACAAGGTCTCTTTAGAAAAATCTGGCCAGTAAGTATCTGTAAACCATAATTCGGCATAGCTTAGTTGCCAAATCAAAAAGTTGCTGGTTCGCATCTCTCCGCCCGTACGGATCATTAAATCCGGATCCGGCATACTCTTTGTATACAAAAAACCGCCGAACATTTCCTCGTTGATATCTTCAACCGATAACTCGCCGGCTTTTACTTGCTGTGCAATTTGCTTCGTTGCATGGATGATATCGGCTCTGCCTCCGTAGTTGAGCGCAATATTTAGATTTAATACCGTATTGTTGTTTGTTTTTTCTATAGCGTCAACAGCACATTTCCTTGTAGCCTCAGGCATTTTGTCAATTGCGCCGATAATGCGTATTCTTACACCTTCTTTATCCAGCTCATCAATTTCTTTTTTGAAATATTCCACCATCAGACGCATAAGTCCGTCAACTTCGTCTTTCGGCCTCTTCCAATTTTCGGTTGAGAAAGCATATAATGTAAGATATTTTATATCTAAATCAACACAAGCTTTTACGATTGTGCGAACTGCTTCGACACCTTGACGATGACCGTATAGTCTGGGCCTATTTTTCTTTTTCGCCCATCTGCCGTTGCCATCCATAATAACGGCAACATGTGTAGGCATATTATTTTTATTGATTACATCACAGTATTTTTTGCTCATATTCTTACTCTCTTTTATACAACAACTTATTTACTAACATAAATACCCGCAATGAAAGGTTTGAATGCTGCTTCGTACCTTCAACGGGTATCGGATATACATGCTCCCCATATGTATACCGCATAGTCAAGGACTCATTTAATATTTATATTTCCATTATCTCAGTTTCTTTAACTTTTATGATTTCATCTACTTTTTTGATTTTATTATCTGTGATTTTTTGAATACTATTCTCGCCGCTTTTACAGTCATCTTCCGTTATTTCACTGCTTTTTTGGGCTGATTTTAATTCTTCTATGGCTGTACGCCTGATATTTCTGATTGCGACTTTTGTATTTTCGCCTTCTTTTTTAGATTGTTTGACAAGGTCTTTTCTTCTCTCTTCGGTAAGTTGTGGAATCACAAGGCGAATACTTCTTCCATCATTATTAGGGTTAATACCGATATCGGAAGCCAAAATTGCTTTTTCAATTAAGGGGATGGCTTTTGCGTCCCATGGCTGAATTACAATCATCCTGGGTTCCGGCGCCGAAATAGATGCCATTTGCGATATGGGCGTAGGACTTCCATAGTAATCTGCCGTAACTTTATCAAGCATCTTGGGATTTGCTCTTCCCGCGCGCAATGTGTTTAACTCAGATCTTAAGACTTCAATCGCCTTTTCCATTTTATCTTCGGCTTTTGTTTCAATATCTTTAACCATCTACTCTCACTCTCCTTTTATAATCGTTCCTATTTTTTCTCCGCAAATTGCCTTTTGAATATTCCCACTCGGATGTAATCCGAATATATGAATCGGAATATGGTTATCCATGCAAAGCGATACGGCTGTTGAATCTATTACTTTTAAACCTTTATCGAGCACATCAATATATGAAAGTGCCTGAAACATGGTCGCTTCAGAATTTTTATTGGGATCGGAGTCATAAACTCCATCCACATTTTTAGCAGATAAAATAACATCCGCCTCCATTTCTGCAGCTCTCAGTGCCGCTGCACTGTCTGTGGTAAAATAAGGATTGCCTGTGCCAAATCCGAAAATAACAACCCTACCCTTATTTAGATGGCTGATCGCTTTACGCCTGATATAAGGTTCTGCCAGTTCTTTCATTTCAATAGCTGTCTGTACTCTCACGTCCACACCCAGCTGCTCGAGAGCATCCTGCAGAGCCATCGCATTGATTACTGTTGCCAGCATTCCCATGTAATCCGCATTCACTCTGTCCATTCCTACTCCGCTTCTTCCACGCCAGATATTGCCGCCGCCGACAACAATGCATACCTGCACACCCATCAAAACAACCTCTTTGATATCTTGACAGATCGCCTTAATCGTATCCCAGTCAAGCCCGAATCCCTTTTGACCCGAAAGCGCTTCCCCGCTCATTTTTATTACAATTCTTTTATATATCGGTTTAATCATTGGGTGCCAACCTCTCGCTTATTCTGTGTAATATGATACAACAAAATCGCATATTTTACAAATTTTATTTTCAATAAAAAACCAAGCGGTATGCTTGGTTTTAAAATATTTGCTATTTCATTTGACTGGCAACTTCTTCTGCGAAGTTGTCGCTGCGTTTTTCCAGACCCTCACCCATTTGATAACGGGTAAACCGCCTGATCTTAATATTTTCTCCGATCGACGCAATAGCTTCTTTGACCGCTCCTTCAACACTTTTATCCTGATCTTTGACAAATGGCTGTTCAAGTAAGCATACTTCTTTAAAATATTTTTTCAATCGTCCTTCCACCATTTTTTCCGCAATGTTTTCAGGTTTGCCTTCATTGATTGCCTGTGCTTTATAGATTGCTTTTTCTTTATCTATAACATCTTGCGGCACTTCCTCTTTTGACAAATAAAGCGGATTTATTGCCGCAATATGCATTGCAATATCTTTAACAAAGCTTAAAAATATTTCGTTTTTTGCAACAAAATCAGTCTCACAGTTTACTTCAACTAAAACACCTATTTTACCGCCCATATGAATATAAGAAGCTACTACGCCTTCTGCTGCGATTCTGCCGCTTTTTTTAGCTGCCGACGCAAGCCCCTTTTCTCTCAAAAATTCTATCGCTTTTTCAATATTTCCATCTGTTTGTGTAAGAGCTTTTTTGCAATCCATCATGCCTGCACCCGTTTTTTCTCTGAGCTCTTTTACTATTGCTCCGGTTATTTCCATTTTCAACCGACTCCCTTCAACCTTATAATATCTGAAATTTCAAAATCTATTCTTCAGTGTTCTGCTCTACATTTTCTTCTTGCACCGGTTCCTCTGTCGGCTCACTGTCACTGCTGACGCTTTCCTGCTCTGCCTGCTCTGTCGTTTCTGTTTCTTCTTCTATTGTGAATTGCTCACCCTGCTTGCCTTCTATGACTGCATTTGCGAGAACTCTGGCGATCAGTGCCACCGCACGAATAGCATCATCGTTGCCCGGTATCGGATAATCAATTTCTTCCGGATCGCAGTTTGTATCTACAACCGCAACGATCGGAATACCGAGTTTTTTCGCTTCTAAAATCGCAATTCTTTCCTTTTTCGGGTCAATGACAAATAACGCCCCCGGCATTTTTTTCATTTCTCTTATGCCGCCCAAGAATTTTTCAAGTCTCTCCTTTTCATGAAGAAGCTTGATAACTTCTTTTTTGGGAAGAAGATCAAATGTGCCGTCTTCCTGCATTTTTTCGAGTTCTTCGAGTCTTTCTACGCGTTTGCTGATTGTTTTGTAATTTGTGAGTGTGCCCCCGAGCCAACGGTGTTCAACATAAACACATCCGCATCTGAGAGCTTCTTTTTTGATGCTTTCTTGTGCTTGTTTTTTTGTTCCGACAAATAAAACTTGTTTGCCTTCTTCCGATACTGAGCGAATGAATTCGTAGGCTTCATTAATTTTTCCTACTGTTTTTTGCAGGTCGATGATATAAATACCATTTCGCTGCGTATAGATGTATTCCTTCATTTTAGGATTCCATCTTCTTGTTTGGTGCCCGAAATGAACACCTGCTTCAAGCAATTGTTTCATGCTTACATATGACATATTTTTTCCTCCTCGGTTATTTCATCCATTGTGCTGCCCCATATCTTCCGCTCCCGCGGCACCGCTATGGCAAATACATTGTATCTGTGCACAATGTGTTTTTTAATGCCGTAATATATTAACATAAAAATAATAGAATGTAAAATATTATTTTTTTAATAATATTTCAGCAATTCTATTAGCTCTTTGTTGACTACTTTAATATATGTTCCTTTCATCCCCAGCGAACGCGTCTCGATCACCCTGCCGCTCTCCAGCTTTCTTAGGGCATTTACAATGACGGAGTGTGTAATGCCTGTGGCGCTTGCAATTTTGCTTACAATGACCATCCCTTCATATCGGTTTTCTCCAAAACTTTCAAAAACACTTTTGACCGCCTGAATTTCGGTATAAGAGAGAGTCGAGATAGTCAATTTTAGATTGTTGTTTTTTCTTTCTTTTTCCATAAGGGCAATGTTTTCAAGCCTCATGAGCTCCATCGCCACAATGGTCGCACTATATTCACTTAAAACAAGATCCTCATCCGTAAAACTTAATCTATTTTTAGCCAGTACCATTGTTCCAAGACGTTTTCCGCCGCCGTTTATGGGCACTATGCTCACATATCGTTCTTTCATCGCACAAGTCATCTCATCTGAATATGCACATTTCGGGTTTTCTTCATATTGGTTTGCTTTACTTTCTTTTAGAGACATTAAATAAGCGTTATAAGCTTTGGGGAATTTTTTTTCTTCAATTGCTTCCATATTTCTGTCACACTGTTCTTCGGGCAAATACGCATAGCCTAAGAATTTACCTTCCGTATCCGCAATATAGACGTTGCATTTTAAAATATCTCGAAGCATGGAACATAATTCTTCAAATGATAGGACTCCGTTTCCTGACAGCTGGAGTGTCATATTGAGTTTTCTTGTTTTCTCTAAAAGATTCATTTCCTCTCCTGTTCTCTATGGGATTGAAAAAAATTTCAATCCCTAAATAATGTATTTTTCTAGGCTTTTTAGGTATTCTTCCGTGTCGAATGTTTTTTTCACATATTCTCTATCGACAGTAAAAGTCGAATTGGCATATTTGCCTACATCAAATGATATATCTTCAAGTAATTTTTCCATAACCGTATGCAATCTCCTGGCTCCGATATTTTCATTATTTTCATTTTGATAAATTGCCACCTTTGCTATTTCCTCAAGTGCGCCTTCATCAAATACAAGCTCTAATCCTTCCGTGGCAAGTAATTGCTGATATTGCATGATGATAGCATTTTGAGGCTGCGTGAGAATTAATTTGAAATGCTCATACGTTAAATTATGCAGTTTTACCTTGATCGGAAAACGCCCTTGAAGCTCCGGGATCAAATCGGATACCTTACTCATATGAAAAGCCCCTGCCGCTACAAACAAAATATGATCTGTTTTTACAGGCCCGTACTTGGTATTGACCGTGCTGCCTTCCACAATAGGCAGGATATCTCGCTGCACGCCTTCACGTGACACATCTGCACCGCTGCGGTAGCCTTCACCACCGGCTATTTTATCTATCTCATCCAAAAATATGATTCCGCTCTGTTCGGCATCCCGAATCCCTTGCTCAATGATAGCATCCATATCCATGAGTTTATCCGCTTGCTGCTGCACTAATATTTTTCGCGCTTCACTGATGCTGACGCGTCTTTTTTTCTTTTTTTTAGGAAGAATGCCGCCAAGCATATCATTGATATTCATGTCTTCCCCCATATTGCCCCCGATCACCCCAATCGGCACACTCTGATTATCTTCAACCGTGATTTCCACAATTTCATTTTCCATCTCACCGGCCATAAGCTTTTTTTCTATTTCCGAGCGCTTTAATCGCAGTTCATCGGTAAGCTCAACTTGTTCACTGTCTTCTTCCTCATTCGCCCCGCCGCCAAAAATCATATCAAAAGGAGTTTGAGTTTTTGCTTTCTTTTTTAAAGCGGGCACAAGCAAATCAAGCAGCCTCTCCGTGGCCATTAATTCTGCTTTTAGCTTTACTTCTTCAAATTTCTGTTGCTTTGCCATACGGATCGCCGCATATACCAAATCACGCACCATGCTTTCCGCATCTCTGCCCACATAACCCACCTCGGTGAACTTTGTGGCTTCCACCTTTATAAACGGAGCCTTGACAAGTTTGGCAAGCCTTCTGGCTATCTCTGTCTTACCAACTCCCGTCGGCCCTATCATAATAATATTTTTAGGCGTTATTTCTTCTTGTAATTCCTGACTTAGCAGGCTTCTTCTGTAACGGTTTCTAAGAGCAATCGCCATTGCCTTTTTTGCTTCTTCTTGCCCTATGATATATTTATCAAGTTCTCTGACAATCTCCTTGGGTGTTAATTCAGTCATGAGGTGACCTCCTGTTACAGTCTTTCTACTTTTATATTGTTATTTGTATATACACAAATTTCAGATGCGATTTTCATCGCTTGATACGCGATTTGCTCAGCATCTAAATCGGAATAAGTCTTGAGCGCTTTAGCCGCGGCTAAAGCATACATGCCGCCACTGCCGATCGCAATAACATCATCATCCGGTGAAATCACTTCCCCTGTGCCGCTTATGACGAGCATGTTTTCATTATCCATCGCAATAAGCAGCGCTTCCAATTTTCTAAGCGCTTTATCTGTACGCCATTCCTTGGCGAGCTCCACAGCCGCACGATTTAAATTGCCTCCGTAAAATTCCAGCTTCGCTTCAAACTTATCAGAGAGAGCAAACGCATCCGCGACCGAACCTGCAAACCCAACCAAAACTTTATCCTTATAAATTTTTCTCACTTTTACAGCCCCGTGCTTTATAACGGTATGTTCTCCGAGTGTGACCTGACCGTCTCCGGCCATTGCTGAAACATTGCCTTTTTTAACTGCCACTATAGTCGTTGCATGAAACATTTTTATCCCCCTGAACTTATGTTCATTTTTTATCTGGCTTTATGCCTATTAATTTATCACAATATACTGAATTTTTAAATAATTATTTGAAATATTATTCTTTCTGTGCGCCGTCTGTTTTCTCGTCTTCACTTTGGTTGCAAATCAAGCAATATGGCTCGGCATTCTTTGCCCTGCTTTTTTTAAATTTCAAATTGCCGCATGTGGGGCAGACTTCCTTTGACGGGATATCCCATGTAGAAAAATCACACTTTGGATATTTGGAGCATCCATAAAAGATTTTGCCTTTCTTGGTTTTCTTCTTTACTAACGGTGCGCCGCATTTCGGGCATGAGGCCTTCACTTCTTCAAGTATCGGCTTAATGTTTTTGCATTTCGGAAATGCCTGGCAAGCCAAAAATTTTCCATATCTTCCTTCTTTTATCAGCATATGGCTGCCACATTTATCACATATTTCATCACTTATCACGTCGGGAATTTTTATTTTCTCGATCGTCTGCGCCTCTTTTAATTCTTTCTCAAAGTTTGTATAAAAATCGCGTACGATTTCAACCCAGTTTTCCTGCCCTTCGGCTATTTTATCCAGATTATTTTCCATTTGGGCTGTAAAATCCAAGTCAACGATTTCCCTGAAATTTTCCTTCATAATATTTGTCACGAGCACGCCTAACTCAGTGGGTATAAATTTTTTATCTTCCATTTTCACATACGCCCTGTTTTGAATCGTCGCAATCGTAGCCGCATAAGTACTCGGACGACCGATGCCTTTTTCTTCCATCGTCTTTACAAGCGACGCTTCCGTATATCTTGCAGGCGGGAGCGTAAACTTTTGCTCGTGCGTTAATTTTTTCAACTTCAAAACTTCGCCCACAGACAGAACCGGAAGCATATTTTCTTCATCTTCATCCGTTTTATTGTTGTATACTTTTAAATATCCGTCAAATGTGACCACCGAGCCGCTTGCACGAAACATAACGTTGTTGCATGCAATGTCCACAGTAAGCACATCATAGAGCGCCGGCTTCATATTGGAGGCTATAAAACGTTTATAGATGAGTTCATAGAGTCTTGCCTGATCTTTGCTCAGAGAGCCTGCAAGGCTTTGCGGCGTATGCATCACCGAGGTGGGCCGTATGGCTTCATGCGCATCTTGCACATTGTTTTTCTTTGCCGTCTTTTTTCTTGCATACATTGCATAATCACTGCCATAATTTTCCGTAATAAATTTTAAACATTCATTCTTAGCTTCTTCTGAAATACGAACAGAATCCGTACGCAAATACGTAATCAAGCCTGTATACCCCAGCCCTTCAACATCGACTCCTTCATAAAGTTGCTGGGCGACCATCATTGTTTTCTTTGTGGTAAATCCTAATTTTCTATTGGCTTCCTGCTGAAGTGTGCTGGTTGTGAATGGGAACGGTGCGTTACGCTGTTTTTTACCCTGTTTGATTGCGTCAACGATATAGTGTCCATCTTTTATTCTTTCCAGAACATCCTTTGCCGCTTCTTCATTATTTATTTCTGCTCTTTTACCATTTAGTCCGTAGAATTTTGCCTCAAAAGTTTTATTATCATCTTTTTTGGAAAGAAAAGCTGAAATTTGCCAGTATTCTTTCGGCACAAAATCTTTTATTTCCTGTTCTCTGTCTACCACAATACGCGTTGCCGCCGACTGCACTCTGCCGGCACTGAGGCCTTTTTTAATCTTCTGCCATAAAAAAGGACTTAGCTTATACCCAACAAGTCTGTCCAGGATTCTTCGTGCCTGCTGAGAATTTACTAAGTTCATGTCAATTTTTCTTTTATTTTCAAATGCTTTTGAAACCGCATTTTTTGTTATTTCATGAAATTCGACTCTTGCATCGCCATTGACATCAACGCCCAAATAATTTGCTATATGCCAGCTGATGGCTTCCCCTTCTCTGTCCGGGTCTGTTGCAAGAATAATATTTTCACTGCTTTTCGCCGCTTCTTTCAGTCTTTTTAGGACTTCTTTTTTATCGCTTAGAGGAATATATCTCGGTTTGAAATTATTCTCTATATCAACACCCATTTGTTCTTTCGGCAAATCGATAATGTGCCCCATAGATGCTTCCACTTTGCAATCTGCCGGCAGATATTTTTTGATTGTTTTGGCTTTTGCCGGAGATTCCACTATTACTAAAGTTTTCATATTCCTCCTTCTTCCGTTCATGTTTTTATAGTCTCTAACGAAAAATTATTATAGCAAAGAAATTTTTAATTGCAATTATAAAATGCAAAATTTTCCTTTATCTTTATATACTATACCGCCGATTTCCATCATTGTCAAAATCGCAGAGACATTGGAGGTTGTTGTACTTGCCGAGACTGCAAGCTCATCTATTGTATTGATTCCCTTTAAAATCAGCTTATAGAGTGCAGCTTCTTCTTCGTTCATACTCAAAGGTTCTTCCTTTTGCGCAGGCTTTTCTTCAACGAACTGTTTATTAAAAGAAGGTACCAGTTCGGCTAAGATATCTTCATAGGATGTAATGAGTTTTGCCGCGCAGTTTTTAATGAGTTCGTTTGTGCCGCAGCTCTCAGGGCTTGTGATATTACCCGGCACGGCAAAAACTTCTCTGTTTTGCTCGAGCGCAAGCTTGGCTGTAATAAGCGCGCCGCTCTTTTGCGCCGCTTCCACAATGACACATCCTTCGCACAATCCGCTGATAATGCGGTTGCGCGCGGGGAACATATAAGGCGCCGCTTCAGTGCCCGGCGGGTACTCACTAATCACACAGCCGTTCCTTAAAATTTCTTTATATAATACTTCATTACTTTTGGGATATATATTATCGATTCCGCATCCCATGACAGCCACTGTTTTCCCTCCTGCATCCAGCGCTCCTCTGTGCGCCGCCGCATCAATGCCATATGCCATGCCGCTGACGATAATAATTCCCCGTTTGGCAAGCTCGCAGCTAATTTTCTGCGCTGTGCGCACGCCATATTGCGTTGCTTTTCTGGAACCGATGATCGCCACATAAATATCCTCATCCGTAAAAGTATACTCTCCTTTTTGATAGAGTATTAACGGATTATTATAAATATTTTTTAAATTAAGCGGATACGATGTGCTCGCAGGAGTGATAAAAGAAATATTCTTTCTTTGTAACTGCTCCATTTCTTCTTTTGCTTTTGTCAAATCTTTGCTGCATACAATATTTTCAATAAGTTTAGCGTCAAGAATATTTGCGACGATGAGCTCTTCGTAGGGAGCATTATAGACGGCATAAGCGTCCTGATACTTTTCAAGCAGTTTATTTATTTTCAGCGGGGTCAGTTTTTCTATTCCATTAAGCCAAAACCAGTATATATCCATATTCATATCTTTTCATATACTCCTATACAACATAGAACATTTGTTTGATTTTCTTCAAATACCACTTGAAATGGCAACTACGGTAGTGTATATTGTTCATTATAAGAGGTGATAGAAATGCTGTCAAATATTAAAAGCTGTACTTTAATTGGTGTCGATGGATATTTAATTCACATTGAGACAGATATCGTAAAAGGCATGCCGACTTTTATTACGGTAGGTCTGCCCGATGCCAGCGTGAAGGAATCCAAAGACAGAATTGCATCGGCTTTAAAAAACAGCGGTTTTCAATTACCGACCAAACGCATCACCGTTAATCTCGCACCCGGCAACATTAAAAAAGAAGGCACGCTTTATGATGTGCCGATCGCGCTGGGAATACTTCTTTCTTCTTCCCAGTTATCCCCAAGCATCGATTTAGATAACACGCTTGCCTTCGGCGAACTCGCTTTAGACGGTTCTATTCGGGGTGTGGATGGCACGCTGCCGATGATCATCGAAGCCAAACGCCACCACATGCACCGCGTAATCGTACCATATGAAAACAGGCTGGAAGCCTGCCTGATTGAAGGCATTGAAATCATTGCCATAAAAAACTTGAAAGAGCTTGCAGAGTTTCTAAGCGGGCAGACAGACATTGAACCACTGGAACCCACACAACAGCTTGCCGAGCAAGTATTCAGCTTGGATTACTCGGACGTGAAAGGCCAGGAAAATGCCAAACGAGCCATGGAAGTTGCCGCCGCAGGCGCTCACAACATGCTCATGATAGGCCCTCCGGGAAGCGGCAAAACAATGCTCGCCAGATGCTTTCCTTCCATTCTGCCCGATATGACAAGAGACGAATCCCTCGAAGTGACAAAAATATACAGCATCGCCGGGCTTTTAAAAAGAGAGACGCCGCTGATCACATCGCGTCCTTTCCGCTCCCCACATCACACGATAAGCGATACTTCACTCACAGGCGGCGGGCGCATTCCGCGACCGGGCGAGGTTTCGCTGGCCCATTTAGGCGTGCTTTTTTTAGACGAATTGCCAGAATTCCAGAAAACATCTCTCGAAGCACTGCGCCAACCGCTGGAAGATAAAATTGTCACGATCTCGCGTGTGAATGCCACGATCACATACCCGTCTTCCTTTATGCTGCTTGCGAGCATGAACCCGTGCCCGTGCGGTTATTTTGGTGATGAATCCAATAAGTGTCATTGTTCATCCAACGAAATCAAACGCTATCTAGGCAAAATCTCGGGCCCTATGCTGGATAGAATCGATATCCACATCGAGGTGCCATCCACGAGTTACGATAAATTAAAAGACCGCGCTAAAACGGAAAGCTCACAGAGCATCAAAAAACGTGTCAATCATGCGCGCAGTATTCAGCTTCAAAGATACAAAGGCACAAAAACTTTGTTTAACTCATCGCTGAATCCCAGGCAGATAGAGCGCTATTGCAGACTTGGGGAAAATGAAGAACGGCTGATGAAAAAAGCTTTTATTTCCCTGAATTTGAGCAGCCGTGCTTATCACCGAATTCTAAAACTCGCGCGCACGATTGCCGACCTTGACAACAGCGAAGAAATCAAAACCCCGCATATCGCCGAAGCGGTGCAGTATCGAAGTCTTGACAGAAAATACTGGCTGTAGCAAGCCTTTAGAGGAATATATGATTACACAAAATGACAACAGAGAATTTTTGGATATCACCGCAAAAACCGCTATATAATTGGTCCAACGCCTGAGTTATATGGTATAAAGTCAATATCGTAATAATAAAATACAAGCATATGGTATTTATTCATATGCCTGTGAAGTATTGGTTATTTCGATATAATTTAATGCTGTGCCTCGCTATCCCACGCCAACTCAAAATCAAACCCTTTTAAATCATTCATGATCACTCTTTGCCTGAACTCATCGGAAACAAACGGTCTGCTTCTAGGGGCATCAATGGTTTTAAAAATATGTTTCTCTTTTATGGTTTGATTATCAATAGTAACTTATGAATATTTTTCTAATATCTCTTTTATAATTCGCTCATCTGAAAGATCTTTATGCCACCAGTGATTACAATTTAATGGATCTTCTTTTTCCTTTCTTCTTCGCTCTGCTATAGCAAAACATTCTAATACAAGAAAAAAAGCTTGATTAAGTACGGTATCCTTTAATATAGAAAGCTTGTATCCTCTATTGTGTAATGAGACGTTCCCCTTTGAAATCATAACCACAGGAGTCTGTGTCGGCTTTAAGCCAGCTGCTCCAATAGCATCTTGAATATCACTCTCTATAACCTGTGCTTGAATAGCTAATGCCCATATATTCTTCACTACTGATTGTTTTTCCGTTTCTTTCAGAGCTAAAAACCATTTAGTTACTTCACTTTTAGACACGACCCCTTGTACATACTGATTAAGTAACAATAATTCTTGAATTGTTAGAATTTTCAAGGCAAACTCCTCCTACTTCTGTGGTTTAGCACAATATATATACAAGTTATATAAGATTAATATATAGCAAAATCATCGGTTATTCTAATTTTACTTTTATATCTCAAGATATTCTTTAACTTTTAATGATACTACATTAATAGCTTCCGGATAAATTTCAAAATATTTCTTTAATCCATTATCAATGATAGGCTTAATTACATTTTCAATACACTTCGTTAAAGCTAATGAAAATTCTTTCGTATCAAAATCATCTATATTAACGCTATTATACACATTACCATTAATGTTAAATATGAATCTGCCAAATACATCACAATCGTTATCTTTTGGTTTCGTTAAGTTTGGATTTAACGATTTTATTAAGAATCCATAATTTATATAATAACTATTATCAAAATTTGACTTTTGGGTTGCTATTACAATAATTAAATCTTTAGTTCGTAAAATATAGTTATTCCCTTTTAAATAAAACCCATATTGATTTAAAACTTCAGTTAATGATTGTTTAAATTCTTTTTTTTTCATAATTTTATCTTTTAATAAACTTCTAATTTTGTAGTCCATCCAACACCATTCATTTGCTCTACTTCTTGTAAATATAGATTTAATTGTTTGTATCCTTGGCGCATTGCTCTTGGATTATATGACTTTAGCTCATAGATGACTTTATTTTCAAAATCAATAAAATCAATTCTCTTTCCACTTGAGAATCTGTATTCTCTCCCATCGATGTCCCAATAAACGTTCCTGCCGCCACGGTCGAAGCCGTTGTTGCCGCTACGGTGCCGCCTGCCACTGATGCAACCGCTGCCAATGCGAGAAGCGCTCCGCCTGCTGTAAGAACAACCGCGACTGCTGTTCCTACTACTATAGCAGCCCCAATCGCACAATGCCACCATGCATGCCTTGTTAAAAACATCTATATAAATGTTTACAACTATCATATTTTATAATCTTGCTTTATTCAACATCGTGATAATAAAATACAGGCATACAGTAGGTTTTTTTACTTTTCTATATGCCTGCAAACTAACTGCTATTAAATTATCCTACATTTCATATATCTTTTGCTCTGGATATACTTTTAAATATCCTTGCTTGTGCCAGACTTTTAATGTCATTTCGGCCTCGAAACCGAATATTCCATTTTTTTCATCATCCTTAGCATTTTTTAATACTCTTAATGCTTCATCTACACATATGTTAAGCGAGAGACAGTGTGCAGCCGCTTTATTACTGGTCACAACATTTTCATTATAAAATAATTCTGGCAAAGTTCTTCTAGCAAGTTCTAAATCAGCCTCCAATAATTTGAATAATTTAATAATTTTATTTCTTTCTTTGTTGCCTTTTTTATAATCTCCACTCAAAGTTGTTTCTTTTAATATCGTTCCTATTTCAATATACTTATCTATTATCTCTTCAGGTGATATATTTTTTTTCATTTGATCCTACCTCAAGTAATATTATTTTTTACTTACCAACACCAAATTGCCTCATAACATTTAGTCCAAAATTATATTGTTCCTCATAGCTTTGTCCTGCCAACCAATCTCTAACGCTTTTGCCATTTGTAAAATCAAGTGTTGTCCTATTATAATAACCTGTGATTTTTGCATGTATATCTTTATCAATTGCTATTAAGTTATTTGTATTATGTATTAGAATAGGACTAAATCCTGATTTTTTTATTTGAGACTGCTCAACAATATGATGCCATTGTTTTCCTTCACCAGGTGCTCCCAAATATTTCTTAGCTTTTTCAAATGTACTGAACCCCATTCCATTATAATACATTTTGTCTTTCCATTCTGATGCCACTATACTTGTTTCAGTATTTATTTGAAGTAATTCTGCCCCAAATTCTGCTGTATAGAATTTTGCGGTTTCTATTAATGGAGCTTTAGCTATTATATTTTGACCTATTTCTGCTAATACTGTTGTTTCCGCCGCCGCAGTATTTGTCAGGCCATATTCCGCTTCATAATATACACTCGGCGCAGCTGCTTTAAGCTTATTTACTACAGGTGCTACAAATGACCTTGCTTTTGAGGCAACACGCTGCAAAAATCTTAATGCTGTAAAATACCATGTATGCCCTGTCGGGTCTACAAAGCTTGTCGGGTTGTTTCCCGTATAGCTGTAAAGATTATGCGTCTGCGGATTATAGGCATTGCCAAGGTACGTGTCCCTGCTCGTAAACTGCCCGGTATTGGCATTGTAGTAACGGGCATTCATGTAATAGAGTTCGCTTTCTTCATCATAAATCGCGCCTGTGTAGGTGGCTTCGTTGATGAAGTCTTCATCTCCCGTTTTTATCTGATTGCCGTATTCGTCATAGACTGTTTATAACTATTATATTTTATAATTTTGCTTTATTCAACATTGTGATAATAAAATACAGGCATACAGCTGGTTTTAAAATACCCCTTCTATATGCCTATATGAATACTGCTTTTATTTTATTTAAATTATAAAATTTGGTTTAAGTAATATTGAATGTAATTCATTTTTCTTCAATACGGCAATTGTATTAGTAGCAAACTCAACTCCTTTGCAATTTTCATCAAAGATTATGCTTCCAGTGCAATGCCAACCTGTATTTTCATCATAATATGATTTCCAAATATTCTCACTATCTATCCTCCATGATAATCCAGATGAATAGTTATTATTTATTAAAATTAATTCTCCTTTTTCGTAATCAGATAAATTAATACTGCTTTTTATCCAACTTTTTTTTGGACTTATTCCCCATACTTGAGTAGCTCTCATGCTTTCTGAATCAATACCAATATTTAAATATGCTACAAGAAGCGAAATATCAGAATTAATTCTGGGACTAAAATCAAATGTTTCTTCATCACTATAATAAAAAACTTTCCCATTATTATAATTTAAATTATTTCTTATATTAAATAAAAACATTTTTACCCCTTTTTTATTCTATTTGCTTATAAAGTTGAAATGAACTATTAAATTTTTACTAGTATCAACTACTAATTCCCACATGCCATTACTCCCTCTGAAAGTTCCTCCAACACCCCATTTTAAGCCGTTCTGTAACACACGATCCTTTATAGGATTAGCTGTATTCATAATTTCATTAATTAAAAGATTGGTTCCATTTGAATTAATATATGGACGAGCTAACTCACCTTTAAAGGGACCTTTTTTTACTATATCATAAGCATGGTTTTGAACAGTCTTACTCATCTCTAATTCAGTAGCTTTTGGAATTCTATTATTGGCAACCTTTACCTTCTCAACAACCTTACTAACAACATCTTTCGCAGACTGCGCTATACTATTTTTATTTATTATTTTAGTAATATTTTGAACTTTATCAATAGCCTTTGTCCCTGCCGCTACAAGTCCGCCTGCTGCGGAGGTTACTGCCGTTCCCGCCGCTGAAGTTACTGCCGCGGTTGATGCCGCCAGGCCTCCCGTAAGCGCAAGGCTTGCTCCCGCTCCCAACGTCAGCCCTACCGCTCCGCCTATTAAGGCACCTTTCACTACGGATTTCAGTGTTACTTTGTAGGGTTTATATATTTATTACTATTATATTTTATAATCTTTCCTTATTCAATATCGTAATAATAAAATACAGGCATACTATTGTTTCGATTTTTCATATACCTGTATTTTATTATATTATTAATGGTTTATTGAATTAACTTCGAATATATAAAAATAAGCATATCTTCAATTATCTTATCAATTTAGTATTGTTTTTAACATTTTTATCAAACGATTTAAAACCGTTTGGTCAGTATTAAATCTAAACTTCATACTATGCTCTTCGTGACTTCCGCCAATTTGTCCGGAGACAAATACATGTCCATATTTATCCATTTTCATTTTAATATTTGCATCTGAATCGCAATCATTAATTTCACAGTATCCTTTCAGTTCAGTATACATCTCAGATAAGTTCTCTATTATTGAAACAATATTTTCTCTTGCTATACAAAAATTTGAAGCTCCAGAAAATTCTCCTGATTTTATTTTTATATTAAAAGTGAAATAGTCTTCAACTGTATATAAATGTTCTATATATATCTTTTCCTCATCGGAATCCATAATTATATTGTCTTCTTTCATTACCTTTACCTCAAAAACTTATTTAAATTTGAAATCATCGAATACCCCTATTTTGGGATTATATACATAATGAACCCCTACGCCATTAACATTTTTACTCATTTTTATCCAACCATCACTCGCAGGCCATCTTGTATCAGCCATCTTTACGGATGTTAATTCTTTTGCTCCTTGTAATGGATTAGCCTTAATTTCTTCCATAGCAAGCTGTTCTTTTAAATTATTGGCTGTTGTCCGCCCAGTTGATCCTCTCCCTAAAATCTTAATTTCAGTACTACTTGATTTCTTTACACTTGCAGAAACATCCACTTTAGCATTTTTAATTACATCTTTTGTTGTGATGTTCTTAGAACTTATGTAACTGCTGATTCCGCCTACTGTTCCGCCTATAGCAGTGTTTGCTACCGTTCCCCAATTCCCTTTCTTTGCAAACTCTTTCGCTGAGTTTGAGCTTGACGCCGTATCCAGCGCTGATATGCCTAGAGCCATCGATGTCCCAATAAACGTTCCTGCCGCCACGGTCGAAGCCGTTGTCGCCGCTACGGTACCGCCTGCCACTGATGCGATCGCAACTGCCGCCCCTACTACTATAGCAGCTCCACTTGCCCAATATCATACTCTATGATAAAGACAGAGTTATTATCTATATAAATGCTTACAGCTATTATATTTTATAATCTTTCCGTATTCAATATCGTAATAATAAAAACAGGCATACAGTAATTGTAAAGCATTCGTATGCCTGCATTTTATATTTTAGTCTATTGATGCTTAATTAATTTATCTAAAATTTCAGCAATTCAGGATTTATAATTAATTCTTCTTCTATTTCTGATGCAATGCCTGTTATTGTGCTGATGCCGTATATTCCGAGAAATTTGGGCCTCCTTTTTAAAATCGTGCCGTCTTCTTTGCAATACCAGTTTGAGTGAACGCCTAACTTTAAAAATCCATAATCTAATTTTTTCTCAAAATCAGATAATTCGATGTTGCCTACATTATAAAACAATCCTTGATTCCAATAGCTTATATCCACTATAGCCGGCGTTATTAATAATTGTGTATAATCAGGATTAAAATCATCTATTGCGGGTTTTGTTGTTTTATTTTTAAAAATAAATACTACATTTTTACCGTGTACAAAAGTATCTTTAGTTTGATGATTGATGTTTACATTCAATACTTTGCCGTAAAAGTAAATATTTTCACGAGGGCTTAAAACAAATACATCTCCTGTTTTTAAGCTTGGTCTTTTTCTTTTGATTAAGTTTAATTGATAATCTTTTGGCTTCATCTCATCCAAGGCATCTAATTTTGCTTTGATATCATCCGGTTGTTCCGCGTATCTTTTTTCCCATTCATTTGCCAATGGATTTTCTTTAAAATACACTCCCATATGTTCCCTTCTTTAAATGTCACATGTTCATTGATTATTTTTTCATTATTAAACTGAATATTATTGGACTTCTTTCCAGGATTCATTAATATTTAATCAGCAAGCTCTAATTCTTCTTTTGGAAATGCAAATAATGCAATAGTAATGCCATTGTTATCAGAAAACTCTACTTCAAAATTTTTGCCGTCATAATCTTCTAGTATAACACCGACATCTCCTTTTTTTATTCCATCTTTAATATATTTATCTGTCAATAACTTTACTTTTTGATATGGTTTCATAATTATTCTCCTATTTAGTAAATCCTGAAAATGGTGTATTTAAAGAAATCGAGTTATCTGGTTTTATTATCCAACCAAAATTAATATAGCTCGTTTTACTTTTTGCGCTACCTACACCATTTAGTTCAATTTCAATATTAATTCTCTGCCCAAAATTATCTAATTTACCAAGCATATAATTACCAGAAGCATATTTTGCAGCCCCTTGCTCTTGATAAATCTTAGTTAATAGTTTTGAATCATTTATATTATATTAATATGCATGTATAAATCCATTTAACTTTATCATAATTATTTCAAAATAAATTTTGTGCTCTATTTAATTGCAATAATTTTATTTTTTTGATAGTTAATTTATAATTATTATGATTAAATGCTTTTATTATCTTTTGTAAATTATACTTTATTGAAACTGATGTTTTAGTTATAAAATCAATAAAATCATTACTACTATCTATAAATTCAATACCTATAATCTGAAATATATCTTCGATATAAAACCATTCGTCATTCATGCTTAATTCACACCAAAAATTTCCCCTATCTTTTATAAAACGAAGTTTAATTTGATTAGTAGAACATAACATTATAGATATATTACCAAAGTTATCTTCATCATATTTTACATGGCTAATATAAAAATCATTGTCATGTGTCAATTCATAAACAGCATTATTAACAATTGTTTCAAATTTCATTCTTATACTCCTTACTTAACCAATTTCGTCCCAATACCATTAAATTTATAACCTTGAGAAATTAAGTATTTGATTTCTTTTTGATAAAAACTTCCCATACGTACCTTATCTATGGGAGTTGCTAATAAAAATTCCGAACCTTTTGCTATTGCTCTATCTAAAAATTTTTGGTTGGCGGTCCACTGTTCGGCTTTAGTCATAGAATTCCAAATTTTATCTGGCACTGAAAAGGCCTTTGTTCCCAGCTTATTAGATAATTCAACATATTCAGGATAATGTCCAATAACTTTTTGAGGCACAACAGATGTTGTTGTCTTTTGTACACTTACATTTTTAAAACTATTAACAACTTTTTGTACCGCACTTTTACCTAGCTCTGCTATTTTGCTTTTACTTAATGCATTTACGACGTTATTTGCTGCACTGGAAGCCTTATTAGCCACGCTTGTTCCTGCCGCTACAAGACCGCCTGCTGCAGAAGATGCCAACGACCCCGCCGCTGAAGTCACTGCCGCGGTTGATGCCGCCAAGCCTCCAGTAAGCGCAAGGCTTGCTCCCGCTCCCAACGTCAGCCCTACCGCCCCGCCTATTAAGGCGCCTGTGACTACGGATTTCAGTGTTACTTTTCCTGTTGTCTTATAGGAGTGGTAGGCTCCTATTGCTCCCCCAACGACCGCTCCTATTAAGGCAGTCACAAGGAAGAATACATGCCTATCATAGACAAAGATATCCTATATAGATATTCACAACTATTATATTTTATAATTTTGCCTTATTATATCGTGATAATGAAATAAAAAGATACAGCAAACTTTAATAAATCTTGCTATATCCCTTCTTTTTAATTAATATTTATTTTATTAAGCTTTGCATGCATGGATTTGCAAGATTTATACATAATTCATAAAGATTTGCCAGGAATTTCCCCTCTCCAAATTTTCAAAGCCATTTCACTTCCAAATCCCCATATATCTTCTCGTAGTGATATTTTTTCCAAAATATTTATTGCATCATTTACATAAATATTTAATCTAAGTGCATCTACTGCTGCTAATCCTTGAGCTCTAATTGAATTCGAGTATAATACTGCTGAGATTACTTCCTTTGCTAAATCCTCATTTTCATTAATTATTTTAAATATTTTATTTAATTTTTTTACCATTTCATTGCCTTTTTTGTAGTCTCCATTTAATTTTGTTTCACCTTCAATTGTAGCATATTCAATATATTTTTTAATAAGAATCGAAGAATCTATTTTGCTTTTCATATAATTAACCTCGAATATTTATTTTATTTTCCAACACCATATCTTTTCATAACATTTAGTCCAAAATTATATTGTTCCTCATAGCTTTGTCCTGCTAACCAATTTCTAACTTTCATATCAGAAGATAAATTGGGATCAATACTATTATAATAACCTGTGATTTTTGCATGTATATTTTTATCAATTGCTATTAAGTTATTCGTATTATGTATTTGAGTTGGACTAAATCCGGATTTTTTTATTTGACACTGCTCAACAATATGATGCCATTGTTTTCCTTCACCAGGTGCTCCCAAATATTTCTTAGCTTTTTCAAATGTACTGAACCCCATTCCATTATAATACATTTTGTCTTTCCATTCTGATGCCACTAT